>ENA-OUQF01000002-OUQF01000002.1-human-gut-metagenome-genome-assembly--contig:-NODE-2-length-400626-cov-22.269957_pt1 | contig 400626 bp, 332 predicted proteins | sample MGYA00237947_ERZ548826 | MGnify/ENA primary metagenome ERZ548826 (study PRJEB26490, sample SAMN05194701) | human gut metagenome | biome: terrestrial biome; feature: human-associated habitat... | reverse complement strand
TCCCTCCGAATCCACGCCATACCAATAGGTGTCCGCACCCGCCTCCCTCTGCAGGATGCCGTAAACCTTCCCCGATACAAAAATGGTTTCCTGTGTCTGCAATGCGCTGTCCATGAGCATGATGCAGCTTCCGGAGGTTCTGTAATAGAAATATTCCCCATCCTTATTTCTGCATACCCTAGCTACATCCTGACGAGCATCTTCCTCCGTCACTGCCGATACGACACCGAGCATCTCCACAATTTCGTCCTCTTCAGTCAATGCAAGATAGCATTGATCTTTTTTTTGAACAATTGCATACGTCTGACCATCCGGAGACCGATAGGGCTGCGTGCCGTAATATTTTTCTCCTTCCACAACATACCCCCCATACAGCGCGGACTCCTCCCATGTGCTGTCATTCACATTGAATAGCCGTTCGTAATTATAAATAGTATTGTAAATCGCACCCTCTTCTTTTTTCGCCACCATAGTGTTTCGATACACATAATCGCCCAGTAGCCGGGGATCACCATAAAATAACCTTCCTCCGTCCGACACCTCCGCTTCAAATGCCTGATCTGTATTCGGAATCGCCGTCTCCTCCATAATGTAGTACTCCGCCGTTCCCTCCGTTTGTTCCGCGCCGCCGCTCATCCCCGCGGCTGCCGTATCCGAAGTCCCTTTTCCGGCATCCTGTCCGCAGCCCGCCAATCCCAGCATCAACATTGTAAGCAAAGCGCCAACACATAAAAAAGTTTTTTTCATGATAAATCCCCTTCCTGTCCCCAAGATGCATTCTATCCTAAAAGCATAGCGGCTTGCGCGTTTTTTGTAAATTGAAAAACTTTCAACACGATTTCTGGGCTTTTTTGCGCAACTTTCCAAATGTTCAATTGACAGACTGCGCAATGCATGTTATAATATCATTTTTTTCATATCGTGTGTTATTTATCGTTATTAAAGCCCATACCTCTGCTCGTCCAGATAGAGCTGCACACGGTTCTGTATCAGTTCGCAGACCTCCTCCGCTGACCGGTCTCCACTGAAATAGCTCTCCGCCTCCTCGCAGATAATCTCCCTGATTGCGGCAGGGCAGCGCGGAATCGTCCTGATCCCCTCCATCAGTTCATACAGCGCCGCCAGATCCTCCTCCGTAAACGTTGTTTCCACATCGTCTGCTTCCGCCAGCATAAACGCGCCTCCCATTCCGCCTATACTTTTTTGCCCCGCCTCCAAAAACGCCTCCTTCAGCACAGGCAGATACAGATACTGGATATCCTCCCCGAGAGCAAGCTGTACTTCCTTCCCCAGCATGTACTCCATAAATTCCCACACGCCCTCCTTGTGTGCGGATTGCGCATTCATATACAACGCCGCCTCAAAGTAATGCGGGGCGGGCACCGTATCGGTGGGATACCCCGTCATAACCATTTTCGCCTGCTTTGCCACCGCATTCCATGCAGGATACGAGGTATATTCCGTAAACTGCGCCGCCATAGCGAGGCACTCCGCAGATTCCTGCCCGGAAAAGCCGTGCGTACACTGTACTTTTTCTGCCAAAGCAAGCAGTCTTTCCATATCTCCTTTTGTAAAGTCACAGGTTCCGCCTTGCAGATCCAGCATTCCGTACAGGCTCTCCGAGTCCGCAAGCCACATTCTCAGAAGATTTTGTGCACTCCGGCCGTTCAGAAAGCACCGCTCACCACTGTAATTTTCCAATCCGGACAGCAATGTGTTTTGATCCGGTGCCCCCTCTTTTCCCACCACTTCATCCCGCACAAAGAGTGTTATGGGCGCAGCTCCGTATATGACCTTATAAATTCCGCCGTCTTCTTCCTGTTGTGTGCAAATCGGAAACAGGCTCTCCTCTTTGAGCCCGCTGTCTGCCATGTATGCACTCAATTCTTCCAAAGCGCCTTTTTCCTGCAACACCGTGATATCTTCCACGGAATAACCGTTCAGAATGTCCGGTCCGCGCCCGGCTGCCATCTCCATCTGCACCTGATCGCGAAAAGCAAAGACATCCCCATCCTCTTTTTCGGAATAGAGCTGGATCTCCACATAATATTTTTCATTTTCCTCATTGAACCGGACGATCCACTCTTTTTCCTCTGCCGTCAACAGGGTGGTCTTGTAGGTCAGCATCACCTTATCTGTCTCCTGCTCCTGTCCCCTGATGAGCGTGACTGCCTTTTCCCCCGCAAGGATTTTGATTTCATCATCCGACGGACAACCGACCTCCCAGACCATTCCTTTTTGACTGTACTGGGTATCACGCCACTCCAGCAGATACTCTTTTTTTGCTTTATAATAGAATATTCCCTCCGCATCCGTCAGCAACAGTCCCCGACCTGACACATAGGACATACTGTTTACAATGTTTTCCTGCCAGTCGATTTCTCCCGCCGTCCGTTTTTCCTCGTTGACCTGCAGGATACCGCTGGCAAACCGGTCAGATGCCTGCAAAAGTCCCCAAAGCTCCCCCCTGTCATCCCGGCACAGCCCCGTGAGACTGCCGGGCAGGCTGATCCGGTACTCCTCACTTCCATCCCCGGAAAGCTTTATGAGACACTCCTTTCCCAACACAAAAACCGTCCCGTCTGCGTCCAGCCGCCAGCCGTTCGCATTCGTTATATATTCCTCCCTCACATTGCTGCAAGTCGTCCTTCCGGCTTTCCCGTCCGGGCAGAGAATCACCCGGTTCTCCCTATCTGCAAACAGACACACGATCTCCCCGCCGTAATGTTGCACGCCCAGCACAGTGAGTTCATTTTCTTTCTCAAACTTCAGTTCTTCATAGTGCGCCTGCCATTGCTCCCGCTGCTCATCCCCCTGCCCGTCTTTCCCCTTACCGCAGGCTGCAAGAAGGAAGCACCCCAGCAAAATCACCAGCACTGCTACCATGTTACGCACCTGTTTCTTTTGTTTTTTTCCGTTTTTCATCCTTCTCCCCCATACTTTCTTATCATCATACCAATTTCTCCATTATTTGTATATTGAAAAACTTTCAACACGATTTTGGGGCTTTTTTGCGCAACTTTCCAAACGTTCAATTGACAAGTGGCACTACACATGATATAATGCGCACACATCAAAAAAACTGCAACACCCATAAAGGTGCTGCAGCTCCTTCCATACTTCACATTCACATAAAATCAGACCGCCTACTGCACGACCAGATTTGTGTAGCCCATCAGGCTTTCGTCCACCTCTCGCGCGGCCTCTCTGCCCTCACGGATCGCCCAGACTACCAGAGACTGTCCCCTGTGCATATCCCCTGTGACAAACACATTATCCACGCTGGTCTTGTAAGCGCCCGCCTCCGTTTTCACGTTGGTGCGCTCGGTGAGTTCCACCTTGAAAGCGTCGGTCACATACTTCTGGCTGCCCAGAAATCCCGCTGCGATCAGCACGATCTCGGCATCCAGCACCTGCTCGCTGCCCGGCACTTCCTTCATGCTCATGCGCCCGGTAGCAGGATCCTTCTCCCATGAAAGTCTGACGATCTTCACCGCCTTCAGGTTTCCGCTCTTATCCTTGATAAACTCCTTCACCGTGGACTCATAAATTCTGGGGTCATGCCCGAATACGGCAATCGCCTCCTCCTGACCGTAATCCGTCTTGAGGATCTTCGGCCACTCCGGCCATGGATTATTCTCCGCCCGCTTCTCCGGTGCCTTTGGCATCATCTCGATCTGGGTCACGGATTTGCAGCCGTGACGGATCGCTGTTCCCACGCAGTCATTGCCTGTATCGCCGCCGCCGATAATCACCACGTTCTTGTCCTTGGTGTTGACAAACTTACCGTCCTCGAAATGGCTGTCCAAAAGGCTTTTGGTGTTGGCTTTCAGAAAATCCACCGCAAAATAGATTCCCTTCGCATCCCTTCCGGGCGCATTGATGTCCCGGGGATTGGAGGCGCCGCACGCAAGCACCACCCTGTCATACTCTCTCAGCAGCTTCTCCGCCTTGATGTCCTTTCCCACATCCACGCCGGTCACAAAGGTGATTCCTTCCGCCTCCATGACCCGTATCTTGCGCTCGATGATCTGCTTCTCCAGCTTCATGTTGGGAATGCCGTACATGAGCAGGCCGCCGACCCTGTCCGAGCGCTCGTAGACCGTCACCAGATGCCCTCTCTTGTTGAGCTGATCCGCCACCGCGAGCCCGGAAGGCCCGCTTCCCACCACGGCAACCCGCTTTCCCGTGCGTGCCTTGGGCGGCTTCGGACAGGCATATCCCTTATCGTATGCATTCTCAATGATGGCATATTCATTTTCCTTGGTTGCCACCGGATCGCCGTTCAGACCGCAGGTACATGCCGCCTCACAGAGCGCCGGGCACACGCGGGAGGTAAACTCCGGGAAGTTGTTTGTCTTTTTCAGTCTCTCATACGCCTGCTCCCAGTTTCCCGTGTACACAAGATCATTCCACTCGGGCACCAGATTGTGCAGCGGACAGCCGCTGGTCATGCCGCAGAGCGTCATGCCGGACTGGCAGAAAGGAACACCGCATTCCATGCAGCGCGCGCCCTGGAGCCTTTGCTTCTCCATGGGAAGATACTCATGAAACTCATTGAAGTTCTTGATTCTCTGCTTCGGCTTTATCTCTTCGGATGTTTCTCTTTTATATTCCATAAAACCTGTTGGTTTTCCCATCTTTCCTTCGTTCCTTTCTGTCCTTATTTTTTGGTGTTGGCGTAGAATGCCTCGATCTGTGCCTGTTCTGCGCTCAGTCCCTTCTCCTCCATCTGCACGATCATTTTCAGCATACGCTCATAATCGTGAGGGATGATCTTCTTAAACTTGGGCAGGTACTCTCCGAAATGATCCAGAATCAGCTTGCCCTTCTCGGAGTTGGTGTACGCCACATGCTCCTTGATCATGTCCTTCAATTCCAGCACATCATACTTGGAAGTGATTTCATAGGAAGAAACCATCTCCTTGTTGAGGCGCATATACAGGTCATTTTCCTCGTCCAGCACATAGGCAATACCGCCGCTCATGCCCGCAGCGAAGTTCTTTCCGGTATGCCCGAGCACCACCACACGCCCTCCGGTCATGTATTCGCAGCCGTGGTCGCCGACGCCCTCCACCACCGCGATAGCGCCGGAATTGCGCACGCAGAAACGCTCGCCTGCCACACCGCCGATAAACGCCTTGCCGCTGGTCGCGCCGTAAAGCGCCACGTTTCCGATAATGATATTTTCTTCTGCCTTAAACCTGCTGCCACGGGGCGGATACACGATCAGCTTTCCGCCGGAAAGTCCCTTGCCGAAGTAATCGTTGCTGTCGCCGGTCAGCTCCAACGTCAGCCCCTTTGGAATGAAAGCGCCAAAGCTCTGTCCGCCCGCACCCTTGCACAGTACCCGGTAGGTGTCCTCCTCGAGGGAGTCACCGAACCGTTTTGTGATCTCGGAGCCCAGAATCGTACCGAAAGCACGATCCACGTTGGACACATCCACCTCAATGCTTCTCTTCTGTCCCGCATCCATCGCCTTGCCAAGCTGCTTTAAGAGCACACGCTCATCCAGCGTCTTTTCCAACTGGAAGTCGTAAACCTGCTTGGGATCAAAGGTCACCCTCTGCTTCATTCCTTCGTACGGATTGTTCAAAATCTGGCTCAGATCCACCTTGCGCTGCTGTTCGGTCAGATTCTCCTTCACCTTCAAGAGATCCGTCCTGCCCACCAGCTCATCCACCGTGCGCACGCCCAGCTTCGCCATATACTCCCGGAGCTCCTGTGCAATAAACTTCATAAAGTTCATCACATACTCAGGCTTGCCCCTGAAATTTTTCCTCAGTTCCGGGTTCTGGGTTGCAACGCCCACCGGACAGGTATCCAGATTACATACACGCATCATCACACAGCCCATGGTCACCAGAGGCGCGGTGGCAAAGCCGAACTCCTCCGCTCCCAGAATGGCTGCGATGGCAACATCCCTTCCGCTCATCAGCTTGCCATCCGTCTCGATGCGAACCTTATTCCGCAGGCCGTTCATGATCAGCGTCTGGTGCGTCTCCGCAAGTCCGAGCTCCCACGGCAGTCCCGCGTTGTGGATGGAGTTTCTGGGGGCTGCGCCCGTACCGCCGTCATAGCCGGAAACCAGAATCACCTGCGCGCCCGCTTTCGCCACGCCTGCCGCAACGGTTCCCACGCCTGCCTCGGAAACCAGCTTTACGGAAATGCGGGCATCCATGTTGGCATTCTTCAAGTCAAAGATAAGCTGCGCCAGATCCTCGATGGAGTAAATGTCGTGATGAGGCGGGGGAGAAATCAACCCCACGCCGGGTGTTGAGTGACGGGTCTTTGCAATCCACGGATATACCTTGCCTCCGGGCAGATGTCCGCCCTCACCGGGTTTCGCGCCCTGTGCCATTTTGATCTGGATTTCCTTTGCGCTGACCAGATAGCGGCTGGTCACGCCGAACCGTCCGCTCGCCACCTGCTTGATCGCTGAGCAGCGATCCAGTCCGTCCGGTCCCACCGTCATGCGCTCGATATCCTCGCCGCCCTCGCCGGAGTTGCTCTTGCCGTGCAGCATATTCATGGCGATTGCCATGGTTTCATGAGCTTCCTTGGAGATAGAGCCGTAGGACATGGCTCCCGTCTTGAATCGGGTCACGATGGATTCCACGCTTTCCACTTCCTCCAGCGGAACGCCTTTCTTCGGATATCTGAAGTCCATGAGCCCGCGCAGGTTCTTGACGGAATCCTCGTCATTCACAAGTGCGGTATACTGCTTGAACATTTCGTAATCACCGCGTTTTGTGGATTCCTGCAAAAGATGGATGGTCGCCGGATTATACAGATGCTCCTCCGCGCCGCTGCGCATCTTGTGATGCCCCGGGCTGTCAAGCGTCAGATCCGTGGCAAGTCCCAGAGGATCAAACGCCTTGGAATGCAGTTCATCCACCTGTCTCTCAATATCCTTTATGGTGATGCCGCCCACACGGCAGACCGTGTTGGTGAAATACTTGTTGATCACTTCCCTGTCAATGCCGATCGCCTCAAAAATCTGGGAGCCCTGATAGGACTGGATGGTGCTGATTCCCATTTTGGAAGCGATCTTGACAATACCGTGCAGCACCGCGTTGTTGTAATCGTCAACGGCTGCATAGTAGTCCTTGTCCAGCATGTGATTGTCGATCAGTTCCTTGATGGACTCCTGTGCAAGATAGGGATTGATCGCGCAGGCGCCATAGCCCAGAAGGGTGGCAAAATGATGCACCTCCCTCGGCTCACCGGACTCCAGAATAATTGCCACTCTGGTTCTCTTTTTCGTGCGCACAAGGTACTGATGCAGGGCGGAAACGGCAAGCAGCGACGGAATCGCCACATGGTTCTCGTCTACGCCTCTGTCCGAGAGGATCAGCACATTGATGCCGTCCCGGTACGCTCTGTCCACCTCCACAAAGAGCCTGTCGATCGCCTTCTCCAGACTGGTATTTTTATAGTAGATGATGGGGATCACTTCCACGCGGAAGCCGTCCTCCTTCATGTTCTTGATCTTCAGAAGATCCGTGTTGGTCAGGATCGGATTGTTGACCTTCAACACATTGCAGTTCTCCGGCACTTCCTCCAGCACGTTTCCCTCCCGTCCCACATAGACGGTGGTAGAGGTCACGACCTCCTCCCTTATGGCGTCAATGGGCGGGTTGGTCACCTGGGCAAACAACTGCTTGAAATAATGGAACAGCGGATGATGTGTCTTGCTCAGCACCGGCAGCGGCGTATCCACTCCCATGGCGGCAATGGCTTCCGCACCGTTCTTCGCCATCGGAAGAATGCTGGTCTTTAATTCGTCATATGTGTAGCCGAACGCCTTCTGCATGCGCGCCCTCTCCTCCTCGGAGAACTCCGGCACACGCTGGTTGGGAATCTTCAGATCATGCAGCTCCACCAGATTATTGTCCAGCCACTCGCCGTAAGGCTGCGCGGAAGCATATTTTTCTTTCAGCTCATCATCATCGATCACCCGTCCCTGCACCGTATCAACCAACAGCATTTTTCCGGGACGCAGACGCTCCTTCACCAGAATCTTGGTCGGATCGATATCCAGCACGCCCACCTCGGAGGAGAGAATGAGCTGGTCATCATCCGTGATCATATAGCGGGAAGGACGCAGGCCGTTTCGGTCAAGCACCGCCCCCATGATATCCCCATCCGAAAACAGGATGGACGCGGGCCCGTCCCACGGCTCCATCATGGTGGCATAATATTGGTAGAAATCCTTCTTGGTCTTGGACATGGTCTTATTGTTCGCCCAAGGTTCCGGAATTGTAATCATCACTGCCAGCGGCAGATCCATTCCGCTCATCACCAGAAACTCCAGCGTGTTGTCCAGCATCGCGGAGTCGGAACCCGTCTTGTTGATGGCGGGAAGCACCTTGTGAAGCTGTCCGTGCAGATGCTCGGATTCCATATTTTCCTCACGGGCGATCATCCTGTCCGCATTGCCGCGGATGGTGTTGATCTCACCGTTGTGTACTATGAAACGATTAGGATGCGCGCGCTCCCAGCTCGGGTTTGTGTTGGTGGAGAAGCGGGAATGCACAATGGCAATCGCCGACTCATAATCCTCACTTTGCAGATCCGCAAAGAAAGTGCGGAGCTGCTTCACCAGAAACATACCCTTATATACAATGGTTCTGCTTGATAAGGAAACCACATAGGTATCGTCCGTGGACTGCTCAAACACACGCCTTGCAATGTAGAGCCTGCGGTCGAACTCCAGTCCCTTTTCCACATCCGCAGGTTTCTTTACGAATGCCTGCATAATGCAGGGCATACACTCCACAGCCTTGTGTCCGAGTACCTCCGGGTAGGCAGGCACCTCCCGCCACCCGAGAAACTCAAGGCCTTCCTTCTCCACGATGATCTCAAACATTTTCTTGGACTGGTTGCGCTTCAATTCTCCCTGCGGGAAAAAGAACATTCCCACGCCGTATTCTCTCTCTTCACCCAGACGGATGCCCAGCGGCCGCGTCACCCTCACGAAAAACTTGTGGGGCACCTGCGTCAGGATTCCCACGCCGTCACCGGTCTTTCCCTCAGCGTCCTTTCCTGCCCTGTGCTCCAGATTCTCCACGATCTTCAGCGCATTCTCCACGGTTTCGTGGCTCTTCTTTCCTTTGATATTCACGCATGCGCCGATACCGCAGTTGTCATGCTCAAACTCCGTGCTGTAAAGCGGCGCTTTCGGAACTGCATTTTTTACATCAAACATGACCGATCTCCTTTCCTGCAAACGATGAAAAACATGCCCTGCAAGTTTCTCTCCTGATTGCGGCACTCGCCGGGTCTCCGGTAATCCCGCTCCCGACTCATTGTCCGCCTACACAAAAAGCCGCAAAGGAATCCCTTCCGGGTCGCTCCTTTGCGGCTTGTGCCATCACTATACACCCTTTATAACCATTTGTAAATAGCTTTTTTTCTTTGAATTGTCAGATAATTAGACAATTCATTCTATTGTTTGTATTTTGTGTCTGTATTGTTTTTGTTTGTGCTTTGCTGTATACAATTTAAATATGTATAAAAGCTCATTGCTTCTCATATCATACCTATCACGGGTACAGAATGGCAAAAACCGCCTTCTGTACCCGGTTTTTGTCCATTTTCTTGCTCAAATCGGGTACAGATCGCCATTTTCCTTCTCCTGTACCCGGTTTTCGTCCGATTTCCTGCTCAAATCGGGTACAGATCACACTTTTTCTTCTCCTGTACCCGGTTTCCGTCCATTTTCCTGCTCAAATCGGGTACAGATTGCCATTTTCCTGCTCCTGTACCCTTCCCGCCCTCGGCGTTTGCGATTCATTCACAGATCAGCTTTTCTTGAAGAAGCAATAGGCGCCGCCCAGCGTGCCGACTACTAGGAGGATCAGGCAGGCGGGCAGGCTCGGGGAAAGGCTGTGGTTCATACTGAGCAGCGTCAGGGCATACGCCGAGAGATTGCTGAGGGCGTGGGCGGCAACCGCCACCGAAAACCGTCCGAAGCGCTCATAGCACCACGCGATAAGGCAGCCCATCAGAAACGCATACGCGCCCTGCACCATGTTCTGGTGGTAGATACCGAAGGCCAATGCGGAGACCACCACCGCGCTGCCCCAGGTCATGTACTTTTTCAGCCGGTTGTAAAGCACACCGCGGAAAGCCAGCTCCTCCACAAAGGGAACCAGAAGTCCGTTCAGAAGAAGCCCCACCGGCACCGCAGCCGCATACTGCGTGGCAGCCGTCTCCTCATACGCTGCGGACAGATGCGTGATTCCCAAAAGTTCAAACAGCAGATTGAGCCCCAGAGCAAAGCCACAGACGCAGCAGAACATTGCGGCGTAGGAAAGCGGGGACTTCAGTCGCGCGTGCTTGAGCGGCAGATCCTGCTTTTTCTTCCGAAGCTCTTCCTTTCCGAAGAAACGCCATGTCACAATTCCCGCCGTGAGAAATGCCACTGCGGCGATCAACGCGGAGCCGTTGCCCGTAACCCCCGCCATCGCACCGTTTTCATCCCAGAATACCAGTTGTTCAGCAGCGGCAGGGGGCAGATTGTCCGCCAGATATCCCACCAGAAACAATCCGATATAGGAGCCCATGGCTCTCACAAAATAGAAAATCAATGCCGGAAACAGGACATACCAGATCTTGTTCATGGGCGTCTCGGAAGGCTTCTCGGTGCCGCGAAGCAGCAGCTTCTCCAGCTCCTCCACCGTCCGCACAATGTAATCGGGGGCGGCAATCTTCAACTCATCCATGGGGCCGTAGCCGTAGGCAACCGCCACGCTGACAACTCCCTCCGCCTTTGCTCCCGCCACATCAAATTTGCGGTCTCCCACCATGACGGTGTCGCGCTTCTTCTGTGCAATGTCCTCCGGGCTGCTTTCCTCCCCGTAGAGCTGCCGCAGCGCCTCCGCCACCACCTCGGACTTCTCCGTCCGGGTACCGTCAAGCTCGCTGCCCACCACCACATCAAAATATCTGCGGATGTCAAAGTGCTCCAAAATCCGCTCCACAAAAACCGTGGGCTTGCTGGAGGCAATGGCGACCTTCTTATGATTTCCCTTCAGTTTACGCAGAAGCTCCGGCACGCCGTCATAGATCCGGTTTTCAAAGAGTCCCTTATCCTGAAACCGCTCCCGGTATTTCTCGATGGCGCGCAGGGCAGTGGGCTCGTCCATTCCGTAAAACTCCATGAAGCTGTCCTTTAAGGGCGGGCCGATAAAAGGCTCCAGCTCATCCAGATTTGTCACTTCGATGCCGAAAGCCGAAAGCGCATACTGAACGGACTTTGTGATCCCCTCCTTGGGGTCGGTCAGAGTGCCGTCCAGATCAAACAAAATATAGTCGTTCATTTTCCAGTCCTTTCCTATTGCGAAATTGTTACAAAATTGTTACAATTCATTTGTAAGTTAGCTGACTCAAAAAACAAAAAGGAGGATAAACTTATGTGTTTCAATTTTAATTGTGCAGATCTTTTCAAGAATCTTTGCCGTGTATTCCGCATCGGCTGCTAATCATACGGATTCATAGAATGATCGCACCGGACATCCGAGAGGGTGGACGGTGCGATTTTTTACGGAAACACATCCCCGATACACTCCACCCGGGTGCAGTCCTCAGGTAACGGCTGTGTCAGCGGCGTGGATTGATTCGTATGAATATAGATGCTGGGAATGCCGAAAACATGTGCACCGCCAATGTCGGCATTACAGTCATTTCCCACCATGACACATGTGTCTTTTTCTATGTCATATTTTCCCATCAGCCTTGAAAAAAACAAGGAGGAAGGTTTTTTGACTCCCGCATCGGAGGACAAAAGAATCCCGTCAAAGCTGTCCGCTATCCCCAGCTTTCGCATTTCGGATTCCGTGAAAATGCGCTGCGCGTTTGACAGAAGAAACACGCCCTTTCCCGCCTCATGGAGTCGTCTCAGCAGCTCATCTGTGCCCGGAAAAAGCCTGATATAATGCGTGGACGCCTCCCTGAAAAAGGGGCCGACCTGCGCAAGAAGCGCCTCGTAGTCCCTCGCGCCCTTCTCCTCAAACAGCGCGGCGAACACCTCCTCCAGCCGGATCTCCACAACCTCCCGCGGTACTCCGGATTTTTGGGCAAGCGCTTCTTCCTGCTCTGTCACCAGCGCACGGTATCTCTTTTTCAATTCCTCCGGCTCGTAGAACGCTCCCGCTCCGCCGTAAAAATCGGCGAGTTTTTCCCACAGCGGAAGGGATTCCTCATCCGTCTCGATATCGATCAATGTTCCGTACAGGTCAAAAATATAATTCTCCACCATTCTGTTCTCCCATCTTTTTGGCATCCGTTACGCCGCCTTGCGGACGGCGCATCAGAACTGTTACAGATTTTCAGTATAGCACCCTTTTTTCCCCTTGACAAACAAAACAGAACTTCGTATAGTGAGAACGAATCAATTATTGCTAGGGGAGCACAATGCTGAGATTGAATCCTCGGATTCTAACCCTCACTACCTGAACCGGATAATACCGGCGTAGGGAAGCAACGAACCGTTTCGACGGTTTCTTTGTGTCCCTCTTTGTACTCAATCAAGGAGGTTTTTTTATGCAAAATTTTATCAAAGCCGAGGAAGGCTACTACTCACTCGGGCAGGCGGGCTATTATATTCTGATCGCCGCCCTGCTTCTGGCACTTGTCCTCTCTGCCGTGATCGTTGACCGCAGGCAGAAGCACACCCGTTTCAGCACCAGGAGACTGACCGTATGCGGCATTCTCATCGCCCTCGGTTTCCTGCTCTCCTATGTGAAGTTAGAGCTGCCAAACGGCGGTTCCCTGACTGCCTTTTCCATGCTGTGTATCTGCATGATCGGCTATTTTTACGGTATCAAGGCGGGAATTTTGTCTGCCTTCGCCTACGGCATATTGCAGTTCTTCCAGAGCGGAGGCGCCTATATGCTCTCCCCGCTCCAGGTCTGCTGCGATTACTTTTTCGCCTTCACCGCTCTGGGAATCACGGGCTTTTTCTACAAGGACTCCGCGAAGGATACCGGCAGCGTGAACCGTTTCCTGCCCGCATATCTGGCCGCCATTCTCGCCCGCGGGCTGTTCCACACCATCGGCGGCTACCTTTACTGGATGGATTACATGCCGGAGAGCTTTCCTAAAAGCATCGCGTTCCTCTATCCCCTCGTCTACAATTACAGCTACATATTGGCGGAGGGAATCCTGACCGTAATCATCCTGAAAATTCCCGCAGTGAGCAAGCTGTTCCTGCGCCTTAAGCAGCTTTCCGCAGACTAAGGCACAAGAATTGTCTCACCCAGATAAAAAGAATACAGAATCTTTTCCCTGACCGGTTTTCCGGTCAGGTTTTTTAATGCTTCCTCGTAGTAGTCAAGCTGAACCTTGTACCTGTCCGCCAGCTCCGCGGGCGTATGGATCACATCCGTCTTATAGTCGAGCAGGATCAGACCGCCGTCCTCCTCAAAGAAGGCGTCCACAATTCCCTGAATCAGAACCGTCTCCTCCTCGGGAAAATGATTCTCTCCGGCGGACAGCCGCGACGCTCCGATGCCGTACACAAACGGCTGCTCCCTGTATAACAATCCCTGCCTTGCTGCATCCTGCATCCGTTTTGCCAGAGGCGAATGTAAAAAATGCAGGATTTTCTCAGGCCGCACTGCCCTTGCATACTCCTCCGTCAGCCTGCCTTGCGCGCGGAAGGCGGTAAGCACTTCCCCAAGCGCATCGCCGTCCGGGTATTCCCTTGTAAAATCTAGCAGCTCCATAACCCTGTGCATGGCGCTTCCGCGCACGGTTCCGGTCACTTCCTCCTTCCCGCGCATAAAGTCGGGAATGTAAGGACTGACCTCCTTTTGGGCAAACAGCTCCTTCGCCGGTTCCTCTCCCGCGCCCTGCAGCGCCGCCATCTTCAATTCCGAAACCGTGGTCTTCGTGTAAAGTTTCTCCAGATCCTTGTGGGGATACACATAGGAAAACCGTTCCGAGAGCGCCGCGAGCGCCTCCCCGTCGCATAACAGACTGTTTTCCAGCGCAAAACGCCTGCCCTCGCCTGACAGCTCCTCCCGGATGGCGGCAAGCTCCAGCTCATCCACCGTCTTGCCCGTCACGTTGGGGAAGGTGGGCAACAGATAGTCCAGAAATCCGGTCGCCCCGCACAGACGGGTATAGGTCATGTCTCCCTCCCCTGCGGCGGCAAGCGCCTTGTCAAGCTGATTTACCGTCCCCGTCATAATCAGCTTCTCCTTGGCACGGGTCATTGCCACATACAAAACCCGCAGCTCCTCCGCCAGATTATCCGCCTTCATCTTGGCAGCCAGAACCTTTTCTCTCAGCGTGCGGTTTCTGGTACGCTCTTCAATGTTTACATAATCCACACCGATTCCCAGATCCATATCCACGATCATGGACTGGGCGGCGTCCTGCATATTGAAACGCTTGGACAGCCCCGCCACAATGGCAACCGGAAACTCCAGTCCCTTGCTCTTGTGGATGCTCATGATCCGCACCACATCCGCGTTTTCGTCCAGCGTGCCCGCCTCCCCGAAATCCACGTTGTACTTCTCAAGCTGTTCCACATAACGGATGAAATGATAGAGCCCGTAATAGCTGTTCTTCTCAAACGCGGCTGCCTTGGTCAGAAGCATCTCCACATTGGCGAGACGCTTTCCCCCGGCGGGAAGCGCCGCCACATAGGGCAGATAATCATACTCGTCAAAAATGGTGCGGAGCAGCTCCAGAATGGACATGTACGCCGTGTATTTCCTGTACTTTGCAAGCTGCTCCAGAAAATGCCTGCATTTTTCGTCCGCGCTCTCACAGATGCAGTCGTACAGGCTGACGCTTCTGTCCTCACCGCTGCTGCGCAGCGCGGCAGCCTCCTCGTCACTGAAACCGCCGAACACGGAGCGGAGCACGCCAAACAGCGGAATATCCTGTCTGGGATTGTCAAGCACCCGCAGAAACTGCAGCACGTCCCGGATTTCCTTTGATGCAAAATAACCGGTCTTTCCCGTCACATGGGCGGGGATTCCTTCCCTTGCCAGCACATCCCGGAACTCCTCATCCCAGCCGCTGGTCGTCCGGAGCAGAATCACAATGTCCCGGTACATCACCGGCCGCAGGGTGCCGCTCTCCTTATCCGTCACCTGAAAGCTCCGTCGGAGTTCCTTGATCCGATCCGCAATTCCAAGCGCCTCCGCCTGCCTTGCGGTCAGCTCCTCCCCCTTCTCCGGCTTCTCAAACAGGATCAGCTCGCTCCCGCAGCCCTCCTGCTCGGGGTATACCGCCCCCGGATAGAGCGCCGCGCGGTCGTCATACACGATCCCGCCCAGCTCCTTTGTCATGATCTTTGCAAAAACGGTATTCACCGTGTCAATGACTTCCCTGCGGCTGCGGAAGTTTTTATGCAGATCGATCCGGCAGGTGCTTTCCCCCTCCGGCTCATATGTATGGTATTTCTCTAAAAACAGCTCCGGTCGTGCCAGGCGGAACTTGTAAATGCTCTGCTTCACATCGCCCACCATAAAACGGTTGTAGTCTCCGATTGCCTCCCCGGACACCGCCTTCAACAGATATTCCTGTACCAGATTGCTGTCCTGATACTCGTCGATCAGCACTTCCTTGAAATACTCCCGGTATTCCTGCGCAGTCCTTGTGGGCACCACGTTTCCGTCCCCGTCCTTCTCGATCAGGATCTCAAGGGCAAAATGCTCCATATCGGAAAAATCTAGCAGCTTTTTATCCCTCTTCTTCTCATCCAGACGGCGTTTAAATTCCAGACACAGCTCCACCAGCTCTTCCACCGCCTCCGCACATTCGGCGGACTGGCGCAGAACAGCCTCCATGGGAAAACGGAAGAAATCTGCCTCCAGCTTCTTTACGCCGTCCTTTACGCCGTCCCGCAGCTTTTTCACCTGCTCCCGCTTCCGGGGCGAAACCGTCTCATCCTTCTTCGTGGAAAGTCTCCCGAAGCTTATGCCGGAGAGCTTTGCAGAGAAAGTCTCCCATGATGTCTGGCGGGAAAGCTGCAGGATCTGCTCCTCCTCCGCCTCAAGCATTTCCCCAAACATATAAGGGCCGTCGGGTTGCTCGCAGATCTCCCGCGCCCGCCGCAGCTCCTGTGCGTAGGAGAGCACCGTCTTCTGCAGATGGGCGGAAAGGCAGCGTCCCCAGTCCGACCGCTCCATCTCCTCCACCGTGTCCACGCGGTAATCCCGCTTGCGCGCCTTAAGCCACTCCTCGGGAAACGGAAAGCTCAGCGCATACCGGTACAGACTGAAAATGTGCTCCTCCAGCACGCTCTCCCTGCCTCCCGGACAGAAATGCTCCACACAGCGGTAAAACGCCTCCCGCCCCTCCGCAAAGCGCTCCTCCAAAAGCTGTGCCAGTACATCCTGCCTGATCAGCTCCAGCTCTCCCTCATCCGCCACGCGGAATGCAGGATCCAGTCCGATGTCCTGAAAATTGTTCCGCAGCACAAACAGACAGAAGCTGTCGATGGTCGTGATCTGGGCGTTGTGCATCAGTGCCGCCTGTCTCTGGAGATGTTCGTTTTCCCCGTCCTCGTTCAGCCGGTTTAAAATCGCCTGATTGATACGCTCCCGCATCTCCGCAGCCGCCGCGTTGGTAAACGTCACCACCAGCAGACGGTCTATGTCCACAGGATCCTGCTCCCGGCACACCATCTGCACAATGCGCTCCGACAGCACGGCTGTCTTTCCCGATCCCGCTGCCGCTGATACCAGTATATTCCTGTCATGCAGTTCGATTGCCTGTCTCTGTTCGGGTGTAAATTCCACTGCCATAGGACTACTGCAGCTCCTTTCTGATCGTCTCCATGATCTCCTCATTTTCCATCGTCTTCAGTCTGCGGTAATGATAGCCCGGCGTACCCGCCTCAAAGCCGCAGACGCCCGCAAACGAGCAGTAGGTGCAGGCATTCTCGTTTCCCCGCTCATAGGGTGCGGTCTCCATCCTGCCGTCCAGGATCTCCCTGCCAAAGTCGCGCACCTTCTTGTTCACATACGCGGAGATATCCGCAAGCTCCTCCCTGCTCATGACCGAGGAGCGGGACGAGAGTGTTCCGTCCTTCTTATACTCAATGGGTATCACATCCGACTTGGTCTCCGCTTCCCCGTCCAGACGTTTCACGATCTCCTCCTCGCTGCTCACCACGCCGTTTGCCCGCAGCGTCTCCCGCAGCTTTTCGTCTATTTCCTCCGGGGTCAGTTCCTCCTGCGTCTCCACCGCAGGATCCGCCACATGATAGTACAGCATGGCGGCAGGTATCACCTCCATGTCCGGATGCAGCTTTTTCTCCCGCTCCATGGCGGCATTCATATACACCACAAGCTGAAGCTGCAATCCGTAGTACAGCGCCGCCAGATCAAAATTGCGGCTGCCGGATTTGTAGTCCACGATCTTCACATAAAGTCTGTCCTGCTCCTGACAGGTATCGATGCGGTCGATCCTGCCCACCAGCTTCATCCGCTCCTCCTGCGACAACGCCACGCTCACATGCGCAAGCTCCGACACCTTCTCAAAGGAAAACTCATAATTTTCCGGCCGGAAGCTGCCCTTGCGGAGCTGGTACTGCAATGTCAGCACCGTCCTGTCCAGAATGCGGTTCATGCGCTTTATGACGTACTCGTTGCGCGCGCTCGCATACAGCACCGTCTCCTTGTATTCCGCCGCATAGAGGGAAAGCGCCTCCTTCACCGTCTCCCGCGCAAAGCTTTCCGGGAAATCAAACCATGTATAGTCGCTCTCCTCCAGCTTATGGGAAAAAGTCTCAAGCACCCCATGGAACACATTTCCCATGTCCACGCTCTCAAATTCAAACTCCTCCCGCTCCTTAAGCTGCATGCCGTATTGCAGAAAATGACGGTACGCACACGCCGCATAGGTCTCCAGTCTGCTGACGCTGCCGTAAAGAAGTTGTCCGTAGAGCGCCCGCGCCACCTCTCTGGAAAGCCTGCCCTCCTCGTAACGGAAAAACGCCGCATCCGTAAGCCTCTCCAAAAGAGCGCCGTATTCCGGCTGCCCGGCATACGCCCCGTACAGGGTCATAAGAGGCTGCTCCTCCGCCGCACCGCCCGCATACTCCCGCAGTCCCGCCGCCAGATAAGGCAAGCCCTCCTTGGGCGTACAGATCTGGGAAAGCAGAGGTTCCTTCTCCGGGTATTCCGTGGAAAGACCGGGGAAAAGCTGCTGCAAAATGCCCGCAAGATAAGCCGGCCGCATGGCCGCGCCCTCCCCGTTCATCTTGGCGTAGGACAGATAAAGCCGCTCCGAGGGCTTGGTCAGATTCAGATACAGGTACAATCTCTGAATATACATCTGCTGTCTGGGCGACGGCGCAAGCTCCAGCTCGGAGGTTCGCAGATACTCCCTGTCGATATCGGAAATGATGCCGCCCTTTCCGTTGCTGCGGGGAATGTTGCCGTCATTGACCCCGAGAAAGAACAGCACCTTCACCTCTTTCAGGCGGGTTCGCTCCATGTCGCCCACCAGCACTCTGTCCACATTCTGCGGAATCGCGCCGACCTCGATCTCCGCAAAGCCCGCGTCCAGAATATCCCGAAACTCTCTGACAGACATGCTCTCCTGCCCAAGCAGCCCCATGACCTGCTCCAGCAGCTCCATCACAAGGCGGTATACCTGGGCGTATTCCTTCACGCGCACCTGATCCTGCTGCTGTTCAAACTGCGCTTCGTAGGCAGACATCTTCTCCGCCGCCCGGTTTTTTGTCAAAAAACGGTACAGCGCCTCCACACAGGAAGCCGCCGTCTTTTCCTCCCCTAAAAGGGGCTCCAGCTCCTCCGCAAAGCGCTGTCGCATCTGCTCCAGCAAGAGAAGTCTTTCCGTGTTATCCCGGTTCTTTGCGCCATGTCTGGTAAACTGTCCCAGCCATTGCCTCCTGCCCCGGATTCCTGTCCGGATACAGTAATTCTCCAGTTCATCCACCTGCTCGGGCGCAAGATCCGACAGCCCGCTCCGCAGATAGCGGAACACGCTCTCATAAGAGAAGTCCTGCAAAATGACCTCATAGGCGCTCTTGATATATTCGATCAGAGGATTCAGCACAAGTCCTCTGGTTCTGTCCACAAAGCAGGGAATCCCCAGATGGGCAAACTGGGTCTGCACCGGCTGTGCATACATCTCCAGATCTCCCGCAATCACGGCAATATCCCGGTATTCGTACTGCTCCTCACAGATCAGTCTGCGGATGGCAATTCCCGCCTGCCGCACCTCCTCGTTTACGGTGGAAACTGCGGCAAGCCGTATATTCCCCTGCATCTCTCCCTTGTAAGCCACCGCCGGATAGCGGAACAGGGTGCGCTCCAGATGGGCGATCACCGGCTGTCTGGAAAAGCGGTGCGCGCCGCCGTAGTCCACATACAGATCCTCTCCCCGCTCCACACCGGCTTCCTCCGCCAGCTTGCAGAGGGACGCCACGGTTTTCTTGCTCAGGTGAAACAGCTTCTGCTCCCCGTCCACCACAAAGGGATCCTCCCTCAGATCCAGCGTGACCGTAAGGATCACCTCGGAGGCCAGCGTCATCAGGCGGGCGATCACCCGGTTCTGAATGGGCGTAAAGCCCGTGAAGCCGTCAAATACCACCACACTGTCCCGCACAAGCGCCGATTTTGCAAGCGCATCCGCAAGCTGGTCCAGCGTCTCCTCTGTGGTCACATATTTTTCCCTGATATAGCTGCAAAAGCCCTCGTACAAAACCTGCAGATCCCGCAGCTTATGGTACAGGGCTCCCTTCTTTTTCGCATACTCCATCAGCGTTCCCACATCCTTCACGCTGATCCCGTACTGCATAAATTCTGAGATGGCGCTCTTGATCTCATGGATGTAACCCTGCTTGTTCAGGTGATTTCCCAGATAGGGCAGCTCCTCCTTCAGCCCTGCCGCCACCTTCCGCAGCACCAGACTCTTTCCCGTATCGTCCAGCACGGGAAGCTCCGCTCTGCCCACCTCCTCGAAAATTCTGTGGGACAGCCGCCCGAAGCTGAGCACATCCACATTCAGAATCCCCTTGCGGCTGTTGAGCGGATGCGTCACCAGCTCCTTCTGGGTCTGCATGGTAAACTGATCCGGAACGATAATCAGAAAATTCCGTCCCGGCTCCTGCTCCGCACGCTTTAAAATTTCACCGTAGATGCGGGTGCTCTTTCCGGCTCCCGATCCGCCAAACACAAAACGAAGACTCATTCCGAAGCAGACCTCCCACCTTCGTCGTAATGATCCAGAAAATGATGCTTCTGCCCCTTTGTCTTGTAGGCCACCACCGTATCCAGATTCACATTTTCCACGCTCTTGAAAATATCGCCCTCCACAAACGGGTTCTTCTTTTTCAGCTCCCTGATCAGCTCCTTGATCTCCACTCTCTTTGAGCGGTTCTCCTCATTGTTGCAGGTGGTGCAGGTGTCCGTAAACTTGCACGCGCACTGGATAAAGTGCAGACCGTTGTAGTCCCTCCACGCCTTGATGTCATCCTCGCGGATCAGGTAGAGGGGGCGGATCAGCTCCATCCCCGCAAAGTTGGTGCTGTGAAGCTTCGGCATCATGGTCTGCACCTGCGCGCCGTAGAGCATTCCCATCAGAATGGTCTCGATCACATCATCATAGTGGTGTCCCAGCGCAATCTTGTTGCAGCCCAGTTCCCTTGCGTAGGAATACAGATGCCCTCTGCGCATTCTGGCGCAAAGGTAGCAGGGCGATTTGTCCACATGGTACACGGAATCAAAGATATCCGACTCAAATACGGTGATGGGAATCCCCAGTCTTTTCGCATTCTCCTCGATGATCTCCCTGTTCTGTGGGCTGTACCCCGGATCCATCACCAGAAATTTCACCTCAAACGGGAATTTGTTATGCACCTTGAGCTCCTGAAACAGCTTTGCCATCAGCATGGAATCCTTGCCGCCGGAGATGCAGACCGCAATCCGGTCTCCCTCCTTCACAAGCTCGTACTCATTGATCGCCTTGGTAAATTTACACCAGATCGTGCGGCGGAATTTTTTTCGGATACTCTCCTCCGCCTGTCGTGCAAAATCCTCGTCCGACTCTGCCGCACCCATCTCTGCCTTCATCTGCGCCACCAGCCACGCGCCGTAGCCGCCGGTGAGGCTCACCGCATCAATGCCCTTCTCCCGCAGCGCTTCCGCCACATCCATGCTGATCTGCCCTCTGGCGCAGCAGATCACCAGCTTCTTTGTGCAGTCAAGGGCGGATACCGCCTGCATGATCTCCTCCGCCGGGATCCGCAGCGCTCCCTCTATTTCTCCGTAGGCTGCTTCCTCCTCATTGCGGATGTCGATCAGTTGGTAGCTGTCCTTATTTAATTTCAGTAATTCCTGTGCCGTGATTTCCATATTGCCGTCTCTTTCCCGCTCTTTGTTATCTCTTTTCGTATGCAATTCTGGGGGATCCGTTCCTCACATAAATAACGCCGCATTTTTTAAAACCGTTTTTCTCAAGCTGGTGCTGCATGACCTTGTTGTCCGAGTGGGTGTCCATTCTAAGGTGCGGAATCCGTTCAAAGCAGTAAGCGACCACCTTTCCCACCACGCCGTGTACCCCGGCTCCCGCGGCAACCCGGTGGATCACCCCGTAGGGCGCATCGGACAGCCAGCTTCCGTTCTCTATTTTCAGGTAAGTCTCATCCGTCCCCACAAAGAACAAAAACACCGCCTGCACGCGGTCGCTCTCCGCCAGAACATACAATTCTCCCTTTTTGATATCATCCTCTATCATCTGCCTCGGCGGATAGCTGTCCCCCCATTGCGTGGGGTTTCCGTTTGCCGCCATAAACGATCTCGCATATGCATAGATCTGCATGATTTGTTCCAAATCTTCCGTCGTTGCCTGTCTGATCATGTTCTCTCCCCGTCACGCCTGTATGGTAAGCTCCACCGGGCAATGGTCTGAACCCATCACCTCTGTGTGGATCGCCGCGCCCGAAAGCCTGTCCTTCAAGGATTCCGACACTACAAAATAGTCGATGCGCCACCCTGCGTTCTTCTCCCTTGCCTTGAACATGTAGGACCACCAGGAATAGATGCCCTCCCGGTCAGGGTAAAAGTAGCGGAATGTGTCCACAAAGCCATTCTCCAAAAGGGTGTCAAAGCAGGCTCTTTCCTCGTCGGTAAATCCTGCGTTGTGGTGGTTGGACTTGGGGTTTTTCAGGTCGATCTCCCTGTGCGCCACATTCAGATCCCCGCAGAAGATCACCGGCTTCTTCTGCTCCAGCCCTTTCAGGTAGGAAAGAAATGCCGCCTCCCACTCCATCCGGTAGGAAAGTCTTTCAAGCTCCCTCTTGGAGTTTGGCGTATAGACCGTCACCACGTAGAAGTCCGCAAACTCCGCCGTGATCACGCGCCCCTCCTTGTCGTGCTCCTCCACGCCGATTCCGTAGGTCACGCCCAGCGGCTCCTCCTTGCAGAACAGCGCCGTGCCCGAGTAGCCTTTTTTCTCCGCATAATTCCAGTACTGGTGATAGCCCGGCAGGTCGAGCTCGATCTGCCCCGCCTGAAGCTTGGACTCCTGAATGCAGAACACATCCGCGTCCACCTGATCAAAAAAATCCATGAATCCCTTCTCCATGCAGGCACGCAGCCCGTTCACATTCCATGAGATCAATTTCATGTCCCTGTTTCCTCCCGTTTTTTATTCTTCAAACATCATTTCCACGAACTTCTTCGCATACTCATCCCAGAACTGCATATCGTGCCCACCTGTCGATTCCAGATAGCAATGCTGCACGCCTTTGGAAAGTAAAAACTCATGGAAACGCCGGTTTCTTTCCAGGAGGAAATCTTCCGTTCCGCATGCCATGAAAATCTCGGGAAACCTTCCTTTTTTCTCCAAAATTTCATCCACCAGCACTTCCGGGTTGTTCCTGCTCTGTTCAATCACCTCAAGATCCCCGAAGCACTCCCTATAATATTCATAGTTTGCATGCGTGTCGGGATCCCCCGGCTTCATGTGCGCCTTTTCATGGATCACAAGTGCCGAAGACAGCGCTGCTGCCTTTCCGAACCGTTCCGGGTAAGCCAGCGCCGCACGCAGCGCACCATAGCCGCCCATGGACATGCCCATGATATAGGTGTCTTCCGCCTTCATGGCGAGCCCAAAGGTCTTGCGTATATAATCTACAAGTTCAACCCCCACAAAGGATCCGTACTTGTGCCCGGTCGAAATACCATCCACCCAGAATCCGTTCTCGCCGTTCGGCATCACAATAGCAAAATTATAAAGACTTGCCAGATACTCCGGCACCCAGTTTCCCGCACTTCCGGTATAACCGTGCAGCAGGAAAAGCACCTTCATCTGCTCTCCCTTACGTCTCTGCTCAGGTTCCCAGTATTCGTTAAAATCGTTGGGGATGATCATTTTAAACTGCACCCCACGGCACAGACTGTTTGAATAAAACTGAATATCTAAATATGCCACTACTTCTCCTCTCCGCCCATCGTCAGGTAGGGCTTCACAAGCGGGTAAATTGCCCGGTAGCCCTTTTCCTTGATATGCATGCCCTCGATGGTATACTCCGCCTTGAGCCGTCCCTTCTCATCCATAAGCGGCTCGTTTACATCAATGTAATGCGCCCCGTACTGCTTCGCCAATAACTCCACGCCTTTGTTCGCTTCCCTGATCTTTTCGTTGGTTCTGATCCTAAGGCAGGCCTTCATGTTCTCTGCGGCAGCATCATAGTTGACCGGATAGTACGCCATCAGATACAGCGTAACCTCCGGCACACAGCGCTTCACTTCATCCAGTATCTTCCCGTAATTTTTCATCACATCCGCGATGGGAATTTCCGCATTGCTCAGATCATTTGTTCCGATATTGAGAAACAGCACCGATGGCTCCAGATCCAGAATACACACATCTATATTTGCGATCAGCTCCGCCGTCACAAATCCGCCGATTCCACGGTTATACACCGTCACCGGAAGCCCGTCCTCCTCCACAAATTTTTCAATGGGAAACATCTCCATCAGGGAGGATCCCGCAAAGACAATCTGCCCCTTCTTTGCTGTCTTGTTCATCTCCCGGAACCGCTCTGCCTTATATTCCTTCGTCCATATCACTTCTGCCATAATCCTTCTTCCCTCCGTCCGGTTTATGCTATTTCAAAACCCATTATCAGTTTACTTTCCCGCAGGGGCTTTGTCAAATATTCCTCGGTGTTTTCAGATGATACACCCCCACGATTTTCCACCGTATCCAACAGCCAAAACTGCAAAAAAATTATCAGTATAGAGATTTCCTTCTGCTATACTGACAATTTCTTTTAAATTTGCTGCCAAATCTTATAGTCTTTCTTGAACTGATTTGTCCAGATGATGTCGTAATGTTTGCTCATTCTTTTAACTCTCTCAACGCATCTTCAATATTGGAATAGCGTTTTACGGACGGATCACGGGAAAGGCGCTTTGCTTCCCACATTGCCGCAATCGTCTCCTCGTTCAGCTGTTCCACACGAACGCTTGAATTAGTAGTGTTAGCCATACTATCAACTCCCCTCATTTCTCCTGCAACCTGTGCAGCGCCTGCTGCATTTTCTTATTCTCTGCCTTTTCCTCCAGTTTGCTGACAACAATGCTCACTGCCGTGCAGACAAAAAAGGAAACGCCAAATCCGATCCACGCTTTCACTTCCTTAATCGGGAACCATACAAACACGGCTGCAAACACAGCCATCACAATCACAATACAGCCGAAGAAACAGATGTTTCTGAGGATCAAGCCCATGTTTTTGATCCATCTGTCCGTCAAGAAAGTTATCTGTGCAAGCGTAATAATGGTGGCAAGCAAAAGCAGTTGAAACAACGTTTCCGTAGAGAAGCCCAACGTTCCCAATGCAAACAGCGAAGAATGTCCGTTCGCCAAATTTCCGATCGTCACGCCGAATACCATAAAGATTGCCACCATGATTCCGTACGTTGCAAACAATTGTGTGATGTAGTTGAATATCGTTTTATTTTCTTCCATTATTTTCTCCATTTCTGCGCATATCTTTTTCAAGCTTTCACTCCCAGACTTCTCTTAAATTCATCCGCATACGTGCGGGATACGATAAGCTGCTCGCCGTTTACAAGCGTCACACGTATCTTTCTGTTTATGTCCGCCCTCAGGCTTTTGATTTTCCTCATATTCACAATGCTTTGCTTGCTGACACGAATAAAATTCTGCGCTAACAGCTGCTGCTCGATCTCATACAGCTTCAAATCCGATTCGTAGGATGCTTCTGCCGTATAGACAAATGTGTTTCTCTCCACCGCTTCTATATACAATATCCTGTCCGTGTCCAAAAGATAGGTCTCCCCGCCCTTTTTAACCGCAAGCTGCATGTTGAGCATCCGCATCAGGGAAATCAATTTTTCCACATCCTGTGTCATGACAGGTGCATTGATCCGAACGGCTAACTCCGGATATGCCTCGTTGATGTCTATCTCTATCTTCATCTTCATCTATTCCAACCCTTTTCTTCTATATGCCACCTCAAATAAAACAAGCAATACCACAACGTTTGCCATGATGATAAAAAAAGATTTCTGCGCTATGCTTCCGGGCGACAGGGTGTCCAGACACAGTTTGATCTGCTGTGTGTAAAATATCCCGGCAAACTTCGCAATGGAGGCGTTGAACGTTGCAAGCATCGGCGCAAAGGCAAGTACCATCATCACGGGCATAACCAGAGAGGTTGCTCCCATCTGGTTCTTTGCAAAGACACCGATACAGGCCCCGCCGACAATGGAAATGGCAAACCCGCTTCCCATAAGGCACAGGTAGGGTATGATATCCTTTCCCTCAAGTTGCGCTGACATGACGCAGGCTCCCAGCATGCACAGGCTCCACACATAGATACCGACCCCCATCAGATACTGCCACGGCTTTACGTTCGCCATCATCAGAACCCTGAGCGTATTTTTCTCTTTTTCCTCGGAGATAATTGCGGCAACCGATGTAAGCGGCGCCATCCCGATATACATAACGGAAAACAATTTTGTAAAGAACAGATCCGGCATTCCTTCCATGTTGATTGCATTTTCCATCACCAGCGTCATGATCGGAAACAGAAGGAATTGTATCAGGATTGTTTTATTTTTGAAGGTATCCTTCAACTGCTTTTTTATAATGATAATACTGTTGCGCATCTATTCTTCCTCCAGCTTTCTTCCCGTGATTTCCAAAAATACCGTCTCAAGATCCGGCTCTGACGAATGGATGGTTTCCACCTTCTCCGCCCGAAGCAGCTCACAGATCCTTTGAGCAGATCCCTTTTCATGCAATACTTCCACATCTTCGCCGGAGAACAAATGCATGGTAATCTTTTTCTTATGGTTATATTTGCGGCAGATTTCCCTCGGCTCCCCCATCTCCACGATTTTTCCCTCGTTCAAGAGCGCAACCGTGTCGCAGAGTGCGGCAGCCTCATCCATGTTATGCGTGGTGAGGAAAATCGTACACCCCTCCTTTTTCTTTTCCAGAATCAGGCTGTGTATCGCCCGCATGGATTTGGGATCCAGACCGCTTGTGGGCTCATCAAGGAAAATAATGCGGGGGCTGTGCATAAGAACTCTTGCGAGCCTCAGCCTTGCCCCCATTCCCTTCGACAACGCAGACGCGGGCTTTCCTACGGCATCCTTCAATCCCACATCCTCCAGAATCTCCCGGATTTTGCCGTGCCGTATCCCGTATATGTCCGCATATATTTTCAGGTTATCGGTACAGGACAGTCTGTCGTACACACCAAACTGATCCATCATAATGCCGATTTTCTTTTTATCCTCTCCGGTCAGTTTGCCGGTCTCCCTGCCAAGCACCCTTGCCTCGCCGCCGTCGTACGAAAGCTGTCCTGTCAGAATTTTAATCAGTGTGGTTTTGCCGGCGCCGGACGGCCCCAGAAGCCCGAATATCTTCCCCTCCCGGATATCAAAAGTAATCCCGTCCAGCACAGCCCTGTGGTCATAGCTTTTACAAACATCCCTGCAATGTATCATGTTCTCCTCCTTTGCCTTTTCCGATCACAAGACAAAGGTAGCAGAGTTGTTTCTTTACCGCAATACGCCGGAACATAAGTTGCCTCTATGCGCACATGAGTTGCCGGAAATCTCCTATTCTTCCTCCATGAAATACATTCTGGATGCAAAATCCTGATAGAAGCGCACCTCGCCGCTGTAGCCGGTGCCGCCGAAGGCAGGCTTCAAATGCACGCCGCCGTACATCAGGGTGTCACCGTAGGCAGTGTATTCCTCCGTTTCGCCGTCCATCTTGACAAACCGCGCCAGCACATTGTGCGTCAGGGAATCCTGTCTGATGTGGATGGGCGCCACCGTATTCACCAGATCTCCGAAATCCTTGATGTTGTATTTCAGACTCCTGTTGTAGAAATGATACCGCACATCCGGCAAAAGCCCCTTGGGGCGGTAATCCTGAAACTGCGTGTTTGGCACCACAAGCTTCTGCATCAGAAGTCCCACCGCGCGCCTGCCGTCGTCGGAGACACAGGTCCACTCCATCCGGTTGCCCGGTTCATCCTCCAGCACGCTTCCGTCGGAGGGATCCGCAAAGCTCCGCCCCCGGTAAAACACACCCTGCTGCAGCACCGGACGCCATTTCTTGTAGAGTGCGATCTGCTCCCGCACCGCGTCCAGCTCTTCCTTTCCCATATCACAGAGATTACATTCGTACCCGGTCAGCCCGAACGCCGCCACCTGAAATCTCGTCTCAAGAGGCGTCACCCGGAGCGTCTGGTGATTGGGGCAGGAAGAAACATGGGCGCTCATAACGGACAGGGGATAGCCGTAGCTGTAATTGTTCTGGATCTCCGCACGGCACAGGGCATCCGTATCATCGCTCGCCCAGATCTGGGGGAAATAGCAAAGGATTCCCAGATCAAAGCGGTTGCCGCCCGCCGCGCAGCCCTCAAACAGAATATGAGGAAAGCGCGTTGTCAGCTCTTTCATGCAGCGGTACAGTCCCAGCACATAGCGGTGTGCCGCCTCCCCCTGCCGTTCCGGGGGCAGGGATGTGGCGTAATAGTCCGTAAAGGTTCTGTTCATATCCCACTTTACATAGGAGATTTCCGCCGAGGAGAACACCCTGCTCATGCTCTCTATGATATAGTCCTGCACCTCGGCTCTGCCCAGATCCAATATCCTCTGGTTTCTGCCCTCCGAGTGCGCCTTTCCCGGAATCTGCATCACCCACTCGGGATGCTCCCTGTAAAGGCTGCTCTCCACGCTCACCATCTCGGGCTCCACCCAGATGCCGAACTCCATGCCAAGCTCCCTTACCTTATCCGCGATCCCTTTGAGACCGCCCGGCAGCTTCTCCGCGTCGGGTTCCCAGTCTCCCAAGGAAGTGGTGTCGTCCTTCCGCTTTCCGAACCATCCGTCGTCCATGACAAAAAGCTCGATGCCCACATCCTTTCCCGCTTTCGCCAGCTTCAAAAGCTTTCGCTCGCTGATGTCAAAGTAGGAAGCCTCCCAGCTGTTCAAAAGCACGGGACGGAGCTTGTGCTGCCACTCGCCCCTCACAATATGCTCCCTGATAAAGTGATGAAGAATGCGGCTCATGCCCCCGAAGCCCTCCGGGGAGTATGCCATCACCGCCTCCGGCGCCTCAAAATGTTCTCCGGGCGCAAGAAGCCATGAAAAGGACTGCGGGTTGATGCCTGTCACAAGGCGCAGCTTTCCAAAGCTGCCAACCTCCGCCGCCTCGTAGTGGTTGCCGCTGTAAATCAGGTGGAAGCCGTAGCAGTCTCCTGCCTCCTCCGAGGTATTGGGACGGCTCAGCATCACAAAGGGATTCGCCCTGCTTGAGGAAGTCCCCGCGTAGGATGCGTTCACCACCTTTCCCGCCTTTGTGGGCAGATCGCTCCGCTTCATTTCCCTTGCCCACGCCCCGTGGAAGGTAGAAAACACATAATCGTGGGTATCAAAATCAAGCTGCATGCTCATAAGCCTTTTGAGCTGTACCGCCCCCTCCCCCACATTGGAGAGCACGGCACTGCGGCAGATCACATCGCATTGCTCATACACATAGTAATACAGCTCCAGAAGCAGCCCGCTCTGTGCGTCGGAAAAACGGACACAAAGCTGTTCTACCTCCTCCTCCGTCCCGTAGGAGCCGGGCAGCCCCTCCGGCCTGCGCCTGCCGTTTGTGATCTCGGCGTCCTTGTAGAGAAAATCCAGAGTGGCGGTTCCGTCCGTGCATACCGCCTCCGCGAAGGGCTCCCTGATATCCCCCTTTCCGTAGGAGGACATCTCAAGCCGGATATCCTCAAGCGAAAAGTGTTTGTTCTCCGCATTGTATACATTTACATTTCCGGGGGCAAAAACATGCTTTTCCGCAAGCACCGCCCCGTCGCTCTCCCCGGATAACCGGATTTTCCTGCCGTAATACAGGTGCTCCGGATGACCGCTTTCCGTAATGCGGAAGCAGTAGGTTGTATGGGCGGTGTCCAGAATAAAGTATCCGTTTTCCTTCCGAATCATAAGCGCAGCTCCTCCGTGTTATGCCGTATGTTTGATCTGCTCGGTGATCTCCTGAACCTTCTCCTCCGTCAGGATGAATTTTCTTCTGAAAATGCAGACCGCGATCAAAAGTCCGATGATGGGAATTCCCGCCATGGTCATGCGCAGTCCCAGAAGAGAGGAATCCGCCGCCTGTACGGCTGCCGCCGTGTTGGAGGTGTCATTGCTCAGATTGCAGACGGTAAGACAGATGGAAGCCGCAAGCGCCGCCACACCGGAGGCAAGCTTTACCACGAAGGTCTGCATGGAGAAGATCACGCTCTCGTCCCTGCGGTGGTTCTTCAGTTCACCGTAATCCACGGTGTTTGCCAGAAATACGGTGGTCAGCACGGTCAGCATGCCGAATGCCGTGAAGATGAAGAAGCCGGGAATGAACAGCAGATAAATATTGGACATATTGGTGAGGGTCAGCACAAACAGCGCGCCGTAGCCCACGATTGCCATGACAAAGCTGACATAGAACACCTTGAGGGCGCTCATCATCTTCCTCATCAGCGGGAAGAACACCATCATGGAAAGGATCTGGATGGCTCCTCCGAAGGTGTTGAAAAGGGTATAGCTGTCATACCACTTCTCGCCGCCGAAATCGTACTTGAAAAAGTAGATCAACAGGTTTGACGTAATATAGAGGGAACAGTTGATCAGCACGATGGTGATCACCACCGTCATTGCCTGATCGTTCTGGATCAGCGCCTTGAACATCTGTCCCACCGAAGGGGAATCCACATTCACGGTGGATTTTTCCTTAATGCTCACACAGGTGATGGTGATGAATACCACGAACAGCACGGCGATGATCAGCGCAAACCACTTGAAGCCGAGAAGCTCGTTGCCCTGTCCCAGCCAGACCACGCACTTTACCGTGATAATGGTCACGATGGCGGAGCCCACACCCGCGCAGGAACGCGCCAGAGTAGACAGCCCTTCTCTTTCCTTTCCGCCCTGGGTAAAAGCAGGGATCATTGACCAGAACGGAATGTCCATCATCGTGTAGGTCACGCCCCAGAGTACATAGGTCACTGCCGCATACGCCACCAGTCCGGCGCCGTCAAGTGCAGGGGGTGCTGCAAACATCAGATAGAGAATCACGGCGTTTGTCAGCGTGCCGATCATCAGCCACGGGCGGAATTTGCCGAAGCGGGTTCTCGTCTTTGCCACAATCACACCCATGATCGGGTCATTGAACGCATCAAACACTCTCGCCGCCATCAGAATAATACCCATGGCGATTGCGTTCACCCCCAAAATATCCTGATAATAATACAAAATATAGCTTGCGGAAAGCATGTAAACCATGTCCTTGCCGACCGCTCCCAGTCCGTATGCCGCCTTTTCCTTCCATGTCAGTCCCATCATCCTTCTCCTCCTTCTCTCAGCTTCATAGCCAGTTCTACCACCTTGTAGGCACCGTCATAAATGCCCGCCTGCTTGTTTCTCTTTATCGCCTCGCACAGATCAATCAGCATATGCTCCGACCCCTGCAGCAACTCCATCATCTGAAGCGTGTGGGGAATGTCCCTGCACTCCAGCGTACCGTCGCCGATCTCCGCCGAGTGGATCGCACCCCACTGCTCATGTCCGCCCACCCGCTTGATAAACAGCTTCGGAACCGGATAGAAGGAAAGCTCGCTGGGCTTTGTCACCAGCACATCACAGCTCCGCATCAGCAGGTTGGTGCAGTACACCGCCTCAAATATATTTTCATGCCAGAATCCGTGTACGCCGGTCACTTCCCCTGTGAGCGCTCCCTCCGCAAATGCCTTGGTCTGCCGCCAGTCGTTGAAATGCTCCGTCGCCTCCTCCGCCAGTCCCGGAATCTCCTTGATCAGGCTCTCCCACACATTGCGGTAATCCCCCACATTGACATACAGTGCGGCTTTCTTTTCCCGGATGAGCGGCAGCAGATAGCGGATGATCGCGGCGAATATTTCCTTCTGGGCGCCCGCGCCGCCGATGGTCAGAAGAAACCGCATGGGCTTTCCTTCCCTCTTTCTTTGGATCCTCGCCTCGCAGTCCGTCTCAATGTTGCTCACCAGCTCATGATCCACATAATGTCCCGTGTAGACCAGCGCATCCTCCGGCATGGGCTTTAACACATCCTTGCCCTGCATGCCGTTCAGGATCCGGTAGCCCTGATAGGCGTAATGGGTCTGCACGGTGTGAAGGCTTCCCTCCGCCAGATGCAGCGCCATGGGCCAGTTGTCCGGAATGGCATTCACCACATGGCGCATTCCCGCATGGATGGCTGCCTGTGCCGGCCAGACATGGGTGGCGACCACCGGTATCTCCTTCGGCACGTTCCCGTAGACGGGCGCCATAAGCTCCGCGTTCTTCTGATCCGACGCATTGTAGGAGAGCTTGCGGAAGCCCTCATAGTTCATGGGCTCCCAGACCAGCTTGTTGAACAGTCTGCTCTTGCCGGACAGTCTGGAGCCGAGGGAATACAGATCATTCTGGGCGCCGATCACCTTTGTGCAGGTGGTCTGTTTGTAAGAGTTAAGGTCCATCCAGTAGGGTGTGTACCCCATGGCATGTGCCGCCGATGCGATTGCCATGGAGATGCGGTAATGTCCGAACCCCATGCGGATATTTCCCACGATAATGCCCTTCTCCTTGTCAAACCCGGCTTTCTCCTTCGGTGCGCCGGGTGCGGCAGCGTCTTCTAACAGCACATCCACCACGCCAAGCTCCTGCCCGATGTGCGCATTCTCCGAAAGCAGCACCGGATAGTCCGCACTGCTGTCATCCCCGAACTTCTTCACAAACTTCTTCTTGCTCTTGCACGCCTTACGGTACACCCTGTCCGGCATTCCGTTTCCGAAAATCTGTCTTGATTTTTCTTCCACCGTTTATCCCTCCTCCGTTTCCTGTTTTTCTATGGTGAATCTGATCGTATATTTTCCCGCCTGCGGGCAGTCGATATGCAGCACGCCCTCTCCCGCCTCACCGCAGGTTTTCACATAGGTTCCTCCCATGCCTCCCGCAAGACACACCGTCTGTGGCCCTATCAGTTCAATGTTTCCCTCTGTCCGGAATGTGACCGGCTCCTGAAAGAAGCTCAGCACGTTTCCGTTTTCATCCACCGCAAGGATCCGCACCGCCGCCGCATCATAGGTCTTTCCCTCCGTGAGGTTTACACTGCTTGCAGAAATAGAAAGCTGCACCTTGTGCATGGGTTCCTTTACCAGTTCCTTCACCACTTTGCCGTCCCGGTATGCCTCGAACCGGTATGCGGTGGAAGCGCCGCCCCAGTCGCCCACATAGCGGTTGTAGAGCGTCACCGCCTGCTGGGGCTTCATATGATAGAACAGCACCAGCCGCAATGCCATCAGATACACCTTCCGCGGCAGATGGGACAGCCCGTACCGCGCCGTCAGGTTCAGAATCTCCTTTACCATCGCCGCCTGTCTGGGTTTGAAATCCTCTCCCTTCTCAATGGCGTCCCCGATAAAATCATCCGGCAGCAGAGGCCCGTGCGCCAGATTGCGGTAAGGAGAATCCTCCCTGCGGTACTCTTTGATAAATCTGTCGTTCTTATACATCCTGACGCTGTCGGCGTTGGTGTAGATCCATGTTTTTCCCCGGTTGCAGCCCGGGTGTTCCCCGATGTCCATGGAGGCGCTGAGCTCCAGCACCGGAATCTCCTCCTGCTGGCTGGCGTAGACCAGTGCCGCGGGCTTTGGATTGCGGAACATATCCAGCACGCCGTGATAGCAGATCCTGTCGCCGCTTCCGAAATCCTTGTGGGTGTTATAGTCCGCCATGCACCAGCCGAAGCTGCCTGCAATATCCGGTTCTCCCGCCACCGCGTCCAGCACGTTTGCGTGACGTAGGGCATGCTCCGTACGATGCTCCTCACAGTCAAACGCCTTCGTGGGGTACATATGCCCGTTGTATTCGCTGATCAGATAGGGCTTCTCCGGGTCGGAGGTCACGTCCTTTTTATGCTCGCAGCCCCGGTTGCTGCCGTCATGCAGAAAATCATTGTAGGTGTATACATCCTCCAGCAGGCTGCTTCTCTTTCCCGCCCGCACACCGCCGGTGGGTCTGGTATCATCCAGCCGTCTTGCCGCCGCATTGGTTCTCTCATAAAAGGCGTCGTCGTCCGCGGATTCGTTGATCCGCACGCCCCAGAGAATGACAGAAACATGATTCCGGTACTGCCGCACCATGTCCTCCGTATTTTTCACTGCCTGCTCCTTCCACGCCTCGTCCCCGATGTGCTGCCAGCCCGGAATTTCCGTAAATACCAGAAGTCCCAGCTCGTCGCATCTTTCCATGAAATCATGGGATTGGGGATAATGGGAAGTCCGCACCGCGTTGAGCCCGAGCTCCTTTTTCAGAATGTCGGCGTCCATGCGCTGCACGGAGGCGGGCATGGCATAGCCCACATAGGGATAGCTCTGATGGCGGTTCAGTCCCCGGATGCGCAACTTTCTGCCGTTCAGATAAAAGCCGTCCTTTTGAAACGCTGCTGTCCGAAACCCTGTGGTGATCCGTCTCTCGTCCAGAACCGTGTCCCCGGAAAGAAGCTGTATCTTCGCCTCATATAACACCGGGCTTTCTACATCCCAGCACACCGCCTCCCTCACGGGAAATACCGCCTCCGCCTCCCGGCTTTCGTCCGTCCCGTCAAGCACTGCTTCCTCTCCCAGAAGCAGAAACTCCTCCTCATCCCGCTTCCGCAGATAAGTGCGAAGCCGCAGACCTTCCGCCTTTCCTCTGATCGCGGCGGCAATCCCCAGCACCGTATCCTTTCCCGGCGCCCCGGGCTTTACAAATACATCCTCTAAATAGGTTTCCTCGCAGACCGTCAGGTACACATCCCTGTAAATCCCTCCGTAGGTCATGTAGTCCACCACATATCCGAAGGGCGGTATGTTCAGGCTCTCCCTGCTGTCCAGCCGGACTGCCAGAATATTGTCCTCCCCGTAGCGGAGCAGGCTTCCCAGCTCCATGGTAAAAGCCGTGTAGCCGCAATGGTGCGCCCCGGTCTTCTCACCGTTCAGAAAGACCTCGCTGTCATGGGCTGCCCCTTCAAAGGTCAGGAGAATGCGCTTCCCCCTCCACTCCTCCGGAGCAAACAGATGCCTTCTGTAACCGCAGACCATCTGGTAAAGGCTCTCGTCAAAATAGTGGAACGGAAGCTCCGCACAGGTATGGGGGATCCGCACCCGCTCAAACGCCCCCTCCTCGCAGTCCTGCCCGCAGAGTGCCTCCTTCCATTCCCTGTCAAAATACCACTCGTTGTTCAGATAGATTTTTGCCCCCACAGCATCTCCTCCTCTTATCCGCGGACCGCTATGCCGTCCACCAGAATGTTGACCACCTCATCCAGCGCTTCCGTGTAGGATATCTTATTCCGTAGCAGGACATCCCTCTGGAAAAACTGCTCCAGGGACGCCTCCAGCATCATCTTCAATATGGGAATGTCGATCCTGCGGATCACTCCCTCCTCCATGCCCTGCTCGAGCAGCGCGATAGTCGTCTCCCAGCCGGTCTCCAGACGGTTCTCCACCTGCCTGTATATTTCCGGATATTTGTCCTTCAGGATATAGAGCTGTCTGAAATCGATCTCCCGGTACCCCTCCGGCATCACGCCGAGAATCCTTCTGATCTTTTCAAGCGTGGAGAGTCTCTCATCCTCCAGCACCTCCCTCTCGCTCTCCTTGATCCGGTCAAACAGGTAATCCACCATTCCCAGAAAAAGCGCCTCCTTGTCGGGGAATGCCTGATAGATCGTCTTTTTGCTGATCCCCAGTATCCGGGCGATGTCGTCCATGGTGAACTTCAGCCCCTTCTGATTGAATGCCTGCATGGTTCCCTGTAACACTTTTTCCCTAAGTTCCATTTTCTGTCTCCTGTATCCGTTTTTGTACGGAAACTGTTTTTTGCATTTCAGTTTCCTATATTGTAACACTCCTCTCCGTCCGCCGCAAGAAACTGATTTCACAAAATTGGTTTCCTGTTTTTATGAATTTTTGCCAAAGAATCGACTATATACAAATGTAGGCAAAACAGTTATACTGAATAAAAGGAGAGGGGCAACATGCTGAAACTTTTTTCAAGGGATACCTCCGGCAGGCTGAACCGTCGGTTTCTGGAGGAATGGAACGAGACTATTTTCACATTGTTCTGGAAGATTATTTTTACCTGTTTATCTTCATCCCCAGCGGGCTGGAGCTCATCATTCTCACCGCTTTCCAGCTGATCTTTCAGGAGGTCACCGTCTACCGGAGCAGGCGGTTTGTGTCGATCTACACCATCCTTCTGATCACCTCCTTCGCCGGAATCACGGTCTGCATCCATACGAGCGTCCGCTTTATGCCGGCAATGCTCCTGCTGCCCATGATACTGACCCCGGTGTACCGGGATAAGCTGATGACGCTGTTTCAGGCGGTGCTGCTCATTCTGCTCTTCCTTGCAGACAACCTGTATTTTATTCCGAACAGCCCCTATATGCCGCCCAGCAACCTCTGGATCGAGGTGGGCGTTTTTATCACCTGCACTATTGCAACCTATGTGCTTTTAGGTCGCGTGAACGAGGCGATTTTCCTGAAGGAGGAGCGCTCCAGACGGGATTCCCTCACGCATCTTTACAACCATGAATACTTTTACGAGCAATTGGAATCCTTTCAGAAGAGATATGAAGAAAAGGTGCTTCCCTTCTCGGTCATCGTGGCGGACATCGACAATTTCAAGTCCGTAAACGACACCTTCGGGCACGCCTTCGGCGACGAGGTGATCAAATGTGTCAGCACGATATTTGAAAAGAATTGTCCGGCGGATGCCGTCTGCGCCAGATACGGCGGCGAGGAGTTTGCCATGATCCTGCCGGGGAACACACCGAAAACAACGGCGGAGCACATCCGTCTGGAATTTGCCTCCCGTCTGTTTGACACGCCGATGGGAGAAAAAACATTTACCATCAGTCTTGGCACAGCCGTCTACGACTGCCCGTATGCCGGCGCCACCCTGTTTTTTGAAAAGGCGGATCAAGCCCTGTATGAGGCAAAACGAAGCGGGAAAACCGCGTAGTCTGATTTTACGGAGGAATCATTTCATGCTTGCAGACAAAAAACTGTTTCTTTTTGACATTGACGGCACCATCGCCGTGGGCAGCACGTTGTTCGACGGCAGCGCGGAGCTGTTGTCCTACATCGAAGCCATCGGCGGAAAGGCATGCTACATCACCAACAATTCCACCAAGAGCAATGCCGATTATGTGACGAAATTCAAGGATAGCTTTGGCATTACCGCCTCGGAGGATCAGTTTGTGACCTCGGGCTACATGACCACGCGCTTTTTAAAAGAGCATTTTGCAGGAAAGACGATCTATGTGATGGGAACGGCTTCCTTTGTGGCGGAGCTAAAAAAGAACGGGCTTTTGGTCACGCAGGAGCCGGAGACGGACATCTCCTGCGTGCTTGTGGGTTACGACAGTGAGCTTACCTACGAAAAGCTGACCAAAACCTGTCAGGTTCTCTCCACCATGAACGTTCCCTACTATGCCACCAACCCGGATCTCTGCTGCCCCATCGACTTCGGCTTTATCCCCGACTGCGGTGCGATCTGCGAGATGCTGCACTCCTCCACAGGCAAGTCCCCCGTTTACCTCGGGAAGCCAGCGGGCGAGGTCGTCACGCTCTGCATGGATCGCTTCGGTTTTTCCCGCGAGCAGACCATTGTGGTGGGCGACCGCCTTTACACGGATATCGCCTGCGGCATCAACGCCGGTGTGGAAACCTGCGTACTCTATACAGGGGAGGCAACCCCCGAAGAAGTCGCCTCCTCCCCCTATCATCCCGATTATTGCTATGACACGGTCAGACTGTTTTATGAAGCCGTAAAAACTGCTTCTTCCCAAGCCTGAGTACGTCCCCATTTGCAATGGGAATATCGGGATTATCCACCTTCTCCCCATTTTTACGCATGCCGCCCTGCGCGATCAGCCGTCTGCATGCCGCTTTGCTCTCCGCAAAGCCAGCCGCAGCCAGAATGCCGAGAATACTGGAGAGGGTGTCGCAGTCCATGGGAATATCAAGCTCCGGAATATCCTCCGGGGCTTCTTTCTTTTGAAAGGCCTCCTCGAAGAATTTCTTTCCCTTTTCCGCTCCCGCCTCTCCGTGGTACAGCCTTGTGATCGTCTCAGCCAGCATGAGCTTGATATCTCTGGGATTTTTCCCGTCCGCCATCACCTCCCTGATGTGATCCAGCCGCTCCGGCGTTTCATCCGTGGCAAGCTCAAAGTATCTGAGGATCAGGTGATCGGGCACCTCCATCACCTTCTTGAACATGACCTGGGGCTCCTCCGCAATACCGATATAGTTTCCCAGACTCTTGCTCATCTTTTCCTTTCCGTCCAGCCCCTCCAGTATGGGCATGAAAACCGCTGCCTGCGGCTCCTGTCCCATGCTCTTTTGCAGGGTTCTTCCCATCAATACGTTAAAGGTCTGATCCGTTCCGCCCAGCTCCAGATCCGCCTGCAGCTCCACCGAATCGTATGCCTGCAGCAGCGGGTAGAAAAACTCATGGAGCCCGATGGGTGTATTCGACGCAAAGCGGCTTTGGAAATCATCCCGCTCCAGCATTCTTGCCACCGTCATGGTGGATGCCATCTTCAGGACATCCTCAATTCCCAAAAGCTCCAGCCACTCTCCGTTGTAGTAAATCTCCGTCTTTTCCCTGTCCAGAATTTTGAACACCTGCTGCTTGTAGGTCTCCGCATTGTCCGCCACCTGCCTGCTGCTGAGTGCTTTTCTTCCCTTTGCCTTTCCGGTGGGGTCGCCGATCCTTCCGGTAAAGTCCCCGATGATAATCTTGATCGTATGTCCCATGTCCTGCATCTGCTTTAAGCGGCGCAGGGGTACTGCATGTCCCAGATGCAGATCCGGCGCGCTGGGATCCATGCCGAACTTGATCACAAGCGGCTTACTCTCGCGCAGGGAGCGCTCCACCTTTTTCTCGAGCTCCTCCTCCCCGACGACCTCCGCCGCCCCCTGCGTGATCACACGCATCTGGTGCCGCACCTGCCTCGCCAGCTCCGCCTCATCCATCTGCCTTGCCGTCAGCTTCTCCTCATTTCTTTCTTGTACTTCTCTGTTCATAGCTGTCTTTCTGACTCCTCTCTGTTTTTCTTTTCACATACAAATGAAGGTTAAGACAGCCATGTATAATAGATTTGAGGAACAAAAAAACTCCCGTCCTTCAAAAGGACGAGAGTTTGCTCCCGTGTTACCACCTTAAGTTTACAGACAGCTCACACTGCCTGCCTTTTCGAGTACGGCAAAAGCGATACTCTAGCACGATAACGTGTGCAGGATCCGTCGCAGCCTACTCCCATAGGTTTTGGTGCGAAGCTCAAAGATGTATTCATGCAAAGCTTCCCATGCGCCTCTCATCTGCCGGCTGCTTTCTGTATGTTTCCCTCTGCACTACTTATTCTTATCATTGCTTTTCTTAATCAATCACTTGACATATGAAATTATGTGTATTGTAGGGCATGCACCCGATCTTGTCAAGCCCTGTTTATGGCTATTAATCTAGTTGAATTATCATTCTTGGAAATTTTCCTGTATTCACTCGGCGTAATCCCTGTACGTTTTTTGAATATCTTCATAAAGCATATCTCATTTCCGTATCCACAGAGGTCGGATATTTCCTTAACGGTCATATCAGTGGTCGAGAGATAATATTGTCCAGTCCGGATTTTTGCGGATAAAATATCTTCATAGCAGCTTATCCCGAATTTCCGTTTGTATATTGCCTGAAGATATGACGGACTCAGATTCATTTTTTCAGCAAGCTGATATATATTGCTGTAACTCCCTGCATTGCTGTAAATATCGGTGCGAAGTATTTCAAGAGCGGAAATGTGGCTTTTATCGCTGTCCGAATTTATGCTACTTTCAGATATTTTCATAAGTATCATCTGCATAAGCATATTTTCGTATTGTTTCCTGTTCGGACAACCGCCTACATTTTCGCGGCATAATATCACAAGTAACTCTTCAATTGCAGGAATATCCGCCGAGGTGATAAGCGTGTTCGTTTTGATCCCATTCATAAGTTCTGTCTCGTCCGTGTCAAAATGGACAAAGTGATTAACATAATTTCCGCACAGAGTTTTGTAATGCTGCGTTGTTCCCTTGCTGTATAAAATGAGACTGTCGGGAGAAGCAGTTATTTCTTCGCCGTCTTGTATCAGAACAGCGGAGGTCTTGAAGATAACAAGAAGATTATCCCCTGAACCCTCCGGTCTATATATTTCAAAATTCCCCTTGTGTCTTACATTCTGACAGACTGTATTTATACTTATCATATCATCACCTCAAAGTACGAACGGTTAGTATAATGATGTTATAAGTCATTGTATCACCAAAGTCAATGGCTCATACTGATAATATAATAATTCAGTATGTGGCGGAGGTATAATATGAAAAAAATATCAATGGTAGTAAATGCAGACGACAGGCTCGGACATATCTCTCCCGAGATATACGGACATTTTTCCGAGCATCTTGGAAGGTGTATCTACAACGGCATATATGTGGGTGAAAATTCACTTATTCCGAATACAGACGGGATAAGGAATGATATTATCGAGGCGTTCAGAAACATAAAAGCTCCCGTTTTCCGCTGGCCAGGCGGCTGCTTTGCAGAAGAATATCACTGGCAGGACGGTATTGGCGAAAAAACCTTGCGCCGAAAGATCGTGAACACGAACTGGGGGGGAGTTACGGAGGACAATTCTTTCGGCACGCACGAATTTATGCGTTTCTGCGAGCTTGTTGGCTGCAAGCCTTATATAAACGGCAATGTTGGCAGCGGCAGTGTTCGTGAAATGTCCGAATGGATAGAATATATAACCTCAGATGCGGAATCACCTCTTACAGAGCAGAGAAAAAAGAATGGAAGAGCCGAGCCGTGGAAACTCGAATACCTCGGCATCGGAAACGAAAACTGGGGCTGCGGGGGAAATATGCATCCCGAATATTACGCCGACGTTTATAAAAGGTATCAGACATTCTGCCGCAATTATTCGGGAAACAAACTTTACAAAATAGCCTGCGGTCCAAGCTCTGCCGACTATAACTGGACAGAAGTCATGATGAAAAATCTTGACAACAGTAACGTTGATGCTATCGATCTTCATTATTATACAATGCCAGTATGGCCCGAAATGGATTCTTCCACCGATTTTGACGATGAGCTTTACTATAAAACTATTGCTGCGGCAAACTTTTCCGATGAACTTATCACAAGACACTCGGAGATAATGAACCGTTATGATCCCGAAAAGAAGATAGGACTTGTAATAGGCGAGTGGGGCTGTTGGCACAGTGTTGAAAGGGGAACGAACCCTGGATTTTTATATCAGCAGAATACAATGCGTGATGCTATCGTCGCTGCGATAGAGCTAAACGTTTTTAACAGACACAGCGACCGTGTTGTAATGGCAAACCTTGCTCAGGCGGTAAATGTTCTCCAGTCGGTCATTCTTACAGAAGGCGATAAGATGATAAAAACAGCGACATATCACGTTTTTGACCTTTTCAAAACGCACCAGAACAACGAGGCAATTTACTGCTATACGCAGAACGAGAATATGTCGGAGGGTAAAAATACTCCGATGATCTCGGTTTCCGCATCGGTAAACGAAAAGAGTATGACCGTTACTGCCGCAAACTGTTCGCTTACGGAAGAGGCAGCTGTTGAATGCAGCATTTTCGGCTTTAAGGCGTCATCGGTTTCGTGCAGGATACTTACAAACGAGGTGCACAGCTATAACGACTTCGACTGTCCCGACAGAGTGAGCATTTCCGAGCACACGGCGGTCATCAAGGACAATGTGTTGAAGCTGAATATTCCGGCTTGTGCTGTTGTGGAATGTGTTGTTGACTAAATATTGGGACATATTTACAGTGCATTTCGACTTTACAGTAAAAATACGAGCACAAGAGCTGCGTTTCTTTAATGAAACGCAGCTCTTGTTTTATAAAACCGTAATATGTTGAACATATCTATCATAACCAATATGTCCCATTCATAGAAAATCCAACGAATTTGACCGATAAAATCTTATATGCTTATTATATCGTATTTTTACATTTCATGAACAAAAGTACGGAATTGTATACTAATTCAATCCATATGATCAATAGTACAACCATTCTGTGTAATGGCGGTTCTGGTATATGTCGGTTATGACATATCTGTAAACGTATTTATTATCCTTAAAGAAAGAATCCACTATCTCCGTTGCCGCATCAGCCAACTCGCCATCCATCATTTCATATCCCGGTAAATATTCACATTGCAATCCGTTCTCTCCAACAGTCAAACTTTCGGTACCATCCATCATAACAGGTGTAAATGGATCTTTTTCGTAAATATATCCGTTCACTCTGGGTACAATGACATCCCCTTCCCGAAACTGGTATAACCCCCTGTCAGCATATTGGTTTCCATCTTCCTTGACATACCCTTGGACTATATAATAATACATTCCATAGCTGTCTTCATAAATAAAGGTCAATATGCCAATAGGCTGATCCCCATTCAAGATAGCCGGTGAATATTGAATCTTATACTCCGTTCCGTCCTCGTATGTACCATAATCATAGGCGCCTCTGTAAAAAAAGAAACACGAATTGTGTTCATCTCCATAATCACTGGAGAAGACAGGAACCTGCACATGTCTGTTGTCTGCTATCAATTTCCCATCCTCTGTTAAATCTATATATTTAGCTCCGACTCCATGGGTAACAATATATGCTTCCTTTTCCCCGGCAACAAATCCAACCTCTATCTCTACTTTTACAATCGTGTCCACCTGATCCTCGGAAAAAGCGATTGCTGTCTGCCCGTCTATATCCTCAAACGCCATCAATTCCGGTATCGTTATCTCCGGAACACTGATATCCTCTTCCAAGGAGCCATCATATTCTATGGATGAATTACCACTGGCCAGTGCCGCACAGAAAGCGTCAAGATATGTAAAATAGTCATCATCAAATCCGATGCTTTGGAGTATGGGCACGGACAATCTGTCAAAAAGCTCGGGAAGGTAATACGGCAGATATACGGAAAGTCCGTTTGAACCGGAAATGTTGGAGTTTGTATAGATAATACAGCTCCTGATATCCTGCGTAATATCATACGTCCCCGGCAAAGCACATTCGTTCACATAGTCCAGCATGTCAACCATTTCAAAATATGCGCCGTTATCAGGAACATCACCATAACATCTTGCATTGGCCCTCGCTGTGGACAGGCTGTTAAATCCGCCTTCCTTCATCTTTTCATAATTCATACCCATGAATTCCTTCCAGGCAAGATAAGCATTGTCAATCTTATGCAGATCAATCAGGGACAATGTTGCGGTCTTATTTGCCTCAGCACCCCAGTACAAATCGGCCTCATTAGCTTCAACCAGTCCGTCAACAATTTTTCTTCCTATCTCCTCCATAGAAGCGTCCGTATTCTGTCCTAAGTAGGTAAGCCAGTCCGTATAATACCAGCCCATTCCCGCTTCACTTTCCTCTGAGGCAATCATATAGTCCGCACTGTCTTTCAGAGAATACGCACACTCCAGACTTCCCATAAGACAAGCATCAAATCCGATGAAATCAAAGTGGACACCTGCGCTTCCAATGGCTGCGGCAATGTCGGGAATCGAGAGATTATCACTCGGATAGTTTTCATCTACACCATATCCGCCTAAGACTCCGCCGCCGTGATCCCACAGGACCAGCCCGTATCTGCCCGATGGATAGGCGGATGCTGCCCATTTGATAAATTCTGTGAGCGCAGATTCCCTGCACATACTCGTCTGTGGCAGTTCCTCTACCGTCATAAGATAACCGTCTCTTAACTCAAATCTGCCAATCTTATCTGCGGGGATAACGGAGTTCATCCATGCCTTAGCTCCGCCGGTCTGGATCACTACATTGACATCTTCGCCATATACGGCATTTGCCATTTCTACAATGTCTGTTGTGGCTGCCCCGCCGTCTGACTCCAAATTGGAGCCAATGATATATACCATAATCGTAAAGGAATCCAGATCGCCGTTTAACTGACTATCTGTGCTATCATCCGGTTCTGTTTCCTGTTCCGGTTCCGTTGTGCTTTCTGTATATACTGTCTTCCTTACCTGCGCATCAACACTCCTGTCAGCAGGTTTGTCCGATCCTGCAAATAAGATTGCGGAGCAGTTTACAAGCAAAGCACATACGCATGCAGCAACCCCGACTCCCATCCATTTCTTTTTTTCGATTTTTGTTATTACAACTATGCCATACACAATCCCGACAGCTGAAATCAAAATCCCCAGAAACGGTACCATAAAAACAAGCAGAAGGCTGACCGCAACAAGAATTGCGGAAATCACCGGCGCTCCCTTCATGGGCCGCTTCTTGGTCTCCTTCTCATTTATTGCACTTTTTCCGCAATAAGGACAAAACTTCGCCGCATCACTTATTTCTTTTCCACAACCAGAACAATTCATTCCGCATCTCCTATGTATCATCGTTTCGATCAGTTGTACTTTTCCGAATGTTTTCTGACTACACAAAGTACATCCGAAGTATAGCACATTCCGCTAAAAAAGTACAGAGTAACACCAAGCCAGCGCTGTTCCGCAAACTCCTCCTGAGTAAACTTATTCAGGAAAGTGCCATTTACATTGCGCTACCCCCGGTTGCGCATCAGAAATCGGAGGTTATCTGTCCCAACAGGTTTTCTTATCTTCATCCGTAATTGCCCGAATGACCTTGCAGGGATTGCCTACCGCTACCGAATTACTCGGAATATCTTTGACAACAACGCTTCCTTCTTCAAGGTTTCTTCGGAAACCACGGAAGACAGCGATTTACCTTTTTGCAATAGTCTCTGTATTCCTGTCCGTATAATTTGGCAAGCCACTTTTCCTCAGTTTCTTTCATTAAAATCGTCATTGCCGCCCAAAAAACGATTGGAAGGAATAACAGCCATACATTATGGGCAATAAAAATTGCACCCGAGCACATAAACATAATGCCTGAGTAACAGGGATTTCTGACGATACGATACACCCCTGTCCGGCATAATTCATTTTTTTTGATATAATTATCAACACTGTTCTTCCCGATTGCCGCAGACTTCCAGACCAAAAAGCCTTCCACAAGCAAGAGTATTCCAAGAAAAATCATGGTTACCATCAAGATCGTATTTGTGATTTTCCCACTGTCCAGAACTCCGGCTACCGATAACACAATCCCCGTCACGGTCAATAGGATAATGCCCACACCATAATATGGTCCCACTCCGTATATTGGCAAATGACCGGATTCCTGATTATCCCCATGAGGACTTCTTTGCTCTTTGTTCATTTTCTTCTCCTATAAAGTAATTTCTGCAAATTCCCGATTGTATCCTGAGCGGAAAAAATGTTCTTTGAGATCCCAAATATGCCAATATTTCATATATAATATGTCGGTTTTTTATAATTTTGTATCTCAGGCAGAAAAAAAGTGCTGCCGGATCCCAAAATTTCCCAAAAAACTGGCTCCAAAATCGCAAAAAATGCTCTCAGGGTACAATGGAACTCGGCAGGCAGGATTTTAGGAGCCATTCCGTGACAAATTGGGATCCGGCCGGCAGAAAATTTCCATCAGGGTACAGCCACCCCCGGCAGGCAGGATTCTCCGCCTGCGGGGGATCGCTTTCACAACATGATACCCTGCACCGGGGTGCGATCCCGCCTGAATAGTTTTAGATATCACAGAAAGATTACAAAATTATCGAAAACCCTACACCAAAAACTTGTCCAGCTCCGCTTCCACCTGCGGTTTCTTCTTCACCTTTGGATTGCGGATCAGAGTGCCCCCTGCGACCACCATCTCCACCTTTCTGAGCGCGCGCAGATCCTCCAACGGATTGTTCTCCGTCACGATCATATCCGCCGCCTTTCCCTTCTCGATGGTTCCGGTCTTGTCTCCGATACCCGCCATCTGTGCGCTGCGGCAGGTCGCCGTGTAAAGCGCAAAGCGGTTGCTGACACCCACATACTTGTGGAAATAATAAAGTTCACGCCAAAAGTCGTACTGCGTGATCCACGGACAGCCCACATCGTTCCCCAGTACCACGGGAATGTCGTTTGCAAGCGCCGCCTTGGCACAGGCAATGATCCCTTCAAATACCACATTGCCGTTAAACTGCTCCACCTCCGTCGCATTGGTAATGGAACGGTCAAACAGGGCATAGGGAAGCGCAGGGGAAAGCGTCGTACATAAGAATGCCCCTCTGTCCTTGAAAAGCTGAATGACCTCCTCATCCACATCCGCCCCGTGCTCTATGGAGTCCACGCCGTTTTCAAGCGCCACGCGCACACCCTGAGGCGATTCCACATGGGCGGACACCAGATATCCCTTCTTATGTGCCTGCTCGCACACCGCACGAACCATCTCGGGCGGCATCTTCAATTCACCCGGCACACCCTTTTCCTTGGCGTCCAGCACACCGCCGGTGATCATCAGCTTGATCAGATCCACCTTCTGCTGCTCCGCCACGGAAAGCTGTTTTAAAGCGGCGTCCACACTGTCGGCGGCAACCGCAACGGAACCCGCCATATGTCCGCCCGGAACGGAGATTCCCTGATTTGCCGCAAGGATTCTGGGGCCGACCTTTTTTCCCTCCGCAATCTCATCCCGCAGCCGGGTATCGAAGTCCCCCAGACCGCCCACCGTGCGGATGGTGGTGACACCGCTCATCAGCTCATCCTTCGCAAAGCCGCATACCACCTTGTAGGCAATCGCTCTGGAAAGTGCAGTGCCCATCAGGGTACGAACCAGCTTTTCGTTGTCCCTCTGCTTTTTCTGCGGCTTTCCGTTTCCGGCAAGATGCACATGCATATTGATCAGTCCCGGCATAATGTATTTTTCGCCCAGATCAATCACCTCGTAGCCCTGCGGAATGTGATCCGCCTCCACGATGTCCGAGATGCTGTCATTCTCCGTGAGAATGCACAGTCCCTCCCTCACCTGCATGTCCTTTGTACCGTCCAGAATTTTTCCGTTTGTGTATGCGTATTTCATCCTCTTTATCCTCATTTCTATAACATTTAAGCCTGTCAGCGGATCAGCAGCAGCCAGACGATGCCGTAATAAGTCACCACCGCAACCAGATCATTGACAGTTGTAATCAGCGGCCCCGAAGCGACAGCCGGATCCACCTTGATCTTATGGAAAAACATGGGGATCAGCGTTCCCACCAGACTGGAAATAACCATGGCGACCATGAGCGCCAGTCCGATGCAGCCGGAGATCATGTAGGAATAGCCCACGGGATTCTGCTTGAGAAGCCATATGTAAGCGCCGATCAGCAAAAACGCCATGACGCCGAGAAACAGCCCGTTCACAAAGCCCACCCGCATCTCCTTAATCACGAGATGCATTTTCTTCTTCCCGGTCAGATTTTCGTCCGTAAGCACGCGGATGGTGACAGCAAGAGACTGGGTTCCCACATTTCCCGCCATGTCCAGTATCAGGGACTGGAAGCACATAACGATGGGCAGCACCGCCACGATTGTCTCAAAAATGCCTACCACGGAGGAGACGCCCATTCCCAGAAACAGCAGGATGATCAGCCACGGCAGCCTTTTCTTCATGCTCTCCCGGGTGGTCTCGCGCAGATCCTCCTCCTCGGTCAGACCTGCTAACTTTGCATAGTCCTCACCCATCTCATCATCCACAACCTCCACGATATCCTGCGCCGTGATAACGCCGATCAAGACACCATGTCCGGTCAGTACCGGGATGGAATCCTCCTCGTAGTCCTTGATCACCTCGATACAATCACTGATCTTCTCATGCTCCGTCACATAGGGGTAGGAGGTACTGGTAATGCTCTCCAGCGTGGTGTCCTCTCTGGCGATGATCAGATCCTTCAAGTCGATTGCCCCGTAAAAACGGTTCTGCCCGTCTGTGACATAGACCGTGCCGATATTGTCATTCTCCCCCGCCTGCCGCACCAGCTCATGCATCGCCTGCCTGATCGTAAGGCTCTTGTGAATGGCAATATAGTTTGTGGTCATCCGGCTGCCGATCTCGTCGTTCTCGTAGGAGAGCAGCATCCTGATCTCGTGCCCGGCCTCCTCGTCCAGCAGCTTGACCAGCTTATCCTGCGTTGTCCTGTCCAGGTCGTCCAGCACCTTGGCAGCATCGTCCGAATCCATGTGCGAGAGGATTTTCGCCGCCTTGTCAAGACTGATCTCCCCAACATATTTTCCGGCGTCGTCAATATAGCGGAAGATATCCGCAAGCCTGTCGGCGCCCAGAACCGGGTACAGCTTCTCCCTCTCATCGGCGGTCAGAAGCTCAAACGCCGCCGCGATATCATTATCGTGGTAGCCGGAAAGCCGCTCCCGCAATGCAGCCTCATCGGTGGATTCCCGGATGATCTGCAACAATTCCTTTACATAATCGGGTTTCTTCAAATTCATGTTCTTCATGCTCCCAGTTTACCCCTCGCCCTTTCACAAGTCAAGATAGTGCTACTATCCCAGAACCTCCCGATACAATCTGAGCACGTTGCCGCCAAAGACTGCATCCGCCTGATCCTGCGTAAAGCCTCCCTTTACAAGCGCATGCCACAGCCTCTCCATGGCATCCGCGCCGGGCAGCTCCGCATGGGTGTCTATCCCGTCAAAATCACTGCCAAGCCCGAGACATTCCATGCCGCCCACCTTCACGATATGTTTCGCATGGCGCACCACCGCCTCCACGGTTCCCGGATTCGGTGTGTTCTCCTGCGCCTTGGTCAGAAAATCGGCATAGAAATTGAGCCCCGTCACGCCGCCCTTCTCCGCCAGTGCCCGGATCATTTCATCCGTGAGATTCCTCACACAGGGACAGATTTGCCGCGCATTGCTGTGGCTTGCCACAAAGGGTCTTTTTGCACGCCGTGCCACATCCCAGAAGCCCGCGTCCGACAGATGGGAAACATCCACGATCATGCCGAGCTCCTCCATCCTCTCCACAAAGGCAACGCCCATTTCCGTCAGCCCGTCCGACACATTCGGCACAAAGGTATCCTGTAACGTGGGCTTCTTTTTCCGGTCAATATTGGGGCTGCCCAGCTCATTTTGATAATTCCACGTGAGCGTCAGCATTCTCACCCCCTGTGAGTAAAGGATGTCCAGTTTTTCCAGGCTGCCCTTGCACACGCCGCCCTCCTCCACCGTAAGCAGGGCAGACATTTTTCCGCTTAAGCGGTTTCGCTCTATCTCCTCCGTGCAGGTCACCGGCACGATCAGGCCGGCATTCTCCTTCATCAGCCTCTCATACAGGGCAAAGAGCTCCTGCACATGCTCCCACGGATCCGCACAGGCTTCCATATTCACGAACAGGGCAAAGTTCTGCAAAAGGTAGTCCCCCTGTTTCATCTTCCGCAGATTGATATGGCAGTCGCAGTCAAGGAGCGAAATCTTCTCTCCCGCCTGCTCTCTCTTCCACAGCTCCGACACCGTATCGCAGTGCATGTCAACCGTTTTCATCATCCCATTCTCCTTCTCTATGCGTCCGCATCGCTCTATCAACTATCCTATGCGCCCGGAGTAATTTCCTATGATACAAAAACGGCGCCCTGCAAAATCACAGAACGCCGATTTTCTTAAGTACAAATGTAATCTATGCGGATTACTTACCGCTGCTTCCGAAATCAACACCGGTTTCGTCCGGCTTCTCTTCGTCAAACTTATAATCCTTGCCGGGCAGGATTGCGTTGAGAATAATACCGGTCAGCGCACCTACTGCCAGTCCGGACAGGCTGATGGTTGCACTGCCCACGGTGAACACGATTGCTCCGGCAGGGCTGAAGGTGATACCGATGGAAAGCACCAGAATCAGTGCTGCAATAATGACATTGCGGCTCTTGGTGAAGTCCGTCCGGGTCTCCACAATGTTGCGGACACCGACTGCGGAAATCATTCCGTAAAGCACCAGAGATACACCGCCGCAGGTAGCGGTAGGCATACAACCGATGATCTCGGCAAACTTTGGTGAGAAGGAAAACAGAATTGCGAAGCATGCTGCAATCCGGATTACCGCAGGATCATAAACCTTGGTCAGGGAAAGCACGCCTGTGTTCTCACCGTAGGTAGTGTTGGCAGGTGCGCCGAACAGGGAAGCCATAGTCGTTGCGAGACCGTCGCCCATCAGCGTGCGGTGCAGACCCGGATCCTTGATATAATTCCTGCCGACTGTGGAGGAAATTGCGGAAATGTCTCCGATATGCTCCACCATGGTAGCCAGTGCGATAGGTACGATGGTGATGACGGAGGTAGCCAGCATTCCGCTGTCAGCGCCATTGCCGAACAGATAGAATACCGTGTGATCCCACTTGATGGGATTTCCGATCCATGCAGCCTCCGCTACCGGTGTAAAGTCAACTCTTCCCAGGCAGGCAGCCACCACATAGGAGCCGACCACGCCGATGATAATGGGTACGATCTTAATCATGCCCTTACCCCAGATATTGCACACGATCACAAGCACGATCGCAATCAGGGCGATGGGCCAATCCGTAGCACAGTTGGAAATAGCAGACTGGGAAAGTGTAAGACCGATAGCAATAATGATGGGACCCGTTACCACGGGCGGGAAAAACTTCATGACTCTTCCTGTGCCGAACAGCTTGATCAGTCCGGCAAGCACCAGATACACAAGACCTGCGCAGGCCACACCGAAGCAGGCATAGGGGATCATCTCCACATTGGGAATCACCTGCTTGCCGTCCGCGTTGGCAAGCATGGGACAAATTGCGAAATAACCACCCAGAAAGGCAAAGGATGAACCTAAAAACGCCGGAACCTTTCCCTTTGCCAAAAGGTGAAACAACAGCGTACCGAGACCGGCAAACAGCAATGTGGTGGACACATCCAGACCAGTCAGCATGGGAACCAGAATGGTTGCACCAAACATGGCAAACATGTGCTGCAAGCCCAGTACCAGCATCTTCGGTACTCCCAGCGTTCTGGCATCATAAATGCCGGCGTCGCCAAGGACTACCTTTTTCTTTTTCTCGTCACTCATCGAATTCCTCCTCTGATTGTTTATTAAATTTTTCTAAACTCCACGTATAATCTTAGCCGACAGAGGAAGAAACGTCAACAAATATTTACATTATTTTACTCCAAAAACCGAATCGTGTGATCCATGAGGAACTGCTTCCAGATTTCGATGTACGCCGCCTTCAGATGCACCCCGTCAAAGGTGTATTCGCTGACCAGTCCGCCGCTGTCATCACACACACAGGGATTCACATCCAGAAAGAAAATCTGCTGATTGTCCGCGAGCTTTGCGATCTCCGCATTGCGCTGCTCGATTCCCTCATTGTAGATGTAGTCCCCCTTGGCGGACCGCTCCGCGGAAACCTTCATGATCGCCTGCAAATAGATGACTGCGTCCGGCTGCAGCTCCTGCAGATGCTTCACCGCTTCGTCGTACTTCTTCATAAAGGACTCCACGGTTCCGGTTCCCATCTCATTGATTCCGATCATCAGGTATATCTTTCCAAACTGCCTCTCCGAGAGCGCCTGCTCCACCGTCTGTTTCTTGCGGCTGCCCTCCACGGGCGCGATCTCGGCGTCAAACAGCTTATATATGGTCAGCCCCGTTGAAGCGTAGAAGGTTGCATTGTCAAGCCCCGCATAATCCTGAAGCCCCACCGTCCGGGAATCTCCGATAAACAGCGCGTCGTCAAAATAACTTTTCTCCACGGAGGCGTATTCCCACTGCGCGGCGTCCCCGCCCGAAACGGTTCCGTCCTCCTCAGTATCCCCCTTCTCAGACGGATTGCCGGTCTGCGGATCGTCGCCCGTCTGTGGGTTGCTGCCGTCCTCTCCCCCGCCGTTTCCGTCCGCGTCGCTGTCCTCCTCGCCCGCATCCTTCTCCCCGTACAGCGGCTCGCCCGGCAGATCAATGGATTCCTCATAATTTTTCAAGCCAAACTCGATCGCCGCGTCCAGAAAATCCTCCAGAGGCTCCCGGTAGAGGTAGCCGATTCCCGTTGCCGCAAGGAGCGCCAGAAATGTCATATATTTTAAGTTTGGAATTTTATTCATCATGACGTTCCATCACCTTCATTCTATTTTAGAAACGGAAATATAAAAACGGATTGTTGCCGTTCTGCCGGATCTGATCCACGCAAAGCCAGAACAGCACCGCAAGGGCAAACATTCCCGCCCCGGTGTCCTTGAAACGCCCGTACAGCCGCCCGGAGATCGGCGTGCACAACAAAATGCCCGCTACCAGCACCGGACCGCAGTCCTGCAAGGCTCTCACATAGTCCGTGGGATTCACATGAATCCCCTCGACAAAGCCGAACATTCTCCCAAAATAAATACCCAGCTCACCAAAATCCGGTATGGCAAAACACATCCATGTGAGGGGTATCACAAACAGGACATAACAGTGGGAAAGCAGCCTGCTTTTTTCCAGAAGTCCCTTGCGGTCGAGCAGGCGCTCCAGCACGATAAAAAACCAGAGGCTCATGCCCCACGCAAGGAAATGCAGCCCGCCCCCGTGCCAGACAGAGGTGAACACCCATACCACGAACAGATTGAAAATCGTCCTGAGCGTTCCCTTCCTGCTGCCACCCATAGGAATGTAGACATATTTCTGAAACCATCTTCCCAGTGTAATATGCCATCTTCTGTAAAACTCCCGGATACTCTTTGCCATGTACGGCAGGTCAAAGTTTTCCGGCAGGGAAAAGCCAAGCATCCTGCCAAGTCCCACCGCCATCAGGGAATAGCCGTAGAAATCAAAATACAACTGTAAGGAATAGCCCACGGCTCCCATCCATGCGTAGGGGGTGGAAATGCTCTGCACGCCCACGGTGCGGATCTGGTTCCAGAGCAGGGATAACCGGTCCGCCAGAAGCACCTTGAGCGCCATCCCCGCCACAAAAAGCTTCAGTCCCTGATCCACATTTTCAAGGCTCATGCGCCTCTCCTTCAGATCATCCGACACTTCGCTGTAATTGACGATGGGTCCCGCCACAAGCTGCGGGAACATGACAATGTAAGTCGAAAGGCGGACAAAGGATCTCTCCGGCGGGATCTCCCCCCGGTACACATCCGTCAGATAGGAAAGGATCTGAAACGTGTAAAAGCTGATGCCCAGTGGAAGCCCCGTCACGCCCGCCATAAAACCGGTCTGCGGAATCCACTTAAAAAAACATAACACAAGAACATCCGCCGCTGCCATCGCGCCGTAGAGCAGCCGCCTTTTTTTCTCACTCTTTTTTGTTGTCGTTTTCTCTGTCACAAGGCGTCTTCCCACCCAATAATTCAAAAACACTGAGCCTGCCAGCAAAAAAACATATACCGGCTCTCCGAACGCATAAAACAGGATGCTGCCCACCAGCAGCGTTATATTGCGGTACTTTGCCGGAGTTGCGCAATACAGAACCAGAAACACCGGCAGAAATCCCAGCAGAAATTCCACACTGTTAAATATCACATTTATCACATCACAATCTGTATTTATATTAAAATAGTATTCTCCTCAAACCGGAATCACAATCAAAAAATTATTAAGTTTTACTGATTGTTTTTTGATTGTCCATCCCCTACAATATAGAAAAGAGCAAAGCATTTTCGCAACGGAGGTTACGATGAAAGAACAACTGTATATGATCCCCCTGAATGATGCCGTAAACGCGGACGATGAATGTCCCTTCTGCTACATTGAGCGCAAGCTCGAACAGGATCTTCTGGACTTTGCCTTAGGCAACGCCTCCTCCTACATGGAGAGTGACGTCCGGGACAAAACGGATCGTCAGGGCTTTTGCAAAGCCCATTTCAAAAAAATGTTTGACTACGGCAACACGCTCGGAAACGGATGGATCCTAAAGACCCATTACAAGCGCATGATGGAGGAATTTGAGCGCCAGACCGCCGCATACAGGCCCGGAAAACTCTCCCTGCGGGACCGGCTGAAAAAGGAGTCGTCGCAGAACCCCGTCACCGCATGGGTGCGGGAAAAGGAAGCCTCCTGCTACATCTGCAACAATTTCAAGGAGCATTATGAGCGCTACCTTGATACCTTTTTCTACATGTATGGACAGGACGAGGATTTCCGCCGCCGAATCGAAACCGGAAAAGGGTTCTGTCTCAGCCACTTCGGCGACCTCTGCGAGGCCTGCGACACCAAGCTTTCCGACCGTGAGCGCTCCGACTTCTACGAGATGCTCTGCACGCTCATGCACCGCAATTTGGAACGGCTCTCCGAGGATGTGTCATGGCTCATCGAAAAGTTTGACTACCTGAACAAGGACGCCGACTGGAAAAACTCCAGAGACGCCATCCAGCGCGGTATGCAGAAGCTAAAAGGAGGATACCCGGCGGATCCTCCCTACAAGCGAAACAAATAGTGGCTTATCCGCGAACCATCTGCTGCATCATATCGATATACGAAACGTTCTCCCGATAAATCATTTCCGGCTGGAAGGAGGCATCCCAGAAGCGCTCCGCCATGAGGCCCTTCAATGTGTAATCCACCATCTTGCACAGCTTATCCTCATCTATTCCGGCGGTCAGCGAGGAAAAATCCATCCGCGCCCGGAAGCTCTCGTAGGTATCGGCAAGCGTCGTCCGCATCTCCTCGCAGGCAAGCAGAGCCTCTCCCACATCCTCGCTCATGGATCTGGTGAGAAACTGCTGCATGTAAGGATATCTGCGCAGGGCCTGGAGCTTCGCCTGCTCGATCTGCTTCCATATCTCAAAGGGGTCTGTCTCCGTGGCGGACACGGCTGCCTTCAGCTCCAGCACCATGTAGCGGACGCTGTAATCGTAGACGAACGTATAGGTGCCGAGCTTGCTGCCGAAATAATGGAAAAGCAGACCCTTGCTGATCGCCGCCTCGCGCACAATATCATCCGTACTGGCATGACGATAGCCGTTCTGCGCAAAAATCTTCAGCGCTGCATTGATCATTCTGTCCTGTTTTTCCTTTTTCAGGTCAAAAAACTTGCCGTTCATCCTGTGACTAACCCCCGGTTTTCATTTCCTCATTGACTTAATCGGTCAGAAAATAAATATAGCATAGAATCCGCCTCCGTGCAAGCGCCATTATATGGCATCACATTTTTCACAGGGTTTTTATGAAATTTTTATACATAATCTCTTTCTTTTTCCATAAAATAGTATTAGAATAGTTACAACAGAAAATTGTCCGGAGAACGAAAGGAGTACCCACTCATGGCTAAGAAATTTGGAAAATTCTTACTTTTCACAGCGGCTGCCGCTGCTGCATGCGCAGGCGTGTACTATTATCTTCAGAGCAAGGGGAAACTTGCCGCCGATTACAACGGTGATGAAGATGATGATTATGATGATTTCAGTGACGATCTGGACGAGCAGGAATCCAACCGCTCCTATGTTGCCTTAAATCACGAGAACGCCGACTCAGAGCAGAAGGAAGCTCCTGCAGAGGAAGAAAAGAAGGAGGAAGCTCCCTTTGAAAAGCTCTCTTCCCTCGTTTCCGCCGCTGAAGATAAGGCTGAGAAAGTAGAAGAATTTTTTGATGAGGATGAGGACGCATCCTCAGAGGAATAAGTTCATACAGCGACAAAAAGCGCGTGAGAAGGCAAGTGATTGCTCTCCCACGCGCTCTTTTTTCGCAACTTTGATGCAAAAAGCCCTTCCGGCCGGATTCCTTCCTATTTCAGCCACGCATCCGCAAGAAGCCCTACGCCTGCGCTGATCTCCGGCTGTTTCAGTCCGCCGTACCCTAAAAGCACCGTGGCAGGGTTACTATCTGCGGTCGGGGCGATCCCTGCATCCGACAGTCCGTACACCTTAACGCCCACCTCTGCTGCCCATCTGATCAGCTCCTGCTCCGTCGCATCACCGCTCCTATCCTCCAGTAAAAGATGCAGTCCCGCATGCTCCCCCTTCACAAGAAACCGCTCCGCAAACGGCTTCAGCTCCTGCAAAAGCAAGTCATGCTTTTCCCTGTATAGCTTGCGGGTCTTGTTTAAGTAGCGCTCAAAATAACCGTCCCTCACAAACACATTCAATATCCGCTGGTCGATACGGGACACTGTGGAGGAATAGATACGGCACGATTCACGGTAGCGCTGCAAAAGAGCGGGCGGCAGCACCATAAAGCTGATGCGGATGGCGGGTGCAATGGATTTTGAAAAAGTACCGATGTATATGACTCTCCCGGAGGTGTCCGCCCCCTGAAGGGAGGGGATCGGTTTGCCCCGGTAACGGAACTCACTGTCGTAATCATCCTCGATGAGATACCGCTCCGGCGCGGCGCCCGCCCATTTCAGAAGCTCCATTCTCCTGCCGATGGGCATAGTGACCCCAAGCGGATACTGGTGGGAGGGCATCACATAGGCAGCCCGCACATCCGTCCGCGCAAGGGCGTCCGCCCGCATGCCGTTCTCGTCGCTGTCCACGATCTCCACCCGGTAGGCAAAGGATTCAAAAATACGAAATGCCTTCCGGTAGGTGGGATTTTCCATGGCAACTCCCGCATGGCGTCCCAGCAGTTTCTCCAAAATCAGCAGAAGGTAGTCATTTCCAGCCCCCACCACAATCTGCTCCGGGGTACAGTTCACACCTCTCGAAGCGTGGAGGTATCTGGAAATGGTCTGGCGCAGATCGTAATCTCCCTGCGGTTCCCCCAGTGCAAAGAGATCCGCGTTTCCCTCGTTCAGGATATCCTTGGTGATCCGCTTCCACACGCTGAACGGAAACGCGCTCATGTCAAGTCCGTTGGGGGAAAAATCATACTTTATGGGCATGTCCGCCGTCCGGGTCTTTGGAGAATCCATCTGCGGCGCAGCCTGTCCGGTCGTAGCAATCGCCACCGCCGCCTCCGGCAGTTCCTCCAGCGCGCACACGAAATAGCCCTTGCAGGGGCGCGACTCAATATAGCCCTCCGACAAAAGCTGTTCATAGGCAAAATCCACCGTACTCCGGGATACCTGAAGGTACTCCGCCAGTGTGCGCGTAGAGGGAAGCCGCTCTCCCGCGAGCAGCTTCCCTCCTTTGATTTCATCCCGGATATGTTCGTAAATCTGCTCATACAGACGTTTTCCTCCGTCTGCGCGCAGCTCCATGGTCATATCATACATATCTCATCCCTTTGTTCTTTTTAACTCCGCAAGGATCTCTTCCTTCAGATCCCTTGCCTTGTCCTTCATTCTTGCGCCCGCCGACGGGGAAGTCAGAATGGAGGCAATCAGCTTTGAAGCCACATCATACCTTCCGAATTGCTTTGCGAGTACGGCAATCAGGTAATCTATGGTAATTTCATCCATACCGCAGATTGGAAAGCTCTCGGTGCTGACCGCACTGACAAAGCCCTCATATGCATTTTGCAGGTATTCCTTTTCCTGCGCCTTAAGCGGTGTCAGCTTATCCTCGCCCGCGCCCTGGCCTGCCAGTTCCTCCTGCCAGCCGCGCAGCAGCCATGCAGCCTTGAGACAGATATATGCCTTCTCGCTAGCCTTTGCCTGCTTCACAATCGCACACGCAAGCGCAAGCTGGTAACGCTCCATGGCTTCCTCGTAAGTATAGATATCTCCGGTGTGAGGCTTCAGCTGCACGCTCTTACAGATCTTCTCGCGGATCAGCTTTACCTGCACGGAGGTCATAGGCTTAAAATACCGGGTCACTGCGGAGAAACCGCACTTTGGGCAGGTCACCACATCATACTTCTGGAGATCGACCCCTTCATAGACGGCGCGGAGATCCGGATCGGTATGCAGAAGCTTTGCCTTTCCGGTCTTCATAACCTTGCTGGTGATCTTCTGATCACAGACCGGACACAGGAAACTGCGGTCATACACCAGATCCTTCTCCTGCGGCACCACAACAGTACTCTGCTTTTCCTCATGCTTCTCTTCCTTGGGCTCCTCGTACACCTTGGCATTCTCCAGATCCCCGAGTCCAAGGTTCGCCAGCCCTGACAATAAACCCGCCATCGTCAATCCTCCTTCTTTGGTAAAACAAACGAACTCTTCAACGAAACAATACGGTTAAAGACCGGCGCTCCCGCCTTGGAATCCTTGTAATCCACACAGAAGAATCCGTTGCGCACAAACTGGAAGCGGTCATATGCCTTTGCGTCCGCCAGTGCAGGCTCCAGATAGCAATCCGTTCTCACCGTAAGGGAGTTGGGGTTTAGGTTCAGGCTTCCGTCCTCATTGTACACACCCTTCTCCTCATCAATAATATTTTCATACAGACGAACCTCCGCCTTTACAGCCTCCTTTGCGGGAACCCAGTGAATCGTTCCCTTTACTTTTCTGCCGTCGGGGCTGTTTCCGCCCTTGGAGGCGGGATCGTAGGTACAATGGACCTCCGTCACCTTGCCGTTTTCGTCCTTCACACAGCCGGTGCAGGTCACAAAATAGGCGTTCATCAGACGCACCTCATTGCCCGGGAACAGACGGAAATATTTCTTGGGCGGCTCCTCCATGAAGTCCTCTCTCTCAATATAAAGCTCTTTTCCAAAGGGAACCTGTCTGGTGCCAAGCTCCTCGTTTTCCAGATTATTGGGCACCGTCAGAAGCTCGTTCTCGCCCTCCGGATAATTGTCGATCACCAGCTTGACGGGATCCAGCACCGCCATCATGCGGGGCGCTTTCTTCTTCAGATCCTCGCGGATGCAGTACTCCAGCATTGCGTAATCCACGGAAGAATTTGCCTTGGATACACCGCAGAGCTCCACGAACAGCTTGATGGACTCCGGCGTAAATCCCCTGCGGCGCAGCGCGGCGATGGACACCAGTCTGGGATCATCCCAGCCGTCCACAATTCCCTGCTCCACAAGGCGCTTGATATAACGCTTACCCGTCACCACGTTGGTCAGGTACAGCTTTGCAAACTCGATCTGTCTGGGCGGATGAGGATACTCCAGCTCGCGTACCACCCAGTCGTAGAGCGGTCTGTGATCCTCAAATTCCAAGGTACAGATGGAGTGGGTAATGCCCTCAATGGCGTCCTCGATGGGATGCGCAAAATCGTACATGGGATAGATGCACCATTTGTCCCCCGTGTTGTGGTGGGTCATGTGCGCCACCCTGTAAATAACCGGATCTCTCATATTGATATTTGGGGATGCCATGTCGATCCTTGCCCGGAGCACCTTCTCCCCGTCACCGTACTTGCCGGCGCGCATCTCCTCAAACAGTTTCAGGTTCTCCTCTACGCTCCTTGCGGTGCCGGGATCCTCCTTGCCCGGCTCCGTCAGAGTTCCGCGATATTCCCGGATCTGATCCGCGGTCAGATCGGACACATACGCCCTCCCCTTTTTGATGAGCTTGACAGCGCCCTCATACATCTGCTCAAAATAGTTGGATGCAAAAAACAGCCTGTCCTCCCAGTCCGCGCCAAGCCACGCGATATCCGCCTTGATGGACTCCACAAACTCCTCCTTCTCCTTGGTGGGATTCGTGTCGTCAAAACGCATGTTGAACTTGCCGTGGTATTTCTGCGCCAGTCCGTAGTTCAAAAGAATGCTCTTTGCATGTCCGATATGCAGATAACCGTTGGGTTCCGGGGGGAAACGTGTATGCACGGTATCATACACACCCTCCGCCAGATCCTTCTCTATTGCCTGTTCAATAAAATTCCTGCTTTCCATTTCGCTCATAAAGCCGCCAGCCTTTCCTGTTACATACATAAAATCTATGCTTTATCTTAGCACATCTGCTTTATTCTCCGCAAGACTTCAATCCCTTTTTCGTACTTTTCATAAGTTTGCCCGCAACCAGACATCCAACGATGCCGAAGGCAATTCCCAACACCATGGCGCAGAGCACATCCGTAGGGTAGTGCACATACAGGTAAAGCCTCGAGAATGCCACCAGCACGGCAAGCACCATGGCAGGAATCCCGAATCTGCGGTCATACAAAAGCAGGGCGGTCGCCGCTTCAAAGGACGCCAACGTGTGCCCGGAAGGGAAGGAAAAATCCCGGGGTGCCGTAATCAACAACATAATGGTGCGCCCGAAATGCTCCAGCTGGTAGTCATAGGGTCGCGGTCTGGCGATCAGGGGCTTCAGCGTCACATTACACACCAGCACGCCAAGCAGAAGGGCAATCCCCACGCCAAGTCCTCCACGTCTGTGCTTCGGGATGCACACAAGCACAAGCGCCACCAGAATCCAGAAGATTCCGCCGTCCCCGAACTTTGTAATGATCGGCATGACGGCATCCAGAAACTCGCACTTGATGTTGGCTGCGATCCACTCCAGTATGGGAAGATCAAAATGCTCTGCTAAATAGCTCAAAACGGTTATCATGTTCTTCTCTGCCTTTCTTCTTATGTGTGTTACACGCTACTCAAACAGCGGGTAAAGTGTCATGGGTTCCAGTCTGTATCCCTCGGGAAGCGTCACATTTCCGTCCTCGTCTGGAACAAACACAAGCTCGCCCGAGGTTCTTCCCAGATCGTCCACAGTCTCCCTCATCCAGCCGGAAAACTTTTTCCCCTCGGGTGCCTGCACCACAGGTGCGGAGAGCTTTCTGGTGTCCGAGGCTTCAAACTGATCCTGCAATACCTGTCCGTCATAACGGTAGACCAGACGCACCTGCGTGACAGGCTGCATCACATCCACATTTGTCATGTTCACCGCACGGTATTTTCCGTCCGCCTGCTTCTCGATAAAGAAGCTGGCATCCAGCGCATACTCCTTTACGGAGCCGTTCTTGCGCTCCACGTTTAAGGAGAGTGTGACCCTGACGGTAAACAGGCTGTCCGAATACCGGCAGTAATCGGTCACATTGTTTCCCTCAAAGGAGTAACCTCTGTAATCCTGCATCCAGCTCTCATTCTTGCGGATGGTCTGATAGATCTCCGTGTCCGGGTCAAAGAAATTGGAAAGCCCCCTTTCCGCGCCGATCATATATTCACAGTAGCCCTGCGCTATGGAGAGCACCGTCTGTCTGTCCTCCTCCGGCATATCCGCCGCAGACTGCTCCTCCACATAAATTCCGTTCTCTTCATCGTAATATACAAGCTGTTCTTCCTCTTCTGCATTCAGGATCATAACGGAAGGCGGCATCAGAAGCCCCTCCACGCACTGGATCTCGGTGCGCGCGCCGTGAATGCCCTCCGGCAGATAGGTCTCCGCAAGAGTCTCCGTCCGCTGTACCGTGTATTCCTCCCCGAGACGGACGCCATTCAGATACACGGTATCCTCCGCGTTTTTCTGAATGCGGACTCCCGTGCCCCTGTTCAGCTCCAGCGCGATCTCTCCCAGACTCCACCGGGTGATTCCCTTCTCGCCCTCACTGCTGACAAGGGTAAAGGACAGAAGCTTTTCCTCCCCCAGCTTGACAACGTACTTTTTATTGCCGGAAAGTCCTGCCGAGGTCTCGGACAGGGTCAGAGGCTCGTCGCCCACCTTTGCGGTCATGTAGGCCACATAGGAATCCTTTCCCTCAAACACCGTGTCCTCAGTCCCGGACAGCTCGTAGATCTTCGCCCAGTCGGGAGATTCAAACAGTTCCGCAAACACTTCCGCGCACTTCGCCGTCGGCTGGGATGCCTCATAATTCACCAGCCACCGGTACAGCTTAACCACCACGCAGGTCATGCCGACCAGAAACAGACCGATACACACAAAATAGATTGTATAAAAAACTTTTCCCTTACGCATGCTCACTCCTCACTTCCGGGATGCACCATAAAATAGGTTGGCATCTTTCTCGGCTCCTGCTGCAGCAGGGAGTAGTTGTTGATCATCTGCACCTGTCCTGCCTCGCCGTATCTTCCGTAGGTATCCCGATACAGCATGATGGTGGAGGAGCCGCCGTCCAGATTGCAGGCGTTCACCGCATTGTTCTCCACCAGAATATCGATCAGATCCGCATAGGTGGCGCCAAGACTTCCCGCCTGCCGTCCGTCCACGCAGAGGAAGATCACCGCGCCGTCCTCGCGCTGGGCAATGCAGGTGCGGGGATTATAGCCGGAATTGCTGTTGTACGCCTCCTCGTTCACCACGCCGTTCATAATGAGCACGGGACCGAAACAGCAGCCGTCCCGGATTCCCAGCTCCTGCGCCTGACTCTTGGTCATGGACTTTGCCACCACAAGGATATCATCCTGATTGAAGCCCGCAAAACCGTTGTAGGTACTGCCGTCGTCCCACACGCACTCCCCTCCGGCAAACACCAGACCGCAGGGCACGCTGCCCACCTCCGGACTTGCCGTACCGTTGTCAAAGAAAGCACCGGCGTTAATGGCAGCCATTGCACCTTCCTTCTCTATCTGGCGGTTGATGCGCTCTCCCGGCACAGACTTGGAAAAAGTCTTGGAGGAGGTCGCCATGTAAACCAGCGAAGGATCCCTGATTACCATAAGGTATGCGTTGTAGGTATCCCCCGAAATATTCTCGATGCGGATCCCATCCGGGTAGTCCGCCCACTCGTTGCTGCCCGCGATCACATTGTCCTTCGCGATCACCACCTTGGAAGTGTCCGTCACATCATCCGGGAGCTCCGCCGCCACAGCCGACCGGATCTGCGCCACAAGCTCGTCCCCCAGATACAGTCCGGGGATCCATTTGGTCGCGCTCGCCTCCGTCAGGGACATGGTCAGCACATCCCTCGCCGTGGGGGAGGGACCCTTAAACACCACAAACATAATGACGCACAGGGACAGCACCAGCAGTCCGATCATTGTAAAGAAAATCAGAAGCGACCTTCTGATCACCATCCAGAAAATTTTCTTTTTCACCTTAAGCCTCTTTTCTTTCCGTCACAAATACCCAGCGCTGCTGGATGCAGTAGCTCGCCACGAACAGAATTGTCATAACCACCGCATAGACAAGTGCCCGAAGCCCCGTTTTCCCGTCTCCGATCCCAAACAGAAGGCACAGACCGTGCGTAAACAGCAGTTGCAGCAAAAGCTGCGGAATTGCCAGCGCATAGTAGCGCAGGAAAGACCGTCCCGCAGATGCCTTGCTGTGAAACACCAGCTTTCTGTTGAGAAAGAAGTTGAAAAGCGAGGACACCACTCTCGCCGTCACCACCGGGATTGCCGTCAGGAAAAAGCCTGACACTACCCCGATCAGCAGTCCGGAAAGCAACACAAACAGCCCCTCATCCAGCAGGGCGCTCAGAAGCGAGCTTACGGAATAGCGGAAAAAATGTGTAAGCAGAAGCCGGTAGATCCGCCATGAATCCCGAAACACCCTGAAATGGGAGCTTTTGTTTTCTTCTATGTATACCGTGCTGCACGCCTTCTCCTCAAAAGCAATATCGTGCTCCTTCATGGCAAGCAGCATATTGGTCTCATATTCAAACCGATCGCCGGAAACCTGCAAAAAGACCGGCAGCGCCGATGTGGGTATGGCGCGCAGTCCCGTCTGGGTGTCCGAGATCTTCATTCCACAGAAGATCCGGAACACACCGGATGTAATGCGGTTTCCGAAGCGGCTCCGCGCCGGTACATGGGGCAGGCTGAAATCCCTGACCCCGAGCACCACATGCCCGGTCTCCTTCATCCGCATTACGCAGGCTGCCGTATCCTCCGGTGTGTGCTGGTTATCTCCGTCCACCGTGACCACCCCGGCTCCGTCCGCATGATGCTCCAGATACCATGTAAAAGCCGTCTTTAATGCGGCACCCTTTCCACGGTTCTGTTCGTGGGTAAGCAGCTTCACCTCGCTGTGTGCAGCAGCGGCGTCGGTGAAGTAATGGAGCTTCTCCGTCCTGCTGCCGTCATTCACCAGGATAATCTCCTCAAAGCCCGCTGCCAGCAGTCCGTCTATGACCGCGGTCAGTTTTTCGTCCGGGTCAAGCGACGGCACAATCACTGATACATTTGCAAAATCCCTCATATCTTTTGCATCCCCCGTATCTCTATTTGCCCAGCAGGTCATCCGCCTTTCCAAGCAATTCTTCCGTGCTGTAGATAGGAATACGATACTGCTTTTCGGAAAGGTTGTCAACAATCACACTTCCCTCTGCGGCATCAAGCGCAATCATGCCCTCGATCCGTGCAAGCACGGAGAAATCCGGGCTCAGCATGTAGGCGTAAGTCCATCCGCCCACATAATAGTTTCCGTCCGCATCCTGCCCGAAATAGTAGCAGAACTCATCCGGCACATCCGTCAGCGCCTTCTTGCATTCCATCGTAGCTGCGTCATAGATCTCCAGCCTTCCGTCCTGATAGCTCACAAACAGAAGGTCGTTGTCCGTACTGTAAAAAGCGTACCTTGCCATGGCGGCATCCGCAAGCCCGATCTCCTCCGCCAGCGCCGTGAGCTCGCTGTATTCCACATACGCATCCGCCGTCTTTTCCACGGGCGTCTCCACCGCCGTCAGACTGTCACGGTTGGTGTAATCGTATACCGTGATCCGGTTGCTCTGGTAGGGAAGCACCAGAAAGCCCGCCATGCTCGCCAAAAATGTCTTGTCATTGTGATCGGGACACTGGAATATCATATCCATATTGTAGTCCGTCAGATTGTCCACATTCAGGTAATGGTAAACACCGCCCCTTGTGAAGAATATGAACGCATCCGCATCCACAAAGGCACCTCCGCCGATCACCTCATCTCCCACCGGGAAAAGCTCGGTGACGGAGCCGTCCGCAACAGAGATCAGCCTCACCTCATAGCTGGTGGCAAGCAGCAGATTATCCGCTCCCTCCGCCGCAGGCAGATAGATAAGATTTCCCACGCCGCCGGAAAAGGAATTTTTCCACAAAAGCTTTCCCGTCTCTCCGTCGCATGCCATCAGGATCGCCGTATGGTTCTGCGTCCCATACTGGTTCAAAAGCACATAGGCTCTATCCCCTTCAAATCTGACGGTTTGCAGGCTTGTCCCGCCCATCTGCCATGTGCCGATGATCCGATCCTCTTTGTACCGATAAAGAACCAGCTCCAGATTGTCGTCCTTGTCCCGCTGTCCAAACACCAGAAGCCCGGATTCCGTATCAAAGAAAACGCCGCCGCTGGCCTGGGTGCCCTCGCTCACCGGACAGTATGCCGCCACTGAGCCGTCCTGCACACGGTACACCGTAACCTGCGTGTATTCCTGTGCCGCCAGATACTCACCCACGCTTCCGTAGATGCCGTACACATGTCTGCCCTCAGTATCGATTTCGGATATCTGCTCCGTGCCGCGGTCGTAGATGGCAATGCCGCCCCCGTCCCGCTTGTAAGCAACAATCTCATCCCCCACAAAGGTTACGGTGTGGTCGCTGAACACTGCTGTGGCACAGTCATCAAACTCCGCCTCCTTCTCAGCGCCCTCCAGCTTCCACAGGGTGAGGCGTCCCTTGCTCTCCAGCGTCAGCACCGATTCCCGATCCGGCGAGAGCTTCATCTGATCAATCAGCCCTTCCGTCACAAGCTGGTACTGGGGCTTCATGGTGCTTCCGTTGTCATAGACATGCAGGCTCTGCGCCAGCGCATACTGCGCCCGTTCCGTGCAGGGGAGCGCAATGCCGTTGTAGGAGGTCAGTGCCTGCCGCGCCGTCTCCACCGCTTTTATCCTGTCCCCGCTCTCCAGATAGCGCAGGGATTCCGCTGCAAGGTTCTCCGCCTGCGCGCGGAGGAGCTCCTCATTCTGTCTGCTGATCTCCTCCGTCTTTGCAAGAATCTCCTGATTCTGCGCCTGAATCTGCTCCTTCTGTCCCTGAATCCGCAGTGCCATGGCTGTGCTGACCGCGCAGAAGGCGAGGCATACCGCCGTGCCCGCAAGGGATGCCGTCAGAATCTTCCGCATTTTCTGCTCCCGGTGTCTCTGGCGCAGATCGTCGTAGCTGACGGAAAAGATAGGGGCAAGCAGCCTTAAAATCTCCGTTTTCATTGCCTTTTTCATGGCACGGCGGTTCTTGCCCCGGATATCCGCCGCAAGGGGCTCCAGCTCCCGGCGTTCCGTTTTCGTGGTGCCGTCCGGCAGGGTCACGGTCTCCTCGCAGTAGAGCAGCTCCTCCGGGAAGGATTCTGACGGCTCTCCCTCAATCAGTACCGCCAGCACCTTCTCCCGCCCGTGAAGCGCAATAAAGGTCTCGATCTCCTTCTTGCACCAGAGGGATTCCCGCAGCCTCGGAGAACAGATTACGATCAGATACTCCGACTCCGCAAGCGCCTTTCTGATGGGATCCTCCAGATTGCTGGTGAGGGGCAGCTCGTCCTTGTCCCTGAAAACACGCTCCAGTTTTCTTCTGCCGCCCGTCTTTTTTGCAATGTTTGCGGGCAAACGAAAAGCCTCCAGTTTTCTGTGGAGGTTTTCGGCTGCAAATTTATCCAATTCGGTGTGTCTGTAACTGATAAACGCATCGTACATGTGCTTCACGCTTCCTCATACGTCTTTGAAAAAATATCCTTTTCGATCACATAGATATCGTGCAGGTCTTCCTGTCTTGCAGCCAGATAGTCGCCGGGTCTTCCCAGCATGTACTTGGATTTATCCCACTCGGTAAAGACCTTGACGCCCTTCTCCAGCACTCTCGCATAGACCCTCTTCCCGCCGGAGGGGACGCAGACCTTCGCATAGTCCGTCAGCACCAGATTCTTTCCGTCCTGCCTGTTCTTGATGGTGGGCTGGTACTCCGTGTTGACGCTGCACTCCGCGGCACTGTAAGGCTTGTTCAGCTTCAAATAGCTTGCATCAAATTTGCTCTTGCGGTTGGGGTAGACCTCGCCCTTGATGCCGATGATAATGTAGAGATCCTCCTCCACCGTCATTTCCACATCGCCCTCCAGGGTTCTGATGGTGATGGGCGTACCCACCGGCAGTACCTCGTCCGCCTTCACATAGCCTACCGGCACCTTCTTCTTTTTGTAGCACTGCATGGCGGAAACATTGATATCGTACTTTGAGGCATCAATGATCTCAAAGCTGTCAAAATACTGCGTCATGCGGTTGTTGAAGTAGCCGTCCGCATGCATGGTGGGATAGCGCTCCTCGTACAGCTTCATGCTGATGAAACCGCCCGCCTTCTCGTAATGCCCACCGCCGGAGCCGATTCCCTCCGCCAGATACGCCGCAAGCTCGCTGGCGTTTACCTCCCTGATGCAGCTTCGCACGGAAAATTTGAAGCCGTCGTCCGTGGCGTTGAATACTACACAGGTCTTCACGATGTCCACCTGTAACAGGAAGTCACTGATCAGCCCTAAAATATTGGGATCACAGGGCTTTGCGCCGATCACCGCGAACTCATAATCGTCGTTATAGCTGCTGCGGATCAAGGCGATTCCCGCAATTTCCAGCTCCTTCAAGGAGAGGTTTGAGTTGCGGAACAGATTGATCAGATTCTTGTCGTAGGGAAGCGCCTCCCGCATATCCAGATCCCGTGGGTTTGACAGCTCCGAAAACTGGTTGGTGTCCGTATACAGTCCGTAATACAGCGCCGTGCCCAGACCGTGCTCATCATCGACCTCATAGCCCTCCTCGTTGAGAAGCTGCCACACCAGCGTGGCACAGCTTCCCAGATTCGGATTAATGAGGGAAAGCTCCACATCCTCGATCTCCACCTGATGATGGTCGATGATGGCAACCTTTTTTGCAGGGAGCCCGGTCACGTTTCCCGCGCCGTACTGGCAGTCCACCGTGATGAGAAGTCCCTCCCTCTCCTGCAGTCCTTCCTTGGGCTTGATATACTTTACCGGCAGATGCAGCTTCTCCACCATCAGGCGCAGATTCGATTTCTGTATTTTGTTTCTTCCGCTGTATACAAGCTGCACATCATGTCCCTTGCTCTTGAAATAGCAATACAGGCCGTACCCCGATGCGAGCGCATCCGCGTCGGGATTGTCGTGGCACTGTATGGTAATCGGATTGTACTTCTCCAGATCTCTCAGCTTCATGCTAACCCCCACCCTGCTTTTTCTCTTAGTGATGGAACAGACGGATGCCCGTAAATGCCATCACCATATCATACTTATCACAGCACTCGATCACCAGATCGTCCCGCACGGAGCCTCCAGGCTGCGCGATATATTTCACGCCGCTCTTATGGGCGCGCTCCACGTTATCGGAGAACGGGAAGAATGCGTCGGAGCCAAGCGTAACCTCCTGCATGCCGTCCAGCCATGCACGCTTCTCCTGTGCGGTAAATACGGGCGGCTTCTCCCTGAACACTCTCTGCCATGCGCCCTCTGCCAGCACATCCATATACTCATCCCCGATATAGTTATCGATGGCGTTGTCCCTGTCCGCTCTGCCCAGCGTATCCACAAACTGAAGGGACAGCACCTGAGGGGACTGTCTCAGATACCAGTTGTCCGCCTTCTGACCCGCCAGTCTGGTACAGTGTACGCGGGACTGCTGACCTGCGCCGATACCAATCGCCTGACCGTCCTTCACATAGCAGACGGAGTTGGACTGGGTATATTTCAGCGTGATCAGTGCTATTTTCATATCTATGAGCGCCGACGCGGGAATATCTTTGTTTTTCGTCACAATATTGCCCAAAAGCGCGTCGTTGATGTCAAGTTCGTTTCTGCCCTGCTCGAAAGTGATGCCGTACACCTGCTTGCGCTCGATGGGCGCAGGCACATAGCTCTCATCGATCTGAATGATGTTGTAGGCCCCCTTCTTCTTTGCCTTCAGAAGCTCCAGCGCCCTGTCCGTGTAGCCCGGTGCGATCACGCCGTCGGAAACCTCTCTCTTGATCAGGCGCGCCGTATCCTCATCGCACACATCGGAGAGTGCGATGAAATCGCCGAAGGAGGACATTCTGTCCGCGCCTCTGGCTCTTGCGTAAGCGCATGCTAACGGAGAGAGCTCTCCTAAATCATCCACCCAGTAGATCTTGGCAAGGGTTTCCGTCAGGGGAAGTCCCACTGCCGCACCCGCGGGAGACACATGCTTGAAGGAGGTTGCCGCCGGAAGTCCGGTAGCCTTCTTCAATTCCTTCACAAGCTGCCAGCCGTTGAAGGCGTCCAGAAAATTGATATAGCCCGGCTTGCCGTTCAGAACCGTAACGGGAAGGTCGCTGCCGTCCTCCATAAAAATGCGGGAAGGCTTCTGGTTGGGGTTGCATCCGTATTTCAATTCGATTTCGTTCATGGTTTTCTCTCCTTCTCTGTTATTGATTCTTATTTACGATTCTGGTGCGGCAGCTTCCGTTTTCAATGTCAATGTAGCGCACGAAGAGCGACACCTTGTTTTCCTCGTTCAGGCTGCTCCAGAGCATGTCCGTGAAGCTGTCCATGTCGTCCGGGATCTCCACCTGCTTCGGCTCCCCTTCAAAGCTGGGAAGCGGATTTCCGTCATGCATGTAGGTATGGATAAAATGACCGCAGCCCGCCATGGGATTCTCGTAGGCGAAGGTGTAGCGCCTGCAGGAAGAAGGATCTCCATTTGCACTCTTCAAGATGGACATGGCGTAATTGTAGCCCCCGTTCTCTATGTGGAGGATACCGGAAATACGCGGTGTGTAATTGGGTGCGTCCGGCTCGAACTCGCGGCATCTGAGTGACTGCTCAAAGGTGAGCTGCTTGTCCATGCCGTCGTAGATCGTGTCCGTCTGATCCCCGTTGGTCACGATGGTCTTGTTGCCCAGCACTCTGACGGGCGCATAGATGATCAGGGAGGGATCCTCCAGCTTGGACGGATCAAACGCCTCCGTGCGGATGCCCTGTCCTTCCTCCACAAAAACGCGGTTGCGGCTGTTCGCGCTTCTGCCCATGATAAAGTATGCCGTCACCGCATACTTTCCGTCTGCCGATTTCCCGATCACGATACCTCTGCCGGGATAGCTGTTCTGCTTCAATTCCTGTTCCAGTGATACTGTGTTCATTTTCATCCTCCTATGGATATTATGAAATTAAAAACCGCCTGAGCGGCACATCTTGTGTTCGCCCAGGCGGTCGGCTTCTCGTTATGACTGCACTCCCTGTGGGTAATCCCACAACGGTAACTACCGTCTTCCGCCAGTCGCGCAGCTTCCTTACACGGTTAATACTACACGATTTCCTCCTGCTTTGCAAGAGGATTTCCCAGAATATACTTTTCTTCAAATGCCTTTCTGGTCATGGGGCGGTCAAAGTAATAGCCCTGCACCATCCTGACCTTCATACCCTCCAGCACATGGTACTGCTCCTTGGTCTCAATTCCCTCCACGCAGATGCTGACGCCGATGGTCTCGGCAAGCTCCGCAACCATCTTGATGAAGGACTGTGAGTAGGCGTCCTCCGCAAGATCCTTCACAAAGCTCTGATCCACCTTGATCACGTCGAAAGGAATTTCCCTGATATGGTTTAAGGAGGAATAGCCCGTTCCGAAATCATCCAGCGCGATCCGCACCCCCAGCTCCTTGATCCTGCCGAGAATCTTCTTCATGCGCTCCATGTCGTTGATCGCCAGACTCTCCGTCACCTCAAGCGTCAGGTTGTGGGGACGGATGCCCGTCTCCTTGATCGCCTTCTCAATGATTTCCACAATATCCGCCTGCAAAAGCTGTACCACGGACAGGTTCACATTCACCTTGTAGTGGGGGAAGCCGTTGTCATTCCATCTCCGACATTCCTTACATGCCTCCGTCAGCACATGGTTGCCGATGGGATTGATCAGCCCCAGATATTCCGCAAGGGGAATGAAATCCGAGGGAGGTATGAACCCTAACTCCGCACTGTTCCAGCGGATCAGCGCCTCCGCACCCGTACAGGGGGTGTCCGGCTTGGAAATGTCGATCACCGGCTGATAATATACCTCGAACTCCTTGTAGCCCGCCACCGTGGCATCGCGCATGTTCTTCTCGATCTCAAGCCTTCTGCCCGAACTGGTTCCCAGACTGTCGGAGTACCTTGCAATCTGATTCTTTCCGGTCTTTTTCGCCTCGTACATGGCAATATCCGCCTTCTTGATCAGATCCTGCACGCTGTCTCCGTCGTCGGGAAATGTGACCACGCCGATACTGGTGGTACAGTAATAATCCATATTCTTTAAATACCACGGCTTCGCAAAGATCACCTTGATCTCGTCCAGAATACGCGAAAACTCGTCGTTGCTCTCAGGAGGCACCACGATGACAAACTCATCCCCGCCCATGCGGTAACAGGTGCTTCTGATCCCGTCGATTCTGGAGAGCGCGCCGGAGATTGCCTTTAACAGCACATCCCCGTACTGATGTCCCAGACCGTCGTTGATATGCTTGAAATCGTCCAGATCCAGATACAGAAGGCTGCCCTTGACGCCGCGTTTCTTGGCATCATCCAGATACCACGCCAGATCTCTCTCGCAGCACATACGGTTGTAGAGCCCCGTCAGGAAATCGGTGTATGCCTGCTGTTCGATCCGCTTCTGGTACGCCTTCTTGTCCGTAATATCGTAGAGGGCATACAGGTGCGCCTTCCTGCCGTCCACCCAACGGATGTCCGTAAACAGAAGATCGTACCATCTCTCCCGCTCCACATAATTGATCTCATAAGCCCCGGCATGCCGGTTGACCGGAATGCCCTGCTCCAAAAGACGCTCAAACGTGTTGCTTTTCAGTTCCACCGCAAACGTCTTTTTCAACTGTCTGTTGACAAACAGGATCTCCTTGGTAGCGGCATCCCTCACATAAATTCCGCTTCCCACATTGTCCAGTATCTCCTCAAGGGAGGCGTAGGAGCTCGCCATGGAATGGGTCTGGATGCGCTTTACCACAATACTGTGGAAGATCTTTGCGGCATCCGCAATAAACTTCAGTTCCTCCACCTTCCAGATCCTGTCCTTGCCGGTCTGACAGAAGCACAGGCTCATGCCTCCTGCCTTGCTGCGCAGGATCGGGAAGATCACCACCGCGCGCACATGCTGCTCCCGCCACAGGCGCACCTCCTCGTTGGTGTCTATGGTGTCCGATGAGACGATCACCGGCTTCTCCTCAAACAGAACCTCCGCTCCCTCAATGCCCTTGCTCTTGTCAAGCGGCGGTATAATCCCTTTATTGTACCACTCTGCAACCAGATCCACCGTCCCGGTGAGCGGCTTCATCTGGCATACAATACCACTGGAGGTCTGGAGGTAATTGCCCATGATCTTCAAAAGACGCTTGAAAAGCGCCTCGATGCTCTCGTCACTGTCCAAAAGCTGCACGATCCCCGTCATGGTTTCCAGTCTTGCCAGCGAATCCTTCATCTCCTGCTCGGAATAGCGGCTCCGCATACTCTCCGCATGCGCCGTCACACAGGAGAGACGGTTCGACATAAATGCCTTGCTGCTCTCCAGCAAAAGATCAAGCACACCGTAAAACTCACTCTCCGTCAGAGAGCATTGATAACCGGAAAGTCTGGGCGCGCCGTCGGAAAGCTGTGTGTGCTCCTCCGCGTCACGGATTACCGCGTACACGATCCAGTTCAAGACCGCCCTTCCCTCTATACGGACGGACAGCACCGCCAGCTTCAGCTTGTCGTCCTCCGTATTCTCCACCGCCAGTTCCTCAATGGAGCCCTCCGCCACTCTGGCAAGCGCCCGAGAGAGCTGCTCCTTCGTCACATAGCGCGGCAATAGCTGCTTGTCTGCAGAATCCCCCGAGATCACGGTCATACGCTCACCCTTGCTGTCCGTACAATAGGCACATACTCCCGTCACCTTACAGAAATAGTTTTGAAGCCGTTGCAGGGTATCACGGTCAACCAGGTTTTCATACGAAAACTCCTGCACGCCTTCCACATCACATATCTGTTCCTGCACTGATATCCTCCTTGTCAAAATGTTTCTGCATTTTGTGATAAAAACCCTTATATTTACATAATATACCACAGGAACCGCACCCTACGCAACCAGTTTACCGTGCGTTTTTCGACAGTTTTCGCATCATCGGCGGTGCTGTAAAGTGATGTTTTTCATGTCCCTCTCCGGCTCGCCGGAACACAAAAGGAACCCGGTTCTTACGACCCGGATTCCTTGTAACCATTTCTTTATTCGTCCACGCTGTAATTCGGCGCTTCTTTTGTAATGTGGATATCGTGAGGATGGCTCTCCTTTAGGGATGCAGCGGAGATCTTGACAAATCTGCCGTTGCGTTTCAGCTCCTCGATGGTCTGCGTACCGCAGTAGCCCATACCGGACCTCAGTCCGCCCATGAGCTGGAACACCGTATCCTCCACGGTTCCCTTGTATGCCACACGCCCTTCCACGCCCTCCGGCACCAGTTTCTTTGCGTCGGACTGGAAGTAGCGGTCTTTACTGCCGTTCTCCATCGCTGCGATGGAACCCATTCCGCGGTATACCTTATACTTTCTTCCCTGGAACAGTTCAAAGGTTCCCGGGCTCTCGTCGCAGCCTGCGAAGATGGAACCCATCATACATACGTTTCCGCCTGCGGCAATCGCCTTGGTCATATCGCCGGAATATTTGATACCGCCGTCTGCAATAATGGGAATGTCATACTCCTTTGCAACGGAATACGCATCCATGATCGCGGAGATCTGGGGTACACCGATGCCTGCTACGATACGGGTGGTACAGATGGATCCGGGACCGATACCTACCTTTACGGCATCCGCTCCCGCTTCGATCAGGGCTCTTGTGCCCTCTCCGGTTGCCACATTTCCCGCGATAACGGGAAGATCGGGATATTTTTCTTTAATCATGCGCAGACATCTCAATACATTTTCGGAATGTCCGTGGGCGGAGTCGAGAACCACCACATCCACCTTTGCGTCCACCAGTGCCGCCACGCGCTCCAGCACGTTTGCGGTGATGCCGACGCCGGCACCGCAGAGCAGTCTGCCCTGTGCATCCTTTGCCGCAAGGGGATATTTGATGGTCTTTTCAATATCTTTAATGGTGATCAGACCCTTCAGGTTGAAGTCCTTGTCCACGATGGGAAGCTTTTCCTTGCGCGCCTTCGCCAGAATCTTCTTAGCCTCCTCCAGCGTAATGCCCTCGGGTGCGGTAATCAGCCCCTCGCTTGTCATGGACTCTTTGATCTTCTTGGAGAAATCCGTTTCAAACTTCAGATCGCGGTTAGTAATAATGCCCACAAGCTTGCGTCCCTCTGTGATGGGGACACCGGAAATACGGAATTTTGCCATCAGCGCGTCCGCATCGCCCAGAGTATGCTCCGGTGACAGCGAAAACGGATCCGTAATGACGCCGTTCTCGGAACGCTTTACCTTGTCCACCTCCTCCGCCTGCTCCTCGATGGACATATTCTTATGAATAATACCGATACCTCCCTGCCTAGCCATAGCGATCGCCATACGATGCTCCGTAACGGTATCCATTCCGGCGCTCATCATCGGAATGTTGAGCTTGATCGTCTTGGTCAGCCATGTTGTCAGGTCAACCTGATTGGGAATTACCTGTGAATAGCCCGGAACAAGCAGCACATCATCAAATGTAATTCCTTCGCCAATAATCTGTCCCATTTTCTCCTCCTTCAATGTAATTGCGCATATGTTAGCAGACTTGCCAGAGGCTGTCAAGCCCCTGTGTCCGTTTTTCCTAGTCCAGAAATACCTTGCGGGGCGCCGCGTTGCGCATCGCTTTCACAAGCTCCTCGCTGGGGCTGAGCACTACCTTCTGATTGCCGTCGTAGTACATCATATATCTCTTGTCCGGCTGTTCTTCCTTTCCGATGCTGTAATCGGTCTCCTTGCCGGTGCGGCCGCGGAAGTTGTCCAGATGATAGGACTTTATGGGCGCAAGCGCCTCCAGACGCTCCAGCTCATAGGTGGCAACTCTCTTTCTCTTTGTCTTTGCCATGATCTTGTCAATCACAAGCTCCTTGTCCAGATACAGGTACTCATACTCCAGATCGGTGTGCAGATATACAAAATACGCACCGAACCCGGTGGCAAGAGCCACAAACATTGCCAACGAAAAGCCCATAAAAATGAGCAGGCCGAAGACCACCGTCAGCATGACCAGCACGATCCGCAAAAGCTTTGCAAGAGTCGAGGTCTCCTTCTTCACCAGACATTCCACATACGTTTCACTCATACTTTTTTCCTTACCTTATCCGTGTTCTCTGTGCCCCATTCCCCTCTGCACAGGCTATGGAAATATGATATTACAACTCCCCCAAGAAAGCAAGGGTTTATCCTTTTTTAAGAAAATGCTTTCATTCCTTTCATTGACAAGACACGGGCGGCAATTTATGATAACATTCAGAACCTATTTTGCGCTTCGGAGGATGACGGCATGGCAGTGATGGACGAATTTAAAGAGGAAAGAGAACAAATTAAAAAAAGACCTCTGAAGGAGAGGCTGGAATATTTCTGGTTCTATTATAAATGGTATGTTCTGGGCGGGATCCTCGCCGTGTTTGTCGTTACGACGCTGATCCGGGACATTGCGGGAAGCAGGGAGGACGCCCTGTACGCCGTGGTCGTCAACGCCTACATCACGGAGAACGAACCTGCCCTCGCCGAAGGCTTTGCGGAATACGCAGGCATCGACACCTCCAAATACGGCGTTTCCATCCACTCCTCCGTCTTTATCAACGACCAGATGGACGAGACCAGCATCACCTCCGGACAGCTCATCACCGTCTACATTGCGGCGGGCGATCTGGACATCGGCATCATGGATCCCACGCAGTACACGAAGTATGCCTACTCCGGCACCTTTCAGGATCTGCGGGAGTATCTGGACGCCTCTTTTCTGGAGTCTCTGTCCGACAAGCTTTACTACATCGACTATGCCGTGCTGGAGAAGCTGGAGGCAGGCAGGCGTGACAACCTGAGTACCTCCGACATTGTCCTGCCGGATCCGTTCTGCCCGGAAACCATGGAGGATCCCCGCCCGGTAGGCATAAACCTGCACGGCTGCGAGCGTTTCTTCCAGTCATACACCTACGAGGACGACCTCGCCTTTGTGGGCATCGCCACCGGCTCGGAGAGCCCCGACATGGCAGCCCGGTTCCTGCAGTATCTCTTCGAGGAGTAGGGTTGCGGCAATCCTCCCCTACAACAGCTCCCGCAGAAGGCTGTTGATCCTTCCGGGATCCGCCTTGCCCTGCATCGCCTTCATGGTCTGCCCCACAAGGAAGCCGATTGCCTTCTCCTTACCGTTTCTGTAATCCTGCACAGACTGGGGATTCGCGGCAATCACCGCCTCCACGGTGCTGTGCAGTGTGCCCTCGTCCTGAACGGTTTTAAGACCCTTCTCCTCCACGTACTGTTCGGGATCCGTGTCATTCTCAAACATGACCTCAAACACCTCTTTTGCCACGGAAGAGTTGATGGCCCTGGCGTCCACAAGGGAGATCAGCCCTGCCAGATGTTTCGGCGAAAACCGGATGTCCTCCGGTTCCATGCCCTTCTCCTTCAAGAGACGCATGGTCTCCACCATGAGCCAGTTGCTCACCTTCTTCGGCTGCCCGCAGATCGCGGTGGTCTCCTCAAACAGATCCGCCATCCGCTTGGAGGCGGTGATGATCTCAATGTCATACTCGGGAATGTCAAATTCCCTCTTGTAGCGCTCTAGCTTTTCCGAGCGGAACTCCGGCTGTGCCGCCCTGATCCGGGCAAGCCACTCGTCGTCCACAACCACCGGAACCAGATCGGGATCCGGGAAGTAGCGGTAATCCTGCGCATCCTCCTTGGATCGCATGGCGTAGGAGCAGCCCTTTCCGTCGTCCCAGCGCCTTGTCTCCTGAATGACCGGCTCACCTGCCGTGAGCAGATCGATCTGTCTTTCGCGCTCTCCCTCGATGGCGTGTGCAATCGCCTTGAAGGAGTTTAAGTTTTTCATCTCCGTCCGGGTGCCGAAAGCCTCCGCGCCCACCTCTCTCACCGAGAGGTTCACATCCGCGCGCATGGAGCCCTCCTGCAGCTTGCAGTCGGACGCTCCCAGATACTGAATGATCATCCTGAGTTTTTCCAGATAGGCAATGACCTCCTCGGCGCTGCGCATATCCGGCTCGGAAACAATCTCGATCAGCGGAACCCCGGAACGGTTGTAATCCACCAGTGAGACATCCTCCCACTCGTCATGGATCAGCTTGCCCGCATCCTCCTCCATATGGATCTCATGAATGCCGATTTTTTTGCTGCCCTGCTCCGTCTGCACCTCCACAAAGCCGTTTCTGCAGATCGGAAGGTACAACTGGGAGATCTGGTAGTTCTGCGGGTTGTCGGGATAAAAATAATTCTTTCTGTCAAACTTTCCGTACCGCGTAATCTCACAATTTGTTGCCAGCCCCACCGCAATGGCGTACTCCACCACCTGCCTGTTCAGGACAGGAAGGGAACCGGGCATTCCGGTGCAGACCGGACAGGTATGGGTATTGGGCGCGCCTCCGAACGCGGTGGAGCAGCCGCAGAAAATCTTGGTCTTTGTGGCAAGCTCCACATGCACTTCCAGACCGATCACAGTTTCATATTCCTTTGCCATAACAGACTACTCCTTTCCTATCTGAAATCCGCCCACAGCCTGCTCATAGGTGTACGCTGCCGTGAGCAGCTTCTTCTCCTGAAAGCAGTCTCCGATCAGCTGTACGCCGATGGGCAGCCCATTCTTGTCTTTTCCGCAGGGAACGCTGATGCCGGGCAGTCCCGCCAGATTCACGGCGATGGTGTAGATATCGCCCAGATACATCTTGATAGGGTCTGCAAGAGAGTCCCCCAGCTTCGGCGCCGTGGTGGGCGCAACCGGCCCCAGAATCAGATCATATTTGGCAAAAGCATCGTCAAACGCTTTCTTGATCAGCGCCTTCACCCTGAGCGCCTTCAGATAATAGGCATCATAGTAACCGGAGCTTAAAACGAAGGAGCCCAGCATGATACGGCGCTTCACCTCCGCGCCGAAGCCCTCGCTCCGGGTCTTTTTATACATATTGTGCAGTCCCTCATATTCGGGCGTCCGGTAGCCGTATTTGATGCCGTCAAACCGCTCCAGATTGGAGCTTGCCTCCGCTGCCGCGATGGTGTAATATGCCGGGATGGCATACTCCACGAGGCTTAAGTCAAACTCCTCCACCTCTGCCCCCCGCTCTTTCAGGGTCTCAGCCGCCGCAAGTACCGCCGACTTCACCTCGGGGTCAAGCCCCTCGCCGAAATAATCTCTGGGGATTCCGATCTTCATTCCCCGGACATCCGCCTGCAGCGCCGACATAAAGTCCGTATCCTTCCGCTCAACGGAGGTGGAATCCTTTTTGTCATGGGTTGCGATCAGGGAAAGCACCGCGGCGCAGTCCGTCACATCCTTTGTCAGGGGGCCGATCTGATCCAGAGAGGAGCCGTAAGCAATCAGTCCGTAACGGGAGACCGTGCCGTAGGTGGGCTTCATTCCCACTACGCCACAGTAGGCTGCGGGCTGTCTGATGGAACCTCCCGTATCGGAGCCAAGTGCAAAGAAGCACTCCCCTGCCGCAACGGCTGCGGCGGAGCCTCCGGAGGAGCCTCCCGGCACATGCTCCGGGTTATGGGGATTTCTCGTCACGCCAAACGCAGAGGTCTCCGTGGTGGAACCCATGGCAAATTCGTCCATATTGGTCTTGCCCAGTATGACCGCTCCCGCCGCCTCCAGATCCTCCACCGCCTGCGCCGAGAAAGTGGGAACAAAATTTCCCAGTATTTTTGAGGAGCAGGTAGTCGGCATTCCTTTGGTGCAGAGATTGTCCTTGATCGCCACGGGCACGCCCGCAAGCGGCCCCGTCAGCTCCCCGCTCTCTATTTTCTTCTGTATCTCATCCGCTCTTTTTAACGCGCCCTCTTTGTTGAGCGTCACGTAGCAGTGCAGCAGTTCTTCCTTTTCGGCAATGCGGTCAAACACGCACAGAACCGCTTCCCTCGCCGTGGTCTCTCCCGCCCTGATTTTCGCCGAGAGCGCCGTTGCCGTCAGATTTTGTAATTCCATGGCAGCCTCCTATTCTATGGTGAGCGGAACGATAAACATATGATCCTTCTCGCCCGGTGCATTTTTCAGGATATCCTCGCTGTTGTCCCCATTCGTCACCACATCCTCACGGAACACATTATTTACCGGAAACACATGGGACATGGGCTCCACGCCGTCCGTGTCCAGCTCGTTCAGTTTATCGATATAGTCCAGCATGCCTGCCATATCCTTCTTTGCAGCCTCCTTCTCCTCGGGCGACAGCTCCAGCTTTGCAAGAATGCCCACATAGTCGATGGTCTCATCTGAAATGATATTTGCCATGTTTCTCTCCCTTCCGCGCTTAGTCCCTCACCCTGATGTGAACCTCACGAAGCTGCTGCTCCGTCACATCAGAGGGTGCGCCGCACATCAGATCCTGCGCATTGCCGTTCATGGGGAATGCGATCACCTCGCGGATATTCTCCTCTCCGCGCAGCAGCATGATCATACGATCCACTCCGGGTGCCATGCCTGCATGGGGCGGTGCGCCAAACTGGAACGCCTGATATAGCGCGCCGAACTTGGTCTTTAATGTCTCCTCATCATAGCCTGCAATGGCAAATGCCTTTTTCATAATCTCAATATCATGGTTTCTCACCGCGCCGGAGGAGAGCTCCACGCCATTGCAGACGATATCGTACTGGTATGCCAGAATGTCAAGCGGCTCCTTGGTGTTGAGTGCCTCCAGACCGCCCTGCGGCATGGAAAACGGATTGTGTGTAAAGCCGATCTGCTTTGTCTCGGGATCCCGCTCAAACATGGGGAAATCATTCACATAGCAGAAACGGAACGCATTCTTTTCGTACAGATCCAGCTTCTGTCCCAGCTCATTTCTGATCTGTCCTGCATAATAGCAGGCGCGCTCCTCCTTATCAGCAATAAAGAAGATCGTATCTCCTGCGGCAAGTCCCGCCAGCCCTGCAAGCTCGCCCTTAAACTCATCCGGGATAAACTTATCGATAGGCCCTTTGTAGGACATATCCTCCGCCACCTCCAGATAACCGAGGCCGCCCATTCCCAGCGAAACCGCAAACGCCAGCAGCTTCTCGTGGAAGCCCTTGGACATTTCCGCATGCACCTTGATGGCGCGGACTGTTCTGCCGATGAAGGGCTTGAAGGAACATTTCTGGAAGAAATCCGTCAGATCCATGATCCGCAGCGGATTACGCAGGTCGGGCTTGTCGCTGCCGAACTCCAGCATTGCCTGTCTGTAACTGATTACCGGGTAGGGTGCCGGCGTCACAACTGCTCCCTCCGGTGCAAATTTTGCAAAGGTCTCCGAGAGCACCTCCTCGCCAACGCGGAACACATCCTCCTGGGTGGCAAAGCTCATCTCAAAATCGAGCTGGTAAAATTCTCCGGGAGAGCGGTCGGCGCGGGCGTCCTCATCGCGGAAGCAGGGCGCAATCTGGAAATACTTGTCAAAGCCCGCCGTCATCAAAAGCTGCTTATACTGCTGGGGCGCCTGCGGCAGCGCATAAAACTTGCCCTTGAACTTTCTGGAGGGCACGATATAGTCTCTTGCTCCCTCCGGGGAAGAAGCGCACAGGATAGGTGTCTGGATTTCCAGAAAGCCCATCTCCGTCATCTTCTGGCGAAGGAAGGCGATAACCTTGGAACGGAAAATAATGTTGTCCCGCACCTTTGCGTTTCTCAGATCCAGATAACGGTATTTCAGGCGGACATCCTCCCTGATCTCCTTGGAGGTCATCACCTCAAAGGGAAGCTGCTTATACACCCTGCCGAGCACCGTAATCTCCTGTGCCTCAAGCTCGATGGTACCGGTGGGAATCTTGGGGTTGTAGGTCTCCTCGTCCCTGTGCTCCACCTTTCCGCTCACGGAGATACACATCTCTTTCGTGATGCCCTTCAACAGCTCGGGCCTGCGGATCACAACCTGCAGCACACCGTACATGTCGCGCAGGTCAATGAAAGAAACACCTCCGTGATCCCGGATATTTTCTACCCAGCCCGCCATCTGCAATACCTTGTCAATGTGCTGCTCTCCGATTTCCTTTGTTGTAAGATCTCTGTACATATCCTGTCCTCTCTTTCTTTCTGTGATCCGCAAAACAAAAAGTCCCGGAACACAGAATCATTCTGCATTCCGGGACGAATATACGAATATATCCGCGGTACCACCCGCTTTGATAAACCGACGCTTCCATCAAAGCGTTTGACCGGTCTACCCTCTCCTGCATGTAACGTATGCATACGTACTGCCCTACGCGGCAAAGCCTTCAGGCAATCTGCTCCGGAGTGTTCCCTTTACCGTTTCCCACAAACAGCGCTCTCAGTCGGTGACGCCGTATTCCTGTTGCTTTCCGTGGCAAGAGTCTCTTTCAACGCATTTCCTAACTTTATTGAGTTGAAGTGTAGCACAACTTTTTTTTGATTGCAAGAGGTAATTAAAAATTTTTTACTGCTTTTTTCCTTTCCTTCCCGCCCGCCACCAGCAGTACGCCGCCACCATGGCGCTGATGATCAGAAGCATATAGAAATTCAGCCCCCTGCTCACACACATGGAGACCGTAAGACTGCTGCCGGAAAAAATATCCCGGAACACCGCCGCATACATCAGCTCCGTGATTCCCTGGGAACCCGGCAGCGGCAGCATATCCACCGCAATGTAGACCACCGCCTGCAATGCCATGATGGTGAACGCATTCGCCGTGTGGAAGCCCATGCCCCTGTATACAAAATAGGTCAGCACAAACACACTGCACCTCTGGACAAACGTAAAGCCCACCAGAAAGGCGAGCACCCTGCCGTGGCTTTTGATGAACTGCACCGTCTCCTGATACTGGCTCACAAGATTGTGGATGCTCTCCCTACGCTTCTCCGAATGCTTCAGCAGGTGCAGCTTCACCAGAAGCCTCTCCGCGCCGCGCAAAAAACGCTCCATGCCCGGCCCGTTCAGCATGATGGCAAGCAGGATCACCACCAGTGCCGCATTCAGGAACAATCCCAGAAAGTAAAGGGGCAGATACTCCCCGAGATACCTCTTAAGACCGCCCCACCAGAACACGCTGATGCCGATTCCCATGACCACCAGCACGAACTTGTAGGCGGTGGCAACACTCATCAGCACCACCGTGCTGTCCGCCACTTTATGCCCGTCCTTGCTCATGTAGTAAAGCTGCATGGGCTGCCCGCCGGTGGCGGAGGGCGTGATGCCGGAATAAAAGAACCCGGTAAAGGAATATTTGAGGCAGGAAAACAGGCTTGCCCGATCTCCGATGGAGCGCAGCAGATACCAGATCACGATTCCCTCCGCCGACACAAAGAATACGGCAATAAGTGCCGCCGCCAGCAGATATCCCTTCTGCATGCCCTTGATCGCAGTGAGCAGTTCCCCGAAGTTCTGTTCCTTGAACACCACATAAAAGGTGAGCGCAGCCAGTCCCAAAAACAGTACCGCGCTCAACAGTTTCTTGTAATTCATCGTTTTCTCCATTTCAGATCATAACGCCGTTTCCGCACGCGGCATCCCCGCCGTGCAGAAGCTCCGCCAAATATCCCTCAAACAAAATCTCCCCGCCTATGTCCTCAAAATCCGCCGGCGTGACAAGGGAAAAATGTTTGTCAAAGAGGTAAATCCCGTTCTGGGAAAGCAGCCTTGCCAGAAAGGAGGAACAGGTATAATGCGCCTCCTGATAAAAAGGCTTTCCCAGCAAAAGAAAGGGCAGGCCGAGTACACAATAATGATAGTGAAACCGGTTCCGGTAGCACTTCCGCAGCTGCTCTCTTATGTTTTTCTTCTGCCCGGCAGTACATTCCAGTGCAAAGATGCGGTAACGCGCCGTGGGAAACGCCCGGCTGATCTTCTCCTTATCCTCACGTTCAAACCCGGAAAAATACGGGATGAACGGATTTCTTCTTCCAACGCTGTACGCCTCGTCCAGATTTTCATCCAGTGAAAGCGCCACATGTATGTAATCTCTCTTAATGACCCTGTGGATCAGGCTTGCAAACAGTCCCGGGGTGTCGACAAGTGCGATGTAGATTCTCTCCATGTCTCTGCCCCCTCACCCGAACTGATAGGTTCCCTTCGCCCTGCGATAGCCCCAGAGCGTCAGCTTTCCACCCACCTGACCGGGCAGACAGGTCAGACCCGCAAGCTTTGTAAGCCTTAGCCGGTAATAAAGACACGTGTCCTTGTCTTTCATGTATCTCCAAAGTTCCCTGCGCTTTTCCAGCGCCTCCTCCGTTCCCGTCATCAGAAGATAGATCGACGAGATGGACAGCATAACGGAGATATTGCGCACCATGTACCGCTCCAGCTTGGGTGATATCTGCCTCACCCTGCGCAGATCCACGCTGTCCGCCACCAGCTTCGTCACCGCGATCTGCTGGTCGATGCGGCGCATATAGCTCTCCTCGTTGACCGACTGATCCTCCCGCCCGAGGAAATAATGGTACAGATCCACATTGCGGTACAGGATCTTTTTCACAAAGGGAAGCGGCCGGTATGCAAAAAGGTTATCCACATAGAATGTATGCTCCGGCAGCTTTACCCCGCTTTTTCTCAGGATTGCCGTCCGAAAGATCAGCGCATGCATGACAAGATACTGGGATGCGGTAAAATGATGCATATCCTGCCAGCTACATATGACATTTTCGGGGAATATATTGGCAAAGTCAACACTTTTCTGCTTTTTTTCATAAAGATGGTCGTACACATAGTTGCAGACCAAAAGATCCACCACATCTCCAAGGGACGCCAGACTTTCCAGCACCTTTGCAAGTGCCGCCGGATCCAGCCAGTCGTCCGAATCCACCACCTTGAAAAAACGCCCGGAGGCAAGCTTAAGCCCCACATTCACGCCGGAGCCGTGACCGCCGTTCTCCTTGTGTACCACCTTCACGATCTTTGGATAAACCGCCGCATACTCATCCGCGATCTCCCCCGTGGCATCCGTGGAGCCGTCGTCCACAATAATAATTTCCGCCCGCTCGCCGCAAGGGAGGAGCGAGTCGATGCATCGTCTCATATAATCCTGCGAATTGTAGCAGGGAACCACAAACGTAATCTCTCTCATAGTACTCTCCTTCTCTTCCGGGAACACTATACAAAATATTAGTTAAGACTTACGGCAGGAAAAACAAAAGAAATTCTAAAGATTATTCGGCGGGCGTCTCCTCGGCACACTCCACCACGTAGCGCCACGCCTCCGCATTCTCTCCCCGCAGGGTTACCAGATACATCTTCCCTTTCTCAAGCGGCACGACCTCCTCTCCCGCCACGGCAAGGCAGGCAAATTTCTCTCCGTCTGTAAGCGTGTAAACCGTTCTGCCGTCCGCCTCATCCACCGACGCCACAGTAACCCTCACCGTCATTCCGGCATCCTCCGCCGTTATGTCCTCGCTGTATTCGGTTTTGAGCACGGCGCTCTCTTCGTCCGTTTCCTGAACCGCAGCCGTGTCGTTCATCTCCTCCGCCGCTGTGTCCTCCGTCACAGCCCCGGCTCCGGACGCTCCCGTCTGCCCTCCGTCTGCCGTCGTGTCCTCCGTCACAGCCCCGGCTCCGGTTGTTCCCGTCTCCACTCCGTCCGTCGCCGCAAACATCTGGGGCGCGCCGCAGGAATCCTCTCCGTTCTCCTCCGCAGCTTCCTGCGCGTACCCCTCCGTCTTCTCCGCACGGGGCGCACAGTCCGCAGCGCTCGTATTGTCCTGTCCCATTCTCTGCAAATTAAGCAGCCCGGGCATGACCGCCAGCAGCACCAGCGCTGCCGCCGCCACGGAAGTCAGGGGCGCATACCGCCTGATCCACGGCTTTTTCTTCTTGGGAGCAAGGTTCGGCTCGATCCGGTTCCAGAGATCGGGCATCTCTTCCTGCACCTGCTTTTTATATTCCTGTTCCAGATCCTTCATAGCCGCACCTCCTTATTTTTTTGATTGCCTCGCGGTATCGCCATGCCACAGTCCCCAAGGGCGTCTGCAAAATATCCGCTATCTCCTGAAAGGTCATATCCCCCATGATCTTCATGTGCACGACCTCTCTCTCCGACTCCTTCAAAAGTGCCATCGCCTCACTTATGCTCATGTCGCCCACCACCTGCTCCTCCGGTGTGGCAACTGTGCCGCCCATCGCGGCAACCGCCTGCACCTCAGCGCAGAATGCCCCGTAGGCTTCATCCTTCTCCCCCTCGCGGTGCTCCGAGAAATCCGTCAGGATCTCCCGCTTCCTTTTCCGGATATGATCCACCGCCATATTTCTCGCTATGGTTGCCATCCAGCCCTTGTGTCCGTTACCCTTTTTGTAGGTGTCCGACTTTTCCCACAGCCTGATAAAAAAGTCGCTCGTCACATCCTCCGCCTCTTCGCGGCTCGCAAGCATTCCCCGGACGATTCCGTATATGTAGGGAAGATACTCCTGATAGATCTCGTGCAGTCCTTCCTTTTGTCCGCTGTTCATGGCGCGGATACAGCTTTCAAATTTTTCCTCTGTCACACAATCCCCTTTCCGAATCACAAAAGGAACCGTATCTGCAAGCCTTCCGGGATAGATACGGTTCTGCAATTCTTTTTTATGGATTTTCTATCGCAACATAATTTCTCAGTTCATCCTCAATCAGTGCCAGCGATTCCGACAACGCCTGAAGCTGCTTTGACAGTTCGTCCTTGTCCTCCCTGTCCTTCTTGTAGCAGATCCGGTGTTCCATGCTGGACCAGAAGTCCATGGACAGCGTACGGAACTGTACCTCCACCGGGTAATACTCCATGGCATCCAGCGTATGGAGCGGCACACCAAAGATGATGTGGTAGCTCCGATAGCCGTTTTCCTTGGGATGCTTCATGTAGTCCTTCTCCTTGATCACGATCAGGTCACTCTGTCGTTTCAGGGATTCCACCAGCTCGTAGACTTCCTTCTGGAAATAGCATATCACGCGGATACCGCCGATGTCCATCAGATGATCCTTGGCATTGATCACGCTGTCCGTCATTCCCAGACGTTCCAGCTTTTCTTCTATGCTCTTCTTTTCCTTGACGCGATGCTGCATATGATGCACCGGGCGGCTCTCGCTGGATGTCCGGTCGTAAATGTTATGGTTCAGAATTTCAAGCTTGGTAAGCATGAGCTGCATGGCGTCCTCGTAGGGCCGGATCAGCTCGTAATATTGTTCGTTTGTCATATATGCTCCGGGTTATGTAATGTTTGCTCTACAATATATTATAGTATCACAGAATCTGAAAATAGAATACCCCGCAAATATGAACTTCGTATGTGCAATTTCTTAAAAAGCTATAAAGAATGGAAAAAAAGCGGAAAGCCGCCTATACCTCAACAGTATAAGCGGCCTCAAATACGGTCCCGGGCGCCAGCCTGTTTCCCCACTCACGCTCCTCCAACGTGCCCGTAAAATCCGTTCTGTCGCATCTGCCGTACCACGGCTCAATGCAGATAAAAGGTGCATTCTTTCCGGGCGGCGACCAGATACCGAACAACGGCGCGTCAAATTTAACCGTCAGATACGGCTTTTTCTCCCCGTCAAGCAGGGACACCCTGCCGGTCTGGTTCCGTTCCACGATCAGGGCATCCTGTGCAAATACTTCCTCCGACACCGGAAGCAGACCGCCCTCCGAAAGCGCGATCCGATCCACCCGGTCAGACGCCAGTCCGCCCTCCAGCCTGCGCACGGAAAGCTCGCTGCACCCGTCAAATTGCAGATAACAGGTGGTGCGTCCCTGCTCCCGGTACGGCGCGTTGAACGCGGGATGTCCGCCTATGGAAAAGTACATCTCCTCCTCGGAGGGGTTGGTCACACGCCACATCACCTCCACCGAGCGCTCCCGCAGCCGATAGCCGATCTCAAGGGAAAACGCGAACGGATAGCCGTCCCATGTGTTTTCCTTATCCGTCAGACAGAACCAGATCGCATCCGCAGTCTGCTCCGTCATCATAAAATCCATGTCCCTTGCAAAGCCGTGCTGGGGCAGCTTATAGGTCTCGCCCCGGTAGCGGCTCTCCTGATTGCGGTACGCTCCCACCACGGGGAAAAGCACCGGGGACACCCTGCCCCAGTACTCGGCGTCGCCGCACCACATATATTCCCTTCCGGTTTTCTTATCCTCCAGTGAGCGCAGCTCCGCTCCGTGGGAGTTGACCTTGATCCGGATATCTTCATTTTCCAGTACAAATACTGCCATAATACCGCCTTTCAAGCTCCGTTCTCTAAACTGCAGAGAGGATCATCTTCATATTGCCCTTGAACAGAATCTCCCCGTAGCCTGCCGGGAACAGGAAATGATCGCCCTTTTTCACAGGGTTTCCGTCCACGCTGCCCTCACCGTCCAGCACACTTGCCAGCAGGAAGGGATGCTTCTGCATCACCTTCACTTCCTTTGTCACATCAAGCTTCCAGACCTTGTAGAACTCGCAGGCGATCAACAGGTTCATGGTATCCTCAGGCAGACCGTCCGTGTGCTCCACAGCCTCGTCCCCCGCTTTGTCTGGCACCGTGATCACATCGATGCTCTGCTGTATATGAAGCGGGCGCTCCTTTCCGTTTACCAGCCTTCCGTAATCGTAAACACGGTAAGTGATATCGCTGCTCTGCTGCGTCTCCAGAATCGTAAAGCCGCCTTTGATGGCATGAACCGTACCCGGTGTGATCTGGATGAAATCACCCTTGCGCACCGGCACCTGACGGATCAGCTCCTCATAGCGTCCCTCATGGATCATATCCGCAAGCTCCTGCCTCGTCCTTGCATGGTGTCCGATCACCAGCGTCGCATTCTCGGGGCAGTCCATCACATACCAGCACTCCGTCTTGCCGTAAGGGCAGCTTTCGTGCAGCTTCACATAAGCATCATCCGGGTGCACCTGAATGCTTAAGTCACTCTTGGCATCGATGATCTTGACCAACAGCGGAAACTCCTCCGCCGTGATACCGCCGAACAGCTCCCTGTGATCCCGGTACAGACCGGAAAGCGTCTCGCCTTTGTATGTACCGTTTTTGATGGTGCAGTCTCCGTTTGGATGCGCGCTGATTCCCCAGCACTCTCCGGTAGAGTCTCCGGCTTTCCCATACCCAAACTCATCCCGCAGCTTATTGCCGCCCCAGACTACATCCTTAAGCTGGGGCTCCAAAAAAAGAATCTCTCTCTTTTCCATGAAATCTCAGTCCTCTCCCGGGCCGTGCCCGCTCTCTGTCCGCTCTATTATAATCCCTTTTCCCTTTAAAATCCAGTCCTTCCGTCCGGCATATGCCTAAGTGTGCCGTTTCCGGGCGCCGTCTCCCCAGACTGCGCCCCACACTTTCGGCTTATTCTGTGTCTTACTCCTCCACGATATGGAGCAGCTTGCCCTTGAAGTCGCCCCAAAGGTTCTCGATCAGGACACCCGCCTGCATCAGTGTGCTTCCCAGATAGGTGCGCTCCTGTCCCTCGATGCGGTACTTCTTATCCGGTGCAAGTCCCTTCAAAAGGATCCTGCGGGAGTGGGAATTGGGTCTTCCCAGCACCTGAATGTAGGTGACAAGCGCCTCGGACTTATCCTTTGCCACAACCATATAGCAGTCAAACATCCGATTTTCCTGATAGGAGGCGATGCGGTAATAATCGCCCTCGCGCACCAGATCGTTGTACTTGTGATACATTGCCACCTGCTCGGGAATCATGGCGCGATCTTCCGCCGGAATCCTCGTTACATCAAGCTCATAACCGAAGGTTCCCGCCAGCGCCACATAGCCTCTGGTCTCAAAAGGCGTGGTGCGTCCCACCGCATGATTGGGGCAGTCGCTCACATGGGCACCCATTGCGGAGAGCGGGTAAATAAGCGCCGTTCCCTCCTGAATGGTCAGACGCTCGATGGCATCCGTATCATCCGAACACCAGATCTGCGGGCTGTAGTACAGCATACCTGCGTCAAAACGCGCGCCGCCGCCGGAGCAGTTCTCCAGCAGAAGGTGAGGAAACTCCGTTGTCAGCCTCTCCTGAAGCCTGTATACGCCAAGCACATAGCGGTGGAACAGCTCTCCCTGACACTCTCCCGAAAGCGCTGCGCTGCCAATGTCGGAAAGGGGTCTGTTCATATCCCACTTTACATACTCAATGTTGGCGCTGTGCAGGATCGCCGCCACCTTTTCAAAAATGTAATCCTGAATTTCCGTCCGGGACATATCCAGCACATACTGGTTTCTGGCAAGTCCCGCCGTTCTTCCCGGAATCGCGATCGCCCAGTCGGGATGCGCACGGTACAGGTCGGAATCAGGGCTGATCATCTCCGGCTCAAACCAGATACCGAATTTCATGCCGAGCTTGTTGACTTCCTCCACCAGATACTTCAGTCCGCCCTTTAACTTCTCCTCATTGACAAACCAGTCACCCAGTGCGCGGTTGTCGTCGCAGCGGTTTCCGAACCAGCCGTCGTCCATCACCAGCATCTCGATGCCCAGCCCTGCTGCCTCTTTTGCGATGGCAAGGAGCTTATCCGTATTGAAGTCAAAATAGGTTGCCTCCCAGTTGTTGATCAGGATGGGGCGCTTCTTGTTGCGATATTCTCCGCGGATCAGGTGTCTGCGGTACAGATCATGGAAGCAGCGGCTCATGCCGCCAATACCCTCTGCGGAGTACACCAGCACTGCCTCCGGCGCCTGAAAGCTCTCGCCGGGCAAAAGCTTCCACGCAAATCCCTCCGGGTTGATTCCCGTCATCAGACGGACATTGTCAAACTGTCCCTTGTCCGCAAGGGTCAGGAAGTTGCCGGAATAGATCAGGTTGATACCGTATACCTCGCCCGAATCCTGCGTTGCGGTTCTCTCCAAAAGTGCCATGAAAGGCTGCTGCTGATGTCCGCTCTCGCCTCTCATCGAGGAATTGCTCTGCACACCGTAGCTCAAGGGTGTTCTGTCAATATGACGCTCCCTTGCCCATGAGCCGTGCAGCACGATCTTGTCGTAATTCTTATCATCCATATCGAAGGACGCGGACATAATGCGTCTGATGGTGACCGGCTTGTCGCTTTCGTTCTCCAGACGGACGCTGCGCACCACCGCATCTGCATCCTTGAACACGCTGTATGAGAGCACCGCCTTCACATTCAGCACCTGATCCCTGAGCACAAGCTCCAGCGTCTGCGTGTCCTCGTTGCTTCCCCATGTGGCAGGCAGCCCCGCAAGCGCCTCTTTTCCGTCATAAATGCGATAGCTTTCCAGATGGAATTCCGCCGCTCTGTGTCCGTCTGCATCCTCCAGCACCACGGCACTCTCCCTGAAATCGCCGACGCCGCCCGTGGGAAATTCCTGCGGGAAGCAGTCAAGGAAGGAAAGTCTGTCCCTGCTGTTTGTCTCCGGTGTGAACGGCGCCTCGCCCGTCCTCATCAGATAGCTCACATCATCCTTTCCCAGCTTCTTTCCGTAATAAGCGTGACCCACAAATTTCTCCGCATCCGCAATGCCGATCACATAGGTCGTTTTCTCCGTGTCCAGTCTGAAACACTTACATGCCTCACAATAATTGATTGCCATACCCTGCCTCCTGTTTCATATTGAATCTGTTGTTTTGCTTTGCTTGCTTTGCTTAATCAACATTGTACCTGTTTCATCTTGGTCTGGCTATACCTATTTTTGACTTCTTTCTGTTATTCGGTTGCTATTTTTAACATTTTGTGATAGTTTGGCTTTATAGGAGGGAAACACCATGTTTCTTGCTAATTTACCGAATCTTCCGATCTACGCAGACCTTGCCTACATGAACGGCAACTGGAAATATTATACCATGGAGCTTCACAGCCACGGCCTGCTGGAATGTAACTATATTGCAGAGGGAAATTGCGTGTATGAAATTGACGGGACAGATCATGAGCTTGCCGCCAAGAATCTGATTTTATTTGACTCCTCTCTGCCGCATAAGATTCGTTTCAACCATGAGCATCCCTGCACCGTCCTCGGGTTCTCGCTCTCGTTGGGCGGCCCCGACACAGGCATTGTGTTTCCGGGCATCCGGGATGTATTGAATCATTCCCTTGCCCTCTGCCACCTGCTGCAATCCCTGAAACAGGCTGTCATTTTTCCCGATGCCAGAGCCGTCAAGGGAGACATGCTCCGCCTGTTCCACGAATTTGAGGGACAAAATGATCCCCTCTACATGAACAGTCTCTGTTACCATCTGCTCTGCGAGATTGCACGCCTTCCCCTCACCGAAAAGTCCTCCGTTTCCTACTATGTGGAAAAAGCCGAGGATTACATCAAGGAGGCATTTTATCTGATCAAAAGCAATGAACAGATTGCTACGCATGTGGGGTTGAACCCTACCTATCTTGAGCGGATTTTTAAAAAACAGACCGGCTCCACCCTCTGGGAGGCGGTCACGGTCTGCCGCCTTGCCGCCGCAAAGGAGCTGCTCGCGCAGCCCGGCATCCCCATCCGTGAAATCGACAATATGATCGGCTTCGCCAACCGCCAGACCTTCTACCTGCAATTCAAGAAGCGCTTCGGCATGTCCCCATCCGACTATCGGAAAAGCTGCTGAAGAAAACTTCTTCCCCACTGACAAGTCTTCCACTGTTCCGCTCTTCTTGGCAATGGAATTTGTCTGTATGCGAAAGATCTTCCTTTCTACGGACAAAAATATTCCTGCTCCTTGCTCTCAGACCGGCTGTTTTGTCAGTATACGGAAATTTCTCTTGTCCACTAACAAAAAACAGCCAATTGTATCTCTACGAAAAAAATCCTCCGCCAGATCCCAAAAATTTAAAAATTTGGGACCTGGCGGAGAAAAAAGTTTTACCGGGATACAATTTTGCTGTCAAAACCGCCTCTTTCAGCCAAAAATACAAGAATTTTGGGATCCAGAGAAGGAAAAATCTTCACAGGGATACAATCGGAAATCTCCTCTCCATATGGCTGCAGCAGGACTTAGGAAAAGCTCCTCCGTCCTGCCGGAATGCCGCCACGACGTTACACTTCCTCCACGTACCCTGCCGCCTGCGCCTCCCAGAGCTGTCTGTAATAGGTGCAGCGCTCCGTCAGTTCCTCATGGGAGCCGACGTCCAAAATGCTTCCGTCCCGCATGACCACAATGCGGTCGCAGGTTCTGGCAAGACCAAGCCTGTGGGTGACAAACACCGCGATTTTCCCTGCTGCCGCCTCCAAAAACAATTCATAGAGCCGGTGCTCCTGCATGGGATCGATTGCGGCGGTCGGTTCATCCAGCACGATAAAGCTGCCGGATTTTCCGATTCCTCGGGCAATGGCGATTCTCTGCCACTGACCGCCGGAGAGTTCTATGCCGCCAAACTCCTTGGACAGCACGGTATCGAGCCCTTGGGGAAAACGTTCTTCGGAAAGAGGAAGCCCTGTCTTTTGGAGCAGCTTTTCCGCCTCGGTCTCTTCAATATTTCCGAAAATGGAAATATTATCGCGAAGCGTGAGCTTGTATTTCCTGAAATTCTGGAACACGGCTGAAATTCCCTTCTGCAAGGTATGATAGTTCAGTTCTCCGGTCGGAATGTCATTGTGGCAGACCTCGCCGTCGGTCGGAAGATACAGCCCGGTCAGCAGCCTCGTCAATGTGGTTTTTCCGCTGCCGTTTTCACCTACAATCGCAACCTTTTCCCCCTCTTTCAGGCTAAGATTGATATCCTTCAACGCCACGTTTCCGTCCGGGTATGCAAAGCTCATATGCCGCGCGTCTATCCTGTCCGGCTTTTCTATTTCCTTTTCCTGCTCCGGCGCAGTGTCCATCTGCACAAAATCCTGATAGTTGCGGATACCCGCATAGTTTTCCGCCAGTTCACCGAAGCGGCTTCCCACCAGCTCGTCCACCTGATCGAGCAGCGTTCCCAAGGAGGCAAAAACCGCTGCAAATGCGCTGACCGCAATCTGCCCCGACAAGACGGACTGCAACAGGAGTGCAATGACTCCCACGTAGCCTGCAAGATGCAGGAGCATGCTGATCGTATCTGCAAGGCAGGACTTTTTCCCGACGGAGAGAATCAGTCTGTTCCTCTCCTCCCGCACTGTCCTCCAGCGCTCCGTAAACACGCGCACTGTGCCAAGCAGTCTGGTTTCCTTCACATAATCCCTGTCCGCGGCGTAGGATGCATATGCCTCTTCCCTGCGGATCAGCGGAGCCGTCTCCTCCTCCAGATCCACATGCAGCTTCGCTTTTGCAAACTGGGCTGCAAGCTTGGGTAAAAAGATCAGCGGAATAATGAGCGCCAGAATGGGGCGCTTCGCGTACAGATATCTTCCGTAGATCAAAAAGTACGGCAGATACAGGGTGAGAATGTCCATCACGGTATTTGCGAAGGAACGCTGATCCACCGCGCCTCCGTATGCCTGCAGCATACGATTTAAAAGCTGTGGCGTCTCAAAGTTGATATTATACATATTTCCCAGCTTCGCGTTGATCTTCTTCGTCATTTTCTGGGTGGTCAGTTCCGAGTAGACCTCCCCCAGATAATTTGCCACGCCGTTCCCGATCTCCGATGCAGCATACAAAATCAACAGCAGAAGAACCGAACCAGCCACTTCGCCAAAGGAGGCTTTTCCCTCCGCGAGCTGCCAGACTGCGGCAAACAGCTTTTCCAGCGCCATGGCGATCAGGGCGAGCGCCACACCGTCAAGCGCGGTAAAAAGATATTCTATCACAAACAAAAGGGGAGAGACTTTGCACACATCCGCAAATGCCCTGCATATACGTCCTTTCATCGATACCACCTCCCCTGTTTTTCAAACATATCCGCATACATGCCCGCCATTGCAACCAGCTCCGCATGGGAACCGCACTCCTTCACGGCTCCGTCCGCAATGACAAAGATCCTGTCCGCACCGCTGATTCCGCCCAGTCTGTGAGTAATCAGAATCCGCAGATCACTCCGCTCCTCCTGCAGCAGCAGTCTGAAAATATCCCTCTCATGCAGCGGATCCAGTGACGCGGTCGGCTCGTCCATAATCAGAATGGGCGCCTTTACAAGAAGTGCCCGTGCTATGGCAATTCTCTGCCACTGACCGCCGGACAAGTCCTTTCCCTCCTCGGAAAGTCTGCCGATCTCCGTGTCGAGCCCCTCCGGCAGACCGTTCACATATTCCTCCATACCCAGAAGATTCAGACACTCCCTGATCTCCTGCTCGGAAACCTGTCTCTCCTGCGCTCTGCCCAATACCAGATTTTCCCTGAGCGTAACTTCATAGCGTGGGAACTCCTGATATGCGACCGAGAAAAGGCGGAACAGCTCCTCCGTGCCCATATGGCGGATGTCCTGTCCGTTGATCCGTATTACACCTTCATATTCCCGGTAAAGTCCGAGCAGCAGCTTTGTGATTGTCGTCTTTCCTGCCCCGTTCTCCCCCACAAACGCATAGGTCTTTCCTCTCTCCATCTTGAAGGACATTTCCCGCAGCACATACTGTTCGCAGCCGGGATACCGGAATGACACCCTGTCAAATTCAATGCTGTCCACCCGCTCCGCCGTCTGTTTTGACGCAACCTCTGCGGCACATTCCTCCGGCAGCTCCATAAAGCAGAGGAAATCCCGTATGTACTCTTTATTGGATATGAAATCTTCAATCAGATAGGACATGTTCCATGACATCAGTTTGGTAATTCCCAGAATCGCACCGACCAGCGCTACATAGGTTCCCGCCTCCATCGCGCCCTCGCGCACGGGGAAGAGAAGCAGCGCCGCCATTCCCAGTGCCAGAAAATCAACCAGAAGCCCCGCTCCCTTGATGCGCACAAAGTTATGCCTTGTGGCGCGTTTTGAGATTTTCCTGCCCTCATCATACTGTTCTTCCCACTTTTCGTTGACAGGCGCGGTGTAGCCAAACAGCTTCCGCTCATCCGCATAGTCCCTGTGGTACAGCATCAGTTGCAGGTAGGATGCCCTTCTGAACTGCTTATCCGCCATTTCATAGGCATCATAATCTTCCTCGCCGCACTTTTTCGCAACCGGCAGAAGCAGTACAAATATCGCGATAACCGCAAGTCCGATCCATACATTGGAGGTCATGACAACCACTGCAATGCTGATGATGCGTACGCCAAATTCTCCAAGGTCGAGAATATTCTGTAATCCGCCCGCAATCCTTCCCGTGCTTTCCTCGGAAAGGCGGCTGACTAGCTCCTGCGCATCCTGATCTTCCGTCAGATCATAGCGGAGTCTGCTCCGCTTTTCAAGCAAAGTCCGGTCATACGCAATCCCCGTCCTGATTCCGTATTTCATTTTCACGTATCCGTTTATCATGCCAAGCACGGCATTGAACAGGATCAGACCAATCAGCAAAGCCATGCTCTGCATCAGCTCTCCGGTAATCTTATGTTTTGTAAATGCCTGCTGCGCACAGTTTAAAAAGCTACCCAGCACGCACACCTGCACCGCCGGAAACAGCGCCAGCAAAAGGCGCATGGCAAGCAGCACGCCTGTATATCCCGCCGCATATTTCCCGCTGAACCGCAGATATTCCGCAGACGGCAGTTTGTCTTTCTTCATAGTAATTCCCCTTGTTTTCTCCGATGTAATATGACCGCATATCAGTTTATGTTACCATACCGGTTCCCGCAGGAACATAACAGATCCGGCACTTTTTCAATTACCCCTTATTCACTCAGCGCAAACTGGCTGTTGTAAAGCTCCGCATAAAATCCGTTCTTTGCGAGCAGCTCCCTGTGGTTGCCCTGCTCGATGATGTGGCCGTCCCGCATCACCAGAATAATGTCCGCATCCACGATGGTGGAAAGCCGGTGGGCAATGATGAAGCTGGTGCGTCCCTGCATCATCTTGGCAAACGCCTTCTGGATACGGATCTCCGTGCGCGTGTCAATGGAGGAGGTCGCCTCGTCCAGAATCAGCATGGGCGGCAGGCACAGCATAACGCGGGTGATGCACAATAGCTGCTTCTGTCCCTGCGAAAGACCCTCGCCGTCCTCGGAGAGCTGCGTGTCGTAGCCCTTGGGCAGACGCTTGATGAAGCTGTGGGCATGCGCCGCCTTTGCAGCCGCGATCACTTCCTCATCCGTTGCATCCGGCTTGCCCATTACGATATTGTCGCGCACGGTTCCGGATTTCAGCCATGTTTCCTGCAGAACCATGCCGTAGTTTTCACGAAGGCTCTTTCTCGTCAGGTTGCGGATATCCGTTTCATCCACGGAAATACTTCCTTCATCCACATCATAAAACCGCATGAGCAGGTTGATGATCGTCGTCTTTCCGCAGCCCGTAGGCCCTACGATTGCCACACGCATACCACTCTTTACATGCAGGTTCAGATCCTCGATCAGTTTTCTGTCCGGCACATAGGAGAACGCCACGTTGGAGAGATCCACATCTCCTCTGGCATCCGTCAGCGCCTTCACATCCGCGGGCTCCTCCGGCTGCGGTGTCTCCTCGATCAGCGCAAAGATCCGCGCCGCACAGGCAAGCGCATTCTGGAACTCCGTAAACACGCCCGAAATTTCGTTGAAGGGCTTGGTATACTGGTTTGCATAGCTCAAAAAGCAGGTCAGCGTACCGACCGTAATCTTTCCGCCGATTACCGAGAGCGCGCCCACGATGCAGACACCGGTGTATACAAGGCTGTTTACAAAGCGGGTGGCAGGGTTTGTGATGGAGGAGAAAAAGATTGCTTTCAGGGAATAGCCCTGCAGCCTGTCATTGATCTCATCAAAGCGGTTCATCGCCTTGTCCTCATAGGAAAAAGCCTGCACCACCTTCTGGTTTCCGATCATCTCGTCGATCAGTGCGGTCTGTTCTCCTCTGGTCTCAGACTGCAGCTTGAACATCTTGTACGTGCTCTTTGCAATGAAATTCGCCACAAAGAGGCTGACCGGCGTAATGCAGACTACCACAAGGGTAATGCCCACATTCTCCCGGAACATGAAAATCAGGGTGCCGAGTATGGTGATCACACCCGTAAACAACTGGGTAAAGCCCATGATCAGACCGTCCGAAAACTGATCCACATCGGCAATGATGCGGCTCACGATCTCTCCGTAAGGGTGTGCGTCAAGATATTTCAAGGGCAGAATCTGAATCTTGTCAAACGCATCCCTCCGGATGTCTCGCACCACATGATATGCGATCCTGTTGTTGCACACGCTCATCACCCACTGGGTAAATGCCGTAAGCGCCACGGCAACCGCCATCTTTTTCAGGATAACGAACACGGCGGGGAAATCCACCTTCCCCTGCCCGAGAATGCAGTCGATGGCATCTCCCGTCAGGATGGGAATATACAGTGTCAGTGTCACCGTGGCAGCCGCACAAAGGATGGAGCAGACAAGGAAAAACCAATATTTACGAATATAACGAAGCACTTTTTTTAATGTTTCCGACTGTTTCATTATGCCTGCGCCTCCTTTCTCTTGTCCGGGTACTGGGAATAGTAGATTTCCTGATAGGTTTCGCAGGATGCAAGCAGCTCCTCATGTCTGCCCATGCCTGCCACCTCGCCGTCGTCCAGCACGATGATGCAGTCCGCACTCAGGATGGAGGAAGCCCTCTGGGACACGATGAACACGGCGGGAGCCTTCTCCATGCCGTGAATCGCCCTGCGCAGCTTCAGATCCGTTGCATAGTCAAGCGCAGATGCGCTGTCGTCCAATATAAGGATCTCCGGCTGTCTCACCAGCGCTCTGGCAATCGTCAGGCGCTGCTTTTGTCCGCCCGAGAGGTTCTTTCCTCCCTGGCTGACCGGAGTCTCCAGTCCCTCCGGCTTGTTGTCCACAAATTCCGCAGACTGGGAAATCTCCAGCGCCTGACGCAGATCCGCTTCCGTCACCTGCTGTCCTGCTGCCGCGCCCATCATCAGATTCTCCCGTATCGTCCCCTTAAAGAGCACCGCCTTCTGGGGAACTACGCCAATCTTGCTTCTCAATGTCTCAAGCTCATACTGCTCCACCGGGATGCCGTCCACCTTCACGCTGCCCGCAGTTGCCTCATAAAATCTCGGGATCAGATTTACTAAGGAGGACTTGCCGGCACCCGTGCCGCCGATCACACCGATCGTCTGTCCCCGCATCACACGGAAATCAATGTCTGTCAGGCTTTCAGCGCCTGCGCCGGGGTATGTCAGGGACACATGGTCAAACTCCACGATGGGCGTATCCGCCCCGCTCTCACCTGTCGCATTTTTATCATTCTTACCGTTCCCGCCAAGCGCATCCGCCATATCCGGCTCAATCTCCAGCACGCTTCCGATTCTGTTTCCGCATGCCAGCGCCTTGTTGATCGTAATGATCAGGTTTGCCAGCTTTACAAGCTCCACCAGAATCTGGGACATGTAGTTTACCAGTGCCAGAACGGCTCCCTGCGTCAGGATGCCGCCGTCCACCTTGATTGCGCCGACCCATAAAAGCGCGATCAGACCGCCGTTGATCACCACATAAGTCACCGGGTTCATCACGGCGGAAATTCTTCCCACAAACATCTGCATTCCGGTCAGATTCTCATTGCTCTCCGAAAATGCGGCGATCTCCTCTTCCTCCTTGTGGAAAGCCCTCAAAACTCTCACGCCGGTCAGGTTGCCGCGGGTGATGCCCAGAAGACCGTCCAGACCGGACTGCACCTTCTTATACAGTGGAATGGAGATCAGCATGATGCCGAACACCACCACCGAGAGAAGCGGGATCACCACCACAAACACCAGCGCCGCCTGCACATCAATGGTAAACGCCATCACCATGGCGCCCAGCACAATGAACGGAGAACGCAGAAACAGACGAAGTACCATGTTGACACCGTTCTGCACCTGATTGATATCGCTCGTCATGCGGGTGATCATGGTGGAGGTTCCCAGATGATCCATCTGCGCATAGGACAGCTTCTGCAAATGTCCAAAAAGTGTGTGGCGAAGCTTGGTTGCAAAGCCTACCGCTGCCTTCGCCGAAAAATATTGCGCTGTGATGGAGCTCACCAGGCCGATGATTCCAAGCAGGATCATCACCAGACACATCCGTCCCACATAGCCCCGGTCGCCGTTCTTGATGCCTACGTCCACGATCATCTGCACCACAAGCGGCACAAGCAGTTCAAAGGAAGCCTCCAGCATCTTGAACAAAGGCGCCAGCACCGTCTCCTTTTTGTAATCCTTCAAAAATACGAGCAGTTTTTTCATTTCTTTCTCCGTTCCACCAACATTTACCGAAAATCATGGATATTGCTATCGTCCAACCCGCTGATATCCACATAATACTTGGAGTAATCATCCTGTTTTACATACACGGTCACCTGCTGCCCCACATAGAGCTCCGGGTCAAACCATACATTTCTGCTCGAGAAGTGATACTCCTCGCCGGTAACAGGATCCGCATACCGGCATTCCAGCTTGGAGGGATGTCTTCCGTTTACACTCTGGGAATAGTTGATTCTGCCGCCCGTCACCTCGGCATAGAGCTTTCTGCCGTTTACAAGCAAATCCTTCCTCTTTTTTCCGCTCACGCCCACCGCAATCAGAAAACCGATGCCGATGCCTAAAAACGGAACTCCCACGCAGCCAAACACCAGCGGGAAGATCAGGAATGTCAGCGACGATTTCACCTTATGGGGATTCTCTTTGTCAACGTAGAGGGTAATGCTGTCCCCGGGACGGGTGTTTGAACTTCTTTCCGTCAGATGCGCAGTCAGACTCTCCCCGTTGTAGATATAGCTGACATCCGTACCGCTTCCCACTGCCTCCACGGTTCCCTCCACCTTGAGAGCGCCTGCCTTGTAGTTCACGGCATACACTTCAAAAATAGCAACTATGAGCAGCATAACAAATCCCGCTGCAAAAAAGACTCCGCCGAGCAGTTTCTCCACTCTGCTCTCCCGCATTTTTTTCTTCTGCATTCTCTGTCTCCGCCTTTCATTATCTGTCACGGATTCCGATCCGTTCTTTCTCATGTATTGCACATGCAACGTCTATTATACCAACTTGCCGCCCGGACTGCTACCCCTATTTAAAAATAGCAGCCCGTATAGACCTTCCTTTTCAATAAACATACCGTCCATTGAAAATTTTCGCCTATACGGGCCACCTTTATGTCGTATTTTTACAATTCCAGAATGTGGTCAAACTTCTCTTTTACATCATCGGGTATGTAATGCGCCACCTCGACAACGGTTTTTCCCAGATTCATCACGGTGTCATGCACCTTTTCGGCAGTCTTGGCATCCAACGCCGATGTTCCTTCGTCAATCAGAAGCATGGAGCAGTCGTACAGCAGCGCTCTTGCAATCTCGATCCTCTGTTTCTGTCCGCCGGAGAGGTTTCCTCCCTCCTCCTCGATCACATAGTCAAGACCGTTCTCCTCCACAAAATCGTGAAGTCCCGCTCTCTCCACCGCGTTCATAATTCTGTCTTCGTCAAACTCATTGCCTAACGTCAGATTATACCGGATGGTATCGCTGAACATGGCAGGATCCTGCGAAACGTAGCCCGCCTTGGGCACCACGGTGTCTTTCCCGTTCAGGAAAACACTTCCGCCGTCCGGCTTCAGTTCCCTGTTGATCAGTTTCAGAATGGTACTCTTTCCGCTTCCGCTGGACCCCTGTATCAGGACTTTCTCGCCCTTTCCAGCCTTGAAGGACAAGCCTCTCAGGATCGGCTTTTCCGGAACATAGGAGAAATCTACCCGGTCAAACTCCACCGTATCGATCTCCTCACGCTTTCTGTTCTCATCGCCCTCCCACTTTTCAAAGGCGGCAATTTTATCACAGATAGGCTGCGTGGATTTCATCTCGCTGATCAGACCGGCCAGCGCCCCCAGAGAGCCCACGATCCAGCCGCTGGAATACTGTACCGCCACGAAATCGGATATGTTCAGCATTCCCTTAATTCCCATGAAGATACCGATTGAGATGGGAACAATGTTTGCCACCATATATACAATGTTCATCAAGGTATTGGCATATGCCATTGCATTGTTGCGTTCCGCCAGACTGCTCTCACTGGCAAACAGCCGCTCCTTCATCCGTTTCAGCGCAAAGCCGACTGCTCCGTAATTGGAAAGCGTCCCCTTGTTGCGTACCACATCCTTCACAAGGTCGGTGGTTTCCTTCACGCTCTCCCCATACTCGCTGGTCTTCCTTCCGACCCTGCCCGCCAGAATACCGGTCAGCTTCAAAGGCAGGAAGCCGAGCACCAGATAAACCAATGCAAAGATCCAGTTGCTCGTCAGCGTCAGGCTCAGTGTGAACACAACAATGGAAACCTTTGACACGATCTGGAAAATGTTTGCAAAGTATCCGTCCATCAGCAGCTTGAGATCGTTGTCCAGAAACGAAATGACCTCCGCCGAATCCTTGCCTTTTACAATGGCATCCTCGATACAGGTCTGCTTGATCTCCGTCAGCACATTTGCCTGATACTTGTTCGTTGCAAAAATCCTCGCCTTATCCAGCCAGAACAGAATCACATATCCCGCAATGAACAACACCACAAACGGGATCAGATACTCCATCTTCCCCCATTCGATCAGCTTGAAAAACAGCGCATAGGTTCCCGTATTGTACGGTGTGGAAAGCGCCGCCAGAATGGTAAAGATAATCGCCATCCACCACAGCTTTCCCCTGCGGTACTGTTTAAGCACTTCTGTACTTTTGCTTTTTTTCTTTTTGGTTTTCTTCCCCTTCTCCATAGGATTCCCTCTTTCTTTTATTTTGTTATAATATAATAAAAAAAATTATATCCTTCTTCAAGTAAGCAGTTGCTTTACCGTCTATACAATCTCTTGATAGATTGAGGTATATGTAGATTCCTTTCCCGTAATAACACCATAAAACGGTACATATCCCTGCAATCTCTCACTCTTCTCTAAAATCGGCTGCCAAAATGGAAGTCGAACTTGTTTGATAGGTCTATTGTATACTAAGTTGCACGAATTTTCGATACAAATATTTTGCGCCAGCATTCCCATGTATTGGATAAGACCTGCATAATTCTCTCTTTTATCTTCCGGCAGTTTTACAATAAAGAGTACAATTTGTGACTGTGTACGGAAATTGACATAGTGGTACTCCTGCATCAATTGAGCATAGCTACACTCCAAACCATACTTTTCGTTGATAAATTTCTTCCCATCATTCGCAAACAGGAGTGTTTCTACATAATCCCTCACCTCTTCTTCAAATTCGATGTTTGCCATTAGTTCTCCATTTTGGGGAGCATAACACCATGTTGTATAATCCAAATCAAAATTAATTATTCCGCCATAGTATTTCCCGCTGCTTCGCATTTTTGCGCGTCTCCAAAAATCGTCCACTCTATCTGCATCTTTGGCGAACGCCCTCCCTTTTTCTTGCTGCCGCAAAACCAAAATATTCTCAAAATTATTATCTACCCTGTATTTTTTTTCATATTGTTCCGCCAAGAAACCTATGTTATAAAGTAGGTGTCCTACCTCCAAATTTTGTAATGTTTTATACAGACAAGGGTAATGCTTATCTGTAAAAGGAAGCAGTTCAATTATGATATCGCCCTCTTGAGGTTTCAGCATTTTTCTTGCTTCTGCAAGCATTTTTATACCTTGTCCTTTCCCCCATAAGTCCATTGTAACCAACGATTCCTCTTTGCACATGTAGAGTCTGATGGTATACAAGGATCTAGCCGAGGGATACGACATATGAATGCTATATGGAGTTCTTAGGTAACTGTCCACCCTCAAAACCGTATTTAATTTTAAAACTTGGTTCTCATACTCATTGTTTATACTTTCCTCCTGATATGAAGTACCCACAGACAGGTATTTCCCTGTCTTCTGTGAAATTCCTTCGGTGTTCCGCATTGAACAGAACAAAATATCAACTTTCAAATCCTCAATAGAATATAGAATATCAATCCCTCCCTACGCCAACGGACACGGTCCTGTAATTTTTCCCTTTTTTAAGATTTCTTCTCTGCTTGTAAAATACATGTTATTTCCACCGATTCCAAATACCTTGACTTCATACATGCCTAACTCTTCCAGCAATTTATTTTGGATTGGCACATAAATTATATCCCGATAGTAATTTAACGCCTTTTCTCTCAGCGTTTCTCTACCGCATCCCATTTGGGGAATTGCATTAATTTGATCGACCTGTTCAAACAGACGTTCAAACTCTTTTTCTCTGTCGTACGAAAAATAATATACAACTCCTTCTTGTAGCGGATTTTCTTCTGTCAAAACGGTATTTCTTTCCTTCATATACAGGAGGCTTTCTTTAGACATATGAAAGAAAACGGTTGCAGATGCCTCATCAAATGCCTTTTCGGCTGCCTTCTCAAAATCACAATCCGCACCTAAGCCGGTAAAGGAAAATAATTTATTTTTGCGATCCACACTTCTGAACAGGCACCAAATTGTATATATTGTTTCCGGCTGATTATGTATAGTAAAAAAATCCACCTGATACCCTTTTCGATAAAAATATTTTATCTTTCCTTTTAGTTTTGAATTAAACAATTCAGGTGCAACCCTTAGCAATTCTCCATTTTGTAAATACCAATACTTCACAAATTTATCTCTTTCGATAAACTCTGCAAGTCCTCTGTCGATTGCATCCTCCTGTGTGTCTCCCAATGCGTTTCCGTTAGAATTTCCTGCAAAGTCACTCCACTCAGTAAAATCATTATCAAAATAGTAAGCTGCCACAGTCGGTATAAAAAATTTCTCTCCGGTTCTAAGGCTTATCCCCCCTACATAACGATTCTTTTTGCCTAAAGAGCGAAATTCCAGACCAGTCCAGCCAAACCCCAGTTGTTCAAAGGATAGTACCCCTTTATCCCCTTCTCCACACATCGTAATATCAGCATGTGAAGTGTCTTTACATACTATTCTTTCTATGTACTCATAGACCGTCTTCATTTCATTGGCGCAGTCAAAGCTTCCGTCCGACAAATGATATCCTGCAATATTAGGATCTCTTCTATTGACCAGTGCGTAATTTTTCCAGTTTCTTACCTCAAAAAAACTGGTATCATCCCTACTATTCAAATACTTTTTTACCCATATCAGTGATGAGATATCATTCATAATCAGTTTTCCTTATACTCTTATACTCTTCATATATCTGATACAAAGCATGATCAGTATCAATTCCTATCGCCTCAAAATCCATATGATCCAGTATGCACTTTACCGACACCGAAGGATAGGTTTCATTTACATCAACAGAAATTTTTGTGTGCCATGGTTGAAACCAAATATAATTCTCAACATCCCCTACCTCATCAACAGACTTTTTGAGTATTCTGACGCCCTTCGCATAATCAAATAGCGGTATTGCTATATAATCCGTCTTCACTATTGCATTCAGAATTTCCTGCTCATTTTTTTGAATAGCCTGTATCATAAGCTGTATTTGTTTTTCACAAGGTTTGCAAAATGTTCCTTCTATTTTCTCCGAGGACAATATGACCTCGTTCTCAGAAAGATATGCATGCCAGCCCTTTCTACTTTTGTCGAAGTGAAGTTTTTCCGTTTCACATAATTCGTTCAAAAGTGCTATATTATCCACAAACTCTACACTCTGAATCCGGATTGTTCGAGGAAATACCTGATCCGTCTGGCATTCTTTGATTGCTCCAAGCGCTTCCAAAATGCGAAAAGATTTCTTTAGTTCTGCCGGATTTTCTTGATTTCCCCACGTCCGCCCATGAATTAGGCGTATCACCTCATGTAAATTTCTTCTCTCCTCTTCGGTCATATTCAGTTTATATATTTTATTGTCAATCATAATATAAAACCATTTCTCACTTTCAGATATAAAAAGTGATGGATTTATAACGTACTCTCTCTCAGCCATATTACCTCCTCGCCTGTCTGCAAATTTCTCTCACACATTTCGTCTAAAAGATACCTTTCTTTTGCAAGCACATAATTCATAAAAAACTTGTCAATAACCGGGATATTCATTAAAATCATCGAGACATAAAGTGCATTTAAGTACCATCGATTGCAAATGTAATATTTCGAGAACAGGAAATTTGATTTTTCTGCATTTTCTATTGTTCTCTCATGAGTTTTGGACGCATATTGTTTTTTTTCTCGTATACTTTCCAAAGTGTACGGAGAAAAAAAATCCAGTTTCTTTGCCTCCACCATTTTACTGATTTGCTCCAAATAAACATCCGTACTCATCATTTCATCCTGAAGTGACGATATATCAGTTTTTTTATAGCGCTCGCGGAAAGAAAACAATATTTCTTCTTTTTGCTTTTCCGTCAAAGAATAGAAAAAGCCCAAAAAGTGTGACAAATGAGAATTATATCCTTCATCTAACGTTACCGTCAGTTTATCTGCTATCAGCTTTGCATGGTTAATCACCAATTCCAACTGCGGAGGATCTGCAAAGTAATATGGAAACCAATACAGATCTAATTCGTGATGCATTTCACAATACAATACAAATTGTTCAAAATTCTGAAAAAATGACTTGTGTGTTTCCTCTGCCAGGATGTAACTGCCTCTTACCTCATTGAGAAATCGTCTGATATCTGCACCTTCTTGAATACCTCTGATCCTTATTCTGTGTTGCTCTCCGTATTCTCTGTCCACAAACGCATAGCGGTGTTCATGCAGAATCTCTTTGATCCTCTCTTTCTCATTTAATGCATCGATGTCATTTTCAAATATTACCTGTCTCCAACACATTTTTCATCCCATCGCTTTCTCTCCAAGGAGTATGTTTTATAAATGGTTTCTGCAAGGCAAAACGCCTCTTCTTCCCTGTTCCCGGAGATTCCTGCAAACCGATTAAGTCTCATGTGCAGCATGGATAACAAAACATATTCTGCATAGTCATCCGTATTCTCCTTTTGAATATCTCCGATATACTTCTTCAAATTTTTATCAATGTCTTGGAACAAAAGCTTTATTTGCGAAATATCTTGTTCAACCCCATGTAAAAACATTTTTTTGTTACTTTGAAGATAAAAATGACTGTTTGTGGATGGCTTCTCCTTTTCTATATGTGCCGTTAAAAACAACCCCACATTTTCTTCTCCCAACACATTGATCAACATGGCTAAAATAACAATCATTTGAATATACAATATGTTCTGAATATTCAAGCATATATTAATGTTCAGACATATTTCCGATTCCTTCTCAAATAGCTCCTCAAATTTGCTGATGTACTCCATACCTCCATATCTGATAATTTCCGGCTTATAATTTTGCATGCTGAAATTTTCTATCAGTTCTCGCTCCATCAAATCTTGCAGGCACGCCTTGCTGCTTTCATATATGTCGTCTTTGATTCGTAACCTGATTACGTTTTTACCGTCTTCAATATAATGTATAAAAAAGAAACGTTTCTTTACTTTGCTTAGATACTCAGAAAGCGCAGACTGTATTTCCTTTAAACATGACGGCGAATAAATCAAATGCCATGATGTGTAACTCTTAGAACTCTGAGGTATTTTCTTTGTGTTTTCTTTGTAGAATCCGCTTCCGACCCGTTTCTCCCTTTTCTTGTATTCCACATCCATAATGTAATCAAATTGCTGCCCCTCCTCGTGAAATGCTTCAACCAATATAGCATATTCATGCCTTTTGCCGTAACCGGCAAGCCATTTGCACGCCAGATCCGACTGTAAATCCATGTATCTTTCTTCCCCTGTTTCCGTCATCAGATAAACATATCTACTTATCCTGCCGCTTCTCAGATAGTCTCTCATCTTATAGCAGTTTAAGTCTTCGCTTCTTATCAACCACCTTTGCGGTTGAAGAACCATGTTTTTATAACGAATCCTCGGAACATGAGTCCATTCCTCTCGTTCAATGGGTAATGTTGCAGACGGAATCATTGTCAGATATCTTCCCAGTTTATCCAAAAATTCCATCTCTTCGCTTTCTATCTGATACTGAAAACTTTTCATTGTCGGGTTAATGGGCAATATTTCTCTGCGGCTTTTCAAATCCATCAGATGCATCCCATCAAAATCTGCCGTGACAGCTAAACGTTCAATGCCTAAATCCTGCTCTCCTTTTGAATATATCCGAATCCTTGCACCATTTTCCCTTGCTCTTGGGCATCCGATATCTGCTAAATATTGCGGGCAATAATACAAAAATGCCTCATCCTCCACCTTCTCGACGCCCATTTCTTCGGCGGACAGATACGCACAAGTCAAAGCTCCCTTAAACGCAAAAACAATATCCGACAAGACGATGTCTTTTCCATATTTCCTGTATTTGAAATCAAATATCGTCGTTCTTATTCTGCTTTTTCCATTTTCCGTCTCAATAATTCTATCTAAATCATCATTTGATAATTCAATCTCTTCTCTTTCCTCTGCCTGCGCCCTGCGCAAAAGATCTCTGAATATCTTCTCCTGTTGATTATATTGCTCTGATCTTTGAAAATCATTTTTTCTCCGCCGATACAAAGAAAGCACTTCAATAAGTGGAACAGCCTGAAACAAACCATATTGAACTACAAATTCTGTCTCGAATCCCCTCATCTCCACATAGTCCTGTGAATTCTTTCCCAGCACTTCAAAAAATTCTTTTAATTTCTTGCTTATGCCGAATCGATTATTTGGAAGGTAACCAGAGTTTTCTCTCCTGTATCCGCAAATAATTCTGTTTTGAAACGGTGTCTCAATCAGTCCTCTCGCTTGTTTCTCAATGTTTCTGACGCTTTCTTTGTATTGTTTAAGATTTAATTTATTTAAAATAGACATTTCTTGGGACATTTTTTTAAGTAAAGAAATGTCCTCCTCTTTCAAGAAGCTATTTCCAATCTCCGCCAAGTCTCTACCTTGAAACGCTAATGTCTCCACATCAATCTCAGAAGTAACTGCCCCTGTATTATACAGTAATTCAACAATGGATTTTATTTGCCCCTCCCCCACATGGTTTTTCTCCAAAAAATCACATAAGTCAATACCAGAAACTGTCTTTTTCCCTTTCACATAGGATAGAATCTTTCCCAAAATTGTGTCCTTGCGGAAAATCAAATCCTTACGGGATCCATTCAGATAAGTATGGATATAATACGCATCCTGCCTTTCCTGTAATAAATCTCCAATTTGAATTTGTCCCCCGCCGGTGCAGAAACTTTCAATAACTTTTTCATGTAAATAATGCCTTATATAATCTGCTGACAAAAAATAGTTCTCTTTACTCTGAACACCGTCCGCCATAACAATACCAAACAGTTGATTTACTGTATTGCGTGACGCCATCCGAATAATGTGTTTTGCTATCATTTCTGCATTTTCTTCGAAGGGATCGTCTTCCCATTTTTCTATTAATTCCGGTTTGTAAAACCACAACTGCTTGTATACACATTCATTTTGAAGCATTTCGTGAATTGTATGCCTCAAATTATTTGTTTGATATATTCTATCAGCATCGGACATCGGAAGGTTGGACTTTCTGCATATCATATCTGCGTTCCTCTGTTTGGCAAAATATAATGTATAGGTAAGAATGGCTGCCTTTTCAGCAAGGCAGCCATAGTTGCAGATAAAAGCAACAGTTCTGCACAGCAATGCTACTTGCTTTCTTTTACTTCTTTACCCCAATTACAATTGAACAGCAGTTTGTCATTCCGAAGCTTGCGCCCATTTCTTCCAGCATGGTCTCTGTCGTGGTCTCGTAAGCATCCAGTCCCAGTTTCTTTAACTCTTCTACCTTATCCTTGATTTCCATATTCTTTCTGTTTTCCATATCTTTTCTCCCTTCAATACTTTACAATTCTTTGGTTATTAGTAGGCATAACTTTGCATTGCTGTGCGTTCTCTCTGTTGCCGATATACTTACCTTACCCGTGAGAGCACTTTAACACAGCAAAAACAAAAAACTTATACCAAAAGCGGAACGGTTCCACTTTTGGTATAAGTTTTTTTTGCACATGTAGATATGATTCAATTATCAACACATTTTGGAGGGTTCACCAATGAAAAAAATTATTCAGAAAATCACTCTTTTACTCTTGATAGGATTGCTTTTTTTCCAATCAAAAATATCTCTTGATTCGCGCACAGTTCCGGCAACAAATCGTTATTGTCTTGAGCTGTGTGAAAGTGAAATTTCTGAGAAAAAAGATCATACAACATTCTAATTCTCTATTGCCGTTTTAAATTCATTGTTAATGAACAGTTCTTCCCCGTACCACTCCTTATACTCCCGTTGTAAATATCGCATCTGTTTGTCTTTTTTCATTAGTTTCAATAGGAGATAGGCTTGATAATACTCTTGTTTGCCGAAGTGCCTATCGCCATTCATTTTGACCATACTATATATTTTTTCTTCTAAAAGCAATCCAATGTTCAATCCCCTGTGACATCGTAAATCAAGCAATATTGCTTTGTCACACCAGAAAATCGCGCGCTCAAATTCATTACTTTCCTCACAATTGACTGCTATGTGCTGATATAAAAGTGCCAGTGATGTGTAGTGGTATTTAAGATCCACCTTACTGCTCTCATACCCCTTTACGACTTTTTCTACCAATTCTGTTCCTTTTTCTTTTTGATTAATCTGTCCATAGCATCGGGCGATATAGTTGATAATGAACGTCTCCATCCGGCTGAACACAATACCGTCAAGCTGTTCTATGTCGTTCTTTCTTGTGACCTTAAGCGCCTCCTCGCATCGTCTGATCGCCTCTTCCTGAGATATTCTCCCCAGCTCCATGTCAAAGAGCGTTTCCATGTACTTGATATATTGTTCATTCTCCTTCCATTTCAGGGATAACCTGCTCTTTAACTGCTTGAACAGAGCCTCCGCCTCTTCCTCATGACGGTTTGCATTCAGCTTGGCGATCTTTCTTTCCAACTCCAGCAGACTGAAATCTTCCACCACAATGCGGGTCGTGCAGATATCCCGGTCTATTTGCAGGTATTCCTTCATTTTCCGGAAGGTTCCTGCCTTGGGCTTGTACTTGCCGCCCTCGATGCGGGAGATCGTTTTCTGATCCATTTCCAAAACGTCCGCCAGCTTTTCCTGGGACTGTTTTATCAGCCTGCGCTCCTGCCCGAAAAGTTCCGACACCAGATACACTTCCGTCTGACGATAGTTTTTCCAAAGTGCAATTCTTTTTGATTCCCATTTCTCGCCGTATTCGGCATAAAGTTGTTTTAAGGCGTCTCTTTGCTTTTTCCACTCTGCATGGGCATGCTCATCCCTGTTATCCGTAAGCAGCAGAATGCAGTCAATGATTTGCGGAAGGTGCAGTAATATCTTGTTGTCCGCCAAGATCTCCTCGCCCCGAAGCGTAAGGCGGAGCGCCTCCTGCCATTGCTGCCGCCCCATTGCCATGGTTCCAAGCACCCATGCCGCCTTGCTGTATATGTTCGCCTTCGCCTCCTCGTCCTGACAGCTTTTCTCTATGTATTGCAGGATCTTGTCCGGCTCTACGGGAATCAGCTCTTCTCCGCTTTCCTGATTTTCCTGAAGCCACAGCAGGAGCAGGAGAATTTCCCCCTCCCCCATACAATAATCCTCCAGACAGCTCCACGAAAATCCCGGTACGGTCTGCTCCAGCGCCTCTTTCAGAAGCCGGATTGCCTCCGTGTGGTTCTCTTCCCTCTCGGCTGCCATTACCGCCCTCATCTTACAAAGATACTGCCTGTGGAGCGGCTCTCCCGCCTCCGGTCTGCTCTCATAGTAGGCGAGTGCGCCTTCCGCCTCCTCATACTCCCGCTGTTCCACGCTTTTTTCGATGATCTCGCGCAGATAATAAATGTCATACGCTCCTTCGTCATACAAAAACTCCATCTTATTGACGGATTTGCCCAGACGCTCGATCAATCTCTCCAGCACAAAGAAGTCCGGCAGCCGCACGCCGCTCTCCAGCCTCTGGAGGGCAGATACCGAACAGACGCCTTCCGAAAGCCGCTGTGCGCTGATTCCCTGTTTGCTTCGCTCATATGCGATCATGCTGCCGATCATTTTTTTATCCATTTTGAACCCCCTATTATATTCCATGCAACCGTCTGCATGAATCATTTTTTCCACTTTACTTTGAGTGCTTTCAGCCAGCCTTTAGGCAGATGGAATCTGTCCCCGACACGATTGATGGCATCTTTCATGGAAGATGCAGCGTGTATCACTGCGTCTATATCCGTAGTCATATCACGAAAACCGTAATTTGTTAAAATAGCGGCGCCACCAACCAGTATAAGCTCTACGGACGCTGACTTGCCATTCTGCTTTCTGAACTCCTTGGCGAGCTCTTTCAGGTAGGTATCAAGATTTTCCTTTGTGAAGTTTTCAGACGACATTCCGTACCTCGCTCTCTACGATATTAAATCGCATAAATTCCGGAATAGCCTCTTTTATGGATTGCTCCTTGATTTGCGGATTTTTTGTAACTTCTGCAATCGCCAGCACACCGGCGGGAAACAAAATGTCCTGCAATTTCTGTTTTCGCAGATCTGCATACTGTGTGCAAAGGGGCACATCGTTTTCGCGGCTTACATAGTCCAGCATTGCGAGAAGGTAAAAGCTTTCGCGATACCATCCCTTTTGATAGTTTTTGCGAATTTCATCCCTTTCCAGTAAATCAATGATAAACGGAATATCTCCCAATTCCTTCAGTTTATGACAGGTGCTGCTCTTGAACAGCTCAAAATCACAGCGTTTATCAAAACACGGTTCTATCAGACTTTCCATGGAAACACCCAATGCTTTCGCAATTCGGTAAACCGTTTCAGCAGAGCATTTTTCCAGTTGCGCCCTGCCGCTGCATATATCGTTTACGGTTGTGTACGCAACACCACTATCTTTTGACAGCCGATATTTGGTTATTTTCTTGTTGTCCATCAACTCGTTTACCGTCATAGTGGTTCTCCTCCTGTTATTATTTTTATATCGGTTCGCCGTTATAATGTCAATAGTGTTTGTCGTTATTCCCGCTATTATGTATCAGGCTCTTTTTCGTACAGCTCCATATCTCTTTTTTTTAATTTCACTATAACATAATCCACGAAAAAAAGCTCCGCCCGATCTCTCGCTGCGAAGCTTTTCCCTCTCTTTTCTTAAATTTCAATCTCGCCGTCAAATACGTGGGCGGCAGGCCCTGTCATATACACCGCATTCTCCGCGCGGTTCCAGAAAATTTCCAGTTCCCCGCCCAGAAGCTGCACTGTCACCTGATCCTTGGTCAGTCCGTTTTCAATGCACGCCGCCACGGTGGCGCAGGCGCCGGTTCCGCAGGCAAGCGTCTCGCCCGTTCCGCGCTCCCAGACACGCATTTTCACCGTGTTCTCATCAATCACCTGAACAAATTCCGTATTGGTCCGCTTTGGAAATCTCTCATGGTTTTCAAAGTAGGGGCCAAGCTCCTCCACCGGGAAATGCTCCACATCATCCACAAAAACCACCGCATGCGGGTTGCCCATGGACACGCAGGTCATGCGGTACTCCTTTCCCTGCACCGTGATCGGCTCATCCAGCACACGCTCGTTTTCGGATATCACCGGAATCTCCCTTGCAAGAAACTGCGGCTCACCCATGTTGACCTTCACCAGAATTACCTTCTTGTCCTGAATGGTCAGGCAGAGATGCTTGATCTTTCCCGCACTCACAATGCTGATCTTCTTTTTGTCCGTCAGCCCTTTATCATACACATACTTTGCCACGCAGCGTATGCCGTTTCCGCACATCTCGGCCCTGCTGCCGTCCGCGTTATACATCTCCATCTCAAAATCAGCCACCTCGGAAGGATTGATAAAAATGACACCGTCTCCACCGATCCCGAAATGCCTGTCGCTGAGCTTTTTCACAAGCTCCGGCTTTTCCTCCGTGCTGATCCGTTCCCTGCTGCCATCCACATAAATATAATCGTTGCCGCAGCCATGCATTTTTGAAAACTTCATAGGCGCTCCTTTCCTGCCACTGATTTCTTTCCTGTTGAAAACAGTATAACATATCCGCCGCGCCGCTTACATGGATATTGCGAAACACTGCTATGCAAAAAATGCTCTTATGCCTTCATCATGGTCAGCACCATCTGTGCCGTCTCCACCATATTGGTGCCGGAATCCATACTGCACTTCTGTATGTAACGGTGCGCCTCATCCTCCGTCATGTTGTTGCGATCCATCAGAAGCTCCTTTGCCTCCTTTATGATGGAATCCTCCTCCCTGCTACGCTCCTTTGGCTTCAGCCGCATTTTTCTTCTGCGCCGCTCGATGTTTTCCACCATCATGCCGGCGGTGCTGAGCAGGTCGTGAACCTTGAGAGGCATGGCAAGACACACAATATCGTTTCCGAGACATTCACTCAGATAATGCTGGGACGCCATGAGCAGCATTTCAAAGCCCGGGGGCAGGAAATCGTGCAACTCGGAATAGACCATATCCGCCATCTTGTATCCGCAGATTACAATGCCGTCGTTGAGTCCGTCCGCCACGCTGATTGCCTGCGCGCCGGTGGTACAGACGCCGGTTACATGAAAGCCGTTCCTTGCAAGCAGGTTTTTAATGCTCTTCGCGTCCTCCGCCTTTGGAAAAACCACAATAATATTTGTCACACGATCACCTCCTTCTGCGCCTCTTTACGCTGTATTGGAAGTTCTCGTCAGATTCTGTAAAGGTACTCGTTGATCTCCCAGTCTGTCACCTGAGAGCGGTATCTGTGCCACTCCGCCTTCTTTGCGGCAATATAATGCTCTGCAACATGCTTGCCCAGCACCTCCTGCACAAAGGCGTCCTGCTCCATCTCATTCACCGCCTCGATCAGGGTTCCGGGCAGCGCCTCGATGTTCATCTCCCTGCGCTCCTCCTCGGACATCTCGAAGATGTTGCGGTCAACGCTTGCGGGAGGCTCAATGTGATTGCGGATTCCCTCAAGCCCCGCCATCAGGCACAATGCCAGCGTCAGGTACGGATTTGCGGAAGGATCGGGGCTGCGGAGTTCAATTCGTGTTCCCTCGCCGCAGGATGCCGGAATACGGATGAGCGGGCTTCTGTTCTTGGCACTCCACGCCACATAAACCGGAGCTTCATAGCCGGGAACCAGACGCTTGTAGGAGTTTACCAGCGGGTTCGTGATGGCAGCCATTCCCTTGACATGCTTCATCAGACCGCCGATAAACCAGTATGCCTCCTTGCTCAGTCCCCGCACATCATTCTCGTCGCTGAACACATTCTTTCCGTCCTTTGAGAGCGACATATTGATATGCATGCCGGAACCGCTGACGCCGTGCTTGGGTTTCGGCATGAAGGTTGCATGCAGGCCGTGTCTTCTGGCAATGGTTTTCACCGCCAGCTTGAAGGTCATGATATTGTCGGCGGTTGCCAGCGCCTCGTCATACTTGAAATCAATTTCATGCTGGGCGGGCGCAACCTCATGGTGGGACGCCTCGATTTCAAATCCCATCTCCTCAAGCGTCATAATCATGTCTCTTCTTGCATTCTCGCCAAAATCAATAGGACCCAGATCAAAATATCCCGCCTGCTCATAGGTGATGGTGGTGGGCATGGCATTCTCATCCGTATGGAACAAGAAAAATTCACATTCCGGTCCCACATTGAAGGTGTATCCCATCTCCTTCGCCGCGTTCACCGCTCTTTTCAGCACATAGCGGGGATCCCCTTCAAAGGGAGTGCCGTCCGGTCTGTATACATCACAGATCATTCTTGCCACTTTGCCCTGCTGCGGTCTCCATGGGAAAATTTCCAACGTGGACAGATCCGGGTACAGGCACATATCGGATTCCTCTATCCCCACAAATCCCTCTATGGATGAACCGTCAAACATGCATTTGTTGTCCAGCGCCTTCTTCAACTGGCTTGCCGTGACCGCAATATTCTTCAGATTTCCAAAAATGTCCGTAAACTGCAGGCGGATGAACTCAACGTCCTCCTCCTCAACCAACTGCACAATATCTTCCTTCGTATAATGCTTCATACCTGTCCTCCGTTCCGGACGCGCCCGTCTTCCACGCAATCCACATTTGTTCTCACTCTCTTAAAAAGCAAAAGGGCAGTCCTCTCCTATAAAGAACGCCCTTGTTCTGTTTCATAATAGCAACGGAACCGCACTCTTGTCAATATGCAGACTGTCATGCCAACAATCGGTGATAAGTCGAACACCTTGTGCATATGGTATAGAAAAGGAAATCTCAGGAATCAGCCATGAGCTCCAAAACCAAAATCGTCGTACTGCACTTGAAAGAATTGATATACACGGGAATCTTTGTAGGACTCGGAATCCTCTTTATCATCCTGTTGGTGATCATGTTTCTGCCGCGCAAGGAAAAAACCTCCTCCGCCGGATCCGGTGATGCAGCAGAGAGCACACCCTCGCCGGAAACCACCGAAACATCATACATACCGGGAGTTTACGCCACCTCCATCGTATTGAGCGACCACTCTGTGGATGTGGAAGTTACCGTGGACTCGGATCGGATCAGTTGTGTGCGGCTTGTCAACCTTGACGAGGCGGTAACCACCATGTATCCGCTGCTCGCGCCGTCGTTTGACGCCATCGCGGAACAGCTTTACGCAACCCAATCCGTGGAAAACATTTCCTACTCGGAGGAAAACAAATATACAACCCTGGTGCTTCTGGAGGCAATCAAAACCTCCCTAGACAAGGCCACCGTCACACTGGATATAGAGTTTCCCTGATCTCAAATTTCAGACCGGCAGACGCCTGCGGCGGGCCGCTTTTGCGACATGCTACTTCTCCGCCGCAGTGCGGTCCTGCCCGGGCTCACAATGTCTAAGCCTCGTCAACTTTCTTCATGTAAAATCAGATACACACCTTCCCCGCTTGAACACGGCTTTCAGGCTCAGATCCTTCTTATCGATCAGCAGAAGATCGCCCACCTTACCGTTTTCGATGGAGCCGTACCGGTCATAGATACCAAGGCATTTCGCAGGGGAGGCTGTGGCGCAGTAAATCGCATCCTCCAGCGGAATGTCCATTGTCTGCACCGCATTTTTCATGCAGTCATACAGGTTTGAAACAGAGCCGGCAATATTGCCGCTGTCACACAGCCTGCAATATTTTCCGTCCTTTTGGGTGGACTGCCCGCCCAGCTTGTAAATGCCGTCCGGCATACCTGTGCAGCGCAGACTGTCACTGATGAACACGATCCTCTCTTTCCCCAGCAGCTTGAATGCCATGCGCACTGCCGCCGGATGCACATGGATACCGTCGCAGATCAGCTCAGCCGTCACGCCCTCGCTGTCCGCTGCCGCTCCCAGTATGCCCGGCTCCCGATGTGTAAAAGGCGTCATGGCATCATACAGATGCACCACATGGCTTGCCCCGGCATGAAAAGCGCGCATCGCGGTATCATAGTCCGCGTTCGTGTGTGCAAGCGACACCTTTGCCATTCCCTTCACCGCGCGGATAAAATCTGCAAAGCCGGGATTTTCCTCCGGTGCAAGCCCCACAAATTTCAACAATCCCTCCGAGGCTGTGTAAAAGCGTCTGAACACTTCCTCATCACAGGGAATAATGTATTTTTCGTTCTGGGCGCCCTTCTTCTTATGGCTGATAAACGGGCCTTCCATATTAAAGCCCACCAGATCTGCGGAAATTGTCTCATCCTTGCCTGAAACGCTCTCCCTTTCCCCATGCTCCCTCGCATATGCCGCGCCCAGTTTAAGAACCTCCTCCAGCACCTCCACCGGCAGGGTCAGCGTGGCCGGGCAGATGCCGGTGACACCCACCGAAGCCTCGTACCTTGCAATCTCCTTGTATGCCTCGGCGGTAGCATCGCACACATCATACCCCATTGCGCCGTGAAAATGCAGATCGATCAGCCCGGGAACCGCATAGCAGCCGGCGCCGTCGTACACAGCCCCGTCCGCCTCATCTGCCTTTATAAATACACCGTCCCGGATGCCCACATCCCCCATGTGAAATTTACCGTCCGCCCCATAAACTTCCGCATGTTTTACAATCATAACGATAACCTTTCCGCAGCCGCCTCATCCGCCACAACGGTCACATCCCGGTGCAGCTGCAATATGGATGCCGGCACTTCCGGCGTAATCTTTCCGCATATCACCGAATGAAGGATCTCTGCTTTGTCCGCACCGCTTACCGCAACAATGATCTTTCGGGCTTGCATAATAGAGCGAATCCCCATGGTGTATGCCTGCGTGGGCATGCATTCCCCCTCTTTAAAAAAGCGCCGGTTTACCTCCATGGTGTTTTCCGACAACTGCACCGGATGGGTCTGTGGTTCAAACACATCCCCCGGCTCGTTGAACCCGATATGTCCGTTATGCCCAAGCCCCAAAAGCTGCAGGTCGATTCCGCCCATCCGGCAAATCATTTCATCGTATTGGCCGCAGGCACGTTCCGCATCCCGGTCCGTTCCGTCCGGAATATATATTCTTTCGGGATCGATATTTACCTTGGAAAACAATTTTTCCTGCATAAAATAATGATAGCTTTGCGGATCGTCCTTGGCAAGTCCGCAATATTCATCCAGATTTACCGTCGTCACCCGGGAAAAATCCAGATCCCCTGCCTCAAATTGCTCCACCAGCCGCTTATAGATACCGATGGGCGTAGACCCCGTGGCAAGCCCCAGCACACAGTCCGGCTTCATCAAAATCTGTGCAGCGATCAGATTCGCCGCCTTTCTGCTCATTTCCTCATAATCCTTTGCGCAAATCAGCTTCATTTTGTGTTCCCTCTCCATTCCGTGACATCGGTCAATCTTCCCGTGGCGACGCCGACCTTGCCGCCGTCTGCCAAAAATGCCTTCATATTTTTCTGCAGGGTAGTCCCTTCCGGCAGATCCGCCAGGCTGACCGTCCCCCGCTGTCCTGCCGCAACCCCGAACACCCACTCCAGAACATCATCCGGCTCGGCGTCCATTTCAGTGAGTTCAAACGCCCTCCGGAAATTTAAAATGTTGGAATCCTTCGGCAGCAATTCCCGCAGTCTTGGCGACAGCAGCCATGAGGTACACATCATGGGCGCTTCTTCCCACTCCGGGAACCACTCTGTCAAAAAGGCGCGTGCCTTCTTGACGGACGCCCGCAGTTCTTCTGTTCGCAACTGTGCATCCGAGGGGATGTGAATATCGACTTCCTTTTTTCCGTCTGCCTCCCTGCATTCATACTCCAGCTCACCGATACGGAACAGTTTGACGTTTATCTGCCGCACAGTCCAAAATCCCCGGTCAAATCCGTATCTGCCGTAGGAGCGCCGATATTCCCTCACAAAACGGGAAAAACATTTCATGGTATCCAGCCAGACTTCCCGGGGCAATTCTCTCCAAGCGCCGGATTCCCGGTTTTTCAGTGCGGTCAGCAGCTGCTCCGTCATCTCCGCCGCTCCGTCTCCGCCCTCCGTCTCCCCTGTCTCCGGTAAGGTGCCGCAATACTTAGGCAAAGCCTTCCATGCCTCATCCATAACACGCAGCGCAAAAGGTCTCGGCATATCAATTTCTGTCAAAAGCTTTTCCAGTTCTTCCTGCAAGAGCAGTCTTTCCTCCTGCCGGATTGCCTCCTGCGCGCCGCCTGCCGTCCGGCATTTCTGATCTCTCTCCCGGTCAAGCGCCGCTGCCTCATCATCAAGCACCCACTCCGTTTCCGGCGCACCGTGCAGCCCGAGGGCGCCGATCTGTTCCTGTAAATCACGCAGCCGCTCAATGTAGGTTTCCCATGTAAGACTGCTATCGTTCTCCCGGAATTTCAGCATGAAAGCCGGAAGTCTTGGGAAAAGCAGGTATGCTGCACGGTCTATGTTGGTGATCCGTTCCGTCCAAAGCATACATTCTATGCCCAGAAGCCCCTCCTCGCACCCTTTTGCATAAATGGGGATCACGGGAGCCTCATAGATGTTGCGCACATCGATGGCGGAATAGGCATAGTCAAGATAGCAATACTCCACATCCGAATAGATCACCCGTCCTCCCGCTTTCATAAAGTCCGTGGTTTCCTTCTGATTTCCCATCCAGTGCTGCACAATAAAGTAATCCGGCAGCATACCCCCGGCGAGGGAGTCGTTATAGACGATGGTGTCCTTCCCCTTGCTTTTTAAGTACGCCCCCATCTCCAGTACCAGCCAGCGCTGTAATTCTTCCTCAGCCGCAAGCCCATTCTCCCGCATGCGTCTGCGGCAGTCCGGGCAACGTCTCCAATGCTGCTTCAACGCTTCATCGCCGCCGATATGAACAGCCGGATAGGGAAACAGCTCCGACACCTCATCCAGAATATCCTTCAGAAAATCGACCGACGCGTCCTTTCCCGCACAGATCAGATGCGGAAAAATGCCTCCCTCGGTCTCCACCTGATACCGGTATGGTTCCTCGATGATCTGCTCCTTATCGTCCTTGTCAACCACCGTGCGCCGGCATCCGAACTCAGGATAAGCCGCCAGCATGGCGCCGGCATGTCCGGGAATCTCGATCTCCGGGATCACATCGATCCCGCAGTCCTGTGCATACGCCACAATATCCTTCGCCTGTTCCTGTGTATAGAATCCGCAGTTATGCTCCGTTTCCGACACCGCCCCAAAGAAGGAGTCCCCTCTCACAGCGCCGACCTGCGTCAACCGGGGGTATTTTTTTATCTCAATACGCCAACCCTGGTCGTCCGCCAGATGCCAGTGCATTTTGTTCACCCCGCAGAACTGCGCCGCCCGAAGTAATCTCTTGATGTCCTCCACAGGCATATAGTGTCTGCACACATCCAGCATAAAACCTTTGTAGAAATGTCTGTTTTCTCCCATGCTCCATCCCCGTTTCCGAACGCGCCGTTATTTCTCTCTGCGTTCTCTGATTTTGTTATAACACGGATCTTTCATGTGTCCCACCTGTTTATTTGTAATAACTTGCGGTATCTTATGATTTTTGTTGGTGTTTTGATTTTGCCATGATATACTGGAATGAGAATCGGAAAGAGTTTGGCACGCACCGCAAAAAGGGAGAAGGATATGAAAAAAAGCAGAAAACCTACACTTGTGGAAGAACGGCATTTCCCGTTTGAGTGCAGCATCAGCTACGGTGTAAGTGACGATTATACTGCGCTCCACTGGCATAAGGAGCTGGAAATCTGCTATATCAGACAGGGGACGGGAAACTACCTGATCAACGGAACGGAATATCCCTTTTCAGGCGGAGATATCTTTCTGATCGGAAATGATGAGATTCATCTCTGCCATGATGACCGGGATCTTATTATGCAGGTTTTTATGTTTGCACCGGAATTTCTGAACAGCGGATATGCCAATCCCTTCGACTATGAGTTTCTGCGTCCCTTTTACGAGCGCACAGAACATTTTTGCAACAAAATAGAAAAAGACACCGCCGTTTCGGGACGGCTTACAGACTTGTTGTCCGAAATGGAAAAAGAGTATACTACCCGTCAAAACGCCTACGATCTTATGATAAAATCGCTGCTCTTGGAGTTTATGGCGCTGATCGTGCGCCATTATTTTACAGGAAATAAAACCGATCCCAAGGAAAACTTGAGCGGCAGCGCCACGGAGAAGGTGCGCGACATCATCACCTACTTAGACGCCCACTATGGGGAGCCTGTCAGCCTCGGTACACTGGCGGAGCATTTTTCCCTCAGCGTACCGTACCTTTGCAGCACCTTCAAGACCTTCACGGGCAGCTCTCCGATCAATTTTCTGATCAACCGGCGGATTCTTGCCGCCAAGGAGCTGCTCACCTCCTCCGAGAAGAGCATTCTCGATATCTCGGAGGAGTGCGGCTTCGGTTCGCTCTCCAACTTCAACCACCTATTCAAATCCCTCACCGGCCGTTCGCCCCGGGATTACCGCCGAAGCTGCTGACCCCTACAACGCATCTGCCTGTGCAAGCCAGAGCGCAGCGCAGGCATCCGACGGCATACGCAGATCTCCTCTTGGAGACAGCGCCACGCTTCCCACCTTGGGCCCGTCCGGCAGGCAGGAACGCTTGAACTGCTGTGCAAAGAATCTGCGGTAAAACATCCGCAGCCATTTCTTGATCTCTTCCTCCGTATACTGTCCCTTGAATGACTGCTTTGCAATCCGAAAAATCTTGTCGGGCGGGAATCCGCAGCGCAGCATATAGTACAGGAAAAAATCATGGAGCGCGTAGGGCCCCACCAGATCCTCCGTCCTCTGGGAAATCTCACCATCCTTCGGCGGAAGAAGCTCCGGACTTACCGGCGTGTCCAGCACATCGGACAATACCTCCGTCAGATCCGCATTCTCACAGGTGTCCGCATAGTAGCGCACCAGATGTCTCACCAGCGTTTTGGGAACCCCCGCGTTGACCCCGTACATGGACATGTGGTCGCCGTTATAGGTGGCAAAACCAAGCGCCAGCTCAGACATATCCCCGGTTCCGATCACAAGCCCGTTCTCCTTGTTTGCCACATCCATCAGGATCTGGGTTCTCTCTCTTGCCTGACTGTTTTCATAGGTCACATCCTGCTGTTCCAGTGCCTGCCCGATATCCCGAAAGTGCACGCGCACCGCATCTTCGATGGGAATTTCCAACAGGGTACATCCCAGAATCCTTGCAAGACGGCACGCATTTTCATGGGTGCGCCCGGTCGTGCCGAAGCCGGGCATGGTAAGCGCATATATTCCCTTCCTGTCCAGCCCCAGCATGTCAAAAGTCCGCGCCGTCACCAACAGCGCCAGCGTGGAATCCAGTCCGCCGGAGATGCCGATAACCGCCTTTTGCGAGCCGGTATGCACATATCGTTTTTTAAGCCCATATGCCTGAATGGACAGAATCTCCTCACACCGCTTTTCGCGCTCTGTCTGCTCCGCAGGTACAAACGGCATGGCGGGGTAATTTCTCTCCAGTACAGTCTCTTTGCATGTCATAGAAACCGGAACCACCGTGTAAGCCGCTTCGTCCTCATTCCATCCGTCTGAAAATGTGGACATTCTCCTGCGCTCCTGCCGCAGACGGTGGATATCGATGTCACCGTAGACGCTCTCCCCCGCAAACCGCTTTGCCTGCGCCAGCACCGTGCCGTTTTCGGCAATGATGTTATGCCCGCCGAAAACCAGATCCTGCGTGGACTCTCCCTCGCCCGAACTGACATATACATATCCTGCAAGCAGTCTTGCGCTCTCGGATTTTACCAGCATTTCCCGGTATACATCCTTTCCCACTGTCTCGTTGGAGGCGGAAAGGTTGACGATCAGCGTAGCGCCTGCCAGCGCGTGGTCGGTGGCAGGCGGCTTTGGCACCCAGAAATCCTCGCAGATCTCACAGGCGACCACAAGCCCCTTGATCGCCTCCACCGAAAACAGAAGGCGGCTGCCGAAGGGAACACTCGCCCCATTCACATCCACATAGGAAACTTCCTTCTGCCCCGGCGTAAAATACCGCCCCTCATAAAATTCCGCATAGGTCGGGATATGCGTCTTTGGCACGATTCCCAGCAGCTTTCCGTCCTGCATCACCGCCGCCGCATTGTAGAGCTTTCCCTTCCACTCAAAGGGAATTCCCACAAAAACCAGCGCCTCATGTCCCCTTGTCCCCTCTGTCAGAACGGCAAGCTGCCTCATGGACTCCTCCAGAAGCAGTTCCTGTAAAAAAAGATCGCAGCAGGTATATCCCGTCAGACACAGCTCCGGAAAGACTATGACACCGGCTCCCTTCGCGTAAGCCTCCGCCAGTCTGTCCCCGATCTGCCCTGCGTTATATGCCGGATCAGCGACCTTTATCTTAGGTGTAATTGCGGCAACCTTTATAAAACCATGCTTCATGCTTTTCCTTTCCTCTGTATTGTCTTCAATTCATCCACTGAGAATGTATAGTTCTTGTTGCAGAAATGACAATTGACCTCGATTTCCTCTCCCTCATCGATCATCTCCTGAAGCTGCTTTCTTCCGATACTGATCAATGCCTTCTCCACACGTTCCTTGCTGCAGTTGCACCGGAAGCGAACCGGTGATTTTTCCGTAATTTCAGGCTCAAGCCCTTCAAGCAGGATCGCAAGAATCTGTTCGGGAGAATTTCCCCCATCCAAAAGAGCCGTCACGGAATTAACCTTCCCCAGATTTTCCTCCAGCCTTGCTATGATTTCCTCCTCCGCAAAGGGCATCAGCTGGATAATAAATCCGCCCGCCTGACGCACCGTATTGTCGCGGTTCATCAGCACACCCAGTCCTACGGAGGAAGGAATCTGCTCCGAGGTCGCAAAATAATAGGTCAGATCCTCCGCTATTTCTCCTGTCTGAAGCGCAGTCTGCCCCACATAAGGCTCCTTTAATCCCATGTCTTTGATGACATTCAGAAAGCCTCTTCCCACAGCGCCACCCACATCCAGTTTGCCTACGCTGTTTGCCGGAAGCACGACCCGGGGCTCGTTGGCATACCCCTTCACATCTCCCTTGGCATCCGCCGTCACAGTCATTCCGCCCATGGGGCCGTCGCCGCTTATCTGCAAGGTGAGCAGATCGTTCTCTCCCTTTAGCATGGAGCCCATCATGCAGCCCGCCGTCAGCAGCCTGCCCAGTGCAGCCGTCACCACGGGACTTGTATTGTGCGCCGTCCGCGCCGTCTCCGCTATCGTTTTGGTTGTGCAGGCAAATGCGCGGATCTGCGCGTTCGCCGCCGTCGCTCTTACCAGATAATCTTCCATACCGTTGTCTACGCTATTTTCCATGCTGTTCTCCATTCCGTCCCGCACCGTACCTTCTCTTCCTATACTCAGGACTCACCATTTAGGCGTACTTTTCTTGCCACCACGTACACGCGCTCGCTTTCTGCCGTCACCGGCTCATGCGTGTCCGCATCCAGAAGCAACACCACATCCAACCCGGCGTTTCTCACCAGCCGCTCCATCTGTTCCACGGAATATCCTCTCTGGTAGTGCGTCTCCGCAAATTTCCGGTAGCGATCCTCCCGCTCCTTTACAAACACCGTGACTTCGTATTCGTTGATCTGTTCCTCCTCGTGATAATAGTTTTCCCAGATAAAACTGCACTCCTCACGATTCTCCGCAATCGTCGTATCCCCGATTACTTCCGCATATTTGTATACCGTATTAAAATCAAAGATAAAAATGCCGCCGGGAAAAAGATAGTTTTCCACCAGCCGGAACACGGTCTCCAAATCCTTTTCCGCCAAAAGATAGTTGAGCGAATCACACACACTGATTACCGTACCGATGGTACTGTAAAGCGCAAGCTCCCGCATATCCTGCTGCAAATACAGGATCTCATGCCCCGAGCGCTCCCGCTTTTCCATGGCAATCTCCAGCATGTCCGCAGAGTTGTCCACACCGATCATATCGTATCCCGCATCGGCAAGCATCTCTGTCAGGGTGCCGGTTCCGCACCCTAAATCCAGCACAAGATTTTTCTCCGACTGAAGCAGATCCTCTGATCTCTCCGGCTTTGAAATCCCATACTTTTCTATCATATCCAAAAGAAACCGACACCATTCTTCATAGGGCGTCTCGTCCATGAATGTGTCATACACATATGCAAAATCCGTATATGCTTCCACCGAATATCCCTCCGCTCCGCACTCCGTGCCCTGCACTCTATTCTCCGAGTTTCATGGCGATCACAAAGCCGGCGGCAAAAGTAATGATGCTCACAAGAACCGTAAGCACAATGCTCATGATGCTCATGGCACCGACTGCCGCAAAGCTGCCGAGATTCATCAGCACAATGGCAAAGGGTGATGCCAGAATCAGACCGATAATCGCCCAGAACGCATAGAGCGGGAATTTTTCAAAGATAACTTCAATGAGCTTGGCAATGGCAAAAATGCCCACCAGCACACCCAGTCCGAACGGTACCAGAATACCGCACTCATGCAGCATGCCGGATATGTTGAAGTCCGCGAGCGCACGGAAAAACTCGTTAATGTGCGCAAGAATGGGATGGTAGTAACCGATCAGAAGCAGCACCATGGAGCCGCTGACACCGGGGATTACCATGGTTGCCGACGCGATCATGCCCACCAGAAAAAGCTTGCAGACATTCAGCACATTGAAGCTCAAATCCGCTGCGCTTCCCTCCGTATCTCCCAGTGCCGCCATCGCCACAACCAGACCAAAGAACAAAAGGAATGCGATCCCGTGACCAACCTTGAATTTGTTTCCTTTTACTTTCTTTGTCACTGCGGGCAGACCGCCCAGAATCAGTCCCACGAACAGAAGATTTGTGGGAACAGGGTACTTTGCAAACAAAAATTCCAGTCCGAAGGAGCCTGCCACAATGGCGATCGCCCCCCCTAAAATAATGGGAAGCAGGAAAAGAATGCTCTTCTTGAACTCCTTAAACAAATGGGTGATGCAATGAATGAGTTTATCGTAAATTCCCATAGAAACTGCCATCGTTCCTCCGCTGACACCGGGAATCACGTTGGCAATTCCAATCACTGCTCCTTTACACATATCCTTCAAAAAACGCATATTCTTTCCTCTCTTTTCTCTCTGCTATTTTCTATCTGTGTTTTTTTATCAGCCGTTCTGCTCCACAATCTCCGCAAGTGCCTTCAGCAGCTCGTCCATCTGCTGATCCGTTCCTATTGTGATCCGCAGGTATTCGGATATACGCGGCTTGTTCCAGTGCCTCACAAAAATACCTCGCTTTTTCAGTTCCGCAAACAGAACCTCTCCGCTCAGCTTTTCATGTCTGGCAAAAATAAAATTGGTGTGGGAATCCGGGAACCGGAAATGAAGCTTTGCAAGCTCTCCCTTGACCCGCTCTCTGGTTTCCACAATCTTTGCCGTAGTCTCTTTGAAATACGCTTCATCCTTTACCGCCTCCACTCCCAGCATCTGTGCGGTTCTGTTCATGGTATAGGAGTTGACGGAAAATTTCACATCATTCAGATACCCGATCAGTTTTTCCCCGCCGATTGCAAAGCCGATGCGCATTCCCGCCATGGAGCGGGACTTGGAAAAGGTCTGCACGATCAGCAGATTGTCGTACCGATCCAGAAGCGGCAGACAACTCTTGCCGCCAAAATCTATGTACGCTTCATCCACGATCACCACCACATCCCGGTTGGCGGACAGAATCTCTTCCACCACCTGCAGCGGCTCCTCCACACCGGTGGGTGCGTTGGGGTTTGGAAATACAACGCCGCCGTTATCCTGTCTGTAATCCTCCGGTCTGATCCTGAAATCCTGATCCAGCGGACAGGTACGGTAGGGTATGCCGTAGACCGACGCCCACACATCATAAAAGGAATATGTCACATCCGGGAACAGGATGGGCTTCCCTGAATGGAAAAAGGTGAGAAAAGCCATGGACAGCACATCATCCGACCCCACCCCCACAAAAACCTGAGAGGGCTTCACACCGTAACGGGACGCCAGCACCTCTGTCAACTGCGTGGTGTCGGGATCCGGGTAAAGCCTGAAGCTGTCGCTTTCCAGCTCATGCAACTTTTTTTGCACCCCGGGTGCGGGCGGATACGGATTTTCGTTTGTGTTCAGCTTGATAATGTTTTTCTGTGCCGGCTGTTCCCCCGGGACATAAGGTACTACTCTTCTGACATTCTCTTCCCAGCTCATGCCTCTCTCATTTCTGCACCGCGTTTTTCTGACGTTTTGTTACGCTTCCGCACCCGCAGGTGCGGAAGCCGATATGCAAGGTATCCGCGCCCACGGCGCAGGCGCGGAATACTGTTTTTCTCCAAAATACTTCCTGCACATTTTACCACGGCTATAATACAAAGTCTACACATTCTTCCAGCGGATAGCGCATACGGCAGTCCTCGCTTTTCAGCACCAGATCCATGCCGGCACAATGTTTTACCAACCGATTTTGCAGAAGAATCCGATACCGGGGCGTTCCCGACATACGGAGCATCTCCTCCGGCAGCTCCAGTTCAAACTCTTCCTGCCTTTTTCGCAGATGCAGCACCCCGAGCTTTCGATATTCCTCGCCTCCGTCATAACAATACAGCACCACACTGTGCAGCCGTGAAAGGCGAACAAAAAGTCCCCCCGCTATGAGAATACACGCCATTCCCGCCACAGGCAGGGCTTCCCCTGCCGCGCGAACCGCCGCTCCGGCATGAGCCGCGCCCGCAGTATTTCCGGCATTGGTCTGCTCATCCTCCGACTCCGAAATCCGCTGCGTTCCTTTTGTGTTTTTCCAAAGCGAGCCGTTCCCGGCAGCCGCTGTATTGTCATCAGAGGACTCTTCCGTTTCTCTCTGCATGCGCTCCACAAGAAACTCCCTGCCGTCTATTCCGGCTTTAACGCTTCCATCGTCTGCTCCGGCTTTTTCCCCGGTCCCAGCGCTTTCGGTGCCCGGTTTGTCCGCTTTTTCCGTCCCGGTGCTTCCGCTGTCCGCTCTGTCCTTTGTTCCTGTCCTGGCGCTTCCGCTGTCCGAACCGGCTGCTGTCCCTGCCTTGGCATGTTCGCCGTCCGCCCCATCCTTTGTTCCTGTCCTGGTGTTTCCGCTGTCTGCACTGTCAGTTGCCACGTTTTGGGTACTACCGTTTCCTGCACCGTCCTTTGTCCCTGTGTCTGAGGCTGTGCCGTTTGAAGCTCCGCCTCCTGTTCCGGATGATGCGGGCGTGGGCTGCACGGGTGCGGCCGCCGTGGGCGTCGGTGCAGGGGGCGGTGTCGGCGTGGGCTCCGGTGCAGGGGGCGGTGTCGGCGTGGGCTCCGGCGGATAGGGAAATTCGTTCCGTCTGATCGTCCGATGTACGGTATTCCCCGCCGCATCGCGCACGACCAGCTCAAGCGGCGCCCCTTCCTGTACCGTGAAGGAGGTCTGTGCCGTCCACGTACTGCCGCCGTCTATGGAGTATGCCTCCGCCGCAAGCCCGCTCTCACTGTCCGTTGCCCGCACCGATACCGTGATGGCTGTGCGGGACATGGTCGATATCTGCCCTTCCACCGCCTCAATTACGGGTGCTGTCCGGTCAATGCAACGCACCGTGTAGGAAGCGGTGGTTCGCTGCCCCTTGGCGTTCACCGCCTCCACGGAATAGGTTCCGTTTTCCGTTACATAGAGCTTTCCATCCGCCCAACCGTACGCATTTGCCGCATAGGCAGCGTTTCCCTTGAGCAGATTGCAGGACGCTGTGAGGGTCACACCCGCATTCGTCCACCCTTCCGGCGCCGTGATCAGAACCTCCGCAACACGTTCTCCCTCCGAAATTCCACAGGTCAGACGCTTTCTTGAAAGTGTATGCCTGGGGATGGAAGTTCCCCACGCCATGTGCAGTGCGCCGCAGACAGAACACTTGGTAGTACCGTTGTCATACCAGTAAGCGTTCGCTTCACTGCAATATTTCTTGTCAAACTCCATGTTCATCATGACCCGTGCATTGCACTCATGGCAATGCTTTTCCGTCTGATCCGAACACCGTGCAACCGTGGGATGCGAGCCGCTGCATTCATAGCTTTCCGCCGTATAGCAGGCGTCCTCGTGCATGTGCGTAAATTCTCCCACACTTCCTTCCGCACGCACCCTGCATACGCCGCATAAAAAGGCAGCGCAGCCGCAGACCGTTATCAATAAATACCTTATAATCTCATTCCATTTTTGCATAAAAAAACCTCCTGAATCAAATGATGGATTGACAGACGGATCCCGTCCGTTTTCTCGTTTCATTCAATTCAACAGGTTAGGTGAAAACTATCATAGCACGCCGTTGTTCGTTTGGCTATTGTCTGCTTTTCACAAGATTAAAGACCGTTTTTTTCACAACATGTCCAAGCGCCGGATATGCCCTACAAGGCCGCCTCTTTTCTGTAACGCTCTGCCTCCGTCTGCAGCCCCATTTGGTCGTAGCAGTCCGCCAGCCGCTCAAGCGTCTCTCTTCCCTTCACTTTCACGGCAAGCTCCGCCTCTGCTTCATAGCAGGCATTGTAATACCAGATCGCCGCCTCCTCATAGTCCTGATTTTTCCGGTAAAAATCCCCCAGTTCACGGCAGATCTCCGCATTTCCGCCGTCCGCCATCACCTTCATGGCATATTTGAAGAATTTTGCCTCATCCCCGCGCCTCCTTGCAGCCGCCGCAGTCACAAGACACGCCTCCTTCACTTCCTCCGCATCCCGCTCCGTATCCCTTGCGGACTGCTCGAAACATTCTTCTGCCTGCAGGAAATCTTTCATTTCCCCGTTGATAAACAACTCTCTGGCGTACATATTCTGCAATCTTTTGGACAGCCGCACACCCCTTTCAAGCATGCGCCGGAATGCCTTAAAATCCCTGTCTGCATGCAATGCTTCCGGCATGTGGGTGATCACAATGCCGCTATCATATATAACAGGCGTTATGTTTATGGTTTCATGGATCGGTTCCATCCATGTAAATGTCCTGAGACGTCGGAACAGCTTCGGGCGGTACTCTTCATCAAAGTTATACACTGTTCCGTACTGGAGCTGGTTTGCATACTTCATTTGCACGATTTCCACCTGCGGGAGCAACGCCTCCTTCAACAGCCGGAACCGCTCCCTGTTTTCCTCGTCCAGCACCTCATCGGCATCTGCGGAGTATATATATTCCTGCGTCGCCTTGGAAAATGCAAAATTTCTTGCAGCGGAGAAATCGTCCACCCATTCAAAATCATAAACCTTTGCATTGGCATAGCCCGCCGCAATCTGCTTGGTGGCATCCACAGAACCGGTATCCACAATGACCAGCTCCTCTACAAGATCCGCCACGGAATCCAGACAACGCCGCAAAACTTTTTCTTCATTTTTCACTATCATGCAAAGGCTGATGGTAATCATAAAAAGACCTCTCCTTATCCGAATCTTACTTTATATCTTTATATATCGGACAGAGCGGTCTTTTCCTTACCTTACCTATGAATTTATAAGCCTTTCCGCCACATCGCTTCCGTACAATTTTTCTTCCGTCTGTGCAGTTCCCGTGGTTCAAATCCTTCCTCGCAAATCCCTGTTATCATGCAGTGATTGCGGCAGGCGCCCACGCAGCCAAAGGCTCTTTATGGTCAGCGGATGGGTGTGATCTGTTCCATTATTTTTTGATAAGAAATATCCATTTCGTTTACATTCAAGGCTTGATAGCAATCGCCTGTGACAGGAAAATCGTCAGTCACTTTTCCGGTGCGTGCGTTATATACGCGATTATTTTCACCTAAAAAATACCCGCTGAAGCCATCCGTCAACACGACAAAAGACATGTCCTGATTATCGTTCAGAAAATCAAAATAATACCCTATCGTATACGGCGTATTCAAGGATATACTATATTCAAGTTTTCCACCGGCAGCAAAAAACATAATATATCCCACCACGTTATCGTCGGAAAAAATGAACTCATATGCGATATTGGCAACCGACGCACCGCTTAAATCAATCATATACAAATTCTGTTTGGAAATACATAGATTGTTTGTATCTGTCAACAAAAATCCTTCTGTGCCATCTTCGATCAATCTTTCAATATCGTTGGCAATCTGGCTATAATCGACTTGCTTCATCAGCGACTTTAATTTCTCCAGTTGCGATGTATCGATTGGGGTATTCGCTATTTCTTCTGCATTTAATGATATCGGCTTGTCGCCTTCTCTCGTGCCTATTGTGATTTCCGTATTTCCTCCCATTTTGATATCCGGATTGCCTTCCGTTTTCACCGGTATATTGCGGCCGAGCACAAAACCGGCAACCACCAGAATGATAATTGCGGAAGCCAGTGTCAGAATTTGAAATCGCTTCCGGAAAAACTCGGATTCATGATCAGGGGATCGCTTCGCAGCGGAATCGTCATATTCAACAATCAATTCATCATCAATGCAGGTGATTCCATTGTATAATTTCTCAGCCTCCCTTCTCATAACATCACCCCGTTTTCTTCCAGATTTTCTTTCAATCGCGCCCTTAAAGAAAACAACCTTTTTGACACTTTATTTGCCTCCATATTTTGACTATTTGCTATTTGTTTAACGCTGTTTCCTTCAAAATACCTCAGCAAAAAAATATACCGATCCTCCCGGGGGATATTCCTGAGCCATTCACTAATCATTTTTCCTAACTCTTTTTCTTCTATCTGCCTTTCAACGTTTTGACCTGAAGGAATACATTCTTCTAATTCACTCAATAAAATATCCATTGCGTTATAATTCTTTTTTGCATGATTTTTCTTCCACAGATTAATAGATATATTGCGGACAACTTTTCCTAACCATGCTTTCAGACAGGCTGGAATCGTTGGTGGAATAGAAGTCCATGCCTTATAGTATGTATCGTTTATACACTCTTCCACATCCTCATTTATGGTGAGGATATTTTTTGCAATTGTATAGCAATACATGCCATATTTTTTTTTCGTTTCACAAATCGCCCGCTCTTCACGTTTAACAAACAAATTTATAATTTCTGCGTCTTCCATAGTCACCCCCTCATTGCTATGTATACCTTCACCTATATAGACAATATTTTTTCCAAAATATTCCCAAAAAATTTTAATTTTTCAACCTTTCCGCCACATCAGCCTCTGCCTCGTCTCTGGAAATGCCCAATGCCACCGCCAGCTCCCCGCAGAGGGATTCCTCCGCGAGCTTATAATACCGCCCGTCCACCGCCGTGATCTTATGCCCCTTTTCCATCCGGCTCAAATTGCGGAAATACAGCGTCTTTAAAAGTCTGGCAAGCTCCTTGCAGTCATTGGTATGCAGACATTCCTTATACTGCATTTCCACAGTCTTTTCATCCCTGATGTGGATTGGTTCCAGCCCCGGCAGGGAGGAGAGCAATCTTGCCGCCTGTTCCCCCGAAATCGCGCACCGCAAGGAGGTCTGCCCGGTGTCCACGGGAATATAAACTGTGGAAGTCTCCGAATACACCGGCTTCAGCACATAATACAGTCTGTTCTTATCCGCGCCGCCCATCTGCAATGTCGTAATGTCCTTCACAAGACAAACTCCCTTATTTCCACCTACTACATAATCACCCGTCTGAAACATCGCCACTCCTCTCCTCGCTTTCTCCGATTCTCTGTTTTTTCTTTGTTTACGGGGCTTTTCATCCCCTGCCTTCTCTTCCATTTTAGCAAGACTTCCCCGCAGATGTCAGTGTTTTTTCCATGTTTTCCAAAAGTTTGTGAATAGTGCCTATTCCCGTATCCATCTTCTTTGTGCAGTTTTTGGGGTTGAAATCCTCCCTCACAGATCTTGCCCATGAAGCATAAAATAGAAAAAACGCAAGGAATCTCTTATGAAGCAGCAGTTGGACAAAGCACTGGATCACCTGATCCTGCTCCATCGGATAGAAGAAAAAAAATTACCGACCTACGGAATCGGAAAAGTCTTAAGTTTCGGCGTCCTCGTGTTGGGAATGTTGATCATGGCGGAAAAAATAAGCTATCGCGCCCCCACAGCAATCGCGGCAAACGCCACCGTAAACAGCCGGAATCTTCCCATATACTGTGTGCAGACGGAGGAACCCAAGATTGCCCTGACCTTCGATGCCGCCTGGGGTAACGAACACACAAAGCAGATTCTCGATATCCTGAGGGAGCAGGAGGTGCGCGCGACCTTCTTTATAACCGGCGGATGGGCGGAAAACTATCCTGACGATGTGAAGGCCATACTGGCGGATGGGCATGATCTGGGCAACCACAGTGAAAGCCACAAAAACATGAGCCAGCTCACGGATTCCGAAAAAAAGGCGGAGTTGATGAGCGTACATAAGAAAGTACAGCAACTGACCGGATATGAGATGTTTCTGTTCCGCCCGCCCTACGGCGATTACGACAACGCCGTCCTCCAAACCGCCTCCGCATGCGGTTACTATTCCATAGAATGGAATGTAGATTCCCTCGACTGGCGCGACTACGGCGTCGATTCCATTGTGAGCACCGTCTGTGAACATAAAAATATGGGGAACGGAAGCATCATTCTCTGCCACAACGGTGCCAAATACACAGCCGACGCTTTGGAACGCATAATCACCACGCTAAAAGAGAAAGGATATTGCTTTGTGCCGGTCTCCGAATTAATCTGCCGCGGCAGCTATACCATGGATGTGGAAGGACGACAGATCCCGCAGGCGGAGTAATTATCGCATCGGCTCATCAACTCTACTTTCCATAGGTGGCACAATATCCCGCTTTGCTTTAGAATGCAGATAAAGCCGAACGTAAGACGTCTGCAAAAGGGAGGACATTATGAACCGGTATGTAACAGGCGCAGTCATTAAGGATCTACGTGAGAAATGCAGCTTGCAAAGCTCTGTCCGTAAGGAAGTGCAGAGGCTCGGTTCAAAATAAGAGAGCAGGCAATTAAGATGTGATTTGTTTTCATTTCTCTCGTAATACGCTATCATGTGTCAGGTATTTGCCGGAAAGAGCATACGACAGATCTGCCTTTCCGGCACTGCTGATGAGAACATGAAGACGGCATGAAAAAGATACGGACGCATCTGGAACAGTGAAGAGGGAAACAAAGTAGGAGACAGTGGTGTACCGGGGAGAAAATCTACACATGAATGGGACAGGAAATTCCCTTCCACCCGTATCACCTCACCTCCTCACGAACTGCGTGACGAGATAAACAGAGCCACAAAGGAAACTGTGAACTCATTTCTTTGGCAGACGGTCGGATTGCATTTCCTGCGCTGCAATCTCGTTCAGCACATTATCCTGATGCGCCTCGATGGCAAGCAGGATCAATAGAAACAGAAAGATTGCCCCGGCAACGCCGAACATGATATATGCCGCAATTTTCATATGTAAAAGCAGCAAGGTCAAACCCAACGCCAGAAAAATCCCTATCCACTTGAGCATGATTGTTCCCGGCTCCAGCATATTCAGTTTGTGCTTGTAGCAATTTTCATAGGTTATGGTCGGTGTGTTTTTTCATACTTTCCTTCCCCTGTACCGTTCTTCAATAAAGTCTCTTGCTCCGCAAGGGTACAGATGACTACTTTTGCCTTCCTGTACCCGGTTTCCGTCCGATTTCTCGCTCTGATCGGGTACAGATCGCTATTTTCCTTCTCCTGTACCCGGTTTTCGTCTGACTTCGTGCTCAGATCGGGTACAGATGAACACTTTTCCTCTCCTGTACCCGGTTTCCGTCCGATTTCCCGCTCAGATCGGGTACAGATCACACTTTTTCCGCTCCTGTACCCTTCCTGCTCTCTCCGCCCCGCGTTACTTTCGGACAATACCATTTTTCAGACAATCTCCTCCAGAACCTGCTGGATCCTTGGGTGTTCATAAAAGAAATTTTCCATCGGATTTCTTAAGGTGTGCTGCACGGCGTCCGCATCCTTTATGATTTCTTCAAACCAGTTCCCTTTCACGTTTTTGTCACTGTGATTGTAGACTCCCTGATAGATCATTTCCTTCTCTTCGTCCGAAAAGCTTGTAAGCTTACTGAGAACATATTCTCTGGCATAATCAGCACATTTATGAGCATGATCATAGGTATCCTCCTCAACATCCGCATATGTCAAAAGATCGTGAAGAATCCCGACAATTTCCGCCAACTCAGCAACCTCTCTCGTATAGCCTCTTTTCAGTGCCAGCAGCGACGCCATAAGTCCCACTCCGTACAGATGCACATAAGCGCTCCGCTTCGATTCCTCATTTTCGATTGCTTTGATGATCGGATCGATTACCTTTCTTGCCTCATCCAGTCTTGTGTACTGACGTTCCATAGTGTCTTTCCTCCTTGCTTTTATGTTGCAGTATTGCTTTTGATTGAATGCGTTTCCGAGCCAGTCATCCGGCGAGGACAGCGAAAAGAATACTCCCATACTGTCCCATCCTTAAAAAAAGTGCAATCCGATTTTATCGAATTGCACTGCATCCAAGCGTCCGGCATCCTGATTTCCTCTGTTCCCCTGTTTGGAGATTCCTCTAACCGATCAGCTTTTCAAATTCCGCCGAAGCCATGGGTCTGTAATAGTAGAATCCCTGCGCGTTTCTGCAGCCGCAGTCAAGCAGGAACTTCTGCTGCTCCTCATTCTCGACACCCTCTGCGATCATGTCAAGATCCAGGTCCCGCAGCATTCCCAGTACATGGCTCACGATGATCCTGCTCTTGGCATTCTCCATTCCGTCCAGAAAACCCTTGTCAATCTTGATCTCATCCACCGGCTCATCCCGCAGCATGGTCATGGTGGAATAGCCTGTTCCAAAATCGTCCATGGAAATCCGGAAGCCCTGCTGTTTGAGGAATTTCATGTTTTCATACATGGTTTCCTCTTCCTCCAGAAAGCCGCTCTCTGTCAGTTCCAGAGGGACATAATAAGGCGGCACGCCGTAGCGCTCCTTTAAATCCAGCAGGCGCTCCACAAAGAATTTGTCGTACACATGCATTCGTGAGATATTGATGGAGATCGGCACCACCGGGCTGTTTTCCTGCAGTCTGCGCCCGATCAGCCGGAAAACCTCCTCCCACATGTAAGCGTCCACATTGATAATGAATCCGCTTTTTTCAATGACCGGGATAAACTCTGCCGGGGAAATGATGCCCTTTTCGGGATGAAGCCAGCGCACCAGTGCCTCCCCGCCCACAATACTGCCGTCTTCCATATTCACCTTGGGCTGCACGAACAGCTTCATCTGCCCGCCCGCAAGAGCATCCACAACCTCGTTCTCAATCTGTTTCTCCGTGAGCATACGCCGATACATGCTGTCGTCAAAGAATATATACTTGGCATAAAACTTGCCCTTAATGCTTTTTAATGCCATACTCGCGTAGTCCTTCATCAGGCTGGCGGGCATCTCGGGATCCGTGGCAACACAGATGCCGAAAGCGGGAAAGATCTTACAGTTCATTTTATATGCCTCGATCCTGTCCCCGATCTGTCTTGTAATGGCAATCAGATCATCCTCATGTTCAAAGGGCGTCAGCATGGCAAAAATGTCCGCCCTGAAATGGGACAGCACCACATGCTCCCCCTCATACTCTCGGAACGCATCGGCAATGCACTTGAGCAGACCGTCTCCCTCGTCCCTTCCGCAGAATGCGTTGACCGACTTGAAATTTGCAAGATCCATCACAATCATGGCAAAACGCAGACCCGGATTCTGCCGCATTTCCTCGTCCGCTTTATACAGAAATGCACGCAGATTGTAGAGTCCCGTCATAAAGGAACGGTTGCTCTCCAGATTGTTTTCCGCCATTTTCCGCAGGGAGTACAAGTACAACTGCTCCCTTGTCTTTTCGTCGTTTTCCCTTTTGTCCATCCCCATGACCTCGTCGCGTATTTCATTGCCCCATGCGCTTCTTTCTCCTCTATCATTATACCGTTTATTTCCTTATCTTTCCATTGTTTTTCACAAAAAATCTTTGATTTTTTTCAGAAAATCGACTATAATATAAAAAAACTTTGAAAGGTGGCTGACTATGGAATTAGTTGTTTTAGGCGGCGGTCTTCTGGTCATTATTTTTGCGGTAGTGGTATCCGTTGTTTCGTCCGTGGTTTCTGCAGTTGCTGCAAATGAAGATATTGAGGACTGAGTAGAACTGACAGATGCAATTTGATATTTGTGTCACCTCTTGGCGACAAGCTGCTCAGAAATGAGGATTACTATGATACCATATGAGTACAAGAACCTGCCCATCCCCGGAGGAGGATATGTGACAGGTTTTCTTTTTTCAAAAAAACAGGAAGGAACGCTCTACCTTAGAACCGACATCGGCGGAATTTACCGGTACAATCCCGACAAGCAGAGCTGGAAAAGTCTTTCGACCCATGTCACCATGTTCGACTTGAGCGAAACCTACCCTATTGCCATCGCGCTGGACGAGCACCATCCCGACAGACTTCTGGCAATCAGCGGCACGGACGGCAATCCCAAGGGTGTATTGGCAGTTTCGGAGGATCGCGGAGAGACCTTCTCGTACCATTCCGTTCCCACTCCCGTACACGGCAACTGGAACGGACGCGGCACCGGTTACCGCCTTGTGCAGGACACCTCACGGCAGGATACCTTCTATTATGCCAGTCAGAAGGGTGGACTGCTCAGAACCAGCGATCTTGGCGAAAGTTGGGAGGTTCTTCCCGTTGCGGGCGAAGAACAGATGACGCTTGTGTGGGTGTCGTCCGACGGAAATACCGTGGTGGCAGGTACGGCGGGACTTGCAAACCAAAAGGGGCATGTGCGGGGACACAGTTTGTATGTCTCCTATGACAGAGGCGCCTCCTTTGCACCGCTTTCCATGCCGGAGAGCGTGGATATTCCGGACTCGAAGTTAGCCGGGCTTGTGGCACAGCGCATCGACTGTGACGGGACCTTTCTCTATGTTACCTGCGCTGTGACGGGCAGACGCTCCTATGTGGTGGAAAACGGTTATAGCTGCGACTCCGGGGACACGATTGCCGGCTGTGTGCTGCGTTATCCTTTCGAAAACGGCAGACTGGGCGACTACACGGAAATTACGCCCAATGCCTCCAACACAACGCCCTGCGGAGCGGAACTGACGGCAAAGGGCTGCATGCCGGAGTACGGTTTTTCCGGCATTACTACCTGTCCCGCACTTCCGGGCATGGTAGCCTGCTCCACCATTTGCAAGGATGACGGGGACATGATTTTCCTCTCCTTCGACAACGGAAATACCTGGGAGGTCAAGCTGTATGATCTCTCTGTGGGAAAAATGGATTTTCAGGCGCCGTATATGCGCCCCTGCTGCAATGGCGGACACAATCTGATCCACTGGCTCAGCGATTTGAAATGCAATCCCTTCTGCCCGGATGAGATTTGGTTCAACTCCGGAACCGGGGTTTTTGTAAGCCGCAATTTTACGGATAAAACCGCTGTTTTCAGCGATTGCTGCAAAGGGCTGGAGGAGACGGTTCACCTGAATATTTACGGTCTGCCCGCCGGTGATGTGCAGGTCATTGACATTTTGGGGGATCTGGGCGGTTTTGCTTTCCGTTCCCTGGACGAGCCCTGCGACAACTCCTTTGCCGATGCGGATGGAAACCGCTACATTACCTGTATCAATGCCGACTTTTCGGATGCGCGCCCGGAGACTGTCATTGTGACGCCCCGCGGCAACTGGACCGGAAAAACAAAGGGTGGACTGATTCTCTCACATGACCAGTGCAGAAGCTTTCGCAGACTTCCCATGCCCTACGGTCTGTCTGATGAGATTGATACCCTTCTCTCCCGCATTGAGCACCCCAACGTCAATTCCGGCTGGGTGGCTCTCTCATCGGATTGTAATAACATTGTGTGGTCTATTGCGGACAACTCACGGCTTCCCATAAATGCGGTGGTATACAGCCATGACGGCGGAGAAACTTTTTCCCGCATCACGGTGGAGAATGCCGACCCGGATGCCGCCTATATGAAGGTGTATGCAGATCGCGTGAATCCTTCCCTGATGTATGGGTTCGGAGAACATTCCCGCATCTACATCAGCACGGACGGTGGCGCACATTTTATAAAGCAGCAGATTCCGGCTGATTTCCCGGATCTTGACTTCGGGCTGATCGACTGTGCCAACAAAACGGAAATCCGTGTGGAATCCGGCAAGGAGGGCGTTCTTTTCCTTGCACTGAACACACACGGACTTTATAAAATGATCTACGATCCGTCCGCCGCATCCCTGACGTTCCAAAAGATCACGAAGGACGGGGACGCCACTTACCGCTTCGGTCTCGGTTTGCTGCGAAATGGTGGAGATTACATAGCCGAGGACAAAGCCTTCTACCTTTGCGGAATCATTGACGGTCACTACGGATTCCATCGTTCGCTGGATCAGGGGTTGTCCTGGGAACAGTTAAATGACGCGACGCAAATGTTCGGAGACATTAACAGCATCGACGGAGACTGCCGTACCTTCGGACGTTTTTACATCGCCACCGGCTCTTTTGGTGCCCTATACGGCGAGGAGCGCAGCTAAGCTGTGCTCCCTACATGGGAATCAGGCTTCCGCCTCCCGCAAGTGTAACGGTGGCGCCGTTCAGCCATTCATTTCCCGCTGCATCCGCATCATAATACACATCATATCCGTTGGAATGAATATTTCCGCAGGTGATATCTTCGTTGGTGAGAACGGTCACATATGAGGTGCCGGTCACTTCCCAGATACTGTCGAAATCCAGAGAAAGGGACACTTCCTTTGCAGTGTTTTCTGCATTCACCGCTCCCTTAAGCTCGCTGTTTGTAAGCACCATGCTGATGGTACTGATCTCATCCGCTTCCACATCGCCCGCAAGGCTCTGATTTTCCGCATAAAATTCTAGATTTCCGCCGTTGGAGCCTGCATTTCCCCACTCGCCGTCATTTCCCGTTGCCGACAGGAGCACGCCGCTGCCATATTGCAGCTCTGTGTTGGTCAGCCGGATCACCGCATCCGTATTGGTCACAAAAAACATGGGGGCCGTGGTGTATTTGCCGGATTCCTCCGAGATTGACAGCGTGCTGTCCTCCGCCGTAAAGGAACCGGTTCCCTCGCCCGCATCACCGGACATGCTCTGATAGATCATCACCCCGGCATCATCAATTCCGCCGTTTGCCCTGCCGATTCCGTATGCCTTCAGAGTGGAATTTTTCACCGTGATACTGTTTTTGCCTTCCACAACCGCTATGGACGAGCCTGTGGCAAGTCCCTCGGAATCCGATACGGTAATGTTACCGGTAGAATAAATGCAAGGTGAGCCTTCCCCGGAGGTGCGCAGTTTTCCGTTTGTCACCGTGATCGTTCCCTCCCCTCTGTCCGTGGCAAGGGCTGCACAGTGCGCCCCCTGTGTGGTAATGTCCACCGTATCCGCCGTGATGCTGCCTCCGTAGGTGGCATCCAGACCTCTGGAAGAGTTGCCGGTGGTGTTTATGGTCACGCCGCTCAAGGTGATTTCAGCACCTTCGCCGGTTGCAAAAACGGCGTTTGCTCCTTCGGCACCGGTGATGATCGTGGTATCCGAAATGGTCGCGCTACTGCCGCTCTTTACCAGAACAGCCGCATTCTGACCGTAAAACTCGCTGTTTTCCGTATTGGAGGTATCTCCACTCTTTTCTACCGTGGCATTTTCCAACGTCAGGCTTCCGCCGTCCGTAACCATGATCACAGACATATCTGCATCCTGTGTATCATAGCTGTCACCGTTCCATGCCTGTGTATCCGTAACCTGATAAGCGCCCTCCGTGTCCACGGATGTGCTGCCGCCCATGCCGCCCGGCATGCCATCCGGGCCGCCGGTCATACTCTGCACGGTAATGGTCTTTGCCTCGCTGCCGTCAATCTCAATGACTACCATGTCGCCCACCTGCAGATCCGCAAGGGAAGCGGTCTCTCCGTTCACGGTATATACGGTTTCATCGGTCAGCGTGTAGGTGCAGGTCTCTCCCTCCAGATTCTCCGGGAAACTCTCCTGACTGCCGGGGGTGCCGCTGGGTGCTTCCCCACCGGACATTCCACTCGGGGCTTCCCCGTCCGGCTTCTCCGGTGCTTCCCCGTTAGGCATTCCACTCGGTGCTTCTCCGCTGAGTGCTTCTCCGCTCGGTTTCTCCGGTGCTTCCCCGCTGGGTGCTTCCCCGCTCGGCGCTTCTCCTCCCGGCATTTCTCCGCCCTGCGGCGATACCATTTCCGCAAGCCGGCTGATGGTGATGGCACCAGTGCCGATCTCCGTAATCCTTCCGTATACCGTCTCGGTTTCCTGCGTGGTGCTTTCCGTCGCGACCGTCTCCGTCGTGGGCGTCGTATCGTCATTTGTCTGCGTACCGCACCCTGCACATAAACTCAAAATCATGGACGCTGTCAGCACACAGCATAATGTTTTCAGTTTCATATTCATCCCTCCGTTCCCTTCTATGAACACGTTTTCTTTGTTGATCGTGACTTTATCATAAAGGAGGGATGCGTTCAAATTGTGTTTAAAATGTGGAAAAACTGTGAATTTATTCCGGCTGCATTTCACCGGCTGCGATCCGCGCCGCCAGATCCTCCAGATACATCCAGCGCTCCATTTTTTCCTCCAGTTCCGCCTCCACCTTCTCCTTCTCGGCTGTCAGCTCCTGAAGCTTCACAAAATCACTTGAAAACATGGGAATCCTCGCCTCCAGCCCGGCAATTTTTTCTTCCAACCCGGCAATATCTGCTTCTATGGTCTCGTATTCTTTCTGTTCCTTATAGGAGAATTTCAATTTGCGGGGAGCGGATGTTCTCCCGGCAGACGGCTGCTTTTCCGTCGGTTGTCCCGGTGCCGGCTCTGCTTCCGCAGACTCCATCTCCTTCCTCAGCATATAATCCGAATAACCGCCCTCATACTGCCTGATCTTCCCGGATCCTTCAAAGGAAAAAATACGGTGCATGGTACGATCCAGAAAATAGCGGTCATGGGACACGGCAATCACGATGCCCTGAAACTGATCCAGATAGTTTTCCAGTACCGTCAGAGTGGCAATATCCAGATCATTTGTGGGCTCGTCCAGAATCAGCACATTCGGCCCCTCCATCAGAACTCTGCACAGATTCAGCCTTCTCTTTTCCCCACCGGAGAGCTTGCCGATCAGCCCGTACTGATCCTCGCCCGAAAACAGAAACTGCTCCAGCATTTTGGACGCCGTAACCTTCCCCTCCGACGTATCTACGATTTCCGCCACATCCCGGATGTAATCGATAACCCGCTTCCCCTCCGGCATGGCACATTCTTGTTGATAGTAGGCGATTCTGACGGTCTGCCCGACCACCACATGCCCTTCATCCGGCTGTATCTGTCCGGCAATCATCCGCATAAGCGTGGTTTTTCCGCACCCGTTTTTTCCCACAAAACCCACCCTGTCATTTTTGAGGAAGATATAGGAAAAATCCCGGAACAGAACCTTTTCCCCAAAGCACTTCGACACCTGCTCCAGTTCAATGGTGGTGCGCCCCAGTCTGGACGCTACGGAGCCCAGTTCCACATTCTGTGCTGCTTCCGGTGCCTGTCTGTTTTTCAGTTCTTCATACCGCTCCAGTCTCGCCTTCTGTTTGGTCGATCTGGCGCGTGCTCCCCGCCTGACCCATTCCAGCTCGGTTCTGAGTATGGACTGCCGCTTTCTCTCCGATGCAAGGGCGCTTTCCTCCCGCTGCATCTTCGCCTCGAGATATCCGGCATAATTAGTGGCATAGGAATAAATATGCCCCCGTTCAATCTCCACAATACGGTTTGCCACGCTGTCAAGAAAATAGCGGTCATGGGTCACCATCAGCAGCGTGCATCGCTTCGCTTTCAGCGTCTCCTCAAGCCAATCCGCCATATCTCCGTCCAAATGGTTCGTTGGCTCGTCCAGAATCAGGATATCCGCCGGAGAAAGAAGCGTCCGGATCAGTGCCAGTCTCTTTCTCTGTCCGCCGGACAGGCATCCGCAGGTTTCCGTAAAATCCGTGATTCCCAGCCGGGTCATCATGTTCTTTGCCCTGTCCTCCGATTCCCCCTGCGCCCGGGTCACGCCCTGCGGACTCTCTGTTTTCATCACCGCCTCCAGCACGGTATCGTTTTCCTCAAACTTCGGGTGTTGTGTGAGAAAACTGATCACTTTTCCGTTCGCCCGGATGATCTGTCCCTCGTCGGGCTCTTCCGCTCCGGCGATCATCCTTAAAAGCGTACTCTTCCCGGTGCCGTTGATGCCGATGATTCCCGCCTTTTCTCCCTCCTGCAGAAAAAAGGAAGCCTGATCGAACAGCTTCCTCTCCCCGTATGACTTTGTAATGTTGTCTACCGTCAAAATGTTCATGGGTCACTCCTAATCCAACGCGGCGTAGGCTGCCATCCGTAGCTTGCGCACCTCCTCGGTGGTTCCCGCATCCGTCTTCTGAATAAAATACAACAATGTCATGTCGTCCGCAGGATCCATCGTAATATAATTTCCTGTCCAACCGTCCCAGCCGTACTCTCCTATGCTGGCGTTGCTCCCCGCCTCTCCCGGATTGACCAGCACGCGGGTCAGGCAGCCATAATTGTAGCCCCAGAGGCTCTCCCAGTTGAAATCCTTCATCTGCTGTTCATTCAAATGCGGTGAGGTCATAAGCTCCACTGTTTTTCTTCCCAGAATCCGCACGCCGTTGAAAGTTCCCCCGTGGAGCATCATCCGGGCAAACCGGCTGTAATCATCGATCGTGGATACCAGCCCGGCGCCTCCCGACTCAAAGGTTACGTCCTCTCCGTAGCCCTCCAGTCCCAAATGATTCTTGCGGAAAGGCTCGAGCCTGCCCGTTTCCTCACACCATTGGTAATTGGCTGCAAAGCGGTGGCGCTTTTCCTTCGGCACAACAAATCCCGTATCCTTCATGCCAAGGGGCTCAAAAATCTCCTTCTGCAAGAACTCTCCAAATTTCTGGCCGGAAGCCACCTCCACAATTCCACCCAACACATCGGCAGACAATCCGTATCTCCAGCTTTCTCCCGGATGGAAACAGAGAGGAATCTGCGCAATTTTTCTGCAATAACCCAAAGTATCCGTAGGATGCCCCGCCTCCAGCTGCTCCTTGATTTCCCGGAACAGCTGATCCATCTGCCGCCCGGGCTCGCATCCAAGATCGGGGTATGTCAGCCCCGATGTCATGGTCAGCAGATCCCAGATATTGATCTCGCGTCGGGGCGCAACCAGACTTCCGTCCGTCTCCATTACCTTACAATCCTTAAATTCCGGAATATACTTTGAAACCTTATCCCACAGATCCAGCTTTCCGCACTCCGCAAGAATCAGTACGGCAACCGCCGTAACCGGCTTCGTCATGGAAAACAGCCGAATGATGGTATCCCGGGTCATGGGAACCTTTGCCTCTCTGTCCGCATACCCCTGACAGGAGCTGTATAATTCCTTTCCGTGCTGCATCAGAAGCACGCTCGCCCCCACAATATGTCCTTTTTCTATGCCTTCTTTTACAATGTTATCCATTACTTCTTTGTAATCAAACATCTGTCCTCTCCTCCGTAAAACGAGCTTTCGTTTCTATTATAGGGAAGGCGGCCGCAATATGCAAGAGTGCCGCATAAGATTGTTGGGATATAAAAAATGAGCCAAGTGATCTCGCTTTGTCCATCACTTGACTCATCGGTTATTTTTCGTTCGGCATGCAGGTAATCAACTTCTTGCAGGATATGCCATCCATTCCCTGAAGTATGATAACCGCCTGTGCATTCTCCGCAGAGGCATCCAGCAATAAATTTCTGAAATGCATGGATGGGATTTCAATGGAACCATCGCTCCACATACAGAGCACATACTTTATCACCGGATCTTCCGATGCTGAAATCTGCTCCACAAAATTCTTTTCATCTGCTCCATTGCTTTTCAAGTTGTTTGAAAAGGAACGTAGATTATTGTTTTCCGTTTTGACAACAATCACCTGATCTGCATCCGGATGAGCAAGAAGCTGCTCCTTTCCTTCCGCAATCAATTCCTGCATCACGGTATCGATCATATTAGTATCCAAACTCCTGCGCCATATAAATCTTTCCGTTCACTTCGTATACCGCAATGCTGCAGGTCACAAAGCTGTTGTCAAGAATATTTGCCGCATGGGTTGGAGAATTCATCCACGCTTCCACTACGCTGTCTGCGGTTTTGTATCCTTTTGCAAGGTTCTCTCCCCACATAAGGTCGCTGTTTACCGTCCAGAACTCAGCGCCGTTCGGTCTTGTATGAGAAAACTTGGTGCCGCATTCGGTTGCACGAACCTGCGCGCAAAGCTCCAGATCATCATCCCATGTGTACGCCGCCAATCCGGCTTCCGCTCTCTTCTGATTCACAAGGTCAAACGCAGCCACTGCAATCGCACGGAGTTCATCCGCTCTTGCCTTCTCGTCCTCTGTCATTTCCGCGTTGCGCACAGAGCCCGCCAAAGCGACCGCTTCTTCATCGATATACATGATGCCTTCTCCTGCGCCCGGTTCACGAACCGCAGCAGACATCGCCGTTTTGCTGCCGCAGCCAAACAGTGTCAGGCTGCAGATTGTCGCCAGTAACAATGCTGTCACTTTTCTCTTCATGGTACTTCCTCCCTTTATTTCTTGCGTCCCTGCAAAACCCATGCTGCCAGTCCCGAAAGGGATGCGCAGAATGCAATCAGCCAGATCTCGCTCTCGTCGCCTGTGCGGGGTCTTCTCTTTGCGCCCAGAACAGCGCTGTCCGCAAGGGGCGTCTCTTCATCCAGAATGGTTACGGGTCTTCTCTCGCCAAGGACTTCCTCCTCTGGCTCTTCCGGTGTCGGGGTCGGTGTCGTCTCAGGTGTCGGTGTAGGATTGGTTTCCGGCGTCGGCGTAGGGTTTGTTCCCGGTGTCGGCGTAGGGTTTGTTCCCGGTGTCGGCGTAGGAGTTACTCCCGGAGTCGGTGTTACTTCCGGGGTAGGTGTCACTTCCGGCGTAGGTGTTACCTCGGGAGTAGGCGTTACTTCCGGCGTAGGTGTTACCTCAGGTGTAGGCGTTACTTCCGGCGTAGGTGTTACCTCGGGTGTCGGTGTCACTTCCGGCGTCGGCGTCACTTCCGGCGTAGGTGTTACTTCCGGGGTAGGTGTCACTTCCGGTGTAGGTGTTACCTCGGGAGTAGGTGTTACTTCCGGAGTAGGCGTTACTTCCGGCGTAGGTGTTACCTCAGGTGTCGGCGTCACTTCCGGGGTAGGCGTTACTTCCGGCGTAGGTGTTACTTCCGGGGTAGGCGTCACTTCCGGGGTCGGCGTTACCTCAGGGGTAGGTGTTACTTCCGGGGTCGGCGTTACCTCAGGTGTCGGGGTAGGTGTCGGCTCCGTGGGATGCCACTCACTTCCAAGGAAATGGCACTCGGAATTTGCCGTAAAGTTTGCGGCCACCACTCTTCCGTTCAGGTTTCCGCCACCCAGATTAACTGTTGCATTCGGTGCCAGCACAGTACCGCGCACATTCGTCAGTTCTACGGTTCCGCTGTAGGATCCGAAATTGTAGACGATCCGGTTTGCGCCAACCGCATCGGGATAAGTATCGATTCCGTTGGTGTCCTGTCCGTTCAGGCTAAAACTGTTTTTTCCGGGTGTAATATTGAATACTACCGTCCTCTCGCCATCCACTGAGAAATTCGGCTGAAAACTGTCAATGTTGTTTACCTTGTATACACTGTGTCCTGCTGCAAGCGTCAGGTTGTACTTTCCCTCGCTGTTGGGCAAAAGCTCCTCGCCCGCAGAGAACAGAGTTTCGGCATTGCTTCGGATCTGGGTGAAGGCACCTGCAAGATCAAAGCTGCCTCTCTCGATCTTTCCGACCTGTCCGGTGGTTCCCACATACTGTCCACCCTGGCCCTCGCCGTCCACGTTCACAAACCACTGTCCGCCCCGCTCTGCAAAGGTTGCAGTGTTCAGGATCAGATTCGCGCAACGGATATTGCTTCCGGAAGCTTCATAAGAACCATTTACATAAATTGTTCCGGTATTTGTCTTTCCGATATTGGCATTGTATTTCAGATTTTCTGTACAGAGGTTAGCCTCGCTGTCGCCATACAGTGTAGTGGTTCCGGCTACAAAGATACCGTATCCGTTTGCAGCTCCCAATGCTGCCGCCACATCTGCGCTGCCTGCTGCTCTTGCCACATTATAGCCCTGCACCATGGTTCCCGCTACCACAGCCGTCGTCAGCAGACTGACTATTATCCTCTTGATTTCTCTTTTCATGCTGTTTCCCCTCATGAAATAGTCTCCCTTTTCCTCTTTTTCACTTTACGGTTACATCTTTTACTACTATATAAGACTGCCGCCGGATTCAAAACGGTTCAGAATTTTTGAAATTTTTTTAATTTTTTATTATCCCCTGATTACCGCAAGATATCTCCCCAGTGCATCCTGCCATGAAGGAAGCCGCTCAAAGCCGTTCTCTGTGAGCTTTTCCTTGCTCATACGGCTGTTTTCCGGCCGCTTTGCCTTTGCCCGGTACTCAGCTGCCGATACGGGAAGCACTTTAACCGAAACGTTCGCCTGCTTGAAAATCTCGCAGGCAAATTCATACCAGGTACAGATTCCCTCGTTGGTCGCATGATAAATGCCGTATTTGTCCGTCTGCACCATATCCACCAGAAGCCGGGCAAGATCATAGGTGTAGGTGGGAGAACCGTACTGATCGTTCACAACGGTCAGGGTATCATGGGTCTGTGCCAGGTTCAGCATGGTCTTGACAAAGTTCTTGCCGTTTACCCCGAATACCCATGCAATCCTCACAATAAAATACTTTTCCAAAAGCTCCTGCACCGCAAGTTCGCCCTCGTACTTGGTCTGCCCGTAAACATTCAGCGGATGGCGTTCCTCATCCGGCTCCCACGGACGGCTTCCCTGTCCGTCAAACACATAATCCGTGCTGATGTAGATCATCTTGCAGTCCAGCTCCTTGCAGACCTTCGCAATATTGCGCGTTCCATCCGCATTTACCCTGCGGCAGATCTCCTCATTCTCCTCCGCTGCATCCACTGCGGTATAAGCGGCACAATGGATCACCGCATCCGGCTTTGCATCCATAATAAAGCGGTTCACGCTCTCCTCATCCGTGATATCCATCTCCTCAATATCCGCTCCGACTGCCTCCAAGCCTCTTTTCTTCAGTTCGTTCATCACATCAAAGCCTAGTTGTCCTTTTACACCTGTCACCAATACTTTCATATTCCATCTCCATTTTCACCCGCCGAACCGACGTATACTTGTTTCATTATACCAATAAATGGGGGATATTACAATGCAGCATCGCGCAAAAAGGGTACCGGCCGAATCAGCCGATACCCTCTGTTTCATTTCTTATTTGCGATCCGCTTCCTCCGGCATCAGCTCCTTCAGTCTCTTGTACTGAACGGCTCTCACCATTCCGGCAGCCAGTATGATGACTCCGGCGAGGATTGTCATGTACAGATCCAGATGGCATCCCCAGAAGAAAAAGAGAACGACCAGACCTGCCAGAAAAAGTGCTGCTATTGTAGTGTCGATATATTTCATTTTCATCATTAACCTCCGCTCCTTATCCGCCAGTTACGCTTCTGCGTTCTGTTCCCGGGTTTCCAGTTCCTTGATCTGCTTGTTGCGTCTGATGCCGCGCACCAGCTCGTATGCGGTGTACGCTGCGGTCAGAAGAAGAATCAGCCAATGGATCTGGCAGCCTGCTGCGGGTGCTGCGAGCGGTGTTGCCTCTTCTTCGATATCGGTTACTCTTCCGGCTGCCTCAACTGCGCCGTCATCCTTCTTGTCTTCCTCCGGTACGGCGGGTGCAAGCGGTGTCTCTTCCTCTTCCACCGTGACAACTTCCTCTGTAACTGCGGGTACGATGGGAGCCACGGCGCCAAGCACCTCCTGCTCCTCTTCCTCTGCCACCACGATCTGCGCTTCCTCTCCGGCAGGTGCGGGAGTAGGTGTCGGAAGAACTACGGTGGTTTCACCGTTGCCGGTGGGGATCACATTGTAAACCACGTTTGCACTCCAACTGCTGCTTGCGTCGTCATAGTAGTAATTCACCAGTACGCCGTTGCTGCAATCGCCGGGTCTGTAAGCATCGATCCACTTCGCATTGATGGTGTCGGCATAGTCTGCCAGCTTGGACTCTGCCACATCAAGGCTGCTTGTGGCGAGCAGGGTGCCGTTCAGACCGCCGCGGAAATAGTTGATTACGACAGGCTTGGTAGCCTCCTTGGTATACTCAACCCGGATCACCTGATCCTTGGTAGCCGTACCGGAAACCACAGCAGTCTCCGCTGCATTGTAGTCCTCAATTACGGGAGAAGTAAAGGAATACTTCTCATCCAGACCGAACACACCGCTCTGTGCGTAGGTGGTTCCGTCCTCTTTGGTAATCTCTACAAAGTTATTGTCTGCATCATAGTAACCGTACTGCACCTCAATGTTGAAACGCTGGTTGCTGATGAAGCCGTCTACATGATATCCGTCAGTCTCTGTCTTAATCACATACCATGTGATATATTCGCCCTCTTTCAGTACCACACCGATGTTTGCAAGCTGCTCTGTCGTGGGCGCTGTCTTGATATACTGGGGGATAACTGCGGAATCCTTGATTCCCTTCTTATACAGGCTGATATAGGAGCTGTCTGCGCACAGTTCACCGACAATCTTCTTGCTGTAATTTGCAGCGGGATAGGAACGAACCTCGGCGGGCTGGGTCAGTCCTCTGTTCAGGATATAGAAAGCTGCCTTCACAGGCTTTGTTTCCACTGCCTGCTTTGCCTCGTCAGCCGCCTTCTGTGCCTCATCGGCTGCCTTCTGTGCTTCCTCCCACTTCAGCTTGGTCTCATCCACGTTCTTCTGTGCTTCTGCAAGTGCCTTCTGCGCCTCATCCAGATCCAGCTTCTTTAACTTTGCCGCGTCAAGTCTCGCCTGTGCTGCCGCAAGTGCTTCCATTGCCGCATTGTACTTCTTGAGGGATGCGCTCTCCGCCTGTGCTGCCTCGGCTGCCTTTGTCGCTGCCTGGGAAGCCGCCACCTTGTCAAAGGTTGCGGAATACACTGCAAACTCTGCCTCGTCAACGGAAGCGATATAAGCCTTGTCGTCGCGGATTGCGATCAGCGCCTGTGTATTGTCCTTATCGTTCTTGATCACGATGTAAGTACCGTCCTTGGTAGTCCATCCATGATACTTGGTCTCAAGATCCAGCTCGTCAAACCACTTCTTCCAGGTATCTCCCGTGAAGATGCCGCCAAGCCACTTCCAGAAACCGGGGTCCTTGGTTGCCTCAATATACTTGTCGGTATCCTCCTTCACTTCCGTGTAGGCATCGAAGGAATCGCCAAACTCGTCAAGCAGCTTTTTGTACTCGGCCTGCTTTTCTTTGTCAAGGCAGGTTACCTCTGCATTTTCGTTGCTGTAAATATAGTCTGTGATCGTTGCGATGGATGCAGCCAGTGCCGCAATATCCGTCGTCAACCCGTTCACCTTATTTGCCGCATCCGCCTTCTTCTGCTGTGCATCTGCAATATTGTTCTGCGCCGTTGCGGACTCCTGTCTAAATGTTGCAATATCCGTGTTGTTTACAAGAGCCTTGGCAGCCTCATACTCTGCTACGATTGCCTTTGCCGCATCGATCTCGCTCTGGGTATATTTGGAGAGCGGCCATACCTTCCAGTCGTCGGTGGTCTTAGATGCCACTTCTCTTGCCTTGCTGATATCGGATCTTCCCACGCCCAGCACACCGCGGTCCTCCAGCTCTTCCACGCGGGACTTCGCCTGATCATACTCCGCGATCTTCGCATCAGCCGCATCCTTCTTTACCTGCTCAGCCTGAATGATCTGATCCTGAGCGGCATCGATTTTTTCCTTATCCTCCTGTGCCTGCTGCAGTTCAGCCTCTTTTCCCGCTTTCTCTGCTTTCAGGCTCTCATGGTCCACATTCTTTGCCTCTTCCAGCTTGGCAATCGTGTCTGCTGCCGCTGCCTTGGCAAGCCCTGCCTGATCTGCTGCTTCCTTCGCAGCCGCCTGTGCAGTCAGGCTGTTTGCCAGCGCTGCATCGTACTCAGCCTTTGCCGCCTCAACCGCTGCCTTTGCCGCATCCAGTGCCGCCTGGGCATCATTGATTGCCGTCTGTGCGTCAGCCGTTCCCGCAGCCACTGCCGCCTCGGCCGCTGCCACGATCCGGTTATACTCCTCAATGGCTGCATTCAGAATATCAACGGACTCTTCGTAAGCCGCCTTTGCCACATCTGCCGCTGCCTTTGCCTTATCAGCCGCTTCCTGCGCTTTCTTTGCCTGCTTCTCTGCAGCGAACTGGTCTCCCGCGTTCTTTGCAGCCTTTGCAGCCTGCTCTGCCTCCGCCTTTGCCGTCTCCGCATCAGCGGCTGCAGCGGTCGCATCCGCCAGCTTCTCTGCGGTGTCCGTCTCAGCATCCGCTACAACATCTGCCAGCGCGCTCTCAGTGGTCTGCTGCACGTTGTCTGTATTTGTATTCGCCTCATCGACCTTCTGCTCCGCATCGGTGATCTTCGCGTCGAGCTCCTCCTTCAGTACAGGCTGCTCCACACTGTTGCCGTTGCCGTCGCTCACGGTCTCGGTATAATTTCCTTCGCTGTCTGTCTCAAGGGCTGCCTCAGCGGACTTTTTCGCCAGATCCTCTGCTGCCTTGCGCGCTTCCTCCGCTGCTGCCGCTGCCTCATACGCAGCCTTGTCAGCGTTCTCAGCCGCATCAACAAGATCCCTCAGCTCGCTGTCCATCACGATATTGTCCCCGGCGCTCACGCTGCCTTCGCTTGCAAACGCCGTCAGATTTGCACAGTTTACCGTCTCTGCGATCAGTACTGCACTCATCAGTACGGTGATGGCTCTTTTGAATTTCTTGCCCATTCTGGTCTTCATTTCCTTTTCTCCTTTTACCTTACCTAGTACTCACACTGTTCCTTGTCGACAAGGTTCCATTCTACCTGCGCCGCGGTCTCCTTCAACCTGTTCAGGTTCCAACCGCTGTACGGCGCCTTTCCCGTGCCTGCCAGTTGCAGAATGCGCTGCCGATAAACTCTGCATCGCAGGCAGTATATCCAGACGAGTATTCCCACGGCAAGCAACAGCATGGCAGCCACCGCCACCCAGAAAAATGGATTCCGCGCCGCAAGGCTTCCGCCTGCCAGGGGTACTTCCTCATCCCCGATCACAGTCAGCTTATAGACAAGCTCGGCACTCAGCACTCCGTTCATCAGACTTTGTCTCCTTCCAACAGCTCTTACAAGTATAAAGACGGTCTGATTTGGAAAAAAGGTTCAAAAAAATGTAAAAAATTTACTGATATGGTTCTACCGCCCATAATACGCCATGTATGAGCAGTCTCCTGCTGGTGCCGGAGCGCCCGTAGCAGGTGGAAAGCGTGACAATATTTCCCCTGTCCGACAGATCCGCATCCGATTCATACTCGGAATTTTCCACCGCCCATTCCACATACTTGTCGTAGCCCTCGTCCGTCAGCATAACACGGAAGCGGTCGCTTGCCGCCGAAGTAATATAATAGGAAAAAATCTGATAAATATACACCGAATCCTCTGTATAAATGTAAAAATAGGGATCCTCCGCGCAAAGTCCCGGTTCTTTCATCAGTCTTTTCAGGGTGCCGAACATGCTGCCATCCTTTGTATTATGCCCAAAAACAAAGGTATTTCGGTCCGACCAGTCGGAGGTTGCCCCGCAGTCCATAAAAATACAGCCCGCCTTCAGATCCTCACCCTCAAAGGAGTGGTTCAGGTAGTAATCGTTATCCTCCCCCTGCACCACGGGATAACTGATCTCCAAAAGCGGAAAATACAGCCAGCCTCTGAAATCGCTGTTCAGTTCATTAAGGAGCGCCATATCCAGCTCTAGCGGCGGATAGTTGACGGGCTGTGGCTCCTCTGCCTCCACACTCTCCTCGGCATTTCCGTCCGTGACTGTGTGCTTCATCCCCATCACTCTGCCCGCAAGCTCCGTATAGGACTTCTTCGCCCTGATGTCCGAAAGATACGTCGTCAGAACCTGCCAGCCGCAAAAGAGTACCGCTGCCGCAAGCAGGGCGGTTATCGCTCGTGAAATGATCTTTTTCCTGTTTCTGTCCTTCATCTGGCACTCCTTTTTCGTTTTTTGGTTATTTTTCATTATATGCATTTTTCCCCGCCTGTGCAAGAAGCGCAATGAGCATTTCCTTTTTTTGCATTTTGTGTTATGCTTTCCTATATATTACCATACGGGGGAATTTTCCATGAATCAAATCACTGTTCACGCTGTTTCACTGCTCACCGCAGTTGGCATATTCTATGGCATCTCATACCTGAAAGAGCTTTCCGGGTCTGCGAAAAAAAAGACCCTGTATCTTCTGTTTTTCTGTGCATTCTTTCTCCGCTGTCTTCTGGCTTGGAATGCAAAGGGATATGCACCGGATATCAACTGCTTCTACAGCTGGTCGAAATTTGCGTTTGAGGAGGGAATCTCCACTTTTTACAGCTCCGATATGTTTGCGGATTATCCGCCCGGATTTGTATACATCTTTTACCTGATGGGGGCGGCTCTGTCCCTCTTTAAGGCAGACTCCTCCATGGGAATCGGGCTTTTGATCCTCAAGTTTCCCGCCATCCTCTGCGACATTGCCTCCGGCATTCTGCTCTACCGCATGGCGCGGAAACAGTTTTCGGAAAAACAGGCTCTCCTGCTTTCCGCACTCTATCTGTTTAACCCTGCCGTGCTGGTGGACTCCTGCATCTGGGGACAGACGGACTCCGTTTTCACGCTGATGGTAATTCTGATGTGCCTGTTCCTAACGGAGGGAAAGACGGTTCCCGCCTACATTGTCTACGGTGCCGGTATTCTTTTAAAGCCCCAGACTGCCATTTTTACCCCCATCCTTTTGTGCGGCATATGGGATCATGTCATTTCCCGCAATTTCTCCTGGCGGAACTTCTTTTTCAATCTCTGCTCGGGGCTTTGCGTGATTTTCTGCATGCTGCTTCTCTGTACCCCCTTCGGTCTGGATCTGGTGGTCGCGCAGTACACAGACACTTTGGGATCCTATCCTTACGCCGCCGTCAACGCCTTCAATTTCTGGGGGCTGTTCGGCTTGAACTGGACACCGCAGGAGAACCGCTTCCTGTTTTTATCCTACGCAGGATGGGGGACGCTCTTTTTGATCCTCATTGTGGCGGTCACGGTGTTTCTCTTTTACAGGCAGCGCCGCAATCCGTCACGTTATTTCCTGTGCGCCGCTTTTCTGATGGCTTCGGTATTCCTCCTGTCCGTCAGGATGCATGAGCGCTATCTGTTCCCCACGCTGCTGTTCCTTCTTTCTGCTTACGCATACAAACCGGTGGGGGATCTGTTGTACTGCTATGCGGGGTTCTCTGCCGTGTTCCTCTACAACACCTGCTTTGTGCTGTACCTGTACGAGCCGGCAAACTACAACAGAAAAGCGCCCGTGATCGTGTTTGCATCGGCGCTGATGCTTCTGTGCGCCGCATTTCTCTACCGGACTTTATTGCAGTATGAGCAGCTTGCTCCCTACCCTGCCCTGAAGCTTTCCGGGCATATGAAAAAAACGGAAGAACGGAGCGGCCGGAAAAAGGAATCCGGCTCCCGTTGGGCACCTGCGTCCTCCGCAGCCCTTCCTGCCTTTACAACGGAAGACTGGATCATCATGCTTGCCATCACCCTGATTTACGCCGTTTTCGCACTGTATGATCTGGGTAACAGACATGCCCCGGAATCCTACTACTGCCTGTCACGGGGCGACACCCTGACCTTCTCCTTTGACGAGGATGTCGCCTGCGACCGCATGTACTGGTATCTGGGCAACGAACCGAACAAGCAGTTTGCTCTGGAAGTCAAGGCCGCGGAAGACGGCGACTGGTACACGCCTGAGGCACTCCCCGAGTTTACCATGAACAGCGTGTTCCGCTGGGAGTACATCACGCTCCCCGAACAGACCTGTGCCGTCAGGCTCACCGCTCTGTCGGATACCGTTATCCTGATGGAGCTTTCCTTCACGGACGCTGCAGGGCAGACCGTCATGCCGGTAAACGCGCCGCAATATACCCTTTTGTTTGATGAAAGCAGCCTGCGCCCCGACTTTATCAGCTTCCGCAACGGAACCTACTTTGACGAAATCTACTACGCCCGCACCGCCTATGAGTTTCTGAACGGTCTGACCACCTACGAGACCACCCATCCGCCCTTCGGGAAGTGCCTGATCGCGCTCGGCGTGAAGCTTTTTGGGCTGAACCCCTTCGGCTGGAGAATCATGGGAACCCTGTTTGGCATCTTCATGCTGCCGTTTTTGTATCTTTTGGGGCGGTGCATCACCAAAAACCGCGTGCTTTCCGGCTTTTCCTGTCTGCTTTTTGCCTTTGACTTCATGCATTTCACCCAGACAAGGATCGCAACGATTGATGTGTTCGTGACCTTTTTCATCATCGTGATGTACTACTTTATGTACCGGTACTGTCAGACCAGCTTTTACGACACCTCTCTTGGCAGAACCCTGATCCCGCTTGGAATCAGCGGCGTTGCCATGGGCTTTGGCATCGCCAGCAAATGGACGGGTGTGTACGCGGGAGCCGGACTTGCGGTGCTGTTTTTCGGCACACTGTACCGCCGCTACCGCGAATATCTCTATGCAAAGGCTGACCCCCGCGGCACCACAAACGGTATTTCCCACAAGGAGATCCTAAATCGCTTTGTTCCGTATACCAAAAAGACAATTTTGTTCTGCATTGGCTTTTTCGTGGTGATCCCCTGCTGCATTTATCTGCTCTCCTACCTGCCGTTCCGCAGCGGAGACAGAGGGCTTCTCGCACGTATGCTCTACAACCAGCAGAGTATGCTGCAATATCATTCCAGCCTGAATGCCACACATCCGTACTCCTCCCCATGGTATCAGTGGCCGCTTATGATCCGTCCGATCTTCTACTACTCCGGCATTGTGAGCGATACCCTGAGGCAGGGCATCAGTGCCTTCGGCAACCCGCTTGTATGGTGGGCAGGCATTCCCGCCTTTGCCTACATGGTGATTCTGACATGCAAAAAGAAAGACCGCACGGCTGCGATCCTGTGCGTCAGCTATCTGGCGCAGTATCTGCCGTGGGTCCTTGTTTCAAGACTGACCTTTATCTACCACTATTTTCCCAGCGTGCCCTTCGTGGTTCTCATGCTGGCATACGCCGCTGCACAGATCAGGCAGCATATGAGTGAGAGGCGTTTCCATATCCTCGTCGGTCTCTATGCTGCCTGCGCAGTCGGTCTGTTTCTGTTATTCTACCCGGTTCTGTCCGGTCAGACGGTGGACGCTTCTTTTGTAAAGCAGTTCCTACGCTGGCTGGACAGCTGGGTGCTCATCGGTTGATCAATAGATCGGAATCTGCTTCCCTTCCCGGACAAATACGGGAATTACGGACAGGGGTGCATCCACTGTGACCCTGCTGCCGCCCGGGTAGCACCTTCCGGTCTTTGCTTCTGTCCAGGAAAGGTCTGCGGGCAGATATACGCTTCTCTGCCGCGCGCCCATCTCCATGACAGGCGCTACCAGCACATCCGGCCCGAACATGTACTGATCCTCGGTCTCCCAGCAAACCTTATCCTCCGGGAAGTCAAAGAACATGGGACGCATCACGGGCGCGCCTGTCTCACTTGCCTGTTTCATACATTCTCTGATGTAGGGACGCATCCTCTCTCTGACAAACAGGTATTCTTTCAGAATCTCGTAATTGTCCTCACCGAAACTCCATACCTCATTGTCCTGCCCGGAGGTAAGCTGTCTCACATTGTTGATGAACTCCTGCTCTCTCTCATACCATGGAGAACGCTCCCCGTGCATGCGGAATACGGGGCAGAATGCCCCCCATGCAAACCATCTCACCAGAAGCTCTTTGAACGTTGGATCGGAAATGTCTCCGCCCACAAAGCCGCCGATATCCGATGTCCACCACGGAATACCCGCCATTCCCATGTTAAGTCCCGCCTGAAGCTGTTCCCTCATGGCGCGGAAAGAGGAATGAATGTCGCCAGACCAGGTCAGCACGCCGTACTTCTGGCTGCCCGCCCACGCGCAGCGCACCAGGGACATGATCTCCTTTTCTCCCGATTCTTTAAGACCGTCATAAAAGCCCTTTGCATACATCAGCGGGTAGAGGTTGCTGCATTGCAGCGCCGGCCCCGCATAGTAGCGGTAATTGTCAAAATCGTAAGGGCCGTACTCCGGCTCTGCCTCATCCAGCCAGAAAATGCGGATTCCCTTTGTATAATAGTTCTCCCTGCATCTTTCCCACACAAACTTCTGTGCGCCCGGGTGGGTGGCATCATAGAACACGGTATTTCCCATCCATGTCATATGGTTGCTGTTCCCCCTGTCCGCTCTCACCAGATAACCGTTTGCATTCATCTTTCCGAAATTCTCGCTGCGCTCGTCGATGGTAGGCCACACGGACACGACCGTTTCGATCCCCATCTCCTTCAGCTCCTTCACCATGGCGTCGGGATCCGGCCAGTCTCTGGGCTCAAATTTGAAATCACCCTGCATCGTCCAATGGAAGAAATCCACCACGATGGCATCCATGGGCAGTCCGCGCCTCTTATGTTCACGCGCCACCGCGAGCAGCTCCTCCTGATTGCGGTAACGGAGCTTGCACTGCCAGTAGCCCATACCGAACTCCGGCATCATGGGAGTGCGCCCCACGGCTGCACTGTAATTTCTCTCGATATCCGCCGGTGTGTCCCCCGCCGTGATAAAATAATCCAGTTTCTTTGTACGCTTTGCATACCACTCTGTCTTGTTGGCTCCGAAGGACGCCGTGCCGATGGCGGGATTGTTCCAGAAAAATCCGTATCCCCTGCTGGACACGAAGAACGGTACGCTCGCCTGCGAATTTCTGTGCGCAAGCTCCAGTATGGCGCCCTTCTTGTTCAGGTTCTTTTCCTGATACTGTCCCATACCGAAAATCTTTTCGTCGTCATATGCCTCAAACCGCGCCGTCAGCTCATAGTCTCCGCTTCCCTGCACAGGTTTCAGTTCCCTTGCATCCACGCGCAGAGGCACACAGTAGCGGTTGATCCGGTTGCGGTTACGCCAGTATTCCTCCGTGAGCACTTCACCCTTTTCGTTGAGAAAGCTGATCCAGCCCTCGGGATTGACCCGTGCCGTGATCTTGCCGTTTTTGAGCGTTGCAACCACGCCCGTCTGGTGATATTTTGCCCACTCTTCCCCGCGATACCACGGATCGGTGGTATCCACCTCCTCAAAGATGATCTCGGGAATCACCTGCTCCACCGGCTCGATTAATGCCCAGTCGTTTGCATCCATCTCAGGCTCTGCCGTCATGCGCACCCGCAGGGAATCCTTTCCCCAGCACTCGATGAAAACACGCGATGCCCCTTCCTGTATGATAAGTCTGTTTCCTTCCTGTCTGACCATTTCAACCTCCGTTCCGGCATAAACAGCCGCTTGATCTTGATATTATGTATTATAACTTGTCCGCTTCCCCGCCGTATACCCCGAATATTTAATGTGATGTACTAAAAAAATTGGACTTCTCGCCTTAAAGAAGATATAATGACATTATAACATTATGAGGGAATTTCCCGGAAAGGAATCTATATGGGAACTATCAAGATCGTGGCGGACAGCACCTGTGATCTGTCACCTGAATTATTGGAAAAATATGACATTTCCGTCATTCCGCTCTGCATTGTCATGGGGGATCAGAGCTATTACGACGGACTTGACACCACGCCGCAGGACATCTACCGTTGGGCGGACGCCAACAATACCACTCCCAAGACGGCAGCCGTAACCTTTGAAAAGGCAACCGAGATCTTAAAGCCTTTCATGGAGGAGCGGCGCGATATTATCTTTTTCGGTATCTCCACCCAGATGAGCACCACCTGCAACGTGGTACGGCTTGTGGGAGAAGAAATGAACTATGAGAGACTGTTTATCATCGACTCCCAGAATCTTTCCACGGGAATCGGTCTGCAGGTGCTCTATGCCGCAAGACTGGCGGAGGAAGGGAAATCAGCGGAAGAAATCACCTCCCTTGTGAACGCAAGACGCGGAAAAGCCAGCGCCAGCTTCGTGGTGGACACACTGACCTATCTTGCAAGAGGCGGACGCTGCAACGCCGTGACCGCGCTGCTTGCCAACACCTTAAAGCTCAAGCCCGAGATCGTGGTGACGGACGGTGCCATGCATGTGGCAAAAAAATACCGGGGCAGCCTGCAATCCGTCATTTTGAAATATGCGAAGGATATGGAACCCCGGCTCTTACATGCGGACAAGACCTGCGTTTTCATCACACACTCCGGCGTCAGCGATGAGATCGCCGAGTCCGTGCGCTCCTATCTGGAAAGTCTCAACCACTTTGATGCTATTTACATTACAAACGCGGGCGGCGTAATCTCAAGCCACTGCGGCCCGGGTACGCTGGGCGTTCTGTTCTACGAGGACTGAGTCTCCGCAGACGTATCGCCGAATTGAAGTTTCAGCTTCTTATATACATGGAAGAACGCGGGGATCAGGAAGATATCCGCGAAAATCCATGCAACCGGGCTTCCCATTGCCGCTGCCGGAAATCCGAACACCGGAACGAGCAGGAACCCTACCAGCGAGCGGGCGATCATCTCCATGACGCCCGCCAGGATAGCGAAGCCCGGGAAGCCGATTCCCTGTATCAGGAAACGTATGATATTCACCAACGCCAACGGAAAATAGAACGCGGTGTTGATAATCAGGAATAATCTCACATTCTGCACAATCTGTTCCACCAGCGCCGGGTCATCACCCTCCACAAACAATCTTCCCAAAGGGGCACCGAAAAGAACAGCGATCACAAATGCGATCACACTGTATATGGCTCCCAGCTTCACGCAGTCCCACAAACCCGCCTTGATACGCTCCAGCTTGCGCGCGCCCACATTCTGTCCGCCGTAGGTCGCCATGGTCGATCCCATAGCGTCATAGGGGCATGCCAGAAATCCGCCAATCTTGCCCGCTGCCGTGACGGACGCCACCGCTACGGAGCCCAGACCGTTGACCGCTGTCTGAAGGATTACGCTGCCGATCGCCGTGATGGAATACTGTAATCCCATGGGAAGACCCATGCTGCAAAGGCTTCCCATCATATGGGCGTTGGGTTTCCATTCTTCCTTCGAGATCCGCAGGATATCAAATTTCTTTATCATAAAGATCAGACAGAGCAGACCCGAAAAGCCCTGGGAGATCACCGTCGCCCACGCGGCTCCCGCCACGCCCATCTTGAAATTCACGATGAACACAAGATCCAGGATCACGTTCATAACAGAGGAGATCACCAGAAAAATGACCGGTGTCTTTCCGTCTCCCAGCGCCCTTATGATACCCGAGAGAATGTTGTAGAGGAACACCGTGGGAATGCCTATAAAAATTACGTAAATATAGGCATAGGCATCCTCGAAAATATCTGCGGGCGTATTCATCCAGCGAAGAATGTCCCGGCACAAAAACGCCATGGCAAGCGTCATAACCACGGAGAAAAACACGCCCAGCCAGACGCAGTTTGCCACATATTTGCGCACACCCGCATAATCCCCGGCGCCAAACTTATGCGCAACCGGTATGGAAAAGCCCACGCAGATTCCCATGCAGAACCCGATCACCAGAAAGTTCACGGAACCCGTGGAACCCACCGCCGCCAGCGGGCCTACCCCCAGATATCTTCCCACGATCAGCGTATCGATCAGATTATAAAACTGCTGGAATAAATATCCCAGCAGTGTCGGTATGGCAAACCCCAGAATGAGCTTCATAGGATTTCCCTGTGTCATGTCCTTTGTCATATACGTCACCTCACCGCGCAACTTATATTGGGCAATCGCAACGATTCAGCACCCCATTCGCAGAAGGCGGTTTTGCATATCTCTGAATCATTACGATCAATCAAGGATTGGATTCCACATATTCTATATAGATATCAGGATCTGAACAATGGTTGTAGAAGGCTGTCTCAATACGCTGCGTCACGACCTGTACACCTCCCGCATGGAGGTTCACCAGCATCACCACACGCTGCATATCCGAGATCTGCGTCGTCATATCCGTGGTGCGTAAGGACGACACCGCAGCCGCCTTAAGTCCGCTCATTGCCGCTTTCTTCTGCTCCTCACTCAGTTCCCGTCCCGATCTGGATCGGATGGTAAACAGCAGTAGGCTCATGGTCTGTTTGTTTCGCACCGCCAGATTCTTGGCATAGCCCACAAACTTTCCCCACTCCGCATTGGATACCTGATAGGCGTTGGTGTAAGCCCCCACCGCAAGTACCGTCTGCATCATATTTTCCAGATCCTCTTTCGTCAGGTTGTTCCCCGACTTTTTCTGCTCCTGCCAGAATGCCTCAAACCGGGGTCTGCACGCAAGGCAGACATCCACGAGCCTCGGATCGAATTGTGTTCCTTTTCCTTCTTCTATGATGGCAAACGCCCGATCCATGGAAAACTCATCCTTGTACGGTCTCTTGGAGGTCAGGGCATCGAATACATCCGCCACCGCCATCACACGCGCACACAGCGGAATCTGCTCCCCGGAAAGCCCGTTGGGGTAGCCTTTTCCGTCCCACCGTTCATGGTGGAACATCGCCATCTGCCATGCGACCTCATAATACTCCCGATCCTCCAAAGATGCAAGCGTTTCATTTAAAATATTTCCGCCCAGAACCGGGTGCTGTTTCATGATCTCATACTCTTCCGGTTCGTACTTGCCCGGCTTATTCAAAATACTGTCGGGTATGGAGATCTTTCCGATGTCGTGAAGAGGCGCCGCCATACAGATATGCTTTACATAGGCATCATCATTGAACTCCGGGAACATCTCGCTTCCCCTGAGTTTTTCCGCCAGAATACGCACATAACCGCTGGTGCGCTTGATGTGTCCGCCCGTGACATGATCCCGGCTTTCCACCATGTTTGCAAAGCCGAGAATGATCTCCTCCTGCATCTTCTGCAGGCGCTCGGTCTTCTTGTCAACCTCGCTCTCCAGCGTCACGTTGAATTTCTCTATCATATTGATGTAATTCTGCTGTCGGGTATCGTCGATGAACTCCACAAGATAGCCCACATGCTTGTCCCTTGAGCCGTGCAGAATGGGCTTGATATCACATTTCAATATCTGCTCATCATGCACAATCTTCTTTTCCATGCTTCTGTCGCTGCGCTTTGCAGTCTCGGAAAGCCACTGCATGATCTCCCGGTAAAACGGCGTCTCGCCCTCTCCCACCTTGCAATCAATATGGAGCTTTCGCACCTCCGGGTATATTTTCTCCGCATACTCGTTGTGTCCCACATAGCGCAGATCGGTTGTAAAGGTAATGTACCCGTACTCGCTCCTGCGGCGCAGCACATTGAGCACATTGGAGGACATATCGTACAGATTGATCTTTTGGAGGCGCATCAGAAGAAGTGCCGTAGAAATACAGTATGCCAGCGGCATCAGCTCAATCGGGATTTTGATCAGTCTTTCCACCAGATAGATCAGCACGTTGGTGGCAAGCAGGATGCCCAGAATGAATGTGGTCTTATAGGAAACAAGCTCCTTGCGGAACAGGGAATAGACAACCAGCGCCGTAATGGCAACCATATATCCCACCCAGTACAAGATATATAACGTATGTAACGGTCCGTATTCCTTGATCAGATAGGACGTTCCGTAAAAGTCCCCCAAAGTCTGGGAGCGGTAAAACAACTCGTTGTGCCCCGCCGTAAAGGCACAGAACAGCAATACAATATCCAGAAACAGCAAAGCGTCCGTCAGCAGATTTGGGATCCTGATGTTGCAGAGATCCGCCACCGCCAGAAACATGAGAAACGGCAGCAGACAGCCGCCGATATAGGCAATCTTGTTTGCAAGCAGCGCCTCCTCCATCACATCTGAGGAAGCAAGCGCCAGATATCCCCAGTTTGCAATCACCACCGTGGCATAGACCAGTACATAACACATATTCAATTTTAGCTCGGATCTGATAAACAGAACCAGCAGCACCAGCGCTGCAACAGCCATGGCTGCATAGTATATGATCGGCATTTTTCTCCCCGTCCCCTCATTTTTCTACACGTTTGGCACTACTTTCACTATAACCAAATATGGCGCAGAATGCAATAGAAATTCGCGACATAAAAAGCGATCCGGTGTTGTGCCGGACCGCCCTTATTTTGATTTTTGTTTATGCAAACGGATTTTCTGTGGGATACATCATACCCCTGGGCTGATTGAAGTTCAGATCCTCCACCGGCACACCGATGTACTTGAATACCTCGTACAGCGCCTTGCCGTAATGACCGAATGCCACTGCGCCGTGGTGCGGGAAGTTCTTCTCGATCAGCACATGACGGTAAAATCTTCCCATCTCAGGGATTGCGAAGATACCGATACCGCCGAAGGATCTGGTGGCAACCGGCAGGACCTCGCCCTGTGCGATGTAAGCGCGCAGCTTGTTGTCAGCCGTACTCTGCAGACGATAGAAGGTGATGTCTCCCGGAATGATGTCTCCTTCCAGAGTTCCCTGGGTCACTTCCTCGGGAAGCGTTCTCGCCATGATCATCTGATACTTCATGTTGCAGAAGGACAGCTTCTTGGAGCAGGTGTTGCCGCAATGGAAGCCCATGAAGGTATCCTGATGGGTGTAGTTGAACCTGCCCTTGATGGATTCCTCGTACATATCGTCGGGAACGGAGTTGTTGATGTCGAGCAGGGTCACCACATCGCGGCTCACGCATGCGCCGATGAACTCGCTCAGGCAGCCGTAGATATCCACTTCGCAGGATACGGGGATTCCCATGCCGGTCAGACGGCTGTTCACATAGCAGGGAACGAAGCCGAACTGTGTCTGGAATGCGGGCCAGCACTTGCCTGCGATGGCAACATATTTTCTGTAACCTCTGTGTGCTTCTACCCAGTCAAGAAGGGTCAGCTCATACTGTGCAAGCTTCGGCAGTACCTCCGGCTTCAAGTTGCCTGCGCCAAGCTCTGCCTCCATCTCCTTGATCTTCTCGGGAATACGGGGATCTCCCGCATGCTTGTTGAATGCCTCAAACAGATCCAGCTCGGAATTTTCCTCAATCTCCACGCCAAGGTTGTAAAGCTGCTTGATCGGCGCGTTACATGCTAAGAAGTTGAGCGGTCTGGGGCCAAAGCTGATGATCTTTAAGTCGGACAGTCCGATGATCGCGCTTGCGATGGGAAGGAATTCATGCAGCATATCTGCACATTCCGCTGCATTTCCTACCGGATACTCGGGAATATATGCCTTCACATTGCGAAGCTTCAGGTTGTAGCTTGCATTAAGCATACCGCAGTAAGCATCGCCTCTGCCGCCGACCAGATCGTTCTGGGTCTCCTCTGCTGCCGCAATGAACATGGCAGGGCCGTCAAAATGCTTTGCCAGAAGCGTCTCGCTGATCTCAGGGCCGAAGTTTCCGAGATATACGCAGAGTGCATTGCAGCCTGCCTTCTTGATGTCCTCAAGTGCCTGCACCATATGGATCTCACTCTCCACGATGCAGACCGGGCACTCGTACACGCCCTCTGTGCCATATTTTTCCGTATACGCTGCCATCAGCGCCTTTCTTCTGTTTACGGAAAGAGATTCGGGAAAGCAGTCACGGCTGACTGCCACCACGCCGACTTTAACCTCCGGTAAATTGTTCATTACAAAATCCTCCTTGTAGTTTTATGTTTTAGTCCTCTTTGAGACAAAGATTTTTTCCCGTAAGTCCCAGATACGCGGTGTCGTCCAGTCCGCCCTCCGGGTGTCCGATCAGCCACTTGTTGACTGCTGCCAGCAATGCGTCCTCGTTTTCCGCCTTGCCGCCCTCCACTCTCTTGTGTGCGGCTGTCAGGGGATAGTTGGTTCCCTTCGGCAGGATGATGGCAACCTGAAATCCGGTTCCGTCCTCGTCGCAGGGCGCATAATGCAGGGTGGTGGCATAGACCTCCACCGCCGTTCCCGCAGGTACGAGGAATGCCTCCACCTTCGCAGTATCGTATGTAAAGTCCGCCTCCACATCCTGAAGGCTTCCCAGCATCAGCACAGCATCCGTAGCCGCCACGTTGATCTCGGAATCCCTGTGGTATTCCAGCGCGTTCAAAAGCTGGTTGTGACCGTTGCAATAGCCGATCTGGATCGGCATCTCCCCATATACCACATTCTGGATCTCTGTCTTGACAGGCAGCTTCTCAAGCACCTCCACCGACGGCTCATACACCACGCCGTCCGGCACGGGAGTGTCCTTCATCGCATTTACCAGTGCGGTAAAATCCACATTGTCCACGATGCGCCCGTATTTTTGAAACGCCGCATCCGTAACCTTCTGTATCTTCATGGTAATGTCTCCTCCATTCTTCTTTTATTTGATAATCTCAAATACCGGTTTCAGAGCCGGATAGATCTCCTTGAACTGCGCGTACCGTTTCTCATATTTTGCTGCGGCAACCGGATCCGGCTCCACGGTATCCACGATCTTTACAAGCTTCTGCGCGATCTCTTCCACGCTCGCATACTCGCCGCATGCCACTGCGGCCAGCATGGCGCCGCCCATGGCAGGCCCTTCTTCACTCTCCAGAATATCCACCCTGAGGTTCAGCACATCTGCAATGATCTTACGCCAGAGCGGGCTCTTTGCGCCGCCGCCGCAGATCTTGGTTCTCTCAATCCTGATTCCCAGACTCTTCGCTACCTCCAGCGAATCCCTGAGTGCAAACGCAACGCCCTCCAGCACCGCCTGTGTCATATCGGCTCTGGTGGTGTCCATGGTCATACCCACGAAAGTACCGCGGGCATTGGGATTGTTGTGGGGAGAGCGCTCTCCCATCAGATAGGGCAGGAAAAATACATGGTTCTCTCCCAGCTCTCCTATCTTTTCCTGCTCCGCCGCATAGTCCTTTGTTCCGATGATCTCATCCATCCACCACTTGTTGCAGGAGGCGGCACTGAGCATGCATCCCATCAGATGGTAGGTGCCGTCCGCATGGGCAAAGGAATGCAGTGCATTGTGGGGATCCACGCCGAAATTCTTGGAGGAGATGAATATGGTTCCGCTGGTACCCAGTGAAATATTGCATCTGCCGTCCCCCACGGTTCCCGTTCCCACTGCTGCTGCCGCGTTGTCACCCGCACCCGCCGCCACGCGGACGGAGGCAGGAACACCCAGTTCCTCGGCAATTTCCGGTTTCAGACAGCCTACGCTCTCGTAGCTCTCGTAGATCTTTGCCAGCTGATCCTCGCGCACGCTGCAAATATCGCACATCTCCTTCGACCAGCACCTGTTCTTCACATCAAACAAAAGCATACCGGAGGCGTCGGACACATCGGTACAATGAACACCCGTCAGCTTATAGGCTATGTAATCCTTCGGCAGCATGATTTTTGCGATCCTGGCAAAATTCTCCGGCTCCTTGTTTTTCACCCACAACAGCTTGGGCGCCGTAAATCCGGTGAAGGAAATGTTGGCTGTGTAAGCGGAGAGCTTTTCCTTGCCGATCACATTGTTCAGATAATCACATTCTTCGTAGGTTCTGCCGTCATTCCACAGGATAGCGGGACGGATCACCGCATCATCCTTATCCAGGATCACCAGTCCGTGCATCTGTCCGCCGAAGCTGATTCCCGCAACCTTACTCTTGTCCTCATCCTTTAACAGCTCCTTCAAGCCTGTCATGGTCTCCTTAAACCAGTCCTCCGGATTCTGTTCCGACCAGCCCGGCTTCGGAAAACAGATCGGATATTCCCGCGAAACTATGTTACGGATATTTCCATTTTCATCCATCAGCAGCAGCTTCACCGCCGACGTTCCTAAATCGACACCGATATAAAGCATGGCAACCTCATTTCAGGAGATTCATTCTCCGTTTCATTCCGTGCATTTTTGCATGAGCACGTTACTAGTATGATAAACTTTCTCATTGCAAAATGCAAGCAGATAACGACAAACCGAGAAGGTTATGATGGGTGTCTTATCCCCTGCAAAAAGGCTGTTTCGCTTTCCTTTATTTTTGATGTAAATTCCTCATAACTTTCCGCATCAAGTGGGATCTTAAGCCCGTGCTTTGTAATAAAAATATCCTCACGCGGTTCAACATTTCTTTCGTATGTTGAGCCACGGTTTAACTGAAGCACCAAATCGTCCCTGTCCGAGGACTCCGGGTACAAATAGTATCCGACCTTTGCATCAAATCGGAACATATAGGCAAGCACCTGCAAATAATCCTTATTGCCAATGTTGTCGATGGGCTTATATTTTGCATCTGCAATAACCCTTTTATCACAGTCCGTACCTATAAAATCGGGATAGATCAAACCTATATTGCCACCAAAAAGCCGTTGTGCTCCTTCACCGGCTTTATTCATCGGATGATGGAAAGACTCTCCGATAAGACCGTTCATATATTCTTCCCACAGCCACGAACCGTCAAACAGGATTCCATAGGTTTGTCTGTTCCCGTTTCCGATTCCGTGCTTTCTATGCTGCAGAATCAGCAAACACAACCGCTGGAGGGCGAGATATTCCCGAAAGTATGCGTGTCGAACAGTTTTTTTCTTATTGGCTTCAACAATCTTCTGCCGATTACAAATTTCATACTGTGGTGTCGCATCTACTATGAGTTTTACTTCATCTTTTGCCCTTGACAAAACGGCTTGCCCATAGGGCTTTCTTTTGATGAACTCGATTGTGTGCCGCACAAGTTCTGTCACTGAATTATCATAGGAAAACTCCCGTTGGCTGTATGTAACATTTCCCATAAATGGGGTATTCGTCTTAATATGTCTTGCGACATCAACCGTACCTTTTATATTCATGTCATTGTATCTGTGACAGATATAGCTTTTGAACACACCCTTGCGCATAGCCGCCTTCAGGTACTTCGGAAAGAGAAACAGCATATAATTAAAAAGACGGTTCGTTTGGTCTGCGTCAGACTCCAAATTCACAATGTTAGGAAAGTCCAGTACCTGTTCCAGAAGATATTGCAGAAAAAAGTCGCTGTTCCCTGCACTGAATCTCGATTCAATGACAAGTCTTTCATTTCCACACCCAAGAAACCCCATTACATTTCCCGTTCGATAGGAGTCATTTACACCCTGCAAAATCATCTGATCCCTTGTGAGATCATCTGCATCTTTGAGCAGCTGTGGGAATACAAACACGCCTTCCCGTTCAAGCTGTTCCAACGTTTTGTCAGCGATCTTATCTGTCAGCGCTCCTATTGTGGAAAAATCCTCTTTCTTATTTGACTGGTTATCCTTAATTTTGAGTGTCTTCATCAACGGAATCTTCTCCTGCTCCCTTGTTGTAACCATATGCCTTTGCAAACTTACTCATAAGACCGGATTCATCATACATACCCCTGATATATTCCTGCAGCAGCGGCTGAAGGTAATCTGTCCAAAGTTGGTCATATTCCAATGTTTTTAATTTGAGGAAATACGAGGCACCAATCTGATAATTCTCGTTCAGATCCTCCACTTCTGCAATCGCTTTATTGAGAGCGGTCATGCGTCTGATTGCTTCCGCCTTCCGTTCCTCGTTTTCCAAAGAAGACAGCATTTCAAGTCGATCGTCCGCCTTGATCTCCACAAAACGGAATCTTCTTCGCATGGCAAAATCAAAGCTGTCAACTGATCGGTCAATATCGTTCATCGTACCGATAATATAGACATTTTCCGGGATGTAAAATTTCTCATCTGGATTTGTATGCAAATTGGCATACTGAGTGGAAATTTCACCGGCTTTTCCGCGATATCCCGGGTCAATGGCAAAGAACAGTTCTCCGAAAATCTTGGAGATTTCCCCACGATTGATTTCATCTATGATGAAAACGTATTTTTTCAATTCCTCCTGTGCAACCTTCACCACAACCTTTTTCTTCACCTTGATCGCGTTATAGATTGCAAAATCATAAGAATATGCCTGCATGGTATAGGTTTTTCCGAAGAAATGTGTGACATCTCTGACTTTGGAAAACTCCTCATCCGCCTCAAGCATTCGTCGTATTTCTTCCACGCTAAGCGAAAGTTTATTAACCATAGCATTTCCGGGAATCGATATATAGATGTGCTGATCATTCACGCCTGTAATTGTAAACTCGTTGCCGTTAACGGTTTTGAAAGTATCTATACCAAATTCTATGTTTGAAAAGAACTCCCGCATAGACTCCTGCGCCGATGCCTCTTTTTCAATGGCTTCCTTCGATTTTTGTGAATTTTCATAATTTTTTCGCGCCCGCGCAACGAAGCGTTTGAAAATACCATCCTGCAATTCAAACCCTATCGTACCATCATCGTTCATCTTAGGACGAAGACCTTCCACAAAGTCTGAATAGTCATAACTTGGATGAAATTGAACAAACTCCATTTGTTGCTTCTGTTCTTCTGTGAGAAGCTCATAGTTGTCAAAATAGCCATCGCTGATAATATCTGCGGCAATTGCTCTTGCCAGATAAGATTTCCCGGTTCCGGGTGCCCCACGAAAGATCAGATTTTTCGATTCAGCCAACATTTTAGAAAAGTCATACCTGTATCCCCTGGCTTGCTGCACAAGTTCTTCCCGTACTACCGCTTCCGTCTGTTCATGTGCTGCTTCTTTTTCGTCCTTGTCCCGATATGTAAGAACAAAACGGTCGCCCGGATTGCCAAAGCGTTTCAAACATTCCTGCACAAAAAGAAGTGTAGAAAAAATATTCCAACCATATATAACGAACTGCCTTCCATTATCATATCTGTAAACTAAATATTCCAAAGTATTGCGATGACTTCTATATTCAGCCTCGCTGGTAAAAATTCCGCAAACTGTTTCTCCATTGGGTTTATATCTGCAAATGGGAAATTTTTCTCTTTCTTCAACCGATAATCCGGCAAGTTGCTTCTCATAAACCTGAAAAGCGATACGCGGAAGTGTTTGATTTGAATTTCTCCGCTCACCTTTACTGTAATTACGGGTTATTTCTTTGCCGTCGGCCGCTTTGAAATATGCGCCGAGCGGCTTATAGTTATCCCCCAACCCAAGATTTTCCATCGTGAAGCGCTCATCAGTAGAAGTTACGTTATCGGCAGTAATCACCAATTCAAATTTTTCCTGTTGTTTCATTGAAGAATCCATTCTTCCCCCTCCATTTCGTTTCTTGCAAGCTTAGGTGTTGATCACGTTGTAAAAAATTGACATTATTATAACATATTATTTCCGGTTACTCAATCCGGAGTGCCGAAGGAACAAGTAGTGTGCGGACATAAAAACACCGAGAAAAGTCTGTGAAAAGACTAATCTCGGTGATCTTTCCTGCTGCCGTTACCGCATGGAACAGCTTTTTCTGTTGATGAAAACCTGATATCTTACTTAAAAGGCACTACCGCACCCTGATAGGTGTCCTCAATGAACTTCGTGATCTCGTCGGACTGGAGCACCTCAACCAGAGCCTTGATGCCCTCGTCGTTCTCATGCCCTTCCTTCACCGCAATGATGTTCACATAGGTCTGTGCTGCCTCGGAATCTGCAGTCTCATATGCCAGTGCGTCCGTTTTTGCGTTCAAGCCTGCCTGCATTGCATAGTTTCCGTTCAGCACGCCGAAGGAAACATCCTGAAGCATTCTGGGAATCTGTGCGGATTCCAGCTCTACAAATTCAATATTGTAAGGGTTCTCCTCAATGTCGCGCACCGTTGCCAGCAGACCTGCACCCTCCTTCAGGGTAATGATGCCGTTTGCCTGTAACAGAAGCAGCGCTCTTGCCTCGTTCGTGGAATCGTCGGGAATTGCAATTGAGGTTTCTTCGCCGATTGCGGAGAGATCGCTCTCCTTGCCGGGGTAGATTCCGAGAGGCTCGTAATGGATGCCGCCCGCATTCACCAGATGCGTTCCCTGCTCCTCGTTGAAGCTCTCAAGATACGGAATGTGCTGGAAATAGTTGCAGTCAAACTCTTCGGACTCCACCACCATGTTGGGCTGGATGTAATCGTCAAACACCTTGACCTCCAGGGTATAACCCTTTGCCTCCATCAGAGGCTTTGCTGCCTCAAGGATCTCCGCGTGGGGCACTGCCGATGCGGCAACCTTGATGGTCTTTGCCTCCTTCTCCTTGCTTCCGCATCCGGCAAGCGCCGCTGCGGCAAGCACAACCGTGACAACTGCTGCCAAAATTCTCTTTTTCATAATGTCCTCCTCGTGTAAATAAAAATTAAAATCTATATTACCTGGTCAGTCTGTGATCCAGCTTGCGGGATAGCTTCATGCCCGCCCACTGCATGATCTGTACCAGAATAACCAGCAATACAACCGTAACCATCATGATATCCGCCTGATATCGCTTGTAACCGTAGCGGATGGCAATGTCTCCGAGACCGCCGCCGCCCACAGCGCCCGCCATTGCGGAATATCCCAGAATGGTTCCAAGTGCAATGGTTCCGCCCACCAGAAGGGAAATCCTCGACTCCGCGAGCAGCACCTTGAAAATGATGGTCCAAAGCCCGGCTCCCATACTCTGAGCCGCCTCCACAACACCCTTATCCACTTCAAGCAGAGAGGATTCCACCAGACGCGCCACAAAGGGAGCAGCCGCCACCGTCAGGGGAATAATGGTTGCCGTGGATCCATAAGCCCTTCCCAGCACGAATCTGGTAAAGGGAATCAGCATGATCAACAGGATCAAAAACGGGATGCTTCTCAGAATGTTTACCACACAATCCAGTGTCTTGTTCAGGACGGGATTGGGTCTGAGCCCGCCCTTTGCGCTGACTACAAGGATAATTCCCATGGGCAGACCTAAAAGGTAAGCAAATACAGTGGAGGCAAAGGTCATATACAGCGTTTCCGCAGTTCCCTCCGCCAACATTTGCCAAACAGACGCATCAAACATAATCCTCAACCTCCTCCACAATCAGCTCCCTGCTCTTTAAGTACGCGATCATCCTGCCTGCAAGCTCCTCATCCTCCGGCAGCTGCAGTATCATCTGCCCGTGCGCCACACCTCCGATATCCTTGGTGTCCGCCAGCAGGATATTTGCAGGCGCCTTGCACTCCAGCACCATGTTTCCGATCACCGGCTCGAAAGAAGATTTTCCGTCGAACACAATACGGATGCACCGTTTTCCTTCCATAATACTGTACTTGTGGTCGGCGAGGAATACCAGCTTTTTCGCCGCCTGGGTCTTGGGTGCGGAGAATACCTCCTCCACCGTACCCTGTTCCGCGAGCTCGCCTCCGTCTATGATGGCAACATGGGTGCAGATTTCCTGCACCACCGCCATCTCATGGGTGATGATCACAATGGTAATGCCGTATTTTTCATTGATTTCCCGCAAGAGCTGCAGGATGGATTTTGTGGTCGTGGGATCCAATGCACTGGTCGCCTCGTCGCAGAGCAGAATCTCCGGCTGTGCCGCTAACGCTCTGGCGATTGCCACCCTCTGCTTCTGTCCGCCCGAGAGCTGCGCCGGATAGGCATGCGCCTTCTCCGAAAGCCCAACCTCCTCCAGATAAGCCATCGCCTTCTCTCCCGCCGCCTTCTTTTTCATGCCGGCGATTTCCAGCGGAAAGCATACATTGTCCAAAACGTCTCTCTGCATGAGCAGATTGAAGTGCTGGAATATCATGGCGACCTTTCTGCGCACCCTTCTCAGCTCCGCCTCCTTCAGATCACAGAGATCCTGCCCGTCGATGTAGACGGTTCCCGAGGTCGGACGCTCCAAAAAGTTCAGGCAGCGCACCAGCGTGCTCTTTCCCGCTCCGCTCATGCCGATGATTCCGTATATCTCGCCCTTTCCGATGGACAGATTGATATGCTTCAGGGCTTCTACCGTATTGTCTTTTCCCGCAAAGGTCTTGGATACATCCTGTACCCGAATCATTTCACTCATTTCCGGTCCTTCTTCCTGTTCGCAATTTTTGTAGTATCATATCACACTTGCACGGATATGTCCAACAGTTCAGTCTGCCACAGGAATCCCGCGCCCTTATTCCTCCGTAAAGAGCGGCGTGGACAGATAACGGTCGCCCGAATCCGGCAGTAACGCCACAATGACTTTTCCTGCGTTTTCCGGTCTCTTTGCAAGCAGGGTTGCCGCATGGATCGCTGCGCCGGAGGTGATGCCCACAAGCACGCCTTCCTTTCTTGCAATGGCACGGCCTGCTGCAAATGCCTCCTCGTTCTCTACCTTGATAATCTCATCATAAATGGTGGTATCCAGAACCTTCGGTACAAAGCCTGCGCCGATTCCCTGCAATTTGTGAGGGCCCGGCTGTCCGCCCGAGAGCACGGGGGAGCCTGCGGGCTCCACAGCCACGATCTTGACATTGGGGTTCTTGCTCTTCAAAAATTTACCCACACCGGTCACAGTGCCTCCGGTACCAACGCCTGCCACAAAAATATCTACCTTGCCGTCCGTGTCCTCCCAGATCTCCGGGCCGGTGGTCAGCTCATGTGCCTCCGGGTTGTAAGGGTTGTCGAACTGACCCAGAATGATGGAGCCGGGAATCTCGCGGTTCAGTTCCTCCGCCTTTGCAATGGCACCCTTCATGCCCTTTGCTCCCTCTGTCAGAACCAGCTCTGCGCCGTATGCCTTCAACAGGTTTCTTCTCTCAACGCTCATGGTGTCGGGCAGGGTCAGAATGGTGCGGTAGCCTCTGGCAGCCGCTACGCTGGCAAGGCCGATTCCGGTGTTGCCGCTGGTGGGCTCGATGATGGTAGCGCCCGGCTTTAAAAGCCCCTCTTTCTCCGCACGGATCACCATGTTGTAAGCGATTCTGTCCTTCACGCTGCCTGCCGGGTTGAAATACTCCAGCTTCGCTAAAATTGTGGCATCCTTCACTCCAGCCTGTGCCGCATAGTTGGATACCTTGAGTAACGGCGTATGTCCGATCAGTTCTGTTGCATTTTCTACAATCTTTCTACTCATTTTCTTTTCCTCTCTTTCCGATTCTCTGTTTTAGTGTCGTTTTTCTTATTCCTACCTCTTTGCTAGGAGAATTATGAATTGATATTACCTCATGCTTTCCGCGCTGTCAACTGTTTTTTGAAATAATTTTTAAATTTTTTGACAGTCCGTTTCTTTTTCGTTAAAATGAGGTCATATTGATAAGAAAGGATGATTTGCCATGTCAACCGAGATTTATCAGGTTCCCTGCATTGCGGGGAAGCCTCTTTCCGAATCCCCTCTCTTCATTTCCGTACCCGGCTCCAAGAGCATTACCAACCGGGCTCTGCTGCTTTCCATGCTTGCAGACGGGCAGAGCACCCTTACGGGGGCGCTGTTTTCCGATGATTCCAGACATTTTGCCTCCTGCCTTGCCTCCCTCGGATTTGATGTGGAGACGGACGAGGCAGCCTGCCGGATCCGCGTTTCGGGGCTGAGGGGAAGAATCCCACGCGACACCGCCTCTCTCTATGTGGGAAGCGCCGGAACCGCCGCACGTTTCCTGACCGCATGCCTCGGTGTGTCGGAGGGCTGTTTTCATATGGACGCCTCCGCCCAGATGCGCAGACGCCCCATGGTGCCCCTCCTCTCCTCCCTGAAGGAGCTGGGATGCGACATCACATTTGAGGAGCAGGAGGGCTTTTTCCCCTTTACCTTGAACGGTCACGGCTTCCACAAGGATCGGATCACCGTGGATATTGACGCCAGCAGCCAGTTTTTGAGCGCACTGCTCATCGCTTCCGTGTTGTGCGACCGAGATCTTACCATAGAAGTGACAGGGCATCACGGCATGGCATATATCGATATGACCAGAAAAATGATGGCGCAGTTTGGCGTGAAAACCGAGCTTCTCGGCAGACACACCTTTGTGATTCCCGCCGGGCAGCACTACCGGGCGCTCTCCTACGCTGTCGAACCGGACGTTTCCGGCGCCTGCTATTTCTATGCCATGGCTGCCCTGCTGGGCATCCGCGTTGTGGTAAAAGGTGTAAAAAAAGACTCCCTGCAGGGAGATCTTGCGTTTTTGTCCGTTCTGGAACAGATGGGCTGCACCATGGAGGAATATGAGGAGGACATCTGTCTTTCAGGCCCCCGTGGAAGGCTGCACGGCATCACGGCGGATCTGTCCGCCTGCTCGGATCAGGCCATCACCCTTGCCGCCATCGCTCCCTTTGCTGACAGTCCCGTGACCATTACCGGCATCGGGCACATCCGCTATCAGGAGAGTGACCGGATCAGCGCCATTGCGGAAAATCTCTCCACCATGGGAATCCGCTGCGACGAGGGACAGGACTTTATCGTGATCTATCCGGGCACGCCCCATTCCGCCCACATAAAAACCCATGACGATCACAGACTCGCCATGGGCTTTTCCCTCGCAGGTCTCCTTGCTCCCGGTATTTGCATCGAAGATCCGGAATGCTGCAGGAAAACCTTTGAAACCTATTTTTCTGTATTGGAACAGGCGATTGAAGCCGCCTGCACACCTTAGCCGGTGATGCGTGTGCCCGTCTTTCCCCTGACGGCATCCTTCACCTGCGCTAAGGAGGTAATCAGCACGCTTCCCTGCGGCACCTTCTCCAAGTAGGCAACCGCCGCCTCGATCTTGGGGAGCATGGTTCCTTCCTCAAACTGTCCCTGCGCAATCAGCTCCTTCGCCTCCGCCGCCGTCATATGCTCGATGGGCGTTGGCTTCTCGGAAGTATAATCCCTGTATACATAATCCACTCCCGTAAGAATGATCAGGCAATCCGCAGAAAGATCCGCCGCCAGCTTTCCGGCAATGCAATCCTTCTCGATCACGGCAGATGCGCCTTTCAGCGCGTGCTGCTGCTCAATCACGGGAATGCCGCCTCCGCCGCAGGCTATCACCACCTGATCCGCATCCGCCAGCGTCTTTATGCTCTCGATCTCCACGATGTCTATGGGCTTGGGCGCCGCAACAACTCTGCGGAAGCCGCGTCCCGGCTCCTCCACCACATAATTTCCCTTCTTGATCTCAATCTCCGCATCTTCTCTTGACATATATCTGCCGATCCGTTTGGTGGGCTCGTAGAATGCTTCGTCATAGGGATCCACCGTCACCTGCGTCAGGATCGTGCTGACCGGTTTGCTGATCCCGCGGCTTAACAGCTCCGAGCGCAGGGAATTCTGGATATCATACCCCACATATCCCTGACTCATGGCTGAGCACACGCACATAGGCGCGGGCGTATAATCAATGTAGACACGACGCAGCTCCGTCATTGCCTTGTGGATCATGCTGACCTGCGGTCCGTTGCTGTGCGTGATGGTGAGCTGATAATCCGCCTCCACAAGATCAGCCAGCGCCTTTGCCGTCACCTTCACAGCGTCCCACTGTTCCAGTGTGGTATATCCAAGCGCCTCATGTCCCAAAGAAACTACTGCTCGTTTTTTACTCATATGGATACCTCTCCCGTCCGAAAAAATATAATTTAGTATACCATTTCCGAGTTTGTTTGTATAGAGTCACTTTCCGGCTTCCCCTGCCTGTGTCCGCTGCGCTCGTTGGTGATGTCATAGTATTTGTCCGTAATCACCCCGTGGGACACCAGCGCGTCGTAAACCCTTTTCTGTTCCGCCGTCATGGCAAGCCCAACGGTGGAATTGCAGTCCGTGATCACGCAGCCCGTATAATCGATCAGCCAGAACAGAGCGGAATCCTCTTTGGGTATCCTCTCCCACAGGATCTCCTTCGGCAGCCCGGAAAGCCTCTCCAGCGTGCGCAGGTGGTTTCCCTCCGACGATATATAATCCCCGTCCGGCAGAATGATCCCCTCTGCGGGGTCAAAACCGATTTCCCCGATATGTTCAAAAAAATGTTCATCTACCTTCATATCCGTACATCCCCCTTTGTGGAATGCTTGATCTCATAAAGCATCTCATCCGCCCTGCGGATCGCCTCGGAGATATCCTCCTCGCAGACAGCGCCCACAGCCCGCGCAATCCCCACGGAGCAGGAGACCTGTTTTCCGTCCGGGATCCGTACCTGTTCTCCCGTCATTCTCTCAATGCCGTCCGCAAAGGAGTTGCGCTCCTTCAATGCCTCCAGAATCCGCCGTCCCACCGCCACGGCTTCCTCCTCGTCCGCACCGGTCAGCGTCACCAGAAACTCATCCCCGCCAAAGCGTGTGGCAAAGCCGTCCCTGCCCGCCGCCTCGCGTAGAATCTGCGCCACCTCTTCTATGATCATGTCGCCCACATCATGCCCGAAGGTGTCATTGTAATACTTGAAGTTATCCAGGTCAATATACAAAAAGGAAAAATCCTGCGCGCTGCCCTCACGCCGCCCGCTCTCCAGCATGGCATGCAGCCTGCCGTAAAAGCCGTTGCGGTTGTATAACCCCGTCAGATAGTCCGTGATCGCCGATTTCTCCAGCTCGCTGTTGATCCGGCGGATCTCCTCCTCGTTCTCCGCCATCTCCACTGCATTCACAAGCTGGCGCATCATCAGGTGAAAGAGCCTGTATTCGCTCTCGTCCAGCATGTACTTTGTGAGCGGCGAGCTCCAGTTGTCCTTCATATTGATATACATGAGAAACACGCTGTCCAGCTTTTCATTCACATAATAGGGCAGACAGATCATGGAGCAGATACCGTCCTCGCCGAACAGGGAGAGGATCCTGCTGCACTCCACATGGCTTTTGCGCAGTCTGGAAGTCACAAAGCCTGTGTGGTAGCGTGAAAAATAATCCGTGATCACCTCGGTCTGTTCCTCTGTAAGGGGCGTTTTCCGCGTGTCAAAGCATACCGTCGGCCGCCCGTCTATGTAGCGGAGATAAAGCATCTCATCCATGCTGAAGTTTGCAAGAAAGGTGTTCAGCGCATTGCTCACCATCTCATCCGCCGCTCTCCCGTCGATCTCCAGCAAATTTTGCCACACAGAGAGAAATTCCATCTGGTTTCTCTGTGCCGCATAATTTTTTGCGATGCCCGCCTGTCTGGTGGCTGCCTGAATCTCCTCAAGCGTCACGCCCTCCAGATGCAGTCCCTCATGACGGATTGCCGTCTCCTCTCCCGAGAGGGCATGCCGCAGCATGCTCACTTTTTCCTTGTTCCCGCACGCCTCGGCGTAGGCGATGCCCTGCCTTAAAATCTCTTCTGCATCGGCCTCCCGCCCCACGGCTCTGTATAGCCGGGCAAGGGAAAGGGAAAACTGCACCCGGCTGAAAAACTGGTTGCCCACCGATCTTTCCATATATATCTGCGCCTTGTCCATAAAAAGGAGCGCCTCGGGGAATTTTTTCTCCTCCATGCGCAGGAGCGCTTCCACATAATAGTACAGAAAAATATCGTCGTCGCACGCCGTGTAGGACAGATCCAGAGAGCCCTGTGCCGCCCCGTTCTCCCGGTTCAGGATATGCCGCAAAAACTGCAGTGCATTATCCAGATAAAGACGACAGTTATAAAACAGCTTCAGCCGGTATGCACAGAGCGCAAGCAGACCGTAGATCTTTGAGATATTGCAGACTCTCAGATCGTTCAGATGCAGAGTAATCACGATCTTCATGCAGTTTTGCAGATCATCGTAGGCGCTCTGGTACTCCCCTGCAAGAATGCAGTTGATTGCCATGTTGTAAAGGGTCTCACCCACATAATTCATCAATCCGAGCCTGTAAAAAATGACGATTGCCCTGTTGTAATAGCTGTGCGCCTCCTCATACTGCTCCGCGGCACAGTTGTTGTAGCCGAGCCCGTTGTAAATATCCGCCAGACGGACGGGATCCCTGTCTCCCACGATCTCCATGGACTTATAGTGATAGTGGTTGGCGACGGCAAACATGCCGTGAGCGGAGGATAACATGATATTCTTCCGGTACGCTGCCAGCAGAAGTCTCTCGTTCTTCAATTTTTTCGCCAGCTCCACGCCCTTCTCAAAATGGGGCAGACGGTTCTCCTCCACGTTTTCTTCGGAGAACAGCGCAATGTCATTGTCAAATGCATAGATGTAAATATACGCCAGATGATTCTCATAGTGATACCGGACAGCACGCTCCAGAAGCCCCGCATCCACCTCCGTATCACTCTTGCAGAAGAAGATGTTGTGCCAGCCGCTCATGCGCACCATCACCTCCAGCATCTGCGCGCGGAAAAGCTCATACGCACGCCCGTCCCCCTCCGCCAGCTGCCTGCACCGGAGGGCGCAGCCTCTCGCCTCCCGCAGCCTTCCGCCGTACATCCGCGCCATGCCCAGTATGTATGCATGCCAGAAATCCGCGTCAAAATCGTCTCTTTCGCTCTGCTGCATATGATCGCAGCAGATCAGGGCATTGGCAATGTCGTTCGAGTACAGGGAGACCAGCGCATACAATCTGTAAAAATTGAATACGCAGTCCGCATTGAGGGACAGCTTCTCCAACTCGATCTTCTGGTACAGAATGTCAAGATAATACTTCGCCTGTTCCAGATCCAAAAGCTGGTACATATTGTTCAATTTCAGAAGATACTCATGGATACGCGCACTCTCAAAGCAGAACGAGCTTCCCTCGTCCGTTCTCTGCACGTTCTCGGAGATTCCGCCCTCCAGCACGCAGTTGTGGTCCTCCCACTTCTCGCAGACGCTCTCCCACGCTGCGCTCACATGGGGCGGCACCGGATGAAGGTCATTGTATGCCGCATATATCAGAAGTCCCGAGTTGTCCCGGACTGCAAACAGGTTGTCAAACAGCCGCAGGGCGGAGTGGGACGCCATGTTCAGATTGTCCGCCACAAGCAGGATCGGATGCTCTGATGAGAGTGCAAGCAGGATCTCCGTCATGGATTGCAGCAATCTGTCCTGCTCAAAATTCACCTCATCCAGAATCAGCTCCTCTTCCCGTCTGCATACACCATCCCGCACCATGGACACAAAGAGGGAGCGGTGCAGCGGGTATACAGCAAACAGCCCGATATAATCCTCCACGGAAAGATGGCTGTAAAACCGATGATACATCCCCCTGATCACCTCGGGAACCGGTTCGTATGCCGCCGTCATACCCGCGCCGCTGTAACGGTAATAAAAAACAGCAAGCTCAGGATGCCTCTCCTGAATCAGAGCGGCATCCTGAGCCGTAACCGTAAAGGTATCGTAATGCTTTACTACTGTAAAGTTGTTGTTCTTTTCGCGCAGCCCGGCGATCATAGCCTCCGCCAGCGCAAGCACCGGTGTTACATTTTCCGCTTTCAAACTCCCTGCCTCCATACACGCTGTTACCCCGTCGACAAGGACAGTATATCACGAAACTTCCCGAAAATCTATGGTTTCTTTTGCGCTACCACGCAAGACAGGCAAGCATGGCTCCCACTATGATGCAGAAGTCGGAAAGATTGAACACCACGCCCGCAAGTCGCTTCCATCTTACCCGGAAGCTCACATAGTCCACCACATATTTCCGTTTCAATCTGTCGTAGGTGTTGCTGAATGCGCCGCCCAGAAGGAGGGCGAGAGAGAGCTGTAAAAATCGGTTGCCCCTTCTCCCCAGACTCAGCACAAGCAAAAGGAGGGAAAGCAGTGTCAGAAGCACCGACAGAGAAGTCACAAGGCGGGGACGCTTCTCCAGGAAATTGAGCGCCGCCCCTCTGTTGCGATAACGCTGCAACAGGATCTTTCCCCCGAGAGCCGTGCGGGGAAGTCCTTCATCCTTTTCTATTCTGTTCTTGATCAGTAAGTCCGTCGCAAATACCAACGCCGCCAGACCGATACAGACATAAACCATGTTGCCACCTCCTTCTTTATTATACCGTTATGTATATGCAGATGTAAACCGGTTTCCGCATCAGACGCCACCGCACCGGGCATACTGATGAGAATGGTTGACACATCTACACCGACACGGTTCACGCACTGAAAGGAATCTGCCTCTGTTTCCGGGAGAGCGAGTTTGTCTCCATCCTCGGTCCCTCCGGCTGCGAAAAAGGATCCCGGGGTGGCACTGCGCAGCGAATAGGCGGGCTTCACACGCCCGCCAGCGCCTCGAAGGTTCCCGCCACATTGAGCGTGCCGTACCCCCATTCCCGGTTGGGATAGCTGCGCTCCGGCGTCCGGCTCGCCCCCCGTATGAAGTAGCTTTTGATTTCATGGCTCTCCGCCAGCAGGCTGTTCTGCTCCACCACCGCCCACTCCAGAAACTGGGCGACCCCGCCCGCTGCCATGGCGGCACCCACGCCCGAGCCGGAGGTTCGCCCCAGAACGGTCTGCACCTCCACTCCCGGCGCTGCCAGATCCGGCTTGATAATGCCGTTTCTCAAAAATCCCCTTCCCGAATTAATGTAGATACTGTTTCCCCGGTCATTGTAAGCCGAGGTGGTGATGGGTCTGTAGGCGATTCCCGGATCCGTCAGCGTCCCATAGGGATCAGGACGCAAAAACACGGTTTCTCCCCGCAGAAACTGCGTGATGGGAAGCCACATATGAAACGCCCCTTCTCCTCCCGTCTGGGAGGAATATACGCGGATCGTCCACACGCCCGGCGTGGGATCCTCGAACCGGAACACGATCAGCTCTTCCCCGGAATTGGGTTCCACCAGAATACTGCTGATGGTAAGCTTTGTCCGCTCGTAAATAAAGGAGTATGTCAGGCTCTGCCCCATTCCCAGCCGGAACCGTGGAATCGTCTCCCCGCCCGGGGTCTGCACCGAGACATAGTACACCTCCGGGATCGAGCCCCACATTTCCGTGATAAATCCCCTCTCGCCCTCTCCGACCCTTATCTCCACATCGGTATGGGCGTCCGCGTCCCCTTTCGGCACCGCACCGCTGAAATGGTGGGCGGCATTCCCCTCATTGCCGCCGCAGATCACCAAACCTCTGTTGCGGACTGCGGCAATGCTGTTCAAATATTGGGCAAGGGCGGAGCCCAGCACATGATTTCCGCTGTTATTGCCAAGTCCGATACAGATCACCACCGGACGCCTGAACGTGACGGCAAAGGATTCCGCATACTTGACCCCCAGCATAATATCCGTCTCCGTATACGCCGGAACCTCCTCCGGAATAAAATAATACTGCCGCAGATACTGTTTTGTCTGCCGCAGTTTTATCACCACGATACCCGCCTCCGGCGCCGCTCCCAGAAAAGTACGTCCTCCGTCCACAGCGCTGCCCGCTGCCACGCTTGCCAGCTCTGTCCCATGTCCGATCTCATCATAGGACGGAAGCGCCTCATAGGGATTCTCCTCCTGTAACGCCCTGTTGATATCCTCTCTTGTATATTCTGTTCCGTATTCATATCCGGCAGGCGGATCCCCGCTCTGAATCGTCTGATCCCAGATGGAAAGGATTCTGGTATTTCCCGCCTCGTTTAAAAATGCTTTTTCTGCAAAACGGATCCCCGTGTCCACGAAAGCCAGTACCACTCCGCGTCCTTTCAATCCAAGGGGCGGTCTCTGCACGGGTAAGATTCCCGAGGCAATCAGGCTGACGGGATCGAACTGGGTGCCGGAATCCGCCTGCGCTGCAGGGGGCTCCTGCATCAGCCCGAACACCTTTGGCAGATACTGATAGGCATAGAGCGAATCCACCGTGCTCCTCAACCCCGTCAGCGGAACATAGGCAATGCCAAACTCCTCATTGATCACTTTATAGCAATAATCCCCCGGAGGCTGCGGGAGGGTGAAATCCAGAATCACCTCCTCAAAATCCTCCGATAATATTTTTTCTTTACAGGTCATGGCGCAAACCTTTTTTCTTCACTATATGCAGCGGAATCCAAAATTTGCACCCTGTGGCATTATACCTCCTCCGGCAGACTGTTCAGGTCATCCGGGTTTACCGCACCTGTGTTCCTGATGTCGATGACCGGGCCACCGGTTCCCTCGATATACTCGCGGGTAATAGTCACCCTGCCGATATTGTCATCCTTCGGAATTTCATACATGATATCCAGCATGAAATCTTCAATGATGGAGCGGAGCGCTCTGGCGCCCGTCTCCCTCTCCATGGCTTTCTCCGCAATCGCCTCGAGGGCTTCATCCGTGAAGGAGAGCTGTACTTCATCCAGCTCAAGAAGCTTCTGGTACTGCTTGAGGATTGCGTTCTTCGGCTCCTTCAGAATCTTCACCATCATCTCCTTGGAAAGCCCCTCCAATGTGAAAATAATGGGGAGCCTCCCGATAAATTCGGGAATCATACCGAATTTGCGGATATCCTCCACCGTCACCTTGGACAGCAGATTCTTGTCGTCGTCATACTGATCCTTAAGCTGGGCGTTGAATCCCATGGAGCTCTGCTTGGTCAGTCTCTCCTTGATGATATCCGTCAGATCCGGGAATGCGCCGCCGCAGATAAACAGAATGTTGCGGGTATTGATGGTTGCAAGCGGAACCATGGCATTCTTGCTGTTCGCACCCACAGGCACCTCCACCTCCGCGCCCTCTAAAAGCTTGAGCATTCCCTGCTGCACCGATTCGCCGCTCACATCCCTGGAAGTGGTATTCTTCTTCTTGGCGATCTTGTCGATCTCATCGATAAAAATGATGCCTCTCTCCGCCTTTTCCACATCGTTGTCCGCAGCCGCCAGAAGCTTTGACACCACGCTCTCGATGTCGTCGCCGATGTAACCCGCCTCCGTCAGGGAAGTGGCATCCGCAATGGCAAGAGGCACATCCAGCAGCCTTGCCAGCGTCTTTACCAGATACGTTTTTCCGCAGCCGGTGGGGCCGATCATCAGCATGTTGGATTTTTCGATCTCTATATCATCCATGGTTCCCGTGGCAACGCGCTTATAGTGGTTATACACCGCCACGGAAATCACCTTCTTGGCATGCTCCTGCCCTACCACATATTCGTCCAGACTTGCCTTGATCTTGTGGGGCGCAGGAATATCCTTGATATTGAGCACCGGCTGCGCCTCCTCCCCGGTCTTTTTCTTTTTCAGCTTCTGCTTGTTCGGGATTCCGCCGTCCCCCTGCAGATCCGCAATATTTACAAAGCTGATATTGGGGAAGCCGTTCTTCTGCAGGTTGTTCAGATCCTGCTGGAACGCCGGATTATTCAGCATGCCCTGATAGTCAAACTGGCTCACCGTATCCATGGTTTTGTGCATACAGTCGCTGCACACACAGATATTGTTCGGCAGCTTAAACATCTTCCCAGCCTTGCTCTCCGGTCTGCGGCAGATAAAGCAGACATCCTCGTACTCTTTTTCGGGCTCCTTCTCCGATTCGTTCTCGGATTTCACCTCATCTATCAAATCATCATCTCTTTTATCCTGATCTGTCATATTTTTCTCCATTTCTGCGCATGTCTTTTATGCATAGCGAGTTTGTGTCAAGTGCGCGCAGACACAAAGCTAGTGATCGCTTTTACGGAGCATCCCGCTCCGTCAGCCTTATTATATCGAATCTGCCTATACGATACAAGTGAAGTTTTTCTAAACAAAATAACTTACATTTTGAAGTTTTATATGCGTTTTGAGAATGTTTTTTTCTTAAATCAAATAAAAAACTTGTATTTTACGTTTTAATCTTATATAATGACGTTAGGAAAAGGAGGTGTAAAATATGTTATGCCAGTTTTCATTCCAAAATTTCAAATCATACAAAAAGGAAACTACTTTTGACTTTCAGGCGTCTGTTCTTCCGGAATTCAAAGATACGCTTATTGATGCAGATAAAGCGGTTTCCCTCGTTCCCGTCAGCGTCGTGTACGGTCCGAATGCGGGCGGAAAGTCCAACTTACTGCACGCTCTTTCCTGTGTGATCTCCACAATCGTGAATCCTGTAAATGAGTTGGGAAAAAATCAGAATGGGCTCATTCTTCAGCAGAAAGTCGATGCCGTTCCGTTTCTCTTCGACGAGACATCAAAAAATAAACCGACCGAGTTCCGTTTATTTTTTCGGATCAATCAAAATGAATACTGCTACTATATCGCACTGAAGAATGATGAAATTGTCTCAGAAGGACTATACCGCAGGGCAATTACCGGAAAGAAAACCGCGACCATCTACGAGCGGGAAACCACCCATGTTACACTTGGCTACACAATCAATAAGAAAAATATCAACACCGATGTCAATCTCAAAATGCCCTATCTTTCTTTCCTTGCCATCAATTATAATATTGCCGTGATCAGTGAGGTCATGGCTTGGTTTGAAAGCTGCATCATTCAAAGTTACGCCGGATCGGAAACATTCCCGCAAATTATGCTTGATACAAGTAATCGGGAAAAGGCGCAGCTCATTCATGCACTTAACGACATGGATATTGACATCGCAGATTACCGGTACGACGAGGATCATAAGCAGCTTTTTATGAAAAGAACACTGGGCTCCCATGAATATGAACTATCCTTTTCAGAAGAATCTGACGGTACGCGCAAGCTTGTAACTGTTCTTCCGGTCATCCTGCTTGCTCTGCGGGAGGGGCGTCTGGTCATTGTTGACGAATTGGACGCGAAACTCCATCCGAAGCTGCTGCGCTATGTCATTTCACTATTCAAAAACAAAGAAATCAACAAATTCGGCGCTCAGCTTTTGTTTACCTCCCACGATATGTCCACCCTGAAAAACACCGTTTTCCGCCGTGACGAAATCTGGTTTGCAGCAGAAAATATGCGGCACGAAAGTGAAATTTACTCTCTTCATGAAATCCGTGGGGAAGACAATGATCGGATCAAAAGTACGGCAGCATACGATAAGCAATACCTTGAGGGACGCTATGGTGCAGATCCGTACCTCTCCAACATGTTGGGAGGTGATTTTACATGAGTTTGAAACCATTTAAGAAAAGTGATCTTGATAAAGGCTGGATGAAAGGCAGGCGGGATAAGCCGATAAAAATCCAGCCGGAATATCACTTGATTATCACCGAAGGTACTAACACCGAACCTGCGTACTTCGGTGCAATGAAAGAGATCATCAACAATTCCTATCCGGACAGGATCCAGCTTAACATCTGTGGAACAGGAAATAATACTCTGGGCTTGTTTCAAAAAGCCAAGCAGATGGCATCGGCATCCGCCAACATCTATAAACATGTATGGATTGTCTATGACACAGACGGCTTTCCCGCAGAGCATATCAACAAGACCGCAGGGCTCTGCGCCGCCCAATCAACCGCAGAAACCACATACCACGCCATCTGGTCAAACCAATGTATTGAATTGTGGTTTCTGCTCCACTTCCACTTTATACAGTCTGACCTTCACAGAAACTCGTATCTTTCTAAACTATCTCTGATTCTCAACTCTTTAGGCTTAGGTTGTTATGAAAAAAATCGCAGCGATATGTTTCACATTTTATTCCCCTACATAGATACAGCAATTTCAAACGCCGAAAAACTGGATATACTCAACAAAGGCAAATCACCTTCCGCCTCTGCCCCCGGAACTAAGATTCACACTCTTATAGCGAAACTGAAACCGTATCTCATAGTGAGGTGATGATATCAAAAACCTGCGGATACACAGGCTTCCTGTATATCCGCAGGTACATAATCAATCTTACTGCTGTATGGAATCGCGGCTTCCCAGTGTGACGGTAAGCGTAATCTCCTGATATTCGCCGTCAATGCTTCTCATCACCGTAAGCTCCACAGTCTCGCCGGGTTTGTAATACTCGAGCCGCTCGCGCAGAGCTTCCGCTGTCTGAAGTCTGGTTCCGTCGAGCTTGGTAATGATGTCACCCTTCAGCAGACCGCCATCGGCAGCCGGTGTGCCGTCCTCGACTCTGGAGACATACACGCCCTCCGGCATACCGTAAATCTCTGCCACATCACTGGTGACGGACTGGGGAATAATGCCCAGATAACCGGTGTCCCCGTCAACTTTCACGCGGGTTTCCTTGCTCATCAGATCCTCCAGTATAGGCTGCGCTGCGGAGATGGGGATGGCATAGCCGATTCCTTCCACATAAGTACCGCCGATTTTACTGGAGTTGATGCCGATTACTTCGCCGTTCATATTGAGCAGCGCACCGCCGGAGTTGCCCGGGTTGATGGCGGCATCCGTCTGGATAAAGGTTCCTGTTGAGCCGCTCTCCATGGTCACTTCCCTGTTCAGCGCACTGACATATCCAACTGTCACGGACTGACCGTAACCCAATGCATTGCCGATTGCCACAACAGGCTCACCCAGCTTAAGGCTCTCCGAATCTCCAAGCTTTGCAATGGAGATCGCGCTCTTGGTATCCTCGCTCAAGTCGGAAAGTTTCACCGCGATCACCGCCAGATCCATAGCGGAATCCGTACCCTTGACCACTGCCTCGGCATCCGTTTCATCCGTGAAGTGCACGCTCAGAGTCTTTGCGTTCTCCACTACATGATAGTTGGTGGCGATTAAAAGCTCTGTGTCATTCTGTCCCACAATGATACCGGAACCGGAAGCGCTTCCCTCCTGCTCGATCACCTGACCGAAATAGGACACTCTTTCCGTGTAGGTATTGATGATGGAAACCATGGACGGCATCGCTTTCTCCACCATACCGGACACATCGGATGTGACGGTGGTCACATTGGTGGCCGTCACGGCGGTGGAGCCCGTTCCGTCGGTTACCATGTTCTCAATTTCCTTCTGATAACTCTCAAGCTTTGCCACATCACCGGAGGCTTCCTGCGCAGCCTCCCATTTGCTGATCATTCCGGTTCCGTCCGCCACGGCGTAAGCGCCCGCTCCGGCAAAGAGCCCGAAGCAAAGCCCCATACTGGCGCAGGCGATTGTCTTTCTGAAGAAATGTCCTGCTCCTTTTTTCTTCTTCTCAGGCTGCGGCGCCGGCTGTGTATACTGCGGCATGCCCTGCGACGGCTGATAGCTTGTATATCCATTCACATAATTGTCATTCTCGTACATAACACAATGACCTCTCTTTCCTTAACTTTGTACCCTCAGTATAGGCAGGAATTGTGTCTTTTCTGTGATGAAAATATGAGTTTTGTGTTAAATTCTGCTATTATTTTACTCTACCGTGACGGACTTTGCCAGATTCTGCGGCTTATCCACATCGCAGCCCTTACCCACAGCCACATAGTAGCTGAACAACTGGAGTGGAATAATTGCCAGCGAGTTAGCAAAGTACGGGTTGGTCTCCGGGATATAAACCACATAATCCGCAGCCTTCTCGATCTCCCGGTTGCCCTCGCAGGTAACTGCCATGACGAATGCGCCTCTCGCCTTTACCTCGGTCATATTGCTGATCGTCTTCTGATACAGTGCGGGCTGTGTTGCAATGCCGACCACCAGCGTGCCGTCTTCGATCAGGGCGATAGGACCATGCTTCAGTTCACCCGCCGGATATGCCTCGGAGTGAATGTAGGAGATTTCCTTCAGCTTCAGGGAACCCTCCAGTGAAATGGCATAATCGATTCCTCTTCCGATGAAGAAAATGTCCTGCGCTCCCACATAACGGTTGGCAAAGCGCTGGATCTTCTCCTTCTGACCAAGCAGAAGCTCGATCTGGTTTGGCAGCTTCCTCAGATCCTCCAGCAGTTCGGCAAAAAGCTCCTCACTGACGGTTCCGCGCACCTTTCCGAATTTCATGGCAAGCAGGTACAGTGCGGCAAGCTGGGCACTGTACGCCTTTGTCGTTGCCACCGCGATCTCGGGACCCGCCCATGTATACATGACGCTGTCCGCCTCCCTGGCAATGGAGCTTCCCACCACATTGACAATTCCCAGAACCTTGAAGCCTCTCGCCTTCGCCTCCCGCAGCGCAGCAAGGGTATCCGCCGTCTCGCCGGACTGGCTGATCACGATAACCATGGAGCCTTCCTCCAGAATCGGATTGCGGTAGCGGAACTCGGATGCCACATCCACCTCCACCGGAATCCGGGCAAGACCCTCCATGATATATTTTGCCGTCACGCCCGTGTGATAAGCGGAACCGCATGCAACAATATGGATTCTTTTGACTGCACGGAGCTCCTCGTCCGTCATATTCAGTTCGTCAATTACAATATCCCCGTCCTTGATTCTGGGTGACAGGGTATCTGTTACCTTCTTAGGCTGCTCGTAGATCTCCTTGAGCATAAAATGCTCATATCCTTCCTTCTCCGCAGCGTCCGCATCCCAGTCAATGGTCACAGGCTCCTTGAATACCTCTTCCTCATCCACACTGTAAAAATGGATCTGATCCTCCTTGAGCTGTACCACCTCCTGATTGTCCACATAGTAGACCTTACGGGTGTATTTTAAGATTGCGGGAACATCGGAGGCAATAAAACAGCCTTCCTCGCTCTCTCCCACGATCAGGGGACTGTCTTTTCTTGCCGCATAGATTTCATCCGGATGATCCGCAAACATGATGCCCAGCCCGTAAGAGCCCTGCACACGATGCAGCACCTTGGTAATTGCCTCCAGCGGATTACCCTTGTAATAATAGTCCAGCAGCTGGACCAAAACCTCCGTGTCGGTCTCTGACATAAATTCATAGCCCTTATCCAGAAGCTTCTTTCTCAAAGGAATGTAGTTCTCTATGATACCGTTATGTATCACGGCGATCGTCTTATCTTTATTGGAATGAGGATGTGCGTTGATATCGCTGGGCGCACCATGGGTTGCCCAACGGGTGTGACCGATTCCCACATGCCCCGGCATGGTCTCCCCGGCATGGGTCAGGTTTTCCAACACCTTAAGGCGTCCCACTGCCTTCTCTATATTGATCTTCTCGCCGTCAAACACTGCCATTCCCGCAGAATCATACCCACGGTACTCCAGCTTGGAAAGGCCGTCGAGAATAATGGGAGCCGCCTGTCTTTTTCCGATATATCCCACAATACCACACATATTTTTTACCTGTTCCTTTCTTTCTACACTATGAATAATTTAGCATACCGCCGCAACTCTGTAAAGAGGACGCTTTCTACAACCAATACTGCGGATTTGAGGTACAGCGCCTGATCACAAAATCCGGCAGTCTTTTATAATGCCTGCCCAAGAGATAACCCGCATACCTGCAGGCGCACTGGACATAAAAATACGGAATCAGAAATCCTTTCTTATGGCGGAACAGATATTCCGTTGTCTGCTTCACCAGCTTCTTTCCCTCTTTCTCGGATGGAACACCGTCAAATACCTCCGGGTGATCCGCCTGGGAAACCCCCAGATCAAAATTGCGGTGAAACTGCTGCTCGCAGGTGTAATTGTGGGAATGATACACTCTGGCGTCCGCCGCATATGCCACCCCATACCCCATCTTCATAATCTTTGCAGCGTAAATCATATCTTCATTAAATATGGTATGGCGGATAAAGCCGCCTGATTCCTCATAAATATCCCTTCGGTATGCCGCGCAGACATTGGAGCAGAAATAAGCCTTTACTCCCAGCTCATTCACATCAGATAGGTTTTTTATCCGGGAACAGTCAGGATAGTTGAAGCCCCGGGTAAAATGTTCGATCACATTGCAGCCCTTCGCCGGAAGCTGTCTGGCATAGGCAGCCGCCACTCCCTGCTCATCAAGCGCCTGCAGCAGCTTTTCCAAAAGATGCCTGTCCGCAGGAAGCGCATCCTGCGTCATCATCACAAATACCTCCGCCTGAGAACGCTCTACCGCCAGATGTCTTGTATTGCCGTGGTCAAATTCCCGTTTTGACACATGGAACACAGATACCACGGAACCGTATTTTTCCATAAAGGTCGTACCCTGCACCAAAAGATCAAAATATTTCTCTTCCGTATTGGCAAGAATGATCCGGCGGACGGGAACCGTCTGTCCCAGCAATCTGTCCAACAATACGAAAAGCTCCCTACCCGGTTTATATACCGGGATGATCACATCAACACTCTGCATGCTGCCTCACCTTCCTTATGTCCTTAAGCTGACAAAGGAGCTGCCAGGCAGCTCCTTTGTTGCTAACTAGTCAATGTTTACATACTCCGATACGAAATCGTGAATGACCTTGGAGTTTGCTTTTACCTCGTCGGAGGGATCGTAGCCGGTCTCGTCAAACAAAAACTCATGCAGCCATGTGACATTCTCGGTCAGGTTGATCGGGTACACACAGCTTCCCTTGGAGCCCAGCGTACTGGAACCGCGCATACTTTCCTCCGGGAATCCGCCCTCATCCACAATACTGTACTTGGGAAGATCCGGCAGGAGTGCGACCACATCGTCCACGCTGAAGGAGGTATAAACATAGGAGGAAACATCATTTACCACCTTTGCAAGGGTAGCCAGATCCTTCTTCCTTGCCTCTGCAATGATCGCCTGAATCAACTCACGCTGGGAAGCGGCTCTCGCGAAGTCATTGCCCTTTCTGTAACGGATACGGCAGTATGCGGTTGCCTGCAAGCCGTTCAAAAGCTGATAACCGGTGCTCTCCACAGGCTCCCATGCCACCTTCAGATCCTCCGCCATACATTTCTGATAATTGTTGATATGCTTCAATTCCTCTTCGTCCACATCCAGATATACGCCGCCCAGCGCATCCACAGCGGCTGTAAGACCCTCAAAACCGATGGTCACAAATTCCTTGATGTCCATGTCCAGGTTCATGTTGAGCATCTTCAACGCCTGCTCGGCGCCTCCGTGGCTATACGCGCCATTACACTTGTTGTACTTGTCATTGCCGAGATTCAGGTAGGTGTCACGGTACACACTCACCAGCTTAACATCTCCGGTATCCTGATTGATGGATGCAATGATGATACAGTCGCTGAGGGTTCCCTTGGTCAGTGCCCCCGAACGGGAGTCCACACCGAAGAGCGCAATATTTCGGTAGCCCTTCATAACCTCATTTTCCTGTACCGGTGTATTGATCTCCAGATCCTTCTCACTGATTTCCACATTGAGCTGAGGTCCTTCGCTGGTTCCGAAATCCTTCAAAACCCAAAGTGCAGCCACCAACACCGCCACCACCATAAGCTCCAGAACCAGAAGAATGATCTTGCTCTTTTTCTTCTTTGCCTTTGCGCCCGCCGCGGCGGGTCTTTTCTGATTATTCTGCCCGTTTGCCATCTTAATGAATCTCCTTTGTTAATATGCGTTTTTATTGATGAAGCCTGTGAAAAAGGTCATGAAAATAATCTTCACGTCCAGCCACACAGTCCAGTTCTCGATATAATACAGGTCATACTCGATCCGCTTCCGTATGGAGGTATCGCCGCGGTAACCGTTGACCTGCGCCCATCCCGTCAGACCGGGGCGCACCTGATGCTTTACCATATACCGGGGAATCTCCTCCTTGAACTTGTCCACAAAGAGAGGTCTTTCCGGTCTGGGGCCCACCAGACTCATATCCCCTTTCAGGATGTTGAACAGCTGGGGCAGCTCATCCAGACTGGTCTTTCTCATAATCTTTCCCACATTGGTCACGCGGGGATCATTCTTCACCGTCCATGCCTTCTGCTCCTCGGAGGGCTTTTGCTGCTCCATGCTGCGGAACTTATACATGGAAAAATGCTTTCCGTGCAGTCCCACCCGCTCCTGTTTGAAAACCACGGGACCTTTGCTTGTCGCCTTCACCGCAACGGCACAGATCAGCATGATCGGGGAGGTCAGTACAATTCCCACCAGAGAACCCACAATGTCCATCAGCCGCTTGATCAGCATATTTGCCGTGTTGGTCAGCGGCACGTTGCGGATGTTGATCACCGGAAGCCCCATCAGATCCTCCGTGTAAGGTCTTGTGGGAATCACGCTGTTGTAATCCGGTATAAACTTAGTATGCACACCGTACTTTTCGCAGATGCTTACAATCTCTTCCAAGCGGTCGTAATCCTTCAGCGAAAGTGTGATGGCGATCTCATCCAGCTCGTTTGCCGGAAGCAGCTCATGCAGATTATCAATCCTTCCGAGCACCTTCACACCCTTGTAGAGCGTTCCCGACGGTACGGAATCATCCAGAATACCGCAGACTACATACCCCCACTCGGGATTTCCCATGATCCTGTCAATATATTCCTCCGCCGCACGGGAATACCCGGCTAAGAGGATATGCTTCAAATTGTAGCCCTTTGCCCGGAACGAGCGCAGCAGCTTTCGTACCACCAGTCTCGAAACCGCGGTGAGGGAGATGTTCAGCACATAAAAAATGCAGATCATCTTCCGGGAGTAGTCGTTCTGCTTCACAATGTACAGAAGCGTAATGAACGCCACCAGACCGATGGTGTTGGCAATCACGATATTATAGATTTCCCTGGCGTACCCGGAGGTTCGTTTCGGGGTATATACCCGATTGCAGTAATAGAGGAAAATATATGCAGGGACAATAAAAATAAGAGCCCGCATATAATGCTCCATTGGCAAAATACCGGACTCCGGTCCGAAATGGTTGAATACCCTGAAATGCAGGACCCATGCCAATGCATAGGAAACGATCACAATCAGGGCATCCATGATGAGGTGAAGTCTGTTAAAGACCTTCTGATTATCCTTTATCATACGCTATACCACCCGTTTCCTACCCTCTGCTACAAGCCAAGAATAACCATCCTTTGTATCATTTTTGTATCATTTGTTTATCCGGGTTGTCAATTATACAGACGCCTGAACAGATTCACCCAGAGCTGTGCCTGTATGCAAATATAGTTCCCCAAATGAGAAAAAGAAAACCGCACCTTGCTGGCACGTCCCTCTTTTGCAAAACATCTTTTGAGCCCGCGGATACAACCTTTACAATAAATACCTCCCATACCTTTTTTTGCAAAAAAGAGCGCTTTGATCAAAAAACCGGGCAGCAGAAACGGCAGATTGATGATCCACTGCAGAAACGGCATGTTCTTTCCGATCACATAGACGCTGTTTGCGGAGGACAGCCTGACCTTAAACGCATTGTAGCGTGAGCCGCTGGCGGCGCTCCCCGCATGCAGCACACACGCCTTCGGTTCAAAGGCATTGCGGTAGCCGTGGATACGGGCGCGCCAGCCGATGTCCACATCCTCCAGATAGGCAAAATGCAGCTCGTCAAAAAAACCGATCCTGTCAAACACCGAGCGCCTGTAAATAGCCGCCCCCGCGCAGGCGGAGAAAACGGATGCAGGCTTTTCGTACCTGTCCGCGGGCTTGCCCTTCCCTCTGGCAAACGCCCAGCCCAGCGCACAGTAGAAATCTCCCGCACTGTCGACCAGATTTTCATTTTTCATATCCAGCATTTTTGCGCTCACGGAAAAAAGGCGGTTGTCCGCCTCCATGGCTTCCACCAACGCTTTCACAAAACCCGGTCTGATCTCCGTATCGTTGTTGAGCAGGATCACATAAGGTGTCTTTGCGCTGCGGATCCCGCGGTTCACCGCACCGGAAAAGCCTGTGTTCTCCGGCAGTGCGATCAGTTCCGCATCCGGGTGGGCTTCCTCCATCCACCGGACACTTCCGTCCGTGGAGCCGTTATCCACCACTATGATATGGGCAGGACAATCCGCGCAGTCTGCCTTCAAAGATGCCATACATTTTTTCAGATATGCAATTCCGTTATAATTTGGAATGACGATCGTCGCCTTCATTTCACCTTTTCTCTCCATTCCGGCTGCCACAGGATCCGATATCCCGCCGCCCTGACCTTGTGGCATAGCTCCCTGCTCAGACGCTCGCAATCCTCCTCGGAGAGCCCATCCGCACACAGCCGCCCCTGTTCCTCCCGCACATGATCCGCCCACTGCTCCTGCCCGGAAAGCACTTCCGCAAGCAGCGGCAGGAGCTCCGGTCTGATGCGCATCAATCTGATGTCCACCGTGTCCATATCCTGCTGCAGGGAGGCTCTGTGCATACATCCCCCGAAACCGGCGGGCAGCCCTTTATAATCCGCCGTTCCGTTCAAGGTATACAGTGTTCCCGTCACCCGCTTTTTCCCGTCTAGCGGCTTTCCGCCCACGATCCCCACATCGGGCCGTGCCGTCATGGCATCCGGTGTGTAGACTACCTTGAAAAATCCCAGATTGGCGGCGGGCTCCACCCTGCAAGGCACATGGCGGGACGCCAGAAAATCAGCTACGGCACGGTAGCCCGCCTCATAGGCGTACTGCTTGCTTTCGGGATTTTCCGCAGTCGAATTTTTATGGCACCGCCAGTGATAAAGCACCTTGGCAATATGGCGGATCCGGCTCTCGCCCTCCGTCCGCAGCCTTCCCTGCTCCCCCGAGAGAAGCTCTCCGGCGGCACGCAGCACAAGGTCGTGATCCTGCGCCCCGTCGTATGCCTGCCGGAAACCCAGCCGCCTCATCAGCCCTGCCTCCATAACGGTGAAATGGCAGATATAGTTGTTGGACAAAAGCAGATCCAGATTGAAGTCACATTTCTGATGCAGATCGTAAAATCCGGTGCCGCTCTCCTCACACTTGTCCTCGTCCGAATAGAGAAATCCCGGTACAACCCCCAGCTCCCCTGCTCTTTCAATCTCCGCCGCCATCTCAAAGAGGGCGTCCGGCGTGAGGAGATCATCATGATCCAAAAGCCCGATGTAATCCCCTGTCGCCTCTTTTAAAGCTGCATTGGTATTCTCCGCAATCCCGCTGTTTTTCCCCAATGCGACATAGCGGATCCTTGTATCTTCCACCGCCTGTGCCGCCGCAAAAATCGTGCTTACCTCACCGGGTACTGTCATGTCCGTCCCTGCCTCTGCGAGGATCAGCTCCCAATTTGGGTATGTCTGTGCCTCCACGGAGTCAAGAAGCGCCTCCAGATATGCCGCTGGAGTGTAGTATGCCGGCACTAAAATACTGAATTTTACGGCATTGTGCGTCCGCGACCACTCTCTCTGCTCTGCCAGCCTTTCCTCCGACGGCGGCTCGTAGGCATACGACTCGTCCTCTTTTTGTGCTAAACGTTCTAAGGCTGCGAGATAAGTATCCCGCAGCCCGTTTCGCTTCAAATAATGAATTGTCTTTTTCAAGTTTGCAATCGTAAACTTTGACATGAACTACAAAACCGCCTTTAATTCTTCCGTCAGCTCCTCAACCTTCGCTGCGGCATCCTCCAGACTGCTTCCCTTCACGCCCATGTAGAACTTGATCTTGGGCTCCGTTCCCGAAGGACGGGCACAGCACCAGCAGTTATCCGGCAGCTCGAAGTAAAGCACGTTGGACTTGGGCAATCCGGTAGGAACCACGCTTCCGGTCTCCATATCCAGAATCCTGTCCTCCTGATAATCGCGGAATCTGAGTACCTTCCACTGTCCGAATGCCTTGGGCGGATTCTTGCGGAGCTTATCCATGATCTCTGCAATCTGTCTTGCGCCGTCCACACCCTTCAGCGTGATGGTGTACTGGGTCTCCTTGAAGTAGCCGTACTTCTCATACATCTCGATCATCATATCCCAAAGGGTCTTGCCCTGCTTCTTGCAGTATGCGGCAACCTCACAGAGACACATCACCGCTACGCAGGCGTCCTTATCACGGGAATGCGTACCTGCCAGACAGCCGTAGCTCTCCTCCAGACCGAACACATAGTTGTGAGCGCCGGTCTGCTCAAAGAATTTGATCTGCTCGCCGATATACTTGAATCCGGTCAGCACCTCGATCACATCCACGCCGTAAGCCTTGCTGATCACCTCTGCCATATTGGTCGTCACGATGGTAGTCACCAGAGCCGGCTTCTCGGGCATGGTTCCCATATTGGTCTTTTCACGCAGAATGTACTCTGCGATCAGCATGCCGGACATATTTCCGGTAAAGGGAACATATTCCCCTGTCTTTGTATCCTTTGCATAAACACCCAGACGGTCTGCATCCGGATCGGTGGCAAGCACGATGTCCGCATCCTTCTCCTTTGCAAGGCGGAGTGCGTAGGTAAATGCCTTCGGATCCTCCGGGTTCGGGTAATCCAGTGTGGTAAAGTCAGGATCGGGATTTTCCTGCTCGGGCACCACATATACATGCTTAAAGCCAAGCTCTGAAAGAATCCGTCTCACGGGCTTGTTGCCCGTTCCGCAGAGGGGCGTATACACGATCTTGATGTCGTCCGCCATCTCCTTGATCACCTCGGGATGGATAATCTGCTTTTTCAGCTCCGACATGTACTTGTCGTCGATCTCCTTGCCGATGACTTCGTAAAGTCCTGCTGCCTCAGCGTCCGCTCTGCTCATGGTCTTTACCGTATGGTAATCCTTGATCGCCTGCACTTCGCTGATAATGTCCTTATCGATGGGCGGTGTCACCTGCGCGCCGTCCTCCCAGTATACCTTATATCCGTTGTACTCGGGCGGATTGTGGCTTGCCGTAACCACGATTCCCGCCGTGCAGCCCAGCGTGCGGAGCGCAAAAGAAAGCTCCGGTGTCGGTCTCAAGGATTCAAAAATATATGCTTTGATGCCGTTTGCAGCCAGACATCTTGCAGCCTCATCCGAAAACTCGGGAGACATCCGTCTGGAATCGTAAGCGATGGCAACGCCCTTGCTCTGTGTGCCGCGCTTGATAATGTAGTTGGCAAGACCCTGTGTTGCCTTGCGCACCGTATACACATTCATGCGGTTTGTTCCTGCGCCGATCACACCTCGCAGTCCGCCGGTACCAAATTCCAGTTCCTTATAGAAACGATCCTCCACTTCCTCTGCATTGTTGCGGATGGCAAGCAGTTCGTCCTTTGTCTTCCGGTCAAAATAATCATCCTGAAGCCAGAAGTTCAATTCGTCCATATAGCTCATATTTTCTATCCTCCCGTTTTCCTCGCTCTGTTTCAGCAAACAGGCTTGCAAGCCCGTCTGAAACACCTATATTTTACCATATTCCACCGGGTCTTTCAACGCATAATCACTCCGATCCAGTGAGAAATTGGGATTGTAATAAGGATCCCCGATTGAAAGCGCCTGTTTCCACTTCTCACGGAAGTGTGCGGACTCCCGGTTGTAGCGCTCCGCCTTCTCCCCCTGATCGTCCAGACCGCGGGAAACGGACTCGTAGTGGTACAGCTCCGCAAAGGGCGTCCACACATTCAAAAGCCCTCTCTCCCTCAGGCGCAGACAGAAATCCACATCATTCAGTGAGATCTCAAAGCTCTCATCCAGACCGCCCAGTTCCTCATACAGGCTCTTCTTTACCAGAAGGCACGCGCCTGTCACGGCAGAGACATCCTGCGCGTAGCAGAGGCGTCCCATGTACCCGAGATTCTGTACCGGGACTCCGTAGTGGGTATGCCCCGCCGTCCGGTGTGCCCCCAATCCGATCACCACACCCGCGTGCTGAATGGTCTTATTGGCGTAATACAGCTTTGCCCCCACTGCTCCCACATCTTCCCTCTGGGCATACATGAGAAGCTCCTCCATCCAGTTTGCGGTGATGACCTCCGTATCATTGTTCAACAAAAGCACATAGTCCCCGGCAGCATAGGAAACACCCAGATTGTTCACCGCAGAGTAGTTGAACATTCCGCAGTAAGTCACCACAGATACCTTGCCGTTCCTGCTGCGCAATACACCGCCGTCCCTGCCGTCCGCCTCCCTCTGTCTGTTTTCCTCGTAGGAGCAGCCCAGAAGCATCGTATAGTAATCCTTGATCTCCGGCGTTGTACTGTTGTTCTCCACGATCAGGATCTCATAATTCTCCCATGTGCTGTTCTTCTGTATGGAAGAGACACAGCGTTTCAGATCCGACAGATGATCCTTGTTGGGAATCACAATGGAAATCTTCGGGTTGCCGCATATCCGGTAGCGGATCCTGAAAATCGTGGCGCATGCCCTGGTGCTTGTGATCTGGAAGTGGGAAAAACCGTGCTTTTTCAAATGTTCCGCAATGGCTCCCTTCGCCGCTTCAATCGCGTAGGGTTTCGCCTCGATTCCCGCCGCCGTGCTGCCCTCATGGCTTCTCCAGTAGTACATCAGTCTGGGAATGTGGACAATATGCTGCGCCCTGTCCGTCAAACGCAGGATCATATCGTGATCCTGACTTCCGTCAAACGCCGGGCGGAACAATTCTTCCCCCTCCAGAAGCGTCCGGGAAAATACACTGAAATGGCAGATGTAATTGTTGGCGCGCAGATTGTCCGGCGCATAGTCCGGCTTAAAATGCATGGTCAGCATCTTGTTGATATCGTTGTCCTTAAAGGTCGTCTCGTCGCAGTAGAGGTAATCCGCATTCTGCCTGTTGATCGCCTTCACATACTCAAACAATACAGAGGGGTGCAGGATATCGTCCTGATCAAACAGCCCGATATACTCCCCGGTCGCCAGCTTGTAGCATTCGTTGGTATTGTATGCAATCCCGCCGTTATGATCCAGATGTCGGTACACGATGCGTCCGCCGGATCTTTCCGCATATTCCCTGCATATCTCCTCTATATAGGCATGTTCCGCGTCGGAGCCGTCCGCAAGACACAATTCCCAGTTCCGATAGGTCTGGTTCATCACGGAATCCAGCATCTGAATCTGAAACTCCCGCTTGTTGTTCCAAAGAGGAACCAGAATGCTGATCTTAACCATGCGTGGGAACACCGTCTCCTGTTCCTCTCTCCTGCGCGCTTCATCCGGGAAGCTGCCTGTTCCGTAGGATACCATCTGCCCTTTTTGTCTCTTCTTGTTCCGGATCTTACGGAGCACATCGCGTGGGCCGCCGCAGTGGGACAGTCTGTCTTTCTGTCTCTGCACGAAATGGAACACGCTTCTCGCAGGCCCCGTCGCCTTCCAGAGCTTGTTTTTCTTGATACGGTCCAGCTTGAACTGCAAATCTTCCTTCTCCGCTTCCAGCACCACAATCTTGTCCGCCAGATCGGCACATCTTTCCTTTTCCTTCTCGTAAGCTTCCCTGTAATCGATCTCTGTCATGTCTTTTCACATTCCCCGCCGTCTTTTTCCACGGCAAGTTCCTTTCCGGTATCGTTCCACAGACGCAGTCTGCTCACTCTGTTGACCGCCAGCACGGCAATCCGGTAATTTCCGCAGGGCAGATGCTCCCCACTCCTGCCCACGCAAAAACCGCCCAGCGCCACATTTTTCTGATCCGGCAGATTTTCCTCCAGATCCTGTCGGTAGGCGGGCTCCGTTTTCATGGAAAACACTCCTGCGTTTTCGGAAATCAGGAGCAGATATTTGTCATAGCAGGCGTTGTCATCTCCCAGAACCACGCTGTATCCCTGTATCCTCTCAGGCCCTGCGGTCTCCACCCGCGCCATCAGGCAGTCATCCCGCCTGATTGTCTCTAAGCTTCCTCCAAACGGCTTCCATGCCGGGGATTGCTTTACGTTCCGATCCGTCAGATACGCAGGAACGATTCTGCTGTCCAAGCCTTCTCTGTTCAGCCCCCACGGATAGTAGGGATCTTTTCCGTAAAAGTCCGGGTGCAGCCGGTAAAGCAGCGTCCGCTCCGCCGCAAGCCGCCTTCTCTTCTCAGGCATTTCATCATTCCCCCTGCTCAGGGACTCATGGTGATAGGCAAAATGTTGGTTCAGCACCACATTGTAATAGCCAAGCTCCAACAGTCTGAACCCCAGATCCACATCATTATATGCAACCCGGAGCGCATCGCGGAAACCGCCCGCTTCCTCAAATTTCTTTTTCTCCAGCATCAGGCAGGCGCCTGTCACCGCCACACAGTTACAGTCTAAACGATTCCTGCCAAAATAGTATTCCCTGTCGTCCTCCAGAAACTGCAGCTTGTGTACCGGCCCCACCGACAGATTGACGATTCCGTCATGCTGGATACGGACGGAATCCGGGTAGTAGAGCTTAAGCCCCACCGCCCCCACATAGGGGAGCATAGCGCGTTCTGCCATGTCGGAAAGCCAGCCTTCTCCCTGCATTTCCATATCATCATTCAGAAAAAGAAGAAGTCCGCCCCGGGCAAGCTGTGCCCCTCTGTTGCACATGGCGGAAAAATTGAACTCGGCAGGCTCATACACATAGCGCATTCCATCCTCTGCGGTGAGCCGTTCCGCCGCCTCCTTATTCTTTGCGCTGCTTCCGTTGTCAACCACAATAATTTCCAAGGTATCCCCATTGTCTTTCAAAGAAGAAAGACATTTTTCCAGCACCGCCGGATTATCCTTGGAAGGAATGATCACGGACACAAGGGGCTGCTCCTCCGTTCCCTCGGAGAGAAAGGCTTTTTTCAGTTCTGCACTCTCGGGTGTCTGCAAATACGACCGCCGGATCTCCTCCGTTTTTCCGTGAAACAGAATTTCCTCCATATGACCGATTGCCCGGCAGCCTCTCTCAAATCCGCCTGCCTTTTGAAAGAGCGCGTCCATGATAGGACGGATCTCCTCCGCGTCAGAAAACAGGATCTCCTTTCGGCTCTCCCGCTCTAACAGACACCGCCGCACCGCGATCACGCTGCCCGGATAAAAGCAGGCGCGGTAGGTATCCGGCGACCAGTCCGGCTTAAACCACGGACTGACCCGCTCCTCCTGCAGCAGATCCTCGTCACCGTACAGGATCATCAGCTCGGGGTGCTCTGCAAACCGGATGCCGATATGCTCCGCTGCTTTTTCTGCCAGCATTCCCTCACGCTGCCTGAAAATCACAAACTCCTCCGTGCTTTCGCCTGTTTCAGGAAATTTCTTCTCCTGTTCCCTGATCCAGCGGTCGTAGGATATCTTTTTGTCAGCCAGCTTTTTTTCATACCGTCTGTCCTGCTGCCTTATGAGTATCTGTTTTACCGCACTCTGAACGCTCACAAATCCGCTCCTCTCAGAAGAGTTTTTTCACCGACGCTGCCATATCCTTTGCCAGATCCGCAGGCAGTTTCACCACCTCCAGCTTTAGTGAGACCACATCCTCTGCATTTCTCTCAAAGCCCTCCAAGTGAAGGGTGATATTGGGGTCTTCTGTGGGAAATACCACTCCCGGCATATCCCCGCTTCCCTCTGCCGGCCGCAGCAGTCTGCCGTTTACGCTGACCCTCTTTTTATCGTTTACGGACACCGGTTTGCCGTTAAAGGTAAACTCCCGCACCTTGCAGACACAGGGACACAGCGCCGGATCAATGCGCACGCTGCGCACATTGCCGTCCAGCGTAAATTCCGTCTCCACCAGTTCTTCGCCGGCGTATGCATCCTGTAAGAAATAGGATTCCTCCTCGGAAAAACCGTTGCCTCTGTCCTCATAAATCTGCACCCTCAGAACATTTTCGGAGGTTCTGAACCGATGCACCCAATCCGTGGGTTTCAGCAGATCGCCGCCGATCCGGTCCCTGAGCTGTGCCATGGACAACCTCTGTCCTGTCACAAATTTCTGGAAATCCATCTCCTGTTCGCGGTACTGCTTTGCGTCCTGCTCCGTGATTCCCAGTGTCTCCAGAATCCAGTCCAGATCCAGCGCATTGCGGCGCTCATCCTCCAGCAGATAGCAGTACACCGCGCGGAACGCAAGCTCCTTCGCATCCACATCCTTGCCGAAGGTCCACTCATAATCGATGATCGACCAGTCGTCCCCCTGCACCATAATGTTGCCGAAGATCAGGTCAAAATCGGAGACCGGATAATCGGGGTTGTAACCCGTCCGCTCCACATATTCAGTAAACAGCCTGCGGAACCCTTCCTGATCCTGCTTTTCCAGACATTCATCCATCAGCTCCGAGAGCAGTCTGCCCTCCAGAAACTCAAAGGAATCCCATACCTGTCCGTTTTCCTCATGCAGGGTACAGCGGTTGATCCCGATCCTTCCGCCCTCGTAGCGCTCCAAAAGATTGCGGTAGGCAACCGCCATCCCTCTGATATGCTCGTTTGCCTCCTCGCACAGAGGAATTTTTTTTACCGTTGCATTACCTTCCGCATCCCTGCAGATCTCTGTGCGGATCCGATATTCTTTTGCCCGGTCGTTGGAATATTTTACATATTTGATGTCAAATCCGTCCCCGATGATCACCGTGTAGGAGTTTGCAAAAACAGAAAATAAATTGTCCTCCACAATGCCGTCAAAGGCATGCTTCTCATCAAAAAGAAGCATCCTGTCCCGGTCAAAATTTCGCAGATTATTGGACAGCTCTCCCTTGCCCGGCAGATATGCGTCGGAATACAGGGTGGTCATAAATTTGTAGTCAGGGTAAGGATAATAGAAATGATATTTTTTGACTCCGCAGGACGCAAAGATCCTCTCCAGCCCTTTCCGGGAAAAGGTGCGGACACCGCCACCATCCGCATAGTTCTCAATGCCCGAGAACCATGTTCCCAGATGATCTTCCCTGCAGCCTGCAAAATATTTTAATCCATACTTATTTTCAATGGCAATCACCACTCTGCCGCCCGGCGCCAGATGCCGCAGGATCATGGACAAAAACGCTTCATAGGGTTTTTCCGTCCCCATGTAGCTCTGCCCGTACTCAAATACGCCGATCAAATAGATATAAGTAAAATCCGTGGGCAGGTCCGGTTCGATATCCCGGAAATTTCCCACATGGATGGTCACATTTTCACACTCACTGTGACGGTAGGCATTGATCATGCTGCGCTTCTTTGACAGATCCACGCAGACCACTTCCCCTGCCTTTCTCGCCAGCGCACCGGTGATGGCACCGCAGCCGCTTCCGATCTCCAGCACCTTGTCTGTGGGCTTCATGGGGATCCAGTCCACCGTGTTTTCCCTGAGAGGGGAAAGATGATACAGAATGGGCCAGCTCGCCTTTTCTTCAATGATCTTCTGATATTCCACCGCAGAGTAATTCTTCGCAATCTCTAACAGTTCATCCTCCACCTGCCCGTCACAGTAAAAATCCTCCCCGGGATAGTGTGTCAGATCCAATGTGATTTTTCCGATTTGCTCCGTCATACTAAAATACCTACGCCTCCTGCCTGTACGGGATTACGCGCCCCGCAGGCACACTCTCCCCCTTCACCTCGACCTTGGAATCCATATCATAAAATCCCACCGTATCCTTGTCCGACACAACTGTGATATTCAGCACATCGTACAGTCGGTGATACACCTGAAAATCATTGCCCGCATAGCCCGTCACGCCCAGAGAGAGCAGATATTCCCCTCCCTGCAGGCTCATTTTCTGCGTAAATGTCACATTTTTTACATTTCCGGCTTCCACCGGCTCCAGAAAGGCCTTTTCGATCATGGTGTTGGTTCCCGTAATCTCGGTTCCCTTTACATTTTTAAAGGAAAACGCAAAAATGGGAGCCACAATCCGCTCATGGAACTGCACCTTTACATGGATGGTAAAGCTGCTCCCCTTTATGACTGCGGTGGTCTTTACATTTTTGTCGTCCGTAATATAAAACTCCGTGATCTCCGCCTGCTTGGTGCCGTACTCAAGAAGCTCCGGGTTCAGCACGCTCTCGGGCAGCGTATTCTCCTCGCCGCTGTCCTTGATCTCATACTGCCCCACCAGAACCTGTTTGAAGGCATCGATCATCTCCTTGGGCTTGCCCTCGCCCAGAAGATTGCCCTGATTCAACAGGTAGACACGGTCACAATACTTGCTGATACTGCTTAAATCATGGCTGACAAACACAATGGTCTTTCCCAGCTTTTTAAACTCCTCAAATTTGTGGTAGCACTTCGCCTGAAAAAACACATCTCCCACGGAAAGCGCTTCATCCACGATCAGGATCTCCGGCTCTATATTGATTGCCACCGCAAATGCCAGACGGACAAACATACCGCTGGAATAGGTTTTCACCGGCTGATACACATAATCCCCGATGTCGGCGAATTTCAGGATCTCCGGCAGCTTCTGGTCGATCTCCTTCTGGGAAAAGCCCATCATGGTGCCGTTCAGATACACATTTTCGATGCCGTTGTACTCCATGTTGAAGCCGGCACCCAGCTCCAGAAGCGCGGAAATGCGCCCGTTGACCTTCACCTCACCCTCAGTCGGGTTCAAAACACCGGTGATGATCTTCAATATGGTGGATTTTCCGGAGCCGTTCGTGCCGATAATGCCCACGGTCTCCCCCTGAAAAATCTCCAGATTGATCCCGTTCAGCGCATAGTGCTCCTTATGCTTGTTTTTGGCAAGTCCGAAGGCTTCCTTGAAGCGGTCGGAGGGCTTGTCGTACAGCTTATATACTTTTTTCAGATTGCTCACCTGTATGGCGGGCTGTCTGCCGTCCTGTCTTTCCATTCTCTTGTCCCTTTACAATACGTCCGCAAAATGCACTTTCAGCTTCTTGAACACCACAGCGCCCAGTCCGAACAGCACCACCGTAATGATCCAGAAGTACATGGTGGAGAAAAAGTCCTCAAAGAACCACGAATGCCCATAGACCGCATCCCGATAGCCGTTTACGATATACACCATGGGATTCAGTTTCAGAAGCTTCGCCCAGGTGGGGCTGATCGCGCCGAAATCCCACATGATCGGCGTTGCCCACATACCGATCTGCAGCACAATGTTGATGATCTGGGAAATATCGCGCATAAACACCACCAGCGCACAGGTCGTATAGCTGAGCGCCAGCACCAGCACAAAGGTACAGAGGCTGTAGTAGGGAATCTGTAACATATAGATGCTGGGATAGTAACCGTAGCATGCCGCAATCACCAGCATGACACAGACAAAGAACACATGGGTAAAGGTAGCGCCGATTACCTTGATAATAGGCAGAATACTGATCTTGAACACAACCTTTTTCACCAGATAGTTATATTCCAGCATGGCAAGCGTACCGTTTGTCCACGCTTCATTGAAGTAAAACCACGGCACCAGACCGGAGGTCAAAAACAACACGAACGGAATCTCGGTTCCGCCCCTCATCGCCATGCCCGCGCCGCTCATGATCACATCAAACACCAGCCAGTACATTAACACCGTGATCACGGGCTGAACCAACGCCCACACGATTCCCAGATAGGAACCTGCGTAGCGCTTCTTGAAGTCGTTTTTCGCCAGCTTCCAGATCAGGTGCCTGCTCTGAAAAAGCTCCACCGGCAGACTGATTATTTTATCGTACAAAAGCCCGAACAGAACGCAGGAGGCAACGATCACGCTGCAGGAAATCGCCTTTTTCAACAGCTCCTCATTCTGGTCTGCGTTGGGGTTATGATGGAACAGAATGATTCCCGCCATGATCGCCGCAAGCAGGCAGAACACGACGATCACAGTCTTTTTGGAAAACTTTTCTTTCATAGCGCTCCTATCTCATCTGCTTCTTATAGTCTGCGAAGCTGCCCCACTTGGTATCCCTTTCGGAGAAAATCAGTTCCACATTTTCCTCAAGCGGCCACTGCACACCAAGCTCCGGATCGTTCCACATCAGTCCGCCCTCATCGCCGGGATGGTAGAAGTCCGTGCATTTATAGCAAAACTCGGCGTAATCCGACAGTACCAAAAAACCATGGGCAAAATTTTTCGGCACAAAGAACTGTTTTTTATTTTCCTCGGTCAGCAGTACGCCATGCCATTTTCCAAAGGTGGCGGAGCCCGGTCTCAAATCCACTGCAACATCGTAAACAGCTCCCTTGATCACGCGCACCAGCTTATCCTGCGGATGCTCTTTCTGGAAATGAAGCCCGCGCAAAACGCCCTTCTTGGACGCGGACTGGTTGTCCTGCACGAACACCTGATCAATTCCGGCCTCCTTAAAGTCATTATAATTGTAGGTCTCCATGAAATATCCTCTGGCATCCCCGAACACCTGCGGGGTAATCACCTTCAATCCCTCAATCTCACATGTCTCCACCGTAATTTTTCCCATGATCCTGCTTTCCTTTCCCTGCTTACTCGTTTAATAGCCCAGATAGCTGATATTGAGATCCACATTGCCGTCAATTCCGTTTACCTTACCCTTGGAGGTATACTGCCACATCTGGTAGTAGCCCTGATAGAGCGGTGCCTTTCGGTATTCCGCCAGCCAGATCACATATTTTTCCAGACTGACTGCGTCCACCCTCCTATTGTACCAGTTCCGGCTGGCGTATACGCCCGCCTCGTACCCTGCATTTTTTACCGTGGAACAGAATGCGGCACATACGGCCGTACGGGTTTCCACATCCAACGCATCCGCTCTACCGTTGCCGCCGGCTCCCTCCGTATCGATGTAGACCGGGTAATCCAGCTTGTAATCCCGAATCAGGCTTACCACCATACTGGCTTCCTCCACGGCCTCCACCTCGTTCACCGCCTGTGTAAAGAAATATACGCCCACCTTGACACCCGCGGCTGTGGCAGCCTTGATGTTCTGTGCAAAGCAGGGATCCTCCACAAGACTCCCCGAGACAGAGCCCCGGTATCCGCAGCGGATAATGGCAAATTCGATTCCGTCGTTCTTCACCTTGTCCCAGTCGATTTCGCCCTGCCATTTGGACACATCAATGCCCAGAACCGCATTTCCGGTCAGGGACTGTGCCTTTTTAATCTCGGATTTATCGCCGTCGTCCACCGCCTGTGCGGTATCCTCGATCTCAGCGTCAATCTCCGCCTCCGTCTTGATCAAAATCGAAATATCGTCTATGACAAGATACTCTACCTTGTCCTTCACCCGCACCCTCGTACTGCCGCCCGAGACCCGATAGCCCTCCAACGGCTGCAGTGCAACCTCATACTCGCCCGCAGGCAGATCCCCGATATAGATCACTCCGTCCTTGTCCAGATCCTTATACTCACCCAGATCACTGATCTTTACGAAAAAGCTCTCCCCGGTTACCGGCTCATTCTCCCCGTCCACAATCTGGATCCGAAGATCCTTCTCCACGGATGTGACGATCAGGGACAGCTTGTCCTGCGCGGCATACTGCTCCGTCAGGTATGAGCTCTGTTCCGGGTCAAAAAAGGTGTCGTCCCTCAAAAACGCCGACAGATCGTTTCCGATCTGCCCGTTCTGATAGACGGAACCGTTATCCTGTTGTGCCTGTTCCGACGTCTGTGCATCGGCGGGCTTTGCCGTGGTCTGCCTGCTCCCTCCCGGATTCAGCAAAAGCACCAGAAGAAAGGTCAGAAGTATCACGGAAAAGGCCGCCAGAATCGTCAGTCTCTTCAGCTTAGAGTCCATTTGCAACCTCGACCAGATATTTTCCGTAATTTGTCTTCATAAGCGGCTCCGCCAGCGCAAGAAGCTGTTCCTTGCTGATAAAACCGCGCTTGTATGCAATCTCCTCAATACAGGAAATGTAAAGTCCCTGCCGCTTCTGGAACGCAGCCACGAAATCCGCGGCATCAAGCAGCGCGTCGTGGTTTCCCGTATCCAGCCACGCAAAACCGCGGCCCAAGGTTTCCACCCGCAGTGTTCCTCTGCGCAGATACTCATTATTGATGCTGGTAATCTCAATTTCTCCTCTGGCGGAGGGCTTCACATTCTTTGCGATCTCCACCACATCATTGTCATAGAAATACAAACCGGGAACCGCATAGTTGCTCTTGGGATGCTCCGGCTTCTCCTCAATGGAAAGCGCCTTTCCTTCCTCGTCGAACTCCACCACGCCGTACTCTCTGGGATCTCTCACGTAGTAGCCGAAAATCGTAGCGCCCGACTCCCTTGCCGCCACCTCGCGCAGCACTCTGGAAAAGCTCTGTCCGTAGAAAATGTTATCTCCCAGAACCAGTGCAACCCGGTCGTTTCCAATAAAGTCAGCTCCGATAATAAATGCGTCCGCAAGTCCTCTGGGACTATCCTGCACAGCGTAGGACAGTTCCATTCCCAGCTGGCTTCCGTCTCCCAAAAGCTCCTCAAACACGGGCAGATCCCTGGGTGTGGAAATAATCAGAATCTCCCTGATGCCCGCCAGCATCAGGGTAGAAAGCGGATAATATATCATCGGCTTGTCATAGACCGGCATAATCTGTTTTGAAATCGCCTTTGTCAGCGGATACAGTCTGGTGCCGGAACCCCCGGCCAAGATAATTCCCTTCATAGAAAAAATCCTCCTTCAAACATATAGTTTACCACAATATACCTAAAATGGGAACGGCAAAAATCCGTTCCCATCCTCGCCGTGCTTCGCACGAACCGTCCTATTCGTACATCTCGCTGTAATATTTCTGATAATCACCGCTTGTGACGTTCTCCATCCAGTCCTCATGTTCAAAATACCATGCGATCGTCTTGCGGATGCCGTCCTTGAACATGGTTTCCGGATACCAGCCGATCTCCGCCTTGATCTTATCCGGCGCAATGGCATATCTTCTGTCATGTCCTTTCCGGTCTTCCACATAGGTGATCAGGTCTTCATTGATAAACTGCTTTCTGGGATCGGTATCCGGCAGCATCTCCCGCAGCGTATCCAGAATAATGTGAACGATCTCAATATTCTGCTTCTCGTTGTGTCCGCCCACATTGTAGGTCTCAAACAGGCGTCCCTTCTCCTGAACCATATCGATCGCCTTGGCATGATCCTCCACGAAAAGCCAGTCACGGACGTTCTTGCCGTCCCCGTAAACAGGCAGCTTCTTTCCATGAAGCGCATTGTTGATAATAAGCGGGATCAGCTTCTCCGGGAACTGGTAAGGGCCGTAATTGTTGGAGCAGTTGGTGATGTTGGCAGGGAAATGATAGGTGTCCATATATGCCTTCACCAGCATATCCGAGCTTGCCTTGCTTGCGGAATACGGGCTGTGGGGCGCATAAGGCGTGGTTTCATAGAAGAACTCGTCTTCCTTTTCCAGAGAACCGTACACCTCATCCGTGGAGACATGCAAAAACTTCTTGCCCTCCTTGAATGTGCCGTCCGGCAGTTCCCATGCTTCCTTGGCACAGTTCAGCATCACGACAGTACCCATCACATTGGTCTGCACAAACACCTCCGGATTGCGGATGCTTCTGTCCACATGGCTCTCCGCCGCAAAATGCACCACCCTGTCAATATCATTCTCGGCAAAGATCCTGCGGATTGCCTCCTTATCGCAGATATCCGCCCTGATAAAGGTATAGTTGTCTCTCTTTTCGATATCCTTCAGATTCTCCAGATTTCCCGCATAGGTCAGCACATCCACATTGATGATGCGGATCTCGTCGCCATACTTCTTAAACATGTAGTGAATGTAGTTGGAGCCGATAAAGCCCGCGCCGCCTGTCACCAGATAAGTTCTCATGAATTTCCTCTCCTCATTCTTTCTTTTGTCATTAATATCCCAGATAACTGATATTCATATCCACATTGCCGCTGATGCCGGTCACTTTTCCGGTGGATTTGTACTGCCAGAGGTCATAGCGTCCCGTGTAGGTAGGCGCTGCTGCATACTGCGCCAGCCAGATCTTGTACTTGGAAAGCTGACTGGTGTCAATCTTGTTTGTAAGCCAGCTCTTGTTTGCGTACACGCCTGCGGTATAGCCTGCATTCTGAATGGTCTCGCAGAAGGTCTTGATCACCGCTGTTCTCGTAGCCTTGTCAATGCCGTCCGCTCTGCCGCCGGAAGCCTCCACATCCAAAAACACCGGATAGGAAATGGTATATTTCTTGATCAGCTCCAGCACCATGGAAGCTTCCTCCACGGCCTCGCTGTTGTTGACCGCCTGTGAGAAGAAGTATACGCCCACCTTGATGCCAGCAGCCGTAGCACCCTTGATGTTGGAAGCAAACTTGGGATCCTCGATCAGCGCACCTGTGGAGGAACCTCTGTATCCGCAGCGGATGATGACGTAGTTGACACCGGAATTCTTTACCGCAGTCCAGTCAATCGTGCCGTTCCACTTGGAGACATCGATACCGAACGTACCGCCGCCCACGGAGAGAGAGCCGTCGCTGGCAAAGTTATACTTCGCCCCCTGAATAACCTGCTCGCCCGTCACCTTGTTTCCATTTGCATCAAAGAAATATAGCTTGCCGTCCAGCGTCTGCCATCCCGTATACTTGACAGTGCCTTCCGTTTTCAGGTAGAACGTGCTGACTGTCTCATTATAATAATCCGCATAGGTCGCTTCCCGGTATGAGCCGTCCGTCTGCAGTACATAAAGCTGCTGTTTCTTGGCGTCCGTCAGCTTGTTTTCATTCGGAACCACCGTCACGGTACAGATCTTCTTGGTCGTCAGACCATTCTCCGTATTGCTTACGGTAATGGTCACGGAGCCTGCCTTGACACCGGTCACCGTCACCTTTGCCGTAGTCTGCTCTGCGGTCTTGGTGGTGGTTACCTCCGTCTTTGCAATATTCACATCCGAGGATTCCGCTTTGACCGTGCCGTTTACGCTGCCGATCACCACGGTCAGATCTGCCTTGCCGTTCGTCAGGACACTGAGCGTAGTCTTGTCGATGGTCATCACCAGATCGCTCACCGTTACCGTACAGATTGCCGTCAGCTCTCCATCCAGCTTTACCGTCACAACGGCGTTTCCTTTTGCCTTCGGCGTGAGCGTGATGGGAGTTACACCGTCCTTTGTGGTGCCTAAAACCGCATCCAGAATCTCTTTTTTATCTACCTCTACCGTCAGCTTGCCGGAAATATCGCCCCCGGATACCGCATTTGATACTGTGGCATTGATTACCGTATTCACGCCCACTGCAGCGGTCAGCGTGGTCTTGTCCAGTTTCAGGACCTTGGTTCCCGCAGGCGCCGTTACCGTCACCTCACACACTGCCGTCACGATGGGATTGGATACCGATGCTGCTGTAATCTTCGCCGTACCCACGCCAACTGCGGTCACGGTTCCGTCTGCAGCCACCGTAGCCACCTTTTCCGCATCCGATTTGAACGTGAAGGTGGGGTCTGTTGCATTGGAAGGTGTCACCGTTACAGTCAGCTTCTCCGTCTTTCCCTGCTCCAATTTCAATGTGTTCTTATCCAGAATCAGTCCGGTCACATCCACCTTCGCAGGGGTAGCCGCAACTACGGTCACCGTACAGCTTCCCGTATAGATATCCGTCTGCTTGACAGGATCGCTGTCGCTGACCGAACTGTCCTCATACTCCCTGGTTCCGGTGAACGTGATGGTGGTGGTTCCCGGTGCCAGAGCCGTTACAGTTCCGTTTCCGTCCACAGTTGCCACCTTTGTATCGGAGGACTCGTACGCTTTTGTGGTAAACGCTCCCTCCGCAGGATCTGCCACCGCCACCGAACCGGTCACGGTCTCGCCGTCTTTCAACGTCAACGTAATGCCGGACATGGTAACCGTCTTCTCCGCCGTCCGCATAAATCTGGTATTCTTTGCCGTCGCCAGCGGGTCTGTGATGGTCTTCTTGTCCACCGCCGTATATACGGCGCTCATCACGGTTTTTGTGGATTCCACCCACGCCACCGTATCGGTCAGGGTTGATTCCACCGTGGTCTCGTTTTCCTTGGTATCTTCCTTCTTGGCATTCACCTCGGACTCGTCCTTGATCTCGTCCGCAACCTCCACCTTCTCGTAGGCGATCTCTTTCTTTACCGTCACCTTCTTTGCGGATTCCGGCAGTTTGTAATTTTCGTACTTGGTATCGGAAAATGCCTGTAATGTCACCGAATAGCTGCCCGGTGTGATGTTGCTCTTATAGATGATGCCGTCCATATCATCATCCGTCCAGACTTCCTCTGTTCCGCCGGGTGTCTTGACTTTTATGGAGAACGGAACATTGGGGATCAGTTTGTTGGTCTTGCCGTTTACAAACTTGATCTTCAGATCCTTCTCAATGGAAGTCATGTTGAGAGAGACCTCCACCTCCTTGGTGTAGTCATTCTCATTGTAATCCTTTTTTTCGTCTTCTTTCTTCTCGTCCTCAATGGCGTTTGCCGCCTGAATACGGGCGAGCTCCGCATCCGCCACGGCGGTCAGACCACGCTCTCCGATCACCGTAACGCCCGCAAGCTGGCTTCCCACCGTATCAAAGGAGGAAACCTGTTGGTTGACCGTCCGGGTGCTGATCATAAATGCACCGGTGGCGAGCGCCAGAATCAGAACCAGTACGCCCGTGGACGCCACTATTCTGTCAAGAGTGCTCATATTGGTAAAGGAGTACCACAGCTTCCGGAAAACATTCTTGCCCTCCATGGCACTCCAGGGAAGAGGCTCATCCTCGTCGTCTTCAAAATCCTCATCCTCAAGATACTCCTCATCATAGGACTCCTCTTCTCCGTCGTAAACCTCTTCGTCCTCATAATACGCTTCGTCTTCGTAATAAGCTTCGTCTTCGTAATAAGCTTCCCCCTCGGAAACTTCTCCCTCAGCATCGTACTCTTCGGCCGAGTATGACTCTTCGGAGATTTCTCCATCCTCGTAATAGGTCTCGTCCCCGTAGGCTTCCTCATCTGTATAAACCAACTCTTCGCCGTTCCCGGTATCATAGTCGGTCACTTCATCGCCATACTCTTCTGCCGCATCAATATCTTCGATATCGTCCCAGTCAAGATTTTTTTCCTCGTATGGTCTTTTGCTGTGGTTAAAGAGTTTTTTCATTATCCCAGACCTCTCCTGTTGGTGTAACTGTCATTTAACAATTCTGTAACATTATAGCATTGAACCGATTCCCGTTCAAGGCAGAAACACTGTTTTCGTCCATCCTATTTTTTCCTATCTTTGTATCGACTTTGTATCATTTCTTTATATTTTATTAAATCTTCCGGACTAGACTGGACAGTTTTTCCATATAATAGTACAATCAAAAGCATCAAAACTGATCATGATTACGATACGAACAGATTGGAGATTTTTATGGAAGAAAACAAAGAGGCAAAGAACGAAGAAAAGAAGAAGTTCCGCGTCAATATTCACGTAGTATTCGGCGTTGTGGTGGTACTCATGCTGGCAGTGATCGTCAGCAAGTTCATCGGCTTCGGAAGAGTCATCTCACAAGACGAAATTGACGCCATACCCGCGCCGGAAAATACGGATACCGAGGTGCTTGATGACCTGCTGCCCGTCATAGCGGAGGATGACGGAACCTTCCCCGAGGATGACGGTGTTACCACCATCGTCTGTCTGGGAAACAGTCCCTTTTCCGACGACAGGAGCAGTGAGGACAACCTCTGTAACCTGTTGGCTTCCCGCACCGGTGCCACGGTATACAACTGCTCTATCCCGAACTCTTACCTGACAGCCTGCGATGCGACCTATCAGCCGTCTGTCTACCCGATGGATGCGTTCAGCTTTTATTTTCTGACCACCATCTTTGCGGAGGGCAACACAGGCATCATCGATCAGGCGGAGGAAGCCACCTTCGGTCTGTCCGAAGATACAAAGGAAAGTCTTGCGCTGCTGCAGTCCATCGACTTCCGCACAGTGGACGCCATTGTGATCATGTACGACGGCAGCGACTACTTTTTGAATCGTGTATGTTACAGGGAGGATCAGCCGGACTCCCCCAACACCTACACCGGTGCGCTGACGTCGGGCGTAAACCTGATTCAGGAAAAGTTCCCGTGGATCCGTGTCATCGTTATGACTCCCACCTACGCCTACGCAGTTGCCGAGGACGGAAGTTACGTGAGCAGCGATAAGCAGCAGAACAGCCAGACCAACTATCTGTCCACCTATGTGCTGATGGAGGCGCAGACCGCCTACTCCCTCGGCGTGTCCCTGGTAGATGTGTTTTACGGCGGCGTTCATGAGGACATTGCCTCCGACTATCTGACCGACAACATCCACCTGAACCAGAAGGGAAGGGAACTGGTGCTCTCGCGCATGATTGACGCCATCCAGAAATACACTCCCATCTACGGTTTCCAGTCCAACTTGGAATCCCAGTAGATGCAGTACCCTTCTTTCTTGTCCAGCAATTCATAACCGTAATCGGAAAGGCTGCCGAGCAACTTTCTCTCCTCGGGGAGAATGATGTATTGGCAGCCTTCGCTGTGTGCAAGCGGTGCAAACACCGACACATCCAGAGTCTCCTGCAGCTGCAGATCAAAGAGTTCGTAAGAAAAGCCCCATCTTTCCACCAGCGCTTCCCTGCCGTACGGCATCCAGATGCAGGAGTTGTACTGCCGCACATACTGCACAAGTTCTCCCGGAAATACTGCCTTTACCAAGGTATCGCCCGATTGTATGGTATCACAGATCTCCACCACCGCCTGCGGCACATGATAGGCATTCTGTGCCTGTTTAAAATAGGGACTCTGATAGACCAGACTGCCCGACACCATAAAAATACCCGCAATGGCGATCCCGGCAGGCAGGCGTTTTTTCTCCCCCGCCTCGCTGATAATCTTGACCGCCGCATAGGCAAGCACAGGCACCACAGGCACCAGCCATAGGAGCCTGTAATAGATTTCCTCCCCCGTCAGGGCATAGATCAGTGCTGCAAAGAAAGGGCAGAAGTAGAAAGCCAGCGTGACAACCGGCATATATAAAAACACCGTGCGCGCTGCCTTGTTTTTTTCCGTTACAAAGAGGTAGATCAGCGCTGCCAGAAACAGACCGCTGATCATTCCCGTACCGATATAGTTTTCATACAACGTTACAATCTCATTCCACATAACATTCCTCATCCATTACGCTGCACTTCTACCGCAGATACGCATACAACCCCACATACAATGCCGCCGGGAGCAGGCACACAAGCAGGGGCGGCAGAATCCGCCATTTCCGATAAGAAATCAGGACGCACAACCCGAAAATCCCCAGCAGCATGGCTGCCAGAAAGCCGCCCAGCGCGCTGCAGAGCGCAGCGGATGTCACCGTTGCAAACACAAGAACCCAGAGACTTTTCTCTATCCTGCGGTTCTCCGAAAGCCTCTCCCCGATCAGAAAGAAAAGCAGAAAACAGAGCGGAATCACCGCATTTCCCAGCGCCGCCTTTCCCTGTCTGGAACGGGTGATCAAAAAGGTTTCCGCCGTATAGAGGGAATAATTGCCCCACATCACCAGAACGGACACAAACACCAGAAAAGCCGGCAGATACCTTTTTCTCCCCACAAGCAGCCTGCTGCCGATCATCCCGTAGATGGCGTAGGTGAGCGGAATCAGAAGCACCGGCATAACAATATGGGAGACAATCGCCGGATGCATTCCCGATACCTTTGCATAAAACGCGATCAGGATGGGAAACGGAGCAAGACAGTGCCGGATATCCAGCCATGTGCTTCCCCCAAGATACGGAAGCTGTCTATACATAGTGTCCGTCTGCACCGTGACGGTGGAGGTCGCCACGTAATAGGCATCGTCCCCGTCACCGTACGCAAGCACCACCGCCAGCACGAGCTGCAACAGCAATCCTGCTGCAAAAATGCCCCACAAAAGCCACTCCCGCTTGGATTTTGCGGTTTTCACCGCCGCAAGCGCCGGTCTCTTTTTCACATACAGCAGATAGGAGATCACTCCCGCCACCACCGCTGCTGCAAGGCAGACTCCATACCAGAGCACCAGCGTGTGAAAGCTCTGCCACTTGAGGATCATACCCACCGCGAGGATCTGAAACAGCGCCCATGACAGGATCGTCCCGGCAGCCCACATAAATACCACATTCCGCTCCTGCTTGTTTATATGAGCCGCCACACCCGCGCCTATCAGGATCGGTGTCACAACCGTAAGCAGGATCAGAATCAAAATAGACAAAATCACCCGATCAGTTCTCCTTATAAAAATCCTTTACCTTATCACAGATGTAATTCACATCGGACAGCGTAAGTCTGTAATACATAGGAAGCCGCAGCAGGCGTTCGCTCTCCTTTGTGGTGTAGCGATCCTCCCCGTGGAAGCGGCCGAAACGCAGACCCGCGGGAGCCGTGTGCAGCGGAATGTAGTGGAACACCGCCATAATTCCGTTTTCCTTCAGATACGCGATCAGTCTGCTGCGCTCCTCGATGTCCGCCGTTTTGATGTAGAACATATGCGCATTGTGGACGCATCCCTCCGGCACATGGGGAAGCTCGATCCTGCCAGTCTCCGCCAGAGGTGACAGATTTTCATAATAGCGGTTCCAGCACGCCATTCTGGCATCGTTGATCTCATCCGCCATTTCAAGCTGAGCATACAGATAGGCGGCGTTCATATCGCTGGGCAGATAGGAGGATCCGTAGTTGACCCATGTGTACTTGTCGATCTGACCGCGGTAGAATTTGGAACGGTTCGTCCCCTTCTCCCTCAGAATCTCCGCCTCCTCAATATTCTTCCCGTCGCGGATCAGAAGCGCACCGCCCTCTCCCATGCTGTAATTCTTGGTCTCATGGAAGGAGAAGCAGCCGAAATCTCCGAAGGTGCCAAGCGCCTTTCCCTTGTAGGAGGACATGATGCCCTGTGCCGCATCCTCGATCACCGCCAGATGATGTCTTTCCGCGATCTCCATGATCGTATCCATCTCACAGGCAACGCCCGCGTAATGCACCGGCACGATAGCCCTCGTCTTATCCGTTATGGCATCCTCAATTTTTGTCTCATCAATGTTCATGGTGTCCGGACGGATGTCCACAAAAACCGGGGTCGCCCCCCGCAGCACAAAAGCGTCCGCCGTGGAGACAAAGGTGTATGCCGGCATGATCACCTCATCGCCCGGTTTGATATCCGCAAGCAATGCCGCCAGCTCCGTGGCATGGGTGCAGGAGGTTGTAAGCAGACATTTCGTAGTGCCGGTTTTTTCCTCTATCCACGCATTGCACTTCCTTGTATACTCGCCGTCCCCGCAGATCTTCTGATTTTCCACTGCCCTGCTGATGTAATCCAGTTCTTTTCCCGTGTAAGGAGGTACGTTAAAGTTGATCATGTCATTTCACCTCGTATAAACTAAATTTTTCGTTGCAGAACTGCTGTGTGTATCCCAACTCATCCATATAAGCGACAATCGCCGCAAACTTTCCGTCCGCCGCAGCCGCAGACACTTCCTTCTCCGTATAGCCCGCCTGCAGGAGCCCCGCTTCCCCTTCCGAGAGGAACTTTCCGTATTTTGCCTCCAGAATGATCACCGGAGGGTGGGAAAGGGATGAGAGCGCCTCCTTTAACACCGACGTCTTGTAGGAAGCAAGGTCGCTCCACGGGTTAAAGGCGGAGGGCATCTCCAGATAGAAGCTCAGGGACGGAATATTGCCGTACAGAATCACCTCACTGCCGCCAAGTCCGTTCTCCGTCACATATGCCGACAGTTCCGAAAGCTGCTCCGCCCGCTCGCTGTTTGTACGAACCCCTCTCAGTATAGCATTATTTTCTACTTTTGTATCCAGTTTTTTTACGCCTCCCGGCTCCCCAAACACAAACACCGCTCCAAACCCGATGCTTTGAAATGCAAAGACAGCAGTCAGCACAAGGGCAAATGCCTTTGCCGGAAAAAGTTCTGTTTCCCTGCAAAGTCTGTAAAGGCAGAAAAACAGGTAAGGCGCCGCCACAAACAGGCTGTTGATGCTGGGGTAGAGCAGATTGTTACTGCCGATGGCAGACAAAAGAATCTGCATCGCCGTAAGCATGGCGAGCAGTTTTTCCTCCTTCGGCGTCTTTTTTTGCAGAAGCCGGAGCGCACACACGCAAAGCGCACCCAGAAGAAAGAGTGTAGCAGGACGCAGCATAGCGGTATATTCATAAAACGGCGGCGGGCAGAAGCCCCGGGTATAGAGCCAGACCACCGATGCAAGCGCCATGATCGCAGAAAAAATCCTGCATGCCCAAGGAGCTTTCCGCCTGAACAGAAAGCAGACAACCAGCGCTGCGCCAAAGAAAACACCGATGCGCAGTACCCAGTAGCCCATATCTGCATAGCTCTTTAACATGCCAAGGAGCATGGAGGACGCCTTGTAGTCGGATGCCGTATCCGTCATGGAAAACAGCCTTTTGATTCCTTCAATATAGGTTTCGATTCCGTACCGGGCTGCCAGCAGGGAAAGCCAAATGCCTGCTGCCGCCCCATACCCCAGAACGCACCACCCTGTTTCCTGTGCCACCTTGCCGAATTTTTTCCGGCAGATGATGCCGTATCCCCAGACCACAAGGATCAATGCCATCTGCGGCAGATTGGAAAAGCGCACAAACACATTGGTTCCCAACAAAGCACCCGCCAGAACAAGAAAACTCCTCTTCTCCTTTGTCAAGCCGTCATACAGAAGAAACAGACACCCGAAGAAAAGCAGGTAGGTCAGATAGTTGTAGAGCAGGGAGGTCGGACACCAGCAGAGGCTGAGCGCCACAAATTCCCCCAAAAAGACAATCCACGCCGGAATATGCAGCCTTTTTCTGCAAAAAACGTAACTGATAACCGCCAATGTCCCGGCAAACAATCCCGTATACAGATTCATGAAAAGCAGAGTATGCCCGCCGGGCAGCAATGTCAGCACATGCCCCACCGCAGTGGCAAGATAGGTGGAGAACAGCCACATGGGATCCATGTGTGCCGTTCCCATGTAGCGGAAATTTGCATAATTGTACGCCGTATCCGCCAGATCGATTCCGTACCGGATATGCCGCAGGGAATAAAGCAGCAAAATCAACGGAAAAACCGCTTTTTCCATCACCCTTGCAAAACGCTCCCTTGCTTGCAGGCTCAATGCTTGTTACCTCCTTTTGCAAACAACCCAAAAATCCAACGGCGCACTGCATCCACCGCAATTCCCACCGCAAAAACGATCACAACGGCAGCCAGTGTGTCGAAAAGCAGGCTGATCACACCCACAGGCTCCCCGGTCAGACGGTACAGCCATTCCGGCCACCGGTAGCGGATCAGTCTGTGCTCGTGGAGCAGATAGACGCCCAACGTCAGAGGGGCAACGGCACATACCGCTTTGGAAAACCATCCCTCCCGCACACGAAGCTGTAAAAACAGGCAAAACAGCGCAACCGCCCCGGCAAATACCAGAACATGATTATATTCGCAGCTGATCTGCAGCATATCCGATAATCTTCCGGTTCTCAGCCAGATCAGCCGAAGCACGAAAGCCTCTCCGAACACACCCGCACAGCATGCCAGATAGAGCAGCAGGCAGCGCAGTTTTCCCTTACACAGTTTCAAGCCATAGAGCCTGATGTACGCTGCGGCAAGGAACACGCAGAGATACCAGAGGCAGTCGTAACCTTTTCCGTCCGTCTCAAGCCTGATAGGCATCACCGACTTCAAAAAGCAGAACCAGAACAGCAAAAGACCCAGAACCACCTGAAACTGCCTTTTGCTCAGCTTCTTCACACCCGCCGCAAGCAGGGGCGAAAACAGATACATGTAGATATAAGCCGTCATAAACCAGTAATGGTTTTTCGCCACGGGCAAAAAGATCTGGAACGTGTCATACACCGAAAAGCCTTCCCCGGAAACCAGCCCGGCTGCCGCCCCGATCAGGTAGATTCCCACACTGTAAAAGAGTACCTGCAAAACAAGACCTGCAAGCCGCTTCCCCTTAAAGGTGCTTTCCACCAGAAAATAACCGCTGATGAGCATATAGACATTGACCGCCACAATGGCAAGGCTCTCCAGAATCCAAGCTGTCCAGCCTGCGGCAGAAATCGTCTTTTCCGTAAGGGGCGTCAACGCACCTCCCTTTCCCAGAAAGTGCAGTACGATCACAAGCATCATGGCAAGCACGCGGAGCAGCTCCATATTGGCAAGCCTCGCAGCTTTTCTCTCCGGCTCTTTATCCTGCTGTTTCTCCTGCTGCCCCGTCGCCTGATTCACGATTCCCATCAATACCATATCCCGGTAAATACCGTCGATGCAGACATCCTCCCGCAGATAGGCCTCCTGTTTGAACCCTGCCTTCTCATAGCTTGCGATCGCCTGCCCATTGTCCGCGAAGGCGCGCAGAAACAGCCGGTGAAGTCCCAGCGTGTCAAAGGCATAGCGGATCATCTGCCGCGCCGCCTCTGTGCCGATGCCGCAGCCTCTGGCGTCCTCCTCGCCGATAAAGATGCCGTACTCTCCCTTTTGGTGCCCGGGATCGATGTCGCGGATGTAGACAGAACCGACAGCTTTGTCATTTTCTTTCAGGCAGATCATCATCTGCACGACCTTGCCCGTAGCCACCATGTCACGCATCCACGCCTCGTGGGACTGCCTTGTAAAAAGCTTCTGATAGATAAAATGTGTCCGCACGGCATCACTGTTGCGCCACCTCACAATATCGTCGGTGTCGTCAAGCGTGATGGGGCGAAGATAGATTTCTTTTTTCATACCGCTCCCTATTCCCAGATAAACTCACAGTCCCACACATCCACGCCGCTGTCCTGGAACACTTCCTTCAGGCGGTTGTGCAGTTGTTCCTTCGTAACCTTCTTTTTCAGGAGCACCTGCAAAAATCCACCGCCTCCTGCGCCGGCGATAAATCTGCCGTCGATCAGATCCTCGCACGCGCGGAAAATCTGCTCGATACAGGTATTGCTGGATCCGGCGTCCAGCTGCTTGGACAGCTGCCAGTGAAGGTTGAATAATTGCGCCAGCTCCTCCACATTTCCCTTTTCCAGTTCAAACCGCATGAGCGCCGCAACTCTCTGCATCCGGAACAGCGCGTCCACGGTCTCCTCTCTTCTGCCCACATAGCCACCCACTACGTCGCGCAGAAGGTTTCTTGCCAGCCGTCTCTGCCCCGTATAGATCAGGGCAAAACGCTCCTGCAGCTCCTTCGCCGCTCTCCCGGGTACCCGGATCTGCTGCACACGGATCTGCTGCACCGTCCCCGGTGCGGTGGTAATGTATTTGATTCCGGGCACAAGGCCGCCGACCTGATCCTGCCAGCCTCCCCCCGTACTCATGATCTGTTCCATGCAGAGCACAATCTCGTAGAGCTGCTCTTCCGAGATATGCTCCCCCATAATCTCAAAGATCGCTTTGACGCAGGCGCCCGCCAGAATGCTGCTCGTTCCCAGACCGGAGCCCTTGGGAATCCCGATCACTTGTGTGGAGACAAAGAGACCGCCTCCCAGGCGCGTCAGGATCTCCTCTAATGTGACACTTCCGTCATTTTCAAAAGGAACCACGCCACAGGCAATCAGAGCTGCCTTATGCAGTGCAAATGCATCATAGGGATTGTGGCAGTCCAGTACCTCCTCCAGTGTACGCAGTTCACCGAATGCCCCCACATCCTCGCTTGCAACCTCAATTTTAAGCGCCTCGATCCTTCTCACCGTCACCTGAACGGGCAGAATCCCTTTCAGGCGGATTGCCGCATTGACCACCGTACCGCCTTTTTCCATGCAATAGGGCGGTGTGTCCGTCCAGCCGCCTCCCCAGTTGACACGGACAGGCAGCTCCACATGTGCCTCCGACGATCTGATGCGCAGATACTCTCTGTAATGCACGCTGTTTCTGCCACTCTCGTAGACCACTCTCTGTATCGTGCCGAAGCACAGCTCCTCGTAGCGCTCATACTCCCCGCCCGCCTGCTTTGCCACGCTCATCAGAAGATGGTAGATGCGGATTGCAGTCTCAAACGGAGCCGTCTCCGCCGCCTCCTCCAGTGCCGATGCAAGCTTTTGCGTGATGCCTCTTCTGCCGAAGCCTGCCGCCACCTCCTGCCAGGGTCTCTCCTTGGCAAGAAGGTCCACCGCCTTCCTCACCGCAACGCGGTCTGCAAGATCACGGTTCCACAGAAGCGCCGCCTCGGTATCCGCACGGTTGAAGCTGTCGCACATACTGCATTTTTCCTGTCCGAGCCACCACTGCTTTTCCTCCACGGAGGCACAGCCCTGCATCATACGGCAGGTCACCGCCGCAGCCATCGCCGCCTCCTGCATGGTGGAGCAGACCGGATAGATCGGCGCCTTCCATAACGGCAGGGAATGGGGCACCGTCTGTAAAATCGTACCTCCCATAACGGCACCGCAGCTATCTTTGGGGTTATCCTTCACGCCGAACACCCTCACCACAAAGCGTCCGTCCTTGAGTCTCAGGCCGTGCATCACCATGCCCGACGGTATCGTAAGTTTGACATCCCGCAGATCAAGCCCGCTGACAATACTTCCCTGCCCGATCCGCACATCGCCCTGCAGGGCGGAATTTTCCACATAGGCATTCTCCCCCACGGAGCAGCCCTCCCCGATCAGGGCATTGTGTACGGCATATTTATCATTGTTCACATTGGTGCCGACCTGTTTCGCCCAGCCTAAGAAGCCGTAGTCCGTCACTCCCTCCGTCACCAGCGCAAGCAGCTCCGCAGTCGTTCCGAAATGGATAAACTCCGCGGGCGTCAGGCTGAGCAGACGCATATCAAAACCGGAGATGGCGTCCCAGATTTCCCTTCTGCACGCGATCAGCTCCTCGCAGAGAACACCCTCCGCCGCTTCCCTGAAATACTCTTCCTTTGCAGCCTCCTTCGCCAAAGGGTACAGGAAATCTCCGTAAAAGCTGATCCTTGCCCGGTCATTGACAAAGCGGGCAAACTTCTCCTCATCCATCCTTCCGTCTGTACTGATGAGTCCGTACAGCGCCCTCATCAGAGCCACATCAAGCGCCACCGCACCCGTGTCCAGATCCACATAGCCTGCCTTGTTGACCGCTCCCTGACGGCGCAGCATATCCTCCGACTGTTTGTGGAGAAACCGCCCCACATAATCATGTCCGTCGTTCAGGAATACGCCGTGATCTTTTCCCACAGCAACGGGCTCCTTGATCGAGAGTGCCGCCGCCCCTGAAAAAGTAAAATCGATCTGGAGGGGATTGAACAGGAGCAGCACATCCCCGGAAAGCACCAGCATGCCCTCCTTTAATCTGCCTGCCACGCCCGCCATGCTGATCATAAACTCATCAAACAGCGTAGAGGTTCTCCCGTCGGGAAGCTCCCTCGGAACCGGTGAGAAAATTTTACCGCAGGCACTGTACTGCGGCACCCGCTTGCTGTCGCCGCCGGAGTGGATCACCAGTATCCTTTTTCCCGCAAAGCAGTCCGCGCCGCCCATGTCCTCCGCCAGATAGCGCAGCACATTGAGCGTGGCGCCGCCGGAGCCCACCCGTCTGCCCTCCGGATCGGAAAGCACCACATATTTCGTCTGCGCCGGCAGATCCTTCTCCCGCAGTCTCAGATCAAGCTGCATACGGTAGCTCTCCGCCTGTTCCTCGTTGGACGCCGTCAGGATCACATAATCCCATCGCACCGCATGCTCGCTTGTCATGCTTTTTGTGTACGCCTCCCAACAATCCTGATAGCTTTGCTGTAAGAATAAATGCTGCATCTCTCTTCCCTCTCCCAAAAAAGTGGTGTAAAGCACGAAAACAACATAAGCACCCTTCCTGAGTGCTTATGTTGTCCTGAATTATTTATCGTTCATATGCGCAAGCAGTTCTCTGATCTGTTCCACAGACAGCCACTCGGTATTGTTGCCGGAGCTGTAAGAGAAGCCTTCCGGCATCTTTTTGCCGGTGGGAACCGCCCTTCTGCTCTCGCTCCACACCATCTGCGGATATACGATGAAATGCTTTTCATATTCGTAAGTGTAGGGGGCATCCTCCACCGTCACCATGATCTCATGGAGCTTCTCGCCCTCGCGGATGCCGACCTCCTTGGTCTTCATGCCGGGCGCCATCGCCTCCGCCAGATCCGTGATCTTGAAGGAAGGGATCTTGGAAATAAAGGTTTCGCCGCCCTTTGCCTCCTCAAGCGCTTTGATCACCAGCTCCACGCCCTGCTGCAGGCTGATCCAGAACCGGGTCATGCGATAATCCGTAATGGGAAGTTCATCCCCGCCGTTTTTCAGAATATTTTCAAAAAACGGGATTACGGAGCCTCTGCTGCCCGCCACGTTTCCGTAACGCACGATGGAGAAGCTTATATCCTTGGAGCCAGCGTATGCGTTCGCCGCGATGAACAGCTTGTCCGAAACCAGCTTGGTTCCGCCGTAAAGATTGACCGGATTCACCGCCTTGTCCGTGGACAGCGCCACAACCTTCTTCACATTCATGTCAAGAGAAGCATCGATCACGTTCTGTGCGCCGTTGATATTTGTCTTGATCGCCTCTGCGGGATTGTACTCGCAGGCAGGCACCTGCTTCAACGCCGCCGCATGAACCACATAGTCCACACCCTCAAGCGCTCTCTTCAGCCTGTCCTTGTCACGCACATCGCCGATGAAGAACCGGAGCTTGTCCCCGTACTGCTTGAACTCGTTCTGCATCATAAACTGCTTGAACTCATCTCTCGAATATATAATAATCTTTTTCGGTTCGTAATGCGTCAGCACATACCTTGTGAACGCTTTTCCAAAGCTGCCGGTACCGCCGGTAACCAATATTGCTTTCCCGTTTAACATAATAACCTCCTGCCGTTTCATGCCATATCAAGAGTTATTATACCATTATGTACGGGAAAAGTCACCTATTTATCTTTGATTCGTCCTGTTATTATTTCAGAATCTTGAACTGACCGATGATCGGAAGCTCCTTGGTCTCACCGTTTACAGCGTTCACGATTCCCATGATTGCAAAAACAAGGAATGCGATGCTGACAAGGCTTAAAACCGAGTTAATCAACGTTACGACCAGTCCGCCGCCAAGTGCTTCATTCAGAATGGTTACAATAATTCTGACCACGATATTGTAAGCAACCTCGCAGATCAGCAGGGCAAGCCCCTGATTAGCATGAAACTTTGCGTACGGAGACTCCTTTGCCGCAAATATAGGAACCAAAACGAGGATTCCGATATAAGAGAGAACCGCCATTACCTTGTTCTGCTGTACATCAGCAGCATTGTTGTTCATATCCATAACTTTTCTCCTTCCGCGGGGATCACCCGCAAATCCTTTATGGTTATCATTCTAACATTGAGTTCGATACATTACAATCACTTTTTCGACATTATTTCTAAGATTTATCCTGACTTGCCATATTGGGAACTGATGACTTTGCTTGAAAGAAATCCCTCAGATAGCATGCATACACAATTACATTAGCAGCAGCAAAAAGCTGCGTATTGTAATCCGTACCGCATAAATAATGACCATAGGTTACACAGGAAATCAGGATCAATGCCCCAGCCTTCCACCTGCCTCGTCTGTTGATTACTGCCAGAATAATTGCAAATATTTCATACGAATAGCCATATCTTTCATGCATGGCAGGCAAAAACAGGACACATGTATACGTCAGTAAAAGGGACAGATAGATAATATTCTCCCCCGAAATCTCCATTTTTCTTACGAGGCAGATAACCATGATCGCCGCCAATATTGTCACAGTCACACAAATTGCAGCTACAGAGAACATGTCATAGCAGGCATTGTCAGAGCCGCTGAACACAGCCCAGAAACTGGGATAATTCATATACTGATATCTGTACCACCTTGTCTGGGAATAGTAGATGGATAAGCATTCATCCCAATCCCTTCCCATCACAAGCCCCGGAATGCCTGTTGCAAACAGAATTGCCGGCATCCACAGAAAGTGAAAGATTGAGAATCTTCTCTTGTAAAAATAGTAGAAGAGGAAGAACGGCAATATGAAAACTGCCTGCAGTTTAAATGCAAACGCAAATCCCAAACATATAAAAGAAACGTGATACTTTTCCTTCATCAGCATATATACTGCAAGTACCAAAAAAAATGTATAGACAGAATCACATTGTCCCCACAACGCAGAATTCATACCGGTAACCGGCGACAGCAGCAGTAATGCATAGCCTGCAAGCCCCTTCCACTTGTCCTTCCCAAGACGGCATATCATACATCCGCCCGTTACGGCACAGGCAAAATCAAACAGGCAGGAGAGCAGCTTATATGCCGCCACAGGCGGAACCGGTATGTAGGTCAGAAATGCAATCAATGTCTGATACAGAATATTATAATTTCCTACTCTGTCCCGCAAGGCCGGGAAGCCGCCTTTCCCTTTGATCTCCTCATACCACGGCAGGAGAAAGTCACGCATATCCACGCTGATAAAATCCTTGTAAGAAAAGCGAATCAAAATTGCGACCAACGAAATTCCTATCAAAGCCAAAACAAACAAATGCTTTTCTATGAATAACAGAATCTTTTTTTCCACTGTACTCATTGTACATTCCCCTTTTACTACTTATGCTGTTTTGCTTTTTTTAACAAAACGCAGAGCCTCAGTTTATCCGCCAGCCACAGATACCCTGCCGCCGCATATGGGAACAGCAGGACATAATAAGTAATGACATACTGGGCTTTAGTCTCCCAGAACAAGTGAAACAGAAACCCGCCGATAAAGACAAGCGCAAGGGAACACTGCGTCCAGTCTGTCTTTTTGCGATGCCCCCAGAAGTACAATAAAGCTCCCATATAAACCCAGAACTGTATTACATGAAGCACCAGTTCCGCCAATGTATGAAGCTCCCCCGTGAACAGATTATAGATCACCGGCGCACAGGCAACATAATGCCCATGATGGCTGTTGTTCCATAATGCCTGAAAATCGGGATTCAGCCATGTGGAATTGATCTTTTCCCCGAAAAACCGCGCCGTATATCCTGCTGAAGCACCAAACGCAGCAAGGGATTCTCCTATGCGTTCCCATGCAAAGCTCTCCGCAGCCTTTGTGTCACAGCCAAGCTCCAGATAGGTATCCCAGGTATACCCGTTGTACCACCCTGCTGCCCGCTCCTCGTTGGGTGATAAACCCATGGCAATCCAAAGGGTAGAGGGCTCTCCCTCGCAGATTTCCATACCGCTGCGCCATTCATATAGCCGGTAGACGCCCTGTCTGCCGCCCACAAACAAGATAAGTGCTAACGCAGCAAAGACAAGCACGCCCCGGCGCTTTTTAAACAGAAGCAGCAGACTCACAATGCACAGCGCAATTAAATAAATGGAATTGTTGGTCCGCAGCAGGCATGCCGCTGCAATACAGACCGCTGCGCCCACTGCCCGCCGCAATCCTCCCTTTCTGCCGTACTCCTCCAGCAAATACAGTGCTGCCAGTGCCAGAAACAGCCCGATCAGGGTTCCGTATACAAAGGATACATACAGAATGAGGGGCAGATCCAGAAACTGCAGCAGTAAAAACAGATTGATCCATGTCCTCTCCTCCGTCATTTTGCAGACCAGCAGATAAAGAACATATTGTATGCCGCAGATGAGAAACGCGTTGATAAATTGCCAGAGAAAAGGTGTCACATCTCCGAACAGCAGATAAAAAGGTTCATACAACAACGCCAACGGAAGCTGAAACGGGTACATCCCCATATATTGATCAGGAAGCAGTTTCTGGTAATTTCCCTGTGAAAACTGCTTTGCCGCATAGAGTACCTGCGCCTGATCGGCTCCCTCATGGGTATTGCAGAGAACCACCCACAGCATGCAGAGCAGAAAATCAAACACAAGCAGCGCGCGGACCAGCTTTCCGCTGTCCAGACGGGAAATACGCTCTCTGTTCCGTGCAATCGCCCAAACTAACACAGCCGTCAGAAGCAGAAGCACCGGCCATAAGCTTTTATGAAAAACCGTCTTTTCCGTAACGCCGTCAATCGGGAGATCCGCCCGGACAAAAAGGCTGTTCACCGTCAGATATCCCGTAATCAGCAGCATAAAAATCACGATGATCCATTTATATATTTTCTCAATGCTTTTCATACAACCTCTCCTTGCTAGGGTCAATATATCATGCACAAATAGGGCTGTCAAATTATTTGACTGTTTCCGCCCTTTCTGCTATTCTAAAGTGGAATTTTGTGCAAACGAGGATTCCGATATGTTATTTAATTCCCATCTGTTTATTTTCATATTTCTGCCCCTGTCCCTTGCAGGGTATTTTCTGTTGAATCATTTCGGAAAACCGCGTTTTGCCAAACTCTTTCTGGTGGGAATGTCGCTGTGGTTTTATGCGTACTTCCACCTTTCCTACCTTTTCATTATCCTGTCAAGCATCTTGTTTAACTACATGATCCATCTGCTGCTCACAACCGGAAAGCGTCCACGGCTTCTTTTGTTTCTCGGTATAACCGGAAACGTGGGGATTCTCTGCTACTACAAATATTTTGACTTTCTTCTGGAAAACATCAATCTTTTGTTCCACACGAGCTTTTCTCTGCTGCATGTGTTGATGCCTCTGGGTATCAGTTTCTTCACCTTTCAGCAGATTGGTTTTCTCGCCGACACGGCGAACGGTAAAGTGCTCCGGGAGAATTTCCTTGACTATGCACTGTTCGTTGTTTTTTTCCCGCAGTTGATTGCAGGTCCCATCGTCAGCCATGAGGAGATGATTCCCCAGTTCAGGGATTCTTCTTTAAAGACGTTTCGTTTTGATCACTTCTACCGGGGTATCCGCATTTTTACTTTAGGTCTTTCCAAGAAGGTGCTTCTGGCGGATACCTTTGGAAAAGCGGCTGACTGGGGCTTTGCAAATTATGTTTCCCTGGGCGGCTTCGAGACCCTCCTGGTGATCCTGTTCTACACCTTTCAGCTCTACTTCGACTTCAGCGGCTATTGCGATATGGCGCGCGGTGTCGGCAGTATGTTCAATATTGAGATTGCGGTCAACTTTCTCTCCCCCTACAAATCGAAGAGTATCATTGAATTTTGGGACAGATGGCATATTACACTGGGCAGATTTTTTACCCGCTATGTCTACATCCCGCTGGGCGGAAACCGTAAGGGAGCTTTCCGCACCTATTGCAACATACTCATTGTCTTTCTGATTAGTGGTATCTGGCACGGCGCAGGCTGGACTTTTGTTGTCTGGGGCTGCCTTCACGGCGTCCTCAATGTGTTGACGCATATATGGCGAAAGCTCAGATCCCGGATCCGTTTTCCGAAAGTCCGGATTTTTCAACCAATCTCCGTTGTTTTGACTTTTGTTTTTGTAACGCTCACATGGTGTTTCTTCCGTGCCTCCACAATCTCACAGGCCGTCTGTATGCTGGAAAACGTATTTACAATGGCCGGAGCCGGATTGCACAAACAGATTCCTGCCGCCTTTGAGTTATCCGAATTTTTCTATGTGATGAAGTTCTTTGGCATCACCAGGCTGCCGGGAGCCTCCCTGTACTGCATGATCGGTTTTCTCACAGCCGCCGTGGTTTTGATCTTTTTCTGCAAAAACATTTATGAGACAGAGAAAACTTATGTTCCGTCGGTTCCCCGCACCCTATGCCTCGCTTTCCTGTTTGTGTGGAGCGTGCTGTCCCTCTCCGGTGTGAGCAGTTTCCTGTATTTTAATTTTTGACAATGAACGAGGAGAATACCATGAAAGAAATTCCATACCGCAAATACTGCATATGCTTTCTCTCCTTTTCCGCAGCTGCACTGCTTGCGGCAGCCTTACTGGTGGTGCTCGCGGATCCCTTTTTCCAATATCATAAGCCTCTTGCCGGATTGTTCTATCAGGTCGACAACAAATTGAACCAGAACCCCGGCATGGCGAGACATTTCGACTATGACAGCGTAATTGTCGGTTCCTCCATGACCATTAATTTTGACACGGAATTGTTCCGACAAAAAATGGGGCTCGACACCATCAAGCTCTCTTACGATGGCGCCTACCCCAAGGATGTGGATACCATTATGAAGATCGTGGAAGAAAGCGACCGCTCTCTGTCCGCCGTTTTTCTGGATATTGACATTTATACCTACAAAAATGCGCCGGGGTTCACCGCCTATGAGATCCCAGCCTATCTGTATGACCAAAATCCCCTGAACGATATCCCCTATCTGTTAAACAAGGAGGTTATCCTTCAATACATCATCCGGCCGCAGGTCGAGCGGGAGAGCACTCCCATCAACGAGATCTACTGGACCTGGCCGGTCATGTACTACGGAAAGGAGTTCGTGGCACAGACCTATCACGCGCCCACGGAATTTCTGCCTTCCATTGCGGAGAACAGCTATTCGCAAAATATTTCCGACAACCTGAACAGCTGTATTATCCCGCATATTGAAAGTATGCCCGACACAGAATTTTACGTGTTCTTTCCGCCGTACAGCATCCTTTACTGGTATGACCGCTATGCGGACGGAACCCTTGCCGCCGAATTATCCGGCATCGGGCAAATCGTGGAGACACTTTCTGCCTACCCCAACGTGAAGCTGTTCTACTTTCAGGATCAGTTCGACTACATCACAGACCTTGCCCATTACACGGATTACACACACTACAACCACGACATGAACGATTTCATTACCGAGTGCTTTGCGGGGGATCGCTGCCGGATCACAAAAGAAAACTGCGCGGAAATTCTGGATACCATGTACCGCTACCTTTCTTCCTGCGACTTTGAGCAGTATGTACCCTAATCAGCTGATACCCAGATAGTAAAGAAGTATCTCCGCAGCGATATGCTCGCCCAGAATCCGGTATCCCGCATCATTAGGGTGTGTACTGTCTGCCAGCAGTGCGGCTGCCGTTTGTTCATCATGCATATCCATAAACCCTATGTTATATAAATCGATCACCGGGTAACCGCATTCCGCCGCAAGCAGCCTCTGGGGCTGCATATAATCATTCAGCGTAGGAATCCCATCAAAATTCGTAACCTCCGTCACTCCATTGTCAAGTGTTGTCTGGAACGCCGTCACAATAAAGAATTTCGTATTTGGATATGCTGTTGGGAAAGAACGCAGAAGCATCTGCAACTGTCCGCAATATCCGCCGGTGGAGCCATCATTCAATACGCCGAAATTCTTCACCTCCGGTTTATACAGATAGTCATTTAACCCGGCATAGAAAACCGTTATCATGTTCTTTGCATCAAACAGCTTATCCTGATTATATGCAATGGAAAGATCCGTCTGCGTCATGTAATCTCCGATCGTGCTCCCCGCCACTCCGTTATTTGTCACGGTTCCGAAGTGCAGTGCATCCTGCACATAATTCACATAGCTGATCTTATTTCCGGATGCATCTTCGTTTCCGCCAACACCCTCTGTGATACTGTCCCCCACAAAGCTGATGCTCACGTTGGGGAAGCTGCAGTTTGCTGCGGAGAGAATCTTACGATCCAGCTCATTGATTTTCAGCGTCTTGTCATAAGTATTTTCCCAGGTATATACCTGATTTCTCTCCTCCACATACCGGCGGATCACTGCGGCGGTTTCCTCCGAAATCATATTCGCTTCCCACGCCAAGTTTCCGCTGACATCCGTCAAAGCGCGGGAGCCTGCAAGTACATATCCCGGAATCGGTTCCTGGGGCTGCGGATCCGGCGTAGCCGGTTCTGACGGCTGCTGATCCTGATTATTCGACTGACTGTTGTCCGTCACATCCGATTGTGCAGGGACGGTGTCGTCCGATTCATTCTCCGTCTCCCCGGCAAGCACATACTGCTTATATTTTTGAAAATCGTCATAGTCCCTCAGATACTGTCTGAAATCTTTCGTCAGAAAAAAAGCAACCGCTACAGCGGCTACTATGATTCCTGCCACTATCAGCCACGCTTTCCTCTCTTCGTCTCTCCTTCTATTGCCCATCAAATCTCCATTCTGAGAAACCTACCTGCTGTTCCTCTTCTGCTCTGCCACCCGGTTGTACCGGTATTCAAAATCTCTTCTGTCCTTCCACGTCATCTCCTCCAGTATCATGCCGGAAAAGAAAGACTGTATCGCCGCCAGCGCAATGAAGCCGCTGACAATCAGGGTCGGAAAACGTGGAACCAGCCCGGTGCTGAAATATTCAAGCAGAACAGGAACCATCATCACCGTGGACACCGCCGCCATCAGCAGTGCAATCAGACTGAAAAACGCCCTTGGCTTGTATGTCTTGAACAGCTGCACAATCTTCCACAAAACCTTGAAGCCGTCCGAGTATGTGTTCAGTTTGGAAACGCTGCCGGATGGTCTGTCCCGGTAATCCACAATCACGTTATCCACCTGCATCCTGTAATTGACTGCATGGATCGTCATTTCCGTCTCAATCTGGAAGCCGGCGCTGAACACCGGAAATGTCTTTACAAACTCATAACTGAAAGCCCTGTATCCGGTCATAATATCCTTGATATCCGAGTGGAACAGACTGTTGATGGTTCCCCTCACCAGACTGTTTCCGAAGTTGTGAAACGGACGCTTGTTTTCGGTAAAGTAGGTGGAGGAAAGCCTGTCGCCCACCACCATGTCGGCATGACGGCTCAGCACATGACCCACCATCTCGGCAGCACAGTCCAGAGGATAGGTATCATCCCCATCGATCATCAGGTAACACTCCGCCTCAATCTCGCGGAACATTCTGCGCACCACATTTCCTTTGCCCTGTTGATATTCATGGCGCACTACTGCGCCCGCCGCCTCAGCCAGCTTCACGGTTTCATCCGTGGAGTTGTTGTCGTACACATAAACGACCGCTTCCGGCAGTGCCGCCTTTGCATCGGCAACCACCTTTGTAATTGTCTTTTCCTCATTATAGCAAGGAATCAAAACCGCTATTTTATCCATATGAGTCCTTTGTCCCTTTTCATACATACTTATTGCATATAGTGACGATACCACTGTTGGAATACAAAGTACGACCACAACAGCTTTGAGTAATTTCCTCCCGTAGCCGGCCCTGCATCTCCATGCTCCATATAAATGTCCAGCATATTGCACAGATAATCCGCATCAAAGATTCCCTGTCTTATCAGGAAGTCACGGTCTGCCATACTCAGAAGCTGTTCCCGCAACGGCCCGCGAAGCCACTTGTCGAGAGGCACTCCGAATCCGACCTTCGGTCTGTCCAACAATGTTTTTGGAATATAATCATATGCAATGTCCTTTAAAATTCTCTTTTTCACATGCCCGCCATACTTAAAAGAGTGGGGAAGTCTGTAGGAATATTCCATTACATCCTTATCCAGAATCGGGCACCTTGCTTCCAGAGAATATTTCATGGACGCCCTGTCTACCTTACACAGGATATCTCCCGGCAGATAAGTATCCATATCCAGAAGCATTCTTCTTTCCTGCCAGTTCCTTTCCCGGTACGCCTGTTCCACCCGATAAAGGACAGGAATTTTCTCGCCCTTTACCATGCCGTAAGCCGTTTCAAGATAATTGCTTGTTCCAAACTGTGTTTTGGTCTCCTTGTCACGATTTTCGGAAATCACCTGTACGCTGAACGGCATCTTCTTAAGGATACCCAGTTTTCGGATCCCCGGAAGGTTGCATACGCCATATGTCATCGCTCCTAAAGCATCCAGCTTTTGTGCCTGTCCAACTTTGTCATAGACATTGTAGCCGCAGAAAAACTCATCTCCGCCGTCTCCGGAAAGCACTACCGTCACATCCTTTTTCGCCAGTGCAGACACCAGCATGGTCGGTATCTGAGAACTGTCGGCAAAGGGTTCGTCGTAATACTGCGGGATGCTGTCAACCAGATCAAACATCTCCTTTTCGGAGATATACAACTCCGTGTGGTTGGTTCCCAGATGTGCGGCAACCTCTTTTGCGTATTTGGCTTCATTGTATTTTTCCTCGTTAAAGCCTATGGAGTATGTCTTGACCGGCTGCGGTGATAAGCTCTGTGCAATCGCCGTAATCAAAGAGGAATCATACCCTCCGCTTAAGAATGTTCCAAGCGGCACATCCGAGATCATACGCAGCGACACGGAACGGTTCAGCAGATCCTTAAGCTCCTGTTTCGCCTGTGCATAATCCTCCACCGGATTCGCCTTATATCTGTGGTATACTTCCTTTATATCCCAGAATTTCCATGTATTGATATTTCCCTGAGAAAATCTCAGAATACTTCCCGGCTCCAGCTTGGAGACATTTTTAAAAATGGTATCCGGTGCATTGATATACTGATGATATAAATAACGGGACAGAACTTCCGTGCGGATTTTCTTTTCAAATCCCGGGCATTCCATGATCGGTTTCAACTCCGATGCAAATACCAGATTGCCCTGTTCAAGCCAGTAATAGAGCGGTTTTTTCCCAATGCGATCCCTCACCAGATAAAACTCCTCTGTTTCCCGGTCAAACAGTGCAATGGCAAACATTCCGTTAAAGCGTGACACACAGTCAATTCCCCACTTCAAATATGCGGCTATGATCACCTCTGTGTCGCAGGTGGAACAGAACGGATAATCTGCAAGCTCCTCTTTTAATTCCTGAAAATTGTAAATCTCGCCATTATAAACCACCGAAATCCGTTTATCCGGCGAATGCATGGGCTGGTGTCCCATAGGTGACAAATCCAGAATGGACAGACGCCGCTGTGCAAGTCCGACCGAATAACCGCCCTTTGCGGGGTAAATCTCCTCCCCGCTGTCATTCGGCCCCCTGTGATACATGGTATCGTTCATCCTTTTTAGCTGTTCCGGTGTGATCCTGTTTTTAGATACAAAACCGCAAATACCGCACATACTGTCCGTCCTCCCAAGCCTGTCAGTCTATTTTACACATGCAGCACCGCATGCTCCATAAACCAATCAATATACTCGCCGAAATCCTTGCATTCATTGTCAATGCTGTGGATCATTTCCTCTGTTTTCTCTACCACCAAGGTCTTGTAGTTGTCAAAATTATCGTATCCCTGCTTTGTCCACGCGAACGGATGGGTCAGGATCTGCACCTTATCATGGGAAAGAATGTTCTTTTCATCCGGGTAGCCGTAACGCCATATGTGGTTGGCATCCGACATGTACTTTACCGCAACGGGCGTGTCCGGCGTCACATTCTCCGCAAAGGTAAAGAAATCGTCCTGATAAGCATTCAGGATTCCCTCCAGTTTGATGTTCTCCCGCAAAATATCCTTGGAGGGTCTGTGTACGGAGAAGGTGTCCACCTTGAATCCGAACATCGTGCTCAGGATCTCCATTTCTTTCACGATCTGCCTGCGCACCTGCTGCATATCCGTCATGCCGTTAAGCGCATAATGAAGCCCGATTTCATGCCCTCTCTCATGCATATCCTTCAGCATATCCATGTTCTTTCTGGAAAGGATATTATAGGAGTTGTTCGTCCACTGGAAAAAATAAGTAGAAGTGAAATCCATGCTTTCCTCTACCTTGGACAACTCATAAGCACGTTCTACACTATACTCCACATCATGCCGCATAATGACGAAGCGGTCCCGCGCAATCGCCTCCCTATAACCCGCCTGCAATCCGGTTGACTTTATAATCCTTATTATTTCCCGATAATCATCATAAGAAAACATTCTGCTCACCGTTCCTCCCTACTTTTTGCACAGTTCTTCTATATAGTCATGCCACTGCCTGCACACCGCCTGCGTACTTGCGATTTCACCAAGCTTGCGCGCATTCTCTCCCAGCCGCTCCGCCAGCTCCCTGTCCTCGATCAGACGGTTGATGCCCGCCTCCATGGCGTCCGCATCCTTTATAGGCACAAGAATACCGTTTACACCATCCTGTATCAATGTCCTCGGGCCGCCGCACGGACAATCCGTCGCTACAATCGGGAGTCCCAACGCCATGGCTTCCATCAGCGCGTTGGGAAGCCCCTCCCAGTCGGAGGAAAACGCAAACAGCGCCGCGTCTGCAAGCTGCTTCTCCAAGGTATCACTGGCCCCTTTCAGGAACACATAGGATTCTGCTTCATGCCCGGCGATACTCTGCTCCAGAAGTTCCTTGGTTCCGTCATAGGAATCCCCGCCGTAAATCTCCAGAACATAATCCGGATGTTTTTGGTGTACCCGGCAGAAAGCCTCAATCAACATTAGTTGGTTCTTGAAATCAACCAGCCTGCCGGACTGCACCACCGCCTTTCTTCTCTCCGAAGGCTTGGGGACACCGATATACTTGTCATTGATCGGGTTCAGGATAATACGTGATTTTCTCTGAACGCGGTCAGAAAAAAACTGCTTTGCCCCCTCCGTCTGAAACACATTTCCGGCTGCCCGCGAATAGAACAGCGGAATCAGCACCTTGTCTGTTTTTTCCACATAGTGAAGATACGGGTTTGTGCGTACTGAGACAATCACCGGAATCCTTGTAAAGACCGTTGCCATCAGAGCGCGATAATTGGCTTTTTTTGCAAACGCAATCACCATATCGGGCTTTTCCTTTTTCAGAAAAGCGCGCAGGTTCTGAATCCGGTATAAAAATTTTCTCCGGGAGGACGCTTTCTCCTGCTGCTCGGTAAGACCCACATGTACCCGTCTGATCCTCTCGTCGATTGTAAACTCATTGTCCGCCACCCATTCCGTGGCGATCACAACCTCGTACCTGCCGTCTGCGAAATAATTCGCCAACGTGGTCACAACCCGCTCGGCTCCGCCCTGCTCCAGACAATTCAGATGAAAAACTATTTTGCGCATATTTCTAGTTTCCTTTCACTTGGCAACTCTGTATTTGCTTCCACTGGGCAGGAAATCCCATATACTTTCTCATTTGATTTTCATCCAACCGTTTCGTTGATCGACACAATTTCTCTAATAAATCGCCTATTTGAATTACCAATTCCCTCATTTCATCTTCATCCAAAAGATATCGCAAACAGATTAGAACCGCAAACAAATCCGCCTTTCCTGTCTTATATTCATTTCCCTGTTTCGCAAGATTCATTGCCTGATGAAGATCGCAATTCTTTATTGCACCTTTTCGATATTTGTAATCATATAATCTTTCATTATGTGCACATACATTCCGCACTCGTGACAGCAAATCCAACATTCTGCTCAATTCTTCTTCATTAACATTGTCGTATTCCTTGCTTACACGCGATTGCACTTTAGGAGGGAGATAACTGTACATCTTGGATATACTTCCCATTGGCAAGGCCTTTACCATAACCCATAAAGGTATATTATGATATACGTCCTTTTGGTGCTGAATATATGGATAATCCTTCGGATCTTCTGCTATTTTTGCCAGCTTCAACACCAGTTTATCAATCCCCTCCCTATTTCCCGGGGTGCAATTATACTTGGTTGCATCCAGATACGCCTGCTGCCCGCTCCCATATTCCTCGCTCATTCGCATATCATCCCCTAAACAAATAGAAGAGGCTCCCTCGGGAGCCTCTTCTGGTCACAGGCCACGCAAGCTTCTGTGACACGATCACTATGGCTAATATACCATGACACGACATGACTGTCAATAATTAATTGCATCCAATCACACTGCCCTATCAGCCAATTATAGTTTATGCTCCTGCTACCTTTTGTATTACAGGATATACAAAACAAGCTCAATTTTGTTTGATGCGGTAGAATCCCAAATACCACTCTGCAAACCTGCCAAGCCCCTCCTCAATGCTCGTAGAGGGCTTAAAGTCAAAATCCTTCATCAGCTCTGTCACATCCGCATAGGTCTGGTATACATCTCCGGGCTGCATGGGAAGATATTCTTTCTTTGCTTCCTTTCCGAGTGCCTTTTCCAGCGTTTCGATAAAGTGCAGCAGCTTTTCCGGACGATTGTTGCCAATGTTGTATACCTTATGCCGGGTTCCGGTCTCGTCCTCCTTGGGCGGTTTACAGAGCATGTGATCGATTCCTGTCACAATATCGTCCACATAGGTAAAGTCCCGATACATATCGCCTTGGTTAAATATCTTGATGGGCTCTCCCTGCATAATTTTCTTTGTAAAGGAAAAATACGCCATATCCGGTCTCCCGAAAGGACCGTAAACGGTAAAAAATCGCAGTCCTGTCGCCGGGATCCCATACAGATGGCTGTATGTGTACGCCATCAGTTCGTTGCTTTTCTTGGTTGCCGCATACAAGCTGATGGGCTTGTCCACCCGATCCTCCACGGAAAAGGGCGTTTTCTGCTGATTTCCATACACCGAGCTGGACGAAGCATAGATCAGGTGTTCCACAGGGCTGTGTCTGCATGCCTCCAGAATATTGAAAAATCCCACAATATTGCTGTCGATATACGCCTGCGGGTTTTCAATAGAGTACCGCACTCCTGCCTGTGCCGCAAGGTTGACCACAATATCCGGTTTTAGCTGCTCAAAGACTGCGGACAAGCCCTCCTTTTCAGAAATATCCTGCTTTATGAAAGCAAAGCCGGGGTATTTCTTCAGGATATCCAATCTGGCTTCCTTAAGCGAAACATCATAATAATCATTCAGGTTATCGATTGCCGTCACCGAAAGTCCCTGCTCCAACAGCCGCTTTCCCAAATGGAATCCGATGAATCCGGCTCCGCCGGTGATCAATATCTTCTTTTTATCACTCATGTTTTCCACCTCGTAGTTCATTGCTTGCCAATTCACTTTTTTATAACACACGATCCAGTAGTGGCAACTTTCTTAACACAAATGTTATGATTCCCCCTAAAAGAAAGCTGATACCACACCAGATGATTGAAACGATGAAAGTTGGCAAAACAGTCTCTGCCGATGTTTCAAACCCCCTGTATAAAAAAGCCTTGATGCAGGGGTCCAACAGATAAATGCCAAATGTTAATCTCCCTATTGCAGCCGCCACATCGGCAAATTTTCCCTCAGACAACTTTGTACACCTGACCAATATCAGATGCTTTACCAGCACAAATACCATAATCGCCAACACATAGTCAAATAAAGCTATATAGGACTGTGTATATTCTCCCGTTGTCCTTCCCTGATAGTATGTACATAAGAAAGATAGCAAAACACCCACGAAAGCCCCAACTGTCATCTTCAACCAAACTTTACCGTTGCACTTTTTGATGTCTACCTTATGTTCTATATAATATCCAATCAACGGATAAAACATAGCCTTCTCAACCGCATAAGGAATCGATAAATCCGTGCTGATCATAAGCGGTCCTTTTCCACAAACTCCTAATAATACGTTGACAATAGGAATAAACGAGCAAAAAAAGCAATGTATGAGAAGGAGCATACACATATCTTGTTTCTGCATTTTATTGGAAATTCTCTGTAAAAACGGAAGCATCGCAAGCATTCCCATGTAGGCATATAAATACCAGTAAGAGCCCGCCTCCTCCAGCTCCCCACTGAGTATCCCCCGAATCAAATCTAAAAAACCCTCATCAAATGAATTGTGTGTGAAGAATGCCATCGCCATTCTGCATAAAAAAAGTACACTCTGGGCTAACACCAGTGCAACGACAATCCGGGTAATTCTCCTTCTGCAAACCTGTACAAAATCTTCTTCTCTGTCAAGGAGCAATGCACCCGAAATCATCAAGAAGATGGGGACATTAATTCGGGTTATCACGGCAAGCAGCATGGTAACGATCTGCTTTGCGCCACTGGAATACATATATAACGTATACGCCGGCAAATGGTTGTAAACAACCAGAATTACCGCCAATACTCGCATGACTTCAAGATATGCTTTTCTCTTTTTTTCTCTGTTTCTCACAATTAACCCCTAGAAAAATCCATCTGTCTCGGGAATCACGATGTCAGGACCAGCATCATAAGATTCCAACAAATCATTGATGTCTCCCGTGTAGGTAAACCCAAAATAAGCATTAGATACCGCCTCACCCTCACCTGAGTATTTCGGAACCGACGGCAAACTTTCATCATACATCCGAACCCAGACCGTTCTTTCTCTCGGCTGTCCCTGTGGAATATCGCTTACTGCAAGACCGTAAGGGGAATAGTCGATTCCTGCCACCTGTGCAATGGTTGCCTGATATTCCGTAAGGGAAATAGGTGCATCGCTTACTAACATTTGTTTATGAGATTCCCAAGCATATTTTATGAAGAAAATCACCTGCGAATCCCTTGGGCCACCATGGTCTGATGTTACAATAATAGTGGCGTTATCGTATACACCAAGCTCCTTCAACTGGTTCAGGTACTCCTCTATCATAACCATGCACCCCTTCGCAGTTTCCTCTGTGGTTGTATCTCCATGCTCACAGGTTGCCGTTGTGGTCTGTGCATGGGTCCCTTGCAAGTGCTGCACAATGTAATAATTGGAGTTTTTGTCAGCCGTGAGTCCTCGCTCTTTCAGCCCTGCATAAAATGCATAGTTTTCATGATAAGCGCGATTGTTACGCGGGATAATAATGTTTGTATATTCGTCAACATTGGCATACAGAGCCGGCTTTACAGCGTAGGGGAACATCCGGTATCCGGACATCTTTGTCATCGTCTTAACCAGCAGTTTATAATCCACATCAAAATCTTGTCCATCGTTAGCAAGATTAGAGAATGTCCCTTTCAATACCTCCACGCCATTGGTTCCACACAGAACATCTTTATCCGGTGTGTAGACATCCACTACATAATTTTGATCCCTAAGAGCCTGATAAAATCCCTGTGCCTTGTCATCCTGCCATATTTTCGCGCACCAGTCGTTAATGGAAATCTGCGGTTCCGGCTTTGAGCCCGACAAGATATGCGCCAAAGAAGGATATGTACCAAAATACGCACAATCTGTGTTGCTGTAGTAGGTAAAGTCTTTCATACAATCCAACATATCCGGATATTGGTTCAACGCAGAACTTAGATACTGATTGCTGAAATAGTCCAGAACAAATACAATAATATTCTTATCAGCGGATACCGTATATTGGTTCTCACCAGAAATATACCATGCTCCTTCCTCGTAATGATATGCCGTATCGTCTGCAGAAAGCATCAAGGATACCCACGCCGTTGCCTGCATTCCCAGCAAAACCACTGTTGCAAAGAGCACTGTGTTTTTCCAAATCTTCTCTTTCCACAGACACAGCACAATCAATGCACCAGCAATCAGAACCCATACGACCATATTGATCGCTGCCCGTCCAATCTCGACATGATATCCATCGGGATTCATTCCCATAAGGTCAAGATCCTTGTTGATGAACATAATCTGCAAATAGCCTGCGAGAGACACTCCGAAGATCAGCGCCAGGATCACTCTCCTCACTTTATCCGGCAAAAACGCAAGAATCAGACTCATCAGGCAGGTCGCACCCACTGCAATCAGAGCCATCCTCCATGCAAATTCACCATATACAAATTTAAATTCCGACACATTGGTAAAATACAATTCCGCTGGTCCGAATATCAAAAGCATAAATGTCAAAAGAAAACAAAGCAAAAAGCTGAATCCGAAAGCCCTCCATCTCATTTTCGCACTTACTTTTTCTTTCATATTGTCTTTCTCCTCTATGATGATTCTTCAAACAACTTGCTCTTAATCATAGCATACTTGCATTTTTCCGACAACATCTTATTAAATTTCATAAATTTAATAAATTAATCAGCTGTTTTACATCATGATACGATTATGCTATACTGCCCTTATGGGAAATTGAAACGCAGGAGATAGCCTATGAAAAAAAGCGGAAGAAACTCTTCTCTGGAATTGTTAAGAATTTTTTGTATACTGGGAATCCTTTGTATGCACCTCTGCGGTACTTTCTCTGAATCCGGCAATATCGTCACTCTGATTCAGTTAAACGCCGTAAACAGCCTGTTCAATATTTGTGTGTCCATTTTTATACTCATTTCAGGCTATTTCGGCATTACCCGAAGAATCGATAAAATGTTTTCTCTCTGGTGTACTGTTGTTTTTTACTCCATTCTGGGTGCCGCAGTTCCCATTCTTTTGGGAAATCCACCCGAACTGACCTTTTTATTTAAATCACTCTTTCCCACGGTTACGGGAAAATACTGGTACTTTACCACCTACCTCATTCTGTGGCTGTTTTCTCCCTACCTGAACCGTATTTCCGAAGCCCTGACGCAGAGGCATTTCAAAATTCTGCTTCTCCTTCTGGTTTTGGTTTTCTATGTATTTCCTACTTTCTTCTATTTTGAAATCATCAAGGACAACGGTAAGGGTCCTGTTAATATGTTGATTGTCTACCTGATCGGACGTTATCTCAACAAATATCCGGTACACCCCGCCGCTTGGAAAAAGGTGTGCTGTTTTTCCCTGTCGATAACAGCAGCATTCGCTCTCAATTTCACAACTTCACTTTTACGCGGTCGCGCATTCGCGCCGTTTGCAAGAGACAATTCCCTTTTTATGCTCTGCGGCGCAGTATGCTGCTTCCTTTGTTTCAAAGAAAAAGCGATTCACTCGGCATTTATCAACCTGATCAGCAAAAATATATTTGCCGTCTATATTTCCGAGATAATTCTCCGCAATATCATCCATGACTATTCCGTTATTTCTTTCCTGGACGGAAAATGGTATTTGTTTTTCGCAGTGTTCGGTTTATCGTTAGTTATTTTCACCGTGTGCAGTCTGTTTGAAAGCCTGCGCAAACTGGTTTTCAGCTGGCCCGAAAAGAAGTTGTCCGTCATTCTTCAAGGACTGTTGCGCCGCATTCGGACATCACTTCCTCTTTAACCGGCCCTTTACCATAGCGGTCAACATTCCGCACAGGGTCTTTGTCTCACTACACCAGAAGCACAGCGCCACATATCCCAGAAGAACCACTGCCTCGCACAGCACTCCTCCGGCAACAAATTTCATTGGCACGGACGCAATGTTCACTTTTGCGTATAGCCACGCAGACAACATCGCCATGCCAGCAAAGCTGATCATGTAATATATATTTTTCTCTATATATCCGGCAAAGCCTTTCCAGTCAGATGCAAAGCAGTATTTATAAACTACAAATCCATGTCCCAGCCAGTTGAACACCTGACTGATGACCGTTCCGACCAGGATTCCCGCCATTCCCCATTTCCCTACAAATGTAAGGGACAAAACCACATTCATCAAAGCACCGATAATGGTAACATATTTGTCCTGTTTGAACAGACCTCTGCCCGTGATATAGTCGCTGCAGGCTCCCTGTATCAGAAAAAGATACAAATCTGCCACCAACAGCACTTTTATAACAGGCTGAAGGATATATTTGCTTCCGACCCACATAAGAATGAAATCATCCACTAAAACCAACGTAGGAATCAGCAAAAGAAGCGTCACGATAAATCGAAGCTGGGTGTAGATCCCCAAATTTCTCTTTTGGTGATCCGCATCCTCATCCCCGGCGAGATAGTTGCCGATAATGGGTGTCAAGGGATATAAAATTCCGTTGAGTAACATTTTCATGTTAGCAGTAATCGTTGTATAGTTCCCCAGATATGCAACCCATACCGTGCCGATCAACTTCGACACAATCAGATTGTCCGTAGCAGAATAAACATAAACCGCCAATCTGCCTGCAAAAATCTGTTTTGCGTCACCAAATATTTTCTTTGCATATTCCTTATTGAAAGCAACTTTGTGCAAATATGGATAATATTTGTTGCACATAAAATGAATAATCACATTGTTTACATAAACTTGTACCAACTGTAATGTAATATATGCAAAATAACTGTGCCACACCACAATGACCAAAATTTGTAATGCCTTAAAAAGCACATTGGTAATCAAATCCACAATCTTGCAAATATACTCCTTTTGATCTGCATACAAAATAGTCCTCTTATATGCCATGAAATAAGTACATGATGAAGACAGTGCCTGTATCAGGTAAAAAATTCTTATCTCGTTGGTAATAACAACGTTTTTTGTAATAAAGCTTAAAAAAGGGAGTGACAACAGTGAAGCGACCACAAAAAAGCTTCCAACCACGCGGTACACTATTTTAAATACATTGACAATTTCTACGATTTCTTTCTCATTGTTTTCGCGCAATGGTTTAAACAGATTAAAAGCAATCGCACTTTGGAATCCCAGTTCCGCTAAAGAAAATGTATACAAAAAAGAGGTGAAGGTATTGTTCAAACCAAGCATCTCTTCCCCAATATAGTGAATAAAAAGCGAGCGGGACACGATTTGCAGGCACAATGTCACAATCTGTCCGGTAAACCCAACTATGCTGTTTTTAACTGCCGCTTTCTTTCTACTGCCCATTACCGTCCATTTCCTTACCGACTCATTATTTCTTTTTCCCACTTTTTACAAATATTTTCCGTGGAGTATTCCCTTTGTATATACTGTGCCGCTTCGCCCATTCGCTCTGCACGCTCCGGATCCTTTGCCATATAGCACATTGCGGCAGCAAACGCCCTCGTATCACCTACTGGTGTTAGAAGACCGTTCACTTTATCAGTAATTAACATTTTTGACCCGCCGATGGGACAATCCGTAGAAATCACCGGAAGTCCCATTGCCATTGCTTCCATCAGGGAATTGGATATTCCCTCATAATCGGAGGAAAGCACATACATGGCAGCATCCTGTATTTTCTTTTCCACTTCTTGTGTAAATCCCGCAAAAACCACTTTTTGTTCTATGCCAAGTTCTTTTGCAAAATTCTCAAGCTCCTCCTGCAAAAGCCCCTTTCCGTATAAAACAAGCCTGTACTCCGGATATTTTCTGTCAAATAACTGATATGCCTGCAATAGCATTCTGTGGTTTTTCTGCGGTTCCAATCTTCCCACCGCCACAATATCGTGAGTTCTTTCCCCGGAAAAATCTTTTTTCATCTCTTTTGCAAGCGGGTTTGGAATCACCACGCCCCTGTCCGCAATTTTCTTTGAAAAGTATTGCCTTGCATCCTCCGTCTGAAACACAAAGTGATCTGCCAGCCGGTAGATCAGATTTCGCAGCATTTTAAAATTGCACTGATTGGGGTCATTTCGCTCTGAAATAATAATTTTATTCTTGAGCCCAATGTGAGCCAAAAGAGCAAACAGGTTTGTTTCCGTCCCAAAAGAAACAATCACCGCTTCCCCACTTCTTTTGAAATATCCGCGGAGTTTGCAAATCCTTTTTACCCGCTTGATTAGGCTGCCTCCTGTGGTCCCACCGATAGCCTGAACCTCAATGTCCTTGTGTAAATCATACACAACATCGTCACGCGATGTCATCAGAATCAACACATCATAAGACTGAGCCGCCAAATAATTAGCAACCACCGCAATAACCCGCTCCGTACCTCCGCCTGCCATTCCGGCTGTCACGAATATAATTTTCTGCTTATTCTCTTTCATCATTCTATTCAATCTGCTCCCCAGCATCGATAGGTTTTGCCATCTCTGTTCCCGCCAGGCAATGGGCACAGCATTCTATATATGGCTTGCTGTACAACATTTCCGCTATCTCCTTTCGTCTCTCCGAAAGGCTCATATTCTCCAATTGCAGATAATCATCTGGATAATCAAAGTACCCCAGATCCGTCCCAAAGGCACTTCTGGGGCATAAGTGAAACTGACCATTAAGATATGTTTTGCAACAAAATTTACAATTCTTACGTTGCATGGTCAACTCCTCGACCGACACTTCTCTTTTCTTCATATCCCCCAAATCAGACCACTTCAAGCTGGAGTTTATATTATAATTCACTTTCTCTTTCTGTAAAATATTGCAGCATTCTTCAATATTTCTGGAGCGTTTCCCATAGTCGCTAAAAATCACAATCACTCTTTTATTCTTCAACGCCTCCATCAACTCGCCTTTAGGAACAATTGTACCATTTGTAATAATATGGATACTCCCAACATTTTCTTTTTTCAAAAGATATGCCAAAATTTCTGCCAAATCCGGGTGAAGCATGGGCTCTCCCCCCAATATGCGACAGTTGAGGACACTATCAACGGCGTCAAGCAACATATCTATCTCATGCATTATTTCTGTTTTATCACGAAAATATGCCTCTTTCCGCCTCCTGTACTCCGGCATGAGATTGCTGCACCCATTACAGTTCAGACTGCATTTTGTCGTGATAATCAGTTCAAAGTGTTCTACAAAAAGGAAATTTCCACCTATTATTTTGCCATTTAAACGACGCCTCTCTTTTGCAATTGCTCTTTCATCCTTGTCAGCAAATTTCTCTGCAATCTTTGCACTGTTACGCCTAAGAGACATCAACATTTTCGCTCTTTGCTTTAAATTAAATTCTCCCATATATGGTACCTACCTTCCGTAAAAAATAAATAAATCCGCATGATCCTTCAAAAATTGTTCCGTAAAAATCTTTGCCCCATACCGGTTCAAATGGTCCGTATCCCGGTACCAACGATAGTCCGTAAGAAAGCGTTCATCTCCTGTATAATCAAAATACGGCAGATCATACTTCTCACATATCTCCGCCACATCCGCATAAAAGCGGCTGAGAAATGCCTCGCTAAAGCTTTCATAAAAACAGGGCAGTGTGGGAACCGTAACCAGAATGACCTGTATGTTATTTGCCTGACACTTTTCGATTATTCCGGTCAACGCCTCATACTGAGCGCCATGCTCCTGTTCCCCGCTCAGTTCCATAAAGACGGAAGCGCGGCGTGCCCCTTCCTTTTCCATCTCCTCTTTACTCCACCCCGTCAGAATCCGGGTGGGCGTGCCGGAAAGTGTTTCCGGTTCTGATGATAACTGCTCCGCATCCTCCGTTCCGTTCCATTCCTCCAGAATTGCTCCCGGTGCATTCTGTCTGTTGCCCAATACGGGTAAATACTGATACCGAAGCGCGTCTGCAAAGTTCCAATGTATCATGTACTTTCGGGGCAGTAGCTGATAGTAGCGCGTAACGCTGGTTGGCATCGGCGTCTCATCCGGTTCCTCTTCATACAGGGATTTAAACATGAGTTCCAGAATCACTACACTGTTATCGTCCAGCCGATCAGAATAGTAATCAAACAGCGCCTCATCCCCCACTATGGTCTGGGCACCCAGCGCCATATTGACTCCTTGAAATGTTGTATACGCAGACCAGTCAAACGCCCCCTCGCTGTGTGAGGCGCCAAAATTGACCACATCGATATGTTCGGGAACATCCCTGAATTTCCCCATATCATTGAGGTTTTTGTAATAATCGGTATTCACATACAGGCAGTTATAAAAAACCAGCAAAAGTGCTAAAATTGCCGTTGCAATTCCTGCCTTAAGCAAAAATTTTTTCACGGTACTCTCCTTTAGAAATCAAAATAGATAAATTCCGCGCTGGTTGCAGGTGCAAGCAGAAAAATCATGATCACAAAGCCGATATATAATCCCCAACGACATGGCAGCTTCCATTTTCCCACACATGCTATAATGTCTTTCTTCAGAGAAACATAATCAAATACTGCCAACAATCCCAAGATAAAGACAAGCTTGACCACTCCTGCGACATCAATGCCAAGACTCGTGCAGCCTCCCCACAGATACTGCAGCGGATTTTGAAACCCCACATAGCAGTACACAAGCATATACGCTGCATCCTTAAATCTCTGCGCCCGGAAAAACACCCACAGGACAGACACGATCAGAAACGTTGCCAGCACACGCAGACCATTGACGATTCTTCCGTTTTTACGCTTTCCGGTATGTGTCTCAACCCATTTTTCCGCCACCTGTGTTGCGCCATGCAGTCCTCCCCATGTCACAAAAGTCCACGACGCACCGTGCCAGAGGCCGCTCAGCAGAAATGTTATCATCACGTTCATCGCATTGCGGATCTTGCTCACACGGTTTCCGCCCAACGGAATGTATACATAATCACGAAACCAAGTGGAAAGGGAGATATGCCATCTGCGCCAAAATTCCCGGATGGATTTTGCAAAATAGGGGCTCTTGAAATTCTCCATAAGCTCCACGCCAAACAGCTTTGCCGTTCCCCGCGCAATATCCGAATATCCGGAGAAATCACAGTAAATTTGGATGGCAAAAAAGAAAATTGCAAACAATCTCGCCGCTCCCTGATAAAAATGCATATCTGCATATACCTTATCCACATAAGCAGCCAGCGTATCTGCCACAACAATTTTTTTGAAATAGCCCCACGCCATCAGGCGCACACCGTAAACCGCCTGATCATAGGAAAAATGCCGTTCTGTCTTTAACTGCGGCATCAGATTGCTTGCTCTCTCAATCGGTCCTGCAACCAGCTGCGGAAAAAAGGCTACAAATGCCGCATACTTTCCGACATGATGCTCCGCCTCAATATCCCCTCTGTACACATCTACAATGTAACCGATTGACTGGAAAGTATAGAAGGAGATACCTACCGGCAGTAAAAGATTCAACGTAACCTGCGAAGCGTCTATATTCGCCATGGAGAATAGTGAGTACAGCGTTTCGCTAAGAAAATTAAAATATTTGAACACAAACAAGAGGGCAAGACTGACCGCTATCACCAGCCCCACCCAGAGTTTCTTTTGTTTCTGCTCTCTTGCCCCTTCCACCCCCAGAGCGCCCACATAGGATATCCCGGTGATAAACATGATCAGCAGAAGATATTTTGCATTCCAGCACATATAAAAATAGTAGCTTGAAACCAACACCACAATCCACCGCCATTTGTGCGGCACAATCCAATATAGCGCAAATACAATCGGTAAAAATACCGCGTATTGAAGAGAGTTAAACAGCATAAAATCCTACCTTTTCCAAGTCCACTTTCCATTCAAAACCGGGCAGATCCGATCAATCAGCATTGCCGGAAGAATCCATGCAATACTTGCCATCGTACACACAAACAACGAATTGAAGTTATCGGATACCGTTTCAACCTGCAAAATCCGCATGGCTGTTTTCAAAACCGTTCTTCCGATCACATATCCATGAGGTCCAAAAGCAAAATAGAGCAGACTATGTCTTCCCATGAATGTCAGCAACGGAATTTTGGAAACTCTCGTCGCCACAGAAAACACTGCCGCAATTCCACTTAATGCCAAAATAAAATACAAGCCAAATAACTGCCCATACTCATTATTTCTCACATCAAAGTATTCCATTTGCCAAAGCATTCTGCATACTGCCAATTCTGCAATATAAACCGGAATCCACCAAAGCGGCATTTTTCTTATCTCGCCGTCCTGACGGCACAGACGCTTTGCCACAAATCCGGCAACCACAAAAAACTGATTAATTGTCGCTGCCGTTAAATTCCAAACATTGAAAACCGAATGGGGTCGCATAAAAAAATAGGCGGCCACTGCAGCTGCAACACTGACTGTAAGCATAAGCACCGGTTTTTCTTCGCCGCATAATCGGATAATCAAATAGGCAATAATCAGTGCCACAATCAGTGCCGGCACAAACCAGACAGCACGTCCGAGCAGTACATTTATGCTGCATTCTTTTCCTATTCTCCAAAACTCACTTCCGTCCGCAAGAATCTGCTTGACGGTAGAAACATTTGCGTACGCCTACACATAAGATACCAGTATCCATGGCAGCAACAGTTTCAAAATCCTGTTCTTGAAAAAGCTTTTCGCGTTATCCTGTTTCAGCAGACATCCTGCCACAAAGAAAAACGCAGGCAGCATGATCGGGGAAATAATCCATATATCTCCTCCAAGGCTCGTATGCACCCACATGACACAGAAAGCCGCAACACCCCGCACCGTATCCAGCGCACTGATCCGCTTGTCTTCCATCCGTCGCAGTCCTCTATCTTCCCACACCGTAATATTCTATTCCCGCCTCCAGCATGGCTCTCTTGTCATATACATTCCTGCCGTCATATACCAAAGGAATGTTCATCTGTTTTTTAAATACTTCCGGCGCTACTTCCGTAATCTGTTTCCACTCTGTGAATACAAAACAGATCTCCGCGCCCTCCAGTGCCTCCTCGGGGCTGTCCACGTAATGGATCGATCCCTTCCTGCACTCGCCTTCGGGATATCTCTTCTTAAAGTTATCTGCTGCTACCGGATCATAGGCGTACAAATGCGCCCCCTGCTCCAGGAGAAGCTCTACATTATCCAATGACGGAGCCTCCCGCAGATCATCCGTTCCCGCTTTGAAGGCAAGTCCCAGAACCGCAATCTTAAGTCCGCTGAACGTGATCATTCTCTCACTGGCTTTGCGGTAAAGCACCGTCTTCTGGGTGCTGTTCACATCCACGGCAGCCTCCACCGTTTTCAGCCGATATCCATGCTTCTGTGCAAGATATTTCAGCGCCTTGGTATCCTTTGGGAAACAGCTTCCGCCGTAACCGATTCCTGCCTTCAGGAAGTTGGCTCCGATTCTGGCATCATAGCTCATTCCCTTTGCAACATCTTTAATATCAGCACCGACCAGCTCGCACAGATTTGCAATATCGTTCATATAAGAAATCTTCAATGCAAGGAAATCGTTGCTGGCATATTTGATCATCTCCGCAGAGCGTCTGCTCACGGACACCACAGGCAGCTGGAACGGCGCATAAATCTCCTGCAGCATCTTCTCAGCATGTTCGCTCTCCGTTCCGATGATGATTCTCGCCGCATGGAGCGTGTCGTGCACCGCAGATCCCTGTGCCAGAAATTCCGGATTGGATGCCACCTCAATCTTCACATCTCTTTTCAGGAAGTCCCGGATAAACTGCTCCACCTTATCGTTCGTTCCTACCGGAACCGTGGATTTGACCACAACCAGACAATCCCTCTCCACAGACTCCGCAATCTGTCTCGATACAGTGGCAATATAATTCAAGTTTGCGCTGCCATCCGGCATCTCCGGTGTTCCCACACCGATAAAAATGGCTTCCGCATCCTTGTATGCCTCCTTGTAATCGGTGGTATAATGCAGCCTTCCCGCTGCGTTATTCTTGCGCATCAGTTCCTCGAGACCCTCCTCATAAATCGGAGAAATCCCGCTTTCCATCAATTTCACTTTATTTTCATCTACATCCACACAGGTTACATCATGCCCCTTTTCAGCAAAGCACACACCTGCTACCAGGCCCACATACCCCGTTCCTGCTACTGTAAGTTTCATATCCCTTCTCCTTTTTCCATTTATCCTTTTACATCTTACCCCAAACCACAGAAGTAGTCAACTTTCAACGCCTGCTTTCTCTTTTTATTGACTTCAATTTTTGTCAATACTATAATGAGGATATTATGATGGACGAGGTTTCTTCGGATGAACATTGTTTACATTGCGCCCATGTTTCATACCAATCAGGTGCCCATCGTGAAGGGCTGGGTGGAGCACGGGGATCAGGTATGCTTTATCTGCCAATACAGGGGCAAAACTGAAAATCATGATTACTGCACGCCTATCGTCTTGGGCTATTCCCGCTTGTTTCTTTTGATCAACGCCGTTTACAAGAAAATCTGCGGCAGAAAGAAGCGGCTTTCCGCTTACCCGGAGGCTTTTCAGGATAAGTGCGGCTTCCCGCCCATATTCAAGCTGGCGAAGATTTTGAAAAAGCAAAAGCCTGACCTTGTTGTCCTGCGGGAGCGTTCCGTCTACTGCATTTTTGCCTGTATGGTATGCAGGATTCACAGGATAAAATGTATCCTGTATAACCAGACTCCGCTGTGGGATGACAAGCCACCGCGCAACGATCTCGCGCATCGGATTGTCAAGAGACTGACGCCCTCCACCCGGATGACCCCGGTTTTAGGGGATTCCGCGACCGGATATCTGGATTCTGACGCTGTGTATGTTCCGTTTGTCATCGAGCCCCATCTGGCTCCGGCACAAAAAAAATTCTACGCAGATGGTACGATCCGCTTGCTTTGCGTGGGAAAATTTGAAGAGCGCAAGCATCACCTGATGCTATTGGAGATTCTCACACACCTGCTGCCGGAATATCCGATTTCCCTGACTCTGGTCGGAGAGGCCTCCACCCCCCACCACGAAAGCTATTTAAAGAAAGTCAGAGAATATATCAATGTCCATCATCTGGAGGCGCAGGTTCATATTCACACCAACTGTAAACCCGATCAGATGGCGGATTTCTATCGTAACGCTGATTTATTTGTTTTACCCAGCACCGGGGAATTTGCCTCCGTCTCACAGTTGGAAGCCATGTCCTACTCTCTTCCCGTTATTGTGAGCGACACCAACGGAACCGCATGTTATGTGGAAAACAGTAAAAACGGGTATCTTTTCCGTGATAAGGATATTGCGGATCTTGAAGCAAAAATTACGAACATGCTCCGGGACTTGGATCGACTAAAGCAGATGGGAGCACGCAGCTATGAACTGGTGCAGACCAAATACGCTTTTTCCAATTACATGGACAAATTGAAACAGATGAGTCAGGAAAAATAAAAAATCGAAAGGAATGTTCCCTATGTGCGGAATTGCCGGATTTTGCGGACACACAACTGACAATTTAAAACAGATTGGGAAAATGTGCGACCGCATGGTCTATCGCGGCCCTGATGCGGACGGATACTTTACGGATGAAAATCTCGGCATTACGCTCGGGCACCGCAGACTATCCATTCTGGATTTGTCCGGGAACGGCGCCCAACCCATGCGATCCGCGAGCGGACGGTTTGTGATCAGCTACAACGGCGAAATCTACAACTTCGATACCCTGCGCCGACGCCTGATCGCCGACGGATATGTAAAACAATTTCGCGGAACTTCCGATACGGAAGTGATTCTGGAAGCCTTTGAAGCTTACGGTCTTGACGCAGTCAGGGACATGAAGGGCATGTTTGCCATCGCATTGTTTGACTGCAGGGAAAGAACGCTGCATCTGATGCGGGACAGGATGGGGGAAAAGCCCCTCTATTACGGCATGGTAAACAGACATTTTGCCTTTGCCTCCGACTTACACTGTCTCACCGCCATGGAAGGTTTTGATAACCCCATAAGCAGGGAGGCTCTCGGCGCGTTTGTGCGGTACAAATCCATTCCACAGCCACTGTCTGTCTACGAGCATATCTACAAGCTGCTCCCCGGACAGATCCTTACCATCGCCGCTCCCTATACCCAGCCCTCCTTCACGGAGTATTGGTCGCTGGCCGAGACAGCAGTCAACGGCATGGCACACCCCTTTGCGGGCAGCGAACAGGAGGCGCGCGAACAATTAAAGCTGCTTCTGACCGATGCCATTAAGGGGCAGATGATTTCCGATGTTCCCATCGGTGCTTTTCTGTCCGGCGGCATTGACAGTCCGTTGGTGGTATCGCTCATGCAAAGCCTCAGCTCTGCCCCGGTCAAAACCTTCACCATCGGCTTTGACGATCCCAAATACAACGAAGCCGAATACGCCAAGGATATTTCCCGGCATCTGGGAACAGACCACACGGAGCTTTACATTACGGATAAGGACTTAAAGGATGTCATTCCCCTGCTCCCCGAAATGTTTTCCGAGCCCCTTGCCGATCCGGCATGTCTGCCTGCATATCTTGTAAGCAAGCTGGCACGCACCAAGGTGACGGTCACTTTGAGTGGGGACGGTGGGGACGAGCTTTTTTGCGGCTACGATATTTACGCCCGTTTGGAAGGGTTGTGGGGAAAGCTGCACAAAATTCCTTACGGTCTGCGCTTTGCCGGCGGAAAATGCCTGCAGCACACACCTCTGAAATACGTCAACAAGCTGTATAATGCCGCAGAGTATGCTATGCTGCGGGATAGAAAGCAGCTCCATACCCTGTTCCGCAACGAACACAATTTTGACGCGCATCATGTAGTTCCCGGCCTCTCCGATCTGCACGACTATCTGGCCGGCGCGCAGTTGAAGGCAGACGCACTTCTCCTGCCCGATATGACCCAATACCGCCAAACGCTTTCGCTTGATCTGCCGGATGCAAAATCAACCATGATCTACCGGGATCAGATGGGCTTTATGAACGATACGGTACTGAACAAAGTTGACAGGACCGGCATGTTTGTATCCTTGGAGAACCGGATCCCTCTTCTTGACAGGGATGTGGTTGCGTTCTCATGGACCCTGCCGATTTCTTATAAGAGCAGTCAGGGCGTCAACAAAAAAATACTGAAGGAACTTCTATACGAATATGTCCCTAAAAGTATGCTGGATCGCCCCAAGCACGGCTTTGAAGTCCCCCTTCCGCAATGGTTGTCCAAGGGGGAGCTGCATGACTGGGCAGGCGATCTGATTCTCCACAGCCACCTTGCCGGGGACGGCTATTTTGACCGGAAGGTTTTAGGGCGCATCTGGAAGCAATTTAACAAGGATCAATCCAACACACTTCTGCTCTGGTATATCTTACAGGCGGAGGCATGGTACCAGCACATCAGTAAAAGATAAGGAGTATCTGTTATGATTTATTCACAGGCGACCGGCGGGTTGGGAAACCAGCTTTACAATTACGCGATTGGCTTCGCATTGGCAAAAAAATACGAGGATGCGCTCACCCTCGATATATCACCGTACCGTTTTTCGCCAAGACCTTACGTGTTGGATCACTTCACGCTGTCCTATCCGGCTGTCTCCATCTGTCCGGCGTCAAAGGATGCAAAGCTGTCCCGTATGTTTGCCCGCATCCGCCGCATCCTGACGACAAACCGTCACGGCCGCTGCAAATGGGTCAAGGAGCTTCCCGAGACCCGTAATCAATACGGCAACTATGATTTTTCCCATAAAAAAAGCCTGTATCTGGAAGGATACTGGCAGCACTACCGGTATTTTGACGCATACCGCGATCTGTTGTGCAAAGAATTTCAGTTAAAAAAAGAGTATATCTCCGATGCCTGTGCAGCACTGATCGCGGAATGTACCGCGCGGGACAGTGTCGCCGTTCATATCCGCAGGGGCGATTATGAGGCATCCTGGGTATTGCCTGACAACTACTATCACCGGGCATTTGAAGCGGTGAACCAAAAATTGGAAGCTCCGCACTATTACATCTTCTGTGAGGATGTTGCCTATGTGAAAGAGCATTACGGTTATCTGCAAAACAAGACCTTCATCACCGGCAGCTACCCGTTGTCCGATCTTGAAGAGTTCTTCCTCATGTCCAAATGCCGCCACCAGATTACCGCAAACAGCACATTTTCCTGGTGGGCAGCCTACTTGAATACAAACCCGGACAAGCTTGTGGTTGCACCGGAATATATGCATTGGACAAAGGACTATTATCCTGCGGACTGGATTGTACTTTAAATTCTCTTTTCAATGCGGCTGCAGATCAGACCGATGCCGATAGAAAGCAAAACATCCGCTGTATACATGAGCACCACATTTTCAATAGAAAAAGTAGTCATCAGTTCCTGTGCGATCAATGCAATATATATGTTAAGTAAATAGATTTCCAGCGAACAGGTTCCCAGAAAAAATAATATTTTTCCCACAATCCTATAAATCCACTTCACTTCCAATAATGTCCCGAAAATGAAGCATACGGCGATTCCCCAAAGTTCGATTGTAAGCGTGACAATGATATGATCCGCCGGCAGGTTCAAAAAACTGCGGGCAGGTACCGAAATAAGCATCAACACAATCCATATGGGATTTATAGATTTGTCCTGTCTGATCATCTCGGCAAACCAAAAACCCACTACAAAAACAGGCGCTCTCTCCAGGGCGCTTCCCAGTTGAACAAAAACTCCAAGCGAAAGGGATTTTAACACCATGGACGCCCCGGTACACACGATGACGGTCACCAATGTGCAAAGTCCTTTGTGCCCTGACAAAGAATAAATTCTATAGTACAATGGGGAAAGCGCATAAAGAAATAAAATAACAGCTACATACCACGCCCCACGTCCGGCAACCCAGTATGACACAGTAGAAAGCTCTCCAACCACTGCCCAAACATCAAATTTACCCAGCAGCCCTATTATCACAAGGCATGGGAATGCAATAGCCAAATACGGGAAATAGACCCTCTTTAGGCGTTTTCCATAAAACAAAGTCAGCTTTGTTTCTTTTCCCAGCGAATAGAAAATACCGATCCCGGACAGGAAAAAGAACATGTCTACACCCACCTGGCCATAACTCATCAGTTTCTCTATAACCGCCAGCTTTCCCGGTAATCGGATTCCAAAATCCAGCGCATGGACCGCCAGAACCCATAAGGCTGCAATTCCCATAAGCTCTGTCCGATATTTACTGACATATCCTGCGCCAAAAACTTGTCTTTTAATACTTCCCATCTTTGTCCCCTGTACTCTTTATCTGCCCGGAATATATACGCAACATTTTTTTGCAATACTCCGTACAATCATCATAGGATACTCCGGCACAATTTTCAATCATTGCATCATTTTGTGTCCGATCCTCCCATAGCATACGCACTGCTTTCTGCAACTCATCCCGGTCTCCGCTTTGAAACAGCATGCCGGTTTTTCCGTCCTCGATCAGCTCCGGGATTCCTCCGATATCCGCGCCGATCACCGGTGTGCGCAACATCAGGGATTCCATCACGGAAAAAGGGCAATTTTCCGGACATTCCGACGCACAGATACTGAATCTGGCGCCTGCAATCAGCTCATACAGTTCTTTTCCGCCAAGGAAGCCCCTGTTCTGAATATTGGGGACGCTGTCCACCTCCGCCTCCAGTTCTCCTCTTCCTGCAAATACAAAGGGAATTTCCGGCAGATCCCTGCACGCCTCCACCAAGGTTCTGACACCCTTTTCTTCGGAATATCTTCCGAAATAAACCGCATAATCCTGCTTATCCACGGTTATTCCTTCCATCCCCGGACCCGGAATAAAATTGCGCAGCACCACGGTTCTTCCCAAAAGCTGTGGATTTTTCTTTAACTTGCTCTCCAAAAAAAAGCTGGGACAGACAATGGTATCTATCCTCCGGTATGGTTTCATCTTTTTGTAAAGCCAATTTTCCATGGAACCCAGTAAGCTCTTCACAGCGGATCCGTGAATACATCTTCCCCGGAAACAGGACAGGCTGCCTTCCGTAATACAGCGTTCGCATACCTCTCCCGTCCTTCCGTACACCATAAGGTGATCCGGACAGACCAACTGCAAATCATGCGCCGTATAGACAAGCCTCACCTTTGCGCCATGCTTTTTCTCATACTTTTTTACGGCGTAGATCACGGATGGGGTAAGCTGGAAATTAAAGTTGTTGAGATGCACCACATCCGGTTCAAAATCTTCCAGCACACGGAGCATCTTTCGTTTCGCTTCCCCCGAATAAATGATTTTAAACGGGTACAAAAGCTTTTGGAGCTTTCCCGTGTGAAAATCCATACCCGCGGTATAGCATTCCGCATGGTTTCCCACAATCCGCCCCTCATGCTCCATTCCGAAATATTCTACCTGATGTCCCTGTCTCTCCAATTCCTTACCCAACTCAAAAATATAGGTTTCCGAACCACCGTTTGGATAAAGAAACTTATTTACCATCAAAATCTTCACTTACAAATCTCCCTGTTGTCCGGCAATATCAGCGTCCACGATCTCCTCGCCCGTCCTGTGCTTCAGCTGTTCCTCGGATGCCTCGCTCAGACCGTTATTAACCACACAATTCATATCGCAGGTGCTGCATTTGTCTAACTGTTCTTTTGTCACTTTACCGTCCCGGTAATCGCGCACAATCTTATTTTCATACATGCTGTACTTTTTCTTTGTCCAGAATTTGGCCTTGTGCCTAAATACCCACCACGCCGGTTTCCAGATATACTTGTGCATAGCGGGTGAAACAGAACCGATCATCCAACACTGTCTGTCACAGCATCTGACCCTCGCGCGTACCGCTTCCGCCTCGGGACTGTTCCAAAGCTCCTCCCACGTCTGGGTATTCAGATTGCCCATGACCTCCTTATCCTTGGTTCCGTTACAGGGCATAACGTCTCCGTAGGGATCGATAAAAAAAGTATCAAAACTCATATCGCAGGGCAGCAGACGGGGCTGTCCATAGATATAGTTGATGAGTCCGTGGTTAAAATAAGCCCGGAACCACTTTTTGGGACTTTTGCTTGCAAGCAGTTCATTGACCAGTTTTTCAAAGTTTTCCGCCACCATGGCGCGGTCATGGATGATATTCTTTGCCTCCACAAAATAGAAGCTGTTGTGCAGGCTGGCTGTTGCAAACTCCATTCCCATCTGATTGGAAAGCTCATAGAGCGGAACCAGATCCGGGGCATTCTTGTCCTGCACGGTCATGCCGAAGCCCACATCCTTCATGCCCATTTCACGCAATTTCTTAAGTGTGCCGTAGCCGCGTTGATAACCGTTCTCAAGCCCCCGGATCTCATTGTTGGTCTTTTCCATTCCCTCAATGGAGATACGGATTCCGATCTGCGGAAATTCCTTTGCCAGATCCACGATGCGGTCCGTAAAAAAACCGTTGGTGGAAATCACAATACGGTCGCTCTTCTTGTAAAGCTCCCGAACAATGTCCTTCAAATCCGTGCGTATAAAAGGTTCCCCTCCCGTAATGTTGGTAAAATACATTTTGGGGAGCTTTTTTATGGTTTCCACGCTGATCTCTTCATCCGGTCTTGACGGAGCTTTATAGCGGTTGCACATACTGCAGCGCGCATTGCATCGGTAGGTCACAATGACGGTGCCGTTCAATTTCTTTTCAGACATTTTCTCTTCTCCTTACCGTTTTTTGTTCAAAAACTTGCCCGGATACATGACAAACTCCGGATATTTTGTTTTCCGCATCAAAATTGCAATCAATACCGGTCCGGCAAAGCTGCTAATGAGACCTGCGGGGATATGAACCCACGCATTCGTAATCCCGATTTTAAACAGCACTTGTCTGACCGGCGCCGCACACAAAGTGTGCATCAAAAACACCGGCATGGTATAGCCGGCTGCCCTTTTCCAAAAAGAACCGCTTCCCCATTTTGCTTCCCCTGCATACATCAGCACGATAACAGAACCGCAGGCAAGCAGGCCGGACAAAAATAAAACCCATCCGTTTTGGATCTCCGTAACATACACCATCACACTGGAAGCAAGAAAAAGCAGTCCTCCCCCTGTTCCGATCACAGTACACTTCTGCTTCGTGATCCGTATTTTAGCAAAGGCAAGGAGCGTTCCCAGCACGAACCATATGACATTGGAAAGAACAATCTGTATTCCGTATACTTCCACTGTTCCAAGAATGGTCACCGTTTTTGCCGCAAACGATGCCGCAAATATCCACACCGCCATCCCCTTGCTTTGAATGGTTGGTATCAAAAGAAAGCAGAACAACAGCGCATACAAATACCAATAAGGCGATATCGGATTCACCAAAAGCGTCTGTGTCAAATCCCCCACCGGCACATTGACTTCTCCCTTAAATTCACTTTTCAATCCCCATGTAACCACGGAAAAGAACAGATACGGAATCCCCAGGGCAAGCAGTTTTTTCCATGCATTCTCTCTCCATTCCGGGAAACATGTCACTTTTGTATATCTCTGGTACAGAAAACCGCTGCATATAAAAAACAGAGGGACATGGAACTGATAAATCGTCCTGTTGAACCAAGTGTAAAGTGCGCTCTGAGGCAAGATCCCGGAAGTCGTCATGCTTTGAAAAAAATGTCCCAGCACCACCAGAATACACGCAAAAATCTTTGTATTGTCAATCCATTGTATTCTTTGTCTCACCGTAACTCTGTTTTACCCTTCTGTTCCGTACAATTTCAGTGTTGCATCCGTTACTGCATCCCAATTATACCTGCCGCAGATAAAATCCGCTGCCTGCCGTTTGTACTTCTGCACTTCTTCCTCATGCAGACAGGCGTATTGAAGCTTCCGCGCCAAATCTTCCTCGTCCGCTTTCTTAAATACAAATGCCTTATCCTCCACAACCTCCGCACATTCGGCTATGTCGGAGACCAGACAGCAGTTTCCATAGCTCATAGCCTCCAGCAGGCTCAAGGGCATTCCCTCAAGATCGGAGGGCAGTACATAAAGATAAGCATTGCTGTATAATTCATCCAGCAAATTTCCCTGCACAAAGCCGGTAAACAAAATCCTTTCATCCCCGGCTGCCAGTTCCCTTATCTCCTTTTCAAAGTCGCCGGACTCACCGGAACCCCCGGCAATCACAAGCCTTTTATCCGTTCTGATCTCCCGGAATGCACGGATCAGATAGCGGATGCCCTTTTCGGGAACCAGCCTGCCCAGAAACAGGATATAGGAATCCTTCTCCAGCAGGAATTTTTCTCTGATCTGCTCCGGTTCTCGCAGAACCGGTCTGTTGACGCCGTTCGGGATCAATCTGGTTTCTCGGTGATAAGTCTCATAAAAATAGTCCTGCACGCCCTTGCTCAGAACAATGATCTCATCAGCATAGCGCACTGCGTTCCGCTCTCCTTGCCGGATAAACCTGGAGGCAAACCCCGCCTTCCACTTTTCTCTCTCCCAGTCAATACCATGAACGGTACAGACGACCCGTTTTGAAAAAAGCTTTGGCAGAAAGGCAAAAAACGCCGGGCCTTCCGCATGGATATGCACTACGTCATATCTGCCGAAAGCCGCCTTGAGTGCGGCAAAAAAGGATGCCGTCACCGCCGCCAGCCCCTTTTTATCCAGTGTGGGCACTGTCTTGATTTTTATTCCCTGATATTCCTTTATTGTCCCGGTATCATACTCTGCCCCGCTCACATGGTGTCCGCCGCGGTTATAGCAAGTCACCTGATGGCCCTTGCGCACCATTCGGGCGGAGAGCTCCTCCACCACGATTTCCACGCCGCCCTCTCTGGACGGGATTCTCTTGTGCCCAAACATTGCGATTCTCATCTTTATTTAGAGCCCTTTCCCGCAAAAATCACCCACACGGTTTTCAACAGGATCTTGATATCCAAGCCGATAGACCAGTTGTCAATATATTCCAGATCCAGCTTCACTACTTCTTCAAAATCTTCTATATCACTGCGTCCGCTTACCTGCCACATGCCCGTCAGTCCCGGCGTCATGCACAGCCGCCTCCTGTAATACAGACTGTATTGCTTAAATTCATCCTCTGTGGGTGGTCTTGTTCCCACAAGGCTCATATCCCCTTTCAGAACGTTATAAAACTGGGGAAACTCGTCAATGCTGGTCTTGCGGATGAATTTTCCAACCTTGGTAATCCGGGGATCATCCTCCATCTTGAACATAAGCCCCTTCATCTCATTCTGCGCCATCAGCTCCTTTTTTCGCTCTTCCGCATCTACATACATGGAGCGGAACTTGTAGAGTTTGAAGCGGCGTCCGTTCTTGCCGATCCGGGTCTGGGAAAAGAATACAGGACCCTTGGAATCCAGTTTGATGGCAAGTGCCACAAAAGGGGTCATCAGGGCAGTAATAAGCATACCCACAATTCCGCCCACAATATCCATCAGTCTCTTAATCAGATGCCTGCTGTAATCTATGTTGTAGAGAGAATAGGTAACCACTACATAATTTCCGAATTTTCCAATACTGCTTTCCTTGTTGTGCCATTCAACAATATCAATGCTGTAATGGCAGACCACACCCATGGATTCAAAATTCTGTATCATTTCCTGCAGCTTTGCTGCGGGTATCTTCCCCGCTTTGATGAAAACCTCATCCAGGGGAAGCTGTCTGGCAACCTCCATCAGATTCTCACCGTCTGCCACAATGGGAATTCCCGCACAGTCACTGTCCGCACCGGCGGAATCCAGCACCGCCACGCCGGAAATATCGTATCCGACCTGCAGATTTTCCTTTATCTTCGTTACGGTTTCTTCCAAATCCTCCTTCTCCAATACGAGTAACACCTTGGAGAGGTTGTTCTCACTGTGGAGATATTTGCGCATAAACATTTTGATTGCCACATGAAACGCATACATCAAGGCAATATTGATCAGGAAAAAATATCCGTATAACAATCTGGAAAAGAACTCTGCCTGTTTGATCAGGAACAGAAAGCACCCCACTGCTCCAAACATAAGCACATTGTTGCGCAGAACCATGATCAGTTCAACCAGATATCCTCTTTTGGAAAAATCCTTGTTCCAATCGGTAAATATGCCAAAAAGAGCGCAGAACAACAGAAAGCACAGGCAGATGGTGTAATGCATCTCCCTTCTGTTGGAAAGATCCTGCAAGTCAAAACGCAGCGCCACCGCGATCACATAAGAGAGTATGATCGACAGCAGATCCGCCGCCAGCAGGACATATACTCTGGCTATATGGTTTTTCTGACTCATTCCTTCCAAATCAAAATCTCCTTTTGTATAGTTTCCGTTTCAACGCTTCAAAAGTTTTCCCGGCTGCCAGAAGTAGCCCTCTTTCTCAGACTTCAGGCACAGCATACCGCTGAATGTCCCTCCGCACAAAAGCATCAGGGAATAGTTTCTCGCAAGATACACGGAAACAGCATGTGCCTCGAACACAGTATACAACGCAAACATGGTAATCACAAGTAATGCGGCTGCATCTTTTTTCTTAAATGCATATCGGATCTGTGCAAGTTTTAGTAAAATGTATGCGGCTGCAGGCACAATGCCATACCAGTAAAACATGCGGATATATCCCATATCAAGATATTTGTCGTTTTGCGGGCTTGCAAACATTGTCCAATCCGATGCCGCACAGTAATAATTGCTCCAAAATATCCGGCCCGTCAACAGTCCGTTCAGTTTCTCCAAAGCGGGGATTTCACAGCCAAACATTGCCACCAGAACCGAAAAAGCAATACATAGCAACACCCCCGCCGCCCCCATAATGTATACCCATTTTGCAGAACGCAGCTTGGGAAACAGTGAGAAAAACAGTCCGATGAGTATGGTGCAGGTTGCCGCTGTCACTCCTGTTCGGGAATCCGTCAGCAGATAAAATCCGATATTCAGGGCTTCCAGCAACAGATAGTGATACCATTTCAGCTTTTCAAAATAGAGGTAGATTCCTAAAGTTATCAACGCCCACACCATGCAATGAAGTGCATTGGGATGTCCCAGTCCCAGACAATATCTTCTCTCGATTCCGGTGTCTCGATAGTTTGCGTCCATATAAACCCAGCCTAACATGCCGGTCAGGGATAGCAGAATAAGAGTCAGTACACCTGCCAAAGTGACATAAAATGTGACTTTCATCATCATTTTCAGCTCAATATCTTTTGCTGCCGCTACAAATGCCACGATCCTTATGATTTCATTTCTTCCGGTTGCAAAATAAGAAAGCGCTCCCAGCATAAAGAAAGCAGCCATCACTGCCCATTCTTTTAAAGAATATTTTGTCATGGCAATCTTAATCATACACAGGACAAAAGTGATCTGGAACAACCGCCCTTCGATAGGATTGATATAGGCGCTCTTGTCAACCAGAACAATCCCTATCTCTATCAATAACACCATGTAAAACAGCACTTTTCCTGCCTGTCTGCATTTTTGCTCCGCCATCATAATCTCCTCTTACTTCCGCTTTCGGTATGAAATTCCCATTTTTCTCCCTATGGCGCGGACATACACCAACATCCTGTCCTTCCATAAATAGGAGAGCCTCGCTTTTCTGTACGCACCGGACGGAATGCCGCATTCCTGTGCAAGCTTTTTTCCTTTTCCGTATTTTACCAAAAACTCCCGCAAAAAATATTCCTTACATTTGTCATTTTCCCACAGTCTGTGTTTCCGGTACATAAACAGATAATCATTAAATATTCTGTCGTCCCGCTCAGAAAAGGTATGCGTATACTGCTCCTCGTGCAACCCGATGGAAATAAGCGGACTTTCCGTTGCAACAAAATGCGGATTTCTCTCCAGTATTTGAAAGTACAGCTCCACATCTGAGGCCCAATTGCTTTTTTCATCGAACAGGATTCCGTTGTTTCGGTAAATCGTTCCGCTGGGCGCTCCTATTTCGTTTCCCAGAAACAGGGTACGCCAGTCATCCTGCAAACGGGGCAAAAATTCCGGTGATATCCTGCGCTTATAGCTCTCGGTGGCAGATACCTGCATACTGTTGGAAAAAGCAAGGTCTGCCTCCGGATGTTCATCCAGCATGCGCACATACTGCTCCAGACTGTCCGGATAAGTAAACCAGTCGTCCGAAAACATGATTTTGATATATTCGCCTGACGCTTTTTCAATGGCTGCATTCCAGTTATAAATGTGACCTAATTTTTTACTGTTGCGCGTGTAAGAAATCCTTTCGTCTGCCAGTTTTCTCACAAGCTCCCCGATTTCATTTCCATCCGAATCATCCGTAATGATTACTTCATAATCGGAAAAGGTCTGCTCACCGATTGACCGCATCAGTTGTGCCACTTCAGCGCAGTTGTTATAGGTGGGAACACATATAGACACCTTCGGCATACTTTTCACCCTCCTGCCCCGCTACTTCCCGCACACTTTTTTCAAGCAGTTCTTCACTGCATGTCCCACCGCGCGGAAAGCCTTTTTCGCTTTCTTTCTCGCATGACGAACCAACAGGGTAAAACGCGAGTCCTGTTGCTTGATCAAATGGGCGTATTCCTTCTGATGTTCCCTTAAATACTCAGGAAAGCTCTCATCAATGGGTACACGGGCAAAAACAGCCTCCCGTCCAAAGAGATCCTCTCCGTCCTTGATCCTGTCCCCCGCGTCGGAAAATACCCGGCGGTTGTTGTACTCCTGATGTGCGGCGGATTTGATTTTCTGTTCCACACGCTTCCTGACATCCTTTTCCCCGTTTCCGCCCATATAGCCGAAATGCCATCCGCCGTCTTCCACACGCACGCCGTTTTCCTTACAGTTCGGCCAGCGCAGTTCTCCGAGTGGCATGGTCTTAGCTACCTTGTAGCTGCAGATCTTCGTGCCAAGCCACTTCTTGTGCTCGACGCCCTCAAATTCCCCACAGTAGGCAAGCAGGCTTCCCGTCGTCTCTTCCATGTTCAGATAACAGGAAAAATACCGTTGTGCCATGTGGAAGATCTTTTCCCGGGCGCCGTCCTTGTTGGTGCGGATTGCCTCGATCACTTCCCTCACTTTATCCGGGTTTGGAATTTCATCCAGGTCGCTGAAAATGATAATATCATCATCCGTACAATTTGCCAGCCCACGCCCTACCGCATTTTTCTGAAAGGTATCCCGGTCATGGGTATAACCCTCCGGGGTGTCTTCAACCACCACGTGGATGATCTTATCCTGAAATTCCCGGAACATTTCCTTGTTTTCTTCGTAATACAAAGGCTTTTTGATGCCGGAAAAGGTTTCTGTTGCCTCACTGATAACAAATTTGTCCACCACCGGATCCATCACATGAAGTCTCAGTTTTAAGATATCCAGTTCGTTAAAAAACTGAAAGCAATCGTATATCATTTTCTGCCTCACTTTTTTCTGCGAAAATCCGGATACTGTGCGTTGGTTCCCATCCATTTATGAAACAGGAAGGGCGTAATCCCCTCAATCTCCGGTATCATATTTTCATGTCCAAAATACTTTGCAACTTCCAGCGGTGCAATCCTCATACCTGCTGCCTCCAACAGATGTCGGATCTTGCAGCAGATAAAGCCGTCCTCGTTGTAGTATACCACACCGTTCAGCTCCTCGCCCACCCATGAAACATTTTCTTTTTTGGGGAAATCCATGAGGCGCTTACTGCGAATGGAAACGCTGTTTCCCACACGGCAGATATTTCCGTGAATGTCACGGTAAGTGGTGGTATCACCCTCCTGTGGCAGCGGCCACGGCGAGCCAATATAGTCATAATCGAGAAACTCATCCCGCCACATTTCGGGATGAACCACAAAACCGTCATAATGCACCAACAGGGCAAACTCCGTATCCACATAATCACCCATGTTATAGACGGTCTCGTAGTTGAAACGGTCTATATTGTCCAGCTTATCTATATGCTTATAGGTGATCTCCTTGGGCAGAAACAACGGTTTCCTGTGCGTCACCAGCACCGCATCCGCAAAATCGATTCCCCGCATGCTGTACTGCATCGCCTTTATGGTTTCCCTCACTCTGACGCTGGTCATGGCAAGCAGTGTCACATTTGGAAGCTGCAATTTTCCATTTTTGATTTCCGCCATGTTCTTCTCCTTATAATCTCTACACTCACCATAATCAATACTGTCAACAGTGATAACGCTTCTGCTCCTCTCCATAAAAGGGGCTCCTTAAAAAAAATTCTAACTCCCCCACAATATCCTGCTGGAATCCAAACACGAAGCACATTATTTTCCCCAGGAGTTGTATCAAGCCTATCATTTTGCTGGGTTTTCGCCTGATACCATTCATAATAAAGCAATGGAACCTCTACATAGCCATTCTGACCAGACAAATTCTTCACTGTCATCTCTACCGAAATGTTCTCCTTGACATAAGATATCAATTCAACCTTTTCGTCTGTTGCAATTCTATTTGGATCAAGAACCTGAATATCTGTTCCCGGACGCAAGTACTCTTTTACGTTGTAATCCGTTCTTCCCACCGAAGCCGTGTCGTAAAGCCACTCTGCACCCATGATATCCAACCTGTTATCCAGCCTATACTGTACCCCTACTACCGCAAGTAAAAACAAAACTATCATGATCATATTGCAATTTTGTCCTCTATCCTGAAAAAACTTTATTGCAAAACATGTCACTGCTGTCCCCAATACATTTGCAATCGCCAAAAAACGCCATGCGAACTGCAAATTAGCAATGCTCATGCTCAAAATCGACACCTTTGCCGACAGGTAATCCCATGGAAAATAAATAGTGGTCAGCATAATAGAAAAAATACACAGACCAAATATTAACCTCCCTGGTATCTTTTCCTGTTCTTGATGGCTGTAAATCCACGCAAACACATACAGAAACAGCCCTAGTCCAAGCACAAGTCCCACTCCTAACGCCATCTCTCCGTATGTACCAACCTCAGCTGAATAAGCATCTCCATTTCCCTGATAAAACAAGCGAAATAGTTGTGATAGATGCGTTCCTCTTTCTTGAATGCGATCCATTCCCCGGTACGCCTGCATCACCTCTATATCTTTCATGGAAAACATACAAGGGAACAGAAACCACGCGTTCAAAAGTGTCGTATATACCACCGTTTTTGCGAGTACAAGAAAGGTTTTTACATGTAAAACTTTTTTGATACAGCAAGCGCAAGCAATCAGCACAAACATACCACACATAAGGCAGGACAGCATATGAGATTGTATTACGCCTCCAAAACCAACCACCATTGGAATCCAAAGTCTGTCATACTCTTTACCTTCGTCTTTTTGTGAAAACACCATATATATACCATAGAAAATCAAAGGGAAAAATGTTATGGCAAATGCCTCCCCAACTGCATTCCTCACATAAAGATCTGTGAGTCTGTAAGGTGCCGTGGTATATAAGAAAGCCCCCATTATGCCGATTATATCGTCTTTTACAATTCTTTTAAAGCACCAATAAGAAATCAATACGGTTGCTATGTTGCATGCCAGTAAAAGCATATGATAGGAGAATGTTGCTGAAAAACCAATCAATCGCAATATACCGGGAAAATACAAGAACAAATCTCCATAATACACTGAGGCCGGATAACCATAACCTTCCAACCAGTTGGGTTGTATCTTTACCGGAAATTGCCCAGACAACAATCCCTCTGCAATGCCGTCAATACGTAGCATATGAAATCCAATATCATGAGATCGCATAATATATCCCCCGAAAAGAGGATATGAAACCATTAAGATTATAAGTATCAGTCCCATCCCAATGGCAAGTTGTCGCGTTGTTAAGCTTTGCAGGGTTTTCTTTTTGTGAATCTGCCATCCCAAATCAAACACCACAAACAGCACAAAAAGAGAGGTGGCTTTCAAACGAACGGCAGCATGAGTTTGCTGAATTTTCATTCCCTTGACAATCAGGCTTCCCTCCCCCATAAAAAAAGTATTAAGTCGATAATCCGTCACATCCTCATCTAAATAAATCATAGCTGTCACCTTATTGTTCTTAGGCGACAGCTTTATTTTATCTGCCCGTAATCCGAACATCCCCTGAGTATTCGCAGTGGAAATGCAATAATTTCCCTCTGCATCCGTCTCATAGTAGAGTGTAATATCGTAGGTTCCTTTTTTAAGTACAATTTCAGGAGAAGAATTAAACATTCGGTCCGTCGGCAATGGCAAAGTACCGTCAACGTACCAACCGCCTCTATCATCCGGATAAGTAGTTCCCACAAAATCTGTATAGGGAATATCTATCTCTAACATATCTACAGTATATCCGGAAACAAGAATCCACGCTAAAGCCACTATCTGAAAAATCAGCACTGACTCAAATACAATGTTGGAATTTTTCAACCACTTTTTCATTTCGTTTTTCTCCCTCTTCTCCACAATACCAGCCGTCGACTCATGCTCCTCACAATCCGTCTCATCCACCATTCTGCGTACACCGCCTTCACGCGCAACAGATACCACAACCTCCTGATTCCTGTCGGTGTCTCGTTCCGCTTTTGGTACTTGGAAGACTTATGTTTATACTGCTCCAGCTCCCTGCGGCATTCTCCCGCAGAAAACAGCCTGCCTCTGCGATCCATATAGGTAAACTCATCATATATGTTTTGCTCGCTTGCCCAATAGCCGTCGGAAACATTGTGTCTTGCCCAATATTTCGGTGCGATCGCCATGTGCAGTGTCTCGCTGGTATAGGCCGGAAAAAAAGCAAAGGAGGAGTTGGAAAGAATCAGATATTTTGCATTCTTGATATGCGTGTAATCCTCATGCAGACTACCGTGTACGGCGGGAAGTTCCGGAAGCAGTTTCTTTGCCGCCTCGACATCATCCGTTACAATCAAAAATTCCATATCCGCCCTGATCCGCTTCATCTGCGCCATCGCCCTGACCCAGTATTTTCTTCTCAGGTAAAGTGCCGGATCCGAGGTATATTCCCCACCTCTCAGGTTCAGAATGCACAGGTTGTCCCGGCTGTATTCGTAAGAGTCAAACTCAGGCTTTACACGCAGCCATTCCTTTATCTCCTGCTTGTATGGGCGAAAATAATCCTGTGCCTGCATATTGCCGCCCACCAGTGTATTGTCGGGAAGCGCCATAAGCGCCTCATCCGTCCCCGTAATATAGGCTCCGTAGGTCATATCATGTGCAGAATTGGGAAGAAACAATCTGTCCTCTTTTTCCTGGCAGACCGTTTTATAATCTTCCCTTGTCGACTCGCCCCCTAGATCGAGATCCATGAAGTACAATCCCTTTTGACTGTATACATCATTTCCGAGGATTTCCCTGCCCAGAATGCTGAACTCATACCCGCTCCGCAGTGCAAGGCATCTTGTTGTAATATAGCAGAATAACTGGTTCCCGAGTCCCTGCCCCTTTAACAATTCAGTTCCAAGCATCTTTGTCCTCCATCACGCCTCCTGCCTTGTGATCTGTCCGTTTTCCACCCGATAGATCATATCGCACTGCTCCAACGTATTCAAACGGTGTGCAATAATAAGCATGGTCTTTTTCCCATGAAAATGATTGATTGCCTCCATAACCGCCTTCTCGGTAGTATTGTCCAAAGCGGAGGTTGCCTCGTCAAATACCAGAATATCCGGGTCGTGGTACAGCGCTCTTGCAATCCCCAGTCGCTGTCTCTCACCACCGGAAATGCGGACTCCTCGATCTCCGGTGGATGTGTCCAAGCCTTCCGGTAATTTCTCCACAAAATTTTTCATCTGCGCCTCTTCCAGCACATGCCAGATCCGCTCGTCGTCGATTTCCTCTTTCGGAACGCCAAAGGCAATATTATCCCGGATGGAGTCATCCGACAAGTAAATCGTCTGCGGAATATAGCCGATATGACTCAGCCATGAAGGATAGTTGTCCATCACATTCCTGCCGCCGCACAGGATATTTCCCTCCTGCATCTGCAAAAGTCCCAGAAAAATATCCACGACCGTAGACTTTCCCGCGCCGGACGGCCCTACGATACCGATGGATTTTCCGTAAGGCACTACCATATTCGCATGGTTCAATATCTTCTTTTCCGTGTTGGGGTAAGAATACGTAATGTCTTTCAATATAATATCCGTATTGATTACAATCGGCTCCTTGTTAGCGGGAGACGTTGTAACATACCTGCCCTCTTCCTTGTACTTGGTGAAATCCACATGCTCATACACATAATCAAGAGCCGGCTCATAAAAAGCAATATCTGTCAGATAGGTGTTAATGCGGTTCATACTGGGCATCAGACGAACCGCCGCCACCGCCAGAGCCGTAATAGAAGACAGCAGATTTTTCACATCCACTCCCGCCGAGATGCTGATTGCCAGATAGATCAGCACTCCTGCAATGCAGGTAGTTTCAATGATTGTACGAGGCACGCTGTTAAACACGGAATACAGAACGGTAAGCTCCATACCCCTCTTCGTGTGTTTCTCGTAGAAGGAGGCGAAAAAATGCTCCTTGTGAAGCACCTTGACATCCTTGATGCCATAAACAGCCTTGGTGCGCCAACGTCCCGCAATACTCTGAATCTCCTGATTTTCCTTGCCGATCGCGTTCATTTTCGGTTTCAACAGTTTCAGGATTACAAATGTCATCACCAACAGCAGTGCCATCATCAACATTGTCATCTTAAAATCAATAATCACCATCAAAATAAACAGGCAGACTGCCACCACCAATTCCGTAGCCAGTCTGATCAGAGAAAGCAATAATTGGAATACCTTTGGAATATCCCCGTCCAAAATACGGAAAATAGTCGGAATATCCGCATCCAGATAAAACTCATATGGGCGGTTTAAATACTCCTCCAGCATATAGCTTCCCGCCCTATGCTGGTTGCTGTTTACAAATTTGGCCTGTACATATGCCAAAAAGAGCAGATAGGCATTTTTCAGCACAAATACCAGAACTACCGCAATGAGCAAAAAGATCACAAAATGGTTCATATTCTCAATATGGAACCATCCGCAGATCATCTGCACATATTTATTCTGCTGCATACGCTCCACATCCATGATCGCAGTTACAAGCGGCAGCATCATGGATACACCAAGGGTTTCCAGCAGACCGCCGATCAGAATCAGGATTCCCAGTCCGAATATCTTTCTCTGTTGCTTTTTATTTAAAATACATGCCAGTTTTTTAATTATACTTAAATTCACTGTCCCAGTCTCTCCATGCAGCGTCCGCCGCTGTCAATTCTCATTGTACATGCCTTGTAATAAATATCCTGCCCCTCTGAAGTATTCAGCCACTTATCCGGTGCAATCACCGTTTTGTCCGGGTTCTGCCCCAGCCAAGCTCCCCACCAGCTGAAGCTGCTGTTTGCAATGATATGATGCCTGCAGCAACTCATAAGCGCCATATCCTGTTCACCGCAGCCCTCGTCGTTACAGTCCACAAGTACAATATCCTGATCCGTCACTGTTCTTCCCCACACCGGATCATTGGTAAACAGGAAAAAAACACAATCCTTGAAATGCATTCTGCAATAATCGACCGCAGCCCTGTAATATTCCTCCGTGCAGATTCCGCCGTAGATCGGCGCAAATTTTTCGTTCAGATAATCCCCTCTTCTGACATGAATACTGATCGCATTGCAGGTTTCGATCCTTTTTTTATATTCCCGCGTCCGCTCGGAGAATTGATCCCACAGGAACCTGAACTGTTCCCGAACCTGTTCTTTTACCCGCTCAAAATACCGTTCGCTCTGCCAATACCCGATACAATAAGCATCCAGCACCTCAAAGATACCCTCCTCGTAGGTAATGGCATCTTTTTCCGTATAAAGCTTTCCTCTTCTGCCTGTCAGTTTTCTCCGCACCCGATCCTTGAATGCCAGAGAAGAATCCGTAAGCCGGATGTACTCATCCCGCTCCGCATGAAGATAGGAGAGATTGAAAATCCGTTCCAGACAGTCATCCGTCCTTCCGATCGCCTTATACATGGTGTAATCGTCAATGCAGACTTCTCTTCCCATATCCTTTAATGCCAGATATAGTGCATACAGGAACATCTGGTTACCCAAACCTCCCGACATCTGTAACATCAGCATATCATCTTTTTACCCTTCTTGTTTTTATCGGTATCGCCACTGTATCATTCAACCGCATAGCCACTCGGTACAATAGCGGTGAGCAAAGAAATATCTTCATCTTCCGATATTCGTTCGGATTTGCATTTTCAATGGAAAAAATCTCTTCATAGTAAGGTTTCCCCTCCCGGAGCTTTTGCGTAAGAAATTTTTTATATTCCTTCTTTTTTTTACTATTGCTTCTTGATACCTGTGTATAAAAAAGCAACAGGCGCTTATAGAGAAAATAATCCTGCAGGAGAGCAAGCTCCTCCTTGCCGTTTTGCCTCAGATACACGCTACGGTCATACAGATTAGGAATCAAATCCGTGAAAGTTCTGTCGTTGATCCCCTGATTCATAATACTCGTATTTCTGTCACACACATAGTTGTGATACGCTCTGTCCAAATAAACGCTCCGTTCTGGACGCGCCAGCAGTTGTATGGTGAACATCATGTCTTCATACAGGCGGGGCGGAAAACGCAATTCCTTCAACAGGCTCCTCTTATACAGCTTATTCCATGCCGCATTCTGAATCTGGAAACGATCATCCTCCTCCAGATACTTTGCAAGCACCTCCTCGCCCTCCATGACTGCTGCCATATCCGTGGAAGCATCCTCCGTTCCATCACGATATACCCATCGGTAGCGGCACACCGCCAGATCTGCCTCATTCTCTTTCAGTGCCGCCAACAGCTTTTCATACATGTCGGCGTCCACCCAGTCGTCCCCATCCAGAAAGGCCATATAGGTGCCGGTTGCATTTTCGATCCCCACATTCCTGCTGGTAAAAAGTCCGCCATTTTCCTTGTGGATCACCTTCACGCGCTCGTCCTGTTCCGCATATCTGTCACAGATTGCAGGACAACTGTCCGTGGAACCGTCATCCACCAGAATAATCTCCAGATTACGGTAAGTCTGGTTTAACAAGGAATCAACAGCCCTTTCCAGATAAGCATCCACATTATATATCGCCACCGCCACGGATATGGTTTCCGTCTGTGCCTCGCACGGTATGGACTTTGGAATATAATGTTCCAATATTTTCAAGAGAAACTCCTCCCTCAGCCAAATTACAGCAATCCCGCAAAGTAGGCCTCCCACCTTGCATTCACCTTTTCCGGTGCCATTGCCTCCTGCAGCAGTGCCGCCTCACGCCCCGCTTCCTCCATCTCCTCCGGATGGGAAAGACAATATTCCATCTGCCTTTGCAGGGCATCCACATCCCTCACCGGAATCAGGTAGCCGTTCCTCCCGCTGTCAATGAGTTCACCGGGACCGCCGCTGGGACAATCCGTGGAAATCACACACAACCCCAGCGCCATCGCTTCGATCAACGCATTGGGCATCCCTTCCGTATCGGATGTCATAACAAAGAGCGTGCTCTTGTCGATCCGGTTCTCCACATGATCCACCCTTCCCCGCAAGAACACTTTTTCTTCCAGATGCATTCGTGCAAGCATATCCTCCAGCTTTTCCCTGTTTTCTCCCTCGCCGTATATGACGACGCTGTACTCAGGAAATTTCGGGCTGATTTTTGCAAACGCCCGGATCAGCATTGCGTGATTTTTGTTGTCGTCCAACCGCCCTACCGCCACAATTTCCTTCCTGCGCTCCCCTTCAAAGCGAGGCTTGATAAAAAGTGGATTCAGGGAGTTCGGTAAAATGATTCCTCTTTTTTGCACCGCCTTCGGGAAAAATTCCATTGCCTGTTTTGTCTGGAACACGATTCCGTCCACATGGCGGAACAAGAGCTTCGCCAGAAAACGCATATTTCTCGTAGGATATTCCTGTGCCGGGTCTGCAATCACAGAGACCACCACTTTATTGTGCAGTCTGAAATTAGCTGTCTGCGCCATAAAATTATTTTTTCCGTTGCAGGAAAAAACCAGATCCGGTCGAATGGATTTGAATATACTCCGGAGTTTGTGGTATCTGGCATAAAAATTGCCGATTCTTCCTCCTTTTTCTTCCTCCGGTGTAATGTCCGACAGAACCCTTGTGATTCCTTCACTGATTTCGTACTCATCCTCCTGCTTGTACTGCGTCACTAGATAGACCCGATAGCCCTTTCCGTTAAAGTACTCCGCAAGATTGACAAAGACACGCTCAGCCCCTCCCTTTGTCAGGGAGCTGCAATAAAATGCTATTGTTTTCTTTTTTTCCATACATTCATACACATCCCGATCAGTCCCCGCTTTTCTGCGGTAATCTGATCATATCGCCAAGCTTGCGATCCCACTCCTCCGGTTCAAAATGGATAAAGCCTCCCCATGTATAGAAGGTTGCCTCGCCAAAATAAATCTTTCCGTTCAGGATATAGAAATCAATGCGCACATAGGGGATTCCCTCCGCGATTTTTTCACAGAAATCCACGATCTCATCCAGATTTTCCGGCTTTTCGTTTTCAATGCCGGAATTTTCATAGTATCTGGTTCTGAAAGGCAGGAAATGAAAATCCCTGTCATAGAAATCATTTTTCCGCACATCAAAACTGCTGTGCGCAATTCCGCGGCAGACCGTTATGAATCCGACTTTTCCGTCGAAGCAGGAAACCTTGTACTCCACGGAGTCCAGCTTCCCCAGTTCCTCGATCAGCGGTTCCGCAATGATCCTGGGTTTGATATTCTTATATGCCCACTCTCTGCTCTGCCAGAAGGGTACGCTGGCAAGACGTTTCTCCAAAAAGCTTTTTGCTCCCTCCTTGTCGAAGGATGCCTTGTCCCTGCAAAACCAGATACCGCCGCTGTCATGGGTACACTTTAAGACAAACTTGTCCGGCAGTGCGTCGAAATCAATTTCATCAAAGCTGTTGTAAACACCCAGTGTCGGAATCACATGTTCTTCCCCCACGCGCTCCGCCACTCTCTTTTTCGCCTCGCACTTATCCACCATGTCGGTGTAAAAAGAACGGTGGTCGTACAATTTCAGCCACTGTACCTTCTCCGTCAGCGTCTTCGGATCATCCAGATTCAGGGTTCTCTTTCCCTTGAAAAAGCGCTTATACAGCATGGAAAGATACGCTTCATCGCTCATTTTTCTGTAAAAGCCGTGCATGGACAGAAGCTGTGACACCGCAAATGACATGCTACTCTTGCTTCCCATCTGGCGCACGGAGCTGATCACTGCAAATAATTTATTCATTGGAATCCTCCCACTTTTCTGATCGTACCATCTTCAAATTATATCACACTACAAAAGGGGGGTAAAGCCGTTTATCCACGCCGTCAGACGCTCCACATAGCTGCCCACGGAAAAAGCTTCGCTCCGTCTGAGTGCCGCCCCGCCCATTTCCTTTTCCTTTGCCGGATCCTTCAATATGCGCAGGGCTTCCGCCGCCATGATCCGATCTTCCTCCTCAATCTCACCCGCCGTCAGATTCTTGACCGGGTTGATCACAGGCAGCAGCACGCCGTACTCGCCAGTATAAACTTTATGGCGATCCTCCGTACTTCTGTAATCCTCCGTCAGAATTTCCGCCGGCCCTGTCTTACAGTTTACAGACATGGCAGGCAGCCCCACCGCCATCGCCTCAATCAGGGCGTTGGGAAATCCCTCCAGTACCGAGGTCATAAGGAACAGGGACGCCCGTTTCAGATAAGCAAACGGATTTTTCTGTGCTCCGGCAAACAAAACACTGTCCCGCACGCCAAGTTCCTCCGAAAGTCTCTCATACTCCGTAAACGTTCCCTCTCCCACGATCAGAAGCTTTGCCGACGGCAGCTCCTTTTTCACCAGAGAGAAGGCTTTCACCAGATGCCAGAAACCCTTCACATCATCCTCCCGACCCATGGCGGCAATGATTGGGCTATTGTCCGCGAAGAAACCGGCATGTTCGCCGGCAACCGGCTCTTCCGCCATCTGTCTTATCCTCTCCACATCACAGGGGTTATATAACGTATCGGTTCGTCCCGGGTGGAAGTTCTCCCGCAGTTCGTCTTCCATCGCGCCGGTGCAGCAGATCACCCTGTCCGCTTTTTTACAGAACAGCTTCATCTGGCTTTTGTTCTGCAGATCACCGTAGCTGCGCAGTCCCAGCCAGATCTCATCCCTGACCTTTGATATGGAATTGACCAGATTGGCGGTCATGCCAAAGCTGTATGTGACGTGGATATTCTTCTGTTTCTTTATCCGTCTGAGTGCGCTTCTGCGCCGGAACACATTGCACACCTTCCCCACAAGTCCCGGCGTGGTTCCAAGCTTTAAATCAAGCAGCTCGATTCCGGTCACATCATAGAACATATCCTCGGTGCTGAACACCGCAATACGCACATTGCAGATTTCTTTCAGCAAATGCGCGGTCATGGCGCAGATTCTTTCAAATCCGCCCTGATGCAGCATGGGTACAAGGAGCAGCAGATTTTTCCGATAGAGCTGTCTGTACCGCTCTATCTGCGCCCCCATGTCAAAACCGGCTTTTTGCACCTCTGCAAGCCTGCTCCTTCGCTCATATCCTTCATCATGGATCACCTGTGCCGCCCACGCTTCCGCCGATTGATCCAGTGAAAACGCAGTTACAAGATCCGTGATGTGAACCTCGGAGGTAATGGTATCGGAGATCAGGCATTTCAGTCCGCAGGTCTGCGCCTCCACCACGGTGCCCGGAAGCCCTTCATAGAGGGAGGGGAACACCAGATAGTCCATCGCCTGATAGTAATCTGCCACATTGCTCCGGTTGCCCAGAAAACGCACGGCATCGGAAAGACCAAGTTCCTCTGTCTGCCGCTTCACCTGTTCCATCAGTGCGCCTTCTCCCAAAAGAAGCAGCACGGCATCCGGCCGCCTCTCAAGGATCTTAGCAAAGACTTGTATCAAAAATGTATGATTTTTGGGTTCCCGGAAACTTCCCACATGTCCGATGACGAATTTATCCTGTATTTCCAAATCTTCCCGCATCTTGCGGCGTTTTTCTTCATCAAAGACATATTTGGAGGCATCGATGGCGTTGGGAATCACCTCCACCTTGCCCTGTTCCACCCATTTTTTCCCAAAAACCGCTTCTCCCGCCTCCCTCGAGCAGGCAAGGCAGTAATCTGCCCTGTGTTTCAGGGACCGGCGGAGCCATCTTGTGGCGATTCCCTTCAGTCCGCCCGACACCCCGGCACTTCTGGAGTGGGCAATGGTGATGGGCACGCCCGCTTTCTTTGCTATGGGAAGATAAACGGATGCGGTGCTGGTCATATGACCGTGCACCGCCCTGAACTCGTGATGCTCCGCAAAAAAACGCCGCAGCGCCCTTTTGTAGGAAAACAGATTATACAATTTAAATTGGGGGACACGGTAGATTCGTCCCCCCAGCTTTTCAACCTCTTTATCAAAATATTGTTCCGCCGCGGAATGTACCAGAAAATCAAACTGAATCTCGTTCCTGTCAAGATTCCGGTACAAATCCATAATACGGCTCTCCGCACCGCCCAGGTTCAAACCACCAAGCACATGCAGGATTCTGATTGGTTCACTCATATATCATCCTCTTAATTTTACCAGTACATGCTTTGCCGCCGCCAGAAGATACTCCCACGCATGTCCGAAAAAGCCTCTGGAAACGGGGGATTCCTGCAGCATGCACTCGTAGGAGATCATGCTCTCCCTGTGCTCCTCAAGCATCCTTTCATATCTTGCAAGATCTTTTTTCGTCATGGTGTTCGCATGTACCACCATGGTAGTGAAGCCCTTTTTCTTGCGGAAGCTTCTCTCCAGCATAAACGGAATCGGATAGAACGTGAGTCCCTTATAGCGGTAGGGTCTGCTTCCAAACCCGTCCGTCATGCGTACAAACCCGTTCTCCGCCAGTGCTTTCAGCGTATTGCGGTCATAGGAATGCGCAGGCGCCATGAACAGATCCGTGAATACGCCGTTTTTCTCCAGAATCGCTCTTCCCTCCCGCAACATCCTGCTTTGTTCTTCATAGGAGACGCCCGCGAACTCCGAAAAATGATTCAGCGGAAACAGACCGCCTTTTTTTGTTGTATAAATATGCCGGAAGCCATGCATGGCGACCGTCCATCCCTGCTCCTGCAGTTCTTTCACATACTCCCAGAAGTCAGGGGCGGCTTCGCCGCAATGCAGATTCTCATCCTGATTTTCAGGCACGACCCCGATCAGCGGGCGGATTTCATAACGATCCAGCAGCGCCTTGAACGCCCGGAAACGTTCCCAATCCATATCCGGTGTAATATCATCCATCCGAATGGCTGTTTTCATCCTGTCATTTACTCCCAAACCAAACTTCTATCCCAGCACATCCCCCGGTTTCAGCACATGCGCCGACTCATATTTGCGGATCAACAGGGATCCGTCCACGGTTCTCACCACGGGACAGCCGTCAAATACATCCACCACTTCCCCCGGAGCATACGCGGAAAAATCGATCATCTCGTCAAAAGGCTGCGCCGCCCAGACGATCACCTTCTCTTCCCCGACAAACGCATATGCGCCCGGAAAAGGAGCTGCCACGCCCCGGATCAGATTGTGGATCTCTCTGGTGCGTTTGTGAAAATCCAGCCTGCCGTCCTGCGCCGTCCGCTTCTCATACCAGGAATCAAAGTCCTTTGATTCGGTGCGGATGGGTATGTTACCCTCCGCATATGCAGAAAGCAGTTTGCGGATCAGGTTCTTGGAACAGATCATATTTTTATACTGCGCCGTTCTGATATCGTCGCAGACCGTCAGTGAAAACATTTCCGTGGCAAACACGTTGGGGCTGTCCGCCTTTTCGTCGTAACGGAACATATTCAGGTTAAAGCGGGTATCCCCGAGGATGATCGACCAGTTCAAGGGCGAGCGCCCCCTGCCAAACGGCAGATAACCGCAATTTCCGTGAAAGCCGTATATGCCGTAGGCAAAACGATCCAGCACGGATTTCGGAATCAGACGCTGCCAGCCCATGGAAATGCCAAGATCAAACTCATTTTCTGCCAAGAACTTCTGCGTCTTTTCGTCCGTCAGAAAATAGCTGTCTGCCTCATGTACGGGAATCCCGTACTTTTCCGTCAGAAAGGAAAGCCCCTTGTAACCGGAAACCTGATTGTGCTTCGTCACCTCCGGGCTGATTGTAATGACCAGATCCACCGGGCAAATATTTTCCTGTATAAAGCTCACGATATTCTCAGAAGTATCCTTTACCCCAAACACCACCACTTTATATTTCATGCCGCACCCTCGTCCTATTTACAGATTTGCCTTGTACCAGTCGATCGCAAGCGCGATTCCCTTTGCAAAATCATAATCGGGATCATATCCCAGAAGCTCTCTTGCCTTGCTGATATCGGCGTTGGAATCCCTGATATCCCCGGCTCTGTTCGGCCCGAAGATGGGTTCCACATCCTTCCCCAGCGCCTTGCACAGTGCATGGTACACATCGATCAGGTACTCTCTTCCGCCCGCGCCGATGTTGAAGGCTTCGCCTGCCGCCTCCGAGGAAGCCTGACATGCCTTTAAGTTTGCCTCCACCACATTTTCCACATAGGTAAAGTCTCTGGACTGTTTTCCGTCGCCGTTGATGGTGGGCGTCTCCCCGTTCAGAAGCTGCTTGATAAATTTCGGGATCACCGCCGCATAAGCGCCGTTGGGATCCTGCCTTCTTCCGAACACGTTGAAATAGCGCATGCCGTAGGTGTCAAGTCCGTAAAGAACCTTATAAAGTCTTCCGTACTCCTCATCCACATGCTTGGTCAGGGCATAGGGGGAGAGCAGTTTTCCTTCATGTCCTTCCTTCTTGGGTAAAACCGGATGGTCGCCGTAAACGGAGGAGCTGGAAGCATATACAAACTTCTTCACTCCGTTCTGTCTCGCCGCCTCCATCATGTTCAATGTACCGCGGATATTGATTTCCTCGTACAGAAGCGGCATTTCGATGCTTCTCGGCACGCTTCCCCACGCTGCCTGATTCAGGACATAATCCACGCCCTTGCAGGCGTCCATACAGGTGTCCAGCTCCCTGATATCTCCCTTGATAAAAGTGTATCCGGGTCTGTCTAGAAACAGTTCCACATTCTCATATTTTCCGGTTGAAAGATTGTCCAGACATCTGACAGTGTAGCCCATATCCAACAATGCTTCGCAGATGTTGGAGCCGATAAATCCGGCGCCGCCGGTTACCAGAAAAACACTGTCCTTATCAAACTTCAGATTTTTGTATCCCATACTTGCCTACGCTCCCTTACAGTCTCCAGTACAAATATCCGTCTTTATAGTCTTTGCGGTCAAACAGACCCTTGATATCCAAAAGTACCTTCTGACCGTTCTTTGCATTATACAGCTTATCGATATCCTCTTTTTTCAGATCTTGGAATGCGTGATGTGCCACCGCTACCAGAACCGCATCCATATCCTTCACATCCTCCATGGTTCCGAAGGTAATGCCGTAAAGTCGCTTTGCCTCGTCCGCATCCGCCGCCGGATCCACCACAATGGGGGTGATGCCGTACTCGCCAAGTTCCTTGTAAATATCAATGACTTTCGTGTTTCTGGTATCCGGGCAGTTCTCCTTGAAGGTGAAGCCCAGAATGGCTACCTTGGCATTCTTTACGGGAATATCTGCCTTGATCAGATTCTTTACCAGACTTTCCGCAACATATTTTCCCATATCATCATTGATCCGGCGTCCGGAAAGAATGATCTGGGAATGATATCCCATCTGCTCTGCCTTGTAGGTCAGATAGTAGGGATCCACGCCGATGCAGTGTCCGCCCACAAGACCGGGATAGAATTTCAGGAAATTCCACTTGGTTCCCGCAGCCTTCAGAACAGACTGGGTGTCAATGCCCATCTTATTGAAAATGATGGACAGCTCGTTCATAAATGCAATATTGATATCGCGCTGGCTGTTCTCGATTACCTTTGCAGCCTCCGCTACCTTGATGGATTCTGCACGGTAAACGCCTGCCTCCACCACCAGCTCATATACGTTTGCAATCTCTTCCAGGGTCTCCTCATCCATACCGGAAACAATCTTGGTGATGGTCTCCAGACGGTGTACCTTATCGCCGGGGTTAATTCTCTCCGGTGAGTAGCCGATCTTGAAATCAACGCCGCATTTCAACCCGGATTCCTTCTCCAGAATAGGAACGCAGACTTCCTCTGTCACGCCGGGATATACGGTGGACTCAAACACGATAATGGAGCCCTTCGTCAGGTTCTGTCCCAGAATACGGCTTGCACCCTCCACCGGAGTCAGGTCCGGCGTGTGATCGTCGTTCACTGGGGTGGGAACCGCAACAATGTGGAATTTCGCCTCCCTCAGCTTGGAAGGATCTGCCGTGAATGCCACGGTCGTCTCTTTGATGGTATCGTTTCCCACCTCATTGGTCGGGTCGATGCCGCTCTTATACAGTTCGATCTTTTTCTCGTTTAAATCAAAGCCTACCACCTTGATCTTTCTGGCAAACGCAACTGCAATCGGCATGCCGACATATCCCAGTCCCACCAGTGACAGCTTCTCTTCTCCGCTTAACAGCTTCTCGTACAAACTCATTTTTCTCCATCCTTCCTCGCTATGTGACGTTCAATCTCTTTTATATATACATCAGTTACCTGTTGTCTGTCAAATTCCCGCTCCATCTTCCGCCTTGCATTTCGTCCCATTTCCGCGCGCTTCTCCGTGCTCAGTTCCAGAAATTTTTGAAGCGCCTCAATCAGGCTTTCCGCACTTCCCGGCTCACAGCCAAAGCCCGTAACGCCGTCCTCAAAGATTTCCCTGCATCCGCTGATATTGGTTGCGATCACGGGGCGTCCCGTGGCGGATGCCTCCATCAGCACATTTGACATGCCCTCATGGTATGTGGGCAGTACCAGCGCCGAGGCTTCCTTCAGATAGGAATGAACATCCGTCTGAAAGCCGTGCTGGCGGATGATCCCCTCTTTTTCCAAGGCATCCAGCTCTTCCGTGTAATCTTCATCGCAATAGCCAAGCAACTCAAATCGAACCGTTTCGCCATGCAGCTTCCTCGCCGCCTCCAGAAACTCATTGATCCCCTTTTCCCGCATCATGCGCCCCACATAGAGGAAGCGTGTGACCGGAGACTGCGGGTACGGCTCAAAAGCATGCTTTTCCAGATTGACGCCGGATCCGTTTACCAAAAGGCTCTTTTTCCCGCGTATCCGGCACTGTTCAAATATCTGCCGGTTCTCCCCGTTCTGGAAGAAGATGCATTCCGCTTTTTTCAGTGCAGTTCGGTACATGCACACGATCATTTTTTTCAGAAAATTCTCTCTCTGGAAAGTGCTTCCGAGACCGGTTATGGTTGCCACATACGGGACTCTGCCCATACGGCATGCGACTCCGCCGTATATGTTCGGTTTAATGGTGTAAAGCATCACCAGATCAGGGGCTGTCTCCCGAAGCAGCTTTCTGTATGCACAAAACAGTTTGAAATCTTCTTTGGGATTCATACCCCTGCGATTGATCGGCGTCTGTATCACCAGACAGCCCTCTTCCGTAAGCTCCTCAAGATGAACCTCGTCCGGTATGGAAACCGAAACCTGATATTTTTGAAGCAGTTCCTCCAGCAGCTCATTCCGAAAGGTATACAGCCCTACCGAAGAATTGGTCAAAATCAATACTTTTTTCATGTAATGTCTGTTTTCCTTCTCGCGGGAATCCCTATGTAGGTTCCCTGCTCACTGATATTTCTGACCACCACGGCTCCCGAGCCCACAAGGCAGTCGTCACAGACAGAAAGGTTATTGTTCACCACAGCCCCCGCTCCGATCCAGACACGGCATCCCATATACACCGTTCCTGCCACATGTGCCCCCACGGATATATGGGAATAATCACCGATTTCGCAATCGTGATCCACGGATGAGCCGGTATTGACAATGCAGCCTTTTCCGATTACGGCGTCGGAATTGATGACAGCGCCTGCCATCACCACGGATCCCTCTCCGATCTTCACTCTCCTGCTGATTATCGCCCCGGGATGAATCAGTGTCGCCATCCGGTACTCCCGCAGTCCTTCCTGAATCCTCTGCCGGATCCGGGCATTGCCGATCGCTACAATATACTCCCATTCCCGGTACGCTTCCGTTCCGTCCGTCTTTCCCACGACCGGAAAGCCCGCGCACTCCCTTACGCTCTCATCATCATCCAGAAAGACAATTTCCTCATATCCGTTTCGCACCGCAATATCCGCAACCACCTTGCCGTGGCCGCTGGCACCCACGATAACCAGTTTTTTCAGTAAGGAGCCTTCCATTCTGCAACTACCCCCTCCGGAGTTCCCATAAACTCCTCCATTGTCACCGACGATCCGGAACTGATGCCCTCCTTCTTCCACACCGCACGCAACGTATCCAGAAGAATCTTCATATCACCCACAAATGTAATGTGCTTCGTATACCAGACATCCATGGCAAATTTGTCCTCCCATGATACGCCGTTGCGTCCGTGTGCCTGCGCATATCCGGTAAGCCCCGGGCGCACATCATGCCGGTGTCTCTGCTCTTCGTTATATCTGGGCAGATACCGTACCAGCAAAGGTCTGGGGCCGATCAGGGACATATCGCCTTTCAGGATATTGAATGCCTCCGGGATCTCATCCAGACTGGTTCGCCGAAGCCACGCTCCGAACGGTGTCAGTCTTTGTTCATCCGGCAGCGGTTCTCCTCTTTCATCTCTGGCATCGGTCATCGTCCTAAATTTATACAGACAAAATATCCGTTCCTTTCCCGTTTTCGGGTCGATTCTGCCCGGCCGCTCCTGCTTGAAAATAACGGGAGATCCCAGCTTCACGCGAACCAACACTGCAACGATCACATACAGCCAGCTCAAGAGTAAAAGAACCGTCAGTGAACATACAATATCCAGCATTCGCTTGAAGAACAGGGCATAGGGGCCTCGCTTCCTTGAGTTCATTCAGCTTCCATCCTTGTTTTATTCAAAGCACTTTCTGACAATTTCAATCACAGCATCCTGCTGTTCTTCCGTCATTTTAATGTCCGACGGCAGACACAGACCCCTTGCAAAAATGTCCTCATCCACCGCTTCTTGTGCCGCCTTGATGAAATCATGCTCCCTGTATATGGGCTGCATGTGCATGGGCTTCCAGATTGGCCGGGATTCAATGTTGTACGCCGCAAGCGTCTCCCTGATTTCATCGGGGCAGGTCTTGCCGGAAGCTTTTTCGTAAGTGCTGTTTAAATCTCCCCGCACCTGTTTTGCCATGGCATCCCGATCCACCATAAGGCAGCTCAGCCAGAAGTTCGGCTCCGTATCCTCAAGATAGGGATTCATCCGAAGCGGCAGTCCCGCGAACCCTTCCCTGTATTTTTCATAGATCTCTTTTTTCCGTGCTCTGTGCTCCGCCAGATGCAGCATCTGCCCTCTGCCGATTCCCGCCAGAATATTGCTCATACGGTAATTATACCCAAGCTCTGTGTGCTGATACCACGGAGCCGCATCCCGCGCCTGCGTAGACCATTTTCTTGCCAGCTCGGCAGCCGCCTCGTCGTCCGTCAGAAGCATTCCGCCTCCCGATGTGGTGATGATCTTGTTGCCGTTAAAGCTTACCACATTGTATGTTCCGAAGCTTCCGGTCTGCCTGCCCCTGTAGGTAGCGCTCAGCGACTCTGCGGCATCCTCGATCAATATTGCCTGATGCGCACGGCAGATCTCCGTGATCTCATCCAGTCTTGAGGGTGTGCCATACAGGTGTGCCAGCACCACTACCTTCACCTCGGGATATTTCTCAAACGCCTTTTCCAGCGCCCGGGGATCCATGTTCCAGGTATCATACTCCGAATCGATAAATATCTGTTTTCCGCCCTCGTATGTGACCGGATTCACCGTCGCATCAAAGGTCATATCCGTACAGAAAACCTTATCTCCGGGTTTCACTCCCGCAAGCTTCACCGCAAGGTGCAGCGCCGCCGTTCCCGCAGAGAGCGCAACGGACGCTTTACAGCCCACATACTCGCGGACATCCTTTTCCAAATGCTCCAGATTTGCCCCGACGGTTGACACCCAGTTGGTGTCGAACGCCTCCTGCACATATTTCTGCTCCTCGCCATGCATGGTCGGCGACGCGAGCCACACTTTTTTTTCAAACGGTTTCAGTTCCATTCTCAATCCCTCTGTCCTTGTTTTTCCAATTCCTCTTTCGAGTGATAGGTCGGCACGATTTCCTTGATCAGCTTCTTAATATCGCCGCTCTCGTTCTCCGCCGCAAGTTCAAGCTTTCTAAGCTGCGTAAAAAACACGCTCTCATCAAATTCAATGGGTTTGCCGATATGGATCAGGTCATTGTCCGTATTCTGCAATCCCTCTTCATCCATAAGAAGCTCCTCATAGAGTTTCTCGCCCGGACGCAGCCCGGTAAATTCAATCTTGATATCCTCATCCACCTTATAGCCGGAGAGCCGTATCAGGTTTTTGGCAAGATCCAGTATCTTCACCGGTTTGCCCATATCCAGCACAAAAATCTCCCCGCCCTTGGCGTAGGCTCCCGCCTGCAAAACAAGGGAAACCGCCTCGGGAATCGTCATAAAATAACGGATAATGTCCGGGTGCGTGACCGTGACGGGGCCTCCCGCTTCGATCTGCTTCTTGAACAGCGGAATCACGCTGCCGTTGCTGCCCAATACATTCCCGAACCGCACCGCAACAAACTCTGTATCGTAGTGCCGGTTGAACACCTGCACGATCATTTCACAGATACGTTTGGACGCACCCATAATGTTGGTGGGATTCACCGCTTTATCCGTGGAAATCATCACAAACTTCTTTGTACCGAAGAATGCCGCCGCCTGTGCCGTCTTCCAGGTGCCCATCACGTTGTTCTTGATCGCCTCGTTGGGGCTGTCCTCCATAAGGGGAACATGCTTGTGCGCCGCGGCATGATAGACAATGTCCGGGCGGTAGGTCTCAAAAATCTTATACATGCGCTTTGTGTTGCGCACCGATGCAATCAGCACCAGCAGGTTCAGGTCCGGGTACTTCTGCTTTAATTCCTGCTGAATGTCATATGCATTGTTCTCATAGATATCGACGATAATAAGCCGGGACGGTCTGTGGCTTGCAACCTGTCTGCACAGCTCGCTTCCGATGGAGCCGCCGCCGCCCGTGATCAGCACGCAGCGTCCCTGCACATACCCCAGTATGGAATCCAGATCCACCACAATGGGATCCCTGCCCAGAAGATCCTCCACATCCACATCCTTAAGCTGGCTTACGTTCACCTCACCGTTGACGAGCTGGTACATGCCCGGCAGCGTGCGCAGTTTACATGTGGTGTCCTTGCAGATGTCAATAATGCCGCTGATGACTGATTTCGGCACCGAAGGCATGGCAATAAAGATCTCATCGATGGCGTAGGCGTCCACCGCCTCCTTGATCTTCTCTCTTCCCCCGACGATCTTGATGCCCTGAATGTATTTTCCATGCTTGTTTACATCATCATCGATAATGCATTTGATCTGCATATGGGTATATTTACTGTTGATAATGTCCCTGATAATCAGGTTTGCCGCCTCTCCGGCGCCGATCACCATGATATTGGAGCAGCGCTCCTTCTTCCGTCCCTTCTGTTTCAGGCTGCGAAAGAACCGGTAACTGAATCTGCTGGCAAAAGTAAACGCAATCAGCAGAAATACAAACATAAAATAGAAACTGCGGGGCACGGGTTTCTTGGCAATCATCAGCCCCAGCCCATTCAGCGCAGCCGTCACACCGCACGCCGCCACGATATTCTGAAGTTCGTTCACGCTGGCAAAAGCCCATAAACTGTTGTATAAGCGCAGCACCTCAAACACTACTACCGTAATCAGCATGGTAAACGGCATAAAGGAATATATAGAATTCAGAAAGTTTTTGTCTATGGCATCATATACAAATTCATATCGGATGAGCAGCGCCAGCACCGAGGATGCAAACACTGCAAATATGTCGTATACCAACAAAAAGATGCGCCTGTAAAGAAGCGCCGTGTTGATTGTCTTTTTCATACCATTCCTCATTTCTCAATGCTCTCTGCGGTATCACCCAGCTTTGGCGTAAGGAGCGCCAGCACAAAGAACAAAGCAAATCCGGTCGGAATATAAGGAAGCATCACCCACTCTACCATACCGCAGATACCAAAAACGCCGATTACCACCACCGGTATCATTCCCGCTTTTTCTCCACGATGCCGTCCGTAGTAAAGGATGCTTCTCACACCGAAAAAGATACAGAACAGCAGGAAGTAAATACCCGTGCCGATACCGAAATCATACGCCACCTGAATATAAGCATTGTGAGCATGGGAAATTTTTTCCCCGTTCTCTTTTTCCAGCTCCACATAAGGATGTCCCGTCCAGTTGAGCGTCGCGAGATATCTCTTGTAGACATCGATTCTGCCGTTGGTATAATCCACGTTTCCGCCCAACCCGGCCTTATCGTTGGTCAGCACCTTTCCGTTTCCGCTCACATCGTCCGCGAAAGCGGCGCCCGTTGCGGATCCGGCACTCTGTCCTCCGGTGTTTCCCTCGTCCTCTTCACTGTAATAGCTCATCTTGGCGTCAAACAAGGTAAAGAATTTCTCCACTGTAATGTATCGGAAAGAATCCCATGCTTCCCCTTTCTTGATGGAATCAGGGAACCATTCAATATCGTAGGTCTTCGGATCGTTGTATACTGCCGGTACGATTCTGCACGCCGTAAATGTCATGACAAAGAAAGCGGCAAATGTGGCCACAAGCAGCGCAACCCGCTTCCCGGCATTCTTTATCCCATCCTTATATTCCGTAAACGCCGTGACTGCAAGCAGCAGGATAATCAGAATCGCTGCCGTAAACAGCCCCGTGCGGGACACGGTAAACATCAGAAAACTGAAAGACAGACCGCTGATTGTCAATTCCGGGATACATTTCTTCAACTGCTTCTCTTTGGCATACTTCACCAAAAAGCAGGCAACCGCCAGCACAAGCACCAGACAGTCATACACCGCACCCATGGTAACCGTATGGAAAGCGCCGGGATATCTGGTGTGCGTATAGTAATGGAACGGTCTGTGCAGCCACGCTGAAAAGCTGATGCAGATAAACTGGACAAATATGCCGTTTACGAAGGATCTCAGATATTGTTCCCGCCCTCCGTTCTGCATCAGGCGCATTACAAACAGGATCATACCCACCAACAGAAGAATTGTCCACTCCTTCTCATGCCGGTAGATTACAAACAGTATGAGCAATGCAAGGAAGGCAAAACTGTATACCTTGGACAGGCATTTCCATTCCCTGCGACGCGGAATCAGGTTCCGGATCACATTGAGCAAAACAAGCCCCCACAGGGCATAACCGATTGCCGTTCCCTTGGCAAGATAAAGGCTGTCCGCATCCTGATTATTCTGTATGCAGTACCACACGCTGACCCCGATTGCGGGCAGACAATAGATGCCGTTATACCAGTTGAGCAATTCTTTCTTGGAAAAGCTGCACACTATGGCAAACGCAAAACAGGCAATGGTAATATTTCTCGCCGCATGCTGGTCAAACAGGCAAAGAGCATTCAGATAATCGGTACAACCCTTCATCACGCCCGCAAAGGCAATGATCTGCAGCAAAACCGGAATTTTGGAAATCATCTCCCGCAGACGGATCTGCTCCCGCTCAGGCTGTCCGCAGCTAAAAAAGAGCGCGTACAGAGCGCCTGCCAGAAACAGCAAAATACCGGTCTCGTAAAACACGATATCAAGCGGCCGCGTGCAAAACAGCTTTGCCGGAAATACCGCAAACAGCACCCACAGGGACGCGCCCGATGCCAGAATCCCCGCGGGAATCCGCAGGATCATATCCGTCCGAAGCTCTTCTTTCCTGTTTTTGCACAAAAACTCCGTCAGTGCAATCAAGGCGGCTCCTACAACGAGGATGATCGACGCAATAATCAAATATCTGGGGAAGCCAAAAAACACACGGTATCCGTAAGCTGCATCCAGATTCACGCCGTCCGACATGGAAAACAAAAGCTCGGCATCCGGGTTCTCCAGAGAGAAATAATAGGTTGTCCACGCTTCCCACTCGCCCCGCAAGTGCAGCGTGCAGACACCGGGAATCTTTTGGTCAGCCAGATTGACCGTCTGCGTTTCAATCAGATTGAGTGCAGAATCAAAATAACGCACCACTAACGTCGCATCCTCAAGTTCCTGCGCATTTTCATTGTAAATATAGAAACGGATGGTCTCCAGATACTCGTTTTCCGGCACAAACTGCTGCATAATCGTGCCTTCATTCATCACGATCGTCCTGGAAGCCGGATCTATGGTTCCCACATAGCGAAACGGTCTGATCAGTTTAAGAGGCCAGAAGGCCAACACAGCCAGCAGCATCAGAACAAGTATGGAGCCCTGTATGACTCTTTTCAGCGGCAATTTCGTCTTCAAGCTGTTACCTTCCGCACCTTTCATCAGATTTTGCATATTCAAGATAGTATACCACAGTTTCGGTATCTTTACAATTATTACCGGTCTCCCCCGGTCAGATTCAGGTTCACACCGTTCACATAAGCAGCATCCTCAGAAAGAAGGTAGCGAATCGCCGCCACAACCTCCTCCACCTTGACATTCCGCTTTTGCAGACAATTTTCCCGATTCAGTTCCACGATACGCTCATCCACATTCTGCAAAAACTGCGTTTCGATCATGTTGGGAGATATGCCGTTGATTCCGATTCCCTTATCTCCGTATTCGGCAGCCATCGCCTTCATCATACCGAGCAGGGCATATTTCACGGTCACATACTGGGACAGGAATTTGGGCGGCATACCGATGGTGCAGGAGGAAAGCATCACGGCAACTCTGCCCGATCTGCGCTTTGCCATCCGCGGCAGAAAGACCCTGCAGGTCTCCGCAAAGGATCCGACCTGCACATTCATGTCCCGAAGTACATTTTCCCAGTCAAACTGCTTCAATTTCTGATACATCAGACGCGATGCCGGCAAATGCAGGATATAATCCGGGCAATCCATATGCTCCTCCGCAAATTTGAGCACAGGCATGACACCATCCGGCTGCGACAGATCCGCCTGAACCGGCAGCACCTCCACCGCCCGCAAATCGTTTTTCAGTTCTTGCAGCCTGTCCCCTTTGAATCCGAAATGCGCAACCACCGCTGCGTTTTCTCCCTTTACGGACAGTCTTTCGTCCAGATCCTTTATATAGGCGATTCCGATATCCGAGGACGCCCCCAGAATCAGGTATTTATTCTTCTCCATCCTTCATCACTCCTATCTGCATGGTTCCCCGCAGAACCTTCTCTCCGTTCTGATTGAAAATCGTCACCTTTACCGTGACCACATGAAACAAGTCATTCTTTTCGGAGACCTTTCCCGTCACCAACAGCACATCACCCGGAAATACCGGTTTCACAAACTTTGTCTCCACGCTGTGGATCAGGCTCTTTTCCCCGGGAAGATAGACTCCCGCCAGGGTGGATAAAAAAGAAGCCGTAAGCATGCCGTATGCCACGCAGGACGAATACCCCTGCTTCTCGGCGAACAAAGGATCCGTGTGAAGAGGATTCACATCTCCCGTGATCTCCTGAAATTTTCTGAGCATATCCGGGGTGACCGTAACGGAGAATTTCTCCTCATGCCCTACTTCCAATTCTTCAAAATCGTATCTGTTCATTGCCCCTCCACTGCGTCGTAAGCCTGTCGTGCCACCTTATCGCGGATGGTATGCAGTGCCTCCGCCTGACATATTTTCCAATACTCGTAAGCCTCATCCCATGTCCGATAGGTTCCATTTCCACGTTTGTCCGCAAGCCGATAGTTCTCATGGATGTACGCCCCCAGATAGGCGGTACATTTTTCGGCGCCGGATGCGTTGGTGTGGCTGCCGCCGTCATAAAAATCCGTTGCAAAATCGATGCCAATCTCCTCATAATGGTCGTTCAGGTTGAGGAACGTAAAACCGTACTCCTCCACAATATCCCCAATATAATGGTACATCCTCTGCTCCTGCTCCGTCATCGTCTTGGGGGACAAAAAGAACAGGGCATTCAGGTCGTTTTCCTGCAAATAGGAGAGTAACTGCCGCAGCGTCTGCTCCTGTTCCTCGGGTATCGCCTCCGTACCGGTAACAGTTGAAACATCCACCGCCTCCCCGGGAACCACATTGTCGTTCATGTCATACCCCTTCATGGGATGCAGCCTTTCATAGCAGAACGAACCATACTGATCCGGCAGAATGATTGTCTCCCAGTTGGAATGATATTTGATAATATCAAAATAGTAGGTGTAGCGCTCCTCTTTCTCAGAGACCAGCGCATTGATCATTTCAATGCGGTTGAGGGAATACTTCAGGTTGTCCGTCACCCCTCTGGTATACGCCATCTGCTCCGTCATATACTCTTCCTTCGCGGTAAACTGGCGCACCTCAAAGACAAACAGCTCCGGTTTCTGGGTCTTGAGCGCCTCCTTCACCAGATAAACGGCAGCCTTGGGGCGCTGCACATTGCTGGAAAGGGGATATGCCGTGAAACCGTATTCCCCCCACATTTTGGGGGCGGCATACCCGGGGTACACCGGGCTGGAGCCTATCATAATCACGTCAATGGTGTTGTCCGGCTCTGCGTAAAAACCTGTAAAAATATCCTTGATCGTCCCGTTCGTCCTGATCATATAGGTCAGCGGCACGAGTATACCCACAAAGATAGTCAAAAACAGAACCGCACTGAGTGCCTGCTTTCTATTCACACCTGCCTCCGTTTCTAAAATCCCTGATAAATGAACTCAGACGCACTGTAACCCGGGCCGTAGTACCCCCACAGAATGGTGGCAAACAAAAGCCCGTACCATATCATCCAGCGAAGGGGTAATTTCTTTTTCGCAATCCATTCCCGTACAGAGCCCTTCTGCTGTAACAGGGAAACACAAAACAGCACTAAAAGTCCAATGATTGCAACCACCCATTCCACTGTGCTCATCCCGAGAAAAGCGCCCTCCGAAAACATGGTGCTGCCACCCGCCCGCAACGCGCGTCCCAGCATTCCCACTGCATCATGTACGGACAAGGCTCTGAAAAACACAAAGCCGATATTCACAAGGAAAAAGGTTCTGAGAATCCGAAGGACATCCAGAAAACGATTCTCCGGGTTCAACCCGCATTTCTCCATTCCTTTTTTGAACACAGGCTGCAGCAGTTCTCCCGTCACAATATAAAACCAATGGAGAAGCCCCGATCCGATCACATATTTCCATTCTCCTCCGTGCCAGATTCCCACGGAAAACCATAAAATCAGCATGGCAAGAAAGGTGGTAAGCTGCTTTCCCCTCTTTTTCCCCGCCTTCTCCCGCATCTTCTTTCCTAGCTTTGTAAAAGCCTCCGTGCGCAGCAGGGGGTAAAAAAGGTACTCCTTCATCCACACACCCAATGTGATATGCCACCTTCTCCAGTATTCGGAGATACTCTTGGAAAAGAAGGGGGTATTGAAGTTTTCGGGCAGCTTAATGCCGAAGCACTCCGACATACCCAGCGCAATGTCCATACACCCCGAAAAATTGGTATAAAGCTGAAAAGCATAACAGGCGGTGGCGGTCCAGATCGCTGCGCCGCCGTACTCCGTATAACTGTCATAAACCGTATTGACTGCCACCCGCATCCGCTCTGAGATGACCAGCGTCTTGAAAAACCCCCAGAGCATTCTCTGCAATCCGAAGGTGAGCTGCCGGTAATCCAGCCTGTGCGGTTCAAAAAATTGCTGTCCGTCCTCCCTGTACCGGAGAATGGGGCCGGAAAGAACGGCAGGAAAATACATGCCGTAGAGGCAGAGTTTCAAAAGATTGGGCTGTGGCGCCGCAATGTCGTTGTATACATCGATCACATACCCCAGAACGGTAAACGTGTAAAAGGAAATTCCAAGGGGAACCAGCCAGTCAAGCCCGCTGACGAGCTGCCCCTCCGCACCGAGCAGAAGTGCAATACCGTTTATCGTATTGATGCCGAAATTAATGTACTTTAAAATAAAAAGAATACCTAAAAGCAGCAGAACCACACCTGCCAAGGCTGCTCTGCGTTTCTTAGGCTCTTTTGTTTTTCCCATTATTCGGATGCCGATCCATGCCGCCGTGCATACCGCAAAAGGGTACAGGATCAGCACGCCGTTTCCGGACAGCAGATAGTATACCACACTCAGGGCAAGTAACATCACCCACCGGATTCTGACCGGGACGAGGTAGTATACCAATAATGCCGCCACAAAAAACAACATGAAATAAAAGGATGTAAACTGCATGTAGCTTTCCTTCCCAAATCAATTCTTTACTGCTGTCCCAGAATGATATCCACCATCTCACCCACGTTTTTCATCGTCACTACCTGACCCATGGTGAATTTTATTCCAAATTCCTGCTCCACCGCAGCAACCAGATTGATATGCTCCAGGGAATCCCAATCCTCAATGTCCGCAGAGGTAGTGGCATCGTTCACCGTAATATCCTCATCATCGAACACATCCTGAAACACCTTATTCAAACGCTCATAAACCGCTTCTCTTGTCATATCCTTCTCCATTCCGCAATCTGCTTATTCTTCTACACGGATCACCTTATTTTTGTTTTCGTAAAGCTGTCCTATCTCATAATACCATACTGTATCGCCATTTTCATCCTGTTTTTCTTTGGTGAAGCCCTGAAGCCCATAAAAGTTCTCCACCATCTTGTTTTTTGCGGTAGGATAATAATATCCCTTTATCTTTGTGATTCCCGCTTTTTGGCACTGTCTTACCAGCGCATCCATCATGGCGTACTCCATATCCCGCTTCAGCACGCGGCAGCTCATCAGCCAGAGCTCCACATGGGCAGTCTGTCCGTCCTTTCGGGCAATCACCACGGATACCACACCGTTGTCCCCAAATTTATCCTCCAGTTTTCCGTAAAGGGTGATATACCCTTCGTCGGCTGCAATCTGTTCAATCTCTGCCTGCGTATACCGTCTGGTGGTCAGGTTGAACTGATTGCTCTTGTTGGTAAGCTGGGCAATCCGCGCCATGTAAAGAGGTTCAAAGGGGCAGATAGTCCCCTTCATATTGAGGGACTTCAAATAGTCCCCGTAATCCGCAAAGCTCTCCTGCTGTTTCTGCCTTTGCAGATTTGCCTTATACATGTCGCTGCGGCTTTTGTCGTCCTCCGACAGGCTGGTCACCTCAAAAAACCCTGCGTGGTCTATGGTACGGATATACTGCTCGGGACTTGTGAGCTCCGGCACTGCCACCCCGGGCAGATGGGTTCTGATAATCTCCCTTTCCGCCGGATTGTCGTCCACAAACACAAGGCTGTCCTGCATAATGTTAAGCTCAGAGGCAATCTCCGCCACATTTTTGCTCTTGGGATCCCAGTTTGCCTTGATCAGTACAAAATCATCCGGGTGCAGAACGCCATCGGGATGATTTAACCCCGCGATTGCATTCTCTTCCTCATTTTTTGAGCAGACATTCAGCATGATGCCGATGTCCTTCTGGCGCTTGATGTACTCCTGAAACTCCGTGTAGACCTGCCCCATGGATGTCTCCTGACCGATCTCCAGATTTTCCACACCGTCGTCGCCGACCACGCCGCCCCAGAGCGTGTTGTCCAGATCCAGCACAAGTGCCTTCTTGTTCTTTCCGTAAACCGACTTGATAATGTTGGCGACGCTGAAGCTGAGGGTCGGAATTGCCGGCAGACACAGCGCATACTTATACATATGCCAGTAAAACGGTGCCGCCCACCGCTCCAGACCGTAGTCCGCAGCCAGATAATTGATGTCGTTGATATAGAAATTGTCATGGCTTGCGGCATAGCGGTAAAAGCGCTCGTTCAGTCTGTTGATAAAACAGATCCTGCCATGGATGTCATAAGCCTCCTTATTTCCCATAAGCCGGTAAAAGGGGTACTCGAAGTTATTCTGTATCACCGGGCAGCCGTAGACCTCCCGCAGCCGTTCCCACATCATCTCAAAATGGCGGTAGGTTTCCTCAAGCAGTTCATCCACGGAAGCCTCCGTATCGGACATCGCCGGATAACGGGAGATATTGCGGTTGCTGGTATGAATATAGATCATATCCGGTGCAAACTTCTGCAGCTCCTCGTTCTCAAACATGGCGTCCTGCCAGTAGCGGGCGTATTCCGACTCGTAGAACTCGGGTTCTATGCCGTAGTGAAGCAGAAAAAGTTCCAATATTCTGATAATATCGTGGGTGGTGCTGCCTCCCAACACGGCAATCTTCTTTTTCAGCCGCGCACTTCCGTCCGCCAACAGCGCTTTTTTGATGCTCTTGGCTTTCTTGAGAATATATTCACCGTCAAAGGGGTATTCCAGTTCACGCATCTTCTCTTTTCCTCTTACTCCTCATTCACCGTCTCCCGTATTACATACTGTGGAGAGTTATTCATACACATATAGATCCTGCCAACGTATTCACCCACCAGTCCCAGCATGAGCATCAGCATACCGCCGATCACCATGATGGCGCATATCAGGGAGCTAAAGCCCACCGGCACCGCGGGATTCACAAATTTTTTTATTACTGTATAGATGGAATAAATAAAACCAAACGCGGCGAAACAAGTACCCGCCACCGTTGCCATGCGCAGCGGTTTCACGGAAAATGCCGTAAAGCCGTTGATCCAAAGCCCCAAAAGCTTTCCAAAGGTATAGCCGGAGGTACCGATTTCCCGCTCCCTGTGGGTCACATTCACATTGACAATTTTCTTTGTGGTGCGCAGCACCAGACCGATCACATACGGATATGCATTCTCGTAGCGGATCACATCCTCAATGACAAACCTTCTCGCCGCAAAATAGCTGGATAGATAGAGTTCCTTCGGTTTCCCAAGCATTACCCGCGTCATAAGCTCGTTGATATGGCTGCCAAAGTTGCGAAACCAGGAATGCTGCTTATGCGCATATTTTGCATAAACCACATCCGCCCCGTCCTCGATTGCCGTAAGCAGCTTGTCCACCTCGTCGGCAGGCGTCTGTCCGTCGTCGTCCAGACACACTATCACATCTCCCTTTGCATGGCGGAAGCCTGCCATCAGCGCCGCGTGCTGTCCGAAATTCTTTGCCAGATTGATGCCCTTGATTCTTTTATCAGCCTCGCAGAGCTTCCGTATCACAGAAAAGGTATCGTCCGGTGAGCAGTCATTCACCAGCATAATCTCATATGTGTAGGCTGAGAGCTTCTCCATTGCGGTCTGAATTTCCTCCACCACGCCCCCAAGCGTCAGTGCCGATTTATAACAGGGAATCACAAAACTGACCAACTGTGACATATCACTTCTCCAATCTGCTGTCCCCGGACAGCCGGTTTTCTACTGTTTCTCTACGCGGTAGACAACAAACGCCGCCTTCTCCCCATCCATGATCCGGTCTGTTTCCACCAGTTTCACATCCACGCCATGTCCCGCATAATACGCCGGAAGCCACTCCTGTGTGAGAGTCAGACTGTCCGTGCGGTGCGCGCTTTCCACCATGTAAACATTCCCGTTCTCCGTCAGTGCGCTCTCCATGTTCTCCATTCCGAACAGCGCATACTTTTTATACATAAGAGGACTCTTTGACGCCCATCCTCCCATAATATCATAATTATCCGTCTGATTGTTCACACCCGCAAACATTTTCTGCGAATACGCCACGGAAGAGTATACATCCCAAAAATAGAAATTGTCCGGATGGGCTTCCGTGTACTGCCTGAAAGCCTCCAGCTCCCGGTTTACTTCCTCTCTGCGGTCGTATTCCGTTTTCACGGAAACCACCCCCGCTCTGCCCGAGCCTGCAAAGACCGCTGCGACTGCCGCAAGGCAGATCACCTCAGCCACCAGTCTGACCTGCTTTTTCTTTATCATGCTGCACTCTGACAGAAACATTGCGAGCAGAATTGTAAATTCCATCAGGTAAAGGGAATGGGTAATCCGGATGGGCGCCCGCCCCCGGTACAAAATATACATCCAAAGTCCGGTACGCACAAATCCCATCAACGGGAGTTCCCACAAAAAGCGGTAGTGCCGGTTTAAAAGCGCTGTGGCAAGCACCAAAAGGTACGCTGCGATCACGCACACGCTGAACGGAGCATCCTCATGCAGCGTGCGGTATTTATAATACACTACCGTCTTTTTCAGCGTTCCCATAAAATCCGTATTTTTTCCGTATTGCTCTTCGGCATAATCACAGATCTTCTTCAAAAGAGCATCGTCGATCTCCTCGTCCAAGCCGAAATTATAGTTCACAAACAGCTCCTGCTCGCTCTCCGTCAACCCGATGCTCTCATAAAAATCCGCATTCTCGGCATAAGACGGCACACCCAGAAAGTCATAGAGCTGGGTGCGGCTGTCGAAAAAGCTGTTGAAATGCTGCCACGGTTCACTGCCGTACGCCAGCATGTGCACCCCCTGACTGAGCGCAAGCCCTGCCAGAATCGCGCCGAACACCGAAAAATATTTTGCGGCATTTTTCCCCGTAAACACCGGCTTCTCCGCCGTCCATTTACACAGTCCCGTCACACAGATGAGCGGCAGCATGAGCAAAAGCATCTCGGAGCGGATCTGGAAAGCCAGCACCACCAGAAGTATGCTGGGAATATTGTGTTTTACAAAATCCTTGCAGGAGGCATGCGAATCCGACAGATAGAAACGGAACGCCGCCGCTGCCGCCAGCAGCATGCATGTCACGGTGTACTGCACAAACACAAACTCCCACAAAAGCAGTGTGATCAGGAGCACTGTCTCTGCGCACAGAAACAAAAGCTTTTTCCACCTGCTCTCCGCAAAATCCAGTATTCCCTTCGTCACGATACAGATGCTTCCGAACTGGCAGACGCAGAGAAAGATCCCGTACCAGGGAAGTCCTCTTCCCACGCGGTAAAAAAGGCTGATGAACAGGCTGATTGGATACAGCATCTGTATGTTATGTCCCTCCGGCACACCGGTGTAGACTCCCGCCAGAATATCCTTCATCAGCACATCATCATTCAAGTCATAATAGAAGTCAAAGCAGAAACTGAGCGCCACAAACAGCAGTACGCAGAAGCCCACTGCCCAGACGGTATTCTCTTTTTTACCCAATCCTGCTTTCCATTTCATCCCAGTACAATCCTTACTTTCGATAATTTTCTACAATCTTCTTCACTGCATGAATCACATCCTGCACATCACCATCCGTCAGGGAGTAATAGAGCGGCAGGCTCAAAATCTCCTCATACAATTTCTCCGCCTTGGGGCAAAGCCCCTGCGGATACCCCAGCGCCTCATAATAGGGGTGGCGGTACACCGGAATGTAATGCACATTGCAGCAGATATTCTCTGCCGCCATGCAATCAAAAAATTCCTTTCTTCCGATTGTGAGCTTTTCCGGTCTGATTCTTAAAATGTAGAGATGTCTTGTGGTATCGGATTCCGGGATTTCCCGTTGCACAAACAGCTCCGGCATCTGCGAGAACGCCTCGTTATACATTTCCACAATCTCTTTTCTTCTCCTGCCAAACCGCTCAATCTTGTCAAGCTGACTGATGATCAATGCCGCCTGCATATCCGTCATGCGATAATTCATGCCCAGAGCGATCTGCTCATAATACCAAGGGCCGTCGGACTCCCGCTTCAGTTGTGCGGGATCTCTGGTGATGCCGTGTGCGCGGTAGAGAAGCAGTTTCTTGTAGTATGCCTCGCTGTTGGTCAGCACAGCGCCGCCCTCTCCTCCGGTTACGGTCTTGACCGGATGAAAGCTGAAGGTGGTCATGTCCGCAACAGAGCCCACCGCTCTCCCCTTGTAGGTCGTCCCGATGGAATGTGCGCCGTCCTCAATGAGAACCGCGCCTCTTTCATGGCACAGGGCAAGAAGCTCGTCCAGCTCCACAGCCTGACCGGTAAAGTCCACCGCTACCACAGCCTTCGTCCTCTCCGTCATTTTTTCCTTTACGGAAGCGGGGTCTATATTGTAGGTCTCCTCGTTTATGTCGGCAAACACAGGCGTCGCGCCGCAGTACAGCGCACAGTTTGCAGAGGCAGCAAAGGTGATGGGCGTTGTGATCAGTTCGTCCCCTTCTCCGATGCCTGCTGCCTGACAGGCAATGTGAAGCGCCGCTGTGCCGTTGCTGCACACAACCGCATATTTTGCCCCCGTCAGTCGGCAAAGTTTTTCCTCCAGTTCCCCGATCTTGGGCCCGCAGGTCAGAAAATCGCTCTTCAAGACCTCCGTCACCGCCCGGATATCCGCCTCGTCAATATACTGATGTCCGTAAAACAGCTTTGTCTCCCTGACCGGTGTTCCACCGTTTATCGCCAGCTTTTCCATTTTGCATCCACCCTTTCCGTATGCCGGTTGTTATGCCAGCCACTCCATAAACTTTTGTTTGTTCTCCACCGCTTTTTCAGCCGGTCTGCAAAGATCCGCCCTTGATTCCAGCGTTACCGGTATTTCATAGAGTCTGGGGCCGTACTCCTTCCGCACCTCTTCGCCGATGCGTCTGATGCCTTCCGCATCCGTTATCTTTCCCGCATATACATACCCCGCCGCCTTGGCAAGTTCCGCAAAATCCACATGCCGGCATCCCGTCGGCATTGCGCCCACCGACTCATGCGCCTGATTATTGATGATGATATGGTAAAAATTATCCGGCGCCTGTTCCGCAATAAAAGGCAGTGCCCCCATATGCATCAGGGCAGCGCCGTCCCCATCCACGCAAACCACTTTTTTATCCTTCCGGTTCTGTGCGATGCCGAATGCGATCATGGATGCATGCCCCATTCCGCCCACTGTCATAAACAGAGAATCGTGGTTGCCCCTAATCCGGTTGCACTGTTCGTAAAGTTCTCTTGAAATCTTTCCCGTTGTGGACACCATGCAGACGCTCTCCGGCAATGCTTTTACCAGCTCGCCCAACGCCTGCTCCCGCACCAACGTGTTGCCGTTCTGCCACCGGAACGCTTCGCCCTGCTCGAAGGTGCCTTTTTTTACAATGATCGCATACTGTTCATTGTTTTCCAGCGTCTCTTTGGCTTTCTTCCATATGGCGTCCATCTCTTTTTCGGTGGTGTTGCAGTCGATTACCGTATAGGGGATGGTGAGGGTTTCAAACAGCGAGCAGGTAATCTTTCCCTGAAATGCATGCTGGGGTTCATCCTTTACCCCCGGCTCACCTCTCCATCCGACCACAAAAAGCATGGGAATCCCATACACATCCCTGTTTGCCAGTGATGCAATCGGGTTGACCGCATTGCCTATACCGGAATTTTGCATATATACGCATGCCGGTCTGCCGGATGCCAGAAAACTACCCACTGCAATTCCCACCGCAGCTCCCTCATTGGCAGGAACATAATGCCTCAGACTGCCTTTATGCAGCTGCAATCCGTCGCAAAATGCCTTCAGGGTAGAATCCGGCACTCCCGTAATGGTCTCTATTCCCAGTTTCTCCATTGCTGTCAAAAAATTTTCAGCCTTCATTGATCCTCTCCAATTCTTTCACGGTGTCGATCTCCACCAGCTGCCCATCTTCAACCGGTTCCACATACAAATCGAGCAGATTCAGATTCCGGTCGACCACATCATCCCAAAACAGCTGGTCACACCCTTCACCGTCACAGGCCTCCGTGATCAGCCTGCTCAAAAGCCGGGCATCTTTCTCCTTGAAATATGCAACTCCGACCATATTGTAAACATCAGTGCCGCCTTTTCCCACACGGACAATCCTTCCGCCTTCGGTCTCGAACACCCAGTCGGCAGAATATCCCGCCGTCATACGGCCGTAATAACAGGATCCGGCAAGCTCCTTCTTAAAGATGGACGGATCCGCAATATAGAGATCCGACTCACAGATGAAGCAGTCACCCTGCTGTAAAACCTCTCTTGCCGCATATATGGACGAGATATTGTTCTTGGTCAGGTAATCCGGATTGCGGATCAGTCTCACCTTGGGATATTTCTCGCACAGATAGGCAAACTGTTCTCCCAGATATCCCGTCACCACAAAAATTTCCTCCACGGGTCTGTCAAGCAGTCCTTCAATCACCGTCTCGATCATGGGTCTCCCATGTACCGGAATCAGCGGCTTCGGCTTTGTCTCCGTCAGAGGACGCATCCGGGTTCCAAGTCCCGCTGCCATCAAAATTGCTTTTTCCATAGTCTCTCCCCGTTACAGTTCATCAATCAGCGTGATGATTTCCTTGATCGGCATCAGACGCTCATCCACCTCCAGCGCGCGGTGATTTTTCAGAATGTCCACCGCGGTACTCTGCATGGCAGGGAAAGCGCTCCTCGTCAGCTGATTGGCATAGATCACAATGTTTACGCCTGCGGCAGCAAGCTCCTCCTCCGTTATACTGTTGAAGGAAGTGGGAACCACCACAATCGGTGTCTTTTGATCCTTGTCACGGAACTTTCTGCAAAACTCCAGAATCTCGTCCGGTGATTTTTTCCGGGAATGTATCATGATGCCGTCCGCTCCCGCCTCCACATAAGCAAAAGCGCGCTCCAGTGCATCCTCCATTCCGCGCTCCAGAATCAGGCTCTCGATTCTGGCAATGATCATGAAGGCATCCGTCCGCAGCGCCTGTTTTCCGGCGCGGATCTTCTCCGTAAAGTTTTCGATGCTGTCCTGGGTCTGCTCGACCTCCGTACCAAACAGGGAATTCTTCTTCAGACCCGTTTTATCCTCTATGATAACCGCCGAAACACCCATGCGCTCCAATGTCCTGACATTGTATACAAAATGCTCCGTCAGTCCTCCGGTATCTCCGTCCAAAATAATCGGCTTTGTGGTCACTTCCATCACATCGTCGATCGTGCGCAGACGGGAGGACATGTCCACCAGCTCGATATCCGGCTTTCCCTTTGCCGTGGAATCGCAAAGACTGGAGATCCACATCGCATCAAACTGATCCAGACTGCCGTTGCTCTCCACAATGGTTTTCTCCGCGATCAGCCCCGTAAGACCGGAATGCACTTCAAGCGCCTTCACAATGGGGCGCAGTTCCAGCAGCTGGCGCAGCCGTCTGCGTCTGTACTCCGGCATGGCAAGCTTCTCCTTCATGCGGGCGTCGATCTTTTTCACCGTCTCGTTGTAGGTATAGGGAACCTCTATCAGTTCACCGCCGTAACGTTTCAGATTGTCGACCACATTCCCGCGGATCATGCGCTCCGGCCCCTCTTTCCAGTTGTCGCCGTGCACAACATAATCCGGTTTTATCGTCTCGAATACCTTGTCATACAGAATCTCATCCTGCGCCACCACATGATCCGCAAGTCCGGTATTCTTCACAATTTCCATTCTCTCCTCAAAGGAGAGCGTGGGAAAGCGGTTAAAACAGACCATTGCCCTGTCTGTCAGGATGCCTACATATACTTCGCCGTATTTTGCCGCTTCCCGCAGGATATTCAGATGTCCCTCATGAATCACATCCGTGCAGAAACAGGTATATACCTTCGCCATTTCTCTACTTTCCTCTCAATCTGCGTAATGTACCGGAACCGCTATCTGCAAAGTCCCCAGCGCTTCCCTGAAAACCTTGAAAAAGGCTTCTATATCCGCCGTGTCAATAGCGCCCAACGCACACAGCCGGAACATCCCCTTCTTTTCCACTTTTCCCGGATAGATGGTAAAGCCTCTTTCGTAGCAGAAATCATGTACCCTTTCAAAATCCCATGTGGGATCGTCGGGATAAAGCGCTGCAACCACCAGTCCTGCACTCTGTTCATCCGGGATATAGATACGGAAGCCCAATTCCGTGAGCCCGTCGCGCAGTGCGCGGTAAACCCGGGTATGACGTGCCCACTTCTCCGTCTCGCCTTCCGCAAAATATTCCTTCAACGCCTGTCTGGCCGCATAGATCACCTGAACCGGAGGTGTAAAATGCATCTCCCCGTGCTCCTTAAAATAATCGTACTGCATATACAGATTGCAGTAGTAGGATCTTCTGGGATATCCGGCGGAAGCCTCTATCACAGATCTCCTGCCCACAATAAATGACAATCCTGTCATTGCCATGATGCCCTTCTGTGCGGATGCCATACAGAAATCCACATGATCCGCCTCCATATCAATCGGACGCATGGCGTAGGTGGAAGTAGTATCCGTCACCAGAATCGCGCCATGTTCGTGTGCCAGTGCCCCGATTTCCCTGATGGGGTTTAAAAGCCCCGTTCCTGTTTCATGGTGTGTTATATAAACCAGTGCGATGTCTGTATTCTCGCAGAGTACCTGTCTGATTTTTTCAAGATCGGGCTGTTCGTTGATGGGCAGTTTCAGGTTAATATGAGGCAGTCCGTAATATTCGCAGACCTCCGCAGCCCTGCTGCTGTATGCACCGTTATTGATAATGAGCGCCTTCTTATCCTGCGGCAAAAGGGAGTTTAAGCATATATCGATATTGATTGTTCCCGAACCGCAAAAAAGCACCGCGGCAAACTCTGCCGGATCGGCATGGACAATCTTCAAAAGTCCCTCCTCCAGCTCCCGCATAATCGCTACAAATTCTTTTTCCCTGGGACAGATATCCGGTACCACCTGCGCCATTTTCACTGTATCCGTGGTGGTTGCCGGTCCCGGATTCAACAATACGTTTCTCTTCATCGCTATCCTCACTTCTCTTTTCCGGATTTCTCCAGCAGGCTTCCGATCATATATTTGGCTCCGATCTTTCCGCTCTCGCCGCAGTTATAAATATAAGCCTCTTTCAACTGTCTGATCGCCTCCGGAGAAAAGCGATTGTCATACAATAGCTCATCCACGGCGGCACGGACCTGATCCAGTTTACCGGGCTCCACCGAGATTCCCACCTTGTCTCTGAGTTCTATATCAATGGGAACCGTAGCAAGCTCCCGATAATCCGGGTTCACTACCTTCATGGGCGTATTCACAAACAGCACCGGCTTTAAGGTGGAAAATGCGTACTCAAATGCAATACTTGACCAGTCGGTTACAAGAAGATCCGCCATATATACCGTGCGGTTGGAGGAAAAGTCCTTCTGTACCTCCATGCCGTACTTCTCATATTTTGCCTTCAGAAGATCCACCTTGGCTTCAAAATGACGGACATACTGGGGATGCGGGCGAACGATCACATGATAATCCGATTCCTTAAGTTCATCCAGTATCTTCTCAATACAGGAATCCATGATATTATCCTTCTGCCAGGACGGCGCGATCAATACGGTTTTCTTTTCCGGCTGCGCTCCTCCGTCTCTCTTCATCTCCTTGTAAGCCGCAGTCATATTGTCGATTACGCCGGAGCCCCAGTCCACCAGCTTCTTTTTGGGCAGGCCTTCCTTCTCCTCGCGCTCCTCGATCTCGGCTCTGTTCTTGGGTCCGGATACGAAGATAGTGTCAAAATGATCCAGTGCGTTTTTATGGAACGTGAGATTAGAGCTGTTTACATCATGGGGAACATAAATATACTCAATATCTTTCTTAACGTAAGACCGTTTCAGCTGAAAATTCTCCAGATCCGGCGTGGTCATGACCATGACATCCGTCTCCATTTTCATCATAAGAACAATCATACGGTTTTCGCCGATATAATAGGGCTTGAACTGCCCGCTTTCCATTGCAAAAACTTCATCCTCGGGATCGCTGGTGATATAGTGGATGACAATATTGGTTCTGCGGATCAGCTCCTCAATGATGTTCTTATAATATTTATAAAAACCGTTCTTCTCCGAATAAAAAACGATCTTCTTGTGAGGAGCGTCCAGAAAACGCTTGTAATCCGCCTTTTCCTTTTTCCGATAGGGATTGTTCCGGTCCTCTTTCTTTTTGGGAGCAAGGAATGCCTTCGCCTGCTGCAATTCCTCCTTACTCTTTTCCAGTGCCTCATAATCAATGTAATTCTTGGGATTGATCCACACATTCAGAAGCAAAAGCTGCAAAACGGAAAGCACGTTGCTGCAGATCCAATAAAAGCCAACGCCCACCGATACAAAAAATCCCAGATACAGGGACAGTGCCACGGAAAATGCCATGGTGCCGTACTTGTTGAGTTTCCCCTGTTCTGCCTGCAGCACATTGCTTCTGTTCTGCACATAGCACATAAAAAAAGCAGACAGTGCCGCAGCAAGAGGAACGACCAGGGATACCCCCATCGCCTCCATCGGCACTGTTGTCAGCGGCGTACCGCGCTTTACAGCCTCCACAACACCCATCAACAGGGCGAGCTGCACAAACAGCGGAATCAGATCGGCAAACGGACTGTATTTCTCCCTCTTGAACAGCTTATACTGCTCCTCCGAAATCATCTCCTGATTGCCGCAATAGGCAGCCTTGATGTGGTTCATCTCAGGCTGCATACGCACAGTCTTTATAGAATTTTTCTGCACCCAGACCGACAAAGGCAGCAAGATCACCTTTGTCAGAAAGGTAAATGCCAGAATGGCGATCCAGTAATTTTTACAAACCGCATAGCAGATGTTGATCAGCCATAACAGTGCATCCACCACGACGTTTACTATTGCCCCCATCCTCTATCAGTCCTCTACATCTTTCAGTTCGATCTTATCCTCTTCCTGCTTCTCATCCTTCTTTTTTCCCTTGAAGAGCTTGAAGATTTTATGACGGAAAATGGTGAATGCTGCTCCGAGCGCGATCAGCACACCTGCAACACCCTGAATAATGTAGGTAACGGCGGACGGATCAATGTACGCATGCACCGGTACGGTGAACAATGCAAAGAAACATCCGAAGAAATAAATAAACTTCACTGCCTGGCCTAATACTTTTTTCATTTTGATTTTCTCCCTTGTCTTTTAAATTTAGAAATAGGAATCGGCTACCGGTACAATGCAGCTCGGCCCTCTCTGTGTCTGTTCCAACAGATCCTTGATATCTCCCGTATAGGTATATCCGTAATAAACGTTTGAAGATCCTTCCTTATCCCCCGTATAACAGGGAACCGCAGGGTAAGCCGGATCATTCCAGCGCAGCCACACCGTGCGCTCCCGTTCCTCTCCCGGTGCAAAAGCATCGATGGTCTGACCGAAGGAAGATGCATCCGCCCCCGCCGCATCCGCAAGAGTGGGAAGGAACTCGCAGAAGGAAACCGGCGCATCGTTGACCGGTGAGCTGTCATGGCTCTCTCCCGGTTTTTTGATGTAGAAAATCACCTGTGAATCATATCCGCCGCCGTGGTCAGCCGTAATTACAATCGTGGCGTTTTCATACAAACCCTGTTCTTTCAGACGGTTAATGTAATCCTCCACGATCACCATGCAGCCCTTTGCCGTCTCCTCCAGCGTGGAATCTTCCTTGTAATGTCCCGTCTCATCTGTCGTATACAGATGAGGGCCCATAAGGTGCTGTATCACCATATAATTCGACTTGGAATCAACGCTCAACCCTTTTTCCGACAATGCCTGATAAAACTGATAGTTTTCATGGCTGATCGGGTTATCCACCACGGTGGTGATTCCCGCGTACTCATCTATGTTGGCGTAGAATGACGGTTTGACATACTCCGGCATCATCCGGTATGCGGACATCTTGATCAGCGTCTTGAACAGCAGCCTGGAATTGATGTCGATCTCCTGTGAGGTGTTCACCACATTATCCAATTTTCCTTCCAGTATGCTGACATCGTTCAACCCGCAGAGGATATTGGTGTCCGGCGTATATACGTTGACTTTGAAGTTCTTCTCTTTCACCGCGTCATAAAACTGCGCTGTGCTTTCCTCATTCCAGATCTTATAGCACCAGTCATTGATGGGCATTCCCATATCCACATCCTGCCCCGTGAGCATATGGGGCAGGGAAGGAAAAGTCCCGAAGTACACACAATCCACATTGCTGTAATAAGTAAAATCGTGCAGGAAGTCCGTGGCTCCCGGATAGGCATTGAGCAACGGTTCCAAATACTGATTACTGAAATAATCCAGAACAAACACGATCACGTTCTGATCCGCCGATACGGTAAACTGTTCTTCACCGGAAAGATGCCAGTCTCCCTCCTCCCGCACATAAGCGGAATCCTTAGCGGTAAGTAACAGGGAGACAAGCGCCACCAGCTGGATACTGAGCAAAAACGCTGCCAGCCCGGCCACCACTTTTCTCCATATCTCTTTCTTGCAAAAAGAAAGCACCGGAACAGCCGCAATAACCAAAATCCACACAACCAGATTCCACACAGCCGTACCCGCTTTCGCCCGGTATCCCTCCGGGTTTACTCCCAAGAGATCCAGATCCTTGTTCAGGAACATAATCTGGATATAGCCCGCCGCCGCAATTCCGAAAGCAAGTGACAGCGCCACTCTGTAAACAACATCAGGCAAAAAAGCCGTAACGAGCGCAAGGACGAGTGCGCCCCCAACCGCAAGCACCGCCAGATATCCCGCAAAATCTCCGTATATAAAAGAAAACTCTGTCACATTTGCAAAAAATATCTCGGACGGACCGAAGATAAAAAGCATAAAGCACAGTAAAAAATAAATCAAAAAACCGATGCCGATTTTTTTCAGGCGTTCTTTGCTCATCTCTCTCACTTTCCTTCTTGTGTATCACCTGTAAAATCATACAATAAATCGGTGTTTTTTGCAACCTTGCACATTTGGCATACATCGATTATGAGCACCGGCACCGCAACCCACAAATACACCACATACCGCACCAGATAGGTTGGGCCGATCACCACCGTAAGCCAGCAGAGAATCAGCAATACATACGGAATCACCTTTTCGTACCGTTTCCCATACCACAGACCTCCGACCATGAACAGCATGGCCCAAAGCAGAAATCCCGGTGAGAACAGCACGGACACCACCGGAATCTTCTGTTGGAAGATTTCAAGCGACATCTTCCTGTAAAGCTGATCCAGCCACGGCAGTTTGCTTTCTCTGGTTCCCGGCTGTTCCACCTCATAACCAAAATAGGAGCTGTCCCCATATTGGAACGTAAAAACCTGATTTCCCCGGTAAACATCAATCACCGTATCCGGATACCAAAAGCCGTAAGAAGTCATAAACCATGCATTCAGATATGTGGAAGGGTGCTTCGCGAAAAGAGAAAGCCAAAGCTTTATAAAACCGGCCTTGTCCTGTTTGAACGCTTCGTTTTCAAAACCGATTTTAACCATATCCGACAGCTTCGGCGTATATCTTTTCAAAGCCTCTTCCGGCAGATAGCGGTACAGCTGTGCAAGCTCCTCCTGCGTCAGCGTATCTTTTTCATAATGATACACCCGTGCAAGCTGCATAATGGGAACCGTGAGCATCTCCTGATTTTCAGAATGATCTGCATGCAAAACGCCCGTCAACCCTGCAGAAATCATACCGTAGAGCGCTACCGCAGCCAATGCGGAAAGCAGGGTCTTTTTCCAATATCTGTGCAAGAACACCGTGAGCACGGGAATAAACACCAAAAATGCATAAAATCCGTTGTGTCGAAGCAGCATCATACCGGTAGCGGAAAGCACCAGAAAAATGATCCTTCCTTTGCTCTTCCAGAACTTTTCCGGCTGTTCACACAGATCCTTCACCAAAAGAAGCAGAATCAGTAGCATACCGGTAAACATTCCATCCTTGGCAGAACAGAGGGAAAACATTACAAGCACCGGACAGATGCCGAAATACAGGCACAGCACAATCTGCCCCACCTTGGACAGCCCTTTTTTTCTCAGCCATTCCGTACTCCACGCAAAGATACCCGCCATGACCGCCATCTGACACAGGGTATAGATGGCGATACCTACATTGTAACTCCCCGACAATTTATAGCCCGCCTGTACGACACCGCCCAAAAGCAGCACATGAAGCAGTGGGTGATGTGTGGAGAAATTGCGGGTCACCACCTGATTCACTTCATCCATAGCGTCATACACGAAGAACCCGGGATATACCGCCAGAAAGACCGGCAGATAACACAGGAAAATAACGCCTGCAAAAATCAGAATCCTCCTCACACTGATCTTTCCGTCCGGGACTTCGGACGGTTGTTTCGCTCCGCTCCCTCCCGCACATAAAAGATCCCAGAAGTAACGCAGGCAGAAGGTGTCAATCACGCCCAGCACCAGAATGGCGATCCACATGGCGCCATCCGCAAGATCTACATTCCCCACAAGATCCAGTCTTGCGCCAAATACCATGCACACCGTGAATGCGCCGCCAAAAAGCCCCGGCAGGATCCACCTTTTCCCTTTTCCCTCGAAACTATGTCCCCACACCTTCCGAAGCAAAAAGGCAAGAGCGACAAACACAAATACCGAAAGTATGCTGTTGGTGTACCCCAGCCGATCTCCCGGCGCATGTACCATCCACTTCACAGCCCACGCTCCCAGAAACGCCGCGATCCAGGGTATTGCATCTCTCATCGTTCTTTTCAATTCAGTTCCTCCTCATCGCAGCTCATTTGCGATTCTCTCCGCTCCGAGTCCGTCCACCAGCCCTCTCGCATGTCGGCTCAGATTCAAACGCGCTTCAAAGTCCTCCGCAAGTCCTGCCATTTCGGTGCAGATATTACGGATAAGCTGTCTGCCGTCCACAAGATAATTTCCCATATAGGCCGCAAAGCCCTTCTTTCCAAAGCTCTCAGCCAGCCGCTCCTGATTATCCACAAAAGAAAAGCACAGCGTGGGAACTCCCACCGCGCTCAGTTCGTACATGGTGGAACCGCCGGCGCTGATCGCCACGTCGCATTCCCGCATCAGCTCTGCCATATTCTGCACATTGCTGTGTACGGTAATATTTCCATGTTGTTCCGCCAGACGTTTCAGGTCGGCAAGATGCGGATTCATCACCCCGCTCACAACCTCAAAGCAAAGCTCCGATCCCTGTCTGAAAAAATCCTCCAAAAGCTGCCCCGCAATGTTGTAGGTATCGCTTCCCCCGGTGGTGATCAGTACCTTTTCCGCCTGCTCCTTTACCCGGTAAGCCACGTTTGAAAATTCTTCTCTCACCGGCGCATAGTCGGGACCCAACAGCAGCTTTGTCCCTTTCAGGGAATCGTCCTCCCGGTATCCAAGCTCCGTTCCGTACAGATTGTAGTTGATGAGAAGATCCACCGGATAAGAAAACGCATACATGTCGTCCAGATATGCCGTTCTCACATGTCTCCTCAACGCTTCCAAATACTTTTTTGTCACAAAATAACTGTCGATCAGCACGGTATGCGGAGCCAGTTCCTCCAGTGCCTCCAACAGGTTTTTTGTCTCCTCCTCCATGCGGAAATAGTCCGTGTGCAGCACGCGCACTTCATATCCCCTGTCCTGCAGGAGGGCAACTGCCGACTCATCCGCCGTAAGAAAACAGACCTGTTCTCCCATCCGCCGCAGTCTTTCCGCAACGGAGAGGCACCTCATCATATGCCCCATCCCGATCTTTTTATTGGCGTCCGCCCTGATACAAATCATATCTTACCTCATTTACACCGGCTTTCACATTCTCCTCAAAGCCCAGCTTGATGAAAATTCTGCGCGAGGATTCGTTTTCCGGTTTCACTCTTGCGCACAGGGTACGAATCTTGGGAAACTCTTTTTGAACAAGCTCTATTCCGGCACGCAGCATCTGCTGTCCGTACCCCCTGTTTCGGTGTTCCTTTGCTATGCTGTAACTGATTTCCGCCTTTCCCTCTTCGACAAAATCTATCCGGAAAAGCCCCACCGGAGCTGCGTCACGATAGCAGATATAAAGTCTCCTCTTTTCCCCCGCAAGGCTGTCCCGATACCATTTCACATGATCCTCCCATGGAATCGGCTCCGAGGAAAAGGATTGTTTCCTTGTCTCCGCATCATTTGCCCATGAAAAGACCAGCTGTGCCTGCTCCTCGGCTGCAGGTGCAAGCGTCAGATAATCTTCCACTGCTTCCGCTGCAAGAGGAATCCCTCTCTCTATATCCGCAAGGCTCTTTTTGCCCAGTACATGCTCATACTCTCTCGGGTGCAGACCGTATCCCGGGCGGATCACCCTGATATTGTCCTCCGTCAGGGTCTCTCCAGCCTTGATGTCTTTTACCACAAAGACGGACTGCCTGAACACCAGATTATTCTTTTCCTGATTGGATGCCCCGTACCGCACACAGCCTCTGGCTTTCTCCGCCTGCCGGATATCGCGCACCATAGCCGCATACTCCGCCGGTTCCATCGAGAAAGAGGAATCCGGATTCTCGATTCTCCTGTCCAGACAGATATGCTTTTCTATAATGGAACCTCCCATTGCCACCGCTGTCACAGCAGCAAGGCTGCCCATAGAGTGATCCGACAGCCCTGTGGGAACTTGAAAGATGCGTCCCATGTCCTGCATGGTAGCAAGATTCATTTCATCGGAAATAGCGGGATACGCGCTTGCGCAGCGCAGCAGGGCAAACTGCGTATTGCCTGTTGCCCGGATGGTGTCGACCGCCTCCTGAATCTCCGCAAGGGTCGCCATGCCCGTGGAAAGAATCATCGGTTTCCCCTTTTCCGCCACATACCGGATCAAGGGGATATCCGTCAATTCAAAGGAGGCAATCTTGTAAAATTGCATGCCGATTTCCTCCAGAAAATCCACAGCCGTCTTGTCGAAGGGTGTGGAAAAGAAGTCTATTCCGATTTTCTCCGCTTCCGCCTTCAGTTCCGCCTGCCACTCCCACGGCGTATATGCCTTTCCGTAAAGGCTGTAAAGATTCTCTCCCTCCCAGGTACCGTTTTTCACCTGAAAATACTGATTGTGGCAGTCGATGGTCAGGGTATCCGGCGTGTAGGTCTGGATCTTGATACAGTCCGCACCGCTCTCCTTTGCCGCATGAATGATCTCCTTTGCTCTCGCCAGACTTCCCGCATGATTTGCCGACATCTCCGCGATCATATAGGCAGGCTGTCCCTCGCCGATCAATCTGCCGTTTACGTTAATGGTCATCATAGTTTTACACCTCGTTTCAAACAACTTTTCTCAACACCGGAATTTTGGAAATAAGGAATACCGCCGCCATGCTGAGGAGTACCGCAGAAAGCGTCACCGCCGGAATTGCAAGGCTCGCCGGTGCAAACAGGGTATTTCCTCCAAAATCCTGATAGAGTTTCAGGAAAAAAGGATGAACCAGATAGACACCAAGCGTCAGCCCGGACAAGGCTCCGCTGACCCGGTTTTCCTTCAGTCCCAAATTCTTCACAATGGCAAAGACACATGTCGCCGTCACATAAGCATTGACGGAAAACGGCGTATTCAAAATGGTTGACAGCGTTCCCTGTTTCACAGAATACAGGTTGCAGACATAAATCTCAATCCCCAGCATCACAATGCCCAGACAGACGGGCAGCGTCAACCACTTTTTTTCAATGGGAGGCAGGTAAGCATGGAGCACATGCCCCAGCATGTAAATTCCCACATAACCGCTGAACATGGAGCAGGGGAACTGGTCATACAGACTCTCCACAATGGTTCTGTACGGGAACTCAAACTTCAATATCGTGGGGAAAAACACCGCATACAAAAAGCAGAGCCCACAAAACCACAGACACTTTTTCCTGTCTGCGGCAAACGATTTCAAAAACGGAGTGATCAGATACAGAACCGCCAGCATGGGAACGAACCACAAATGGTAGATCCCCTTTCCCAAAAGACTGTTCAGCACGATCTCCTGCTTTACGTTCTCGTAGCCCCATGCAATGCCGTTTTCCACAAAGATCATGGTGTTGTAAAACAGTCTCCAGAAAAAATACAGAAAGACCAATCTGGGAATTTTGTGCAGGTAGAGCCGCTTCCGGTCATCCGGATAGTCCTCCGACAAAAGGAGGGCGCCGCTGATCATCACAAACAGGGGAACTCCCAGAATCGACAGGCAATCCAGACCGTTCATCACCTTAAAATTGATCCCGGTCACATCCTCCTGCTCCAGACACATGGCGGAGACATGAACGCCCACCACCAGCACACAGGCAATGATCCGCAGGTATTCCAGATATGCAATTTTCTTCTGTCCCGTCCTTCCGCTCACTTTATTCTCCCTCATGCAGCAACCTGTATTTCAACTCCGCAATCTTCCAGTCCTCAAGCGTATCGATGTCCTGCACCTCCATCCGGGAGAGGAGCATGGGAACCATTTTATCCATCACAAGCTTCTTTTGTGCAAGAAAGCTCTCCGTCCGCAAAAAATAGAACTGACCTGCGTCATGGTAGAGAGGCTCCAGATCCTGAGAACGTGAGAACGCATATTCCGGTTGTTTGAAACGGATAAAGCCGTTCTCCTCCACTACACCGCGCTGGGGCGGAAAGCCGAAATCGACCACCGGCATGACGCCGTCCGCGCCGTTCTCCGTCAAAATGTGCATAGCCTCGGTAAGCCGCTGTGCCGTCACAAAGGGAGCTGTGGGATAAATGCAGCAGGCATAGCCAAAATGCTCCCCCCGCGCCGCATACTGCTGAAGCACCTCCATCATCACATCTGTGGTGTTGGCAAAATCATTGGCATTCTCCGCACTCCGCAAAAAGGGGACTTTGGCTCCCGCCTCCCCTGCAATCCGCGCAATTTCCTCATCGTCCGTGGAAACCATCACCTCATCAAAAATGCCGGAGCGGACGGCAGCCTCTATGGAATATGCCATAATCGGTTTTCCCAGAAAGGGCTTTACATTTTTTCGGGGGATTCTCTTACTTCCGCCCCTCGCCGTGATCACTGCCATTGTCTTTTGTCTGCTCATTTCGTTTTGCCTCTAGCCCTTTCCGCCCGTCACGGCTTTCCGCAGTCGGCGGTAACCGTGCAGCGCATAATAATACAGCCAGAACAACAGTCGGGAGCGCATGAGCATCGCTGCCAGCCTCTGCTCCTCCCTGTCCGTTCTCTCTCTATAATAAACATTTTCCGCATATTGTGGAAATCTTTTTTTCTGAATCCGGCGCAGTTCCCCGATCAGGCGGTATTTCCCTTTCGTCCGGGATCCCATACAGCTGAACAACGTGGTCATAAACGCCAGCACGGTATACTTGTACTCAATTTCGGGGGGAAATCTGTCATAGAAGCCATACGCCCTGCACTTTTCCAGAAACAGTTCCATGGCGGTTACCCGGTCACGGCATTTCTGCACGGAAATATAGTGAACCGTGGACGCCTCATGCTGATAGTAAAAATACAGGGGCTCATCCACCCTCTCAAAATGCTTGCAATGCAGAAGCCACAGCGGTGCCATGCAGTTGTCTTCGTAGAAAATGTGTTCCGGGAACCAAAGTTCATTATCCGTAACAATCTCCCGTTTGTAGATCTTGACTACCATGCTGCCCGGCATGAGAATCAGCTTTTTCTTTTTCTCCTCATCCAGAACGCCCGTCTGTTCTTCGGTGTTCATGGTCACCACCCGCCCCGGCGTCATGGTATGGGAATGGACGATACTGTAATCGCAGCCCACCACATCCGCCCCGGTTTCATATGCGCGCGCCAAAAGCTTTGCAAACATGTCGGATGCCGCCCAGTCGTCGCTGTCCATAAAGCCCAGAAATTCCCCCCGGGCTGCCCGGATTCCCAGATTTTTGGCGCCGCCCTGCCGAAGGTTTTTCTCTGACAAAATCACCCTTATTTTTTCGGGATACTGCTTGGCATAGCGGTTCAGGATCTCCGCCGATGTGTCCGTCGAAGCGTCGTCCACCGCTATGATCTCGTAATCCTCTACCTGTTGATTCAACAGGGAATCCAGGCAATATTCCAGTTTTCCCTCCGCCGCCATATTATAGACCGGCACAATAATGCTCAACTCCATTTTAGTCCTCACAAAGCACGCCTTTCACAGCGTCTATTTTTCCCGAAGGATCCTTCCGCCCTCCACGCGGTACACCATCTCACAATTTTCGATGGTCTGCAGTCTGTGCGCAATGATGACAAGCGTCTTTTTTCCGTGGAGACGATTGATCGCCTCCATGATTGCCGCCTCCGTATCATTGTCCAGCGCGGAGGTCGCCTCGTCCAGAATCAAAATTTCGGGATCGTCATACAGCGCTCTGGCAATGCCGATTCTCTGCCGCTGTCCGCCGGAAAGCCGGATTCCCCGCTCTCCGATGCCGGTGTCAAGTCCCTTGGGCAGCCCTCTCACAAACTCATCAAGCTGCGCCTCCTTCAGCACCTCCCAGATTCTGTCCTCATTGATCTCCTCCTCCGGCACACCAAACGCTACATTTTTCCGGATCGTGGAATCCAGCATGAAAATCTGCTGGGGAATATATCCCACATTGTTCAGCCACTGTCTGTAATTTTCCCGGTCAAGCACATCCTTGCCGTCCGCCAGAACCTTTCCGCCCTTCAGCTGCAACAATCCCAACAGGATATCCACGATGGTGGATTTCCCGGCTCCCGAGGTTCCCACGATCCCCACTGCGTCCCCGATGGAAATTTCCATGTGTGCCTTGTCAAAAATGAGCACATCCGTATTGGGGTACGCATAGGTGATGTCCTCCAGCGTAACCTTGTCCTTGATATCGAGTTTTTCCGGCATCCTCTCCAAAATATCCAGTTCCCTGCCCGTGTTCTCCAGATCCGTCCGCAGGCTGTCGCTGATGCCCATCAGGAAGGGTTTGAAATAGGCGATGTCCGTCAGGTAATTGCTGATCCGGTTTGCGCTGGGCATCAGGCGGATCACCGCAAGTCCGAACGCTCCCAGCATGGGAACCATATTCTGGATGCTCTTTCCGTTCCCCAGCATGACGATCAGGTATCCCAGCATACCCGCTACGCAGACCGATTCGATCAGCAGTCTGGGAATGTTCTTGTAAATACTGTATTTTTTCAGTGCATTGATATATCTGCCGTTGCACTTCACATACTCGTCCACAAAATATTCTTCTCTGTTGCCGATCTTGATTTCCTTGATCCCCACAACTGCCTGCTGGATCCACTTCAACAAACCGCTGTAATTTTCCCGGTTCTCTTTGCCGGATTTTGACATGATCGGTTTGAAAAGCAGTTTGATCAAAAGCAGACAGAAAAGCAGAACCCCCATCAGAACCAATGTCATAACCGGCTGCAGGATCATGGTTGCCGCCACAAGGAAGAAAAAGATCAGCACCTCGGACATGAGCTGCAGCACACAGAGGATCAGGGCATACATGTTGATAATGTCCGAAGTGATATTTCTCTGTACCACCGCCGTGTCCGCATTCAGATAAAATTCATAGGGGCGCTTCATATAGTGTACCATCATCTTCTTTGCCATGGTATACTGATTGCGGAATACAAAGCGGTACTGGATCACATGCTGTACCTGCAGGAAGATATTCTTCACCACAAACAGCACGATCAGGACTGCCATCATCAGAATAATAAACTCCGTAGTGTTCTTCATATGAAATGCATCGTAGACATCCTTGACAATCTTGTAATTCATCAGAGAGTCAATGTCGAGAATCGCCGAGAGCACCGGTATCAGAAAGCCGATGCTGCAGGTCTCCAGCACGGCGCCGAATACCATCAGGAGCACCAGACCCACCATGGAAATTTTCTGTTTCCTGTCCAACAGGATCCGCAACTTTTTTACAATATCCATATTTCCTCATTTCCACACCGCCCGGGGCAGTGTCCGCAATCTCTATAAAACCTGATTGAAAGCATGCAGGGAAGGATCCTCATAGGCATCCAGAAAGCCCTGTCCCAAAAAAATCTTTTCATCCACGTAATCCATGCTTTCTATCGCCTGTGTCAGTATGGCTACCACTCTGTGAAAATGCACACCCTCAAGATATTTTAACACTTCCAGCGGAAAGCGTCCCCGGAACACGATACAATCCGGGAATACGCTCTCGTAATCCAGCGTATCCATGGGATGGGGCTTGATGAATACCCTTGCATCTTGGGCATACTCCTTTATCATATCCTGCATCATGCGGGTGCGCACTTCCTCGGTGCAAAGCTTTTCCGTCAGCACCAGCACGTTCTTCTGCGTACCGTCCCCGCCGGAAAGCTGTTCCCGGATTTCATCCACATTCTCCAGAAACGCATCCGTCAGAATTTTCTTCTCTTCCGGTGTAAGGCGCTCCTCCAGTCCTTTTCTGGGTACTACCTTGTACTTTTTACAGTCGTACTGCAAACATTCCCTGTCGTTGATCTCCATATCGATACAGTATTTCGCGTATCCGTTCTGAATGAAAATTACGTTCCACGACGCCAGCAGTGCCTTGATCTGAAAGCATCCCCTGTTGTCCACCCTCGCCGCATCGAAGATCCGCAGACAGTTCAATCCGTCCTCTATGGCATGATACGGAATATGCTTGTAGTTCAGGTAATAACCGATCGGATCCGAATCGCAGTACACATACACTTCCCTGTATTGTTTGAAATCCACCGGCACATAGGGCTCCTCCAGCTGCGCATATCTCCTGGTGAAGCGGATTCGCGCCCACATGTTCTTTACGATATTTCCCCGATCCTCATGCAGTGCCATCAGCTCGTCAAATTCCGTAAAGCGCTTTTCGTCAAATTCTACAACCTCTTCAAACACGCCGGTTTTCTCCAGCCTGTCCTTCAGATTTTCAAAATCCGTGGACATCCTGCTGAGTACGACCGTAGCATTGCCTCTCTCCTCTGCCGGGAGCACAAATTCCTTTAAAAAGGTCACATATACATGATAATAAGTATGGCAGACGTATATCCTCTCTCTCATGCTTCCCTCATCATTTTTCCATACATCCTGCCGGGTGCGATCACCGGCGCAGGGCTTAAGATTCCCTGCTTCTGCGGAACAACATTCCCCTCCGAAATGCCCTCAAGGAACGGAATCAGCCGCTCTGCCGCAACCTGCGCATTCCATTCCCGGGTCACAGTGGCATAGGCCTGCCGCCCCAACTTTTCTATTTTCGCAGAATCATGTATCAATTCTGTAACATGCCCGTAAAATTGTTCAAAACTTCCGTTTCGGTAGATCATGCCGTTGTGTCCCGGCTTTACCAAAAAGGGCACCGCTCCGATGGCACAGTTGGAGACCGTCGCACACCCGCTGTTCATCGCCTCATTCAGCACCGCGCCCCAGCCTTCCCTGTAATCGCTGGTAAACAGAAACAGATCCGCCGCCTTCATATAGTTCCGAACCTCATCCGGCCTTTGAAAACCGGCAAAGCTGACCTGATCCTCCAGTCCGGCCTCCCTTACCATATCCCTCAGGGTCTCTTCCATCTCCCCGCCTCCTACCATGGTAAGGGTAAATGCATACCCTTCCTTTTTCAGGCGGGCTGCCGCCCTGACAGCGTACTCGGGGTGCTTCCAGTCGATGAAGCGTCCCGCCCAGAGCAGCGAGCAGCTTCCGCTGTCCTGCCTGCGTTCCCGCTTTTCGCCGAGCAGTTTCTCAATATCGTATTCTTCGGTTCTGGGGAAATACCCCCAACGGAACATCTTTCCCGGATAAGCTCTCACGATGTGGAAATCACTTGCCACATAGCCGCCGCAGCAGAGAAGATACACATCCTTTTTCCGATACCTTGTGTGATCCAGATATTTTTTCCGAAGTCCCCGGGGAGAGACCGCTTTCCACTGCCCCTCCTTGTAGATACGCTCACTGAGCCGCACCACCGGTTTTCCGGCTTCCAGTCTGTCCCGGATATAGCTCTCATCCTCCACACCGCCGAACAGAACCACATCGCTCTCCGCGATCAGCCTTCTGCACTCGTCCTCCGCCTCATAAAAAAGACGCAGATAGGGAATACGTTCCAAATCCTCACCCCAGCCCATCTTCACCCGTTCCTCCTCCATGGGCTCCGTCTGGATAAACCGGTAGTCCTCCGAAAGCCTGCGATACATCTCCTCGCAGAAGGGGACTTGATGGTGGTTGATATAGTTTGACACAAATGTAACCTTCATTTGCGGTTCACACCTCACTGTTTTTTAACATGCTGTCATAGATCTCCAGAAGTCTTGCAAAATTCTTTTTCCCATCATGGGTCTGCAGGGCATGCTCCCGTGCTTTTTCTCCGCACTGCCGTGCAAATGCGGTATCCGTAAACATGGTGCAGACCGCCCGCACCAGCCCGTCCCTGTCCCCGCAGTCACAGAAAAGCCCTTCCTCTTTATCCCGCAGCATGGATGGAACGCCTCCCACCCGGGAGCTCACCACCGGCATCCCCAGAAGCATTGCCTCTCCCACAGAATTCGGTGAATTTTCTATAACGGAACAGGACAGGAAAAGAGAACTGTCCAGATAACGGCGGCACATCTGCTCCGCATCCATTTTTCCCAGAAAGCGGACAACATCCTCAAGTCCGCCTCTTCGGATCAGCTCCAGACAGTATTTTCCGTAGGAGCCGATCTTCAGCTTTTCCTTGAGTGTGTGATATCCGGTAACGGAATCTCCCGCCACATAGACCTTCACATCAGGAAACTGCCGTCTGATTTCCGGCAGCGCCTCCAGCAGGTAGTGGAAGCCTTTTATGGGGTAGTTCGCCTGACTGACAAAAATGCTGTGTTTCTCGCATTTTTCCGGCTGCCAGCAGTGCTTGTAGAAAACAGGGCGCAGCGTTTCATTCAGCAGATGATATTCCGCCTCCGGGTTGATCTTTTCGGTCTCCGCTCTGTCCCATGCCGTTCTTCCCGCAATATGTCCCGCCCGGCGAAGCATCTGGGTTTCCCGCCATGCGCGCCGGACAAATTTTTGCTGCTGCTGCAGGATATTATCCTGTTTCAAAAAGTCCCGGAGCAGAGAACGGGATTGTATGTGGGGCGGCAGACCGTCGCAGTAATGCTCCGCACAGGCACGGCAGATCCCCTGCATGCCCACCAAAAGCTTTGCGGGATTTTTCACACAGCGGGCAACGGCAAGACCATGGGGAAACTCCGTGCCGAAAACATGGACAATATCCGGTCTGAATGCCTCCAGTACAGCGGCAAGCGTCTCTTCCATTCCCACATCGTACCGCTCCGGGTGTGCCGTATCCTCCGGAAACCCGTACCACTGTATTCCCCTTGTCTTTCCCTGAATGGGCGCCTCTCCCGCCCCGATGGGAAAACAGATCCCAAGCTCAATCTTCTCAGCTTCCGGTTCCTTTATAAACTGCTCGGACAACCCTGTCAGCCAGCCTTCCTTATTGCTGGCTTCCCTGCCCAGTTCTTCCGCAATCGCCGGAAGCATAATGTTACAAACCCACAGTACTCTCATCGATAAATCCCCGCTTTAATTTTGTTATAGATGCCGGAAAACAGTCTGCTCTCCGCCAGAATCCGTCTTAAGGGCGCCAGCGTGACCACAAGAAAAAGCCCGTACCGGAAACGTTGCCCCGCCGTCAGATAGCGTTTGGTAATCTTTCTGTGTTCCCGCTTCGCCTGTTTTTTGTTCTCTCTGCTCTCAGAGTAGCCGCCGCCTTCATAGTCCGCCACAATCTGATCCATCCACAGCGGTGTTGCGCCGCCTTTTATATAGCACCAGAAAAACTGCTCATAGTCGGCACGGATACGAAACTGCGGCTCAAACGGCTTTTGCAGCAACAGCTCGCGCCGATAGAAGCAGGATTGATGGCAGGGGATGTTCCGGTAGCAGACAAACGTTGTGATGGAAGGCGGTGAAGCCACCCGCTGCCCCACCTGTTCACAGAAGGTGTCCCCGTAATAGATGCCGCAGCCCGGATGTGCCTCCACGGTTTCCGCCGTCCTTTCCAGAACCGTCTCACCGTGAAAAGCGTCCCCGCAGTTCAGAAAAAGGACATACTCTCCCTCCGCCAAAAGAAGCGCCTGATTCATGGCATCATAGATGCCGCTGTCCTTCTGCACGCACAGCCGCACTCTCCCGTCCTGCTCCGCCAGCTTCTCCACATACTCCCGGGTACCGTCGCTGCTGCCGCCGTCCTTGACCAGAATCTCATATGTTCCATACGTTTGTCTTTTTATGCTGTCAAGCGTCTTGATCAGCTTGTCGCCCGGATTCAGGCACACCACAATGATCGAAAATGAAACCATTTCAAATACACCTCTCTGTTAAAGAAACAGCCAGCTCTTATAGGGGAGCAGCCTGATGCCTTCCCCATATGCCTTAAAGAGAAACATGGCAAAATACAGACAGAACGTTCCCACCACGCACACGGTAAAAAATCTTCTCTGCCTCCTGTCCGGTATTCTGCGAAGAACCGCCGGGAGCAAAAACAGGTTGCCAATGTTCAGATAGTAACCGATCCGGGATACCTCCGGGATAAAATTGCAGAATACAAACAGCACGACTCCCGCCAGATTCAGGAAATAGTAAAAACGGACCGCCTTGTCCTCCTTCACGCAGGGCTTATAGTACAGGGTGGTGAGAAAAAGCACCGCTGCACCCTTTGCGATATTCATAAGGGAAGTCTGTCCGTTATCAAACACGGAATTTTCATAAAAAGGATAAAACCGGAAAATGATCATGCGGTAAAAGTCCGGAAACAGCACCAGCGAAAGGCATCCGGCGCCAAGCAGCAAAAGATGCCATTTTTTCCAGTTTCTCGTTGCCAGAAAGTACATCGGAATCACAAAAAGAACCGATTTATGGAACAGGGCGGCAAAGCCGATCCAGCACACAAAGGGAAGCCACTGCTCCTTTATGGCGTACCGCATGGCAAACAGTGCCACCGACAGCACGAAATAGTACCGCATGGAGGTCATGGAGGAAAAGAAATACCCGTTGGCAAGAAACAGGAACACGGAAAACCAAAAATTTTCACTCTGTTCGTATACCGCCCGCAGGAAAAAATACATGGTTGCGCCCGCAAACAAAGCGAACAAAAACCGATCCGCCACCACGCCGGTGCCCAGCACAAACTGTACGGCGAGCACCACCGCATTGAACCCGATCTCCGTGGACACATGCCGTCCGGCGTGTATGTCCGCAAAAATTTTCACATACTCGCCGTAGTCGTTTCCCACATCCACCCTGCATGCCGACACAAAAAACAGCAGCAAAAAAATTGCTGCCATCAAAATATGATTGCACATCCTCTGTCTGGACACCATATGCGGTTGTACCGTAATCCGGTTATTGACAAAGCAGGCGGCAGCCGTAACCACCGCAGCCAGTCCGACATACAAAATCATTCTTTTTTACCCTGCGCAATCCCTTTCTTCATCAGGCGATACGCCTCGCCTACTCCGATTTCTCCGCACATCGTTCCACGATGGGCAAGCAAAAAGCGCAGCGCCATAAGGTGCGCCGCTCCTCCGTATAAAAAGTGGTAGAGAACGCCCCTGTCGAAGAAAAACTTTTCGTTGTAGCCCTGAAACCATGTGGATTCACGGAAAGTTTCACCGCCGAGCCACTCCGTACAGGTGTAGATCCGAAGCCCCTTCTTCAGACAATCGTGCAGAAAAAGACTGTCCTCGCCGTTGCTGTACTTGGCGCCCCCACCGAACAGCAGGGAAAACTCCACCCCCGCGCGTTTCAGTTTCTCCGTCCTTGCCGCCACCGCAAAGGTTGGGTATCTGCCGTAGTTATACCAGCGCACCCGTTTCTTTTCTTTATTCTCGTAGGTTGCCCGGGAGGGATCCACCCGGAAATTAAACGTGATCAGATCCGCATCCGGCTGCGCCGCAAACGCCGCCAGAATTTTCTCCTCATAGCCCTCGTCGTATACAATATCCTCATCCGCGAACAGGCAGAATTCTCCTGTCGCACGGGAGAGCGCATGGTTCCGGCTCCTCCCCACGCCCCGCTCCGCAAAGCAGAAGCACTGCACCTCTCCTCCCGCAATTGGAAAGGTCTCCTTCGATTCCCTGTCCGTCTGGTTGATGATCACCGCATCAGTGGCAAGATGCATGCTTTCCGTCAGTTGACGGGGATTCTTATTGACTGCCGACACAAGCACCTGAACCTTCATCTGCGTTTTCCTTTCCGAAATCCGTAATACTGTCCCAGAAGTCTCTCATCCGGGTGGAGCAGTACCGCCCCCGCCACGGTACACCCCTGCTGATCCAGAAACCGCAGAAGGCTCTCTATTCTCTTGCCGTCATGCCTGCCGCTCTCCACCGCCAGCACGATTCCGTCCGCCTGTCTGAGTGCATCGGTATTTCCCGTCTGCCCGGGTACTGTCTCCACTCTGACATCCTCTCCCAAAAGCGCCTGAAGCCCTTTTTCAATCTCTCCGGCGGCAACATCCTCCTCCGGCGTTGTCAGCACTACCCGCTTTGCTTCCCGGAGCGTGTATGTGATGTTTTCGTTTGTCCGCTCATTTCCGGCAACGCCAAACATTTTAATCCCGTAACGGCGTTCAAACTGCTCCGGCACATAGACGGAATCATCCAATGTCACGGAAAGCAGAATGCCGGTCAGCGAAACGAACGCTCCCAGCACCGCACCCAGCAAAAAGAGTCTCCCCGTCCAATCGTCCGTCACAACTCTCTTTGCCCCATTGACCGCCGTCAGTACATAGGCGGAGGCAATGTCCTTGTAACCGTCCCCGTAATCCAGAACCGCCTGCAGCAGGGCATCCGCCATGATCTCTGCCGCCGCAGGATCCGCCGCAGTCGCCTTCACCGTCACGATCCGGGTCTCCTTCTCCAATGAAGCGTCCACGCTCTCAAGGATCTGCTCTCTTGAAATAGCCACACCCTCCTGTGCCATCCTTGCGGACACCTTCTCCACAAACGCATCGGATTTCACCATCGCCTTCCACACATCCTCGTTAAGATATACAGTGGAAATGCCGTAGCCATCCTCGGGAATATAGTCCACATAGACATCCCCCTGTGCGCAATACTGCTTTTCCGAGGCAGGCAAATTCCGACACAGGAAATAGCCCCCTCCCACGAGCAGGGAGGCAGCGCAGATACCCGCCGCAAGGATCCACAGCTTTTTCAGTGTGCAGAGCCAGAACAGCTTTTTGTCTATGGTCTCATCCGCATAGTTGCACTGCCACATGTCAGTTCTCGTTCCTTTCATTTTTTAGCGCGGTGACCTGATCCGTCTCCACGCCCTCCGTGCTGTCCGGCCACACCAGCACCTTCAATGTCAGAAGCATCAGCTTGATGTCCAGCCACACGGAATAATTTTCAATATAGGAAAGATCCAGTTTCAGCTTATCATAGGGCGTTGTGTTGTACTTGCCGTACACCTGCGCATACCCTGCCAGTCCCGCCTTCACCTTCATGCGGAAGGCAAATTCCGGCATGATCTCCATATACTGCGCAATGATCTCCGGTCTCTCCGGTCTGGGGCCGATAAAGGACATATCTCCCCTGATGATATTGATCAGCTGCGGAAGCTCGTCCAGGCGTACCTTGCGGATAAACTTTCCCACAGGCGTGATCCGGGAATCGTGCTTGGACGCCAGCCTTGCCACGCCGTCCTTCTCCGCATCCACACGCATGCTGCGGAACTTCAGAATCTGAAATTGTTTGCCATCAATGGTACAGCGGGTCTGCTTGTAAAGAACCGGCCCTCCGTCGTAAAGCTTCACTGCGATTGCCGTCAGAAGCATAAACGGTGAGGTGAGAATAAACAGAATCACCGCACAGATCAGATCAATGCTCCTCTTGAGGAAACGCTGCTCTATGGTAAGTTCGTATTCTCTGGTAAGCAGAAGCGGCGTATCGAATATGTGAAGCTCCTCCGCCCCTTTCAGAATCACATCCGGTATCTTCGGCATAATGTAGGTTCGTATGGAATGCCCGTAGCAGAATTTCAGAAGCTTATTTCTGTTTTCCACGGAAATATCCCACAGTACCACACCGTCATAGCGCTCCAAAGCTTCCTTTTCAATCGCCTCCAGCCCCGCATCAATATTCATGCACTTGCTGACTTCAAACTTGTCCTTTCTTGTGCCGAACTTGCGAAGGATCTCCTCAATGGGACGATCCCCATGCACAAGAAGCAGGTGTCTCGGCGGAAATACATTCCGGTAGATCAGGCTTGACAGATTCACGCACACAACAACCCATACAATCTGCAAAAACACCATGTAGAGGAAGGAAGAGGGTGGGAACAGCGCCGCCACCATCAAAGAAATCTGGCAGTAGGTGAGCAGATCCACGATCAGGGTCGCAATCAGCTGTGAGAATACGACCTCCAGATTTTTCAGATAGCCGATCCGCATTCCGCCGTACATATGGGAAAAGAAAAACAGCAAAACCGCATACACCGTAATCACAAGTGCATGTGCTTTCGCCCAAAATTCCAGATATACCCTTACCTTATCGTAGAACTGATTGTACCAGAAGTATGCATAGATGCCGATCTGTCCCAGAAGACAGATACCGGACATGCACAATACCACCAACCGTTTGAAAGATTCAAATTTTCTCAATGTCATATCTCCGTTTTCAGTACCTTTCTTCTGCAAGTATACCACGCCGACGCTTTTGCCGCAACCTGCCGTGCAGGGCGCGTACTAGATCCGGCGCTTCACGGCGCGCACCGCCCAGAAGAAAAAATTATAGCAGCTATACGGCACGGAAAGCCCCTCTTCCCTTCGGTACAGATTCCAGATCCGCTTCATAGCCTCAAATTTGTTGGCGGACAGGGAGCCCTCCACCCTGCGGTATCGCACCAGATTTTCATCGAGACCGTAAGCCGTAAGCCCTCCCCGCAGCACCTTAAACCAGAGCGCCGTATCCTCACTCTTCACCTGCGGCATCCGAAGCTCGTCCCTCGGTATGACCGTTGTGTCAAACATGACCGTGGAAGTAAATATGGTGGTGTTCTGCAGTGCCTGCCTGTAAGTTATGGTTTCCGGGACGCGCACAATCTTGCCCGTTCCCCTCCCGTTCTCATCGGCAAACTCGTACCCCGTAAAGGAAAATCCCGCCTTTTTCTCCTCCATCAGGGCAAGCTGTTTTTCCAGCTTGTCCGGGCTCCAGAGATCGTCCGCATCCAGAAATGCAATGTAGCGGCCGGATGCCTGCAAAAGTCCATGGTTGCGCGCCGCAGCGGCACCTGCATTTTTCTGGACGATCAGATGAAGCCGTTCGTCTCCTCTTTCTGCAAGCATACGCTCCACAGCCTGCCTGCTGCCGTCCGAAGAACCGTCCTCCACAAGCAGAAGCTCCCAGTCGGCAAAGGTCTGCGCCACCACGGACGCCACCGTTTCCTCTATATATTTTTCCGCATTGTAAACCGGTACAATGATACTGACCCTGGGTTCCATACCCGTCCCCTTCCTCAGATCCGTCTGTAAATCACATATTGCGCCGTCTCCGCAAACAGGGCATATTCCTCCTGACGCAAAATTGCCGTCCGCAGGCTTTCCTCCTCCGCGCGCTCTGCGGAGAACACAAGATACTCATATCCCGCCGATGCACACCGGCTGATGATCTCCTCCTGCTGCTCCGGGCTGCGCGCCCCGGCATATGTTCCGTTGATCCACTCATGCAGTTCGTACTGCTCCGGCTCATATCCATCATAGGTGTACGCGGACAACTCATTCTCCCACAGATTTCTGCCATAGGGGAGCAGCAGATTGCCGTCATAGATTCTTGCCCATGTCTGTATCTCGTCCGGGGCAAGAAGGTAAACCTGTACTTCCTCCGGAATTTCCAGTAAGGAGAGCGCTTCCTCCGCCTCCCGGGGGATTCCGCTTCCGCCGCCCTGCCCGGAGATTTCTCTGGCAGGTGACAGCGTCCCGCATGAGAACAACAGGGTGGTAAGCACCAAGCCCACCACAATTTCGCAAAAACGCTCCTTCTGCCTTGAAGCCGTGGAATGCCACCGTCCGTACCCCCGGGTGAGAACCGCCGTCATCCTGGTAAACGCCATCACAAGCCCATAGGCAAGCAGGGCAGTCACCGGAAGAAGCTGCCACAGCGCCTCCTTCTCATAAAACGCCGTCTGATAAAGGCTTAACAGCCGGACGGAAAGGGGGCACAGCAACAGAAGAAGCATCACCAGAGAAAATCCCCGAAACTCCTTCTTGTCCGGATCATCCGCCAGCCACAAAAGCAGAAGCGCCACCATAAACAGCATCAGATATTGTCCGCCGCTCATTTATGCTTCCTCCTTCCCCAGAGAGTCCGTCCGAGACGAACCGCAAGAAGAACCGCTGTCATCGCCGCCACATATCCCAGACCGTAAAGAGTCCACACCACGCATATCTCCGCCAGCGCGCATAAGATCACACTTCTCCATCTGTTTTTCAGGCAGGAAAGCAGCGCATAGGGCAGAATGACACATGCCCGGAATGCTGCGCCCTGAGAACCGCAGAAAAAGAGAAGAAAACTGTCCATGGACGTTCCGTAACAGCCAAACTGATACACCAGCGTCACAAACAGAAGGAACAGCGCCTGTTTTTTTCCCTCGGAGGGAAAGAAATAAACCGCAAACCGTGCGTAAACCAGATAACTCAGGATCAGACAGATCATGGGAAAGATTCTGTATACCGCCACCGTCACGGGCAGCCCCGTCAGCCGGCACACCGCCGCAAACAGGGTGGGCAGACACAAAATTTGCAGTCTCAGAGGCATTCCCTCCTCAAACATCTGCCCCGTCAAGGGATTGATCTCATACAGGCTGTCCGTCGCCAGCATGGTCTGGACGATCTCGCCCGTTATATTATTCTTCAGATAAGGAATATGCATCCAGCCATTCCAGATGATCTGGAGCAGAATCAGCACGCCGATCAGCAGATATAAAAGCGGGTACAGCTTAAGCAGCCTGAAAAAGCTCACTTCCCCCCTGGGGCGCGTCTCCTTCTTTCTTCTGTAACGACAGTACACCAGCCATGCCGCAAGTACGCCCGCCAAAAGCGGCAGCATAAGACGCACACATGCCGAGAAAGGTCTGTGGAAGAACAGGGCATACAGATGCGCTGCCTCTGCGGCGCCCACCGCCACCATGCTTCCCTCTATGATGTTTTCCGCCAGACTGTAATTTGTCGTGCTCACGCCCATCCTCCCAGTGTAATTCTTTCCAATTTTACCATAATTTAATGATAAGTACAACAAAAAGGAGGGCTTGCGCCCTCCCTGTGCAATCGCAGTAGTGAATAGTTTCCTTTACCTTTACCTGAATTTCCTATTGTCCCTTTGCCGATCTGTTACATTGCCTGAAAATCCAGCCGTACTTTGTCGGCAATTCTTGCGATGTACTCACTGTTTGTAGGTCTTGTTCTTCCGTCCTGAACGGAGTATCCAAAAAGTTTTTCAAACGTCTGGGCATTTCCCCTCACCCAGGATACCTCAATGGCATTGCGGATTGCCCGCTCCACCTTCTGATCCGTTGTTTTAAATCTTCTGGCAATTACCGGATACATTAATTTCGTCACGCTGGTAACTACCTCGATGTCCCGCCCCGTCATCATGATTGCGTTACGCAAATAGTAATATCCCTTTAAGTGTGCCGGAATCCCGATATCCAGCATAATCTCCGTTATGTAGCTTTCCAATTCAATGTCGTTCACAGTAGCAATATCCATGTCGATCCCCTTTCAGTGTCGATTTCCTGTTGTTACTGCGATTGCATCTTCATCCTAGCACACTTGATTGTAATATGAAAGCGATTTCCCGCGAAACTCATCGCGCTCACCGCTTCTTAACGCGCTTTTAATAAATTTTATTTTGTTATATCTCCTCTTTCAGCAGATAAATAGGTCTTTTTTTCACTTCCATGTAGGTCTTTGCCAGATACTGTCCCACGATGCCGAGGCAGAAAAGCTGGACGCCGCTGATCAGGGAAATAATGCAGACCATGGAGGGCCAGCCGGAAACCGGGTCCCCGAATATCAGCGTCCGGATCACAATAAACAGGATCAGCACAAACGCCAGAAAACAGAACAGCACGCCCATCACCGCCGCAAAGGAAAGGGGCGCCGTGGAAAACGCCGTCATTCCCTCAACGGAATAGAGAAACAGTTTCCAGAAATTCCACTTTGTCTCTCCCTTGACACGCTCCACATTTTCAAATTCGATCCACTTCGTCCGAAACCCTACCCAGCCGTAAATCCCTTTGGTAAAGCGGTTGTATTCCTGCATCTGCAGAATGGCATCCGCCATCTGCCTCGTCATCAGCCGGTAATCCCGCGCACCGTCCATGATCTCCGTCCTGGACATTTTTTTCATCAGACGGTAGAACATGCGCGCAAAGAACGAGCGGATCGGCGGTTCTCCCTTTCTGGTCACACGCCTTGTCGCCACGGAGTCGTATCCCTCCTCAATGTAGGAAAACATCTCCGGCAGAAGAGCGGGCGGATCCTGTAAATCCGCATCCATGATCACCACATAATCGCCCTTCGACTTCTGAAGTCCGGCGTACATGGCAGCCTCCTTGCCAAAATTGCGGCTGAAGGACAAAAGATGCACCCGTTCATCCCGCTCATGCAGCTTCCGCGCCTCCTGCACCGTCTGGTCCACAGATCCGTCATCCACATACAGAATCTCAAAATCCATGTCCTTTTTTTCCAGAAAAGCGGCATTCTTTACAAACTCCTCGTAAAAATACGGAACATTCTCCTCCTCATTGTAGCAGGGGACAATCACGCTCAAAAGTTTCATATCTGCTTCCTCATACAATCCGTATACGCCTGCGGTTTACAGGTATGCATCCCGGCTCTCTTTTTTCAAAAGCTCCACGATCTTCTTCACATCCTGTGCTTTCTCTCTGGGGCAGACCAGCACGGCGTCCTGGGATTCCACAATCATGAGATCCCTGACATATGCCGCTACCACCAGCTTATCCTTAGCATAGCAGATTGTGCCCTCCGTGTCTACCAGAACGCTCTCCCCCACGGGAGTATTTCCGTGTTCGTCCTGTTCATGCAAAAGCTCCAACGCATCCAGACTGCCGATATCATTCCAGCCAAAGTTTCCCTCCAGCATAATGATCCTGTCAGCCCGTTCCAAAATTCCGTAATCAATGGAAATCTTTGGAATGTACGGATAGATCTCCTCCAGCACCTGCGCCTCCCGATCCGTCCCCATGGCGTCGCCGATGCGCTCCAGACACTCATAGATGTCCGGCAGAAGCCGCTTGAAATAATCCAGAATCAGGGACGCCTTCCAGATAAACATGCCGCTGTTCCATGAAAAATTGCCGGACTCCAGATAGGCCTGTGCGGTCTCCTCCGCCGGTTTTTCCACAAATTCCTCCACCATACGGTAATCGGCAAGGCTCCCGTCCTCATTCCGTACCGCGTGGCTTCGGATATAACCGTAGCCGGTCGCCGGATATGTGGGCGTGATCCCGATGGTCACAAGGCAGTCCTTTTCCTCCGCCAGAAGAACGCCCCGTCTGACGGTGTCCACGTACAGGTTCTCCCGCTCCACATAATGATCGGACGGCATCACACACATAATGCCGTCCCCGTATTTTTTCAATATTTCCATGGCGGCATACCCGATGCAAGCCGCCGTATTTCTGGCGGCGGGCTCCGCCAACACCTGTGTCCTTCCGACCCTTCCCTGCATCATATCCAGCGTTTTGGCAGCATGCGCCGCATTGGTCACCACAAAGATATCTTCCTTCTCTGCCACCTTGTTCAGACGGTCAAAGGTTTCATTGACCAATATATCATTGCCGGTCAGGTTCAGAAACTGCTTGGGCAGCTCCCTCCGGCTGAGCGGCCAGAAACGGGTTCCGCCCCCTCCGGCCATGATCACTCCGTAAGTTTTCATTAAAGTCTTGCCTCATCCACATTTTCACGAAACCAGTTGTATGCAAGGCGGACGCCCTCCTCAAGCTCCACCTTATGCGTCCATCCCAGCCCATGGAGCTTGGATACATCCGTAAGCTTTCTCGGCGTTCCGTCCGGCATGGCACTGTTCCAGAAAATTTCTCCCTCGTAGCCCGTGATTCTCTTCACCAGCTCTGCCAGTTCCTTTATGGTCACTTCTTTTCCCGTTCCGATATTCACATGCTGTTCGCCGCTGTAATGCTCCAGCAAAAATACGCAGGCGTCCGCCATATCGTCCACATACAAAAATTCCCGCAGCGGGGCTCCGGTGCCCCACAGTTCCACCCTGGGCGCGCCTGAAAGCTTTGCCTCATGGAATTTGCGGATCATGGCAGGCATTACATGGGATCCTGACAGATCGTAATTGTCATGGGGGCCGTACAGGTTGGTCGGCATACAGCTGATGAAATCATCCCCGTACTGTTTCTTATAGAATTTGCACATCTCAAGTCCGGCAATCTTGGCGATGGCATACGCCTCGTTTGTGGTTTCCAGCGGACCTGTGAGCAGCGCATCCTCCGGAATGGGCTGGGGAGCCATTCTGGGATAAATGCAGGTGCTTCCCAAAAACAAGAGCTTCTTCACGCCGAAATCATGGGCGCATTTGATCACATTGCACTGGATCTGCATATTTTCATAGGCAAACTCCGCCGGTGCGGTCTCGTTGGCATGGATACCTCCAACCTTTGCTGCGGCAAGCACCACCACTTCGGGGCGCTCCGCCTCAAAAAAGTCACGAACCGCCTGCTGGCAGGTCAGATCCAGCTCGCTGTGCGTCCTTCCGATGGTGTTCTCATATCCTTTTTTCTGCAGGCTGCGGACGATGGCGCTTCCCACCAGTCCTCTATGCCCCGCAACGTATATCTTATCCGTCTTATCCATGGCTATGCCCTTCCCTGCTCTTTTGCAATTTTTTCCATATCTGCATCCATCATCATGGCTACCAGTGCCTTGAAATCCGTTCCCCGCTTCCAGCCCAATGTGGTTTCCGCCTTTGTGGGATCTCCCCACAGAAACTCTACCTCAGCCGGGCGGAAAAAGACAGGATTCACATCCACGAGCAGTTTTCCTGTTTCCGCATCATAGCCCTTCTCGTCCACACCGGTACCCTCATAGCGGATCTTCACGCCCACATGTGCAAACGCCTCCGTGACAAATTCCCTGACGGTATGTGTCTCACCCGTGGCAAGCACATAATCCCCCGGCTCGTCCTGCTGCAGCATTTTCCACATGCCCTTCACATAATCGCCCGCAAACCCCCAGTCACGCTTGGCATCCAGGTTGCCCAAAGACAGCTTTTCCTGTCTGCCCGCCATGATATTCGCCACCGCCAGCGTGATCTTTCTGGTTACGAAATTCTCTCCCCGTCTGGGTGACTCGTGGTTAAACAGAATGCCGTTGCAGGCAAACATATCATAGGATTCCCTGTAATTGACCGTGATCCAGTAGGAGTATAGCTTTGCAGCACCGTACGGGCTCTTGGGATAAAAAGGTGTTTTCTCGCTCTGGGGCGCTGTCTCGGGAAGTCCGCCGAACAGTTCGGAGGTGGACGCCTGATAAAAACGGCATTTTCCTCCGTAGAGACGGACTGCCTCCAAAAGCTTCAGCGTTCCCACGCCCGTTGCCTCCGCCGTATATTCCGGCACTTCAAAGGAGATTCCCACATGGGACTGTGCCGCCAGATTATATACCTCGTCAGGCCTGATCTCCGCCACCAGACGGATCAGATTGCTGGAATCGGTCAGATCCGCATAGTGAAGGAAAAACTTTGTATCGTAATAGGAAGAATGCATCACATGATAAAGACGATCCAGATGTTCCTCGCTGTGGCGTCTCACAAGACCGTGCACCTCATAGCCCTGTTCAAGCAAAAACTCTGTCAGATAGGAGCCGTCCTGTCCGGACACGCCCGTGATCAATGCTGTTTTTTTATTTTCCATAGGAATCCTTTCGATAGATAATACTATTTTTTGTTTTCAAATGCCAGTATACTATTGTATAATAGGCTTATCAATCTAATTTATTGCTTATAAATAGCAAAATGTTGCGGAGGGTTTTATGTCGAAAACCACCTCGGAGCGCATCCTTGCGACCCCTTCTTCATACACAAAAAAGCACTACCTTTATGTGCAGGAAATCGGCACCCTGAAAAGTCTGGAGCCGCACATCAGCCATCGCGAAAAGCTCGACTCCTTTCTCTTCTTTATTGTAACAGAAGGAAGCGGCACTGTCACCTTCCATAACACCACTTTCCCGATCAGGGCGGGAGACTGTGTCTGGCTCTGCTGTCAGGATCCGTATTTTCACGAAAGCAGTGTGGAAGATCCGTGGACTTTGATGTGGGTTCACTTTAACGGTGCCCAGGCGCAGGATTTTTATGAGCTGTACCGCGAAAAAGAGGGGGCTGTTGCCTACACGCCCGCTGCACTGACCCCATATACCGACTGCCTGCAGGAGTTATACCGGCTGCAGCAGCAGAAGGATTCCCTCTCCGATCTGTTGTCCCACCGCCAGCTCACAGACCTTATGGCACAGATCTTTTATGATTCCTTTCACGGAAGCACCCGCAGCGCCATTCCCGAAAAATTTATGGCAGTCAACCATTATCTGGAACAGCATTATGCGGAGAAAATCACTCTGGACGAGCTGTCCGAGCGCTTTTTCCTCAGCAAATATCATCTTCTCAGGGAATATCAGCGTTTTTTCGGTACCACGATCCAGAACGACTTGACCGTCAAACGGCTTTCCCACGCGAAATCCATGCTCCGCTTTTCACAGGAGAGCGTGGAAAACATCGCGCTTTTATGCGGCTTTCAGACATCTTCATACTTTATTAAGGTTTTTAAGCGGTTTGAAAGTTTAACTCCGCTTGAATATCGGAAAAAGTGGTGATATACTTTTATAGTTGAGAGGTGACTTATGACTTTTTTCAGTGACTTAATTGCAAACAAAATTTTAATCAGCGCGGTGACCGGATGGTGTGTTGCACAGGTCCTGAAAACCTTGATTCACCTGTTTTTTACCAAAAAATTTGTTGCGGAGAGACTGGTCGGCAGCGGCGGCATGCCAAGCTCCCATTCCGCAACCGTATGTGCTCTGGCAACATCAGCCTGCATCCAGTACGGTGCACAGAGCTTTGAGTTTGCCGTTGCACTGATTCTGGCGATCATTGTCATGTATGATGCCATGGGTGTCCGGAGGGAGACCGGCATCCAGGCCCGCATCCTCAACGAGATGATGACAGTATTCGCCGACATGGGCAGCGACATGTCCCCACAGGATAAGCTGAAGGAATTTGTAGGGCATTCACCCCTTCAGGTTGCGGTCGGTGCCCTGTTAGGAATTGCCATTGCCTTCGCCGTAAACGCCATGATATAATTATGCCCTAGTAACAAACGAAAGAGAGGATTTTTTATGAAAAAGAACAAACTTCTCCTGCTGTTGTCCGTTTCCGCATTCCTGCTTGCAGCCGGTTGCGGCAAGGACAATGCCGACACTCCGGTCCGTCCCAGTGATCTGGTTCAGACTTCCGTGCCGACGGAGAGCTCAGGCACAGCCGACACAACGGTACCGGATACCGATGTTCCCGGGGATAATACAGATCCTAATGTTCCGCCCGAGGAAGGTATGGTGAGAAGTGTCCTTACCAACGAGTGGGTTTCCGCAGAGGTTTATGATTCCCGTCCCATCTCTGTCATGTTCCCTACCGACAGAGGCTCCCAGCCCCAGTACGGCATCGGTCTTGCCGGTGTTCTGTACGAGTGTATGGAGGAGGGCGGCATGTCCCGCCAGATGGGTGTGATTGAGGATTGGGAAGAACTGGAGCAGATCGGTAATATCCGAAGCTGCCGTGACTATTATGCATACTGGAGTATGGAGTGGGATTCCTTCCTGGTTCACTGGGGCGGCCCCTTCTATCTGGTGGATTTGGTGAAACGTGACGATGTGAACAATCTGACCGCCTGCAGTGTAGGAACAGGGGAGGTCGTGGCACCCGCAACCGGAAGCGGCGCATTCTACCGCTCCGACCCTGCGAACCCCAGCATCCACAACGGCTACACCAACGGTGAAAAGCTCGTTTCCGAGATCAGCAAGTTAGGCTACCAGACCACGCACAGAGATGAGTATTTCGAGCCGGATCACTTTGCATTTGCAGATCCTTCCACGCCGAACACGCTGGAGGATGCATCCGGTTCCTTCACCGCAACCAAGATTGATCTTTCCAAGATCTTCCCTACCACCAAGTCATCCTTCGAGTATGATGAGACCACCGGCACCTACCTGAAATATCTGTACGGATCTCCGCAGATCGATGAGCTGACCGGTGAGCAGCTTGCGTTTGCGAATGTGATCGTGCAGGATACCTACTGGGAGTACCGTCCCGACAACAAATACCTGATCTTCCGCGTGCATGATTCGGGTCGTTCGGGCTATTACTTCACACAGGGACGCGGCATCAAGATCACCTGGGAAAAGACCGCAGATTATGCGCCTACCAAGTACTATGATGAGAGCGGCAAGGAGATCGAGCTGAACACCGGCCACACCTTTATCGCCATTGCACAGGCAGGCAGGGAACCGGTCTACGAATAAAGAGCGCATTTATAAAAGCACAGCTTGCGGATCACAAATCCGTCGGCTGTGCTTTTTCTGTTACATACGCAAAGAATCCTGCAATGCAGGATTCTTTATCAGTTATATTCTCTTTATTCTATTCACCAAGACCGCTTTCGATTGCAGATACCAATGCTTTCAAAGCTTCTTTTTCATCTTCACCCTCACAGGTGAATTCAATCTCATCCCCACACTTCACGCAAGCTCCCAGCACGCTCAGAACACTCTTGGCATTTGCTGTATTATCGCGGAACGAAAAAGTAATCAAAGATTTGAACTTCATCGCTTCCTTACACAGGATACCTGCGGGTCTCAGATGCAACCCTGTCGGGTTCTTGATCACAACCTTCTGGCTGACCATCTTACCATACCTCCTAACCCCATCTTGCTTCTTATACTATACCATTTTTTTTAATAATTCTCAAGTCTTTCAGACAAGGATTTCTAAAACATAATATCCTGAATCAGATTTGCCAGGCGCTCCGCCTCATGCTGAATCTGAGCCTGATCCTTGCCCTCGATCATAACCCGGACAAGCGGCTCCGTGCCGGAGGGACGGATCAGAACACGCCCTTCTCCCGCAAACTGATCAGTCAGTTTACGAATCTCCTCCGCAATCTCGGGATATTCCAGATAATGCTCCTTCTTGTGGTTTGCCACCTTCGCATTCACAAGCGCCTGAGGCAGCACCTCCATAATGCCGGACAGCTCTGACAACGGCTTTCCGGTATCCACCATCACCTCAAGAAGATGAAGTGCGCTCAGCAGACCGTCCCCCGTTGTATTCTCGTCCAAAAAGATCACATGACCGGACTGTTCTCCGCCAAGGCTTGCGCCGATCTCTCTCATTCGCTCCAGCACATAGCGGTCTCCCACCTTTGTCTGCTCCGCCGTAATTCCGTTGTTCTTTGCCATGATGAAGAATCCGAGATTACTCATCACCGTAGCCACAATGGTGTCCTTCTTGAGCGTTCCCTTCTCCTTCATGTAGTTGCCCACGATTGCCATAATCTGGTCGCCGTCCACAATGCGTCCCTGCTCATCCACCGCAAGAAGCCGGTCTGCATCTCCGTCAAACGCCAGGCCAACATTCGCCTTCTCGTAAACCACTCTCGCCTGAAGCTCCTCCATATGTGTAGAACCGCAGTTTGCGTTGATGTTGGTTCCGTCCGGGTTATTGTGAATGGCAACCACATCTGCGCCAAGCTCCTTCAGCGCCTCTACGGAGGTGTAAAAGGATGCACCCTCCGCACAGTCCACCACAATTTTCAGTTTCTCCAGATCCACAGGAACAGACTGGATGGCATGATTGATGTACTCCTCCCTTGCATCGGTGCGGTACTTGATCTTTCCGACGCCGGAGCCGGTAGGGAATTTCACTCCCTGCATATTGCTCTTAATCAGCGCCTCGATCTCATCCTCAAGCTGGTCGGGGAGCTTGTAGCCACTGCCGTCAAAAAACTTGATACCGTTAAATTCAACCGGATTATGGGAGGCAGAGATCGCAACGCCCGCATCCACCTTATATTTTCTGGTCAGGTACGCGATTGCCGGTGTGGGGATCACTCCCACATAAATACAGTTTGCGCCCACCGAGCACGCCCCCGCCATCAGCGCGTTCGCCAGCATGTCGCCGGATATTCTGGTGTCACAGCCCACCATGATCGTAGGCTTGTGCGCCTTCTCACGGCTGAGTACATAAGCTCCCGCCTGCCCCAGCTGCATCGCCAGAAGCGGGGTCAGCTCCTCGTTGGCAACACCCCTGACACCGTCCGTACCAAATAAACGTCCCATAAAATTACGATTCCTCCGTCCTTGAAATTCTGATATGCACCCTCACAGGCTGCGTAATGGTAATGCTTTCGGAAAGCTGGAAGGATACCTCCATCTCGTACACTCCGGGTTCCGGCGCTTCAATACCCTGTCCCGCCATATACTCCTCAATATCCACATGTCCGTAGATCGTTGCGGCATTTATAACCTCAAGCTCCGCAGGAAGTCCCTTTACCGTCAGCAGATAGGAAGCGTCAGTGCCTTCAAGCTCCGCCGTATATCCCTCCGGCACCTTCGACAGGCGGATATGGGATGCCGCGATCTCCAGCTCCTGCGTTGCCTCCTGCTCGATATAAACCGTTACGGTGGCTTTACCCTTGAAGGACTTGTCAGCCAGAATCACACCCGCGGGCATATAATCCGCCACATTGATATTCGTAACCATATTTTCTGTCTGTCCCGTAATATTGAGCGCATCCTCCGGTATCGTGATCTCCGACACAGTTGCGAGGATATCCGAAGATGCCGCTATGACAACCGTCTCCGGTGAGCTCTCAATCTCACCCGTAAAGAGATATCCTGCAGCGGGAACACCCATAACGGAATACCGGATCGGCACCTCCTTGGTCGCAAGGATCTCCACCTTGACGCGAACCGATTTGGTGTTCATATCCAGATTGTCGGCTGCAATCTCCTGCCCGTCAGCATCATATAATATTACGTCCGCATATGTGGAAATATTCTCGGTGGAATCCGTGATATCCACGATCGCCTGTGCGGATGAAATCCGGGAGATCACGGATTCGGGGCCGGAGACCTCGATTCTGTTCTGATCCGGTGTCACACTGTTGACCAGATATCCGTCCGCCACCGTTCCCGTGGCAACCGCATCCAGTGCCAGGCGCTTTGTCTTTTTCTTCTCGATATTCAGTTTCAGAATCTCCGTACTGCCCGAAATGTCCGATATCTGATCATTGTAACGCTGTGAGTAGAAACGGATCTCGACCGTGTTGGCAACGGTCAGATTCTGGAAATCCGCCTCCGCAACAATATCGCTGCTGCTCAATTCGTCCCGGATGGACTTTGCAGCCGTCACGGACACTCTGGACACCACATCCGTCTTGTCCAGAATTTCATACACAAGATCCTCGTCCGTCAGGATTTCCGTGTTCACCAGCTTCACCGGTATGTTATAGAACGCTTTCTGATCCTCCGGATCTTCTATTCTGATCACAAGCAGCCAGAGCAGAAATGCAGCCACCACGGAGAAAAGCTTCAATGCCCAGTTGTTCAGGATCTTCTTGCCGATTTTAGCTATCTTTGTCTGCTTTTTCAACTTTCTCTCCTCTGCTCCTTCCCTTCCAGATCTTGTAAGAACGCTTCGTTTCCTCCGCGCCGTCCGGCTGGGCAATCTTCAGCCGCTCCTTCAGCCTGTCGCCGTCCAGATTGCGCTCCAGTTCTCCCTTGTAGGCAATGCTTATCTTTCCCGTCTCCTCGGACACGATCACCGTAACCGCATCCGTGACCTCTGAAATACCAAGACCCGCACGGTGTCTGGTTCCCAGATTCTTGTCCAGATTCAGATTGTCGGACAGGGGCAGATAACAGGTGGCGGAGGTGATTCTGTTTCCGCGCACAATAACAGCGCCGTCATGCAGCGGCGTGTTATGTTCAAATATATTGATCAGCAGCTGGCTGGTCACAAGACCGTCCACATCGATACCGGTACGCTCAAAATCGCCCAGCGGCTGCTTGCATTCTATTACGATCAAAGCGCCCGTCCGCGCTTTTCCCATTTCCACACATGCCTTGGCAATCTCATTGATCACCTTTTCATCAAAGACGCCCTCCGTCCGCTTGGTTCCGAAGGAAGGCAGAATTCCGGAGAGGAGTTCCTTGTTTCCCAGCTCCTCGAGCGCCTTGCGGAGCTCCGGCTGCAGGATCACAATAAATGCCGTCACGGCAAAGCCGATCACGTTTCTTCCCATCCAGAGTATGGTATTCATGTGAAAATAAGCCGCGATCATCCAGAATGCCAAAATGATAACCAAGCCCCTCAACAATACCCATGCCCTGGTGTTCTTGATCCAGATCAGGATATGGTAGATGAGAAAGGAGATAATGACAATTTCAACCGCACTGGCAAAATCCATGTCCGGCATACGTCTTATCATATTTTCAAAAAAGCTCTGAATCTGACCCTGCATCTGAAATCATCCTGTCTTAAATTTCTTCGTAGTCATCGGGGATATCCTCAATCTCCTCATCCCGTCTGCTATATGCTCTCTCCTGCTGGGGAGCGATGGTTCTGGAGGCTGCCTGCCTGCCCGCGGGCCGCTGTCCGCCCGCTGTCCCCTGCGTGTATCGTTCCGGCTGATGAATCCCTGCCGTATGCACCTGCCGCCCCACCTGAGAATTAATCTTCTTCACCGTTTTCTCTGGGGCTGCCACGGTCATCTTGGGAACCGCCTTCACATAATAATAATACTCATCATCCTCAAACTGCACCTTTTCCGTCCTGCTGTAGTCCACACCGAACACAAAGAACTGGAGCACCACCGTCAGTGCCGCGGAAATCACGGAGCCCAGAATCACGCCCCACACGGACACATTGGTATCATACATCAGATCGCCCACAAGCAGGATCACCACATCGATGATCGTACCTGCGATCATTGCAATCGTCCACGAATGGTCGATAGACATTCTCCTGATCAGGTATACCACCACCACCGTAAAGGCAAATGCCGCCACTACCACCAGCATCTCTTTATTGTTGAGCACGCTGTCGATCACCATCCTGAGCCGTACCATCGCCTCGCTGGCGTCCATGGCATTGATGGCGGGAGCATTCTGGGATACATAGTGGATCAGATAGTACACGATCACACCGCAGCCCACAGACACCGCAGAGGCGGGCGTTCCCACCAGTCCCATTGCAAGCGGTATCACATAAGGGATGTGGAGACCGAAGCAGAGAGGTGTCAGGATCACCACCACCGAATCCTTGGGGGCAAAGCGGAAGAACAGCAAAAACATCACCAAAAACAGGCAGAAGCCCACCAGTGCAATCTCCAGCGCCAGCGCATAGAAATGCAGCAGCACGAACAATGCCGCAAAGACAATGATAAAGCCGTTCGGCAGAAAGGAGCACAGCAGGGAAACCATAAGTACAATGGCGGTGCTGTTGATCCGCGTCATATAGCCAAGCTGCTTGTTGATACAGGAAAGGGTAATCAGTGTCAGCAGAAACCTCAGAACGGGTACAATGAATGTTTCATATCTGCTGTAAAATCTTTTTCCCAATTCCTTCATTTCCAGTAGATTTCTCATATTCAGACCTTTCACTCACTAAAATTCTGGCTAATTTTTTTCGTAAAGAGATGCCAGTCTCTTGAGATTGTTGTAATAATTTTTCAGACTTTTCTTTGCCTTGCTGTAGCGGTAGGAGTATACCACATAGGTCAGCAGCGCGAACGCCGCCACCGTGACGCCGTAAAGGGTCAGAACCTGTTTTGCAAAAACAAACAGATCCATCTTGTAGATCTCAAGCATAAAAGTCTCAAAGTCATACAGCACATACAGTGCGAAGCAGATCAGAAACGCCAGCGTGCCGCAGATCACGGACTTCACGACCTGCATGCCCACATAATCGCTGCGGAAATAGCTGCCGGTTGCGGCGCACTTCTTTCCCTCCCCGCTCTCGTAGGAAGCCAGCTTCGTCATCAGAATGATTCTTTCCTCGTTTAACATAAGCCTGTCTCCTGTCTATTGGTTCAGATATCGCATCTTGTCCTTGTCCCTCTGTGAGACCGGGCGCTGCGGTTCCTGCTTGGGCGCTGCGGAACGCACGATATTGTTCAGTCCCATGGTAAGCTCCTTGCGGCACTTGTCGCAGTAGCGTCCGCTCAGGATCGGTGCGCCGCAGGACTCGCACTGCAGCGTAATGGCGGAGCCCTCCGTCAGCTGCAGCCTCTCCTCGCGCAGCCACTGATGGATCTGGGAAACCTCGACCTCGCATTTTTCAGCCACTTCGCTGATGATTGCACCGGGGTTGGCGCGCACATATTCCTTCACACGCTGGAAGTCCGCCTCCAGCGCCTCCCGGCAGGACGGACAGATAGGGGGACCTGCCACATAATTAAATATTCTTCCGCATTTTCTGCAATTTCGTACATTCATGTATCCGTCTCCTCCTACATCCCGCTGCCCGTGCTGAGCGAAACGAAACCGACCTTCTTCGCTCCCGCACTCTGCAGGGCCTCTGTGAGCGCATCTATGGTACTGCCTGTGGTGTATATGTCATCCACAATTATAATCGTACTTAATTTTACATCATTTGAGGCGATTTTAAAAGCCTTTTTCAAATTATTTTGCCTTTCCGCGGCATTTAATTCCTTTTGCGGAACCGTGTTGCGCACACGGCCCGCCGCATGCTCCCACACGGGGATATCCAGACGTTTTCCCAGTTCTTTCGCAAGAAGCGCCGCCTGATTATATCCCCGGGTCTGCAGGCGCTTTCTGCTCAGCGGAACCGGTATCAGCGCCTGCGGAGAAAAATCCGCGATAAACCGTCCCAGCTCCGCCGCCATCTCCTGTCCGAAAAATGCAGCGTATTCCTGCCTGCCGCCATACTTGAAGCGGTAAACGGAGGGGGCGGCGCTCTCATACTCATAGAGGGATCGCCCGCACATATAAAGATGCTTCGTCTTTCCGCAGTCCGCGCAGTATTCCCGCGCGGCATCAGAAAGCGGCTTCCCGCACCGGAGGCAATAGGGATCCCTGATTTTTTGCAGTTTCGTCCGGCATGCCTTACAGCACAGCCCCTCTTTCAGGGGAACCGGCTCATCACAGACCGGACAGCGTCTCGGGAACAGCAGTTCCACCGGATTCTTCTTTCTGAACAAACTCCCTTATCCTTTCTGCAAGCGCCGTATACCTGCGGTTGACGTCGGCGTTTCGTATCATTTCCCCCACGACCTCACGGCTGCCAAGGATTGTGACACACGCCTTAGCGCGGGTCACGCCCGTGTAGAGCAGATTGCGGTTGAACAACATTCTGGGGCCTCCCAGAAGCGGCATGATCACCGCCGCATACTCGCTTCCCTGAGACTTGTGGATGGTGATGGCATATGCCAGCTCCAGCTCCTCAAGCTGGACAAAGGGATAGGTCACTCTCCTGTGTTCGTCGTACTCCACCACCAGATTTCCTGCGTATTCGTTGATTTGCAGTACATGTCCCATATCCCCGTTGAACACACCCAGCCCCTTGTCGATGGGAATTCCGTATTTGCTGATCACTTCCCATTCCAGCTCGTAATTGTTCTTGACCTGCATGACCTTGTCCCCCTCCCGGAACAGGGTACCGCCCGCCAGATACTCCTTCTTTCCCTCCGACGGCGGGTTCACATACTGCTGCAAAATCCGGTTCAGGGTCTCCACGCCCAGACTGCCCTTCCGCATGGGTGTCAGCACCTGAATCTCCCCCATCGTGGCATTCACATACCGGGGCAGCTTTTCCGTGATCAACTGTACCATATGCTTGTAAATGACATTTACGTCATTTCTTTCCAAAAAGAAAAAATCCCTGCTCTTATTGTCCAGCGATATCTGCTGTCCTTCATTGATTTTGTGGGCATTGACAATAATGTCACTTTCTTGCGCCTGTCGGAAGATCTTTTGCAATTTTACCATGGGGAATGCCCCGGATTCCATAATATCCCTCAGAACCTGTCCCGGCCCCACCGAGGGCAGCTGATCCACATCTCCGACCAGAATCAGTCTTGTGCCCGGCACGATTGCCCGCAGCAATGCCTGAAGCAGATGGATATCCACCATGGACATCTCGTCTATGATCACCACATCCGCCTCCAGCGGGTTCTCCTCGTCACGCTCAAATTTTACTCTTCTTCCGGTCTCCTCTCCCAGCGCACCGTTCAGCTCCAGCATCCGGTGGATGGTTCTCGCCTCATAGCCGGTCGCCTCCGTCATTCTTTTTGCCGCTCTTCCGGTGGGAGCCGCCAGAAAAATATCCAGCCCCTCCGAGGCAAAATACCGGATCATGGTGTTGATGGTAGTCGTCTTTCCCGTCCCGGGGCCGCCGGATAAAATAAAAAGCCCATTGCGGATACTCTCAAGAACCGCTTTTTCCTGCAATTCCTCCAGTTCCAGATTTTCCGCCTCCGCAATGCTTCTGATGCTCTTTCTGATATGCGCCTCCTGCGCAGGCAGCCAGCCCTCCTCCCCTTCCACGGGAATATTCAGATCCGCCAGCATTTTTGCGCAGTTTAATTCCACATAGTAGGCGGTGGCGGAAAACACCTGCACCTCCGACTCCGGGGTTTTTCGCTTGAGAATCAGCTTTTTCTCCATGCCCAGATTCAGAATCTGCAGCTCTATCTGTTCCCCGTGTACGGAAAGCAGATCCTCCGCCCGTATGATCAGGCTTTCTTTGGGGAGAAACATATGCCCCTCCTGCATCGCCTGAAGAAGCACATAAAGGATACCGCTCCGGATCCGGTAGTCGGAATCCGTGTGAATGCCGATCTTTTCCGCGATCTCATCCGCGATCCGGAATCCCACGCCTTCAATATCCTCCGCCAGACGATAGGGATTTTCCTGCAGGACGCCATAGAGACGTTCACCGTAGGTGTTGTAGATCTTCACCGCCAGTGCATTGGAAATGCCGTATTGTTGGAGATAGAGGAAAGCGTCCCGCATTTCTCTCTTCTCCTCCACCTGCATGGATATTTCCCTCGCAATCCGCTCGCTGATCCCCTTTACCTCAATCAACCGCTCCGGTTCTTCCTCCATGATCCGGAAGGTGTCCTTGCCAAACTTCTTCACGATTCTGGCTGCCAGCGCCGCTCCCACGCCCTTGATTGCCCCGGACGCCAGATAACGCTCCATTCCCGCTGCGTCCTCCGGCGTCACGGCACGGCAGCGTGTCACCTTGAACTGGCTTCCGTAAACCGGGTGATCCACGAAATTCCCCTCGGCTTCAATGCAGTCTCCCTGAGTCACCCCCCGCAGCATGCCGACCAGAACGACGGAATCCTCATCCGCCAAAAGTTCCAGCACCGTATACCCGTTATCCGAATTTTGAAATATGATATGATCCACATATCCTTTGATGGTTTCCATTCCTTATGGGCGCTCCCTCTCTTGTCATGATTGCCGTGTAATTTCCTGTGATACAGGAAAAAGACTGCTTTACCAGCAGTCTTTCTTCTCCGCCATCCCTACAAATTGTAATTGCGTTTCATCTGTTCGTACAGCATCTGCGCAAGCCCTAAACTGTTTTGCTCTGTGGAGGCGCTTGCAACTTCCTGCACCATGCTGTCCTTGTAGTAATCCATCAGATTCGTGGTGTAGGATGAAGTCTCCTCCGATTCCGGGATCGTCTTCATCATTGCCTTGAACATCTGCTCCAGAAAATATGCCTCAAACTCCTTGCAGGCATCCATCAGTTCATCATCCGTCTTTGCCTTGCCTGCATTATCAAGCTGATTTTGCAGCTTGGATGCGTTCTGCGCGCTCTGCGCCTGATACAGATCCGCATATGTATTTGTCAAACCACTGATCGCCATAAGGAACCTCCTTAACCGCGCAGATTATTTGCCTGCTGCAGCATTTCGTCGGATGCCGTGATTGCCTTGGAGTTCATCTCGTAAGCACGCTGTGCCACGATCATATTGACCATCTCATCCACCACCTGCACGTTGGAGCCCTCCAGAAAGTTCTGAAGTACGGAGCTTTTCTCCACGGTGGTGCTTGTCGCCTCATTGATAGGAGCGCCGCTGGCTGCCGTCTGCCGGTACAGCGTGCTTCCCATTCTCTCCAGTCCTCCCGCATTGGTAAACTGGCAAACACCGATCTGAATACCCAGAGACTGCGGATTGTTATTGGCATCCGGATAGCAGACGGTTCCGTCGCCGGTAACCGTCACCTGGCTTGCATCATAATTTGCCCCCAGAATGATCGGAGAACCCTTGGAATCCAGTACCGGAAGTCCATCAGTGTTGGCAAGCATCACACCACCGTTTGCCGCTCTTGACCACTGAAAGTTACCGTTTCTCGTATAGTAGGTATTGCCGTCCTCACCGCGCACGGCGAAAAATCCCTTTCCGCTGATTGCAAACGCGGTCTGGCTCTCGTTGGAGAGTAGGCTTCCGTTCTTGAAAATGGTGGTGATGGAGGAATTTCTCACACCGAGACCCACCTGCGCGGTCGTAGGCTTGGTATCGCCGTTCGCGGATGTGGTCTTTGTCTGCAATGTCTGATACAGCAGCGACTTAAATTCGCTCGACTGCGTCTTGTACCCTACGGTATTGACATTGGATAAGTTATTCGCGATTGTATCTACATTGGTCTGCTGCGCGATCATGCCTGTCGCCGCCGTCCATAAGCTTCGTACCATAATGATTTATACCTCCCGTATCTGTCTTATACCTTGCCCAGCTCGTTTACCGCAATGTCAAGCGTTCTGTCGTAGGTCTGCATAATCTTCTGATTGCTTTCATACTGTCTGGTGATTGCGATCATGTTTACCATTTCCGAAACGACCTGCACATTTGCCATTTCCAGACAACCTGAATGTACTTTTGCGGAAGCGGTCGTTGTTTTCGCCCCCTCAAGCGGCTGGAAGTAAGTCTCCCCGTAGCGCTCCAGATAATTGTAATCCTCAAAATCCGTTATCTGGATCCGTGCCACCCTCGTACCGTTCTGGTTGATGGTGCCGTCCGTATCAATGTCCGCATCGTACAGCGGATTCAGCTGAATCCTGCGGCTGTTCGTATCCAGAACATAATCGCCCTCGTTGGTCACAAGATAGCCCTGACTGTCCAGCGTAAAAGCGCCCGCTCTGGTATATTTGGTGGATGTCTCCCCTGCCTTATTGGTAAACTCTATGGCAAAGAAGCCGTCTCCTTCAATGGCAATGTCAAAGGTGTTGTCCGTCACACGGTAGGAGCCCTGTGTATAATCCACATAATTCTCACCGATCTTGACTCCCGGCGTATTGACGCCGATATTCTCCGCCCTGCCAAGTCCCACAGATACATCCTTCAGCTTGTACGCCAGTATGCTGTCGAAGGACTGGCTGGTAGTGCCCTCCTTCTTGAAACCGACCGTGGTCGCATTGGCAAGATTGTTGGTCATAACGTCCATTCTGTTCTGTTCGTTGACCAGACCCGTGTACGCAGTATACAACCCTTTCAGCATGGTATTCCTCCTTACGGGGCTATCAGTCTTCCTTGTAGCCCGCCAAAAACTCTACATATTTTCCGGTACCGATCGCTACGGCGGTCATGGGATCCTCCGCAGTCATGGTGTTGATACCGGTCTTGGATGAGATCAGATCCTCCAGTCCGCGCAGAAGGCTTCCGCCTCCCGTCAGGACAATACCGCGATCCGCAATATCGGCCGCAAGCTCGGGGGGCGTCTTTTCCAGCACGCTGTGGATGGTTTCCACGATCTGTGCCGTCGTCTCCCTGAGCGCCTCCTCCGTCTCCTCGGAAGAAACCTTTACGGTCTTGGGAAGACCTGTCACCAGATTCCTTCCCCTCACATCCATATAATCAACCTCCGGGCGCTTGAAAGCGGAGCCGATCTTAATCTTGATATCCTCTGCGGTTCTCTCACCGATCAGCAGATTGTGCTTCTTACGCATATAGCGCACAATCGCCTCGTCGAAATCGTCACCGGCAATCTTGATGGAAGCGCTGACCACCGTGCCGCCCAGCGAGATCACGGCGATATCGGAAGTACCTCCTCCGATGTCCACGATCATATTGCCGCAGGGCTTGGAAATATCGATTCCCGCACCGATTGCTGCCGCGATGGGCTCCTCGATGATGGATACCTCTCTTGCGCCTGCCTGATAAGTAGCGTCCTCCACTGCCTTCTTCTCCACCTCGGTTACACCGCTCGGCACGCAGACGGCAATGCGGGGCTTACGAAAGGTTCTTCTCCCCAGCGCCTTCTGAATAAAGTATTTCATCATCTTTTCGGTGACGGTGTAATCAGAGATTACACCCTGACGGAGCGGCCTCACAGCGATGATGTTGCCGGGCGTTCTTCCCAGCATCAGACGCGCGTCCTCACCGATTGCCTTGATTTTATTGGTATCTCTATCAAAAGCCACAACAGAGGGCTCTTTTAAGACAACGCCTTTTCCTCTGATATAGACAAGTATGCTTGCGGTACCCAAATCGATTCCGATATCTGTGTATTGCATAAACCGTACCCCTTTCTATGGTAACTGAGTCAAAAACATTCCAAATTATTATAACCTAAATTACGCCATTTTCATAGGGGTTTCATGAAATTTTAAAAAACAACGCAGAAAAAAACAAGAGAGGCTCCCTCCATTATTTCTTCTGCGTCCATGCGTTCTTTTATTTTATCGGCGGGCGTCGGCTGAAACTTTAGTCGGCTTTTCCCTTTTCCAGCATTTTTTTGATATATTTTCCCGTGTAGGAGGCGGGATTCTTTGCCACCTGCTCCGGGGTGCCCTGCGCCACCACGGTGCCGCCGCCGTCGCCGCCCTCCGGGCCGATGTCGATAATGTAATCCGCCGTCTTGATCACATCCAGATTGTGCTCGATCACCACCACCGTATTGCCGCCCTCAGTCAGCTTTTGCAGAATTTCCACCAGCTTGTGGACGTCCGCAAAATGCAGTCCCGTGGTAGGCTCATCCAGAATATAAATGGTTTTTCCCGTACTGCGCCTGCTCAGCTCGGTCGCCAGCTTGATGCGCTGTGCTTCGCCGCCCGAAAGCTCGGTGGACGGCTGTCCGAGCTTGACATAGGACAAGCCTACATCATAGAGCGTCTCGATCTTCCTGCGGATGGAGGGCATATTCTCAAAGAAGGGAACTGCCTCCTCCACCGTCATATCCAGAACATCATAAATGCTCTTGCCCTTGTATTTCACATCCAGCGTCTCCCTGTTGTAACGCTTTCCGCCGCAGACCTCGCAGGGCACATACACATCGGGGAGGAAGTGCATTTCAATCTTGATAATACCGTCGCCGCCGCATGCCTCGCAGCGTCCGCCCTTTACATTGAAGCTGAAGCGCCCCTTCTTATAGCCCTTCGCCTTCGCATCCGCCGTAGAGGCAAACAGATCCCTGATCTGGTCAAATACTCCGGTATAGGTTGCGGGATTTGACCGGGGTGTCCTGCCGATGGGCGACTGGTCGATGTTGATCACCTTATCAAGCTGCTCGATGCCCTTGATTCCCTTGTGCTTACCCGGGATCGTCCGCGCCCTGTTCAGGCTCTTTGCCAGATGCTTATACAAAATCTCATTCACAAGTGAGCTTTTGCCGGAGCCGGATACCCCTGTCACCGCCGTCATGACTCCAAGCGGAAAATCCACATTGATATTTTTCAGGTTGTTTTCCTGAGCGCCGACCACCGTAAGCTTTCCGGTGGGCTTCCGCCTTACCTTCGGCACCGGAATCTGCTTTTTCCCGCTCAGGTACTGTCCCGTTATGGATTCCGGCACCTGCATGATCTCCTTTGCAGTACCGCACGCCACCACTTCTCCGCCGTGGGAGCCTGCGCCCGGCCCGATGTCCACCACATAGTCCGCCGCCAGCATGGTGTCCTCGTCGTGCTCCACCACGATCAGGGTGTTGCCCAGATCCCTTAGGTTCTTCAAGGCAGCCAGCAGCTTGTCGTTATCCCGCTGATGCAGTCCGATGCTGGGCTCGTCCAGAATATAGCAGACGCCCACAAGTCCGGAACCGATCTGGGTCGCCAGACGGATTCTCTGTGCCTCGCCGCCGGAGAGCGTACCCGTAGCCCGGGAAAGGGAGAGGTAGCCCAGTCCCACGTTCACCAGAAATCCCACTCTGGCGCGGATCTCCTTCAGGATCTGCTTTCCGATCAGCTCCTGATTCCTGTTCAGGGTCATCCCGGAAAGGAACTCCTGCAGCTTATCGATGGAGAGCGATGTGATCTCATATATATTTTTGCCGCATACGGTAACGGCGAGGGATTCCTTTTTCAGACGCATGCCGCCGCAGAGCTTACAGGGTGTGATCCGCATGAAACTCTCGTACTCCTGCTTCATAATGTCCGAACCGGTCTCCCGGTATTTTCTTTCCACATTCCTGATCAGCCCCTCAAAGGCAACCGGGTAAACGCCCTTCCCGCGCTGTCCCTCATAGTGGACATCCACCTTTTTCCCGTCCGTACCGTGCAGCAGCATCCTCCTGATCTTCTCCGGATACTGCTCAAAGGGCGTGTCCAGATCAAAATGGTACTCCCTGCAGAGCGCCTGCAGCACAGCGTTGGTAAAGCTGCCCTTATCCGTGCAGGACTGCCATCCCGTCACGGCGATGGCGCCCTCGTTGATGCTCTTGGAGGGATCCGGGATCATCAGCTCCTCATCAAACTCCATCTTGTAGCCGAGACCGAAGCACTCGGGGCAGGCTCCGAAGGGGTTGTTGAAGGAGAAGCTGCGCGGCTCGATCTCGCTGATGCTGATCCCGCAGTCCGGGCAGGAAAAGCTCTGGCTGAACGTCATGGGCTCCCCGCCTATCACATCCACTTCCAGCAGCCCGTCAGACAGCTCCAGCACGCTCTCCACCGAATCCGTGAGCCGGCGTGCGATCCCGTCCTTCACCACAAGACGATCCACCACCACCTCAATATTGTGCTTTATATTTTTGTCCAGCTTGATCTCCTCGGACAGCTCATACAGACTGCCGTCCACGCGCACCCTCACATAGCCGCTGCGCTTCGCGCGCTCGAACACCTTTGCGTGCTCGCCCTTGCGTCCTCTGACCACAGGCGCCAGAAGCTGGATCCTCGTGCCTTCCGGCAGCGCCATGATCTGATCCACCATCTGATCCACGCTCTGTCTTGCAATCTCGCGCCCACAGGAGGGACAGTGGGGGATACCGATCCGGGCATACAGCAACCGGAAATAATCATAGATCTCCGTCACTGTGCCCACCGTGGATCTGGGGTTGCGGTTGGTGGATTTCTGGTCGATGGAGATTGCCGGGGACAGTCCTTCGATCTTCTCCACATTGGGCTTCTCCATCTGTCCCAGAAACTGGCGGGCATAGGAGGAAAGCGACTCCATATACCTTCTCTGCCCCTCCGCATATATTGTATCAAATGCCAGAGAGGACTTACCGGATCCTGACAGTCCTGTCAGAACTACCAGCTCGTTGCGCGGGATATCCACATCAATGTTTTTCAGATTATGCTCACAGGCTCCCCTGATCTTAATCCACTCTCTGGGTCTTATTTTCTGTACTTCTTCCATTGCTTTCTCCCATCCTGCCCATGCTGCCATTCCTGCCGGGCGCTTACTCCATATTGTTGAGAACCGTTTTTAACTCTACCATCTTGTCACGCAGCTCCGCAGCAGCCTCGAAATTCAGATCCGCAGCAGCCCTCTGCATCTTTTTCTGCACATCTGCGATCAGCTTCTCCAGTTCCTTTCTGTCCATGGATTCAGGATCCTTCTCAAAGCGGACCTCCTCCTTTGCCACTACCTTGGATATGCTGATCAGCTCACGCACCGCCTTCTTGATCGTCTGGGGTGTGATACCGTGCTCTTCGTTGTATTTCTGCTGGATCCGGCGTCGTCTCTCCGTCTCCTCGATTGCCGCCCTCATGGAGTCGGTCATATTGTCCGCATACATGACCACATGACCCTCCGCATTACGGGCAGCGCGGCCGACCGTCTGGATGAGCGAGGTCTCCGAACGCAGGAAGCCTTCCTTGTCCGCATCCAGTATGGCTACCAGTGAGATCTCGGGAATATCCAGCCCCTCTCGCAGCAGATTGATGCCAACCAGCACATCGAACACATCCAGACGCATATCCCTTATGATCTCCGCGCGCTCCAGCGTATCGATGTCGGAGTGCAGGTACTTCACCCGGATTCCCACTTCCTTCATATAATCCGTCAGATCCTCCGCCATGCGCTTTGTCAGCGTCGTGACGAGAACCTTGTTGTGCTTCTCCGTCTCCCTGCGGATCTCCCCGATCAGATCGTCGATCTGTCCCTCCACAGGGCGCACGCTGATCTCGGGATCCAAAAGTCCCGTGGGTCGTATGATCTGCTCTGTCCGCAAAAGCTCATGCTCCTCCTCATAGTCGGAGGGCGTTGCCGATACGAACAGCATCTGGTCGATATGGGACTCAAACTCCTCAAAATTCAGCGGGCGGTTGTCCAGCGCCGAGGGCAGCCGGAACCCGTAGTCCACAAGCGTCGTCTTACGGGATCTGTCCCCCGCGTACATGCCGCGGATCTGCGGTATGGTAATGTGGGACTCGTCTATGATAATGAGGTAATCGTCGCCAAAATAGTCCATGAGACAATGGGGCGGCTCCCCCTCCTTCGTGCCGCTCAAGTGGCGGGAATAATTTTCGATGCCGGAGCAGAAGCCCGTCTCCCGGAGCATCTCCACGTCAAAATTCGTCCGCTCCGAAATCCGCTGTGCCTCCAGCAGCTTGTCCTCGCCCTTGAAATACCGGATCCTCTCCTGCAATTCCTTCTCAATGTTCTCGCAGGCTGTGCGGATCTTCTCCGCAGCCACCACATAGTGGGATGCCGGGAAAATGGAAATATGGTTCAGCGTGGCGTGAACCTGTCCGGTCAAGGGATCCACCTCGCAGATCCGGTCGATCTCATCCCCGAAAAACTCCACCCGGATCAGATAATCGCCACCCTGCGCCGGATAAACCTCCACCACATCGCCCCGCACGCGGAAAGTACCGCGCTGTATGTCCATATCATTCCGGTCATACTGGATATCGATCAGCTCCCGCAGCACCTGATCCCTGTCCTTGCTCATGCCCGGGCGCAGGGATACGATCATGCCCTGATAATCCTCCGGGCTGCCCAGACCGTAGATACAGGAAACGCTCGCCACCACGATCACATCCCTTCGTTCCGTCAGGGATGCGGTCGCCGAGAGCCTGAGTCTGTCGATCTCCTCATTGATTGCGGAATCCTTTGCAATGTAGGTGTCCGTGGAGGGTACATACGCCTCCGGCTGGTAATAGTCATAGTAGGACACAAAATATTCTACCGCATTGTTCGGGAAAAATTCCTTCATCTCGGAATAGAGCTGACCCGCCAGCGTCTTGTTGTGGGCAATGATCAGGGTCGGCTTGTTGAGCTGCTGTATCACGTTTGCCATGGTAAAGGTCTTGCCGGAACCCGTCACACCCAGAAGCGTCTCAAACTGGTTGCCCTGCCGGAAGCCCTCCACAAGCTCTGCAATCGCCTGCGGCTGGTCGCCTGTTGGTTTGTATTCAGATACCAGTTCAAAATGATCCATGTCTGCTTTCCCTTCCGAATTTCTGAATTTCTGACTTTCTAAACATAGTATATACAAAAAGGATATGATTACTGCATTCCACAGTATATCATACCCTTTTCAAAATTGCAAACATTTGTTCTGTTTTTACTGCTCTGCGATCTTCTCCTTGATCAGATCCCATGCTGCCTGCTTCTGGTTGTCGAATTTCTCCTCGCTGTAGTACCGCTCACTGTCAAGCTCACATACCACATCGGGATCGATGCCCACGCCGTGGATGTTGATTCCATTCGGCGTATAGTACGAGCTGATGGTCAGCTTCACTGCCGATCCGTCGCTGAGTTCAACCGGGCGCTGCACAATTCCTTTTCCGAAGGTGGTGGTTCCGAGCAGTGTGCCGATACCGTAATCCTTGATTGCACCCGCCAGAATTTCCGAAGCGCTGGCGGAATTTCCGTTCACCAGCACCACCAGAGGCACATCAAGCTGTCTGGTTCCGTCGCAGCTGTATTCCTGACGGTTGCCATCCCGGTCCTCCGTGTAAACGATCAGTCCCTTGGGAAGAAGCATGCGGGCAATATTTACCACCGTGCTCAGGTTACCGCCGGGATTACTTCTCAGATCCAGAACCAGTCCCCTCATGCCGGAGCCCTTCGCCATGGCAAGCGCCTCCGCAAACTGATCCTCCGTCACAGTGTCAAATTCCGTAATCTGGATGTAAGCCACCTCATCATCCAGCATCTCATAGTTGACCGTGGGTGCCTCCACTCTGGCGCGCACGATGTCCTTTTCAATCTGTTCACCGTCCCGCACCAGCGTCATATGCACCTCTGTTCCCTCTTCGCCCTTGATCAGTCCTACCACCTGCTGCAGCGTAAGTCCGTACACATCCTCGTCCCCTACCATGTAGATGATATCTTCCTCTCTGAGGTCAGCTTCCTCCGCAGGCGTTCCCGCAATCACACCGCTGATCTTCGCATATCCGGTGACAGTATCCAGACTCACATAGGCGCCGATTCCGTAATAGATTCCCTGGGAATCGGTGTAGAGCTGCTCCAGTTCCTCCGCGGAATAATACTCGGAGTAGGGATCTCCGAGGGATTCCACCATGCCCTTGAAAGCGCCGTTCTGCATGGCCTCCTTATCCACATCTGCCTTGTAGAAATAGGCGTCGATCACCTCCTCGATAAGCTGCATCTTTTGAACCATGGCGTCGTCCACCGCCGTAGTTTCGTCCGTCTGCTCATTGCTGTCATCCTTTTTGCCGTCGGCGGAGGAAAGGGTGTAATCCTTTCTGCCGGAGCCGGTCTGGAGCCGGTTTGCCACATACACACCGCTGACGATCAGCAGGGACATCGCCAGTCCCGTAATCAGTCCGCAGTAAAAATATTTACCGCTCTTGTCCTTCCTGTTGTTCTGATTTTGCTGTGGATTCTGCTGTGGCGCCTCCACCGCATAAATTTCATTCTCTTCCATGATTTTCCTTCCCTTCCCGATGCCGCCCCATTACTGCGACAGATAATTCCACGGACTTGTATAAGCACCGTTCAGACGCACGCTGAAGTGCAGGTGCGGTCCGGTAGAACGCCCGGTGGAGCCCACCGCTGCAATCGTCTCACCCCGCACCACAACGGCGCCGGCGGACACATATAGCTTTGAAGCATGCATATATATGGTATACAGACCGCTTCCATGGTCGATCATCACATAATTTCCCATGGAGCTGCTATATGCGGCAGCCACCACCTTTCCGTCGTATGCCGCATAGATTGCCGTTCCCGTGGGGGCGGCAAAATCTACGCCGTTATGAAACTTCTGCACACCCAGCGTAGGGTGGATCCGGTTTCCATACTCACTGGAAATACGGGTGTAGGACGCCAGCGGAAACTTGAACTGTCCGCCGTCATAGATAATCACGCTTCCGCTTTCCGCAAGAAGCTTCCGCTTTTCCTCCGCAATCGCCTTCTCCAGCGTCTCTATGATTTCATTCTGTTCCTTCACATCCGCCTCGTACTCCCTGATAGCGGCATCCTTATTGGAAATGTTGGAGTCATATTCCCTGATTGCCTGCTCCTTCGCCGCAATCAGCTCCTCCAGCGCAGCTTCCTCCGCCAGAACGCCCTCCCGCATCTCGTCGAGAACCTCTTTTGCAGCGACCAGCTCCTGCTCGCACAATTCGATGAGCTGGCGGTTTAACATGTATTCATCCAGCAGATTCTGACTGTACGCCGAAACCTGCTCCACATATTCCAGCTTGTTCAAAATATCACTGAAGGTGCCGCCGCTGAACAACAGATTCAAAAAAGAGGAATCCCCCTGTTCATAGGTCATCTGAATCTGGATCACCATGGACTCGTACTGCTGCTCTTCCTTTTCCCTGGCTGCGGCAAGCTCCTCCCGGGTGACGGCGATCTCGGCTTCCTTGTCCGCGATCTGCATATTCAGATCGGCAATGTTCGCCTGAATCTCCTCCAGCTTCTGATCCAGCTCAGTCACATATTTCTTCAGGTCATTCTTTTCTGCTTCCAGTTGTTTTTTGATCTTTTTTGCATCCGTAAGGGAATTTTGGAGGTTCTTTCTCTCCTCCTCCGCCTTTTTGATCTGCTCCTCCTTCTGCCGGATGCTTTCGGAGGTGAGCGATGTGGCAGAAGAAGATACCTGCATACGGCAAAACATGGCAACTCCCAGCGCTATGCCCAACAGCAGAACCAGAATCCCCACTGTCCTTTTCTTCATTCTCTGCAATCCTTCTTCTTTTTACTCTTGATATGTCTCAGACTCTCAGGTGCTTGCGCACGGTTGAGAAGCTTCCCAGAAATCCGATTCCGATACCCAGTCCCAGCGCCACCGGGATCAGTACGGAAAATACCTCATCCACGGTGAGGAAATTCAACACCGAGCTGAGTGCCTGGAAGGAACCCGTCATGTAGACCACCGCCTTGTTGTAGAGGAAGTGGATGGCAAACAGCGGGATTCCCGCGCCGATCGCACCGATCAAAATTCCCTCAATCACAAAGGGGGCACGCACAAAAAAGTCCGTCGCGCCGATGTATTTCATAATATTGATTTCCTCCTGACGCACGGAGATACCGATGGTGACGGTATTGCTGATCAGGAATACGGATACGGCAAACAGGATAATGATGATCCCGGCAGATACATACGCGATCAGAAGGTTCGCACCGCTCAGGGCAGATGCCAGAATACTGTCGTTTCTGACTTTGCGCACCTCCGGTATGGACTGCAGCCATGTCACCAGCGCGTCCTGCATGGACACGTCGCTTAAATAAACCTCGTAGTTTTCATAATTGGCAAGCGGGTTTGTAGGAAAGCCCTCCGCATAATTTCCCTGATTCAGGTATTTTTCTTTGTAGGTCTCCCACGCCTGATCCGCCGAAACGAAATCCACTTTGGAGACCTCGGGTCTCAGCCGGATCAGATCCCCGATCTCCGCGATCCGGGCATCCGAAGCGTCCTCGTTGAAGAAAACGGTCACGCAGACCCCTTCCTCCGCCGTCCTGACAATATGCTGGAAGTTCATCACAATAGCGTAAAACATGCCGAACAAAAACAGACAGGCAGAAATCGTGGCAATGGACGCCAGCGAGAACCATTTGTTGCGGAAGATATTGCGGACTCCCTGCCTGAGAGTATAAAAAAACGTACTAATCTTCATCGATATACTCTCCTTCCTCCTCATCGCTGACAATCACGCCGCGCTTCATGGTCACCACACGCTTCTGCATGGCGTTCACGATCTCCCGGTTGTGGGTCACCACAACCACTGTGGTTCCCGCCGCATTGATCTCCTCCAGAAGCATCATGATCTCCCATGAGTTCTTGGGATCCAGATTTCCCGTAGGCTCATCCGCCAGCAGGATGGAGGGCTTGTTGATCAGAGCCCTCGCCAGTGCAACTCTCTGCTGTTCACCCCCGGAAAGCTGCTTCGGTTTTGCCTTATACTTTCCCGCAAGTCCCACCGTAGCCAGAACAGCCGGCACATTTCTGCGGATCTCCTTGGTCGGCACCTGCACAATGCGCTGTGCAAACGCTACATTCTCGTAGACATTGCGATCCTTCAGCAGACGGAAATCCTGAAACACAATTCCCAAATTTCTGCGGAATTTGGGGATCTTGCGGTGCGGCAGCCTCGCCACATCATGTCCCATAACCCAGACCTTTCCTCCCGTTGCCGTCAGTTCGCGCAGAAGAAGCTTGATCAGGGTCGATTTTCCCGATCCGCTGTCCCCCACTATAAATACGAATTCTCCCTTTGCAATATGCAGCGTCACCCCGTTCAGCGCCGGTGCGCTCTCAGAGTAGACCTTGCTCACATTATCCAAAAAGATCAGTCCGTTCTCTTCGATCATTTTCTGTTGTCTCTTGCGTCTCTCTTCTTTTCTGGACATGTACTCTCCTATCTGAAGCAATTAATACTCAAACGTCTCCATGTACTTCATGTATTTCACTACCATCAGTGCGATCTTGAAGGTGATGGCATCCTCAAACACGCGCAGATCCAGCCCTGTACTCTTCTGCAGCTTGTCCAGACGGTACACCAGTGTATTGCGGTGGATAAAAAGCTGTCTGGAGGTCTCTGAAACGTTGAGGCTGTTCTCAAAAAACTTATGTATCGTCGTCAGGGTCTCCTCGTCGAAATCATCCGGACTCTTGCCGCCGAATATCTCCCTGATGAACATTTTGCACAGGGGAATGGGCAGCTGATAGATCAGACGGCCGATACCAAGCTCGCTGTACGCAATCACATCCCTTTCGTCAAAGAAGATCTTTCCTACATCCAGCGCCATCTTCGCCTCCTTGTAGGAACGGCTGACCTCCTTGATCTCATGCACCACCGTACCGTATGCGATGCGCACATTCTGCACGCCCTCTTTCTCAAGATAAGTCTCCAGTGCCCTGGCAGTCCTCTCGATCTCGCGGTTTCCCTCGCCCTCCGCAAGCTCCTTTACTACTATAACATTATTTTCATCCACTGCGGTAATGAAATCTTTGCTATTATTTCCAAAATATGCCCGGGACAGCTCCAGCGCATTGTTGTCCTTTCCGTTCTCGGACTCCACGATCATGGCAACCCGGCTGACATCCGTGGGAATGTGAAGCTTCTTGGATCTGCTGTAAATATCCACCAGGAGCAGATTGTCCAGAAGAAGGTTTTTGATAAAGTTGTCCTTGTCAAAACGCTCCTTATACGCCACCAGAAGGTTCTGAATCTGGAACGCCACCATCTTTCCGACCGTATAGACATCCTCGCCGCTGCCGTTCGCCACGAGAATATATTCCAGCTGCTGCTCGTCAAATACTTTGAAATACTGATAGCCCTGAATCTCCTGAGAATCCGCCGGAGATGCTGCAAGCTCCACCGCCTGCTTGGAGCAGTTGCCCATATCCATGGTCGCGGCAACCTCTTTGCCATCCGTATCCATCACGCAAAAGTCCACCCTTGCGATCACCTTGAGCCCCTCAATCGTGTTCTGTAAGATTTGATTTGATATCATTGCACTACTCCTTCTGGCAAAATTGACAATCACACACCCATTTTTTATTTTAATTTATTTTACCAAAAAAATCTACTGAAAAAATTGTTTTTTTTAGACAAACTAGACAAAAAGGAAGGGCTGCTTTCAAAAGCCCTTCCTTCGCGTCCGATTTATTTTTTCAATTAATAGACTGTCTCACACGCGGATGTCAAAATTACCGCCCACCGCAGGGTTGACCGAACGTTCCATTGCTGCCGTATCGATCATCTGTACGAGATTGTCCGCCAGGGTCTTGTTGGACTCCATCGCCTTATCCAGCACTGCAATCCCAACCTTGCTGCCAAGCTGTGTCTGTGCCAATGTCGTTGACATTGCTGCAATATCCATAGCCGTTCGCCTCCTTTACGTTACCTGTATTATAGCACACTCAGTACCATTTCCACAACACAAATTATCATACCGATAATCACGGGGATTCCAAACACTTTTCCCTGCCTGCGCTCCGTCCAGATGCTTTTCAGTCTCTCCAGACGGTTCTCTCTCTTTGCCAGAAAGACGAGGACGCAGCCCGCAATGGGCAGGCAGACCACCGCCACCAGCAGTTCCAGACAGAGCATGGCTGCAAGCTGGCTGTTTGTCACGGCGGTCTCGGCAGCCTCAATCACATCCGTCTGTCCAAACAGCTCCGCCAGATCCTGCGACAGTCCGCTCAGTTTTTCCACACCGAATAGTGCGATCACGCTTCTGGCATTGACGGTGATATGGAAAATGATGGATGCCCAGATGCTTCCGGTCGCCTCCACCAGCAGCGCCATGCTGATACCGAGGACAAAGGCATACCCCATCTGATTGAAGTTCATATGCACCATGCCGAACAAAAGCGCACTGAGCAGCGTAGATTTCCACACAGACGCGGACTCCCGCATGCCGCCGAAAATAGCGCCCCGGAAAACGACCTCCTCCACAAAAGGGCCGTAGACCGCAATTGCCAGAAAACAAAGTCCGAAACCGGTGTTCAGCATCTGCGGGCTCATCTGGGAAACGGTGTTTTCTACAAAAAACATGGACAGAATATTCATCAGCGTCGCGGCAGGCATGGCAAGGAACGCAAACAGAACCGTCATCAGTGCCGTGGAAATTTTGATCTTATGAAACCTGCACACTTTCAGAGGATTGCTTCTGTTGAAAAGAAGAAACAGCAGCGTGGGCACCAGCATCAGGGTCTCTCCGAAGAATAGGGCAAACTCAAAGCTCATGCCGCGGATCGGAAGAAACCGCATCAGATAACTGAGCAGATATTGTACGCCCAGATAAACCACCACTACGATCAAAAACAGCCATCCCGATTTCTTACTGTTCATATCTCTTTCGCCTTTCTTACACCCTGCGGATTGTCTTTTCCCCAATGGTGATCTTTCCGTTCTTCAAAAGATGCCCGACGGCACGCTTGAACTCGTTCTTGCTCATCTGCATCTCGCGGCGTATGACCTCCGGTGCCGCCTTGTCATTGAATGGCAGAGCGCCGTCAAAGCTGTCGATCACCTGCAGAACCTTCTCCGCATCCTCCTCTATCTGGAGATACGCCTTTTCCCGGATGCTCAGATCCAGCTTTCCATCCTCGCGAACCGCCGTCACGCGGGCATTTACGGTATCTCCCACCTTCACATTCCCATACAGCTCCTTCTTGGGAATCAGTGCCGAATATTTATCGTCCACCGCCACAAACATGCCGAACTCCGGGCTTGTCTCATACACATAGCCGCTCACCCGGTCGTCCTTCCCGTAAGGGCTGTCCGTGGAAAGCCACGGATACACGTTCATGGTGGCACAAAGTCTGCCGCTCTTGTCTATATAGAGGGACGCCAGCACGCTGTCGTCTGCCTTCACCGTACAGGTCTGCTGTTTATATGGAAGAAACAGATCCTTCTCAAGTCCCCAGTCAAGGAACGCGCCGTATTTGTTCACCTGTGCCACGCGCAACCTGCCCACCTCTCCCATCTTAAGCAGGGGCTCCTTCACCGTGGAGATCATGCGATCCCTGGAATCCCGGTAAACGAACACCTCCAGCATATCGCCGCACTCCGTCCCTGCCGGAACCTGCTTTGCGGGGAGCAGGACTCTCTCCTCTTCCCTGTCCGCCTCGTCCGCCAGATAAACGCCGAACTCGACCTTTTTCACCACCTTGAGCGTCTGCCGCTCGCCCAGTCTGATCATACGGTCACACCACCCTTTTCTCTCTCTTCAAACTCCACGTTGACGTACACGCCGCCCTTTTCATCCTGTAGGGAAATTACCCACACATCATTGCCTCTTTCGCTTGTCTGGCGCAGGATATAGGGATGAAGCACATCATGGAGCAGCGCCTGTTTTCTGTATTCTGCCCGCATCTGCCGTATATCGAAGCCCTCCGGCAGAAACTCCATCGCCATACGCACATACTGCCCGTTGTTGACATGCTGGTTGATGTCAAGGTGATGGGGGCGCACCACAATATCTTCCTCAAAATGCCCCGCACCCTTGCTCTGTATCCGATGGCTGTCATATTCCATGGGCAGCTTTTCTTCCAGCGCATATTTCTCAAGCATCTCCGCATTCAGGTAAACCGGCTTGAACCGCTCCGTGTCAAGCAGCGTCCACAGGGAGTTGGCGCACGCCAGATCCTGTCCCTGTGCATCCCGCATGAAAAAATTACGGTAGCCGAAGCAGCCCTTGAAGTGGTAGGGAAACGTACCCACGGTCACCTGGTCGCACAGTCCGGGAAAGCGGTTCACCACGATCTGCCATGTGGAGAGCACCCAGACCAGCTTCTGCTGTCTCAAATATTCCACGCCGATTCCGAGATCCTCGGAGTGAAAGGTAGAGCAGTCCTGAAAATAATCCAGCAAGCTCTCCAGAGTAAGCCTGCCCTTGCTGTCTGTTTCACTGTAACGTATTCTCGCATCAAATGTATACATGCTGCCGCCCTTTCCCCGCCTTTCGGCGATCGTCCGATTTCATTATAACACTATAGGGGAGAAATAAAAAGACCTCACGAAATTCGTGAGGCCGATAGCAGGGCTACAAGGATTCGAACCTTGAAATGACGGAGTCAGAGTCCGTTGCCTTACCGTTTGGCGATAGCCCTTCATGCGATTACCTTATGCATTATACAAGAAGTATTTCTATTTTGCAATACCTAAATTCAAAAAATTTGGACTTTTACGAAAATCCGCAGAAAGCCCCGCGCAGAACGCGGAGCTTTCCGGTTTATTTCTATAGGGGGAATGGTAATGAAGACTTCCTAAACTTCAAAGGTCAGTTCGCCGTAGGTGGGCATCGGCCATACATTCTTGTCAACGATCATTTCAAGTTCATCCACAGGAGTTCTCAGTTCAGCCATGGCTTCCTTTACAACGTCCTTGTAGAAGAACGCCTGTGCCTTTGCATCCGCCATCGCTGCTGCCTCCGCAGTCGCCTGCTTCAGTTTGCCGTAAGCTGCCTTCACTTCCGCCAGCTTCGTGCTCACGGTGTTAAGCATCTCTGCCTGAACGGACGCATCCGCGCCTGCCTCCTTCACTGCCACAACGGTGTCAGCAAGGGACCTGCTGTACTTCACCACTGCCGGAAGAATCTGCTTTCCTGCCATATCCAGCATGGTGAGTGCCTCGATGTTCAGGGTCTTTGCATAGGTTTCGTAGAGAATCTCCTCGCGGGATTCCAGCTCAACCTTGGTGAAGATGCCAAACTTCTCAAACAGCTTCACGGACTTGTCGGTGGTCAGCGTGCCTGCTGCCTCGATCATGGACCTGATGTTGGGAAGTCCTCTTCTCTCCGCCTCGGCAACCCACTCGTCGGAGTAGCCGTCGCCGTTGAAGATGATCCGCTGATGTTCGGTCATGTATTTCTTGATCAGATCATGTACTGCCATATCAAAATCTTCCGCTTTTTCCAGCTCGTCGGCAGCCTCGCAGAATGCCTCTGCCACAATGGCGTTCAGGGTCGTGTTGGGGCTTGCGATGGAATCGGAGGAACCAACCATACGGAACTCAAACTTGTTGCCGGTAAATGCGAACGGTGAGGTTCTGTTACGGTCTGTAGCATCCTTATCCACATCAGGAAGAGTTGACACGCCTGTCATAAGCTTTCCGCCGTCCAGACAACGTGCTGCCTCGCCGGTCTCAACCAACTGCTTCACCACATCCTCAAGCTGCTCGCCAAGGAATACGGAAATGATTGCGGGAGGTGCCTCGTTTGCTCCCAGTCTGTGATCGTTTCCTACGTCGGAAGCACTCTGACGGAGCAGATCCGCATGAATATCGACTGCCTTCAAAATGCAGGCAAGAACCAGCAGGAACTGGATATTTTCGTTGGGGGTATCGCCGGGATCCAGCAGGTTTACGCCGTTGTCCGTACCCAGTGACCAGTTGTTATGCTTGCCGGAGCCGTTCACTCCCGCGAAAGGCTTCTCATGCAGCAGGCAGGTCATGCCATGACGGCCTGCTACCTTCTTCATGGTCTCCATCACAAGCTGGTTGTGGTCTACCGCAATATTTGCCGTCTCGTAGATGGGAGCCAGCTCATGCTGTGCGGGTGCAACCTCGTTGTGCTGCGTCTTGGCTGTCACGCCCAGCTTCCACAGCTCCACATTCAGATCCTTCATGTATGCGCCGATTCTCTCGCGGATCGTACCGAAGTAGTGATCCTCCAACTCCTGTCCTTTGGGAGCCGGTGCGCCGAACAGGGTTCTGCCTGCAAATACCAGGTCAGGACGCTGTAAATATTTCTCTCTGTCTACCAGAAAATACTCCTGCTCCGGCCCGACGGATGCCACCACCTTGGTTGCCTCCGTATTGCCAAACAGGCGGACGATACGGAGCGCCTGCTCACTGATTGCCTCCATGGAGCGGAGAAGCGGTGTCTTCTTGTCAAGAGCCTCGCCCTTGTAGGAGCAGAAAGCGGTGGGAATGCAAAGGATCACGCCCGTTGCATCTTCCTTCAGGAATGCGGGGGAAGTGATATCCCACACGGTGTAGCCTCTCGCCTCAAAGGTTGCGCGAAGTCCGCCGGAGGGGAAGGAGGAAGCATCCGGCTCGCCCTTGATCAGCTCCTTGCCGGAAAATTCCATGATCATATGTCCTTCTGCATCGGGATGGGTCACGAACGCATCCTGTTTTTCTGCCGTAATGCCTGTCAGCGGCTGGAACCAGTGGGTATAGTGGGTCGCACCGTTCTCCACAGCCCAGTCCTTCATCGCCTTAGCGACTACATCCGCCGTTGCAAGGGATAACTCGCCGCCTTGATCCATAACCTTCTTTACTTCCTTGTAAACACTTTTGGGAAGGCGTTCTTTCATTTTGCCGAGAGTGAATACATTTTTGCCAAACAGTTCTTCAACATTCAATACTTCGCTCATAACTTTCTCCCTTTCTTTTCCTTATTTTCCGGTACCCGAACCGGCTCCTTCAGTCATATGACCAACAAAAAAGTGCTCCAAAATACCATTTTGGAACACCCTCGTTCAAGATACCTATATTGCGAAGCCTCGCTTCGTTTTCTATAAGATACCCCTATTTGCGTTAAAATGCAAGCCCTTTTTTCATTTTCCGCATTTTTTTGATTTCAGCCTGCGTTTTCGGGTGATTCGCTGTACACATTGTACAATATGGACAATGTTTTGGTCAATGCCTATTTCCCCGTGCGCAGCAAATCATATTGATCAGCTTTTCCCGATAATGACACCCACAACACCTGCAGGGGATGCGGCGCGCTCTCCACGTTCTCCCCTTCCTCAGTATGTATTGCGTGCACAATGACGGAGCGGTTTTCCCCATCCGGGCGCATCACCTCGATGCGGTCACCCACACAAAATTTATTTCGCTGTCTGATCCTGACGCGGCAGCCCTCCTCAGGCTCATCCTGCGCCGGGCGCTTCACATCCTCCACGATTCCCAGATATACCGACTCATTCACATAAGTGTTGCTGTCGTAGATCTGGGTGTTCTCATCCGTCTTGCCAAAGTAGAAGCCCGTGGTGAACTGACGGTAGGTGCATTTTGCAATCTCGCTGCGATACCAGTCAAGATTGGCGCGGTATTTCTCCTCCGATTCAAAGTAGTCGTCGATGGCACGGCGGTAGGTTCTTGCCACCACCGCCACATAGAGCGCCGTCTTCATACGTCCCTCGATCTTGAAGCTGTCAATGCCCGCCTCCACCATCTCGGGAATATACTCCACCATGCACAGATCCTTGGAGTTGAAAATAAAGGTTCCCCTCTCATTTTCGTATACGGGCAGATACTCGCCGGGTCTGGTCTCCTCCATCACCGCGTATTTCCAGCGGCAGGGGTGCGTGCAGGCGCCCTTGTTGGCGTCCCTCCCGGTAAAATAATTGCTTAACAGGCATCTTCCCGAGTAGGAGATGCACATTGCCCCGTGCACAAAGCTCTCGATTTCCATTTCCCCGGGTATGTTTTCCCGGATCTGGGCGATCTCCCGGAGGGAAAGCTCCCTTGCGGACACCACTCTCTTTGCGCCCTGCTCCCACCAGAAACGGTAGGTCAGGTAGTTGGTATTGTTCGCCTGTGTGGAGATGTGCCGTTCTATTTCGGGGCAGATCTCCTTTGCCAGCATATACATGCCCGGATCCGAAATAATCAGCGCGTCCGGGGCGATCTCCTTAAGCTCCGCAAAGTAGCGCCTCGCGCCGTCCAGATCCCCGTTGTGCGCGAGGATATTTGCCGTCACATAGACCTTCACCCCTGCCCCGTGGGCAAACGCGATTCCCGCCGCCATCTCCTGCGGGGAAAAATTCTTTGCCTTGGCTCTGAGCCCGAATGCCTCCCCGCCGATATATACCGCATCCGCGCCGTAACGCACCGCTGTTTTCAGCACCTCTAAGCTGCTCGCCGGAACCAGCAGCTCCGGTTTTTTCCGATCCGTCATATTCTCACCCCTTTATTCTGGTACTCAAGGAAACGCCGTCCCCCACCGGCAGTATCACTGTCTCCAGCAGTTCATGGTGGGTCAGCTCGTACAGATAATCCCGCATCCGCGCATGGATGGTGCGGTTCCGTCTGGTCACGGCAAAACGGGATTCCAGCACATCCCCGTCCTGCAATACATTGTCGGAGACCAGCAGACCGCCCTCCCCGAGCAGGCGCACCGCATCCGGGAGAAAGTGAAGGTATTGCCCCTTTGCCGCGTCCATAAAGATAAAATCGTAGGTGTCGTCCAGCGTGCGCAGGATCTCCGCCGCGTCGCCTTCCAAAAGGGTAATGGCATCTTCCTTTCCCGCCCGTCTGAAGTTTTCCCTCGCCACCGGTATCCTCTTTTCATACTTCTCAATGGTGGTGATCCTGCAGCCCTCGGGCGCATACTCACTCATCAGCAGCGCCGAAAAACCAACTGCCGTTCCCACCTCAAGGATATTCCGCGGTCTGTGCGCCGCCATCAGAAACCGGAGCAGGTTCTGGGTCTGGGTTCTCACGATGGGAACCGCATCCGCCCGCGCCTCTTTCTCTATCTGGTTTAAAAAAGGAGTATTGCCTTTATCAAACGAGTTAATAAAGGCAATCATTCTATCATCCGTTATCATTTTCACTTCCCGTTTCTTCTGCGGAGCCGGTCTCTCCGGTCGTGTCCCCGGCCGTTCCTCCGGTGGACTGGCTCGTGCCGTCCTCCTCCGTACTCTCCGTGGTCTGCGGCGACATAACCTCCATCATCTCCTGCATGGTCATGGAGGTATTCAGGGTATACACGCCCGGCTGCAGCTTATCCTTGTAATGGGAAAGCAGGTTCTGGATATAGAAAAGCTTCGCGTCCCGGATCAGCCCCTTGGTTTCCAGAATCTCGCCGATCTGAAGCGTGCTCTTTCCCATCGTGATCTCCACGGTGACATCCGCTCCCGGGCTTGCCGCCACGGGTTCTTCCTTAAACACACGGTAGCCATAGTCGTACGCCATGACCGCAGCCTTGTATACTGCCACAATGACAAGCGCAGCGACCGCCACTTTCAATACGGTGCTGATAACCGCCATCACAATCTGTTTGGCATTCATCGCAATACCTCCTAATCAAAATCCAGAGCCGAGGTGACCTGCGCAAAAACCTGCTGCATCATTCTGCAGAAATCCAGCTCTGCGGCGAGAAAATCGGAAACCAGAGGATCCTCCCTGAATTTCTCATATCTGCCCTCAAACTCTTCCATCTTCTGAAAAAGGTCGTCGTCCTCCGGCATGCTCTGCAGCTTGTAATTTTCATCCCGGAAAGCATTGATCTGCGCCCTCAGCTCGGGAAAGCGGTCCACTCTGGTCTTTTCCCTCTGGTATGCCTCATATTCCTTTGTCTCTCTGATTGCCGCAATCAGATCTCCCACTGCACAATCCAGCTCTCTCATATAGCCTCGCATCCGTCTCCCGATTTTTATACTTCCATGATGATGGGAAGGATCATCGGACTTCTCTTTGTCTTTTTCCAGACGTAGTCGGACAGGACATCCTTGGTCGTGGTCTTGATCTTGCCCCAGTCGGTGATTCCTCTGTCCACCAGACCCTGCAGGGCGTCATCCACCACCTGTCTCGCCTCTTCCATCAGCTCGTCGGACTCACGCACATACACAAAGCCTCTGGAAACGATGTCCGGTCCCGACACGATCACATTGCCCACTCGATCCAGCGCCATGACCACAATCAGGATACCGTCCTCCGCCAGATGCTGTCTGTCCCTGAGCACCACATTTCCCACATCTCCTACGCCGAGACCGTCCACCAGAATGGATCCCACCGGAACCTTTCCCGTCACGGCGGCGCCGTCTCCGGAGAGCTCCAGCACATCACCGGAGGAAAGGATGAAAATATTGTCCTTTTCAATACCCAGATTCTCCGCAATCTTTGCCTGTGCGCGCAGATGCTTGTATTCACCGTGTACCGGCACTGCATACTTGGGCTTCACCAGCGTATAGATCAGCTTGATCTCCTCCTGGCAGGCATGTCCCGACACATGGGTATCCTGAAAAATTACATCCGCACCCTTGCGGAACAGCTCGTTGATCACCTTGGTAACCGCCTTCTCGTTGCCCGGGATGGGGTTTGATGAGAAAATGACCGTATCGCCCGCGCCGATGGTGATCTTCTTGTGCATGTCGGAAGCCATGCGGGACAATGCCGCCATGCTCTCCCCCTGACTGCCCGTGGTGATAATCACCTGCTGCTCGGGCGGATAATTCTTCAGATGTTCCACATCGATCAACGTCTTGTCTGGTATATTCAGATAGCCCAGAGAAGCCGCCGTCTCAATGATACTGACCATGCTGCGTCCCTCGACCACCACTTTTCTGCCGAATTTATATGCCGTGTTGATAATCTGCTGCACACGGTCTACATTGGAGGCGAAGGTCGCCACGAAAATTCTCGTATTCTTATGGTCGGAGAACAGCGTGTCAAAGGTTCTGCCCACCGTTTTCTCCGAGGGTGTAAAGCCCGGGCGCTCCGCATTGGTGGAGTCACACATCAGCGCCAGCACACCCTTCTTGCCGATCTCCGCAAAGCGCTGAAGATCGATGGCGTCACCGAACACCGGCGTATAGTCTACCTTGAAATCGCCCGTATGCACCACCACGCCCGCCGGGGAGTAGATGGCAAGCGCAGCCGCGTCCACGATGCTGTGGTTGGTCTTGATAAACTCGATCCTGAACTGTCCCAGATTAATGGACTGACCAAACTTGACCACCTTGCGCTTGGTGTTTTTCTCCATATTGTGTTCTTTCAATTTATTTTCAATGATGCCCATTGTCAGCTTAGTCGCGTAGATGGGCACATTGACCCGGCGCAGCACATATGGGAGCGCGCCGATGTGATCCTCATGTCCGTGGGTGATCACAAACCCCTTTACCTTATCCAGATTCTCCTCCAGATACGTCACATCGGGGATGACCAGATCGATTCCCAGCATATCGTCCGCAGGGAAAGAAAGACCGCAATCCACCACAACGATACTGTCTTCGTACTCGAAGGCAGTAATGTTCATACCGATTTGTTCCAGACCTCCGAGGGGTATCACCTTCAGAGCGGAACCTGCCTTATTCTCTTTTTTCTTCAATTAGTTACCTCCATATCAAATCTTCGTTATTCCAGCGAAATATCTTCCATCATGTCCTGAAAAACCTGCGCAATGGCGGCAAGCTCCCTGTCGTCCTCCACGATGGCGTAGATCGCCTCTTCCTCTCCGTCCTTGGAGAGATCTTTTAAAATCAGAGCATCCGAGTCTCCTTCTTCCTCCTCGGTGACCAGAATGTAATCCGTTCCGCCGATCCTGGTCTGCTCCAATACATAAAATTCTACTTTTTCTCCGTCCGCTCCCTCGGGAGCAAATACTATTTTTTCCAATCCAGATTCCTCTTGTCCAAATACCCCTGCAAAATAAAGCAGGCAGCAATTCTGTCTACATGTTCCTTGCGGTCCTCCCTGCGGATGCCCGCCTCCATCATTGCCTTGTCGGCGGCGACCGTGGTAAGCCGCTCATCCCAGAGCATCACCGGCAGACCGGTACGCCGCTCAAGCTTGTCCTGAAACTCCTTGGTCAGTTCAACGCGGATTCCCTCCGTATTGTTCATATTCTTCGGATATCCCAGCACGATCTCCTCCACGCCGTACTCCACGATCAGCTCCTCGATCCGCGCCAGCGTCTGGCGGAGCTTGTTTTCCTCTTTGCGCCTGATGATCTCGATTCCCTGCGCAGTCAAAAGCAGCGGGTCGCTGATCGCCACGCCCACTGTCTTTGATCCAAAATCAAGTCCCATGATACGCATGCGTTTTCTTCCTTTTCTCCCGTGCTATTTCCAATGATTCGTGCGAATATATTCCGTCAGAAGCTCCTCGACCAGCTCGTCCCGCTCCACCTTCATGATCAGGCTTCTCGCGTTCTTATGGCTGGTGATGTAAGTAGGATCCCCACTCATAATATAACCCACGATCTGATTGACCGGATTGTATCCCTTCTCCGTCAGTGCCTCGTAAACCGTGGACAACACGACCTTCACTCCCGTTTCCGGCTCTGTTTCCACTTTAAAGTACTGTGTATTTCCCAAGTCCTGCATACCGACTCACCCTCACTTTTGCAAATTTCCCTCTTATGCTGTTTCGGCTCATTTGCGTCAAAAGACACCCTTCTTTTTATCTTAAACTATATTTTCGGAAAATTCAACCCTGAGGAATCCATCTGTCACTCCATGAACAAAATTTCATCCTCCAGAAATCCCCCGATTCTCCCCGTCAGGATCTGATTCGACAGATTTTCTCCTGTTTTCTTTGCCACCTTCACATACTCTTTGGTGTGTCCCACACAATAGGTTCCGCCGTCAATTTCTTTTTTCTCCTCGAAGAGCACCGTGACCTCTTTCCCCAGATAAAAGGCGCGGAAATCGCGGGATTGCTGCTTCTCCAGCGCAAAGAGCCTGCCGCTTCGCGCCGACTGCACCGCATTGGTGAGCTGCCCCGGCATGTCCGCCGCGCGGGTTCCCTTTCTTCTGGAATATTTGAAAATATGAATCTCGTACAGATTCATCCTTTGCAGGAACTCACAGGTCTCCTCAAATTCCTGCTCCGTCTCCCCCGGAAAGCCCACGATCACATCCGTGGTGATCGCCGGATGGGAAAATGCCCTTCTCAGATATTCCACGCCCGCCGCATACTCCGCCGTGGTGTAGTGGCGGTTCATCCGTCTGAGCGTGTCGTCGCACCCACTTTGCAGGGAAAGGTGGAAATGCGGGCAGAGTTTGCGGTTTTCTGCCAGACGCGCCGCCGATTTTTCCGTGATGATGCGGGGCTCCAGCGAGCCCAGCCGGATCCGCTCAATCCCGTCCACATCGCTGATCCGCTCTAACAGATCCAGAAGCTTGGAGCGGCTGCCGTAATCCCGCTGCCCCGTCTCGCGCTTGTCGGTCAGGCTCTCTCCCCGCTCCCACGCTTCATCCTCAAAATCAATTCCGTAGGAGCTGATGTGGATGCCCGTCAGCACAACCTCCTTGCAGCCTGTCCGCGCAAGCCCTTCCATCTCCTGCCGGATGTCCTCCCATCTGCGGCTTCTCACCCTGCCTCTGGCGTAAGGGATCACACAGTAGGAGCAGAACTGGTTGCACCCGTCCTGAATCTTGATGTAGGCGCGCGTATGCCCCAGAGGCTTCTTGAGCGTCATCTCCTCATAGTCGCAGGACGGGGCGTTGATGTCGATTACATCGGCACCGTACTCCGCGCCCTCCCGCTCTGCCAGAAAATTCCGGAGAATGCTCGCCAGATCCTTCTTGCGGTTATTGCCCACCGCCAGATCCACGCAGTCGTCGGAGAGTGCCTCCTTGCCTGCCGTCTGCACATAGCAGCCCACCGCCACCACGATGGCTTTCGGGTTTCTCGCTTTCGCCTGATGCAGCATCTGCCGGCTCTTTCTGTCCGCAATATTGGTTACGGTGCAAGTGTTCACAATGTAAATATCCGCCACTTCATCAAATGGTACAATAACATAGCCCTCTTCTTGTAACATTTGTTGCATAACATCCATCTCATACGCATTCACTTTACATCCGAGGTTATGTAATGCTACACTTTTCATAGGAATCCTTTCAAATTTTGTATTGTTTTGGCATTGACTTTTACTACCGAACCCATTAATATGGAAGCAGAAGGTATGAATCATTTAAGGAGGTAATAAACCATGAAAACAGTTCAGATTTCCTTAAACTCCATTGACAAAGTAAAGTCTTTCGTTAATGATATTACGAAGTTCGATTATGACTTTGACCTTGTATCCGGCAGATACGTTATTGATGCAAAATCCATCATGGGTATCTTCAGTCTGGATCTTTCCAAGCCCATCGACTTGAACATTCATGCGGAAGAGAACATCGACGATGTGATGGCAGTTCTGAAGCCTTATCTGATCTAATCAGATATCGGAAGTCAAAAGCAGAACACCCGGATTTCTCCGAGGTGTTCTTTTTTGTGCCTCTATTCGTGATCGCTCACGATAATCAGTTCGTCCGTGTCCAGAGCCGTCTGCACCAGCTCGTCGATCTTCTCCTCAAGATTCTCCTCATGTCTGCGGATCACCTTCAGGCTGGGCTTCGTCACAGGGTGCTTTGCCACAAAGATCGTGCAACAGTCCTCATAGGGAAGGATGGAAGTCTCGTAGGTTCCGATCTTCTCTGAGATCTCCACGATCTCCTGCTTGTCAAATCCGATGAGGGGACGGTACACAGGAAGCTCGCACACCTCATTTGTCGCCACCAGACTGTGCATGGTCTGGGAAGCCACCTGCCCGATGCTCTCGCCCGTGATCAGTCCGAGACACTCCGTCTCCTTTGCAATATGCTCCGCAATACGCATCATATACCGGCGCATGATGATGGTCAGCTCCTCATGGGGACATTTCTCATAAATGTAAAGCTGGATATCCGTAAAGTTGATTACATGCAGATAGATGGGACCGGTGTACCGGGACACGATCCTCGCGAGATCGATCACCTTCTGTTTTGCACGTTCGCTGGTGTAGGGCGGGGCGTTGAAATAGACCGCATCGATCTTGACGCCGCGCTTTGCTATCATGTAACCGGCAACCGGGGAGTCGATGCCGCCGGATAAGAGCAGCATCGCCTTTCCGCCTGTTCCCACAGGCATTCCCCCGGGACCCGGAATAGTTTCGGAATAAATATAAATCTTCTCCCTGACCTCAATATTGAGCAGGATATCCGGATTATGAACGTCCACGCGCATCCCGGGAAATGCATTCAGGATCGCCTCTCCCAGATCCATGTTGATTACCATGGATTCCTTCGGATAATTTTTACGCGCCCTTCTCGCCTGTACCTTAAAGGTCTGATTGTGTTCGGGGTAAATCTCATTCAGATAGCGGATCACATCCTCACAGAGCTTCTCAAAGCCTTCATCCTCCACATAAACCACAGGGCAGATGCCGGAGATACCGAAAACTCTCTGCAGGTGTTCCACAGTCTCCTCAAAATCAAATTCCGTGAGCGCGTCCACATAGATGCGCCCCTGCGTCTTGTGTACCGAAAACGTGCCTTCGCACTTCTTCAGCGCATATTTGATCTGGTTGACAAGTGCATCCTCAAACAAATATCTGTTCTTTCCCTTTACACCGATCTCGGCATATTTTATCAAAAATGCTTTATACATAAATCTACCTTTCCTTATCGACGTGTATACCTGCGCAACATGGGAATCATATCATACATTGCCTGCAAAGTATAGTCTATTTCTTCCTGTGTGGTCTCAACCGACATGCTGAAACGGATGGTGGAATCCAGAAGATCCTTTTCCAGCCCGATTCCGCGCAGCGTTGCGGAGCCCTGTGTGTGCGGCTTGTTTGCCGAGCAGGCGCTGCCCGCCGACACATAGATTCCCTTGTCCTCCAGCGCGTGGAGCATCACCTCGCTGCGGACGCCCCGGATCGATACGCTGACAATGTGGGGCGCGCTGTCCGTCCCGGTAAGTCCGTTGACCTGAACATCGGGAATCACGGACACACCTCTTATGAAGCCTTCCTTCAGATCATAAAGCCTTGCCATGTCCGCGTCCAGATTTCCGTACAGAACCTCTGCCGCTCTCGCCATTCCCGCAATGCCCGGCACATTTTCCGTGCCCGAGCGCATGTTTCTCTGTTGTCCGCCGCCGTAGAGAATATTGTGGATCTTTACCTTTTCACCCACATACAGAAAACCGACGCCCTTGGGGCCATGGATCTTGTGACCGCTGACCGAAAGCAGGTCGATTCCCATTTTTTTAGGGTAGATGGCTGCCTTGCCGAAGCCTTGTACCGCATCCACATGAAATAAAACCGCCGGATTTTTTGTCTTGATCAGATGTCCCGCCTCAGCGATGGGCTGCAGGGCGCCAATCTCATTGTTGGTGTGCATGATCGATACCAGAATCGTGTCCGGGCGGATCGCTCTTTCCAGATCCTCCAAAGAAATCCTGCCGGTGTGATCCACCGGAAGATAGGTCACGGAAAAGCCCTGCTCCTCCAAATACCGCATGGTCTGCAAAATTGCCGGATGCTCCACCTGCGTGGTGATCAGGTGCCTGCCCGACCGATAGTTTGCCATGGCGCAGCCGATCAGTGCAAGATTATCCGACTCCGTGCCTCCGGAGGTGAAGAAGATTTCCTTCTCGTTCACCTTCAGGATCCTCGCCAGTGTCTCCTTGGCATACCGGATATATTTTTCCGCCCGGACGCCCTTCATATGCATGCTGGAGGGATTGCCGTAATCCTCGCACATGATCTTGGTCGTCAGGTCTGCCACTTCGGGAAATGTGCGCGTGGTCGCCGAATTATCCAAATATACTTCCATTGTATTTCTCCTTTTTCCCTCTTTATACAATATATGCGGCTATTTTTCCAACTGATACATAATCCACGCCATAACAGTCAACCCTGCCGTCTCCGTGCGCAGGATCCGCTTTCCCAGCGTGATTGGCACCGTACCGGCGTCCGCTGCCGCCTTGATCTCACTCTCCTCAAAGCCGCCCTCGGGGCCGATAAACACGGCAATGTCCGCATCCTCAGGCAGGGAGGAGATCATCTGCTTTGTCCGCTCCATGCCATCCGCAAGCTCGTACGGAATCATCTTCACTTCCATGCCGCCTGCCAGCTCCAATGCCCGTGCAAAGGTGACAGGTTCCGAGACCCGGGGGATGATCCGCCGCTTGCTCTGCTTTGCCGCAGCCTCTGCGATTGCCTGCCAGCGCTCCGTTTTCTGTCTTGCCTTTTTGGCATCCAGCTTCACCACGGCGCGCTTTGTCTCCACCGGGATCACCTCGTACACGCCAAGCTCCACCGCTTTCTGGATGATGAGCTCCATCTTGTCCGCCTTGGGAAGTCCCTGAAACAGGTGTACGCGGGAGGAAAGCTCCAGCCCGTCCTCCTTGATAAAGCGAAGCTCGCAGATCACCTGTTCCTCGCCGATCTCCACGATTCCGCAGCGGTATTCCCTGCCGTCCGTGCCGTTGCTGACCGCAATCTCCTCGCCGGGCTTCATGCGCAGCACATTCCGGATATGGTTTACGTCGCTTCCCGTTATAACGACACGCTTGTCATTTATTTGGTTTGGTTCCACAAAAAACTGGTACATACTTTCCGCCCTCTATCGGTTCTTCTGCGCCGTCACACTGACCCACTCGCCCTGATAGGTGACATCCAGCACCGTCAGTCCGGCTGCCTTCACCGCCTCCGTCACGGTCTCCTCTTTGTCGTCTATGATGCCGGAGGTGATATAGATGCCCCCGTCTTTAAGCTGATTTACGATCACGGGAGTCAGCGGCACCAGCACATCTGCCAGAATATTCGCAACCACAATGTCATAACAGCCGTAGCCCACCTTGTCCTGCACAGCCCGGTCTGTAATGATATTGCCGATCATCATCTCAAAATCCGCCGGGGCGATGCCGTTGCTTGCGCAGTTTTCCGCCACCGCTTCCACCGCGCAGGGATCCAGATCCGTTCCCACCGCGTGCTTCGCGCCAAACATCAGGGAGAGGATTGCCAGAATGCCGCTTCCCGTTCCCACATCCAGAAGCCGTGTCTCGGAATTGACATATTTCTTCAGCTGGCGGATGCAGAGCTGCGTTGTCTCATGCATTCCCGTGCCGAATGCCGTGCCCGGATCGATGTGCAGGATCATCCTGTCCTCGTCCTCCACCTTCACATCCTCCCACGACGGGATCACCAAAATATCGTCAATGTAGAACTGATGGAAATACTGTTTCCAGTTGTTGATCCAGTCAATATCCTCGGTCTCATCCACCGTCACGCTGCCCTCGCCGATGTCCATGAAGTCCCGCAGTTCCGCAAGCTCCTTTTCCACTGACGCAAGGATCTCCTCCTTCGTGGTCTCCTGCTCCTGCAAAAGCAGGCTTCCGTCTTCTTTCTCCTCCACGAAAAAGCTCAGATAGGCAATACCGTCATCATCCGGCTCCTGCGGCATGATGTCCACAAACATCTGCTCTTTTTCCCACGCAGACAAGGGTACGCGATCTTCGATCTGCGCACCCTCAAGTCCGATATCGTACAGCGTGCTGATAATAATGTCCTCAGCCTCTGTCACGGTTTTTATTTTGAATTTTACCCACTTCATCTGCTCACGCCTTTCCTGAAACCATACTCTCTGCTTATTGTAGCCTGTTCATGGAAGGGTGTCAATCAGAGTTCTATTTCCAAAACTTTTTCTTTTTGCTTCCGCCGTCATCCGGCTCGTCGCCCTCGGTAGCACGCTTTGCCGCATTCAACGTATCGCCGCACTCCGCATCGAACTGCTTCAACAGCTCCTTCGCCTCGTGGCTCAGCTTGTCGGGCACCTGCACCACCAGTGTGACATAATGATCGCCGCGGACATCCTTGTTGCGCAGCGTGGGAACGCCCTTTCCCTTCAGACGAACCTTGGTATCCGTCTGGGTTCCCGGCTTCACATCGCACACTACTTTGCCGTCCACCGTATCAATCACGACCTTGCCGCCGAGAGCGGCAACCGCAAAGGACAGCGGCACGGTCGAGTAAATGTTGTAGTCCTGTCTCTGGAAGATCGGGTGGCGTCCCACAATGACCTCCACCAGCACATCTCCTCTGGGTCCGCCGTTCGTACCAGGCTCTCCCAGTCCGGGCAGACGCTTGCACTGACCGTTGTCAATACCTGCGGGGATATCCACCGCATAGCGCTTCCTGATGGGCACATACCCTGTACCGCGGCAATCCGGGCATTTCTCCCGGATGATCTTGCCGGTTCCCTGACAGTCGGGACACGCCTGCACATTACGCACCGTGCCGAAGAAATTCTGGGAGGTGAACACCACCTGGCCTTTGCCGCCGCACTTGGTACAGGTTTCCGGACTGGTTCCGGGCTTTGCGCCGCTGCCGCCGCAGGTCTTACAGTTTTCCTTTACCGTCAGCTCTATTTCCTTCTCGCAGCCAAAGACCGCCTCTTCAAATGTGATGCGGATGCTGGTGCGGATATTGGCTCCCTTCATGGGGCCGTTGTTTCTGGCACTGCTGCTGCGCCGTCCGCCGAAAAAGTCACCGAAAATATCACCGAAAATATCGCTGAAATCCGCGCCGCTGAAATCGAAGCCTCCGGCTCCGCCGCCTCCGGAACCCTCAAAAGCCGCATGGCCGAACTGATCGTACTGGCGCCTCTTTTCAGGATCACTCAAAACAGCGTATGCCTCGGATGCCTCCTTGAACTTCGCCTCTGCCTCCTTATCACCCGGATTCATATCCGGGTGATATTTCTTGGCAAGGACGCGATATGCTTTTTTCAGTGCGGCATCATCGGCATTTTTGTCAACGCCCAGCACCTCATAATAATCTCGTTTCTGTTCTGCCATAATAGTCTCTCCATTCCACCTTACGGTACGCTATCGCATTATACCTCGTGGAAATCTCCGTCGATGATATCGTCATCCGGTGCAGTGCTGCCGGTGTTTGCGGATGCGCCGCCCATATCGGGACCTGCGGCACCTGCGCCCTGCGCACCGCCCTGCATGGATTCATACATCTTGGTGAATACGGTCTGAGCGCTGTTCATCAGCTTTTCTTTTGCTGCCTTCAGCTCATCCACTTCACTGTCGGAAAGCTCCTTATCCTTGGTTCTGTCGAGAATTGCCTTCACGGCGTCGATCTCGGTCTGAACCTGAGCCTTCTCGTCTGCGCTGACCTTGTCGCCTACGTCATTCAGTGCCTTCTCGGTCTGGAATACCATAGCGTCCGCGTCATTTCTGGCATCTACTGCCTCCTTGCGCTTCTTATCCTGTGCCTCATACTCAGCGGCTTCCTTGACAGCCTTCTCGATATCGGCATCGGACATGTTGGAGCCTGCGGTGATGGTGATGTGCTGCTCCTTGCCGGTACCCAGATCCTTTGCGGATACGTTCACGATACCGTTTGCATCAATATCAAAGGTAACCTCAATCTGAGGGATTCCTCTGGGTGCGGGTGCGATACCGTCCAGTCTGAACTGTCCAAGGGACTTGTTGTCTCTTGCAAACTGTCTCTCGCCCTGCAGAACGTTAATTTCTACTGAGGTCTGGTTGTCTGCTGCGGTGGAGAATACCTGGCTCTTCTTGGTAGGAATCGTGGTATTTCTCTCGATCAGCTTCGTTGCAATGCCGCCCATGGTCTCAATGGAAAGGGACAGCGGGGTAACATCCAGAAGCAGGATATCACCGGCGCCGGCATCGCCTGCCAGCTTACCACCCTGAATGGAAGCGCCCAGTGCAACGCACTCATCCGGGTTAAGGCTCTTGTTGGGCTCATGTCCGGTCAGCTGTCTTACCTTCTCCTGTACGGCGGGAATACGTGTGGAACCGCCTACCAGAAGAACCTTGCCAAGATCTGCTGCGGTCAGTCCTGCATCCTTCAATGCATTCTGCACGGGGATTGCGGTCTTCTCTACCAGATCATGTGTCAGCTCGTCAAATTTTGCTCTTGTCAGGTTCATATCAAAATGCTTCGGGCCGTCTGCGGTTGCGGTGATGAAAGGCAGGTTGATGTTGGTGGAGGTAGCGGAAGAAAGCTCCTTCTTTGCCTTTTCAGCTGCTTCCTTCAATCTCTGCATTGCCATCTTGTCACCGGACAGGTCAACGCCCTCCTGCTTCTTGAACTCGGATAGCATCCAGTCAATGACCTTGTTATCAAAGTCATCGCCGCCCAGATGGGTATCGCCGTTGGTTGCCAGAACCTCGATTACGCCGTCACCGATCTCGATGATGGACACATCAAAGGTACCGCCGCCCAGGTCGTATACCATGATCTTCTGCTCTTTCTCATTGTCAAGGCCGTAAGCAAGTGCTGCTGCCGTAGGCTCGTTGATGATACGCTTTACATCCAGACCTGCGATCTTACCTGCATCCTTGGTTGCCTGACGCTGTGCGTCATTGAAGTATGCGGGTACGGTGATAACAGCCTCCGTAACCTTCTCGCCCAGATAGCTCTCGGCATCGGCTTTCAGCTTCTGCAGGATCATTGCGGAAATCTGCTGCGGTGAATACTTCTTGCCGTCAATGGTGCGGCCGTGATCCGTACCCATATCTCTCTTGATGGAAGAGATGGTCTTCTCTGCGTTGGTGACTGCCTGACGCTTTGCAGGCTCGCCTACCAGTCTTTCTCCTGTCTTTGTAAATGCCACAACGGAAGGTGTGGTTCTTGCTCCCTCTGTATTTGCGATAACAGTCGGCTTACCGCCTTCCATTACGGCAACACAGCTGTTTGTTGTTCCCAAGTCAATACCAATAATCTTACTCATGATTCGTTCCTCCTGTCATATTGTTAGGTTTGAAATTTCATTTATATTGTGACAGCTACCATGCTGTGTCTCACCACAGTATCATGGTAGGTATAACCCTTTTGCAGCTCCTGCGCCACCACGCCGGATTCATACTCCTCACTCTCCACCTGCATCACCGCATTGTGGAAATCCGGGTCAAATTCCTTTCCCACCGCTTCGATGGGCTTGACGCCGAGCTTATCCAGCTCGCCGAGCAGCTGCTTGTAGATCATGTTCATTCCGTCGGCGAAGGCGCTTCCCTTCTCCTCCTCGGGAATTGTGGCAAGGCCGCGCTCAAAATTATCTACCACGGGAAGTATCTTCTCGATCACGCTTTTGGCTCCCACCTCGTACATCGCACTCTTCTCTTTCTCGGTGCGCTTGCGGAAGTTTTCAAATTCCGCCATCTGGCGTTTTACCCTGTCCTCCAGCTCCTCGATCTTCTGCTTGAAGGCTTCCTCTTTCTTGTCTTCCTTTTTATCCTTTTTCTTATTCTTTCCGAAGAGCTTCTTCTCTCCGTCCTCGGACGCCCCGTCTTTCTCGGGATCGGCAGCTTCCGGTTTGCCCTCCGCGGTCTGTTCTGCGTTCTTCTTGTCAGCTTCCTCCGTTTCCGGCGTGTTCTCCGTGTTCTGTTCTTCCTCCAGAATCTCCTTTTCCTGTTCAGCCATAAGTCATTTCCTTTCTATTTTCCCTGCACTACTTCTTGTAGAGATCGTCCAACTGGTGCATCAGGCTTTGCAATGTGCCGATGACCTTGTCGTAATCCATTCGTTTGGGACCGATGATTCCTATCGTGCCCTTCATGCCTTCATCCAGCTCGTAAGTGGCGGTTACCACGCTGCAATCCTTCATGTTCCGGATGGGCGCTTCGTCGCCGATGTAGACCTGTATGCCGGTATTGTTTTCGTCGGAGAGGTTTTCCTGTACCAGCGCGCCCAGCGCCTGCTTCTCCTCGAAGGTACTGATCAGCTCGCTCGCCTTCCGGTGATCCGCAAGCTCGGGGTATTTGAAAATATTGTTTGCCCCACTGGTGTAGATCTCCAGATCCTCTTCCTCCTTGATGACCTCGGCAACCGCGTCAAGCACCTCTCCCACGATGGCGCTGTGGATACCCGCCTGCTGCTTCAGCGCTGCGATCAGTCCCAGATTGATCTGCTCGATGGGCAGCCCGGTCAGATGCGTGTTCAGCAGCATATTCAGCTTGAGCAGCGTCTCGTCATCCAGTCCGTCCGGCACATCCAGCATATGATTCTTGATCATATTGCCTTCCACCACGATCACCGCCAGGATCTGTCCCTGATCTACCCGGGAAAGCTGTATGAATTTCAGCTTGTTGCGGTGGATCTGCGGTGCGGAGATCATGGTCGCGTAATTGGTACTCTGTGCCAATACCCTGACCACCTGCTTGAGGAGGGCTTCCATCTTGTCTTCCTTCTCCAGAAGCATCTCCTTCATATCGGCAACTTCTCTTCCCTTTTCCTCCATCATGGCGTCCACATAAAAGCGGTAGCCCTTGTCGGAAGGAATCCTTCCCGCGGAGGTATGGGGCTGCACGATATATCCAAGCTCCTCCAGATCAGCCATCTCATTCCGGATCGTAGCGGAACTCAGGTTCAGATCCGTGTACTTGGAGATGGTCCTGCTGCCCACCGGCTCGCCGGTCTCCAGATAGTTGCGGATAATGGCTTGTAAAATTTTTGTCTTACGTTCATCAAGCTGCATCTCCGCACCTCCTTCTTCCACCGAATCGGTTTTGCTTTGTTAGCACTCAACCATTGAGAGTGCTAACATCTTCTTAACCTAAAATATCACTTACCTAATGCAATGTCAACTGCTTTTAATGAAAATATTCTAAAATAAATATAAAGTGTGGAACAAAAAAAGGATCCGGCAAAGCGGATCCTTTTCTGTCAATATGTATTGCTCTTAGATATAGAAGCTTCCTGCTTCCTTGCCGTTGATTACATAGTAGGTCATGCCGTCCTCGGGCTTTACATACAGCTCCACAGACTTGAAATCTGCTGCCTTCTGCTTCAGGTCGTACTTCCATACATCCTTTGCAATCTTTACAAGATCCTCTGTGGTGTAGGACTTTCCGCCGAACTGTACGTTTACGCTCACCTTTACGTCCGTTGCCTTAGCTGCAGGCTTCTTTGCTGCTGCTTTCTTGGCTGCGGGCTTCTTTGCTGCCTTTGCAGGAGCCTTTGCCTCTGCCTTTGCAGGCGCTGCCTTTACCTCTGCCTTTGCGGGCTCTGCTTTTACTTCTGCTTTCACAGGCGCTGCTTTTACCTCTGCCTTTGCGGGTGCTGCCTTTACTTCTGCCTTAACAGGCGTTGTCTTTACTTCTGCTTTTACCGTGGTCTTTTTCTCTGTTGTCATATGAATCTCTCCCTTCACTTACAACCGACATTCAGAATGTCTGACTTTTTCATCTCCTCGCAGGCTACGCCTGCCCTTACAATATAGAACATAGTCCCCGTCTTGTCAACCGCATTACTGCACTAAAGTACGCGGGTTGAGAAGTATAAAATGACCAGAATGCCCAATATAATCCGATACCAACCGAATATTTTGAAGTCATGCTTCTTGATGTAGCTGAGAAGGAACTTGATCACAACGACGGACACCACAAAGGCAACCAGCATGGCAACCAGCAGTGCCGCAAGCTCTACCGTGCTGAACGCAAACCCGAATTTCACGATCTTCAACAGGCTGGCGCCGAACATGACCGGGATCGCCAGAAAGAAGGTAAACTCTGCCGCCACCGGACGGGATATGCCGATCAGCAGCGCACCCACGATCGTGGCGCCGGAGCGGGATGTTCCGGGAAATACCGCCGCAATGAGCTGGAATACGCCGATGATGAGAGCCGCCTTGTAGGTAAGCTGGGAAAGCTGCGTAACCTTCGGCTGCTTTCCTTTATTCCAGTTCTCCACCACGATGAACGCAACACCGAATACGATGAGGGCTGCCGCCACCACATACCAGTGATAGAACAGTGCATCCAACTCATCATTGAACAGCACGCCGACCACTGCTGCCGGAATGCACGCCACCAGAATTTTAAACCACAGCGTCATAATGTCCATATTGACATAGGCAAGCGGGCCGCTCTTTTTGTAGCCTTTCCCTTTTTTGCAAAAGGGCCAGATCTGTTTGATGAAAAGCACGACCACGGCGAGAATCGCGCCAAGCTGGATCACCACCTCAAACATGGAAAAAAAGTTTTCGGACACATTCTCAAACTTTACAAACTCCTCCAGAAGGATCAGATGTCCCGTGCTGCTGATGGGCAGCCACTCCGTGATTCCCTCCACAATTCCAAACAATATCGCTTTTATGATGTCAAGCATAACAATCTCCGTTTCTTCACATTTATTCTATATTATATGTTTACGGTTTCCGGAAAATATCTCCCGGCTTACTCCTCCGACTCCAGATAATTCTGCAAGGGTTCAAAGCACTCCTGTGCGTCCCGGTAGCCTTCCTCATACAATGCCTTCAGTTTCTCCGCATCCTTCTCAATCCGTCCCACATCGCTCTTTTTTTTCGGGCGGATCACAAATGCCTGTCCGTTTTCCTGCTGTTCCTCCAGATAAGCAAGCATTTCATTATATACAATATGTCTCTGCGCCATGAGCTCATATATCTTGGGGTAGTTCAGGTAGCGCAGTCTGATCAGCTCCAGATGTGCGGACGGCTTGCGCGCATATCCCTCCTCCTTGGTCAGAATCACCACATTCTTCCGGTTTCCGTCCAAAATGGATTTTCTTATGGGCACAGCATCGGAAATACCGCCGTCCAGGTAAAGTTTTCCGTCAATCTTTACATTCCGTGACACCAACGGCAGCGACGCGGATGCGCGGATTGCATCGATGTCTTTCTTCATATCCTTTATGCGCAGATACTCGGGTCTGCCGGTCACGATATTGGTCACAACCGCATACGCTTTTCCCTCATAGCGGTTGAATGCGGCATAATCGTAGGGATTCAGGTATTCGGGAATCAGATGGTACGAGGTTTTTACATTGAACAGATCCCCTGTGGTCAAAAGGCTCCATGCGCTGCAATACTTTTTGCTGTCCAGATAATCAATACCCACATCCAGCGATCTGCCTCTCTGCTTGGACAGGTAACTGCACATATGGCAGGCTCCCGCCGAAACACCGTATACTCTTGAAAACTCAATTCCCTTGTCCAGAAAGAAGTCCAGTACACCCGCGGTATACATGCCCTTCATTCCGCCGCCCTCCAAAACCAGTCCTGCCTGATACATAGTTTCTCTCTCCTTAATATTCCTCTTTTACAAATTTACGCAGCGCATCCAACGAGCGCTCCACCTTCTCTGTGTCAATGCAATACGCCATACGGAAATACCCCGGACAGCCGAAGCTGTCAGCCGGTACCAGCACCAGATCGTACTTGAGCGCCTTTCTGCAGAAGGCTACCGCATCCTCCTCCAGCGCCTTGGGAAAAATATAGAAGGTTCCCCCGGGCTTCACACAGGTAAATCCCAATGCGGTCAGCTCATCATAGAGCAGATTCATGTTGGTCTCGTACACGGAGAGATCCGCCGTCCGATCCAGCACCTGCGCCACCGCAAGCTGGATGATGGAAGGCGGGCAGTTGTGTCCGATCCCTCTGGATATCTGTCCGCACATCTGCACCATATCCGCCGCATCCGGGCATGCCGGATTGATCGCCACATAGCCGATACGCTCTCCCGGAAGGGAAAGGGATTTGGAAAAGCTGTAACACAGAATGGTATTTTCATAATATGCGGATACGCAGGGCGCATCCACGCCCGCAAACAAAAGCTCTCTGTACGGTTCGTCCGAGATCAGGTAAATGGTATGCCCAAACTGTTTTGATTTCTCCCGCAGAACCGCCGCCAATCTCTTCACGGTCTCTGTAGAATAGACCACGCCCGTGGGATTGTTGGGCGTATTGATCAGAACCGCCATGGTGCGCTCCCCGATCATCTCCTCAAACGCCTCAAAGTTGATCTGGAAGTCCTCCGTATGGGCAGGCACCACCTTGAGCACAGCGCCCGTCAGATCCACATAGGGGTGATACTCCGGGAAAAAGGGAGCAAAGGTCAGAATTTCGTCACCGGGCTGTGTCACCAGACGGAATGCATGGGCAAGCGCGCCTGCTGCCCCGGACGCCATAAAAATATGCTCCGCCCGGTAGGGAATCCCAAAGCGCTTCTCCAAGGATGCCGCAACCGCCTCCCGCACGGAGGTGATCCCCAGACTGGGGCTGTAGCCGTGGAGCACGGACGGCTTCTCCGTCTGGAGCATGCGGATCATGGCATCCGTAAACTCCTGCGGCACGGGCACGGAAGGGTTGCCCAGACTGTAATCGAATACATTCTCATAGCCGATCTCTTTTCCTCTTGCCGTGGCAAACTCCGAAAGCTGCCGGATCACGGATTTTCCCGAAAGCATGTCCTTATATTTCTGTACCAGCATACGATTCTCCATTCCGCAGGCACACTGTACCCGCTGCAAAAATAGTATCGCGTCACACCTGCAAAGTCAATAGGGAGCTTTGCCGGAAAGTCTGTCCCACAGCTTGGTCGCAAGCGTAAACACATACGCGCCGTGGCAGGTTCTGATGTCGACTCCGGTTCGTTCCGTAAGCCTTGCGATGCGGTACTTGACCGTGTTTTTGTGTAAGAACAATCGCTCCCCGATTGCCGTCAGGGAACCGTTTTCCTCCAGATACACCCCGGAAAATTCCATGTCCGACGCAATCGAAGCATCCGCCCGCCCAAACAGTCCTGTCAGATATCTGCGGCAGGTCTCCTCGGGAATCTCGCCCATGAGAAAGTCCAGATCAAATTCATCATACCGGACAAGCAGCTCTCCCCGCGCCACCGCCATATCCAGCGCAGCGGAGGCCCGCTCATAATTTTCCCGGAGATGAAGCGTCGCAGGTATGTTCGCTACCCCGATATGAATTTCACAGCCATATCTTTCCCGCAATTCCTTTGCCGTCCGCTCGAACGTGTGGATCAAAAGTTCCGTCTTTTCTTCATCCACAATGCAGATCATCCGCGTTGCCGTGCGGAACGCACTTCCGGACAGCTTGTTTTTCAATGTTTTTCTGATGGAGCGGGAGATTTGTGTATAAATGTCATCGTCCACCTTCCTTTCAAAGGAAATCGATATTGCGGCGATTCTGACCGTACGCATTACATCAATGGACAGCGCCTCCGCCATTCTTTGAAACTCCGCCTCATTTTTTTCCTCCAGTTCCCCCAATATCCATTCGTCATAAAACCGATCCCGCGCCTTCTGCTCGATCACGGTACGTTCTCTGATTCTGCTGTCCAAAAGCAGGATCTCCGTCATGCGCTTGATGATCTGCCCATATTTGAGCACCTCCGACACCTTCCCCGTGATGCCGATGGTTCCCACAAGTTCATTTTCAAACACGATGGGCAGGTTCACACCGTTTCTTGCTCCGGCGTACTGTACGTCGTCCTCCACCGCAAGCAGGGGCATCCCCTCCGCAATCAGCTTCCGCGCTCCGTCATGCATCTGCCCCTCCCTCTGAGGGTCGCTGCTTGCAATGATGATCCCGTCCGTGTCCATAATATTGATATTCTGTCCGATGGTCTCCGCCAGCTGCGTCACGATCTCCCTTGCCGTTGATGTCTCGATCTTCATAACCCGCTCCCTCCCTTTTCTCCATTTTAACACCTCTTCTTGTTCCCCACAACCAACCGGACAAAAAAGATAATCTATTCTTGTCCCATAGGACATAGTAAGTGTAAATTTTTTCCTGTATCATAAAATCAGATTCATAAAACAAAAAGGAGATAACCGCGATGCAAAAGGTGATTGTAATTCCCGACAGCTTCAAGGGAAGCATGTCATCCCGGGAGGTTGCGGACATTCTGACAGAATCGGCAAAAAGATACCTGAAATGCGATGTGGTGAAGCTTCCCATTGCCGACGGCGGTGAGGGAAGCGTGGACTGTATTCTCCGTACCAGAGGCGGCACAAGGAAATCTGTTTCCGTACACTCTCCCGAGGGTAAACAGATCGAGGCGGAATTTGGAGTGATTGACGAAAAAACCGCTGTCATTGAGATTGCGGAGAGCAGCGGACTGACAAAGCAGACCGGCTTTCATGCGCTGGAAGCCGGAACCTACGGCTTCGGCGAGCAGATCCGGGCAGCTCTTGACATGGGATACCGGGACTTTTTCCTCTGTCTGGGCGGCAGCGCCACAACAGACTGCGGCTGCGGAATGGCGGCGGCTCTGGGAGTCTGTTTTCAGGATAAAGAAGGGAAAGACTTTATTCCCGTGGGCGGTACGCTCTCGGAGGTATCCTTCATTGATCTGTCCTGTCTGGATCCGCGGATAGCGCAGTCGTCCTTTACCGTGATGAGCGATGTGTCCAGTCCTCTGTACGGTCCTCTGGGAGCCGCTTACATATTCGCCCCGCAAAAGGGCGCTTCCGAGGCGGAGGTTGAGATTTTGGACACCGGGCTGCGCCATATCGCAGAAATTATTGAAAGAGACTGCCGGACAGACTGCCACATGGATGCCGCAGGCGCTGCGGGCGGAGCCGGGTACGGCTGCGCCGCATTTCTCAAGGCAAAGCTCGTAAGCGGAATCGAAGGGCTGCTGGCACTGTGCGGATTCGACGCCCTTGTGAAGGACTGTGACCTCATTGTCACGGGCGAGGGGCGTCTGGACAGGCAAAGTCTCATGGGAAAAGTCTTAAGCGGTATCCGCAGACATGCGGGGGATATTGAAATTGTCTCCTTCTGCGGCATCTGCGAAGTCCCGCCGGATGAGCTTGCAAAAAAACACATTACGCCGGTGGAGATCGGCAGGGGAATTGAATTGACGGAATCCATGGAGCGGGGCGCTTATTATCTCAGTATAGCCGCCGACTCCTATTTTCAGAAAAAAAGAAAGGAGGGAACAGTGTGAACAAGAGACACAAAAAGTCTGTCATTGTATTGGTTTTATGTCTGGTGATTGCATTTGTCAGCATGGGACTTGCAAATCTGCTTCAGACAAACTTCGGAAAGGTGGATGTCATCACCGCTTCCTTTGCGGTGGAGGACAACGGTGAAAGTTACAGCATCACCTACAAAATGTATATTCCCAAGGAGGCAAGTGCGGAAAATCCTCTGCCCGCGGTGCTCTGTCTGCACGGCTACCAGAATGACCGGGAAACCTCCGCTGCCTACGCCATAGAGCTTGCGCGCAGGGGCATCGTTGCCGTATGTATCGATGAGTTAGGCCACGGATACAATGAGCGTTCCATGAAGGAAAGAGGTTGGACTACCTATAAGGTGCAGGGACAATCTGACGATACCTCGGAAACCGTGATCAAGACCAACATCTCCGGCCCCGATCGCTTTTTGACCATGATGAATTTCTCCACACTCTCCTTCTTTGAAGGGGATGCCTATTCCGTGAATGAAGAGAAATATGTGCATATCGACGCGGATGCGGACGGAATCAAGGACAGCTCCATGGGCGGAATTGCCGCTTTCCGATGGATGCAGACCCAGCCCTTCATTCAAGCCGACAATATCGGTATCACAGGACATTCCATGGGTACCTGGGCAAGCTGGACAACCGCTGCGGCATGTCAGGATCATGTCGCCGTCGTATTGCAGTGCGGTGAGGTTTTCGGGGAAAACATGTACGACAGCGCGTCCGTAGAATTTCACAATGTGCTGATGCTGCAGGCCAGATATGATGAGTTCAACTACTTCCGGGATTACAGACAGAAAACGGTTTCCGACGATATGCTGACCAGCGGCATCCGCAATTCCTTCTTCACGGCTGCCGGTAAAACAGCGGCATCCGATTCCTATCATTTCAACGAGCTTTACGGGAACTTTGCGGATGGCACAGCCCGTCAGGTCACGCTTCTGGAAACCAACCACAGACTGACGACCCACGACGGAAACGGGATAGCCGCCGCCATGGACTGGTTTGTCACGGCACTGGGAGTCCGTACCGATCTGTCCTCTCACAACTAGATTTATTTATACAAGGAAGTTCTTGTGATGATCGCCATGCTGGCTGTAATGGCAGCGCTCTGTCCCGCCGTTCTCCTGCTGACAAACCTCCCCGTATTCAGAGGTGTGGTACAGGATCGGAGTGTATCCGCAAGAGAGCCCAGACTCATGTCGAAAAAGCAGTGGTGGATCAACGCGCTGATCTCCGTTCTTTTGGGCGGCATCACATATCCTTTTATGACGCAGTTGGGACATGGTTTATTCCCGCTTCCCGAGGGTATCTTCCGCATGACCATCGGAAACGGATTCTTGATCTGGTACATGACGCTTGCGCTTATCACCATTGCCATGACCGTCGTTTCCCGCATACGGAACAAGAAAAAGAACATTGCCAATCTCGATTTTTACGATCTGGGTCTGTCCGGCGAGGATCACGCCGACAAGCTGGATTGGGGGCTTCTCGGAAGGAGTTTCCTGCTCTCCGTGATCGTGGTGACCGGAATGTACCTGCTTGTCCTGCTGTTCCAGGCACTGTTCCGTCTGGATCTGCGTTTTATCTGGCCGTTCTTCAAGGGCTTTACCGGGGAGCGTTTCCTGCAATTTCTGGTTTACCTGCCCTTCTACGCCCTGTTCTTTATCGTGAACGTAGGCTACAAACTGTTCGGACAGATGCGGCAGAAGAAGGATTATTCCCACCCGGTGAAAAATTTTATGAAATGCTAGCTTGGAAATATTGTGGTGCTTCTGGGCGGTCTGTTCCTTGTGTTGCTCGTGGAATACATTCCGTTCTTCCTTGGCCTCGGTCCGGGCGCCGATCTGCTTTTCAGTACTACCTTCGGCGGGCCGTTCATGTCGGCTCTGATCCTGTTGGTACCGCAGTTTATCGTATTCTCTTTCTTGAGCACATGGTTTGAGCGCAAGTCCAGCAACGTGTATGTGGGCGCCTTCGTATCCGCCATGCTTGCCGCATGGATCGTAACAGGTGGTTCTGCCATGTTCTGACAAAGTTCTGCATCAAGAGAGGAGATTTTTGATATGGACACTAAGATCGTAATTGCCGGGAGCATTATTCTGATCGGAATTGTCATCGACCTTCTTTTCATCCGTTCGGAATATGCCAAGAAAATGAAGGAGGCAACAGTCCTGAAAGGACTGGCCTCCCTGATGTTTGTAATATTGGGTATCTTTCTCTACAGAAGCAATCCCGCCTCCGTGACAAGGCTTATCCTTCTGGGACTTGTCTTCGGAATGCTCGGCGATATTTTCCTGAATCTGCGGAATCTGTACGAGGGCGGCGTTTCCAACAAAATTTTCGCTGTCGGCATTCTTCTGTTTCTGATCGGGCACTTTATGTATATTGCCGCCCTGATCTGCTGTGACGCAAAGCTCCTGCTGCCCGGCACCGGTATTGCTCTGGTTCTGTCGGTACTTTCCATCCCTCCTTTGATGAAGTGCATCAGCGCTCCGTCCAAGGGGCTGAAAATATTCGGATATGTCTATCTGGTTATCGTGATTTCCATGTTCAGCGCCTCCGTCGCTCTGCTGCTTCGGAGTGCCCTGCCCGCCGGAGCAGGCATTTCCTGTTTTCAGATTCTGTTTACCGTGGGCGCAGGCCTGTTTGTGGTCAGCGACTTCATTATGATCTATTATTCCTTCGGGAAGAAGATTGCGCCGCTGCGCGCCATCAATCTGCTCTCCTACTACATCGGGCAGATCCTGATCGCACTCTGCATTTCTCTTTTCGCGTAGGCATAAACTATTACGAGCCGGCAATGTCCCGCCTATCCCATGGCGGCATTGCCGGTTTGCGTTTGCGCGCCACGTTGCCTCTTCTGCTTGCACGCTCCATTGTCTTTTCTGCTTGCACACTTCGCTGCCCCGTATCTTACGCTTGCGCGCCACGTTGCCTTCCCCGCTTGCGCGCCTCTCCGTCTTTTCCCATTCGCGCACCACGTTTCCTCCTCTGCTTGCGCGCAGCACTGCCTTTACCGCCCGCACACGCCGCTGCCGCTCCTGCCAGCACGCTTCATTGTCCTTTCTGCTTGCACGCCGCGCTGTCTCTTTCGCTTGCGCTGTCGCCGGGTACAGGAGGCGGTTTTTGCTCTCCTGTACCCTTTTTCTTTCCATTTTCTTGCTTCGCACGGGTACAGACGACCACTTTTGCTCTCCTGTACCCTAAAAAAGCAGATTTCCGGCATATTTTCGGGTACAGACGGCGGTTTTTGTCTTTCTGTACCCGTGAAAAGCAGATTTCCGACATGTTTTCGGGTACAGATGGCGGTTTTTGCCTTTCTGTACCCTTTTTCTTTCCATTTTCTTGCTTCGCACGGGTACAGACGGCCACTTTTGCTCTCCTGTACCCTAAAAAGGCAGATTTCTGGCATATTTTCGGGTACAGATGGCAGTTTTTGTCCTTCTGTACCCGTGAAAAGCAGATTTCCGACATGTTTTCGGGTACAAATGACCATTTCTGCTCTCCTGTACCCTTCCCGCGTCAGATTTCTTGCTCCGCACGGGTACAGACGACCACTTTTGTTCTCCTGTACCCTTGCGCCTTTTTTCTTACTCCTCCGCCCAGAGCAGCGCGCACTTGACGGCTTTCTGCCAGCCTTTCAGGAGGGCGGCTCTGGTCTCTTCGGGCATTGCCGGGTCGAAGACCTTGCCGAGCTGCCAGTTTGCGCAGATTTCGGCGCGATCCTTCCAATAGCCGGTGGCAAGACCCGCCAGATAGGCGGCGCCCAGTGCGGTCGTTTCGATGCACTGCGGGCGGCGTACCTGCGTGTGGAGGATATCCGACTGGAACTGCATGAGGAAGTTGTTGGCGCTGGCTCCGCCGTCCACCTTAAGGCTCTTTAAGTGGATGCCGGAGTCCTTCTCCATGGCGGCAAGCACATCCGATGTCTGGTATGCGATGGATTCCAGCGTTGCCCTGATGAAATGCTCCTTTTTGCAGCCTCTGGTCAGTCCCACAATCGTACCTCTGGCGTAGGGATTCCAGTAGGGCGCACCCATACCGGCAAACGCGGGCACCACATAGACGCCTCCCGTTTCCGCCACCGCTTCCGCGTATTCCTCAGACTGGGAGGCGCTCTTTAACATGCGCATACCGTCGCGCAGCCACTGGATGGCGGCACCTGCCACAAACACGCTTCCCTCCAGCGCATACTCCACCGTACTTCCCGTGCTTGCCGCTATGGTGGTCAGAAGCCCGCTCTCTGAGGAAATCGCCTTTGTCCCCGTATTCATCAGCAAAAAGCAGCCCGTGCCATATGTATTCTTCACCTCGCCCGGCTCGAAGCAGCACTGTCCGAACAGCGCCGCCTGCTGGTCTCCCGCAGCGCCCGCAATGGGGATCTCGCCGCCCAGCACGGAGGTTTCCGTGTGACCGTAGATGCAGCTTGAGGGCTTCACCTGCGGCAGCATGCTCTCCGGAATATGGAAATAGGAAAGAATGTCCTTGTCCCACGCAAGCTTGTGGATATCAAACAGCATGGTGCGGGAGGCGTTGGTGTAATCCGTCACATGAACCGCCCCCTTGGTCAAATGCCAGATCAGCCATGTGTCCACCGTACCGAACAACAACTTTCCTTCCTCCGCCTTCCGTCTGACGCCGGGTACGTTGTCCAGTATCCACGCTATCTTGGAGGCACTGAAATAGGCGTCCGGGATCAAGCCCGTCTTTTCCCGCACATGCTTGTCAAAGCCCTCCGCCACCAGCGCGTCGATCATGGGCGCGGTGCGGCGGCACTGCCAGACGATGGCGTTGTAGACCGGCTGCCCGGTCTCCCTGTCCCAGACAATGGTCGTTTCTCTCTGGTTTGTAATCCCGATACCGCTGATTTCCTCCGGCTTTGCGTTCACCATCGCCATTGCTTCGATGGCAACGGCAAGCTGTGAAGACCATATTTCCATGGGGTTGTGCTCCACCCAGCCCGGCTTCGGATAGATCTGTTCAAATTCCTTCTGTGCCATGGAACAGATCCGTCCCTCGCGGTCAAACAAAATACAGCGGGAACTGGTGGTTCCCTGATCTAATGCCAATACATATTTTTTCATGCTTCCGCTCCTTCTCTATTGTTCGCATGCCTGCGTGGCAACCACGGCGATTCCCGTCCCCGCCACGTTCTCCAGAATCACATCCCCGATGGCTACGGGCGGCGTCACCTCTATGTCCCGCAGCTCCGCTATACACGCAAAAATCCGATCCTTCGGAATATCCGACCGGGTCTTTACGGCAACCATTTCATTCTTCCTGCCCCGTATGCGCACGGTGGTGGTCACCGTCCTTCTCGGATCCGTCAATTCATTCCGCGCATATTCCGCCCCGCGCGGACAGGTATTGCCGGTCACGGTGATGCTGCCGTCCTCCTCCCTGACCGCCGTCAGGGCACACCCCAGAGGGCATCTGATACAGGTCATTTCACGTTTTCTGTTTTCTTCCATGTCAATGCGCCTCCCTTACTCTATGCGGATCGTGATCCGGGACACATCCTCCGGAATGTCGGATCGTTTCAGCACGATCTGTTCCATCTCGCCGGGTGCCAGAACGGGACGTTTCCGCTTCATGATCTGTTTTTCGTCCAGATAAACCGCCACGGAGGCATTCCGGTATACGGCTCCTACCCGGAAACGTACCGTCTGCTGCTCGTCCATATAGGCAGGACGCAAAAACGCGGGAACCGTGTAGCGGACGCCGTTTTCTCCCTTAAGGGGAATCATTTTCTCCTCCGCGGAGGCTGCACCCGCGGCATCGGTTACGGCTCCGGGCGCGTTCCCCGCATGAACTCTCCGCACATATGCCGCCGCCTTTTCGCCTGCCCGGGCTGCCTCCTCCGACACATAATCCACAAGGTCATGCACATGCAGCACATTGCCGCAGGCAAACACGCCGGGCAGATTTGTCTCAAGGCTCTCGTTGACGATGGGCCCGCCCGTCACGGGATTTAAGGTGACGCCCATGCCTGTGGAAAGTTCGTTTTCCGGTATCAGACCGCAGGACAGAAGAAGCGTGTCGCAGGGAATGTACTCCTCCGTTCCGGGGATCGGCTTCCGGTTTTCGTCCACCTGCGCCAGCGTCACACCCTTCACCCTGTCCCTGCCGTCAATGTCAACCACCGTATGGCTGAGCTTCAGCGGGATCCCGAAATCATCCAGACACTGGACAATATTCCGCTTCAATCCGCCGGAATAGGGCATCAGCTCCGCAACCACCTTTACCTTGGCTCCCTCCAGCGTCATGCGCCTTGCCATGATCAGACCGATATCGCCGGAGCCCAGAATCACGACCTCTTTTCCGGGCATCCTGCCCTCCCTGTTCACATACCGCTGTGCTGTGCCCGCACAATAGATGCCCGCGGGCCGGTAGCCCGGAATGTTGAGTGCGCCTCTCGGACGCTCCCTACATCCCATGGCAAGGATCACTGCGTCCGCATCCACGTAAAACAATCCTTCTTTGCGGTTCATCAGGGTAAGCCGCTTGACGCCGCCGTTGTCCTCTACCGCCAGCACCATGCTCTCCAGCTTGTAGGGAATCTTTTCTTCCTGCGCCATGGCAATGTAGCGCGCCGCATACTCCGGCCCGGTCAGCTCCTCCTTGAAGGTGTGAAGTCCGAAGCCGTTGTGGATGCACTGGTTCAAGATGCCCCCCAGCTCCTTATCCCTCTCTATGACCAGAATCTTTTCCGCTCCTGCCCGTCTTGCCGCCACCGCAGCCGCCAGTCCCGCAGGACCGCCGCCGATTATCGCAATACCCACCCTCTCCGTCTTCATACCTTCTCCATTCCGGGGTCCTGTCCGTTGCCCCCACAACCCTTGTTAAAGCCGGTCAGGAATTCGGAACCGGCTCCCGCCTTCGTGATCTTCTTCATGTCCACGGAAAGCTCCCGCGCCAGAATTTCCACCGTTTTCGGGGAGCAGAAGCCCGCCTGGCATCTGCCCATCCCGGCTCTGGTTCTCCGCTTTACTCCGTCCAGCGTGGTGGCGCCGAGCGGTCTGTGGATGGCGTCCAGAATCTCTCCCTCCGTCACCTGTTCGCAGCGGCATACCACGTTTGCGTAAGCCGGATTCTTTGCAATCAGCTCGCACCGTTTCTGCTCATCGGCATCCCTCATACTCTGGATTCCCTTTCGGGTCGCCTTGAAATCCGCCCTGAGGGGTGCGGGTGCCATGGCGTTGACCAGCTCCGCCACATAGACGCCGATGGCGGGAGCGGAGGTAAGTCCCGGAGACTCGATTCCCGCCACATCAATAAAGCCCGGTGCATCCTGCGCCTCACCGATCAGGAAATCCGTGACGCCGTCCTTGTTCACATGATTTCCGTGGGCTCTCAGCCCCGCAAAGGAAGTAATGACAGAGCGCACCGGAAGTCCGTCCACACTCTTTCCGCCCTTTTCCAGAACCTGCTCCATGCCGCGGCTTGTGGTGGAAACTGCCTCCTTGTCCTCCACATCCTCCGCCGTGGGCCCGGCAAGGAGATTGCCGTGAACGGTGGGCGTCACCAAGATTCCCTTTCCGAGCTTCGTGGGAAGCTGGAACAGGGTCGCCGATACCAGATTCCCCACCGTTCTGTCAAACAGACAATACTCTCCCTTTCTCGCCGTGATGGAAAACGGGATTTTGCTCACCATGTTGTGCAGCACATCCGCGTAAACGCCCGCCGCATTGATGACAATGGGCGCTTCAAAAATACCGCGATCCGTGATCACCCGGTAGCTGTCCGCCGCCCTCTCGATTTTCTCCACGCAGGTTTCCAGCCGGAAATCCACGCCGTTCTCCCACGCATTTTCCGCCAGAGCAATGGTCAGGCCAAACGGGCACACAATTCCTCCCGTAGGCGCATACAATGCTGCCTTTACCCGGGACGACACCCCCGGCTCCAGTGCAAGCACCTCTTCCGTCGTGAGAATACGCAGCCCTTCCACACCGTTTGCTTCCCCTCTTCTTTTCAGGGCAAGGAGCGTGTCCATTCCCTCCTCGTCAAAAGAAAGCACCAGCGAACCGTTTCGGCGGAACGGAAAATCCAGTTCCTCGGAGAGCCGCTCCATCATGCGGTTGCCCTCCACATTGAACCTTGCCTTCCACGTTCCCGGCTCCGCATCATAGCCAGCATGCACAATGCCGCTGTTTGCCTTCGAGGTTCCCTCGCACACATCCGACGCCCTCTCAAGCACCACCACTTTTCTGTCATGGCGGGACAGCTCCCTCGCTATGGCAGAGCCGATCACACCCGCCCCAATCACAATCACATCCGTCATAGTCCCTACATACCCCCTTTCGGTTTTCTCCTGTTAAAAACGCACTGTCTGTCCGCCCGCAACCGCAAGCGGCACATCATCCACTGAGATCCAGACCGTCCGGGCGGAAGGGTTGTATACAAAATCCCCCGCCGCGCCGTACTGCAGTCGCCTGCCCGCCTCCATATAGTCGATGATCTCTATATTGGTGGCATACCAGATGTCTTCCCTGCCTCCCATATATGCGCAGAACTCCTCCATAAGTCCCCAGTTGTCGTCCCTGTCAAACTCATAGCTGTGCCCCCACACATACAGGCATTTCAAATACTGCTTCTTCTGAAATTCCGCAAAGGTTCTTGCATAATCCATGAGGTGATAGTTGTGGTGGCAGGTGCCGTTCCACTCCATGGGATCCGTCGGCAGCTCCATGCTCCCGCTCTCCCACATGGCAGTTCTGCCATAGGCGATACCCAGACTCCCAAGCAGCGTTTTCACCTCCTCGTTGTAGGAGCCGTTCGGATACGCATGTCCTCTCACGGGATATCCCACAAGGCTCTCCAGTCGGATCCGGTCCTCCAGAACTTCCTTCGCCGTCTCCGTCAGCGGACAGCGGGCAATGGTGGGATGCGTCATGGTATGCGTTGCCACTTCATGTCCCTCATAAAGCTGCCTTATCCTGTCCTTGTCGATCCGTTCCGGCCTCTCCATCAACCCGTAGTTCAGGTTGAACGTGCCGCGGATTCCGTGACGGTTGAACAGCTCCACCAGACGCTCATCCGCCCATTTTCCGTCATCATAGCTCATGGTCAGTGCTTTGGCCTTTCCCTCCGGAAAGCAGAGATACAGTTTCATGGATTTTTCCTCGTTTCTTTTCCTTATATTTCTATCATAGTATACCGCCCCCGCAAAAACAAGGCTTGACATGAAGGCGCACAATAAAAGCCCGTATCGTGCATCTCTGTGTCTTGTGTTTTTCGAAAAAAAACGCTACTATAAGGGAAAGCGCCCGGATCAGACAGGGCGTTCAAAACAGAAAGGACAAATCATTTATGAGCAAATTTGAGCATTTCAACGCCGACGGAAGACCCGCCTCCTCCCACTCATGGGGTAAGATCGTGGGCATTGCCGCCGGAATTATCGCAGCACTGATCCTGATTTTCAATTCAGCCTATCAGATCGGCGAGCAGGAGCAGGCGGTTCTCATCACCTTCGGACAGGCAGCCGCCGTCACGGAGCCGGGACTTCACTTCAAGATTCCCTTCATCCAGCAGGTGCGCAAGGTGAACACCACGATTCAGGGCTTTTCCATCGGCTATGATCCCGCCACCAACATTTCCAACGAGGACGAGTCCCTGATGATCACCTCGGATTACAATTTTGTAAATGTGGATTTCTTTGTGGAATACCGTGTTTCCGACCCGGTCAAGGCGGTATTCGCCTCCAGCGAGCCCGTGAATATTGTGAAGAATATCAGCATGAGCTGCATCCGCACCGTCATCAGCAGTTACCCGGTTGACGATGTGCTGACCACAGGAAAAAATGAGATTCAGGCGGAGATCAAGGAAATGGTGCTTTCAAGGCTGGAAGCGCAGGATCTCGGCATTCAGCTTGTGCGTATTACTATTCAGGATTCCGAGCCGCCCACCGCAGAGGTCATGGAAGCCTTCAAGGCGGTGGAAACCGCAAAGCAGGGAAAGGAAACCGCCCTGAACAACGCAAGCAAATACCGCAATGAGCAGATTCCTTCCGCAGAGGCACGCGCCGATGCCATTATTCAGGACGCCGAGGCGCAGAAGACCGCCCGCGTCAACGAAGCGACCGCTCAGGTGGCGCGCTTCAACGCCATGTATGAGGAATACATGAAGAATCCCGATGTCACAAAGCAGCGTATGTTTTTTGAAGCCATGGAAAAGGTGCTGCCCGACCTGAAGGTGATCATTGAGAGTCCCAACGGCGATGTGCAGACCTTCTACCCCATCGAATCCTTCACGGATATCACGGTAGCGGGCGACAAGACACAGGAATAGATTTTACGGAAGGAAACGGAGAATAGATATGAAAAAAATCAAAAATTTTGTTATTGCGGCAGTCATACTGTTGCTGCTCATTATCGGTTCCTCCTGCTTTGTGGTGACGCAGGAGAACGAATACAGCCTGATCCGGCAATTCGGAAAAATCGATCATGTGGTGACGGAAGCGGGCGTCACCTTCAAGGTTCCCTTTATTCAGACGGTGGACAAGCTGCCCAACCAGATCCTTCTCTACGATCTGGCTTCCTCGGACGTCATTACCAGCGACAAAAAAACCATGATCACGGACAGTTACATTCTCTGGCATATTACAGATCCCCTGAAATTTGCCCAGACCCTGAACTCCTCCATCTCCAACGCGGAGAGCCGTCTGGACACCATCGTGTATAACTCGACCAAAAACATTATCAGCAGCATGACGCAGGAGGAGGTCATCAGCACCCGGGACGGCGAGCTGTCCACGGCGGTGATTTCCTATATCGGTGAGTCTCTCGAGCAGTACGGTATTGAGCTTTTGTCCTTTGAGACCAAGCATCTTGACCTGCCCGGTGACAACAAGGCTGCCGTCTATGAGCGTATGATCTCGGAGCGCGACAACATTGCCGCTACGTACACCGCCGAGGGTAATTCCGAGGCACAGATGATCCGGAACACCACGGACAGGGATGTGACCGTTATGCTTTCCGAAGCGGAAAAGCAGGCGGAAATCCTGATTGCGGAGGGTGAGGCGGAATACATGCGGATCCTCTCGGATGCGTACTCCGATCCGTCCCGGACTGAGTTTTATTCCTTTGTGCGCAGTCTGGACGCTTTGGAGGTTTCCATGACAGGCGGCAACAAGACCCTGATCCTGTCCCCGGATTCCCCGATCGCACGGATCTTTTATTAGGCTGATTAACAAAGCAAGCCCCCGGGTGGTGGAAGCACCCGGGGGCTCGCTTTATGCATATACAAAACTAAGGGATTAGGTAACAGCGAATTGATTTACTGCTTGTAGTTTGCAGCCTGGAAATCGGGATATGCGGACTCCAGTCCATGCTCGGTGGAATCCAGTCCCTCGATCTCCTCCTGTGCCGATACTCTCAGGCCTACGGTCTTCTTCAGTACGAAGAATACCAGCGTCATGGTGATAACCGTCCAAGTTGCGATACAGATAATGCCAAGGCACTGTACGCCCAGATGATGGAGTCCGCCACCATAGAACAAGCCGTCCTTATAGTCAAACAAGCCAACGGCAAACGTACCAAACAATCCGCAGCAGCCGTGTACGGCAACCGCACCTACGGGATCATCAACCTTCAATACATTCTCAATAAACAGGACAGCAGCACATACGATCACGCCCGCAACGGCACCGATAATGAAAGCGCCTACGATATCCACATTGTCACAGCCTGCCGTGATTGCCACCAGACCGGCAAGCGCACCGTTCAAGGACATGGACACATCCGGCTTGCCGTTCCTGATCCAGGTAAACATCATCGCGGATACGGTTGCGATTGCAGGTGCAACGGTCGTGGTTGCGAAGATTCTTCCCAGATGCTCTCCGTCTGCTGCAGCGGCTCCGTTGAAGCCGTACCAGCCAAACCAGAGAATGAATACGCCCAGCGCGCCGATGGTAATATTATGTCCCAGAATGGGTCTTGATTTTCCGTTCTCGTCATATTTTCCGATACGGGGTCCAAGCATTGCCGCGCCGATGAATGCGGTGATACCACCCACCATATGGATGACACTGGAACCTGCGAAATCCGTATATCCCATCTCCGTCAGCCATGCGGTTCCGCCCCATACCCAGTGTGCCTCAACCGGGTAGATCACCAGACTGATCAAAAAGCTGTAGATGCAGTAGGTAACGAATTTGGTACGCTCTGCCATGGCGCCGGACACGATGGTTGCAGCCGTTGCGCAGAACACCAGGTTGAATACGAATCCGTACCAGTCCACATTTTCAAAATCGAGGGGATTCAGTCCCCAGCCTGCAAACTTATTTCCCACACCGCACAGCAGATTATAGCCGGTCAGCAGGAAAGCCACAGTACCGATACAGAAATCCAAGGTGTTTTTCATAATGATGTTGCCGGCGTTTTTTGCTCTGGTAAAGCCTGCCTCCACCATAGCGAAGCCTGCCTGCATAAAGAATACAAAAGCCGCTCCGATCAGAAACCATACGCCGTGTGAACCGAATATAATGCTGTTTACCGCATCCAGAACAGCGGTATCCGTTGTTGATGATAATAACATAAGCTTTTCCTCCTCAGATAAAAGATTAAGGCGACAATACAATCGGGGATCTCCCTTGTATTATCGCCTTTGATAATCTGCACACATCTTCATTTCCTCATGCTGTTTTCGCTTACAGCGCTTCCGATCCGTGTTCACCGGTACGGATTCTGACTGCATCCTCGACCTCAAGCACGAAAATTTTTCCGTCGCCGTAATTCCCGGTCTTGATCTCAGATACGATCTTATCGATCAGAGGCTGCGCCTTCTCATCCTCAACAACCGTCTCCACCTTGACCTTCGGCAAGAGATTCACCCTGTATTCCGCACCGCGGTAGGTCTTAATGATACCTTTTTGGTTGCCGTAGCCCATTGTATTCACAATGTTAAGGCCGTTCACTTCATTCTCGTCCAGAATCACCTTCAGATCCTCCAGCTTTTCCGGCTTGATAATGATCTCCAACTTTTTCATAACAGGTTTCCTCCTTTTTTCATGCGCGGAAATCAAACAATCTCCTGCAGAATAGAAAAAGGCGCTTCACTTCCACTGTGAAACGCCCTTGTTTGAATCTTATTATACACAGCCCGTTCTGTTTGTCAAACACTTTTTTAACAAAATTTTTATATTTTCTTTTCCCACAGACCATCGTGCCCGGAAAAGCCCAGTTTACGGAGAAGCGATTCCGACGCCAGATTCCCCGCCTCCGTCACCGCCTGTATCACGGAAAGATTCAGCTCCTCCTTTGCGTAGCGGAGGATCCCGTCGCACACCTCAAAGGCGATTCCCCTGCCCTGCCACGGCACGCCAATCACAAATCCCAGCTCGGGGAGCCCGCTTTCCTGTCTCAGATCCAGACCGGCTCTTCCGATGATCTCTCGCGTCTCCTTCAGGATAACCGTCCAGATGCCAAAGCCGTAAAATCCATACATGCTTTTGCGGTACGCATTGATGTATGCAAGCTCCTCCTGCGGATCCGCAAACAGATTTTCCATGTACCGGGTAATGGACGGTTCCTCATAGATTCCGTAGAACGCCGCCACATCCTCCTCTGTCGTCTCCCGCAGAATACAACGCCCGGTCTCCAGAATATAGCAGGGCAGATCTTTTTTTCTGGCATACACCAGCTCCGCATAGCTTCTGTCGAAGGCATCCGGCGATTCCACCAGAAAGGTGACGCCCTCAAAGGAAGCGTCCCTGTTTTCTTCGCAGAGAAGTCCCACCGCCGCGCCGCCCTTTGCGGAATACGCCGTGGCTGCCCTGGCATAATCCGTAAACACCACAACACCGTTGGTCTCCCGCTTCAGGAACAATGCCTCCAGAAAGGACAGCTCTGTCCCGCAGACCGTGAAATCCGGTTCTCCCTCCGGTTCCCGGCTGCGGGTACTCAGCCATTGCCTCCCCTCCCGGGACTGAAAATATAGAATGATCTCTTTTACGCGGTACTCCCACATGCTTGTCTTTTCCTTCAAAATGATGTAGTATTTTTACTATAAATCAATCTGAGGCAGAAAGGAAGTACAAGATGGCACAAAATCCTATTGTTACGATTACCATGGAGAACGGGGATGTGATGAAGCTTGAGCTTTATCCCGACATCGCTCCGATCTCCGTAAACAACTTTATCAGTCTGATCAACAAAAAATTCTATGACGGACTTATTTTCCACCGCGTGATCAAAGGCTTCATGCTGCAGGGCGGCGATCCCGAGGGAACCGGCTGCGGAGGCCCCGGCTACAGCATCAAGGGCGAGTTTTCCGCAAACGGCGTAGACAACTCCTTAAAGCACACTGAGGGCGTTCTCTCCATGGCGCGCAGCATGCATCCCGACTCAGCCGGCTCACAGTTCTTCATCATGCACAAGAATGCGCCCCATCTGGATGGCAGCTATGCCGCCTTCGGCAAGATCATCGAGGGAATGGACGTTGTCAACAAAATTGCGGAGGTTCCCACCGATTACAGCGACAGACCTCTCGCAGACCAGATTATGAAAACCGTTACCGTGGAGACCTTCGGCGTGGACTACCCGGAACCGGAAAAACTGTAAGGGAACCCTTGATGTTCATATTTTGTTTACAATTAATTCAAGGAATCTTCACTCCCGCATCATTCTTTAGACACTTCTTTTCTCTATACTATGCTTATAAGATACAGAGAAGCAGTTTAAAGAGCCAATTACAGTTTTTAGATATTTTAAATAACTTTTTCATAATAAATGCCAAGCAAAGCTATTTGCTTGGCATCCTCCCTTTTAGGGAGGTTTTTTTATGGGCGCGAAGTTTTGCTGTAAAATTAACATTTGAATTTTACAGCAAAGTGGGATATACTATCAAGGAAAGGAGTTGATTCTATATGCCGAACATAAAGCCTATCTCCGATCTGCGTAATTACAGCGAAGTTTTACACGATGTAGCTGTGGGTGCTCCTGTTTTTCTCACAAAGAACGGTCGGGGGAAGTACGCTATTCTGGATATGCAGGATTACGAAAAGGCACAAGCCACAATCCAACTGATGAATGAGCTTGCCAAAGGGCGAAGATCCGGTGAAACGGAGGGCTGGCTGACTCTGGATGCCGTAGAAGAAAAATTGGGGATTACCTATGAATAGTCTGCATATAGCACCGGCAGCTCAAAAGGACTTGCTCGAGACTAAAAAGTATATTACAGAAGACTTGGAAAACCCGGATGCCGCGCTCTCTACCGTAAGCAAGATCACAAAAACCATTCGTACACTGTATGATCATGCGCTGATCGGCACACCGTTATCCTCCATTGCCGATGTCAGTAGCGATTACTGTTTTCTTTCAAGTGGGAATTATATGGTTTTCTACCGTGTGAACGACAGAGACGTTTACGTTGACCGCATTCTGTACGGACACAGGGATTATTTGCGTGTGCTGTTCCCAAATCTTTTCTGAAGTGCCACCTCAAGGCTCCATCAAAGTCATATTTCCCCCCCCTATTAACAATACCTCATCTGAAGATATAGCTATGGAACACAGATATTCACCAAATCTCTTCTCCATAGAGGATGCCTTATTCAGAATCGCAACATATAAAAGTACAATGAGAACACCTATCACAAGATAAAGTGTTATGCCCACCGCCGGATTCTCAATAATATATTTTTTTAACCAGCAGTCCGGCATTGAAAAAATACCATATAAAATGAGCAAAATTCCCACCAGCGAGTAAGTTATCAGCATCACTCACAGCATTGACGAACTGAAAACTCTTAGAATTCTCTTTGCTTTCTTCAACCTGCAAAGTTATCTCTTATCTATCTCAACCATATTTAAACATACTTCCTTTCATTTTATTTATTTGAGTAGACTTGTGAAAAAAAGCTGCTTACTAATTGGTGTGGGTAGCCTTAGAAATCCTCTGATAACAAATCACAGTTCTCTCAACAGTTTGTTTGTCCCTCTTACTTTTTGTATAATATATACACATGCTATCACATACCAACTATAAATTGTACTGCTAATTTCTATTTTCTGCTTTATAATCATTATTTAAATCAGGCGAGCACGCAAAAACCACCGCAGAACGCTGAAGTTTTATAAGGCAGTATGGTAAAACTACGGTATTGCAATGGCAGAATGCGGCTTTGACTATAAAAGGTCAGAGCCTTTTTCTGTATCTGAAATTCGCACATTCGTCTTTTCATTTTGTGTTCGGTATAATTAGATTACTAAATACAAGCCTTAAATATGAAAACCATTTTTGAAAATACCGGCAGTGATTATACAAGACAAGGTAATTATCTTTTGCCAAATCATACATTGTCAGATGAAACCGAAAAGCAAATCGGCGTGTGGGGGAATGAGGCACAGATGATACCTAAAAATAAAACATCGAGCGATTTATCTCTCCTCAGATAAACTTGATAATTACCTTGCCGATGTAGACCAAAGAGCAAAATCTTTATTTGAAAAGACATTAAAATTACTTATCGAGCAGGGGCAAATTACAGAAAAACTCAAATCTGAATATGTGATATTGTGGGTACAAAAAACGAATAATATTCGTAACCAAGCAACAGAAATTGTTAACAATCAAGTGATTTATATATGAAAAAAAGCACAACTTACGGAGAAACAATCCTTCGGTTGTGCATTAATTTTATCTGTTAGGTTGAGTCTGTGAAAGTTTTTCTGTAAATAAGTATTAGCTAATAGGTCTTCTATGATA